>Ga0315277_10000004_pt1 | contig 446844 bp, 437 predicted proteins | sample YL17G05_15_MG_FD_203695 | JGI IMG/M metagenome (GOLD analysis project Ga0315277, IMG submission 203695) | Sediment microbial communities from Yellowstone Lake, YNP, Wyoming, USA - YL17G05_15 | ecosystem: Environmental > Aquatic > Freshwater > Lake > Sediment | place: USA: Wyoming | collected...
TGCTTAAAAAGTGTGATAGAGAATTGTTCTATCACCTTTTCTCTATTCTTAGCCTACACAACAGTATTCCATATTGACTTCGTAACAGGCGTGTGGTGGTCTTTTATTTTGTGCCATTCTGTCATAAGCTCCTTGAACTCTTTGTGCTCGGGAAGGTCAGACTTCTCCAAGTCTTCCATGCTTTTGAATTCATACATTTCAACGTATGTGCCAGCTACTCCACCGTATTCTTGCTCGAAAAGTCGCCACGATATCAGTCCTTCAAAAAACTTCGGGTCTGCCTTCATCATTTTTCGGTATTTTTTCATCATAGCCAGATATTCTGCTCGCTTTCCATCTTTGATCCCGTATGTTAAAACAAAGACATAACTCATATTTCTGTTCACCTCCACATCTTGCTATTCGTTCACGCTAGGTCAAAATCTGAGTATCTTGTCTGGTTCGCCTATAACTTTTCCGCAAGTGTGTGTGCATAGAATTTCTATCCCAAACCCAAACCCAACGATTTAACCTTGATGAAGCCTCAACAGGAAATCACGTCAGAATACCCATTCTCATAATGGGAGCATTAGGATGAACTGCATCACAAGTATTATCGTTACGCTGAGAATGGCCTCCTCGATTCTACTTTTGTGAGGGACGGGAAAAAGCAAGGGGACTTCCTTCTTGTATTGTCTGTATTGCTCATGTTCTTTTGTCAAGCGCCATTCTTCAAAGAGAGCAAGCAATACGTATCCCGATACTAGAATCAGCCAGGGAAACGATTCCAATAATAAAGTCAGCCAAGGAAAAAAAGCCAACAGGTTTGACCAGCCTTCGGGTAATCTACCTGCAGAACCGAATTCTCTAGCCATTGCCGAAATGCCGAACGCCATTACGATCAAGCTGAAATACTGTGGATGTCTGACGATGGAATAGAACCCTGAGCTTATGAGTTGACCTCGCTGCTTGACAAACTGGAATAGAGCTATCAAGAATAGGATAAAGCCGATTACAGTTATTGCGCGACCAGGCATTAGGCGTTGTTCAAAGAGCAATATTTGGATTTGAAGGGGGAAAACTTTGCCATCCACCCATAGCATCGAAGTAAGGTAAGCTGCTAGGGGAAAAAGCATAGGCCAAGTCCCCGTGAACACAACCGGTATCTGTTGAAAAGAAAGCAGTAAGATTGCGATTAAAGATTCAACGAGATGCCTAAGCTTCCCATACACGCGCTTTAGCATAAGAAACTCTTCTGTCCAATGAAAGCAGTAGTCTTGGCGATTTATAATTCTACGTTTTAGAACAAGTGAGCCACACCGCTGAAGCCTCTGGACATTGCACGAGTGTTGGTTGCTCGCGCGTTTGATGTTGCCTAAAACTCCCTTGGTGCTGGGCTGCATGAGGCCGAAAGAAAAACATAAAACGGAAAGGGACGTGTTGGCGGTCAAAGCTGGAGTGAAAACCCATTCTAACGCCAAGGCATTAGTACCAGTCTGCAATAAAACTGATTAGACATTGAGTAACAACGCTTTGTTTTCTTGCTCTAATCCATAAATCCGATACGATGATTCGTTTTTGCTCTCTTAAAGTTATGTCACTGCAATAAACCAAAACTGTTCCTTCGAGCCAAAATAACCCATGTGTCAGTGCGTTTCTGAGATTAATATCGATCCATTGAGCAAAAAGCTGAGTTTTTCCTTGAGTGATTTTGTCGAGTTGCCCCAAAAGCTGACCAAGTGTCATATTTGACCAAAAAGCATCTTTTGAGCGATTCTTCGCAGTCTTCAACACAAAAAGAAAGGAATTCTTAAACAGTTCCGCGGTTCTAAGTACTGTTGCTATCGATTCTGAAAGAAAGAGATAAGCTAGCCCGTCTTCATAGAATCCGAACTGCTCATTATGTTCAACAAATCTGCTGGAGTTTTTTGGTTTTGCGAAGACTTGGAAAAGCATGTTGAATGAAGCAGACAATCGATCAGCATTTTTCATGATGCTAAGAAACTTAATCCTTTGTTCGCCTCTAAGATCGTCACGCAAATGCTCCTTTTTCTTGAGAACATCGAAAACTGCATAGAGTTCATCAATGATTTCGAGCGCATGCTTTCGATCTTCTCGGGGCAGTTTTGATATAAAATCGTCTACAACAGACAATACATCACTCTCACTCTCTATGATGACTGCTGCTTTAGAAAAGCTTAACCTCGAAAAATCACTCGCTCGAGTCATCGTCGTTCCAAAAGGTGCACGTTTTCAGTCACTTGTCAGAACGCACGAGAGCAGTCTTCGACGAGCTCCAATAAATCCCAAGCAGATGCCGTGAACAGACTTGGACCATATCCGCGATTACGCACAGTCAGCAAGCGTGATGATGAAACTATAGCGCAAGTCAAAATCAACACGCACACACAACCTGCAAACTTGATGATGACACTATAGAGCGATTTGCCATCAACACACACGATCACACAATGCGCATGGGTCACGTTTAACAACATTGAAGTCACTTTTAACAACATAGAAAGTGTGCCAAACCATAGTTCAAACAGACCCAGAAACAACAATCAAAAACCAAAACAGAACCCAAAACGCAAAAACTCATATTTGGATCATATAGTGAACCTAGGGGGTAGGCTGAGAGAAAACAAAAAAACCATGCCAACAAAGGAAGTTATCATTACTTGTTCTAAGCGGAAAATAATAACACATGAAACAAGAAACCACCCTTTGACAAACGCTTCGTTATTATTACTGTTTCTAAGCGGAAGTTAATAACATCTAAACAGAACACAACCACAGCCCCGCCTGTAGAAGAAGGTATAAGGCGCAGAGCGCCTTCTTCTTTGAAAATTACTTCTCCCGCTAGCCCGTATTCTCTTTAGTAGCCTATGATCAGCGATTCTGTCGCCATAACGCCCGGTATAGCCCTCATCTTATCCATAATCATACGCGACAGCTCCTCTAGATCCTTCGCCTCCACATTCACAACGAGATCATACCGCCCAAAAACACCATAAACACTCTTCACACCCTTAATCTTCATCACATCCTCCTTCGCCGACTTCGCAAAATTCAAATGCTCACTCGTACCAACTTTCACTAACACGAAAGCTGTAACCAACTCAACTTCACCCTTTTTTCTTCCGTCAATACGCACAGCCCACATTTAACAGTTACTACCTAAAACTAAACGTCCACAATCTGCTCCCAATCGCCACCACAGATCGTTAACGCCAAAACAACCACAGCACCATCAGGCAACGCAGAATCCAAATCCCCCCTCACATCAATGAACCTCTCCGTCTGACTGTAAGCCGTCAAAGCAGCATGAGAATAGAAACGACGCTCAACAGGATGAAACGTCAAATGGAGCAAACCCCTACAACCCTTAACAGGAAAAACACTAGTCTTCTGCGCGATAAGCTCATCCACCTTGCTGATAACATCGAGGATGTTAGCATCATCATCCAACGACAACACCACTTCGTTACCCAACACCCTGTTAATATCAGGATCACGAATAACGAACCTAACCCTCTTCAACACAAAACCAATCCTAAATGACAAAAGAGTTAGACTTCAGAGTTAAACATTATGAAAAGCCACAAGGCTCAACCGTTAAATCACGCCTCAAACCTTAACTTATAAAATCACCTAGTCTCCATGACACCCAGCAGGGAGGATTGCATTCACTCTTGACTAAACGCCGCTTCCCACAAAGCGAATACCACATCCCATTCTTCGACGAAACAGACTACATCAGAAAACAATGCCCCTCCTGCGGCGAATACTACTGGACACAAAACCCAGACCAACCCACCTGCGGAGAATCCAACCCCGAAGAATGCGCACCCCTCACATTCATAAACAACCCACCCACACGCAAACCGTACAGCCTAAGCGAAATGCGAGAAGCCTTCCTATCCTTTTTTGAAAAACACGGACACGAACGCATCAAACCCTACCCAGTCGCATCCCGATGGCGAGCAGACCTATACTTCACAAGCGCCAGCATCGTCGACTTCCAACCCTACGTAACAAACGGCATCATCCCACCACCCGCCAACCCACTCGTCATCAGCCAACCCTGCATACGCCTAGTAGACGTAGACAACGTCGGACCCACATTCGGACGCCACCTCACAATCTTCGAAATGGGCGGACACCACGCCTTCAACTACCCAGATAAGGAAATCTACTGGAAAGACGGAACAGTACGCTATCAGCACGAATTCCTCACAAAAACCCTCGGCGTAAAATCAAAAGAAATCGTCTATAAGGAAGACGTTTGGTCCGGAGGCGGAAACGCAGGACCAGACCTAGAAACAATCGTACGCGGATGCGAAATCGACACACTAGTCTTCATGATGTTCAAAGTCGTAGACAACGACTTCATCGAACTACCCATACGAACCGTGGACACAGGATACGGAATAGAACGCTACACATGGCTATCACAAGGCGCACCAAGCGCTTTTCACGCAGTTTACGGTCCAATCCTAGACGAAATAATAAGAACAACAGACCTGAAAATCGACAAGAACCTGCTCAAAAAAGTAGCTGAACAATCAGGTCTAATGGTGCTCGGAAAAACTGGCAACCGTCGAAACGCCAGAGAAACTGTAGCCAAGAAAATCGGAATAAGCGTAGACGAACTCAACCAGAAAATGACACCCATCGAAAACGCCTTCGCAGTCACCGACCACACCAAATGCCTCGCCTTCATGCTCGCCGAGGGAGTCGTCCCATCTAACATGCAAGCGGGTTACCTAACCCGCTTAATGATACGGCGAACATACCGACTACTACGCACATTAGGATTAGATGAAAAACTACTCGACATCGTAAACGCCCAAATAGACTACTGGACCAAAGACTTCCACCACCTAAAAGAAATGCGAAACGAAATCCTCACAATGCTCCAGGTCGAACGCCAAAAATACGAAGAAACACTCAAACGCGGAAGCCAACTGGCCAAACGCGTAACAGCCGAACTCAAAACCAAAGGAACCAAAGAAATGCCCCAAGAAACCCTCATCCAACTCTACGACTCACACGGACTACCCCCCGAAGTAGTCGCCGAAACAGTTGAAACCGAAGGCATCAAAGTCACGATACCCGACGACTTCTACGCCCAAGTCGCAGCTCAACACCTCCAAGCCCCGCCAACCGTGGAAGAGGAACCCATAAAAGGAATAGAAAACGAGCTCTCAAAACTCCCACCAACTCGAACCCTCTACTACGAAGACGCATACACCCAAGAATTCAAAGCCAAAGTGCTACGCGTCATCGACAACAAATATGTCGTGCTGAATCAAACCGCATTCTACCCCGAAGGCGGAGGACAACCCGCAGACCACGGAACCCTAAAATCCCACAGTAAACAAGCCGAAGTAGTCGACGTCCAAAAGATGGGGAACATCATAATCCATGTTGTTAACTGGCAACCTCCAAGGGAAGGCGACACCGTAAGCGGAAACATCGACTGGAACCGCCGAATCAGCCTCATGAGACACCACACAGCCACACACGTCATCATGGGAGCAGCTCGACGCGTACTCGGACAACATATTTGGCAAAGCGGAGCCCAAAAAGAGGTAGAAACATCCCGCCTCGACATCTCACACTATCAACGTTTGACCATAAGGGAAACACAGAAAATCGAGGAATTAGCAAACAGCGCCGTCATGCAGACCATACCAGTCGAAACATCCGTTAAACCACGAACCGAAGCAGAGAGACAACACGGCTTCAGACTCTACCAAGGCGGAGCCGTACCTGGAAAAGAAATCAGAGTGGTCAAAACAGGCACCTGGGAAGTCCAAGCCTGCGGAGGAGCACACGTCAAAAACACAGGCGAAATAGGACTCATAAAAATCCTACACACAGAACGCATACAAGACGGAGTTGAACGCATAATCTTCAGCGCAGGAACCCAAGCACTAAAGGCAATTCAAAAAAACGAAGCACTACTAACCCGAGTCTCAGAAAAACTCAACGCACCCCTAGAAAAACTCGAACCCACAGTTGAACGCATGCTAACAGAATGGAAAGAAGCCCGACGCGAAAGAGAACGCCTACTCAAAGAAATCGCCGAAAAAGAAAGCACACCACAAACAGTAACCGCCGACTTAATGAGGACCCAAAAAATAGGAAACATAAAATTCGCAACCAGAGAATTCAAACCACTCGACGTAGACCGAATGATAAAAACCGCCAGCGAACTCACAAAAAAAGACCCATCAAGTGTTCTAGTGTTCTACGGAAACGACGAAAAAACCGCACGAATAGTCGTAATGGCAGGCAAACAGGCAATAAACAGAGGCATAGACGCACGTAGCATAGCAAACGAAGCCGCGTCAACACTCGGCGGCGGAGGCAGCGGCAGACCAGACTTCGCACAGGGAGGCGGAACCCACCTGAAAAACCTTTCAGAAGCCGTGCAAAAAGCCGAAGAAACTGTTAAGAAACAACTGAAACCCAAGAAGTGAACTGTCCAATCGCAAAGAATTAAAGCAGGTTCACCATTTCAATATAGTTTGGTGCTGAAAATGAGGGATCGCTACCTCAATAAATGTTGACAAAACCTTTAATAGCATACAGCCCAATCCAGAAGCCTTTATGGCATTTTTGAAACAAATCGAACAAAAATGGCAGCGCAAATGGGAAGAAGCCAAAATTTTCGAGGCAGACCCAGACCCGAACAAGCCCAAATGCTATATTACAGTCGCCTATCCGTATCCCAACTCGCCGCAGCATATTGGACACGGCAGAACATACACGCTGGCAGACGTGCACGCACGGTACATGCGAATGCGCGGTTACAACGTCTTATTGCCAATGGCGTTCCACTACACGGGCACACCAGTCTTAGCCATGTCCAAGCGACTAGCCGACGGAGACCAAGACCTAATCGACGACTTCGTAAACGTCTACAAAGTGCCCAAAGAAAAACTAAAGGAATTAACTGAACCATTTGAAATGGCCCGCTACTTCCACAAAGAGATCAAAACAGGAATGAAAGCCATAGGCTACTCCATAGACTGGAGACGCGAATTCACCACCATCGATCCACAATACAACAGATTTGTCGAATGGCAATTCCAAAAACTGCAGCAAAAAGGCTACATAACCCGTGGAAGCCACCCAGTGGGCTGGTGTCCCAAAGACGGCAACCCGGTCGGCCAACACGATACACGAGGCGACGTCGAACCAGAAATCGGCGAGTTCACACTAATCAAATTCCGATACGGCGACTCAAATCTACCCGCAGCAACACTGAGGCCAGAAACAATCTTCGGCGTAACCAACATGTGGCTGAACCCAAAAGCTGAATATGTCAAGGCAAAGGTTGACAAGGAAAACTGGGTAATAAGCAAGGAAAGCGCGGAGAAACTACGATACCTGAACAGGAAAGTAACTGTAATCGAATCTTTCAAAGGAAAACAACTAATCGGAAAAACCGTTGAAAACCCAGCGAATGAAAAGAAAATCCTGATTCTGCCAGCCGACTTTGTTGATCCGAAAAACGCCACGGGCGTAGTGATGTCAGTTCCAGGTCATGCGCCATACGATTACGTGGCTTTAGAAAACCTAACGAAAGCTTCAGCTCAACTGAAAGAATACGGATTGAAACCAGATGTAATGGATGCAGTTAAACCAGTTTCCATAATAGCTGTTACTGAATACTCCGACATTCCAGCTGGAGACGTTGTCAAACAAATGGGCATCCTGAATCAGACAGACCCCAAACTAGAAGGCGCAACAAAAGAGGTTTATCGCCACGAATTTCACAACGGCAAAATGAAGCCTAACACAGGCAAGTACGCAGGCATGTCAGTGGCGGTAGCTAAAGAGAAAGTCAAACAGGATCTGATGGCCGAAGGCAAAGCTGAAGCCATGTGTGAACTGTTGAATAAACCAGTTGTTTGCCGCTGCGGAACCGAGTGTGTGGTCAAAATCTTTGAGGATCAATGGTTCATTGACTATGGGAATCGTGAATGGAAAGCGTTAGCTCACAAGGCTCTGGACAACATGGAGATATTGCCAGAAGAGTTGCGGGCTGAATTCAACAATGTTATCGACTGGTTGCATGAAAAGGCATGTGCTCGAAAATCGGGAATGGGCACTAAGTTGCCTTGGGACCAGGCGTGGACAATAGAATCTCTGTCTGACTCTGTCATCTACATGGCATACTACACTATAACGCGGCAAATCAAGAAGCACGGTATTCAGCCACAACAATTAACTGACGAGGTTTTTGACCATGTCTTCTTAGGCATGGGAAGAGCCAGCGATGTTGCGGAGAAGACTCATATTGACATCAAAGTCTTGGAAGAAATGCGGAAAGAATTCACGTACTTCTACCCATTAGACAGCCGTCATTCAGGACGCGATCTGGTTCCAAACCACTTGACCTTCATGGTGTTCAACCACACAGCCATTTTCTCAGAAGCGTTGTGGCCCCGCCAAATAGTGACAAACGGCAGCGTCATGATGCACGGCGCAAAAATGAGCAAATCCTTCGGAAACATCATGCCCCTAATCGAGAGCATAGAAAAGTTTGGAGCTGACCCCTTCAGGCTAAGCATTTTGGCCACAGCTGAACTGTTACAGGATGCTGATTTCAGCCCAACATTGGCGAAGTCAATGCGAGATCGACTGGAACGCCTTTACAAGTTTTGTGAAGAAATCACCAAAACAAAGAGCACTAAGGTTGCTTGGAAATCCCTGACCTTACCAGACCGTTGGATGCTGAGTCGCCTGCAAGCTCATGTGAGAATGGCTACAGAGGCGATGGACAAGTTGGAAGTGCGAAAAGCCATTCACAATGCATTGTACGAGTTGGACCAAGACGTTCAATGGTACATACGCAGGATAGCCGATCAGAAAGAAAACTCCGCAAGAAAAGATGCTGTTAATCAGGTGTTAAGCGAGATTTTAGACGCCCAAGTTAGGATGCTGGCTCCAGTGACGCCTCACCTCTGCGAAGAAATGTGGGAGAAAATGGGCGGTAAAGGCTTCGTTTCCTTGGCATCTTGGCCAACTGTAGATGAAGCTAAAGTAGACGTGAAAGCCGAGGAGAATGAGACTTTGATTGAAGGCGCATTGGAGGACACACTGAACATAATTAAGGCCACGAGCATAAGTCCGAAAAAAATCTATTACTACACTGCGGCGCCATGGAAGTGGAAAGCATATTTGACAGCGGTGAAAAACTCCGTTTCCACCAAACTTGTCCAAAGCGAGTTAATGAAGGAATTGATGAAAGACAACGACATGAAAAAGTTAGCAAAGCAGTTAGCGAAGTTCGTTGGACAACTTGTAGATGAGGTCAACCGATTGTCTGCTGAGCGAAAACAAAGACAACTTCGAGCGGGAACTATAGACGAGAATCAAAGTTTAAAGGAAGCTGAAGCTTTCTTCAAACGAGAACTCAACGCTGAAATCATCGTTCAACGCGAAGAAGACCAGAAGCGCCATGATCCGAAGAACAGAGCCCAACTAGCAAAACCATATCGACCAGCGATTTACATAGAATGAGAATGCCTCTCGTTAGTTTTCTCTTTTTTCCGTCGTGGAATGCAAGGATTAATATTTTTGTGAATTCAAGTCTATGGCGATCCGTCTGCGAGAATGGGCCCGTGGCGCAGTACGGACAGCGCACCGGCCCTCTAAGCCGGGGGTCCTGGGTTCAAATCCCAGCGGGCCCGCCATTTACCGTCTGGGCATGTCTTAAAGAGCGTGTAGCTCGGCGACTGAAGGAATGACTACATCGGCTGATTTCTCAAGCAGTGACAGGTGCTGATCTGTAGGTGTGCCGCCCTGTCGAAGATGACCAGCTTGCTCCTCATCACTTTGTTTCCGACAATTAACCTTGCCATCGCACATCTCTCTGTTTTTTACTCGCCTAAGAGTTAAGATGTTCAAAAAAGATATATAATTGAAGCGACTGTTGTTAATCGAATTTCACTACAAAAAACGGGAAAATGTAAGATTGGAGGAGAAGCGACGAGATGGGTAAACCTGAGAAACCGCATCTGAACCTTGTCATAATGGGCCATGTTGACCATGGAAAATCCACTACGACGGGGCACCTCTTCTACTTAGCTGGTGCCATCGACGAGAGGACAGTTAAGGCTTACGAAGAAGAAGCCAAAAAGATGGGTAAAGAAACCTTCAAGTTCGCTTGGATACTGGACAAGCTGAAGGAAGAGCGCGAGCGTGGCTTAACCATCGACCTTGCATTTCTGAAATTTGAGACGCCAAAGTATTTCTTCACCGTCATCGACGCGCCTGGACATAGAGATTTCGTGAAGAACATGGTAACTGGAGCCAGTCAGGCCGACGGAGCCGTGCTGTTTGTTTCCTCTAAACGTGGCGAGTTTGAGGCTGGAATTGGACCGGGCGGACAGACTAGAGAGCATGCTTTCCTTGCATTCACATTGGGTGTGCGCCAGCTGATCGTAGCCATAAACAAGATGGATGATGCCTCGACGAACTGGAGTCAGGATCGTTACAACGAGGTCAAGAACGAGATTGGCAGACTGCTCAAGACCGTTGGCTACAATGTTGACAAGATTCCCTTTGTGCCCACATCAGGTTGGACAGGTGACAACTTGGTTAAACCCAGCGAACACATGCCTTGGTATAAGGGACCAACTCTCTTTCAGGCTTTGGATGTCTTTGAGGTTCCACCTAAACCGACTGGCAAGCCCCTGAGACTGCCGATACAAGACGTTTACACGATTACAGGTGTCGGCACAGTTCCTGTTGGACGCGTTGAGACAGGCGTGGTTAAAGTGGGCGACATCCTTGTGTTCATGCCTTCTAATGTTCAGGGTGAAGTCAAGTCTATTGAGACACACCATGTTTCGGTGCCGAAAGCTGAGCCTGGTGACAACATTGGCTTTAACGTGAGAGGCATATCTAAGACGGACATTCGACGTGGAGATGTGGGCGGGCATACTAACAATCCGCCGACTATTGCTAAGGAGTTCATCGGCCGAATCATAGTCATACTGCATCCCACTGCAATTGCTGCGGGTTACACGCCCGTGTTGCACTACCACACTGGTCAGGTTGCAGTGCGCTTTGTTGAACTGATCAAAAAACTAGACCCGCGAACTGGCCAGACGGTTGAGGAGAAGCCTTCCTTCTTGAAAACTGGAGACGCCGCACTTGTCCGCTTTGAACCGTTGCATCCAATCTCTGTGGAGAACTATAATGAGTTTCCTGAGCTTGGAAGATTTGCAATAAGAGACATGGGCACCACAGTGGCGGCAGGGGTAGTTCAAGAAATAACGAAGAAAGGTCCGTAAAGCGCCTTTTTTCCTCTTTTTTGTTTTCTTAGCCTGAAACGGTTATGTTCTTCACTAGTATTGTAGGTGCTATCACGGAGGCATTTTCGAATCCGACTTGAGTTTTGTCGTCAGCGAACAGGGTTATGTTTTTGATGAAGTCTTGGATGTTGCCGCCTATCATGGCTTGTTTGATTGGGTAGGTGATCTCGCCTTTCTCTATTTTGAAAGCCATGTCTAATGCAACTGAGAACTCTCCGCTTTGGGCATTTGCAGTGTGGGCGCCTACGACTCCTTTTGTTATGACGCCGTTCTTAACCTCGCTTACTACCTCGTCGAAGCTGCTTTGAGCGCCTCTTCCTCCTGCAGACACTTGGAAATTCGTGGGTCCGATGACTGGTTCCACGCAGTATTTTGGTCTCATCGATCCAAGCACGCCCATTGAGCGGAGCGAGTTTCCTGTTGGTTTCACCTTGTCCTTGTTTGCCGTGTAAGAGTTGTGGAGGAAATTTCTCAATGTACCCTTCTCAATTATTCTTGTCGTTTGGGTGGGGCATCCTTCATCGTCGAATGGTTTGGAACCCAGAGCTTGAGGAACATGAGCGTCATCGATCACTGAAAGATTTGTGGAGGCTATTTTTTGGTTTAGTCTGCCTGCGAAGGGTGACTGTTGCCTATGAATGTTGTTTGCCAATGCCTCAGGGATCAGCGTGAACGCTAAAATGCTTGTTAGGGCTTGTGGCTGGATGAGGAGGTCTATTTTTTCTGTTTTGATTGCTTTTGGATGAAGTTGTTTCAAAGCACCGTTGGCTGCGTTTTTGAAGATTGCATATGCCTCTTTTTCGTTGTAATAGCAGTTTGAGTATTCGTCCCAGCCTACACCAACCGAGTCGACTTCTTGAGCCACTGCGTATGCGCTCAGTCCATAACCGGAAGTGTTGAATTCGCCTGAAACGCCTAATGAGTTTGCGATGGCGATCCTTCCCGTTCGTAAGCTTATGCCTCCAATTATGGTTGTTATTCTTTTGTCTGGTGAGGCGGCTTTTATTAGGTCGTTAGCTAGGTCAGCTATGGTTTCAGGCTCAAGTTTGGCTATGGTCTTGTCGAAGATTTTTTGCACCGTTTTAGCTGTTTTACGTTCTTGGAAGGATTTGAAGTCTTTGTCTGGCTTCTTGAATGAGGCTACTTTTAACGCCTGTTGAACGGTTTTTGCGGCGGCTTCTTTTGTGAGGTCGGTTAGGTAGGCAAATCCGATGGAGTATCCGCCTGTTTTTTTCAGCGCTACTCTGATGCCGATGCCCGCGTCGTATTTTTTCTCGCTGATTTTTACTTGTTTCTTTTCTATGGTTGTTCGCAGTCTGTTCTCAGCGGAGTAGAATGCTTCTACTTGGCTTGCGCCTTTTTTTTCAGCTTGTTTGACTGAGTATTCGAGTAATTCCTGCATTTTATGCTCTGCCTCCTACCAGTGCGTTTCTTATGCGTATGTGCGGACTGGCGGTTCCAACAGGCACGGATTGACTGCTCTTGCCGCATGAGCCTACGTTCCAATCCAAATCTTTGGCTACAGCGTCGATGTTGTGAAGCGTTTCGAGAGTTATGCCCGAGAGGGAAACGTCCAGTAGGGGTGTGGTTAGTTTTCCTTTTTCGATTCGGTAGGCTTCTTCGGCGTTGAATTGGAATGTTCCCTTCGCCGTGTCGACTTGTCCTCCTCGGGTGGATTTGAGGTATACGCCTTTGTCGATGTCTTTGAGCATTTCTTCGAATGTGTAGTTGCCATTTGCGATGTAGGTGTTGCTCATTCGGACGACTGGTCTGTGTGAGAAGTTTTGCGCTCTGGCGCCTCCGTTAGGTTGCATGTCGAGTTTCGCGGCTGTTTCTTTATTGTGTATGAAACCTTTCAAAATGCCCTTTTCTATGAGTAACCGCTTCTTTGTGAGTACGCCTTCGTCGTCGTATTTTTGGGTTCCCCAACCGCCTTCCACAGTTGAATCGTCGAATATCGTCACTATTTCTGCGCCTACTTTCTTTCCAAGTTTGCCTTCGAGAATTGATTCTCCAGAGATTACATGGTCGGCTTCGCAGCCGTGTCCAACCGCTTCGTGTGCAAACACTCCTGCCAGGTTCGGGTCAGCGATGACTGTGTATCTTCCGCTGGGTGCAGGCTTCGCTTTGAGCAAACCCACCGCTCTCTTGGCTGCGCGTTCAAAGATTTCATCTGTTTTAGCCTTTTCGAAAAGCTCGAATCCTGCGAGTTTGCCTACTCGTTCTCGACATGATGTGATTTTGCCTGCGCCTTTGGCTACGGCTGTCACAGCGGCTAATGCTCGGCTTGTGTCTGTTCTTATCTGTGTGCCCTCGCTGGTGACTGTTGCTTTTTGACTAGTGCTATCTTCGTAGCTGAGGTTGGCGCTGACGATTTTTGGGCTGCAGTTTCGAACGATTTTTGAGAGGTGGAGTAGCAGTTTGAGTTTCTTGTCTATTCCTATCTGTGTTAATGGCTGACGCACTTTGATTTTGACGTGGTCTTTTACGGGTTTAACATCATAGAGGGTTGTTTTTTCCATAATTACCTTAGATGTTGCTTTGGCGGTTTTGAAGGCGGTTTCCGCCACTGTTTTGATGTTTTTTGGCTCCAACGAGGTGGTGGAGCTGAAGCCCCATGCGCCTTTGTACAGTACTCGTATGCCTAAGCCTTGGTCTAAGCCTGAGATGGCTTGTTCGAATCGTTCGTTGGTTAATCGTATGCTCGTCAAATGGATTTGTTCAGCTCGGGCGTCGGCGTATTCCGCGCCCAATCCTAATGTCATTTTTACAGCTTTTTCAGCTGTGTCTAACAACAAATTGCGTTTTTCTCCTGATATGAAAACAGAGATATTGAACACTGCTTAAAGGCTTTATCAGTCTCGCGAAACAGCTGTGCTGGGCTGCTGGGTCATCTGGTTTTAGACTAATCTTGTTGGTTAATTGTGTTTTTTGGGTTCCACGAATGGTCTCAGTTCTGGAAGAGATTTGTTGAGTGTTATCACGTCGCCTATAGCCTGAATGAGGTTGATAGGGAGACAAGCAATCACGTGGCCTAGTAGGGGCTTTCTGAATCCAAGTTCTCTTGTGGCTTCGTCAGTTAAGCTTACGTGCATATGTGTTATCTGCCACTTGGCTGGGTCCACTTCGGCTCCATGGACTTCGCCGAGCGTGTAAGCGTTTGCGGCGATTACCCTCTTGCCTATCAGCTTACTAACGCTTACCAACAAACCACCATAACAATAGCGTATTGTTCCGTTGAGCAAATAAGAATTGTTGTAGAAAGAGGGTGGAAGCTACTTTGGCTGAGAGTTTTCAGAAGTAGAGGGCGCGAGTCCATTAGCGCCTTCTTCTTCCATGAACGCCTCACGGCATTGACACACAATATGGCTTGAAACTGGGCCTCTTCTTGGTTTCTGCGACGAATTTCTGATTCGGATTTTTCAAGCAGTGTTGATATGTAATGAAGGCAAAATCTAAAACATTAGAAGAATTATTTGCATTTCAGTTTAAACGGAGAGAGACGTATGAAAGCTTTGAGGAAAAAGAACATCAAAAAGAAGAAGAAACATCAGGAAAAAATCGGAGCACAGCCCACGAACTAGACCTATTAGCTTTGCGTTCACACGGGAGAACGAACTAAGCTGCATGGAACTCACAGCCATCTTTATATTTGGCATCGGATAACAGACACTTTTCCTTTAAAAGCATATGTTTAAGAGAGGATGGTTAGATTTGTCAAAGTCCAAGCCTAGTAAAGAGGAAAGAAAACCGACAGTTGACGAACTATTAGCTAAGGCTAAGAAGCCTGCTCTGTTGTCGCCGCCTATGCACAGGTTTTATGAGGGCAAGGTTCAAGTCATGCCTAAATGCGCCATAACGAGTCCAGCCGACTTCGCCATATGGTATACACCCGGCGTGGCAGCGCCATGCAAAGAAATCCAGGCAAACAAGGATCTGTCTTTCGAACTTACTAACCGCTGGAACTATGTAGCCGTCGTCACAGACGGAACTCGCGTGCTTGGTTTAGGCGACATCGGTCCAGAAGCAGCTATGCCCGTGATGGAAGGCAAGGCCCTACTCTTCAAATATTTGGGCGGTGTTGACGGCTTCCCCATCTGCCTCAAAACCAAAGACCCAGAAGAAATAATCCACACTTGCGAACTCATTGAGCCGTCTTTCGGCGGAATCAACCTAGAAGACATAGAGAAGCCCAAGTGCTTCCACGTATTGGAAAAAGCACGAGAACGACTGCACATTCCAGTATGGCACGACGACCAACAGGGAACAGCCACAGTCATACTTGCTGGGTTAATGAACGCCTTCAAACTGGTCGGTAAAGACCCGAAGAAAAGCCTCATAACACTTGTAGGCGCTGGGTCAGCCAATCTCCGAACCGCTTACGTCTTGATCCGTTGGGGAATAAAACCGGGCAACATAATGCTTGCAGACACTAAAGGAGTAATCTACCCGGGAAGAAAAGACATAACAAAAGACGAAGACCCATGGAAATACGAGCTGGCACAAAAAACAAACAGCGAGGGCAGAACAGGTGACATAACAGAAGCGTTCAAAGGCGTCGACGCAGTGGTTGCGGCTTCCAGGCCTGGGCCAGGCACAATAAAGAAAGAATGGATATCCACTATGGCTGACAACTCAATAGTCTTCGCTTGCGCCAACCCAATCCCTGAGATATGGCCGTGGGAAGCCAAAGAAGCAGGAGCCAAAATAGTATCAACTGGCAGAAGCGACTTTCCCAACCAAGTTAACAACAGTCTGGGTTTTCCAGCTATCTTCCGGGGGGTCTTGGACGTCAGAGCTAAAACAGTTACAGACGACATGTGCATCGCAGCCGCTCAGGAACTGGCAAAGTTTGCCGAAGAACGCGGTATTCACGAAGAAGACATTTTGCCCAGAATGGAAGAGTGGGAAGTCTTTCCACGAGAGGCAGTCGCGTGCGCCTTGAAAAGCATCGAACAAGGTGTCGCAAGAATCAAACCGAGTAGACAGGAACTTTACGAAAGAGCCACAGCCATGATCCAAAACGCCAGAGAATCCGTAAAACAATTAATGAAACAAGGCCTAATCAAACCGTCACCACCGGAGAGCGAACTACTGAAATAGAAACGGAACAAAAAAAAGGAAGTTGTGTAACTATAGCGCAGATGTCAACAACAACTTCGCTGAAATTCCAGCCACTTACTGCGTTACTTTTCTTATCTATTTTTCCATTGTCATTTACAAGCCTTGATATTACATCACTGTTTTTGCTTTGAATTTGGCTGGATTTTTGTTTCGAGACTTTCCAAGGCGCTGGGCAACTCCTTGATTTCGTAGATTGTTGCGTCTGGTTTAACCTTGCTTGGAGTATCCTCGATTGATTTTTTCTTAAGCAATATCGTTCGCATGCCAACTTTTTGAGCGCCCTCAACATCATGGTCAAGCTCATCTCCAACAAACACAGTTTCCGAAGCCAACACGTTTAGCGACTGCAAAGCCTTTTTGAATATCTTTGGACTGGGTTTGCGCCATCCAACGTCAACTGAAGTTATAACAACGTCAAATAAGTTGACAATGTCGAATCTTTCGAGAGTCTTCCAAAGTGCTGGAGAGTAAGTAATGTTCGAAACAATTCCAAGTTTGTGTTTCTTTCTCAATTTACGAAGAATCGAAGGTGCGTAGCGGTCGATTGTTCGGGCTTGTATCCACGGTTCCATGTATGCCTCTGCTGCCTCGACTATTATCTTGTCTGCGGGTTCCAATGAGTAGCCTAATTGGTTTAGCGCTTCAGAGAGAACAAAGCCAAACGTGATTTCCCTGATATAATCTCTTGAGAAAAATTTGTCCGCGACTTCAATGTAAGCTTTCCTGCAAGTTTCATAGGAAATGGAAATTCCATTTTTCAAAAGGCTTCGGTGAAAACGAAATATGCACATCTCGGTATCAAAATTTGATGAGGCATGTACCAGTGTCTCACCGAAATCAAAAAGCACAGCCTGAATTCGCATGATTATCATCTAGCATGTTAAGTGAAAGGCAGCAATAGTCCTCTTTGTCGAAGCTAGGCGATTGTAGGTCTTATAGGCTTCTCTTGTGTTTTCGACTATTAGCTGAATTTTCATGGATGCTAAATGTTCTCTGACCTCGTTTGGCACTTTCATAGAGCTGAAGTATCCCGTGCCCACGACAACCACTTCCGGTTTTGCCTCAAAAACATCTTTCAAGTCTTCTATTCTGAGCATGTGTCCTTCCTCTCTCCACCAGCCATCTTGGACATGATCTGGGAAGATTATGACATCCGATGTATAATTTTTGCCATCTATCGCGATTTTGCCAAAATTGTAAGACTCAATCATGTTGATTCTCTAAACAAATGTTTTGCATTCTTGTTCTTTAGATTTTCCAAAAGCCAACAACCATTTATTAGTCGGCAAGAGTGTTTCTCTTGGTAGTGTAACAAGTTTTGGCTAGGCGACCTCGAAGACCCAGACTCTTCAGCAATGCTGAGTGCCGGGGTTGCACAATGAAGGGAAGCTTCTACTGTTGGCGCCAATGCCCATACAACACTTGGCGACGAGAACGAATCGAATAGCAGACAATTTTCACTTTCACCCCACTCTCTCAACAGTATAACTTGTCGATTCGTCAAATGCCTTAAATCAAGAGAAAGCAGGCACAATTCAAATCAGGGGATGGGCATCTATGACAGAGTCTTGTAAGAATCCGTGGAACGGCAAATGCGAAAGTACCAGCATCGAAGTCTACATCTACTATAAGGACAGAGTTTTACCTATTTGCCGTCACTGCTGGAGCCAAATCGCTGAAAAAGACATTGAATGGTGAAAATGACACATGCATCAAATAGACCTAAACATGGCTCGCTCCCACATCGGGCGCAAAGTTAACCTCCACCTCAAAGACGGCTCAGTCATCGTGAACGTGCTGATAACCAATGCGGGACGAAACCTCTATGGTTTTGAACCCAATCGTAGCATGCTCCACTTCACAGTGCCAATGAACAGAAAAATAAGCAAAATTCCGTTAAGAGAAATAGAATGGATGGAACCATTGAGCAACTATCTTGTTTCTTAACCCGATTTTCGGCTGTGTTTGCTCTTTCTGGAAAATGACTTTTGGCACTTTGCCGCTTCTTTTTCATACAAGTCTGTTTTGAGTTCTGCTTGAAGCTGCTTCCAAAAGGTCCGGTTCAGCACACACCCGGGGTCAGGGGCTAGAATGTCCTTGAAATAGTTGTAGACTCTGGCTCTGCATCCGCCGCAAGTGTATCGGTATTGGCAGTCACCGCAGTACTTTGCCAGTTTCTCTTTGTCTCTGATCTTCCAAAACAATGCAGAGTGACGCCAAACCTCCTCAAAGTTATCCTTGAACAGATTGCCAACTCTCACTTCTTCTTCGTGTGGGAAGAAAACGCATGGAAACATATCTCCGTTCGGTTCAAGAGACAAATAGAATCGACCTGCACCGCAGCCGCCTATGAAGTCAGCCAACTGTTTCAATTGCCCTGGCAATACAGCATTAGAGAAATGCGTAGGGACCACGTGAGCTCCTCCTTCTTCGCATACTCCAGAGGCGATGACCGTTACGTCACCAGTCAAAGCTGGATTAGCCTCGATTTCTTGGGTGATGCGAGCAAACTGCGGTGCGGTAGACAACACATCTACGCCAGCGGTCTTCATTTTGTTCCAGCATGTTTTCAAAATGTCTTCGCGTTCTTCGGGGGTCAGATCAGAGGCAATTATGTCCGCGCCACGTCCGGTTGGCACAAAATTGTAGAGCATAAACCAGTCAACGCCCAGTTCTGCAGCAAAATCGATCATTGCCGGAATTTCTTTGATATTGTATCGTGTTGCAGTAGTCGCTATTTCAACGAACAGATCCTCAGCCACGCAGTTCTTTATGCCCTGCACCGTTTTCTCAAAAGTACCGGGCACACCTCTGAAGTGATCATGAGTCTGCGGATTTAACCCGTCAAGGCTTATTTGAGCGAATTGGAGACCTGCCTTTTTGAACTCTTTAACTCTCTTGGGTGAAGAGAACAAGACTGCATTAGTGGCAACTGCCGTGTATATTCCACGGTCGGAAGAACGATTGATAAGCTTTAGAATATCAGGTCTAATTGTAGGTTCGCCTCCAGAAAAAGCCAAGATGAGCACACCTGCGTCTGCGAGAATATCGATGCCACGCAAAGCCTCGTAAGTTGTCAACTCATCTGGACCTTTAACGCCTGCATTCTCGTAGCAATGAAGACACTTGAGATTACAAGCTCGGGTTATGTTCCACACGACCTGAAATGGAGCGCCTGGAACGTAGGGACGCCTAACACCAAACCATGCAATTCCCTTTATGACACTGACCAGACCCCGCCGCCAATAAGCATCCTGAAACTTGCTTTTCAACTGCTCTTGAGGCAAGCCGAAACCTCGGCATGCTAAACCCAGGATGGGAGACAGCATGTGGCGTGAGAATCTGCACGATACACAAGCCTTCTTTCTTGCTCCAACATATAGTTCAAGAGCCACTTCCAACCTGTTACCTTTGTCCTTTGGACAGTACTTTGAAAGCGCCCCCAAAATATTTCTAGTTAAGGGATTGTCTGTGACAGCCTTAAAGGTTTGAAGCGTGCCCGCCGTGTCGGCGCTTTCACCCATCGGCGTTGTTCATCCTATCGGCTTAGTCATGTTTAGTCAAATAATTGAATTAAGAAAGAGAACTCTTAAAGTTGTTTCGGTAAGCGTATTTGAATGGGCCTCCACGTGATTACCGAACTACGTATGATTGTTAGTAGGATTTTACGCAGACTTAGTGGTTCATCTTCGTGCGGAAGTCAAGCCCTGTGGAGACCCGTGTTCTAAACGTAAGGCATCGCTTAAAAAAACTTGTTAACACCCAGAGATATAGGGTTCTAATATGCGAATCAGATGTGGAGGTAGCCTTTGGCAATTTAGGCATGCTCTGAAAAATGCGCATGCTAATCCTTGTGAAAACGTCAATCTGGGGGCTGTCAATCTTCTAGAAGATTGTTCTGTAAACTTAATAATCTTGAAGGAAATATATTTTTGTGAATGAACAACGTCTTGTCCGCGCTTTTTGGAGAAAGGAGAATTTGAGGAAAGGAAAATCCACGGAACTTTTGCTTGCTGTACTCACATTCACCCTTCTTGCTTCTTTGATCTTGCCAAGTCAACAAGCCACACTCACTGGCTATTTAGAACCAGATGAAAAGCAAACACCAACCACAGTAAGCAACAGTTCAGCCTTCAAACCAACCGTGTCGAAGCCATCTTGGGTTGACAAGGACAATAATGAAATCGCCGATGCCCTCGACGAAGATATAGCCAACAGAACACTCAAAAATACGGCTGAAGATTACGTAAACGTCATAGTCGCATTGAAAGCTCAACCAACAATAGATGACGCCAACACCTTCATTCAATCTGGCGGCTACCTGTCAACTTCTCCTTGGACCTACGCCTTATACGGATTTGGAGGACAAATCCCCTACAGCGGAATAGCCAATTTCGTACAGTTAGATCCAAATGTGCTTTTAGTTGAAAAAGAACAAATTTCTCATACCCAAATTGCTTACGCCGCACAACAGGTTGGAGCAAGAACATACGTCTGGAACACCTTAGGACTTCAAGGCGACTCAAATTCGTCAATCGGCGTCGTGGACACAGGAATAGACGGCTCTCATCCAGACTTCTCGCCCGGATTTGGCAGTGGAAACTTTTCGAAAAAGATAGTCGGATGGAATAACCAGATAAATGGGATAACCACTCCCTTTGACGACAACGGACATGGCTCGCACGTTTCGGGATTAGCGGCTGGAGACGGATTCTTCAGCACAGATGCCTCAGGATACGCCAGGGCTACTTACGGAGCGAACCTTGGCGCAGTAAATCCTGGTGGCACGTATCTCATAAGCGGCATGATGGTGAATAGAACAGGTACAATAACCATTAAAATGAAATGGACAACCACTGGTGCAGCCACGCTTTCGGCACTTCCACTTTACTATGGCGACAAAACTCTCAGCGTTTCGTTGTGGACTCAAGTAGCTTCGGTAAGCACGCCCAGCGAAAACACGTGGTACACGATAACCTACAATGTTGCCTCAACTCCTTCGGGCGGCTACGACATGTACCACGTACTTATGACCCTAACAGCTGGATCTGGGGATCTTTATGTAGTATTCACGATGTCGTGGCCCTATACACCGCCATCAGATGGCTTCTCAGCTTGGACAGGTATAGCACCACATGCAAGACTTGTAGGAGTCAAAGTTCTAGACAGCTCAGGTTCAGGAACAGCAATAGGACTAATCAACGGCATCAACTGGATAATCGCGAACAGAATGACCTACCACATTACTGTCGTCAGCATGAGCTTAGGCTTTAGTTCTGAAGTATCAACAGTGGACTCAGCTCTGCTGAATCTGGTGAACAGTGGAGTCACGACTGTTGTTGCAGCGGGAAACAGAGGCTCGGGCAGCAACTACATCTATACTCCTGGCTCAGTTGATGAAGTCATTACCGTTGCTGCTACAAACCAGTTTGACAACATAGCTAGTTACAGTAGCCAGGGCGGAACCTCAAGGTTCACGGGCAAAACCATAAAGCCCGACATCTCTGCTCCAGGAGGCAGCTTTTATGCCGCACCATTATTCAGCGTGGACTCAAACTACAATGATGCAGATGGCCTCTGGTCAGATGTTCAGACAAACGATTCAGCCCCCATGCAAGGAACATCTATGGCTACGCCAGTTGTCTCTGGCGTCACAAACATTTTAGTTCAAGCTATGGGTGGATTCTCTAATTGGCAATGGACCAGAAACCAAGCCTTGCAACCCAAAATGATTCTTTTGATGACGGCTACCGAAACCTACCCTAACCTTCGAGAAGGAGGTTCTTTATCAACATCACCAACCCTTAACCGCGGAGGCAAAGATGTCCATGAAGGATACGGCAGACTGAACCTTGACGCCGCCGTAGACGCTGTTTTAAAGACATACCAGATCGGAACCACAGTGAATGAAAAGCTTGGTCGACCTCCAACTTTAGCCGACATCTCGGTGCTTGGTCAAAAACTTGCGTGGGCTAGAAAAGTTGAGCTCAGCACTGAAGGAAAATACAATTTCACTTTAACGGTTCCAACAGGTGCTGACTTTGATTTGTACCTTTACAATGGCACGGGCACGTACTATGGGGACCCAGCCATAGTGGCCAAGAGCACGAACGTCACAACTGGAGGACGTGAACAGATCGTTCTTAATGCCCCCTATAACGGAACGTACTACTTAGTCGTGAAAAGAGCAACAGAAGCCACGGAAGGTGGCACTTTCACTTTAACGAGCGCGTTCACACCAAAACACAATGTTGCTGTAGTTTCAGTTGAACCGTCTAGAACATCAGTCTACGTGGGTAACAAGATAAACATCTCGGTTACGGTCAAAAATATGGGCCTGAACACGGAATCATTCAACGTCACCGCCTTCTACAACAACACCATCATTGGCAAACAGAATACGAATCTGATGGCAAGCGCCACAACCACATTAACCTTCCCTTGGAACACCTCTGCAATAACTCCAAGTCATTACACAGTCAAAGCGCAAGCCAGCATTGTTCAAAACGAGTACAACACCACCGACAACAGCCTTTCATACAGTGGAACAGTCTATGTGAGAATGCCAGGCGACGTGAACGCAGACGGAATTGTGGACATGCTCGATCTAAGCGGAATCAGCGCCCACTGGTATCCTGGTCCACCAACTGGGCCATTAGGTTATGATCCAAACTTCGACATCAACAGCGACGGAGCAGTGAACATACAAGAAGTATCCCTAGTCAGCGCCTACTGGACGGGCCCACCAAAAGGACTACTAGCTCCATAACCCATTTTCCTATTTTTTCATTTTCCTAATCTTCTTCGATATGCCCACGGAAGTATAATAGCATCGACCAATTGGAACCCAGAATACGACTTCAGCAAAGACAACATAGTCAATGTTTCAGACTTGGCAGCACTCAGCAGAAACTACGGCAAAACCTTCCAATGAAAAATGGAGTCACACGACTACAACATCATTTCTCAAAGTTCCAACGTTCTCGATTTCAATCTCCACAACATCGCCGGGCGACAGAAACTTCGGCTCAGGCTTCATGGCAAACGCCACGCCAGCCGGGGTGCCCGTTGCTATCACGTCGCATGGTTCCAGTGTCATAACCCGGCTGAGTTGGTGAACAATGTCGTAAACGTTGAAAACCATATTGTGTGTTGAAGAGTTTTGTCTTAGTTCTCCGTTGACTCTGGTGCGTATCCACAGATTTGTTGGGTCGCCTATTTGGTCAGTAGTAGTTATGCATGGTCCCATGGGCGCGAATGTGTCGAAGCTTTTTCCCCGAGTCCACTGCTTGTCTTTGAACTGGATGTCTCTGGCTGAAACATCGTTGAAGCAGGTGAATCCAAAAATATGTTTTTTTGCATCTTCTCCCGCTATGTTTTTTCCTGCCTTGCCTATAACAACCGCTAGTTCTGCTTCATAATCTAATTCATTCACAAACGCAGGCTTGACTATTGACTCATCTGGACCAATAACTGCCGTTCGAGGCTTCATGAAAATAATCGGTTCGTCTGGTGGCGGCTTGCCCTGTTCAGCAGCGTGGTCACGGTAGTTCAGGCCCAAACAGATTATCTTTGGAGGCGAAGCAACGGGCGCCAAAATCTTCACGCCGTTCAGTTCCACAATTGCCTTTTTTCTCTGTCTCTCAGGAGAGTTGCGAACTAAGTCGTCTATCGCCTTCAGGACTTGTTCGCCTTTTGATATTAATTCATTGAAAGTTGGTGGTTGAGGTTGTTTCGAGGCTTTGGACAAAATAGGCACGTCTAGCAACTGGTCTTCGCTGATTTGAACCGCGTATGATTCCGTGCGGTTGCGTACGTAACGGACTAGTTTCAATCTGCTCTCTGCTCTTTTTAACTTACTTTTCTTTCCATCTTGTCACAACTGAACCTAAGATGATAAAGGCAACCGCAAGCGCCGACACCACAGCCATATTGCTCAACACGCCTTTAGTGTACTTGTAAATCAATGCGTACCTCAACCCATCGGAGAAGTATGTCAGCGGAAGAACCTTAGCAATAGGCTGCAAGTATGATGGCATGAAATCCATTGGGAAGTAAGTGCCAGATAGAAACATCATGGGGAAGGCTATGGCGTTTCCTAAAGCCGAGGCTGCTTCAACATCTTTAACAAGCCCACCCAAGACCATTCCTAAGCCAGAGAACATGACTGACCCAAGGAAGATTACAGCTATTGTTAGGGCGTCGGGTATCGCCTGAACCCTGAAAACGATCCAGCCAACCAAAATCATTATGGCTGTCAACATCAGGCTTAGAAGGGTTTGACTGAGGACGTTGCCGATTATCCAATCAAACTTGGTCAACGGCGTGATTGAAAGCCTTTTGATTATTCCTCTCCTCTTGAACTCAGTGGTGTTCGCGGTCAAAGCGATTATCCCATTCGTCATTATGAACGCAGCTATGATTCCTGGCAGATAGTAGTCAACTGCTCCATAACGGTTGCTCGTAACTGACTCCTCTTTGAACTCGATTACATTTGTGGCTCCTATAAGATGGTAGTTGAAGGCGTTTGCCACGTTTATCACAATGTTCTTTATTACTGCAGCCGACTGATCTGAAGCGTCGAAAGCCAGAGTCAGTGACGTTCTCCTATCGGACAAGGTTTCGTTGTACTGCCGCATCTGAGCCAAGCCCTGTTCATAAACCATTTTCTCACTTTCATTAAGATAAGGCGCAAAATACTGGTATGTAGTGTTAAGCAGGCTGTAGGAGATTCCAACTCTCACTTTGAGTGTGCCATTAAGCACGTCGTCTTGAAAGCCCTCTGAGATCATGACAATGCGAATGTTTCCTCCAAGAGGACCAAGGTTGTTCTTGGCCCAGACCTTAGAGTCAACGTCTGCGGGCACATCCTTGATGGCAAAAGTCTTAGTCGAGTTCAAAGCATCCACAAAAGCCGAGGAAAGCTGGGTTGCTGTTCCATTAGGGTTTCTGTCAAGGTTCTGTACAAAAAGAGTCGAGGCTCCGCCGCCTACGCCGCCTCCAAAGATGGCGCCGAAAACCAGCAATAGCAGCACTGGGAACATTATACTGAAGAATAGGCCAGATCGGCTTCTGATCCAGCTCTTTGTAACCGCCAAGAATATTACCAGAGGTCGAATCATTTCAGTTCACCCTCTTCAGTTATCCTCGCCCCAACTATCTTCAGGAACACATCTTCAATCGTCGGGGCTTGAATTTCAATCTCCTTGTCCATCTTCATGTCTGTCAACGTCCCAAGAAGCTGCCACATCTCCTTGACGTCGTCAACTTTGACAACGACATCCCCGCCATGGTCAAACATGGTGCTACCATATTTGTCCTGGAGGGTTTTGGCTAGTTCTTTGCTTCCCTTCCTTACCACAAGGATCTTGCGTCCGCCGTGCCGAGAAATCAAGTCTTGAGGAGAACCTATAGCAGCGATTTTTCCCTTGTTTATAATAGCGATTCTATCTGCAAGGATCTGAGCCTCTTCCATGTAGTGGGTCGTCAAGAAAACAGTCTTGCCCAGCCTCTTCAAATTATAAATCACGCTCCACACTTCCCTTCTCGCCTTCGGGTCAAGCCCCGTGGTCGGCTCGTCCAAAAAGACCAGTTGCGGGTCATTGACCAAGGCTGCAGCAACACCGACCCTCTGCTTCAACCCGCCCGACAAATTCTCAAACCGTTCCTTAGCCTTGTCTTCTAGATCGAGGAGCTTTATGACCTCAAGTGTGTCCAGTTTTTTCTTGTACATTCCGCCTATCAGGTCTATGTTTTCCTTGACTGAGAGTTTGTCCAAAGCGCTGAATTCCTGAGGCAGAACACCTATCCTCTTCTTGATCTCTTTAACATCCTCGCGTTTGGTCACGTCGTAACCGAAGACTTTAGCGGACCCACCTGTGAGTGAACGTAGGCACTCAAGAATCTCAGCAGTGGTGGTCTTTCCGGCTCCGTTCGGACCAAGAAAGGCAAAGACTTCACCATCATGAAGGTCAAAAGAGATGTCGTCAACTGCCCTAAGGTTGCCATACTTTTTGACAAGAGAGTTGACTTCCACAACAATTTCCGTCATTGCTCACCCAACCTAACGGTTCGCCCTTAAGTGCGTCGCAGAAATAGTATTATTCATCATTTAAGACTTCCTTAAGCCAGAGGAGTAAGCCATGACCACTCCATCCGGGAGATTCGTAGTTCAAAAACACCAAGCGACACATTTGCACTATGACTTCCGCTTGGAGATGGACAATGTCTTAAAGAGTTGGGCGGTGCCCAAAGAACCGCCTACCACTTCAGGGGTTAGAAGGTTAGCAGTTCAGGTGGAAGACCATGCACTGGATTACATAGATTTTGAAGGAACAATTCCAGAAGGCGAATATGGTGCTGGAACAGTTGAAACCTGGGACAAGGGCACGTACACGCTTAAGAACAGAACAGACAAAATGATAGAGTTCACTTTAGAGGGCGTGAAACTCAGAGGCAACTATGCTCTGATCAACTTCAAAGAGAACAACTGGCTGCTAATTCGAAAGAAAACGTAATGCAGGGAGAATTCTCAAGATTCCTGTAGTTCTCGATTCTGCGGTCTGTAGCACTTCTTACTCGCCCAGCTTCTAGTAGTTGTATGAGACATCAAAGGAATACTTATGAAAAGTCTGGTAAGCCTCGATAAATTCTTCTGCAAACCTGTCCGCGTGCTTCTCGGTTCCCAAATGCTCTCTGCCATGTGTTCTAAGATGATGATAAAATTCATGAAGAATCACGAAGGGGTCTTGAAGTTTTTCCCGATCTACTAAATGAATCGTTATGGTCTTGGAAACGTAGCATCCGACCTTCCTGCCAGATTTCTTAGGCATTCCAACCTTCAAACGTGGAGGATCAACATTGTAGTGGTGGCTTAGAATCTTGATGGCTTCGGCGGCTTCATTCTTTATAATCAATTGCACAATTTGAGCCTTGAACTGGAAATCCTTGCTGGTCATTTCTCATTCTCGCCGCTATGAACTAATTAAAAAATGATAAAATAAAAAATGTGGTTATAAAAAGGGTAAGTGCGAATGTTTGTTAGTTATTGGGTCAATTCTCGATTTTCTAGTATCTTCTTCTTGGTGCTGTGTTTCGTCTCTTAGCCCAGCAGTCTCGACAATAAACTGGTCTGCTTGGATCAGGCTTGAATGGAACTTCGCATTCTTGGCCGCAATCCGCACAGGTAGCCTTGTGCATTTCTCTGGGCTCTCTACCGTACGCCATCTAATTATTCACTCCTTCTATATTTGATTCAACAAGAACAAGATTTCCTGACGAAAACCAGTTCCTGTTCGGCTCACATATCAGAGTGAGCATCCTTAATAAACTTATGCAATTAGCATTCATGCCTCAAGAACGTCAAGCCCTTGATAATCTTAGCCCCCACAACCACGGACCATGACGACGCCGCAAGTATAGACAACATCTCCGGAACAGCCACGCCACGATGTGGAAGACTCCAGAACACGATCCAAACAGCAGCCGCGAACAACCCTGCAAACATCGAGAAAAAACCAACGTTTCTTTCAGACACTTTTACCAATGCAACCCCTATGATAAGCATCGATAATGCGGCGGATGCGAAGAATGACACCGAAACGTAAAGGTGTATGCGACCAGCCGTCTCCGGAAACAAGCCTATGGCGAAGAGACTGAGCGCACCCACAACAAAGATAAGGGCTCCTGTGAAGCCTGTTTTCGTTCGACGAAGAGTTTGCAGAAGTCCAGTGGCGAACACTAGTGTCAGAAAGCCGCCCATCATCAAAGTGGAGTTAAACAAGGAGGCAGCCTCGTGAACGCCAAGATCGCTCAACGCGTTTTCTGACCAGTTGAACCAAGGTGAATAAGAAATTGACAGAAGAATTAGTGAAAGAGTGATCACTGGAGTTATCACACCGCACAGTCCGGCAATGCGTGACAAAAGACTTCGTTTCGATTTCGACAAGGCCTAATGCACCTGCTCGTTGAACTGTGTTCTTGTGTTATAAGAAATACGGTGAGCAGTAAGGGCAAATAAACGTGGTAGCTGACCGAGATTTCGTGGCAGATAGGCGAAAACATGATATAGTCGACAGTAATGTGGCATATCGCATGGTAAGGAAAATCGTTGTCGTAGGCATGGGATACGTCGGGATCCCTGTTGCGGCACTGTTTGCTGATGTGCATGTTTTCAATGTTATGGGTGTGCAACGTAGGTCCAAACGCTCAGGCTGGAAGATAGACTGGTTGAATCAGGGCAAGAATCCTATCGGTGGATATGAGCCTGGGCTATCTGAACTCATTGAACGCGTCGTGAAAAAAGGCGCATTCAAAGCCGTGGATGATGTTTCAGTGTGCAAAGACGCAGAGGCGATATTCATTGCCGTTCAGACGCCAACGGATGCGGATCGTACTCCAAAGTATGAATCCCTGAAAGAAGTGTGTGAGGACATTGGCAAGCATATGCGTTCAGGAACGCTCATCATAATCGAGTCCACTGTATCACCGGGCACTACGGACAACACTGTGAAGCCCATATTGGAGAAAGCCTCTGGCATGAAAGCTGGCAAAGACTTTTTCTTAGCCTTCTGTCCCGAGAGAGTCATGGTAGGACGCTTAATCAAGAACTTTGTTGAGCTTCCTAAGATTGTTGGTGGAATCGACAAAGAAAGCACCAAGCGTGCTTCGGAGCTTTATGGACACATTGTAAAGGGAAAACTCTGTCCTACAGATGCTCTGACTGCCGAGTTGACAAAGTTGGTGGAGAACACGTACAGAGACGTGAACATCGCGTTTTCTAACGAGGTCGCCTTAATATGTGAAAGCTTGGGAGTTGACGCTTACGAAGTGCGCGAACTGGTGAACATGTTGCCTAACGACCCGACGAACCCGATGTCTAATCCAGTGAGAAACATGCATTACCCGGGTGGAGGCGTGGGCGGACACTGTCTTCCCAAGGATCCGTGGCTTCTTAAGTACGGCTTGGACACGTATGGCAAGTTTAGGTTTATCCCTAAAATCATAGTTGCCAGTAGGGAGCTGAATGATTCGATGCCGGCGCATGTTGTTGATCTGGTTGAAGATGCGCTGGCAGAGCATGGTAGGAAGTTGAAGGGCGCTAAAGTGGTGATTCTGGGTGTGGCGTTTCTTGAAAATTCAGATGACACAAGGAACACGCCCTCAGCCACTCTCTATGCCGAACTTAAAAAGCGAGGGGCGAACCCTGTTCTTCACGACCCAATTGTGCGCGAGTTCGACCTTCCCCTCACCAACGATCTAAACAAGGCTTTGGACGGAGCAGACGCGGTAGTTTTGTCAACGAAGCACAAGGAATACCTGAAACTTGACCTCAAAGAGTTGAGAACCAAGCTAGCTACGCCTGTTCTGGTCGATGGTAGGAATGCCTTCAGTTGGGACGCTGCGAACAAGGCTGGGCTGACTTATAGAGGTGTTGGAAAGGGCAGACGTGAGAAGGTCGAGCATTCAAACTGATTGAGCCCAAAACTAGCATTCTGTAAGATGTGAGCACGCGCAGACACCGCGAATGTAAGAATAGGATGGCTCACGACAGTGTCTCTGAATTCTTATATTCTAGGTGCCAGATTGATATCTTTATTGATACACCAGCGTGTAATCAAGTGATTGAGTTGAGAATAGGCAAGGAGATTATACTATTTCTAATCCTGTCTTTCCTCGCACTACATGTATTTGGCGCAGGCGCATCTTCTGACACTGTTGCAGTTCAGTTGAAAGATCAATCGAGGCCTAATGAAACTACGTATTGCACGAGTTCAGGGACAATTGAAGCTGATCAAACAGTTACTAGGGCTCTTCAAGAGAACTTAACCGACGCTTTCCAAGGAGGAGGGCTGATGTTGCAATCCTCTTCAGTTACTGATTCTGTTTCACTTGGTTCGGGTTCTGCCTCGTTTAGTCGACACATAATGAGTAAGGATTTCAAACAGTCTTGGGAGGGTCTGACGCATCAAATCAAAGCGATTGATCCGACAACGATTTTTAGGCCAAGTGATGCTATGGCGGCAGTTGTGATAACTGTTACAACAGGTGCAGGCATTACCACGATTGAGTTTAAATGGTATTATCGAAGTGATTCGAACAAGAGTTGGGTTCAAATTCCATGGCAGCGCGGCTGGAATTTTACCTTGTACGCCTCCCATACAGACGAATATGCGGCTTATCTTAACATATCGGGATGGTGGCCTGGATACCATTATCCCAGAGCATACAAAATAGACGTCCACGTAGATGGCTCTCCTCCTTCATTTTCAGAGTTCTTTGAGGTAACAAACGGAGGACCGAATAGCCCACGCATGAGCAAAGACATTGATAATGTAACTGGGCTTCCAATCAACATGACATCGCGGTTCACAAAAAGTGTTGACGCGAAAGCCTACCATTACTTAAGGTTTGACAAAACAGCCTATTTCAACGAGAGCTCCGGAAGCAGTCACAACTTCACGACTCTTTGGATTCAACCAGATGGCAGTACGTATAAAACATACAACGGTACCTTCGATGACTACAAGGACACAGATGAAACTTGGAACTATTGGGAAAATAGAACCGTTCTTAATGATTATATTCCCATTAATGCAAGCACTCCAGTTGGAAACTGGACAGTGAAAGTTTACCTTGACTGGTATTTCAACAATACAAGGATGCGTTACGGACCCGTTGCATCAACACCATTCATTGTTGGGGACTCACCTGTAAAAGATTGGACGTTTATGGTCTATCTTGACGCAGATAACAATTTAGAAGCTCCAGGGATTGACATCTTCTTGAAAATGGCTAGCGTCGACTCCTCATCTCGAGTGAACATCGTTGTACAAATGGATCGAATATCAGGCTATGACGATAGATATGAGGGTTGGACGGACACTAAACGCTTCAACGTGACCAAAGGGATGGAACCTATACCTGCAAATTCGGTCTGGGATTCAGAGGTGAATATGGGAGACCCTACCACGCTGAGGGACTTTGTTAACTGGACGATATACAATTACCCAGCGGATTATTACTTTTTAGTGCTTTGGAATCATGGAACTGGTGTCGTAGGAGTTTGCTACGATTTTTCAACTCCTCCGCCCTACGATTCTCTGTCGCTTCCAGAACTCAGCCAAGCTCTAGGTGGGCTTCCGGTAACAATTGATGTTGTGTTTAGTGACGCTTGCGACTTGAACATGATAGAGATAGCTTATCAGATTAGAGACTATGCGAACGTGCTCGTTGGACCGGAAGGGCTTGGCTACTCACCTGCCCCCTACGACTCCTACCTTACAAGATTAACCAGCAACCCATCGATATTGCCAAGCGCACTTGCCTCGGGCGTAGTCACCGATTACATAAATTGGGCTATTCCTATTGGTCAAATTCCAAATGCAACGATGTCGGCAGTCGACCTAACTAGGATTTCACGTTTGACAGCTGCAATTGACGACTTCGCCTTGAGGCTAAATGAAAGTGTAACTCCCACTTACCTTTCTCTGTTGCTTGCTTCACATGAACAAATAATTCTCGCCAGAAATCTAACTCAAAGATTCCCAGGACCATACGCTGGCGATTTAGGCTATTACATTGATCTGTACCATTTTGCCCAGCTGATCAACCAATCCGTTCTTGGCGAAGAACTAAGGACAGCTGCCAATCAAGTGATGACTGCGCTTTCAATCGGAAACGTGATTATTACAGAAGCAAATAAGAACCTCCCAAACACCCACGGTTTGGCAATATCTTTTCCGGATAATAAAACAAAATACGATTCCATCGGTTATGGAAATATAGCCTTCGCGAAAAATTCTCTATGGGGCGACTTTCTTGAATGCTACCTTTCTGGATGCGTCTTAACGATCAAGACACCTTACCCTAGCCTCTCATTAAAGGTTAACCAAACCTCGTTCACAACAGATGCCTATGAAAGAATCCGAGTGTTTGTTTTGCCTGGCCCTTATAGCGTCAACGTTACAACCCCGTTTCTTACTGCCCCGGACTCTCGTGGAGTCTTTACAAAGTGGAACGACGACGAGACAGACTTTTCGAGGACAATACCTGTTAATGGCTCAATTACCTATACAGCCTACTATCAGACTCAATATAAAGTGACTTTCAGCCAGTCCAGCGTGAGCACCGATTTTGCAGAAACCGTCATAGCAATAGATGGAACTGGATACAAGGTCACCGGTTTCCCACTTTCTTTCTGGTGGAACGAGAGTACCATCCACGCTTTTGCCTTCCAATCGCCTCTGACAGTCACTCCTAGCACTAAGCGTTATGTTTGGAATTCTACCAGCGGCTTATCATCTCTGCGAAGTGACTCAATAACAGTGTCAACGCCTGGAAACGTAACGGGAAACTATAAGGTTCAGTTCTATTTGACTTTGGCAACGAAACCTGCTGGTGTATCCAGTCTGTCTGGTGAAGGATGGTACTACAATTGGACAAGCGCTTCCATCTCCACGAGCGAATTCATAGAGAAGACGCCTGGAGCTTCACGTTACCGATTCAGCAATTGGACAACGGACGATGTGAGTGAAATATCTGCCTCAAACGAAAGATCAACTACCGTACGAATGGATGAAGCGAAGAGTGTGACTGCGAACTATATAGAACAACACTACTTGACAGTAAATTCCCTCTATGGCTCACTTACGCCTACGAGTGGATGGGTTGACGCTGGGGAATCCATCGCCGCCTCGGTCACATCACCTGTATCTGGACCTGCTGGCATTCGGTATGTGTGCACAGGGTGGGCAGGAACCGGAAGTATTTCTAGGCTTGGAACAAATGCATCGGTAACCTTCACATTAAACGCGTCTTCAAGCATAACATGGAATTGGAAAACCCAATATCTATTAACGGTGCGAACTGATCCCGCTGGACTTAGTCCCCAGCCGAATGTCTCTCCGTCAGGACCGTGGTATGACATCGGTACCGTAGTGAACTGTACTGCGCAGAAAATAAGTGGACGCGTGTTCGACCATTGGACCCTTGACGGAGCAAGCTGGGAGACCGGCGTTAGCTCGATAACGGTGACCATGGATGAACCGTGTGAAGTCACGGCCTACTATGTCCGTGAGCGCGCTTGGTGGGAGGCCTTTTTGGGCGCTGATGTGTTGCAGGTTGTCCTAGGATTTGTGGGAACTGCGCTCACTGTGGCTTTTGTTGGAGCTGCGTGGGTTCGAACTCGGAGAAGAAGGGGTCTGACTAAGGCCCTTTTAAAGGAGATTGATGACGTGTATGATAAGCTCAGTGGGGATCGTCAGAAGTGTGAGGAACAGCTTTACAGGTTGAGGAATACGGTTTTGAAAGGGGTCACTGATGGCAAAATTAGTCAAGAAGACTATGAACTCATTGATAGAAGAGTAGATAAGTACATGGAGGAACTTCAGAAAAAATAAGGACGCAAGTGAGTTCTGCGACAGAATTGACATAAGTATATCGAAAAAACATTGGCAAAATGAAGAAAAGACGGATTATGGAGCTAGGGGTCCTTTTGGTGGACCCGTCCAGTAGGCGCTGATTATGCTCATCTCTAGAATGTCGATGTTTCCGTCGTTGTTGACGTCGAAGTTCGAGTTGTATCCTAATGGCCCTTCTGGTGGACCTGACCAGTGGGCGCTGACTCCGCTAACGTCAAGTATATCTACTATTCCATCAGCGTTCACATCGCCTGGAGTCACCACCTTCACTACTCCATCGGTTAACGTGTTGTCGGCTGTGTAATCGTCACCTGTAATGGGGGTTGCATAAACCTTGATGTTGTAGTCGCTTTTTGCGAAACCTGTAGTGGTCCACGTGAAGGTTAGGGTTGTGCAGCTTCTAAAAGGTAAGGTGGCGTCCTGCCCTGCGGCGATTATCGAGTTGGCGTAAATCTTTATGTTGCGAGTTTCAGTGTATATGCCATAGCTTAGTATTGTGACTTGGATGGTCAATGTGTAGCCTTGGCCTACAATTGTTTTGGAGCAGATGACTTGTAATATGCCGATGTCATGGGAGCCTCCGAAAGGTTTCATAAGTGGATAATGGTCTTGAACATCACCGTAAACTGTATACGGCGTGTCGCCGATGCCGTCGCGTCCAGGTTGCGTCTGAGGCGTCGTTGAACCACTGTAAGAATCTACGCCCAGATAATTGCTCCAGTAGTTTCCGCCCATTGGGTAGCCTTTGTCCCATGCACTGGTTGAGGTTTGAATGTCGACTTGTTGGACATAGTTGTCAAAATTGTTCCAGTAAATGAAATTGTCGTTTGAACTCTGCAGTTTGATTCCGTAATTGTTCTGTGATATAGTGTTGGCGTAGATGGTGTTTCCACCAGATTTTAGGATGAGGCCAATATTGTTATAGCTGATTGTGTTGCCGTAGACTGTGTTGCTGGTTGAAGACTGTGTCAGATTGACTGCAATGTAATTATTTTGGAATATGTTGTTGTAAATAAGAGTGTTAACCGCGCTGCTGCCTTTGACCGCGACTCCACTATCAGTCATCGAATACATTATGTTGTCGAAGATTCTGCACTGAGCAGAATTGTCTACTGATACGCCTTGGGCATAGCTTATTATGGTAACTTGTGCAATATTGGTGCCAGATGTTCCCGGTCCCGATATAGTGAAAGCTGTTCCACTTCCACCGCCTGTGAATGTTGTTCCGCTTCCTTTTTCGCCGAGAATTGTCAGAGTCTTATTGAAGATTATCACAAACTCGTGGTAGACGCCGGGTGCGACAAGGATAGTGTCCCCTGTAATTGCAGCGTTGACCGCTGCCTGTACTGTTGGATAATCTTCTGGAACTTTGATGATGTTTCCAAACGCGTACACTCGTGAGTCAAATGAACCTACGAAGACAGTGCCATCGGCAATGGCCGGAGAAGAATATACATCGTGGCCTGTTGTGTAGTTCCAGATTTTTGTTCCAGTTAAAGCGTCGAGGCAGTAGACCGCGTTGTCAAGGCCTCCAATATAGACCTTGCCATCAGCCACGCTTGGGGAAGAAGTCACTGACCCCCCTGTTGGATATATCCATTTCAGTGCTCCGGTTGAAGCGTTCAAACAATAAACATAGAGATTACTGGTTCCAACATAGACCCGGCCATATGCAACAGCTGGAGAAGAAGACACAGAGCCCGTGTTGTAGCTCCAGATTTTCGTTCCTGTTGAAGCGTTAAGACAATAAACCTTGTTGTCAAAGGATCCGACATAGACCTTACCATCAACAACAGAGGGCGAAGAATACACATAGTTGCCTGTTGTGTAGTTCCAGATTTTTGTTCCAGTTAAAGCGTCAAGACAATAAACCTGTTTGCTGTATGACCCTACGTAGACTTTACTGCCGACAACTGCAGGAGAGGACCGCACCCAGTTGCCCGTCGCGAATTCCCAAATCTTCATTCCAGATGAAGCGTTAAGACAATAGACTTTACCATTATCTGATCCAACGTAGACCTTACCATTGGTAACTGCAGGAGAGGACCGCACCCAGTTGCCTGTTGAGTAGTTCCAAATCTTGGACCCTGTTAAAGCGTCAAGACAATAAACCTTGCCATCATCTGATCCAACGTAGACCTTGCCATCGGCTACCACTGGAGACGAAGACACATTGCCACCTGTCGTGTAATCCCAAATCTTTGTTCCGTTTGAAGCGTCAAGACAATAAACCTTCTTATCGTATGATCCTACGTAGATTTTGCCATTAGTAATTGCTGCAGAGGAATACACTGGACCTCCTGTTGTATATGTCCATTGCAGTTTGTTTGTTCTTTGTGTTGGGCTGTCAGAATATCCGGAGTGTGAGAGGTCGTGGTGGAACATGGACCAAGCGTATTGTGTGGAGTGCGGTGCCCATGCTCCCATCAGTGGATAGTTGTCTTGATTGTTCGTACCGATAAGGTACGGCGTGTCTCCTATTCCGTCGCTGCCCGTCTCATTCTGATATGAACCTTTGTATAGGTCTAAGCCCGTGTAGTCACTCCAATAGTTGCCGCCAGAAGGGTAACCTTCATCCCAAATATTCCCAAGAGGTGGAAGCGTTGAGGCTTGCGGGGGGCCATTGCCTATGAAGTTGTTATGGTAAATAGAATTACTTGTAGAGTTGTAGAGACGGACACCTTCCCAGTTGTTTGCTCTTATTCTGTTTCCAAACAGGTTGTTGTGCAAAGAAGAGTAAATGTAAATTCCGTAGTAAAGATTACTCGCTATGTTGTTTTCCGATATGTCGTTGTAGTTTGATTGGTAATACAACCCGATACCGTAAGCTGTGCTGTTTTCTATTCTGTTTGCTCGAATGGCATTGTTTGAGGAACTACTAGAGAGTATGATGCTTTGGTTCCAGTTGCCTGTCATGATGTTATCAGTTAAAGTGTTGTATGAAGAACTGCTGAGCCACGTATCAACACCGCTGTCTGTCATGTTATTCGCGATAATGATGTTGTTCATACAGTTAGAGCGGAGGTAAATGCCATAGCCAAACGCTTTGATTTTCAAATTCCTGATTGTGACATAGCTTCTTCCTTGCAAGAGAATCCCAGTGCAGCTTCCACCTCCAGGGCCTTGAAGCATGTAGCCTGCTCCATCCAACGTTATGCCGTCTTTCTCGATCACAATTCCATTGGGCGCACTCGTGTAGATGTTGTCGGTAAATGTGTAGAGGTTTTCGTTTCGATGTATTGGTGCGGTGGGAGGGTCAATCGAGCCGTCGGCATGAATATAGATAGGAGATGGGAGTTCGTATTCCATGACTATGCCGTCTAAGTAGACTCCTTCATAGTGTATAGAACCGTCGGAATGAAACATGAAGCCTACGTTGAAGAGAGAAGTGAAGTAAGTGTTTGGAATAGGCAACGTATGATATGACCAACTGCTACCGATGCCAGTCAATTGCTCGCCTATATTGTACCAGTGTGCGCCTGCATCGTTAGTGACAATAACTTGGCAGTAGTCATAGCTGCTTTCGGTTTGATACCATGCCCAATAATTCAGAGTAGCTGACGCCCAAGTACTTGCATCTATCGTATACTTTCTAACCATGGAAGCGTCCATGTTATCGTCGTACGTGTGCAGTGAAGTGTTAGGGATATCAGCGACTCCACTTAATGTCACCTGGTCTATGTAAGCTCCCTCAAAGTTGCACACAGAAGAGTCGCTCGAAAAGTGAAAGCCAACATAAACCGCTGACGTTGGAATCGATACGCTGGAGTACTGCCATCCGCCACTATTACCAGTGTGCGGATCGATGTCATGCCAAGAAGTATCGAAGTATGTTACATATAGGTTATCCCAACCACTCTCGCAGCTAAGCCAATACCGGTAAGAGAGTGTAACCGAAGAATATCCAGAGAGAGTAACAGAATGGTACATGTAAGCCTCCATGTCGTTGTCGTACTCATGAACAGAATTGTTCGGAACCTGTGGGATTCCTGTCAGTTGAACCTGATCGACGAATGCCCCTGGGTAGATGCAGACGCTAGAGTCGCTGTGGAAACGCAGACCGACATAAATCGCTGAGGCTGGAATGGATACGCTGGAATACTGCCATGCACTAATATTTCCAGTGTGCTGATCGATGTAGTACCATGATCCTCCAGAATAGTACATTGCCTCAAGATAATCATAGTTAGTCTCGCAGTTAAGCCAGTACCAGTAGGAGAGTGTAACCGAAGAATATCCAGAGAGACTAACATTGCGGTACATGTAGGCGTCCATATTGTCGTCATACCCGTGAAACTCTGGATGGACGCCTTCGTCTGCGCAGTATCCGTCCCAAGACCCTTGATGTGCTGGATGTGTTGTGTCGTAATAGTCGCCCCAGTAGTCAAGCCCATTCGCAGAATTCCAGTCTCCAACAAACCAAAGCCCAGGCCACGCGCCCTCAAAATCTTCGTAGAATATAGTTGCGGTTGTTCCCGCTTTTGTGCCTATCTCCGCGCACCACGCGCTCCGTGAACCTTCATAGGTCCTGTAGGAAGTATCATCCCAGAGATCGTTCCCCGATGCAGAGTCAAAATCTTCGACAGTCCATGATCCTGGAAATGCGCCTTCAAAATTCTCATACAGTACAGTTGTTGTTGTAGTCTGACTGCCGATTTGGGCACACCAACCACTCTTACTCCCCGCTTGCGAACGATAGGAGGTATCATCCCAGTAATCTAAGCCATTATTCGAGCTTTTATCCTGAACCAACCAATTGTCAGCAGGAAAAGCACCTTCGAAACCCTCAGAAAAGGCGGTCGAAGAGCTTAATGGACCAATATCAGACATTTTATCAGCTTGTGTTCCTCCCTTACCTTTTGAATTTGACAAGTTATTACCACGAGCTAAACCCGACATGCATACCAAAAGCAACATCAACATTATTCCTGATACCGCTTTCCTATCCAATACCGTCCACTATCCTCTCTCATTCAAACTCTAAGCAAAGCCAAGATTTATGATTTATGGAACAAATCTCTGGAACCCAATCGCTCTCATTAATACAACCGCGCAAACAACCACAGCCAACCAAAAAGTCATTATTAACAGTTGTACAGCGAAGCTAAAAACATATGAAACAGAAAGCAATCCCCAACCACCCCCAGCCTAAACACAGGAAGAAGAAGATACAAGACACTACCAGTTGTCTTCTTCTTCTGAAATTACTCACACAGTGCACCGGTACATGGAAGTAGTCGGGACAAAACACTGCACGTCGACGACTACTTCCGAACAGCCACCCGCTTAGAAGTTGTTGTGGCAAACCTATCAGTCAACAACTTCAAAACAGCCACAGCGCCACAACCTAACAGCGAAGAAGCAACCGTGAAAAACCAACCTGAATCTTCACCTTCAACAACATCAAAAGTCATTATTGACAACATAGAAAGTGCACCGAACCAAGGCGAAAACCCAACCCAAAACACAAACCAAACACAAAACAAAACCCAAAACACAAAGAAGCATATTTGGATCATATAGTAGACTAGGGGGTCTACTGTGCGAAAACAAAAATTTCCCCACACACTGACAGTTCTCCCAGCACTCTGCATTGAAAAAACACATGATGTCTCGCTTGAACGTACAGTGTCAGCTTGCGTGTTCAACTACTTCTGTTCACACACCGCAACAAAAAAAGAAGTTATTGTTACTGTTTCTAAGCGGAAGTTAATAACATCTGAACAGAACACAGTTCCCCAATCATTACAGGTAACATGGAAAGAAGAAGGCGCTAAGCGATTGTTCCCTTCTTCTTTGAAAAATTACTTCCAGCCAACCATCAGCTGTACTCTATTCTTCATTTTGCCTCTCCTTTTGCCTTCCAGTCCACATTCACATTCGGATCATACCAGAAACTCATTGCATAAACCCAGAGATGATAGAGCTATATGCGAACTCCCATCCCTTTTGCGAAGTCTTAAGTTCAAATCAGCACAAAAGGGGGTGCATGTCAATTCTAGACTTACCTACGTGCTCAAGAAACGAGCTGAAACATTTCATCGAGAATCAGCTACTTCCCAGATGGCAAAAAGGGGAACCAACCCTCTTCAGAATAGAACCCGAACATGTTGACTCAAGAATAGAAAACGCCGTAAAATCGATTATAACCAACAACGGTACCTACCAGAAAGGAGAAAAAGTGGCATTTAGTTCTCGACCACCCGCTCTCCCATTAGCAGTTGAAATGGGCTACGTGCTAGAGAAACTTGGCTACCAAACACTCATCACATACAACCTGCTTGGTGACCCTCCTCTACTAAACAGGTTATTGACAGCTTTACCACATCGAAAATCCCTACAGAAAATCGCAAGCCAATACAAAGCCCTGCTCGATTCTGTCAAACACTGGATAGTTCCATACGCTACTCCATTCACTGAACCCAGCAAGGCAGAAAGAGAAACCATAACAGTTTACACCGAAGCTTACAACAAGGGACTGTCCAGACTTGACGAAAAACTCCTGAGCGGAGACATGAAATCCCGAGACAGCATAGGATTCCCAGTAGCACACGAGGCCAAAAGACTGGGATTATCACTTTCCGAATGGGAACAAATACTCTACAAAGCCATGAGCGTCACAAAAACTGACGTGGAAAAAGAAATAGAAAAAACAGGATACGTGAAAGCACTAGGCGAAGCTTATCGAGGCAAAACCCTCAAAATCGTCAGAAAAGGAAATTTCCCAGTCAATCTAACAATGAAATTACTAAACAGACCCATCCTTAAAGACGTTGGAAAAATCGGACAAAACGCAATCTACGGCGAATATTTCGAAAGAATCACCAACATACCTCCAGGAGAAATATTCACGGCGCCAATCGAAAACAGCGTCAACGGCGAATTCTACACAAGAATACCGCAAGTGACAGAACGTGGCACAATGGAAGGTGTTCACATAGTGTTCAAAAACGGACGAGTAGTGGAAGCCACAGCCACAAAAGGCGAAGAAGCTCTGCACTATTATACTGGTCTGGCAAAACCTGAAACCGAAGCTAAGAAGCCCGTGTACAAAGCACAGAACACAATAGCCGAACTGGGCATCGGCGTCAACCCAGTACTAGACTTTGAAAAAGTAACAGGCAACGTCCTCATAGATGAAAAAATGAAGGGCATACACATAGCCACAGGAACAAACAAAAGAATGGGCGGAAACACATCTGGAGCAATAGGCGGAATAGCCGTAGAACACTGGGACTATATCGTTGGCAAAGTCGACCAAATAGCTGCCATCTAAAAACAGTGATCACAATGAAAGGCGCGCGCATAACTTGGAGAAACTTGGGCCTGCTCTACTTCGACACAAATTCACTATCTTTTTCGTAGAATCTCCACTGCACACTTCTATGTTCTTCCGCATAATCGATTCCAATTCTCGCCGACTGCCCGACTTCAAACGCTGACTGTGTTCCTCTGCACAGGAATAGGTCTTCGCCGGATAGATTCAAGCCGTTGAGCTTGCTTGTTATCCCAAATGCTCTGCAGAGTTTTGATGGGCCGTCAGCAAGTTTGTTAATTGGCACATTTTCATCCAAGCCTCGATTTCTTCTCATTAATTCCACACCTCTAATGGGTTTTACTGCCCTAACCAACGTGACAGCAGGTGTATTTCGGGGTCCAACAACGATGCAAAAACAATGGTACATACCATATATTGTATAAACGTATGCAACGCCTCTCTCTCCAAATTGAACCAATGTCCTGCTTGTTCTTTTATTGTTATGTGCATGTGACGCCTTGTCATGCGGACCTACATAAGCTTCTGTTTCAACAATCTCTCCAACAATCTCACCCTCTTTTGTTTTCCTTGCTAAGAATTTGCCCAGCAAATCTTTGCTAACAACTAGTGGATCTCTTTCGTAGAAAACACGGGGGAGTCTAGCATACTTGGTTAAATTCATAAACTAGCGTATCTGTATACCAGTATTTTTAGAACTAACGTGTGAGCAGAAGGGTCATGATGAAAAAGAGGATACAACCTCACATAATGTGCGGCGTAGGAGACGTCGCAAAATATGTTCTACTCCCAGGCGATCCCAAAAGGGTAGAAAGAATAGCGTCATTTTTTGAAGAAGCGCACAAAGTTGCAGATTACAGAGGATTTGTGACCTATTCAGGGAAGATAGATGGTATACCGATCTCGGCGTGTTCAACGGGCATCGGGTGCCCGACTGCCGCTATTGTGCTGGAGGAGTTGATCAAAATTGGCGCTGAAACTTTCATCAGAGTCGGAACAACTGGAGCCCTCCAACCCAATATGGAAATGGGCGACATCGTTATTGCCACAGCCGCCGTGCGCATGGATGGCACAACTAGATCCTACCTGCCAATCGAATACCCTGCAGTTGCAGATCTTGACGTGGTCTCAGCTTTACTTAAAGCATCAAAGCAGATGAATAAAAAAGTTTATGCAGGCATCGTTTTGACTTCAGACGCCTTCTACGCTGAAGACACAGAGGAAACAATGAGATTTGGCAAGGCGAATGTTTTGTCCATCGAAATGGAATGCTCCACTATTTTCACGCTTGCAAGAGCAAAAGGGTTGAGAGCGGGAGCCATTTTGGCAGTGGATGGTAACCTGCCAAAAGGAATAAAAAAGGGCGAATTTGAACCGGGCGAAAAAACTGGAGAGTTTGATGAGCGCGTTCAAAAAGCAATTGGGGACGAAATCAAAATTGCCATCGAAGCAGTGAAACTACTTGCTGGCGGTCACTCTTTGACGTAAGGCTTGTAATTGCTTGGAGGCTTCGCCTTCCTTACTGCGCCAGCCAAGACAACTATTGTGAGGACATAGGGTATAGTTAGGATGATCTGCGGAGGAAGCAGTCCCAAAGCTTGAAGTCTCATCTGCAATGCGTCAGAGAAGCCAAATAAGACACTGGCACCAAGGGCACCAAACGGCATCCAATTACCAAAAATCATCGCCGCCAAAGCAATGAACCCGCGCCCACCAGTCATGCCCCAGGTAAAGAGGGACAAATGACCTAGAGATAGGAATGCCCCTCCGAATCCTGCAAGCATCCCACTGACCATGACGCATAGATATTTTATTCTGAAAACGTTTATTCCAGCGGTGTCCGCAGCGGCTGGATGCTCCCCCACGGCTCTAATTCTCAGCCCGATTGGAGTCTTGAACAAGATGATGTACGAAAGCACCGTTATAATGAGCGTCAAGTAAACGAGAGGTGTGTGACTTCCAATAATATCCCCGATGACAGGTATATCTTTCAATACCGGAATGGACACAACCTCAAACCCGTTCACACTCTCAGATGCACCCCTTGACCCCCAGATCACTTGGCTCATGTACGCCGTGAAACCCAAAGCGAAAATGTTTATCCCTGTTCCGCTTACGACCTGATCTACAACAAATTTCACAGTGAGAAGTGCATGCAGAAGACCGAGCAATCCACCCGCAAGCACAGCTGCCAACACCCCAAGCCAAGGATTGCCGCTGAAAAAGCTCGCCGCCACTCCCGCGAAAGCGCCAGTCAACATCATACCTTCCAACCCAATGTTGATGATGCCCGCTCTCTCTGAAAAAATCCCACCAAGCGCTGCGCTGGCTATCGGAGTAGCCATCCTGATGGCAGCAGCAAAAAGTCCAACGTTGATTATGTCTATGGGCTCGACCATTTAATCCCAACTTTTCTTAGAAGGTACTTAATCAGCATAGGCGCTGCTACGAACAGGATAACTAGGGCCTGAAGGATGGATACGATGTCAAGTGGTACTCGGGTGACCCTTGTCATGACCATGCCACCGCTCCTAAGTGCCCCAAATAATACGGCTGCGATCAACACGCCTAACGGGTTCAGCCCACCGACTAGAGCCACTGCCAAGCCATCCCAGCCATACCCAGGAGAAAAGCCTTCTATAAAGCGTCTGTGAACACCCAAAATTTCACCAGCTCCCCCCAGCCCTGCCATGGCCCCGCTAATGACCAATGCCAGAATCATCCCTCTTTTGATGTTTATTCCTCCATTTTCAGCCGCAGAGGGGTTCAATCCGATAGCTCTGACTTCGTAACCAAGAGTGGTTTTCTGAAGCGTATAGTAGGTCAACACAACCAAAATAACCGCAATGAAGATCGATGCAGATAGTTGAGTGGGCTGAAGGATACGTGGAAGCTCAGCAGAAGACGCAATCGGAACAGTCTGAGATACCCAGCCTGGTGCCTTGTAGGGATAGTTCACCATGTATCCCGTCACATACAATGCAACATAACTCAGCATCATAGTTGTAATAACCTCGTGTGCCCCAAGCTTTGTCTTCAGTATTGCCGGAATGAAACCCCATAAACCGCCAGCTAAAGCCCCAGCTAGTAACGCCATTGGAACATGAATCAGAGTTGGCAATCCACCAAAAGATATTCCAACAAGAGCAGCAGCAAATCCTCCGACTAGTAATTGGCCTTCGGCTCCGATGTTGAAAAGGCCACATTTGAAAGCGAATAGAAATGCCAGCGCCGTAAAAATTATTGGCGTTGCTTGTGTGAAGGTTTGCCCTATGCCAAAGACGTCGCCAAAAGCCCCCGTTATTAATGCACTGTATGCCTCCAAGGGCGAGTAACCTGTTACCTGCAGCACTATTGCCCCAACCAAAAATGCCAAAAGAATCGCAATTATCTGTGGGATTATCTTCCGTAATTCAGACCGGATTTTTAAGAAGAACCCACTAAGCATCTGCCTAGCTCTTGGAATCAATTGCCGCATCTCCTCAGTCATGTTTACCACCGGTCATTAACAATCCAAGTTCCTGCTCGCTGGATTCTTCAGGACATTTTGTCGCCACTATTTTTCCCTCATATATCACTGCTACCCTGTCGCTCAAAGCGCATATTTCATCAAGATCTGCAGAAATAAGCAAAATCGCGCAGCCTTGGTCACGCATCTCCACAAGTTTCTTACGGACATACTCAGTGGCTCCAACATCTAGACCTCGAGTGGGCTGAGAGGCTATGATAAGCTTCGGTTTTCTGCTAAACTCTCTTGCCAAAATCACTTTTTGTTGAGTTCCACCAGACATATTTCGTACAAGGGTATCTTTCGAAGGCGTTTTTATCGAGAAATCCGCGACTAGCTTTTCCGTGTAATCTGAGGTCTTCTTAAAGTCGAGTCTGACTCGACCGGTTGTGAATTCGGGTTTGCCTTGGCTTCCAAGGATCAGGTTCTCCATGACTGAGAAATCCAGTATCAAGCCTCTCTTTTGTCTATCTTCTGGCACATGGGAGATTCCTAGGCGTATCCTTTCGGCGGGAGAGACCCGCGTTATGTCAACATTTCCTAGTGTTACCTTTCCTCCCGCCGACTTTCTAAGTCCTGTGAGAGTCTCCGCCAATTCAGTTTGCCCGTTTCCCTCGACACCCGCCACTCCTAAGATTTCGAATGCTAAGACTTCGAATGTAACTTCCTTTAGCGCGGACAGCCCCCTGTCGTTGATGACTTCCAGATTTTCAACCTTCAAAACGACCTCTTTTTTCTCCACTTGCCTCTTTTCGAATGTAGAAACAACTTGTCTGCCCACCATCATCTTAGCCAGTTCATCAAAGTCGGTTTCACAGGCTTTGACCGTTCCGACTACCTTGCCTCTTCTTAGAACCGTTATTCTGTCGCAAATTGCCAAGACCTCCTTCAACTTATGCGATATGAAGATGACCGTTTTCCCCTGCTCTCTTAAGGCTCGGATTGCTTTGAACAGTTCTTCTGCTTCCTGAGGAGTAAGGACGGATGTGGGTTCATCCAGAACGAGTATGTCGGCTCCCCTATACAACGCCTTTAGAATTTCAACCCTCTGTTGTGCGCCAACAGACAGCGTATATACTGGAGCCTTCAATTCGACTTCTAAGTCATAACGCTCACAGAAGTCTTTGACACCATTCATTATTTGCTTCATATCTAATAGTAATTTGTTTTTTGTCGGCTCTTTTCCTAAAATTATGTTCTCAGCGACGGTTAGACTCGGAACAAGCATGAAGTTTTGATGAACCATCCCTATACCAAGTTTTATCGCGGTGGATGGGCTGTCGATTTTTGCTTCTTTTCCATTTATGAAAATCTGTCCCTCATCCGGTCGGTATAGTCCATAGAGAATACTCATCAAAACTGTTTTTCCTGCTCCATTCTCGCCAAGCAATCCGTGAATTTCAGCTTTGTCTACAGCTAGATCTATCTTATCGTTGGCTACCACATCAAAGAAGGCTTTCGAAATACCCTTCATTTCGACAGCTGAAGTCATCACATTCAAAAAAAGAATGAGGTGGTGATTTAACTTTTCTGATCAGTAAGCGCTAGGTACCGTTATCTGCCCAGCCGCGATTTTGTCTCTGGCCTCTTTGACTTTGTCTGAAACTGCGGTTTCGAGCGATGCATGTTTGAACCCGAATTTGCTTTCCCAGAATCCTTCTTCTTCTGGCAGCCTGCAGCATCCAACCCATTTCTCCTTCAAGCCCTTATTGTAGACTTCGCCGTCGAACTTCTTCTCTACCGCAGCTTTTATCATCTCAAACACTGCAACATCGACTCTCTTGGTCATGCTGGCCTTTATCTCAGGGTACAGGTAACATTGGCACGCATCCACGCCCAGACCTATAATTCCTTTTTCGTGAATCGCCTCTAAAGCGCCCAGTCCGCTCTTTCCAGCTGCAACGAATATTGCGTCGGCTCCCAATTCAGCAAGTCCCGTTGCCAGTTCCTTACCCTTGGTTGGATCAGCCCAATTGCCCACGAAGACGGGTGCAAGCACCGTTGCGCTGGAATTTGCCCATTTTACGCCTGCTTCATAGCCCTTGAAGAAGTCCCTGATTAGTTGAATGTCCATGCCTCCAACGAAGCCGACTTTTCCGGAGTGTGTCTTCATTCCAGCTACTACTCCTACTAGAAATGAGCCTTCATTTGTCTTGAACAGTAGAGAAGCCACATTGGGTTTGAATACAGGCATGTCAACGATGGTGAAGTTTTGGATAGGATATTCTCCCGCGATTTTGGTCAGGGCATCAGCTTGATCGAAACCAATGCAAACGATTATTGCGTATTTGCCGGTTTTTGCAAAGTCTCTTTGGAAGCCCTCGTACTCAGCAATGGCTTTCGGCTCCACGAAATCAAAGTCTATTCCCAGTTCTTTACCGGCTCTGACTACACCTGCATATGAGATGTCGTTGAATGACTTGTCTCCCAAGCCACCTGTGGCAAGAACAAGACCGACGTGCGCGCGCGCCTTAACGGTGAAGCTATTCTGGAGTGTTGTCCCCAGAGAAGTAACGGTGTACAATCCTGGGGCAGCATAAGTGCCATTTGAGAAAGCAAAAGTCACTGTCTTAGTTGCATTAGCTGCCAGAGTCTCAGTTTTTGTCAGGGTAACTACGTTGTTCAGGGCAATAGTTATGTTGCCAGTGACCTCTGTATTTTGGGGATTTCGAACATTCAATGAAACAGTCACAGATTCCCCCCATGTGAAGGAGGAAGGTGACACCGTCAAAGTGCTGATTTCAAACTGTGCCGGAGTCGGTGCAGGTCTCGTGACAATATAAGCCGCAGCTGCTACAACTGCCACAACTACTATGACGATGATGCTAGCCGCCATTATGGTTGATATAGCCTTCCTGTTCATCGTTTCACCTCAATACGTGGTATCTGAATTGTGTTAAAGGCTTTTAAAGACTTTCATAAGCTTCGAAAACGAGCGAAATGACGCACCAACAGAGTCTAAGCACGCGCTTTGCACTTCCTGAAGACACGCTTGCATGTTCTCTCGTATTCGAGATTCATAAAGTTTAGAAGATAGCTACTAAGAGCTGATATTCGTGGAAAAGTTGCGAAATCGTGCGCGTAAAAAGAACCAAATTCCTCATTGTGAATGGTGTGGGAAACCCTTGCACTTAAAGAAAGACAAACCAGTTGACCATGGGAAAATGAAGGTCTGTCAGGCTTGCCATATTGACCTGAATTGGTTCAAATCGGAACTGCATGACAAGTCGCGCCTTACTGGCCACACCAGAAACAAGGCTGTTGCACGTGTGACTGGCTGAACAGATCTAGACTTAACTCGCTACCTCGATGTTCTTAAGGAGCTGTTGACGCAGTCGTTATTTTTATAAATCGAGACCTTGAGTAAATTCCATGCACGCGGAAATTGGAATCATCGGTGGAACTGGCATTTACGATCCGAAACTTCTCAAAAAGGTTAGGGAAATCAAGGTGCGCACCCCCTATGGGCCGCCTTCTGATTCAATTACTGTTGGGGATTTAGAAGGTAGACGCGTAGCGTTTCTGCCGAGGCACTCAAAGAAACATACGATAAGGCCAACAGACGTCAATTCACGAGCAAATATATTCGCTTTTAAAAAACTTGGCGTTCAAAGAATACTTGCGACTTCCACGGTTGGGTCCTTAAGGGAAGACTTCAAACCCGGAGACGTGGTTCTTATCGATCAGTTCATAGACAGAACAACTAGGCGAGAAGAGTCATTCTACACAGGAGCGCAGGTTTGCCACATATCAGTAGCCGAACCAATGTGTCCTGAGTTAAGGCAAACTCTGATAAAAGCGGCAGATGACATAGGCGTCCCCACTCATAACACCGGAACCTATGTTTGCATAGAAGGGCCGAGATTCTCGACAAAGGCAGAATCTAGAATGTTCAAGATGTGGGGGGCCGACGTGGTTGGAATGACGCTTGTCCCAGAATGCGTTCTCGCTAGAGAAGCCGAGATATGCTATTCTTGTATAGCAACTGCTACCGACTATGACGTGTGGAGAGACCACCCGGTCAGCGTGGCTGAAGTCCGAAAAACTATGAAAGCAAACATAGAAAAAGTCAAAAGAATAATCACTGCAGCAATTCCAGGTATACCGAAAGAAAGAAGGTGCGAGTGTAAGAGCGCTTTGCGGGATGCATTAGTTTGAATGAGTCAGGCAACAAGGAAATGTGGGATTAAGAATTGGATCTCAAATCGAAAATAAGGCGAATACCCGAATTCAAGGGCGTAGTTTTCTGGGACATAACCACACTTCTGAAAGACAAATATGCTTTCAGAGAATGCATCAAACAGATGGCTGACCATTATCGAGATAGAGACATAGACGTTATAGTATCAAGTGAAGCTCGAGGTTTCATAATAGGGGCAGCACTAGCCTATGAACTCGGAGCCGGTTTTGTTCCTATCAGAAAGAAAGGAAAGCTACCATCAAAGGCAGTAGAGCTCACTTACCAAAAAGAATACGAATCCGACACAATTGAGATTCATGAAGATTCTATCAAGTTTGGTCAAAAGGTCTTGCTTATTGATGATTTATTGGCGACAGGCGGCACAATAAAGGCCAATGCTGAATTGGTTGAAAAACTAGGCGGAAAAGTCGTTGGCATGGGCTTTCTGATAGAACTTGAGTATCTCCACGGCAGAGAGATTCTTGGAGGAAAATACGAAGTATTCTCAATTATAAACTTCAAGACTCCCAATGGATAATTCCTTGATGTCTTAGCGCGCTGTGGAACGCCTAGGGGGGCATCGAAGAGGAAACCGTTAAAGGTCGATGCCTTGGTATAGGGCTGTTTTGTTGGCTTATTCTACGTCTCCATTTTCCAACATTTTCTTGTCTTCATATGGAGCAACGATTCGCCTATAGAATTCCTGTTTGACGCACTCAAGAACTCCTATGGCCTTGTTGTAATGATAGTATCTTGCTGGATAGGTTTTCTTCAACATTTTTGTAACGATGTAGTTGATAACTCCATCAACTTCTTCAGGTGGTAATTTATTCAGATCATCAATAAGCGGATCAATAAGCGGATCCCAACGTTCCCGTCCAGTTGAACCCTCTTTTTTTATGTAAGGCAATCATATCCCTCCAACCTCAGTCAACAGAGTTTTACACTACGCGCATATAGATATAGCGTCGCTCTTGTTTGTTGGGAGCGCGCAGAAAAGTGCTTTGGGTTCATTGCCTATGCCTTCAAGAAAGCGAAGTTCTTTGCAAAGTCGGAAAGAGCTGCGTCATTGTTTCCAGAATTATGGATTGTTGCCAAGAAATAGAATTACGTTTTCAGATTTCCGACGTATGTGGAAACTCTCGTATCCAAGGTTTTTTGTTTAGGACGAAGACTTTGAAGTAGTTTCTAAAGTACACGTAGTAGTTTTTCATCCGTCCATTCTTCCTCACGCGCCTCAAAGAGGTGTAGGCTTTAGCTCTCTTGCTTACAAGACATTTTCCGATCCTGCCCACTTTTAAGGAGAAAACCAAATCTTCTGCAACCGCTAGGTCTTCATCAAACCCGCTGACCCTATGAAAAACAGATTTTCTGCAGGCGCAACACACAGTTGGAAAAAAGGGAAAGCCCAAATGAGCAGTCAATGTTGACACCCAATTCACAAGGCCATAGTGCACAAATTTGAACAGATTGTCAACTGTCGCAGACTTTTCGAGGCCTGCCATCGTGCCAACAACGCAGACAACGCTGGAATCAGCTAAAATCTCATAGATTTCAGCTATGAATCCAAAATCCAAAATGGTATCCGCATCTAGGAAGAGCAGTAATTCGCCTTTCGCCTTTTGAGCTCCAACGTTTCTGGCTTTACTTACGCCACGGTCCTTCAAGTTCACGACTTTGTCCGCGTATTTTTGGGCAATTGTCCTTGTATTGTCAGGACTATTGCTATCTACAACGATTATCTCGATTTTACCCTTTTCGAACACCTGTCTTTGGATACTTTGCAAGCAGCGTTCTATATTTTGCTCTTCGCAATATGTGGGTATTACGACCGAGACAAGGAAACCTGTAGTCGCCATCTCAAGCCCTCCCTCAGTATCTGATATTCGGTTTGATCCTAAAAAATACTTTTGATTTGATTCTCAGTCCATAAAAACAATATGAATCCACAATCCAAAATTTAAGCCTGGTGTCTAGGATTCGACTTCACTTCCTGGATTAAGGCTTTGGAATACCTGCAAGTAATAAGCATTAAAACGAATTTCAGCCCAGTGGTCAGGAGAATTGAAAAGTGAGCCGGGAGAGATTTGGACCCAACCCGCAGTGGAGATATTCACAGATATAGCTTTAAGAACAATACCTTTAGTAATATATTAGAAGTATAGAATGTTAGAATGTTAAAGCCTAGGCTAGACCTCTTTAATGATAAATGTCAGCAGACCCTACTATATAATAATCCTATTCCACTAAGCGCCTAAGCCAATAGACAAATATCCTCCAGAAAAGCCTTAAGCCTACATTTACTATTATTTAACTAACCAATGCTTAGACCTATTTTTCCTAGTATATTTATTCTTGTTACTAGTTTAGTCTTGGTTGGTTTTATGTCTTCTAGATGAGTAATAGAGGATTGTAAGGAATAGATAGAAGTAACTGTAACAGTAACAGTTGTAGAAGCGGCTAGACGGTCTAGTAACAAAGAAGTTTATAGTAAGTATAGGTTATTACGATATGACCACACGTAGCCTTAAAAGCGAAAAACGTTAAAGTATGGAAAGGAAGCAACGCTAGAGGATTCTTCCAAAGTTATAGGCTAGTTTGACTAACGGCGAACACCAAAAGACTAGGGACACTATAAACTAGCCTCTGTGTTGAATCAACCTTAAGTTTTTAAATAGAAATACTCGTATTAATCATTGTTTAAAAGAGTGGCAAAATTGATACACAATTCAAGGGAATATGAAGAACTAGAAATTAGAGCTGAGAAATTTCTGGAAAATGAGCGTATAGTTGGCTTCTTGACGAGTGGTGGTAGCTGGATGGTCCTCGGTGGTTTTATTCCTTATTTTACCTTAAACGTTTTCTTTCATTGGGCTTTTGGAAATTGGGAAATGTGGGCTGTTCTTGTTCCGATAAATGCAATTTGGTTCCTATCCATTTTTAAGATAAGTCGAAGAGTATCGAAATACAAAGTTCAAGACAACGAGTGGGCGACATTGTATAGCCATTTAATACTTGAAAAGTTAGAGAAGCGTTCAAAAGCCAAAACGGATGAGTTGGAGAAAGAGTATCAGAAGGAAGCTTCCAAACATGCCAAAGATTTTTTATCGTGCATCAGAAAAAGATGGAAAATTGGGAGTTTCAAGTTAGTCCAAGATTCGTTTAGAAAACCGCTCGATGAATTGAAAAAGAACCTTGAATATAGAATCATTTCCAGATTAAAAGTAGGAAATGACGATGAGCTTGAAACAGTCGAGCAAATCGTGAGAAACTTTCTTCATCTATCTACGAATCTCAAACTAGAAGATATTCTAAGTCTAAACGAACAGATGTCTAAACTACCTACAACCGAACCAATGAAGGTTGGCTTTCGAAATAGGGCAAGAAATTATCTAAACGTGCACAAAGTTCTGAAAAACGTCTTGGTCGTTTCAACATTTCTGGTTTTGTGCTGTGTTTTCTACTACTTGGTTGTAACCTACATTGGAATTGCAAAAGAAGTTGCCATTGGTAGCACAGTTGTACTTTTCGTAGGATTTATTAATGTATATTACAGAAGGCAACCAAAGGAATGACTTTTTCGTGATTGAATAAGAACTCTCTTGCCACTTTAGGAACTTCGACTTTTAGCAGAGCCTAGCCTAATTTCTCTCTAGGCATAATTTGAGGTGTCGATTCAAAACATCTAAGAGTTTCTTTATCTCAGAGTCTTTTATTTGTTCAGAATTTTGCGGTTCAAATATTTGAAGGTGTTCGTTAAACCTAACTGAAAACTGTATTTTTTCTAAAGGCGGTCTGGAAGCCTCTATAAATGGGACAGTTTCATCGATGTCATATTTAAGTTCTGTCAAGACTTGAAGCGCACATGTTCGGGCTTTTTCTATTCCTACACTCATCGATATTAACCCTCATAAATGAGGTAGAACCCACAGAATTTAAGATTTTATAAAGATAACACTTAGGCGAAAACGTTAAAGTTTAGCTAGGCAATACTAGGCTAATAGTATCCTAGATATAGACTACATGCGTTATCCGTTCTATGATTTTCATTACCAAAGAAAACAGACTCAAGAAACCAGCCACAGCAATAACAATTGACACGGAGATAACAAAAGCTAAATCCTCACTCGAAAGAGCAGACATCCCTATTGCCCACATTACCATGAGTGCAAATGTGATTTCAAAAATACTGATAATAAAGAACATATCAAATCTTCGATAGACTATTTCAAACCCAATGATGTCTGCTTGTTTACGCTCTAATGGTTCTTTCTCTTTTTCTTTACGTTTGTGATACTCTACAAAAAATATAAAGAATGCAGAAACAATACTCAAAACTGTTGCATAGGATTCGGCTATTACACTAAGAATTTGTATGGCTACATTAATGTCCATGCCTTAACCCGTTAAATAACTATGCTTCAGACATAAAAGCCAATATTAAATTCCTAGGTGTAAGAAGTGCAGAAAACTTATAGCTGAACCAAAAGAACTGATTAAAATCGTGAAGAAGTGAAAAACATGAGTAAGAAAGAGAGAACAAAACCAAAATATAGGGTCGAAATACTTGCACTTGATGAAGCAGGTAACGACATCTTATATTTTGCGAATGACGTGAACATTGAGGGAACATTTATCAAATTCATACCCAAAAAGTGCTTTGCAAAAACGAAATTTTACGATATGACTGACATGGTCATGATGCTTCCTGATTCACGTGTTAAGCAAATTGTTATACGAGAAATAGAAAACTGAAAAGTCTATCGCTTTCTGCTTTTAGTTGCCTTGTTTTCATTCCTATATTGGTTTTTAAGTTCAGTCAATTGCTTGCGTGTAGACCGCACTTTTTTGATATATCTTCTTTCGACAATGCACATGGTTATTCCCAATACTACCATAAACACAAAAGCCATTATTTCCAGAACGGGTTGTTCTGCCGTAAACGTGAAGAATTTGTCAGCGAACCAAACTATTCCCACTATGCAAGTAGCAACTATTCCCAGACATAGTGTAAGATTAATCTGAATATCAGTTTGAAGTTCAGCAAGTCGAATTAGAAGTTCTCTATCCTCATTAGGCAATAAATCGCCCAATTGAAGATATGACTTGTATTCTTACTTTTAAGCATTAAATAAGAAAATAACTCCTCTACTACTTCAGAAACTTCGACTTTTTTCTGAGCCTTAATGTGTTCCACCACTTAGTATTGTTTGAATAGAATTTAGTTTTACCATATATCACTAATATATCAATAAGCACTAAGTTTACTACTTCTTCTCCCGCAAACTCCCTTTTTTTGAGAAGAGTCGCATCTACTTCTTTCTTAAGAAGAATGCTTGAAGCGCACGGTTCAATCATGGGCAAGCTTATTGAGATAGGGTCAGTAGTTTTCGCACCAAACTTCGAAGTAGCTTTTTGGGTGGTCGCAGACTGGGCATTTTTCAGGAGCTTCGCTGCCTTCCAAAATGTAGCCACAGTTCCTACATTTCCATTTGATAGGAGCGTCTTTTTTGAAGACTTTACTTTGCTCTACGTTTGCCAGCAGTTTTCGATACCGTCGCTCGTGGTAATTCTCTACTTTAGCGATCATGTGAAAAGTTCTAGCCGCGTCTCTGAAGCCCTCTTTCTTTGCCCCCTCAGCAAAGTTGGGATAGAGTGTTCCCCATTCTAGTTTTTCACCTTCGGCAGCTGCTTTCAGGTTCTCCTCTGTTGAGCCTATAATCCCTGCTGGATAGGCTGCCATGATCTCTGCCGTTCCACCTTGAAGATGTTTGAAGAACAATTGGGCGTGTTCTTTTTCGTTGTCAGAGGTTTCTTGGAAAATTGCGGATATTTGCTCGTATCCTTCCTTTTTGGCGACGCTAGCGAAGAATGTGTATCTGGTTCTTGCCTGCGATTCGCCTGCAAAAGCCGCTAAGAGGTTTTTCTCAGTTTGACTTCCTTTTAATTCCATGATTGTCAACTTCCCTTGGAGCCTATTATCTTGTTCGAAGGGCATAAAAAACATTGTGAAGCTGATGGTTCTCTTTCTGTCTGTTCATGCGAATCTAATATAAGAGAATACTGTCAAATGCTAATGGCTTTGGAGATCAGTATGGTGACACTAATCGGAACCTTGGATATTTGCTGTGAGAAAAGAAAGAAGCGACAAGACTTTTGGTGAGCATTTCCAGAAGCTGTACGAAAAAACCATTAAGTACATGCGAAGAAGCTAAGAAACATTGCCTAAAGTCCCAAACGATGCAGAATGCACAGTCTTAAACTAAATGATTAGATCCCCAAAAGCGCGCGCTCATGTATTCCGCAAGAGAAAGTAACCACCACAGCAAAAATGGACCGAGTGAATCCCAGATGGGCCGGGAGAGATTTGGACTCTCGACCTTTCGGTTATCAGCCGAACGCTCTAAGCCATGCTGAGCTACCGGCCCTAGCTAGCGCAGTTTAGATGTAGTTGTGTCGTGTTTATTAAAGCGTTTTTCAAGAAAAAGAAACATGCGAAATTCCTCTCCTAATTGTTTCAGCAGTTGCCCGAACTGTCCATGAGGATTTCTTGTGTTAATGTCACTGAGAACTGTTCAACACTAACATGCGCATACAGACACTCCAAAGTCGGGAAAATAAAAGTGAATGGAGACGTGTTTTACTCGTAGTATATTAGTTTCTCATCTTCTAATCGCTGATGCAGCTTGCTTACGGCAGTGTAGACGTCTTCTTCCTTTTTGGCGCCCGTGCACACCAGCTTGCCACTCGCAAACAGTAGAATCACAACTTTTGGGTCGTCCATGCGGTAGATTAATCCGGGAAACTGCTCTGGCTCATACATGGTTCGTCCAAGCGAGTAAGCCGACTTTTCTAAGTCTATCATTCCGCCGAGGCTCGCTGATGCCACAATGTTTTGGATCTTCAACTCTGGTTTGCTAATGATGATTATGCCGCTCTTTTTCAGCTCTTTGATAACTTTCATTACTGCTCTTCTTGCTTCCTTTTCGGATTTGGCTCCTGTGCACACCATTTTGCCAGAATTGAAAATCAACGTGGCCGTCTTAGGACGCTTCAGCCTAAAGACCAAGCCTGGAAACTGTTCTGGACGGTATTCCACGCCTGGATAACCCTTAACCACCGCGTTCAGGTCAACCCTCTGTTTCAAAGTAGCCGATGCAACAACGTTCTCAATATTAATCGTTGCCTTAACTTTTGGCAACCACACAACACTCCTAGTATTTAAATTGACTACATGATTAATCATCGAGTATTTATAAACCCTTAGTTTCTCACAGAAACAGAAAAACCTTCATAGAGGCATACAGCTATGTTTTTTGGAAGGCGTTACCTTGGGAAGAGGAAAAGCAAAAAAAGAAAAAACGAAAACGACAACTGACTCTAATGAAACAAGAAGAGATTCAGAGCGAAACCTTCCAAGAAATGATGGCAGTTCTAGAAGAGCTTAGAAAAGAAGGAAAATACGTTGACGTGCAGATTTGCCCCAGATGCAAGAGCGCAAAAGTCAGGAGAGTCGGTTCCATGATGGGCGACACATCGGGACACATGGGCATAACTCCTGTAAAATACGAGTGCCTCGACTGCGGATGGCGAGAACGCCTAGTCATAAAGGCGACCAACAGACACTTGGGCTGGAAAGAAATGGCAATAATCGCCGAGATCCTAGACACAAAAGACAAAGAATGATTCTTCAGCATCCTACAGCATTGTACGAACCACTTCCAGCAATCATTAATTTGCCCATTAAATCACACTAGTCAACATGAAAACGCACCACAAAATACATGGAAGTGCATCTAAAGCTAAGGTCAAATAAAGCAAGAAACACAGACTAAATCAAGAACAGAGCCCAAAACACAAACAACTTGGAGCCTCAACCACACAAGAATTTTCTCCCTCAAACAGAGACGAGCCTCTCCCAAATTCAAGTCAACACTTATATGAACGAACAATATAACTGTCAAAACTCGCCCTTGACAGAAGGCTCATCAAACATGAAAAAAACCAAAGTCATCATAATGGGAGCAGCTGGAAGAGACTTCCACAACTTCAACGTATACTACAGAAACAACCCCCAATACGAAGTCATAGCCTTCACAGCCACCCAGATCCCAGGAATTGAAAAGCGGGGCTATCCACCTGAACTGGCTGGACCAAACTATCCAAATGGCATACCAATTCACCCAGAGCAAGAACTACCCGAGCTTATCAAGAAACACAGCGTAGAAGAAGTTGTCTTCGCCTACAGCGACGTGTCACACGAATATGTAATGCACAAGGCTTCGATTGCGCTTGCAAGCGGCGCCGACTTCCGACTGATGGGGCCATCAACGACAATGGTCAAGAGCAAGGTTCCAGTTGTCTCCATTTGCGCCGTGAGGACAGGCTCGGGAAAAAGTCAAACATCGAGAAAAGTTGCGCAAATACTGAAGAAACTCGGCTTCAAGGTTGTCGTTATCCGACATCCGATGCCCTACGGCGACTTGACCAAGCAGATTTGTCAACGCTTCGCTTCGTATGAAGACCTTGACAAGTACGACTGCACCATTGAAGAGCGCGAGGAATACGAACCCCACATTGACAACGGCATCATAGTCTACGCAGGTGTCGATTACGAGAAAATTCTTCGCGAAGCCGAGAAGGAAGCCGACATAGTAGTTTGGGATGGAGGCAACAACGACCTTCCCTTCTACCACACGGACATGCACATCGTTGTGGCGGATTCACATAGGCCAGGACACGAGTTAACCTATCATCCAGGGGAAACCAATCTAAGAATGGCCGATGTGATCATCATCAACAAAGTGGACACGGCCAATCCAACAAATGTGGCCGCGGTGAGAGAAAACGCAAGAAAGGTAAACCCAGACGCGACAATAATAGAGGCTGCTTCGCCCATAACCGTTGACAACCCCAAGCTGATAAATGGAAAAAGAGTCTTGGTTGTGGAAGACGGTCCCACTCTGACTCATGGAAACATGGCCTATGGCGCAGGCATGATAGCGGCAGAAAGGCTAGGTGCGGGAGAAATGATTGACCCACGCCCCTATGCTGTTGGGTCGATTGTGAAGGCTTTTGAAAACTATCCGCACTTAGGTGCTGTTCTCCCTGCGCTGGGCTATGGAAAGGAACAGGTGCGCGAACTTGAGGAAACGATAAACGCTACTCCTTGCGATGTGGTTCTGATCGGAACCCCAATTGACCTGCGACGAGTGTTGCAGTTGAATAAGCCAGCGGTCAGAGCTAAATACGAGTTGCAGGAGATAGGCACTCCAACGCTTGAGGATATACTCAAGGCGAAATTTCCCAAAAAGTAAGATATGGAAACAATCCACTTGTTAGTTCGAGTCTGTGGTTGAATGTCAGAAAATAGTATCTCAAGGATACCAGTAAAATTCATGATTGAAAAGGCAGGGGAAGCAGAAGGTGAACTGATTCGCCATCTTGCTCCGAGAACGGTGGACACCATAATTAAAGGGTTGCCCGTTGAAGGTCGAGCAGCACTTTGGAAGGAAGAGGTCTACTTTGAGATTCCAGTTACTGTTGGTGAAGAAAAAGCCAAACCAAACGTGAAAAAAGGCGATGTGGCCTATTGGCCCATGGGCAAGGCTCTCTGCATTTTCTTCGGTGATTCGCAGCCATACAGTCCGGTTAACATTGTGGGAAGAATAATGGAGAATTTAGAATTGTTTAGCCGAGTGAAGAGCGGCGCAGTAATCCGTGTTGTGCGCGTTTAAGGAAACTGAATCTTGGTTTCTGCCCATTTCTTCAGTAGTTCGTCGCATCTTTTTTTGATGTCTGCGCTTTTGCTCTTTGATTTGAGTGTCTTTATGAATTCTAAACGTTTTTCGATGGCTGGGATTTCGCCTGTTCCATAGTATAGGTTGCCTTCTAAGTAGTCTTTCATTTGTTGTGTCTTCTGTACTATGTAGCTGGCGGCGTCTACTGGGTCGTTGAGCATGGGCATATTGGCCCATATGGCGGCGTCGGCTTCGTGGAGTTGGCTGAAACCTTCGATTTCGACGATTTGACGTATGTATGTGCGTAGAAAATCGTAGTAGTCAGCTGCCCTTATTAGGTCTAGAACTCTTTTTATTTCGTCTTTGAATTGTGAGGTGCCTTCGACTTTCAGCGTGTGTTTGTAGCCTTTCTTTATGAGTTCTTGAGCCTTTGTTACTTCTTCTTGAGTGTACACGCGTTCTGGAAAAGTCAAGAATTATCCTCAAAAGAACAGAGGTGACTAGTCGTGGGGTTTGTAGATTTTGAGGTTTTTGCTTCCGGAAACGTATTCGATTATGCCTTTCTGTACTAGTTCGTCGAGCATGTCTCGTGCAATGCTTAATCTTAGGTTGAAACGTGAGGCGACGGTGAAGGGTGTTAGTGCCTTCATTTTCTTGATTTCACCGAGGATCTTGTCGCTTCTTAGGTCTGGCTGATTTATGCTTGGTGCCTTTTTTTCAGGAGGCGCCCCAGTTGACTTTCCTCCTCGCTTTGTCGCTTCGTCTCTCTTTTCTGAGTTTCTTTCCATTTGTTTGAGGGTGAGTTTCTTTTTTCCTCCCATGATATGATGTCTCCGCCTCCTTTCATGTCAACGTGCAGCTTATAGGCTTATTCCTTGGTTCGTTTTGTGCGTTTTTTCTCCTCTTTAGGTAGTGGCATAGAATACTTCTTTTCTAGTTCTTGTCTGTGCAACGTGTTCATTGTGCAGAATGGAACGATTCTTCCGCCTGGGAACCCATAATTGATGGCGCAACGTTCTACTCTTGCCAGATCAAAGTTGTATGCGTCCATGAAGTGCATCAAACCTATCATTAAGCTTTTGTAGTGAAATGGTCTGAGTGATTCATAATTGCCCTGTAGTACTGCTGGCAGGACCTGTCGTAGGATTTTTAGTCTGATGTTTTTCAACGCTGAGGCTCCTACGCGCAACGTGGCTTTGGTTCGGTGTTTGTGTCGGATGTCTTCGGTAGCCCTGCTCAATGTGTTGAAGAATGAGTCGACGTTTGCCAATTTGGTTATGGGCGTCGCTTTTCCGTTTTCCACATACAAGTACGTCGCTGCTCCACAGTGAGGATGCACTGTAAATTCCACATGAGGCTTCATCTTGTACTCGTTCAAGAATTCTGAAATGGGAACCACACATGGGACTGGATAGAAATCTTGTGTTTTGATGAGTCCGTTGGTTTGTTCCTCGATTCTACTGAGGGCTTCTGGAATCGTTATCCTTCCCTTTTGGACCTCCCATTGTTCGGTTCTTCCTGCGAATGAAACTGGTTGGAAATTGACGCAGCGGACAACATCGATGTTGTTGATTGCGAATTTGATTATGTCGCCAAGTTGGTGATCATTCATTCCTTTTACGATGACAGGAACTAAGACGAGACTGCGCATTCCTGCGTCGCGGCAGTTCTGTATGGCTCTCAGCTTAACGTTGAACAGCCATTTTGCATGTTCCATTTTGCCTTTTTCGTCTAGGTGACTGGGAGCTCTGCCTACGTAGGGTTCAGGTGTTACGCCGTCGAATGACAGGTAAAATGTGTCGGCGCCAGCTGCTCTGAGTTGACGGATGTATTCGACTCCGTCCTTTTCATCTGCGATTTTGATTCCGTTTGTGTTGACTTCGATGTGTCTGAAGCCTTTGTCTTTAGCCATTTTGACGATTTCGATAAAGTCAGGTCGAATGGTGGGTTCTCCGCCTGAAAGCTGAATTGCAGGAGGTGGAACGGGCATGTTTGAGCGTAGATTGTCCATGACTTCGCTGATTTGTTCGAGAGTTGGCGTGTATAGGTATCCGATTTTGCCTGCGTAGGCGAAGCAGATTGAGCATTGGAGGTTGCAAGCGTTTGTGACATCGATTATGGCGAGAATTGTGTGTGATTTGTGGTTGGGGCAGATTCCACAGTCGTAGGGGCAGCCTTTCTCGGTTTTGGTGCGTGGATTCGCTATGCCTTTGCCGATTCTGCTGTATTTTTCGAAGCGTTTGTAGGTTTCATAGTCAGACCAGTACACGTCTTCGTAGTGTCCGTGTTTTGGGCAATCTTTAGCTAGAATTACTTGTCCGTTTCTTTCGATGATTGTGGAGTCGAGTCGTTCCAGGCATTCGGGACAGAGGCTGAGTGTCTGTTTCAGAATGTGGTCTTCGGTTTGTTGTTTATGTTTCATTGTCTGCAATTTGACACCACTGAGAGTTGTAACATTTAACTATCAGACTAAACCCTACACTATAAGAAGGTTTCCAAACCTTTCAGAAGGGGAAAAAGGTTGACAGTTGCACCAAAAGGCATTGGGAAGATTGAAGTCAACTCCTACATAAAAAACGGCAGAGTCTTGGTCAGCAAAGTAATTTGCAACGATAACCTTAAGGAAAGCATTCTGAAGACTGTGGACTTGATTGGCGGATTCAGCAAGGTCATCGAGAAAGGCGACGAGGTTCTTTTGAAGCCGAATTATAACAGTGCTGATCCGCCGCCTGCTTCGAGCGACCCAGAATTCGTTGGAGCCGTGGTCGAGCTGTTGTATGACAATGGGGCCGAAAGAGTTGTGTTGGGCGAGTCATCCATGCAGGGGCTTACGACACGGAAGGTGATGGAAAAAACTGGAACTTGGAAGAGGATGAAAAGCAGTGGAGCGGCATTGGTGTTTTTTGATGAAGGCAAGTGGGCGAAGGTTGACGTTGGTGGTAAATATCTTAAGACCGCCAGCTTGGCGGAAAGAGCACTGCAGGTAAGTAAGGTTGTCTACTGCTGCAACATTAAGACGCATTTTCGAGCCGATTTTTCTCTGAGCTTGAAGTTGGCTTTCGGTTTTGTGAAAGGCAGTGAAAGGCTTGCGTTTCATTTGAGATATTTGAAAGAGAAGATTGTGGACTTGAACTTGGTTGTGCATCCCAGCCTGATAATCATGGATGGGAGACAATGCTTCATAACTGGTGGACCGTTTCATGGCGAGGTTCGAGAGCCGAATGTGATTCTTGCTTCTGGTGACCGAGTTGCCATTGATGTTGAAGCCATAAAGACTATTGAAAGCTTTGAAGGTGCCAGACTTAAAGATGATCCGTGGAGCTACGTTCAGATTCGTAGAGCCGTCGAATTGGGATTAGGAGTGAAAAATGAACGAGAATATGAGGTTGTTAGAGGGTGAGAATTGATTGGCGACGCCGCCTGAAGATGTAATTAGCTCAGAAGCGAGGAAGGTTCTGAGAGAGCTCGGATTAACTGACTACGAGACCCGTGCATACCTGTCCTTGTTAGAGAGGGGAGTTTTGACTGCGAGTCATGTCAGTGAAAACGCAGGTGTTCCGTATTCGAAGGTTTATGAGACTTTGGCCTCGCTTGTGCGTAAGGGTTGGATCGAAATTGGGCAGGGGAGGCCTGGGCGGTACTATCCGAAGGCGCCGTCTGAAGCCTTGGCATCGGCGAAGCTTCAGCTCGAGGAAAAGGTTAGAGTGTGGGAGAAAACCATCACTAACGAGTTGCAGCCGTCTTATGAGAGGAGAGAAATTAGAGAGAAGCCTGACATTTGGATTTTGCGCGGCGAATTCAGCACGATTGCCAAGCTCAAGGAGATGCTGGAAAAGGCAAAGAGTGAGCTTATGGTTGCGGCGCCGGTTTTTCCAGAAGCCTTAGTTGATTCGGTTCTACCCGTTTTGCGGCAGTTGCAGAGTACAAATGTGAAGGTTCTTTTTTATGGTTTCGAAGCAGGCAACGGCCTGGAACTTGAAAGAGCTTAGGAGCGTTGCTGAAGTGCGGGTGAGAGATCAAATGTTCGGTGGCGGTGTGATAATGGACGGCAAGGAAGCGATTCTGTTTTTGGGTGAGGAGAAGCCGACCTTGGTCATTTGGTCTAATCACGTTGGGCTCGTGCAGTTTGCTAAGGATTATTTTCAACATTTGTGGGATTCTTCTGAAAACGTTGCTTAGCATTGTTTTTTGGATGTTTGACTTGCGGTAGAGGGCTACCCCATCCCCCTCTAGGTTTCAACATTCTATTTCTAATTTGATCCAAATATGAATGTAGACTGGAAGTTGGTTGGGTGGGATTTTGACGAACCGTTAGAGTAGGCAAAGGTAGAGGAAAAAACGAAAGATAGACTTTAGCTAGCAGCTAGCTGGGGAGTAATTTTCAAAAGAAGAAGGCGCTCTGCGCCTTATACCTTCTTCTACACTGGTTGGGCTGTGGCTGTTTTGAAGTTGTTGTTGACTCTGATAGGTTTGCCACAACAACTTCTGGGATGTTAGCAGAGGGTTTCTGTTTCAGGTGTTATTAACTTGGCTGTAGAACTGTTAATAATAACTTCTTTTGTGGGCTAGGTTGAGTCTGTTCAGAGGTTGCTGGACAGCACGGAGTGGAATTTTCTTTTTTTAGTGTCGAATGTGGTCTTTGGGTTTGGTTGAAGCTTTCTGGAACTGGAGCCCTCTGGGACGCTGTGGTTTTTTGTGAACGCTGAGCCTACCCCCTAGGTTCACTGTATGATCCAAATAGGCTCCAAATACGAGTGAAGTCTCTTTGTCTGTTCATAGCCTCTCCATTAGGTTTCTGCAACGAATTTCTAATAGGTTCCAAATATGAGTGGCTTTGCATTGGTTTTTGCGTAAGTTTAATAGGATTTGGGTTGTATGCGGTTGTTATAAACTGGGGAATTGGGTATGCCAAAAGAGGTTCGGGTGGCTATTGCAGGCGTCGGCAACTGTGCTTCAGCGTTGGTTCAAGGCGTGGAGTACTACAAGAATGCTAAGGCTGGGGAGAAAGTGTCTGGGCTTATGCACGTTAACTTTGACGGTTACCACATTCGTGATGTGAAGTTTGTGGCTGCGTTTGATGTGAACAAGAAAAAGATTGGGAAGGATTTGGCTGATGCTATTTGGGCTGAGCCTAATGTTTGCGCCAAGTTTGCCAAAGTGCCTAAAAAGGGCGTGAAGGTTTTGCCTGGTCCAATTCTTGATGGGGTTGCGCCTCACATGAAGAAGCCGTTTTACACTTATGATGAAGGGAGAATGAAGCCTGTGGATGTTGTTGACGCTCTTCGGGAGGCTGAGGCTGATGTGCTGGTTAATTTTATTCCAGTGGGGAGCAGAGAGGCTACGCGGGTCTATGCGGAGGCATGCTTGAAGGCTAAGTGTGCCTTGGCTAACTGTATTCCTGAGTTTATAGCGTCTGATCCTGCTTGGGCAAAGAGATTTGAGAGGGCGGGCTTACCCGTTGCAGGTGATGATGTAAAGAGCCAGTTAGGGGCAACTATTCTTCATCGTAGCATTACAAAGTTATGTGTGGACAGAGGCGTCGAAATAGATGAGACCTATCAGTTGAATTTGGGCGGCGACACTGACTTTCTCAATATGACAGTGGAAGAAAGGTTGCATTCGAAGCGAATTAGTAAGACTGAAGCTGTTACCAGCCTGCTTCCGTACAAGGTGCCTACCCGTATAGGTCCATCAGACTACGTGCCATTCTTAGGCGACAAGAAAATCTGCTATATCTTCCTTCAGGGACGAAAATTCGGCAATCGACCAGTGATTGTGACAGCTAAGCTTGAGGTGGAGGATTCCCCGAACAGCGCAGGCGTAGTCATAGACGTTGTCAGAGCCGTGAAAATAGCTTTGGACAGAGGAATAAATGGTGCATTAACAGGCATATCATCCTACGCCTTTAAACACCCACCAGTTCAGGTGCCAGACGACCAAGCCAAACAATGGGTGGAAGACTACATACAAGGAAAACGAGAAAAATAGAAAACAATATTATTGTATCGTTTTCCTATACGCTATGTCTTTTTCTACTGCTTTGAATTCCATTTTTTCGTAGAGTTTAATCGCGTTGGTCGGGTTTTGATCATCTACGCCCAGCAAGGCATGGGTCATGTCTTTCGCCTTCAACAGTTTCATGCCCTCAATCATTAGCCTCTTTCCCACACCCTTCAGTCGATTCTGCTTTAGCACTCCAATGCTCACTATCCAGCCGCATCGAACATTTCTCTCAGCATTGTATTTCTTGTCTATGCCTGTCCCAACATAACCAACAGGTTTTCCCTCTGACAGAGTAAACAGGTTCTCCTGATCCTTGAACTGAGGATCCTGCTCCAGAAAATATTTCACCTCATCAATCGTGTGAGGTCGCCAGTTATAGTGCTCTTTGAAGGTTTCATTTGTCAACCAAGTCAAAAGCTTCAAATCCTCTAATGAGCCACTCTCAAATCTCCTCAACTGCACATCTTGGTTTTCTCCAACACCAGAAGGAACGCTCTTCAGACTGGCTTTCATCAAGCTATAGATTCTAACACGCTGAAAACCCATGCTCTCCCAAAGCCCTATAGCCGCTCGTTTATCGGTCAAAGCGCTAGTCTCAACAGTTTGCATCCCACGCTCTCGCAAGCTTTCGATAGCTTTCTCAGCCATCGCTCGCCCTATTCTCTTTCCACGGTGCTCTGGAACAACACCCAAAACGCGTATGAACCCCTTCTTCTCCTCTCTCCGCTTATCAACACGCGCATTAACAATCCCAGCGGGTTCTCCATCCAACTCAGCGATGAACATTCCCGCCGCATCAAAACTCGGATTCTTCTCCTTAATCAGCATATCCTCAACAGACATGCTTCGGAACTCACCGAAATCTGTGAACGATCTATTCCACACACTATTCCAAACGCCTTCATCCTTGCCCTGAACAAACCTTCTAATGTTCAGCATGTGCACTGACCTCAATTGACTTCGCATAGAAAGAATCCAGAGGCATTTAACTGTTCCCTTTCAGGAAAAAAGGACATTTCTCAGTTAAGCAGGCAACGCCTTCGCAGGTATGCCCAGCCTCTTCTCGATCTCCCGAGCCAACACCTTAGCGCCGCCCACACGATAATTATCCGTGATAACCAACTTCGGTTTGCTCTCACTCACATACTGCAACAACTCCTTAAAGTCAGAGTGATCGCTCAAAGCAACCAAATGCTCATTCGGCGCAATCTGCCTGCGCGGATAACCGAACTCCCAACCGCTCACACTAATGCGAAAAGCATCTCTACCCACATGCCGCTTGGAATTCATGTGATAAAAAGCGACGAACGCCTCGTTTCTCTGCACAATCTCCTTTGCTTCATCTCCGACTGTTGACAAGACCTTGCCCAGCCGCATGCCATGACGTTCACAAACCTTCGAAACCTGAAAAATCTTCTCAGGCACGAGAAAAGGCGCCTCCACATTTTTCGAGTGAAGAATCTGCATAACCTCCTGCAGTTTCCCATGATAACCAAAAATGTAAACAGGACCAATCTTTAAGGCAGATTCCACAAGCGAAACCAGCGCGTCTCCCACAACCTTCTGGAAAGGTCTCACTTGGAAAGGATTTCCATAAGTTGCCTCCAGAACCAACACGTCGGCTTCTAGAATAGGCGTGTTAGACATTCGAAAATCGCCGGTGTAAACAATTCGGGCTCCACCCTTGTCTTCGACCAGAACTTGAGCCGCACCCAAAATGTGATCAGCAGGATATAGCGTTAGCCTCTCGTCCTCATGAATTAATGTCTCGCCGTAACTCAGAGCCTTCACATTGCCCACAAAGGGAAACAGAGGCCCCCTTAACGCCCCCAATAAGTCTCTCGTCGCAGGAGTCACAATTACGGCCTGACATTTCCGTAGACTCCGCTCCAATCCATTCAGATGATCGTAATGTGCGTGAGTCACAACCCGTAATGGACGAGAATCGTCGTGGGAGTCACAAGCCACGTGTTTGCCAAGAAGCACTGCGCCGTTTTTGGTTATGGAAGCCTTAGGGGTCATACTTACTCGTGCCGTTGCTTCTTCTACGATTTGAAGAGATAAGGTTTGATAACACGTTAGCGGCAAATCTGGTTCTAAATCTGAGAATTTTGTTCTATACATATTTTTGACAATTTTTATATACCTATGTTTGAGTAATGTATATGTGAAGGGGCAAGGCGGTTTCCAAATGTTAAGGTTTAGATACGCCTTAACTACAGATGGAGAGAGAAGGTGCGCGAACAACGAGTTTTACCTACAAAAGACGCCGAAGTACAGAGGTTATACCGAGAAAATCTTCAAGGCATTGTATGATTCAGATCCTAAAACAATAGCGGAGATTAGTTACCGCACGGGTATTGACAGGCGCGCTGTGAACGGTGTCATAACCTTCAACGTCATGGCAGGATACATCCGACGCATATCACTCTCCCTGTAACATGTCAATCCTAGAAGTCACTATCATTTCGCATCTTCCTTAGTTATTTTTCTAACAGTTTTCTTGCTCAGAGAAAGTTATTAGTCAAGCCCATGCAGAAGAAGACTGTCTGAAAAGGGTGAAAGTCACGTATGGTTGAAGAAGGCGACATCGTCGGATTCCTAGAAGACCATCCTGGAATAATTGAGAGCTCAAGACCGGGCGAAGACGAAGAAGGCTTTTTCTTATGAGACCAACCGTGGTTTTAGAGGCGACTTACCAAGAGATTCAGGAAACAGACGAAACCACAAGTGGCTACACTTTGCGAGTGCCGAAGCTTGTTCGTTTAAGACCTGACAAGAAAGTTGAAGAAATGGACGACTTGGACAAGATGAGAAAACCTTACGAACTACAGTATGAACGATATCCAGTTCAAACACTCTGAAGGTCTAGGTTTCTCGCCATCTAGCTTTCAGAGAAGTCACAGTCACAAACACCACGGTTGTTACGATGAGGATAAGCCACCTAATCATAATTGTCTCAGGCGATAGCTCCATTAATCCCATGTAGGCTCTAATCAAGCCTGCCACGTTGGACGTTGGAATAATCACTGATATCCAGCTTAAGTTGCCCAACAATGTTTCAGGATAATACACGGGCGGAATGAAAATTATGCCGATGCCTAACAGGTTTGAAAGGTTGTTCAGCACCATCATGCTGGTTTTGAAAAGATATGTCGAAATCAAGAAGCCTATTGCGCTCATCGCCGCCCAAACAACGACAAGGGCTAAAATTGTCCACAGAGTCGTCGTTAAACTGAAGACTCCCCAAGAGGCTAACAAAGCCCCGAAAAAGACCACGCTGGGAATGGAGAGCAATAAGGGTGCCAAGGCGATGCCCAAAGCGTAAGAGGCTGGGTGAACCGGCATCGCAACGATCATTTCGCGTATTTTGACGTATCTGTCCCAAGAAATGTCTTGGATGCCCGCCATAACGCCGATGAAGGCTACGCCGGAAATCATGGCTCCTATCAAGCCGTGAACCAGCATGTTTCCCCCGCTGAACAAGACCATGAAGAATAGGGGAATTGCGCCTATCATGGCTATGAGTAAGAGCATGAGAGGATTTCTTCTGAAGTCGGGGTAAGATTTCATCCAGGCGATTATGAGCATGTCTTTCAGGATTTTAGTGGTTTTCATGGTTGTTTATTCCTCCAACTAATTTGACGAAAACGTCTTCCAACGTGATTGGAGAAGCCTCAGCTCGCAGGTTCATTTTTAACGTGGTCTTCAAGAGTTCTAAGGCTTCGTTCTGAGTCTTCACGTAAACGATGTTTCGGTCTCCGAGTTTGGCTACCTCGCCGTAGTCTGAAAGCTTTTCAAACTGTCCTTCAACCACCACACGATATTTCTCTTGTATCAGCGCCTTTATCTCGTCGAGTCTGCCTGTAGCGATGACGTTTCCCCTGTTGATTATCGCCAGTCTGTCAGAGACCATTTCAGCTTCTTCCATCATGTGCGTGGTTAGAAGTATGGTTTTTCCTTCTTTGACCATGTCCCGAAGCGTAGACCAAACGCCTCTTCTGGCCACCGCGTCCAAGCCGCTCGTTGGCTCGTCAAGCATGAGCACATCCGCGTTAGAGGACAGGGCTGAAGCGATTATGGCTCGTCGTCTCTCGCCGCCTGAAAGCGTCTGGCACATGCGATTCTTGAGTTCCCACAGGTCAACCGCTTTGAGCGCCTTCTCTGAAGTCTGCTTGGCGTCTGAAACCGACATACCTCTTAAACGGGCAAAGTAGTAGGCATATTCCCACGGTGTAAAATTATTGTAAGTGGCCACGTCCTGAGGAACAACCGATATGTGCTTCCGCACTTCCTCAGGTTCGTCTACAACGCTGTGGCCCAGAACCTCGGCGTCGCCTTCTGTGGGCATAAGCTGGGTTGAAATGATGCGCAGAAACGTGGTTTTTCCAGCGCCGTTGGGTCCCAACAGTGTAAAGAGTTCGCCCTTGTCAACCCCAATGTTGACTCCCTTGAGCGCTTCAACGGTCTCTTTGCTGTGGTAGACCTTGACGAGTTTTTCTGACTTGACGGCTTGCCCCAATGTAATCATCTCTGAGTGCAGGTGACTTTGCTGCTTATAAACCACGACGCATATGGAGAGAACACACGTTGTAGTCTCAAATTGTAAGTAGTCAACTGTGGTTATGGACATCAAACGTGTGCGTATACACGATCACTCGAGTACTTGCCCGTTGTCATTTCGTTGTCAATTTCTCGCAGCAATAGAATCCGCTGAAAGGTAGCGGGGTGAGTTTGGAACCACCTGTTTATGGTCACCCATCCAGATTTAGCCTCCTTCTCCATGGCAAGTTCAAGTTCTTTCTCGTCTAACACGCCGTCTTTGTCAAGGTCGTACTCTTCCTTGTGGCTGATTACATTTTGAATCTCAAGCTTTGCAAGGGCTGGGTCACCAATATACAGTGTTCGAGCACCTTGATTCTGCGGATTAGGCGAAAGTGACAAACCATAGGTGATTTTGGTCAGGGCGCTTTCTAGACTTCTAGGTGAACCCGTCACATAAGCTGAGTATGCGTCTGCGTAGTGTTCGCGGAGTCGGCTCAATCTCATGACGAACAATAGAGAAACAATGTAGATGACGTATGAAAGAACCGCAACCGCAATCAGAGCAGCTGCGAGTCCACCGCCCTCTTTCTTTCGTGATGTCCTCCCGCTTAGCCATGCAGCCTCAAATGTTCCTCGAAACAGCAAAAACGCTATTAGAGGTATGGAAGACATCGCTGTCATGATCAAAAAGTCTCGGTGTCTGACGTGTCCGAGTTCATGTCCGACCACGCCTCGTACCTCATCCTCGTTCAGGTTTTGGAGCAAGCCCTCGTGAACGGCTAAGGTGGCATCTTTCTTTGTTCTTCCAAAGACAAAGGCGTTCGGCGTTGGATTGGGCACAATCGCCAGCTTAGGAGTCGGTATGCCGCTTTTCTGAGCGAGTTCTTTCACAGTTGATTCCAGCCATGGGTTTTCACCAGATTTCAGATAGCGGAGCCTGGTCGATGCCCTTACTATGGCTGGTCCAATCAGATACTGAACAAGTATGAAGAGGCCTGCTAGAAGGAAAGCCCACAAGTAGCTGAGCTGTAGAAACCACATGATTGCAACTAAGAAAGCTGCAAATATGACGCTTACCAAAATCAATGGGACATACATTGCAACTTTCAATTGAGCCAACGAAGCCATGTTTTTCCGCTCTTCTGTTTCTGCAGTGATTGAGAAAACTGAACGCAGAGTTAAGGCTTACGATTAGACTACAACATGCGTACGAGTGTCATAAGAATAGCTGACCCAAACGGTATTGAAATGTTATCGTCTATGCGCTCAAACTTTTCAACGATGCTGGCGAAGATGGCACCAATTAGACCCGCGTAGCCGACTCTCCCGTTCATCAAAATGCCTAAGGTCACGCATACGAGAAACATGGCTATGTTGCCCCAGACGCCCTTATTCCGCTTCTTGTAAACGAAGCTGCGTACAATGCCTGTTAATCCATCGCCCCAAGCCAGAAACAACGCGGAGAGAACACCTATCCAAATATTGTAGTGCCAGAACGATACGAGAAGCACGGTGCAGGCAACAGTGAAATAGACATCCGCGTAGTTTTTGCTGATCTGGAACCAGTTGTAAGGCTTTCGAGCATGTCCAACAACTGTGAACGCTACCATTAGAGAACCCAAAAGCAACGGCATCTGCCAATCACTGAACACAAAAGGCGCCAATGCAACGCTGACTCCAGCCGACAGCACGTGTATCGTCTTACGAGCGACGTAGGTTCCAAACCCTTGACTGACCTTTCGCGAGACATAGAGAATTATGAAGGCATTGTAGCCTGTCAGCAGAACTGCATTGATTATGTCGCTAGAATTCACGTTTACGCCTCCTGCCTCTCCCGAGGGCACCGATGAACAAGCCCACTATGAAGCCTCCGATGTGCGCCCAATAGGCGATTCCAGAGACTGCTTCTACTCCAAGGGCTAATGCACCATAGAGGAGTTGATACAAAAACCAAAAGCCCAGAAAGAAAACTGCTGGTATGGGCACGATGAAAATCCAGCCTATGAACACCAGAGTCAATATCCTCGCTGTGGGGTACAGCATCAGGTAAGCTCCGAGGACTCCAGCTATTGCGCCTGATGCGCCGATGGCGGCTGTCATCAAATCACCTGATAGTGATTGAGCCCATATGAAGGTCGCGCTGGCGGCTGCCCCTGAAAAGAAGTAGAAAAGGAGATATCGCCAGTGTCCAAGAGCGTCTTCTACGTTGTCACCGAAAACGTATAAGAACAACATGTTTCCGCCGATGTGCCAAATATCAGCATGCAAAAACATTGAAGTGAAAAGGGTGTACAAGCGCTGTCCTCCTAGCACGTCAGATGGAATCATCCCGAAATTGGAGACAGCCCTGTCCAATGAATCGGAGTTTGACAGACCTAGAATCGCGGGAAGCCAATTTTGCCCTGAAAATTCAGGAAGAAAGGTGACGAAGAAAACTATTATGTTAACTATAATGAGCATTCTTGTGACATGCGGGGATGTTAACGAGCGGTTTTCATCCCGAATCGGAATCAAGCGATCTTCACCAAAAGCATTAGATTCTAACTCGCTGTCTCCACATCTGCCGTTACGCTAATAGCAAATCATAGATATTTAACCCTTAAGAAAACAACGCTTTCAACAATAGCCAAACAGACAATATGAAAGCCACACAGCACGAGCAAGTTAAGTATATTGGACTCTTTAGTTTTCATTCTTTCAGGCGTGGGTAAGATAGTTCGAACCCCATCGCGGAATGCCAACAACCAAGTATGCTTCTGTTAATAGGAATTTCAACTGTGGTTGTCGCCATGAGTCAGAAGGCTAAGCTACTCGGACCAAAAAGAAGTTGAACACTAGTCTTGCGTTTTCGACAACTTCTGGAATCAAGCTGCTACACAAATGACCTTTTTAACCAGAACCACAGTGATTAACACTGTTCAAGAAGTTATCAGACATGGTGTAAACGACATGAGCGTCGTTGAAGAAATCCGTTGTTCCAACTGCGGTGCGCCCATTCCTTTTAATCCAGGTGAGATAGTCGCTACGTGTCGTTACTGCGGCTTTACACAGGTGATTGAAACTGGAAAAGCGTTTGTTTTCGAGCACTCTCTGGTTATGAACGAGTACAAACAGGAGCAAGTGGATGATTTAGTCCACAATTGGATGAGAGGCGGTTTCATGAAACCTGGCGACATGGTAAGAGCCTCGAAAATCTTGGAGAAAAACCTGATGTACCTTCCATTTTGGCTCGTTCACGTGACAGCGACGAGCTCGTATAAGGGTGTTTTTGAAAGGCTCACGCCCCCAGTTGTTAAAGATGGAAAGGTGGAGAAGGAGTACAATTGGCTAGTTCTGGCTAGAAAAGCAACAGATTTTCCAACGCGAGAATATGAAGTGCCCTTGAAGGGCAAGATTCCGTATGACTTCAAGAAAATCCAAGGCTTCGCGAAAGTATTAAACAGCGAAGTTGAGAAGGAAGATGCCGTCGAAGTCGCGAAGCAACAGATCGAAAGCCTGCACAGGTTTCTGGCTCAGGAAGACGTTGACAAAATCATTGATATGAAAACTGACTACGAAATGGGAGACGCTGTCTATCTGCACGCGCCCATATGGTTCATAGTTTATGAATACAAGAAAGAACGATACAACATCATATTAGACGGGGCAACAGGCACAGTCATCAAAGGCGACATACCAACAGCCAAGTTTGGACTGATTTGAAAACTCTTAAAAGCCTCGGGTTAGATCATAAAATGGTTTGGTGAAGGAGACTATTCGACTTGAGCGGAAAAAAAGGAGTTTATGAGAAGGCCAAAGAAGAAATGCGCTTAGGCGAGCGCATCCTCGTTGCGTTGCCTGGGTTTAGAGGCTATAAAGAAAAAGAGCTTCGGCGGGAAAGCGACCGGCTGATCCGAAATCATCTTTATGAACGCCTCACGGAAGCCAGAAAAGACCTGAAAGAGACTTTTCAAATTCTTTCAGAAAACCGTGTGCAGGAAGTTCTGACAGACATGGACCACCTAGTGATGCGGTTTGATCGGGTTTCCGAAAAAATCAACCACGCCTCATACGGGTACGCTGGTTTCTTCAACATAGTCAAGATTGAAGAGGCAAAGCTTGACAAGATGATTCAGTTTGACACAGACCTAATCGACGAAGTGGAAGACATTGTTAAAGAGGCGGACACCTTCAGGAAAGAAGCCTCAAAACAGAATTTTGAGAAAGCTCGAAATCACATGACAAACTCAAACGACATGTTGGAGGCGTTGGAAGAAACATTTGAGGAACGACATGAAGTCGTCGAAGGAGCGATGTAGAAATGCCACAAGTTATTGAATGGAAGAATCCAGGACCTGAAGACATCGTTTTCAAGTATCCCGACGAAGAAATCACGTGGGGCGCACAGCTAATCGTAAAAGAGTTTGAAGCCGCCGTTTTCTTCCGAGATGGAAAGGCGTATGATGTGCTTGGCGCAGGCAGACACACGTTGACGACGTTAAACCTGCCATTAATAACAGGCCTACTCTCGAGACTGGCTGGCTACAAAGAAAAACCGTTCAAGGCAGCTGTTATCTTCGTCTCAACACGGGTTTTCGCAGGCAAGTATGGAGCTAGAGCCCAGACAACCGAACTAGCGCCGCTGCAAGTGCATGGAACATTCTTCTTCAAAGTTGAGAGCCCCCAACTGTTCGTCATGGAAGTCGTCGGTGGACAAAACGCTTACTCAACCGAAGACGTGGACAACTACCTCCGCGGCTACATCAACGAGCGTATCATCGATGAACTGTCACGTTACGACTTGCTCACAGTGTTCACCAAGCTAGATGAGACGAGCGTATCAACCAAAAACGCCATCTTAGACGCGTTCAAACGAATTGGGCTCGACCTCACGGATCTGCGCTTCGAGGGAATAGACACAACACCCGAATTTCGCGACCGACTGTTCTGGCTCAAACAGACACGCGCACCAGAAGAGGTCTTACGCATGGAAACCGTGAGAGAATCAGCCAAGGAACTGGGCAAATCATCTGGAGCAGGATTTGGCACAGGCATGGTATTGATTCCCCAAATAATGACGCCCACAGGACCTGCAGCAACACCGGCAGCAGCACTCGTTATATGCCCAAACTGCAGCGCCAGAGTACCAGCCACATCAAAGTTCTGCCCTGAATGTGGCACAACCCTAGCGGCACCAACGGGAACAACCAAATGTCCAAACTGTGGACACCCCGTACTAAACACTGCGAAGTTCTGCCCCGACTGTGGTCACAAAATGAAAGAGTGACGGAGTCAAGCTCGAATGGCCAGACAGTATGAAATGCTCTCGTTCGGCGTGCTTATGGTCGTCGCAGCTGTCGTGTTAGTCGCCTATGCCCTATTGATAATCACAAGATTAGACGAAGTCCTCGCGTTAATCATAGCCTTCTACGGTGTCTGGACAATGGTGCTAGCGGGCATCCGAACCAAGAACCCAGAGAAGTACGGACGAGGAGCCTACAGCACACTAGTTATGGGAGTTCTGCTCACTGCGCTCGGCGGAGCTTGGGTCCTCTACATTGAAAGAACAAACATCATTGTCACCGTTGCCCTACTACTAGTGGTCGTTGGCATCTTAGCCGTGGCTTCAGCGTTGCCTTCCATGCGACAGAAACAAGAGTAGCACCTCACTTCCGCTTTCTCCGCCTTGTGTCTATCAGAAATGCTAGCGTAGCACCTATGATTCCCATGGTGACGTCCAAGGCGCCGTCAATGTTGCGCAGAGTTATTGGAAAAGCGAAAAAGGAATCAGGCTCTATGCCAAGAAGTGGACTGAAGAATAGTTCAGCCCACTCCCAAAATAGGCCGCCGACCAACAGAAAGCCCGTCAGTCTAACCAGAAAATCTACTTTCCCGAAGCTCGCAGCATTCCAACCGTGTTTCTGAAACCTGGCAGCCAGATTCGACTGCAAATTCAGAGAAGCAGAACCTCGACTCGAATATTCAGACAACACGAAACCGAACCAAAAATGCGGTAGAACATCAAACTCGGAAAAGAGGCGATAGAGAAGTAGCATCCCAGAAACGTGAAGGGCAAGAAGGACTAACCCATAAAAAACAAGTCGTTTGTCCTTGACTATTGATTTGACAAATAATCCTATTTGCCGCATCGGTTCAACTACTCTATTCTTCTTCCCCTTTTTGCCACAAGCCTGCCTTCTTTGAAGACTTTCTCGGCGAGGTTCACACCATAATGGTAGGCGAAATACTTGTGGTTAGGAGCGTCAAACACGACAATATCGGCTTTCTTCCCTACTTCCAAACTTCCGATTTCGCGAGCTCGCTCAATGGAGTGAGCCGCATTGATTGTGGAGGCAGTAAACGCTTCGGCTGGCGTCATTTTCATCTGGAGAACTGCTATTGCCATCATCACCTGCATGGACTCGCACATGTTGGCTGCACTCACGTCTGTCGCCAAGGCAACAGGCAATCCTCTATCAATGATTTCTCTTGCATTTGCGTATTTCTTCAAGTAACAGAATGGGCTGGTCGGCAAGAGTACTCCAACAGTTCCCTTCTTTTTCAAGGCTTCAACCTCGTCCAGCGGAGTAAAAACTAGATGATCGGCTGAAACAACCCCCAGGTCAGCGCCTAACTTGGCTCCGCCGCTGTGAGCCAGCCAATCAGCATGAGTTCTCACTTTCATGCCGTGCTTTCGACCAGCCTCTAAGATTCGTCTAGACTGTTTCACATTGAAGTATCCTTTTTCACAGTAGATGTCACAGTATTCAGCAAGTTTTCTTCGGCCTATTTCTGGAATCCATTTTTTCACGATTTCATCTGTTAACTCGTCTACTCGGTTCTCGTATTCGAAGGGAATACCCTGAGCGCAGAAGGTTGAGACCAAGTCGATTGGATGCAGTTGGTTTAGGGTTTTGATTATTTCCAACTGTCGGATTTCGCCGTGAAAAGTCATTTCGTAACCGCTTTTAGCCTCTATTGTTGTGGTTCCGTGGATGAGCATGAGGTCAAGAATCTTCAGGGTTTTTTCAATCAAAACTTCGGCGCTGGTTTCGCCGGTCTTTTTGAGTGTTGTGGGCATGCCGCCGCCTTTGGCTTTAATCTCTAAATAGGGCACGCCCTTCACAGCCATAAGTTCAAGTTCGTCTTCCCTTGAACCAGCAAAAATCAAGTGCACGTGCGGATCGACAAATCCAGGAGTGACCAGCTTGCCGCTAGCGTCGATTGTTTCAAATCCTTTCTCAAGTTTCCCAAGCACTTCTTTCGTCGGTCCGACAGCAACTATCTTGCCATCTTTAACCGCAACAGCGCCATCGCGGACAGCGCTGAGTTGATTCATTTCATCTTTGACTTTGGGTTTGTCGCTTGACCCGCGCAGAGTAACAAGTTCGTTGGCGTTTATTATCGCCAAATCGGCTTTAATCGCCATAGGAATTTTCCCTCTCAACTTCTAAACATCTAAGTACTTCTTTCTCTCCCACTCATGCACAGTCGTATTGAAATCTCTCCACTCTCTGGTTTTGATTTCCACGAATTTCTCATAGAATGCATGTCCCAATGCATCTTGCAGAACCTTGTCTTTGGACAGTTCCGCAAGTGCTTCTCCCAAGTTTCCTGGGAGTAATCCAATACCTCTTTTCTCTCTTTGCCTGGCGTCCATTTCGTAAATGTTCTCTTCCACGGACTCTTCGAGTTCCATTTTTCTCTTAACTCCATCTAACCCGGCAGCTAAAATTCCAGCAAATGCAACATAGAAATTACAGGACCCATCAGTTGGTCTGTACTCTAATCTGGTTCTCATCTGCCTCCCTGGAGGAACTCTGACAAGAACCGACCGATTGTACTTTGCCCAAGAAATGTAAACTGGAGCCTCCCAACCAGGCACAAGTCTCTTGTACGAGTTAACCGAGGGATTGGTTAATGCTGCTAGGCTCTTTGCGTGAGCCAAGAGTCCAGCGATGAAGTTTAAGGCTACTTCGCTCAGACCGTTGCTCCGTTTTGGATTATAGAATAGGTTCTTGGCTTTTTTGTCCTCAGTTAGGCTCACGTGAGTGTGCAGTCCGCATCCGTATTGACCTTGAAAAGGCTTCGGCATGAAAGAGGCGATTAATCCTCTTTTTGCGGCGGTTAATTTCAAGAGAAACTTGATCAAGTATGTGGTGTCTGCCATCGTTAAGGCATCTGAATAGGCTAGGTTGAATTCGTATTTTCCATGAGGCACTTCATGATGGTGTTTCTCAACGAGAATGCCCATGTTCCTTAAGTTTTCTGTGACTTCAAGTCTTAGTTCAGCTCCGAGGTCGGCTGGGGGAGTAGCCAAGTATTCGCCTTCGTCAAGCAGTTGGATGCCACAGTCGGTTTTTTTGAAGAGGAAAAACTCGATTTCGGAACATGCGTTGTATTTCACAGAAGCTCCAAAGGTTTTCTTCGCTTCGTTCATGACTTTTTTGAGGATGAATCTTGGGTCAAGTTCGAATGGCTTCGTGGATTCTGGTTCAAAAATGTCAGACATGACTCTTGCAGTCTTCTGGGGAAAGAGATTCGGTGGCAGTACTGCAAGCGTGTCTGGGTCGGGTACTAGCTTCAAGTCACTTTTGCTGATATCAACCATGGCGACTGATGAACCGTCTGTGTGAACGCCCTCTTCAGCGGCTTTCGAAAAAAGTTCCGATGGTATCCAAAGGGAATGCAAAATGCCAGAAATATCAGAAAACTGTAGTGCTATGTCTTTCACGTTTTCCTTTTCAATTAGCTTTGAGACTTCACTCGCCTTCATTTCTTGTCGGGCGCAAATATGATAAGCCAGCTATAAATGTCTTAAGGAAAGGTACCGCTGCTGAGGGAATCGATTCATGACAACAAAAGAATTCATTGTAAACGGCGTTGCCGTTGAAGACACTTTCTGTGAAACCTTCTCCGTACGAGTGGCGAGGATTTTGGTGACGTCGGTAAATAGAAAATGGGCGTACGAGGCGGCGATGGAAGCTAAAGGGCTTGGCAGATCAGCAACTATCCCCCCTTCGGAAGCCTCAATTGAATCGGAAGCCACGTCTGATGATACTCCTGACCATAGGCCAGGCTTCATAATTCAAGTTATTGACAGAAAGCTAGACCCGCTTCAGAATTGGCTGATAGTTAGAATCAGAAAAGGAATCCTGCCCTACCCGAAAACCAACGTCTTTGATGCTCTGCCGCGGGAGATGGCTGGAGAATTTGTTGACGTCAAAGGCACAATCATACAGGCCTTCGGAGACGGGTTCGAAGAGGAAACTGAAGCTTTTGAAAGGAAGGTTTTCAAAATTCCTCGCATGGACGGATGGTTTCACATAGAGCGTGAATTTGGAATCGCCAAAGGCGTGGCTGGTGGCATGTTCCTGATCTTGGCTGAATCCGATGAGTCAGCTTTGAACGCAGCTGAACGAGCGTTGGGAGCTATACAAACTGTACCGTACGTGGTAGGAAAATTCGCGTCTTCAGGAACCAAAGTTGGAGGAAAAAGATACAAGGATGCTGTAGCCACGACAAACGATGCATACTGTCCCAGCTTGGCGCCAAACAATGGGTCAAAGCTTCCTGAGAACGTTAAATGTGTTTACGAAGTCATTGTGAGTGGACTAAGGCTTGAGGATGTAAAGAGAGCAATGAAAACTGGCATTGACAACGCCACAAAGGTTCGGGGGGTGTTGAAGATAACCGCCACAAACTATGGTGGTACCCTAGGCAAAGGAAAAATCTCCCTTTCTAGTCTTTTTCAGTCCTGAAAAGGGGACGCGAACTGCCCCGTTAAGAAAAAAAAGGGAAGATTCGCCTAGAAAATTATTTATACTGTGCTCGCTGATAACCATCACTTCGAAGGTTTAGAAAGATGAAAAAGCCAATTGTAATGCTTTTGGGTCTCGTCTTGGTTTCAGCGATTTCGATGGCAATGACAAGTCCTGCCAAAGCAATAATTACGATGGCTCAGTGGCGTCCACCCTATGTTTCCATGAACAGTAGCGTAGTGGTTTACAAAAGCGGTGCAACCGCCTCCAATCTTGTGTCTATAATCAACGACGTAGTTCCTGTGATGAATCTTTCCAAGATAGTAGTGGAGTTCTACCAAATTGGAAAAAACAAAACTTTGGATCTCTCGGCAAATCCATATCAACTACAGAATGGCCAAACAGGAATTTTCACAGTAAGTTTCACAGCTGATGGGACAGAATTCATAAGCGGAATCCAATTCGACTATAACCTCATATTTGAATGGGTCAATGCTACAACTGGACCTATGAAAGTTGTAGGTCACTGGGAATACGCCCGATGGTGGACTGGCCAACCAGCGTTTCAGGTGTACCCTGTTGCTCAAGCGGATGCTATTGATAGCCTTTCGACTTACAACGCTTATTACAACACCTACGGCACGGGGTATTGGAACAGTGATCTCGGTAGGCAGAAGGCAAACCAAGCCATCATAGAAAAGAACCTGGGAGACACGTACTCTACCCGCGGAGACTATGCCTCGGCACTGACGCAATACGACAAAGCCAACAAGTTGTGGGGAGAAGCCCTTGCGGCTGAAAATGAATACAGAACTCAATGGAATAACGCCAACTTGAATCAGACATTGAGCCAGAATGCTGTCAACATGGCACAGGCAGATGCCGCAAAAACCATGGCAGAGGCTGCTATGGTAGAGGCAAATGCGGCAGTGATTACGGCAAACGCCACCAAAACTCAAGCTGATGCAGCACTAACCAACGCTTACGGATGGTATTTCATTGGTGCAGGCTTTGCCATCGGCTGGTCGCTGATGGGCGTTGGTGTCGTAATCTATGCGCTGAGACGACCAAAAACAAAAATGCCAGCTTAACGAGCTGAGCAACACCCAACTTTTTTCTTTTTTTATGTCTTAATGAAAAGACTATTAAATCTCCCTCTAACTACTTGTAAAAGCTCATCATCGGGAGAATTGCGTCAGTGCCTACTTCTTATTTCAATTGGGAGTTTGAGATTCCAACGTGGGAACGCATTTATGAGTTGCTACTAGACTTGGCCAGCCAGATTCGCAGGGTCGGTTTTAAGTCAGAAATCATTGTGGGCGTCGCTCGTGGAGGTTGGCCTCCCGCCCGCATCATATCTGATTTGCTTGAAAATCCTGACGTGGCCGACATCAAAGTGGAATTCTATTTAGGAGTAGCTGAAACCAAGGGTGAGCCCGTTATAACTCAGCCTGTTTCTGCGTCTGTCAAAAATAAGAAAGTCTTGATTGTGGACGATGTGGCTGACACTGGGAAAAGTCTAGCGCTGGTTAAGGAGCATCTAAAGGAGAAAGGAGCCTCCGACATAAAAATCGCAACCATCTATTACAAGCCTTGGAGCATTGTTACTCCCGACTATTTCGGACGCAAAACTAGCCACTGGATTATTTTCCCTTGGGAACGCAAGGAAACCGTGAGACGAATCCTAGAAAAATGCAGGAAACAAGGCGTCTCCACCGAACAGGCTAAGGAGACACTAGTGCGCTATGGATTTGACCGAAAACTAGTAGACAGATTTCTTGACGAGATCGTCGATGGAAAGGCGTAAACACCATGCTTGAAGGTTTCAGCCAACATTTAGCAATTGCAGGCTTCAGAGACGTCAGAATTGAAAATGTCGACAAGTTTTTCCAAACAGTGAAAGACCAGACTGGCAATGTCTGCGTGCAGTTTTTTGATGCTTCCCTTGTTGCGGGTTCGGAGCACCTGCATTTTGCCGCCTTGAATGCGCTAAACGCCTTCAAAAGTAAAACTAACATTTCAAGCAATCTTGCCATGGAAACCTTGCTGTACGCTTCGGCTCAACGACAGATTAAAGAAGCCGTGAAATTGATAGGAATCAAACCCCACATTAGCTGTGTCGCAGTTCTGGTCTTGGGTGAAAACCGTTATCAGGCTTCTGCGGTTTTGAAAGCTGTCTCAAAACTACTTGAAGGCAGACGAGACGACTCGGTTATTGATTTGACAGATGACAAAATGGCTGATTTAAAAAGGCTTTTCAACATCTCCAACGTAGAACTAGAGGCAAAAAAAGATCGCCCAGACGCTGAAAAGCAAGCCTTGGCAGATTTAGTGATTGAACACATGGCGTTGCTGGTTACTCAACGCTGACCGCGTCACATGTTTTCCTTCATAATTGAGAGAATGTCCTCAGCTTTGACTATAGATACGCCTGTTAGTCCGCCTACAATCTCAATGAGGACAATCTTGTCTGGGTTGCTTAAGTCGACACGGCGTTCAATGCTGACTGCTGCAGCCTCAATTATGTCCCTTGTGGACGTTGTAGTAAATCGTTTTTCAACAGTAATCCTGAAGGTTTCGTTTTCGTTTATTTTGGATGCCAATTCTGTGGCGGCGCGTTGTATTTCGCCCAAGTCTGTGCGTACTACTTTCTCAATAGGGATGACTCTCAACGAGTAACGGAACTCGGAGGGTCTCTCCTTCAAGATTGTGCGGAATTTTTGGATGACATCAAAGGGATTAGAGGCGGTTTTGGCTGCGATCAGACCCGTGATGCCAGTCTTTTCAACTTGTGGGGCTGAGTCGCCTGTTTCTCCAAGCAGGTACCAAATCTCTGAGCAACCGTCTTCTTCGTTTCCCCGAGCTGTTGTTGCGAGCAGGTTAAAATCCCTTAACACCATTTTCGGCACGTCACCTAACGTATCTGCAGTAATGTTTTAGATGTCTTTATCCTTTGGCATCAATTTTCTGCCAGTGATTTTCCTCGGTGTTATTACGCAAATCCTGACGGCCTTCAATTCCTTCTTTCACAGGCATCTTGAACCTTTCTTTATTAGAACATCACAAACTATGCTAGAGTCTCGATTAGCGTATTAAAGTCTGGCTTGAGATAATAAGGGATTAAGAATATATGTTATGAGTTAGAGAAACAAGCGTGGTGGAACAGAGTTGAGTGATTGGACCAAGAAGGAATTGTTGATCCTAGCGTTTGATCATCGTGCCTCATTCATAGAGAAAATGTTCGGCATCAAAGGTCGTCGACCAACAGCTGAAGAGAAAAAACAAATTGCAGACTACAAAAAGATGATTTTTGAAGGCTTCAAGAAAGCTTTGAAAAAAGGTGTTCCCAGAGAAATCGCTGGTTTGCTCGTGGATGAAGAGTTCGGCGCCGACGTTCTTCGAGAGGCTAAGAAAAGCGGTTTAACCTTTGCAACGCCCATGGAGAAGTCGGGTCAAGACGAGTTTGACTTTGAGTATGGCGAGGACTATCCCATGCACATCGATGAGTTTGACCCGACTCTCGTGAAGGTTCTGGTGCGATATAACCCTGAAGGCGACATGATGATGAATAAAAGGCAACTGGAACGGCTTAGGAGCCTCAGCGATTATCTCCAATCTATTCGGAAACCGTTTCTGTTCGAGCTACTTGTACCAGCCACTGAAAAACAGTTGTCCAAGGCTGGTGGTTCAAAAGAAACTTACGACCGTGAAGTTCGCCCGAAATTAATGGTTGAAGCTATGAGGCAAATTCAAGACGATGGCGTGGAACCTAACGTTTGGAAGGTTGAGGGAGTAGAAGAGCCTGCAGATGCGACGGCAGTGGTGAAACAGGCGTGGAGAGACGGAAGAAAAGCTGGCGTTGTAACGTTAGGAAGGGGCGAAAGCAAGGAGCAGGTGCAAACATGGCTTAAAGTCGGAGCAAAAATACCTGGCATCATAGGGTTCGCTGTTGGACGAACCATTTTTTGGGAGCCCTTGGCAGAATACAGGGCGGGGAAAATCGACAAAGACGCCGCAATTGACAAAGTTGCTCAAAACTACCTGGGATTTTCGGACTTGTGGTTGAACGAGAAAAAGAGTAGATAGAATATGGCTTCATTAAGATCGTTGGGTCCTTCGCTGACCAGAATCACCATCGCCGCAGCTGTTGGTGCTGCGCTGCATATTGGGAAGGGCAACCCCGATATAGTTGACCAAACTGCTGTGGACTGGTCTCGAGCCGTGTTCAACCAGACGGAAATTGACGGTGAAGTAATCAACTGTGAAGGCCCAAAGGACAATGCTCCCGCCTTTAGTCGCCGAGAGAAGGTTGGCACGGGCAGCGGTCCTAAAGTTGAGTTTGTTGTGGACCCGGTAGACGGAACAACAGCCACTTCTAAGGGTAGAAAAGACGCTATCTCCGCATTGGCTTGCGCGCCCGAGGGCTGTCTCCAAGTTCTTCCAGACGACGGATACTACTTCAAAGTGGCAACTGACCATCAGTCAAAAGGAAAAATCTCCTTGGACATGTCGATTGAAGAGATTGTGCAGACTGTGGCTTCGCAGAAGGGATTAGAACTTGAAAACTTCACTGTGATAATGCTTGAAAGAGATAGACATCAAGACATACTGACAAAATTGAGGAAAATGGGCGTAAGAATAATCCTGATTCAAGACGGCGACATTGCTGCATCTGTTGTCACGTGTGTTCCAAACTCGGGTATTGATCTGCTTTTAGGTGCTGGGGCAGGTCCAGAAGCAACGATAGCTGCCACGGCAGTCAAATGCCTGGGCGGAACCATGCTGGTCAACGTTTGGCGAGATAAGAAAGACGATCCAGGTCGGATCGACAGACTGGAGGTTGAGGGCGTTGATGTTGAAAAGACCTACACAGAAGACGAGTTGGCGAAGGGTAATCAGATGGTTTTCGCCGCGTCTGGGGTAACAAAAGGAGAGTTGCTCGATGGAGTCCGGTTCATTCCTAACGGCGCCATAGTCAACTCCATCAGTATGAGGTTGCCAAGCGGAACATTTGAAAAATTGGAAACCATGCTGAAATTCAAAGGACACCCAATATACAAACAGCTAACGTAGGAAAGCAACAATGATATCTTCAGCTTAACGGTAACAAGAAGGCTGTAGTTCGTAAAAGATAACGTTATATCTTCGCTCGTGTTCTAGCCTTTGTCTTAATACACATCGAAGGGACGAAAATAGTGACGTTGACCGACGATATTCTTCGGTTGAAAAGGGAGAAAAAAGCGGTTATTTTGGCTCACAATTATCAGCGCCCTGAAATCCAAGACTTAGCTGACTATGTTGGTGACAGCATAGAACTGGCTCGCCGTGCTGTGGAAGAAAAAGACGCAAAAATCATCCTGTCTTCAACTGTGGACTTCATGGCGGAAAACGCTGTCATACTCAACCCGGAAAAGAAGGTTCTCCTGCCCTGTGAAGGCGCAAGGTGCCCTATGGCGCAGATGTTGACAGTGGACGAAATCCGCAGATGGAAGCGCAAGTATCCCAAACTGCCCGTTGTCCTCTACGTCAACACTTTAGCTGAAGTCAAGGCTGAATGCGATGTCTGCTGCACCTCAGCCAACGCCGTAGAAGTAATAAAGGCAGTGGACTCCGACACGCTGTTATTCGGACCAGACAAAAACCTCGCATTATACGCGCAGAAACAAACAAACAAGAAGATCATACCGATTCCAGAAAGAGGTTTCTGCCCAACCCACGTACTGTTCCAGAAAAGCGACATCGAACTCTTGAAACAAAAGCATCCAAACGCTACAGTCATTGTACACCCCGAATGCCTCCCTGAAGTTCAGGAAGCCGCGGACTACACAGGAAGCACCTCGCAAATGTGCCGACTAGCCAAACAATTGCCCTCTAAAGAATTTATCATAGGCACCGAAAGCGGAATCATCCATCGCCTGAAAAAAGAAAACCCAACGAAAGAATTCTACTTAGCCTACGATGGCGCCATCTGCCCCAACATGAAACTTAACACGCTAGAAAGCCTATACAAAGCTCTAAAAGAAGAAAAGCACGTCACGAATGTTCCAAAGCCAGTGGCTGAGAAAGCTAGAAAAGCCTTAGAAAACATGTTTTCCATAACAGGCTAGATCAAAACCTAAGGCTGAACGTGAAGTTGAAACCAGACGCAAAAGTTGTCCACGTGAGCAATTGGGAAGAATTCAAGAGATTAGCCATCGCTCTTCGTCCAACCAGTGTTTCTTACACTATTCAGAGAGCGCCTCTGTCAAAGCCTCCTGTGGGCTTAAGAATAGTGTTCGCAGCTGGAGTAACACAATACGTTTTTCTTGACTTCGCTAGAGGGGAAAACATGGAGCGAACCAGAATTCCTGTGCGCTGCAATGATAAGGGAGAGGCTTATTTAGGCGAGGAAGAAATCAAAAACTTCATCCTTACTCAACTGGGCAGACCTGACCTGCCTGTTTACTCGTTTGAGGTTTTGGGTTATTGACAAGCCTTATAGGAAACAGGACGCTTTCATGGAATTCTGGAAGTGAACATTCAATGTGCGAGTTTAAAGTCTTGAATAAAGGAGAAGTCGTGTTCAAAGACGCCGTGTACGCTAAGGCAGAAGGGAACAACGTAACCGTCCGAGACGTGTTGGGTGTTTCAAAAACGTTCGAAAACAGCAGAATAGCCGAAGTGGATGTGGGCGGAGAACGTCTTCTCCTCGTATCTACTGAAAAATGAGAGCAGCTGAATGCAATGAAAATCGCCGTCTCGGGCAAAGGTGGAGTGGGCAAGACCCTAATTGCCGGAGTTCTAGCTGAATATCTTGCTGGGAAAGGCTTTACTGTCTTAGCCATTGACGCTGATGCTACTCCAAACTTGGCTTTAACTCTGGGCATTCCAAATGCTGAAGCGGCCAAAATAGTGCCCATCTCAGAAAACACCCCTCTAATAGAATCTAAAACCCAAACCGACATGCCTGGCGTTTACAATCTGTCCTTTAGCGTCGAAGACATCATCGAACAGTTCAGCGTGAAAACTCCATACAACGTCAATTTGCTCGTAATGGGAACCGTCAAATCGGCAGGCGCAGGCTGCATGTGCCCAGCCAACACTGTTATTCGAGCGTTGCTTCACCACTTGCTCGTCAAACGGAAAGAAGCCGTGATAACCGACATGGAAGCCGGCGTAGAACACATGGGCCGAGGAACAGCTGAACACGTGGAAACCATGCTCATCGTAACCGATTCAAGCCTGAAGGCTCTGGAAACAGCCAAGAAACTCTATGGCTTGGCGAAGCAAATAGGCATCAAAGAAGCTTTCATGGTTGGAAACAAAGTAACAAATAAAAGCGAAAGCGAACTTATTGAACAATTCGCCAAACAAAACGAAGTTCCACTTCTGGGACTAGTTCCTTACGACGGAAAGATACTCGAGGCGGACAGGCAGGGTGAATCGCCGCTCATACCGGCTAATCAATCCATCGGCATAACAGCTGTTCGCAAACTCGGCGAAAAATTGTTAGAGAGCAAGTAAAAAATCACTGCGATTCTGGAAGCATTTTCTTGTGAAAACCTTCCCTCAATGCTGATCTGACTATGTCTCTGATGCATTCGCCTCTACTGGAGTAGATGCCTGCTTGGATTAGCCGGTCTATTATTTCGACGCATTTTATTGGCATACGAATGGTGAAAGCCACAGAACGCTCACGATTTTTGTAACTCAAACCGCACCACTTTGAAACCTAATTGTGTCAATAAAGTTATAAAAAAATTGCGTTAGAGCCTGTGTAGGCGTTTGCTATGGCGAATATTCGACATGCCTTCTTCAAGATGAACCTTAGACAGCTTCTGTTTGCAGCTTTAATGGGTTCGTTGGCCTTTGCTGTCAGAAATGCAGGGTTTTACATTATAGTATCTTATCCTTTCAGGTTTGATCCCCGGTGGGTCTTCAGTCTTCTTGCTGCCTGCTGGGCTGGTCCAGGAGGGGGCTTGATCGCGGGCACGCTTGCGGCTATCAAGTTTGATAAGTTTGTCCAAGCCGATTTGGCGGCTATTCCAGCGCACTTTTTTGTCGGTTTGTTCGCTAGGTTGCTAATTCAGCGAAAAATAAACAGCGTCTACGCCTGTTTTCTCTGGCCACTACTTGGAGTTCCTCTGTATTGGTTGGCGACTCTTTTCTTCACACCGGCAATGGCGACGATAACTCTGGTTCCTGTTTTGGCTTTCATCGGTATATCAAGTGCCTTGCTCACTTTTGTAGTCGGATTAGCTGTCGAAAAAAGAGCTAACAATCTACTCAGCTTTCTAAGAATTTAGGGACGCTCTAAGAATCACTTGTTTCACGGAATAATTCACCTATTAAACCACAATAGATATCTGAGTCAAAGCGACTTTAAAATGCCATTAAACCAACTTTACAGTTCCAAAAGAAGGAAGCTGCTTGAGTCAAGAAGACACGATTAAGAGCATTCTTGAGAATTATAAGACCGTTGCCATTGTGGGGTTGTCTAAAGATCCTTCCAAGGACAGTTACCAGGTGGGTCAATTTCTTCAATCTAAAGGTTACAAGATTATTCCGATTAATCCCACAGCGGATCAAATCTTGGGTGAAAAATGCTACAAGTCGCTGCTTGAAATGCCTGAAGACTTGCAGAAAACAATTGAAATAGTGGACATTTTCCGACCGTCTGCGGATGTGCCGCCTATCGTGGATCAGGCTATAGAGTTGAAGAGAAAATTTGGGAAACCAGATGTGGTCTGGATGCAGTTGGGAATAGTAAACGAGGACGCGGCGAAGAAAGCGGAGCAGGCTGGTCTAACAGTTGTTATGGATAGGTGCATGAGAATCGAACGAAGAAAGCTTGATATGGAAGAGCATGCTGAGCTTGGCGACATTCGAGCGAGAAAGAAGCTGGAGCTGATGGAGAAGATGGGGAAAAAAGATGATGCTGCTGGTGCTAGCCCGATTATGCTTGATGATGCCCACTTTAATGAAGCTGTTCAGAAGTATCCCTTGATGCTTATCGACTGTTGGGCTGATTGGTGCGGTCCCTGCAGAATGATTGCTCCCGTAATTGACGAATTAGCCCGGGACTACGATGATCATTTGGTGGTTGGCAAGCTGAACGTTGACGAGAATCCGGAAACAGCGATGAAGTTTGGGATAATGAGCATTCCAACTTTGCTCATTATGAAAAATGGAGAAGAAGTTGACAGAATAGTTGGAGCGGTGCCCAAGCAGCTCATTGAAGAAAAACTGAAGAAGCACTTTTGAGAAATGGCGCATTTAAATAGTTTCATTGGTATAATTGGTCAAAAGTGTTAATGGAGAGTGACATTGCATGGATGTGTCTCTGCGCAGAGTGATCGGTTCACTTGTGCTTCTTCTTGGGTTCACTTTTTTGGCGGTTGGGCTTCACACTGGGCAACTTAATACGGTAATAGAAATCGTGAAGAGAATTCTTGAGGCATCTGTGGCTGGCGTGCCTTAAACAGGTCAGAGGACAAGTTTCAAAACGGGCTATCCTATGGCGAGGACGCCTTCGAAAACCTTGTCTTCGGTCACATTCAACTCGCGGGCTAGCCAGAACTTCAGAAGTTTGGTGTCGCGTGGAAAATCACCATTGTAGGTTAAGACTCTGCCCTCTTTTAGAGCATCGGCCTGAAAACTCTTCTCGGCTTCTTTGAACAAGAAAGAAACTGTTTCGGCGCAGTTGGCTAGAACTTTGAAGTCGTCCCACTGTTTGCAACGTACGATTACGGGTGGACCGCGATGAGTGTAGGCCTGCACTTCCTTTGGCGAAGACAACTCTTTGATTAAACTTGTCACTTCAGCTTGAAGTGAGGCTAAGCGTTCTTCAACTCTCGTAATCTTGTTCGGAACCTCGCCTGTTTGACCGAATTTCCCAGCTATCTTGCCCAGTTCAGTTATGAGGCGGTCGAGGTCTTTTTCATGTTCCCTCAAAACATTGATAATGAAATCAACTGCCTCTAACGCCTCGTTTTTGCTTGGTCTTTTCGCCATTGCCAACACCAACAAGCGTCATCGGAACAAATATCACAATTACTTACTATAATCATTGATTGCTTAAATAAACATAATGCATTATCAAACAATATCTACACAGAAGCATCGGCATACATACTAACAATATTATTTGATAGGGCGAGTCTGATGCATTCGGGTTCCAAAGGACAAAACGTGTTCATATTCCATGTTCCACGGTGTAGTTCTCCAGCTGGGTTATTTGACTTTTCAAAAAGATGGAAAAAAAGTCGTGGAGAAGATAGAAGAAATCATGTTTGGGTTGTTGCAGGTCGACTCTGGAGCTCATAGTATTCGGTGAGAAATAGTATTCCCTGAATTATGAGGAAAATTCCCACTATCAATGCTAGCAGGTCTGGGAACACAATAACCAGCACTCCAAAGATTATGGTTAAGATGCCTAAGACTGGCTTTGAGATGGTTACGCCGAATTTTTTCAATCCTTTCTCTACTACATCAGTCAATTCTCTTTTTCACCTCCAAAGGCTGTCTTGCAGAGGATAACCCTTTTTCAAGATTTAAAATCTTCTAGGCAGACAAAAGTGGCGCCGGGAATGGGATTTGAACCCATGCGGCCTGCAAAGGCCACAGGCTCTCAAGGCCTGCGCAATAACCACTCTGCCATCCCGGCACAGTGCAGTCTGGCAATACCAGTTTCGCGTCGCATTTATTAAAATGCTTACCCACATTTTATGAGGCTTTATCTCATTTTGAGCTGAAAACAGTGTTGTATTAATACCTCTAGTTGCAAGAATAAACCTAGGAGAGAAAGGAAAAGATTGGACAGAATTGACAAGGTTCTCTTAATATTGCCTTTTCTTCCAGTGGCTGATTTGTTGTCGACGCTTTTCTCTCTAAGCCTTGGCGGGCAGGAAGTCGGGATTTTAGCTCGACCAATCTTGGAACACTACGGCTCAACTGGACTAGTTTTTCTTGCGACTTTTGCCTCAGCCATTTTTCTATTTTTCATGGAAGTTGTGATATACATTAAGAAGATGTTCATCAACGAGTTTAGGTTCAAGTGGATGTGGTATGTTTTAGCTGTTCCAATTTTCTGGTTCTTCGTGTTGGAGGGAGTTTACGTTTCCACGGTTGTCATGAATGTTCTGGCTCCGTTTTCTCCTCTGCTCACTCAAGCGAGTCTTCTAAGAGTGATTATAGCTGGCGGATACTTTGCGGGTGTAGTCGCTTTAACTGTGTCGCAGATGAAGCGTCTGCCACGGTTCTAGAAGATCTGGCGTCAGATGCTTCTGGCTCGATGCGAAAAGCATTTTAGAACCACCTGTCGGTATATACTAAATTTCCCTTTGGAGCATGATAAACCATGAAGTTTAGACCTAGAGAAGTTGCAGTCATAGGTGGAGGAGTTATTGCGCATTCTAAAGGACGCCCAGATGCGAGCATTACTGATCAGTGTGTCGAAGCCTACAATATGGCTCGTGAAGACTTGACAGAACAGATGGGCAAACCGTTTACCAACGCATACATTGACGCTTTAGTTGTTTCTTACTTCAGCGATCATTTTGCTGGGCAATTGTTGGGTGAAGCGATGATTGCTGATTCCCTCGGACTGAACCCGAAAAGAAGTTACCGAGCTATGGGCGGCGGTGCAACAGGCGGCATCGGTGTGCAAAACGGCTACGCATTGATAGCTTCGGGTTTGGCTGATTTGGTGGCAGTTGTAGGGTTTGAAAAAATGTCCCTGGTTGACACTGCTGAAGGCAACGAATACATTGCGTTGGCTTCTGACACTGACTGGGACTTTGCCAACGGTGGCTATTACACGGCTTATTATGCTGCGATGGCTGCGGAGTATGCAAAAACGTTCCAAATACCAGTTGAAACCTTTGAGCGTCACATGGCGGAGGTTTCGGTCAAGAACAGAAGAAATGCTCAGTCGAATCCTTTCGCTCAAACCAGTTGGCTCAATCCGTGGTGTGTCAAGGACTCTAAGGAAAAAGTGACTGGAGACATAACTGTGAAGGAGGTTCTTGAATCTGGCTACTGCGCAACGCCGTTAAGATTGAGAAACTGCTGCCTAATGTCAGATGGAGCAGCTATTGTTCTGTTGGCTTCTAAGGAAACTGCGGAGAAACTTGTGGACAAACCCATATGGGTAACGGGGGCAGGAATGGGCACGGATACGATGCGACCAGGCGACAGGTATGATACAGTTGGCGGACTGCATGAATACGACTTGATTCTTCCCAACGAGGACGAAGCAACGCGAAAGCGCTACAAGAAACTTCGATACCCTGGACAGAACTCATTCAGAGCTGGCAGGATGTCTGCTAAACAGGCCTACTACATGGCAGACATAAAGAATCCGCTCAAGGAACTGGACGTCATCGAAATTCACGACGCCTTCAGCTCATCCGAGATACAAACCTACGAAGACTTGGGACTCTGCCCATACGGGAAAGGCGGCGAATTCGTCATGAGCGGTGCAGCTAATTTGGATGGAGAATTACCGATAAACCCGAGCGGCGGCCTCATCGGCATGGGGCATTCGGTTGGCTCTTCAGGCGTCTGGCAAATCCTCTTTACCTATCTTCAACTGAGAGGCGACATAGACAAAGTGTTTAAGAAATGGAATGAAAGGTTCAAACCGTACAACGGAAACCGAAAGATTCCAAGACCCATACAGATACCAAACGCCAAGAGAGGCGCTGGGCACTCTCACGCTGGAACGGGCTCGCATGTAACTTATACTATACTGAGCAATGTTGAAAGCGATTTGGAACGCATTAAACCGCTTGCGGGTTGGGAGTCCAAGTTGATTAGGAGGCCGAATTAGATGGACACCAAAAAGCTGAACGTAAAGGGCATTGTGCCGCCTGACAGCAAACGCTTGATGGGACACAAAGACCTAGTCGTTTCGATACGCGATTACACAACATATCAGTTCAAAGCTTATGGAAAGAACAGTCGATACTTCCGCGCTTTAGCAGAGCAGAAGAAGATCTACGCTACGCGCTGCAAGGAACACGGCGTCTTCTTGCCTCCAAGACCTTCCTGCCCCGATTGTCAATCACCTAACATGGAGTGGGTTGACTACACAAAACAACCAGCACACATTAAGACATCTTCTATATGCGCTTTTGCGGGCAGAGCCTTCATAGACGAAGTGCCGTTCATTCTAGGGTTCATTCAGATGGGAGAAGCTAAAACCGTAATGTCATCAGTTGTGAAACTGTCTGAAGATACAGCTGAAAACGCGAGAATGCTGAACAAACTCATGAAGGAACGCAGATACTTCGACCTCAACGGCTTGAAAGTTGAACCTCGATTCGCACAGAAGCCACTGTACACAGTGCGCGATCTCTGGTTCCAAGTGGTCGACAAAAAGTTCTTAGACTCTTTGAGAGAAAAACCCAAATCAAGGGAAACCTAGGAACCTTATCCTTTCATTTTCTTCTATTGTGATGTGTTTTTTTCTTACAAGGACTCCCGTAAGCAGAATTCTACAGCTTAGATACTTGTTTAGTATTTGACGCTGAGGTATAGCAGTACCACTAGTGCTCCAAATGTAAATAGGTCTGGCAACAAGGCAAACGGTCCAAGACCAAACGGTCGAAAACCGAAAGCCCAAATCACGAAGGGATTGGAGGCAAGAGCATTGAGAAGGAAGGCCATTGAGAATATTATCAGTCCAATTGTGAACTCCGACCGTGTCTTCCTGTATATGCTAATGTATGTGGCCAACAGGAAAATTAACAGCGTCACATTGATGGAGGAAACTACTGTTTTTGCTGTGTAGAAAAATTCTATGTCTCCAGGTATGATCTCTGGTGGTCGTGGGCGAGGTTCCCAAGGAAAACGTGGAAACCAATAGGTGGATGAAGCCCAGAGTGCGGCTAGGATGGCTACCACTATTAGAGTTGGTAGTAATAGCCAAATTATCATATTCTTGTTCATACGATTCTTCATTTGTTTTACTCCTTTTTTTACTTTTTCCAGATTTTCTTCAGAATCTCCTCGAATACGGCGTAATTTTCTTCCATCGCTGGAGACAGGAAATACGTGGTGCCGTACCTGTCTCCGGCTGACGTTATTATTCTGTTTTTTTCAAGCACTTCGATATGGTGTCTTATTGTCCTGTAATCCATTCCAAGCAGGTTCGCTAACTGGTTTGCGTTTTGCGGAGTCTCCTTTAGAGTTTCGATTATTTTGGCACGAGTTGCGCCGCCTCTTGTGCCTGCGATGAGCCATCCCAGTAGATATTTCAACGGACGAGCGCTGGCAGACATGCATACAGCTCCGCAAGGGTTGAGGAGTTCTTCTGAACCTATTTGCACTGAGGTAATAAATATGTCTCTTAATTTTGGGCAGTCAAACAATGCAGCAATTTGGTCTGATTAGGAATAGAATTGGGGTTAATTCTGAAAAATCCCTTAATAACGCTTAACGATTGTTGAAGGATGTGGAGGTGGGAACAAAATCAACAACACCTTATTGCCCCAGAAGGGTTCGTGAAGGTACGGGGAGGCTGAGAACTACTTTCTTCCTCTCTCTCCTTTCTCCAGTTTCTTATTTTGGGTCTCGGCTCCCCGCCGTTGAACCCTCAGTTTTCTTTGTTTTCGGTCGAATTGTATGAAGCACGTATCACATAACTAATGCACTTAGCCTACTGAATGTTGCGTTGAGGCTTGTGCTGATGACAAGTCTGTGATCTGGCCAGTAGGTACGCATGGCGGATTCGGAATAGAATTGGGTCTAATTCTGAAAAACCCCTTAATATCCTGCGACCCTTCAACCGAGATTCTGACTGTTTGAGAAAGACGGAGGTGATTGATCTGGAAGGAAAAACCAAAACCTTGATGGTCTCAACAGTGCTGGTTCTTGCGGTATTGTCTGGTATTGCTTTGATGACTTACGCTAACGCCAATGGAGTAACGGATGACACAACCACAACGACCAACGGAACATGGTACACTAACGATCAATATTACAACGGCACGTGTCCATCTTTTGGACGCGGTGGATTTGGAGGCAGGGGCAGAGGCGGAGGCGGACGCGGCATGCCCATTACTGTCAGCGAAGAGTACAAGGCGAACGTGCTCAACATAACGGAAAGTGACTCTGACGTGCAAGCGTTAATCACGGAGGGCTACAACGTCACCGGGGTAAGACCAATTATCAGCACCACGGTTGGAGCAGACGGTACGGTCACCATGAAAGCAACGACGGCGATAGTCTCGTTGGAAAAGAACACAACGGGCAGGGCACTTGTGTGGGTCGACGTTGACCAGGCAAAAGTGACGAGGATAGAGATCATGACAATAACCGTGATCGAAAAAGCTTGAGCATGAGGCGTGAAAGCTGCGTGGTCAGCTTCGCCTTTTTCTATTTTTTTGAACCTTGCATTCAAGGGTTGTAGTAGTTCATCGTTAAGAGATTATTGTCCTAGTTTAGGAATAGAATAGGGTCTAATCCTGAAAAATTCTTTAGTAAATTGCTGCATTCAGACGGACAGGACTATAGAAAAGAGGTGATTGAAATGAGAATGATGAAGCATTGTCCAAAATGCGGTTCTGCACACGTTAGTCCACTTGTTTTCTATCGTCCTTCAATTTGGAAATGCTTGGACTGTGGCTATGAAGGCGCTTTCATAATCGAAGGTGGCACATTTGCGGAAATAATGCAAGAGCGCTACCGGAAAAGACACGGCATTTTGGGTTGGGTAGGCGGAGAACCTCGCATGAACAATTGTGGTGGTCCAGCTGACGACTGGCAGAGGACCTTGGAAGACCGCATGAAGTCCTTTGCCGCCACCATCGAAGATAGCGCTCATGCAGGATTGAGACTGTAAGAAAGCGACTAGTTTTCTTACCTTTTTTCTCCCTTTTCTCCCTTCACATCACTGAACGCATACATTCCATGGGAGATAGATTTGGGTATAATTCTGAAAAACAGTTTAATAATTCGCTGTTCTTGAAAGAATTGCAACCATGGGGGGATGGCAGCAATGAACAACTACATAGTTCCTGATCGCGGTCCATGTGGGACGAAGCCAAAATTGACTGCTTGCCGGTCTCCCTTCCTTGAATTAAAAGCAGCACGTATGTGAAGGGGAATCATTTGGGCGTCTTATCAAGAGCATTCAGAAATCTTTCAAGAAGGAAAATCAGAGTGTTGTTAGTGGTTATTGCCTTGGGCTTTTCCATGGCAATTATGATTTCTATTCCATCAGGCATTATGACAAACCAAGAAGCCACGCAGAGCCTAACAGAAAATTTCGGCAGCACGATCACTAATATGCAGGAAGAAATTAACAAGACAGCTACATTGATTGAATGTCAAACTTCATCAGGACAAGGCTTCCCTTCGGGCGCGCCAACGGGTATGCCAAGATTTGGATCCAGACAAGAAGTCTTCGTCGATGAAACCGTTGGCGATGAAATTCGTTCTATTGAAGGTGTCAAGGATGTTGTATCATTCTTTCAGAAGTCATCTAATGAAACAACTTCGGAAACCATGAACACGCCACGTGGAAGCTTCACAATTTCTCGACCTCTCTATACGATTACAGGTATTTCTCTGAACTCTTCTTTCATTGACGATTATTCCGTGCTGCCAACGAATTTGACGGCGGGGAGAAATCTGCAAGCGGGTGATAGTGGGGTTCTTCTCATGAGTTCAAACCTCTCAGATTATTATGGAGTAGGAGTTGGTGGCGTGATGACCATCAACGGGGAGTCTTTTTCAGTGGTAGGACTCTATGAACCAACAAGCCAAGGCCGCATAGAAACCAGAATGGTGTGCATGAACATTACTGATGCTCAGACGGTTACTGGTCAAATTGGAAACGTAAGCAGGTTTGACGTGTATGCAGAGGATGCTTCTTATGTGGATGGAATAGCGGACGTGATAAAGGCAACGTATTCGGAGCTGTCTGTTACAACGTATAAAGACCGTCTAACTCAGCTTCAGAACATGCAGGACATGTATAATGAAACGCTGAAAAATGCTGAATCAACCCTTAGCCAGACGCAGAGTGTTGCTTTTCAAGAGATTGGCATAGCGGTTGTTGCTTCAGGCTTGATTGTTTTATTCACAATGTTATACACTGTGCGTGAGAGGACAAAAGAGATTGGCACGCTTAAAGCGATCGGCTTCAGCAACTGGAATGTTATGAGTCAGTTTTTGCTTGAGGGGATATTTATGAGCTTATTAGCGGGAGTAGTCGGCGTCGCAATAGGAAGCGTTGCAGCACCCACTTTATCATCGCTTTTGCTTCCTCATGTGAGCATGTTTGGAACACAAAGACTAGCCGGTTCTTTTCAAGGACCAGAAAATCCTGCAGCGCCTGCGTCACAGACTGCAACAGCTGCGGTGCAGACTGCAGCAGCTACGTTGGATCCTCAACTGGCGTTGTTAGCATTTGGGGTAGCCGTGTTGCTGGGAGCTGTGGGCAGTTTATACCCTGCTTGGAGAGCGGCTAGAACATCACCTATGGAGGCATTGAAGTATGAGTGAATTGATTCTACAAACAGAAGAAGTTGACAAGACTTACAAAATGGGTGAGCGTACGATTCGGGCGCTCTCGGGAGTGAGTCTTCAATTAAAGAAGAGTGAATTCGTTTCTATCATGGGTCCTTCTGGTTCTGGCAAGACAACACTGCTGAATATGTTGGGTTGTCTTGACAAGCCGACGGAGGGGAAAGTTGTTCTAGATGGTGTGGATGTTACGAAGGTGTCGGAGAGAAGCCTCTACAAAATAAGGAGGCAGAAGGTTGGGTTTGTTTTTCAGACTTTCAACTTGCTACCCTACTTGAACGCTGTTGAAAACGTGGAACTTCCCATGGAGGGCACGAAGAAATCGAGGGGTGAAAGAAAAAAGAGGGCTCGTGAACTGTTGAAGATGGTTGGGTTGTCCGAGAGAGAAGAACACAGACCTAACCGACTAAGTGCGGGAGAGCAGCAGAGAGTTGCTATCGCGCGAGCATTGGCGAACAACCCCAGCATAATTCTGGCAGACGAGCCCACGGGCAACTTAGACACCAAAGCCAAGTATGAAATCGTTAAGCTACTCGGCAAATTGAACATTGAACAGGGAACTACCATTGTTCTGGTAACTCACGACAGCCACATAGCCGCACAAGCAGGCAGAATGCTCTCTCTCACCGACGGAAAACTGTCTGGAAAAGAGAGGGAAGGAAAGCATCTTTTGACGAAAGAGCTCTTGTGTCCCAATTGTGGCAGGGAAGTTCAGCCGGAGGATGTGTTCTGTCCCAAATGCGGGAAAGAATTATGATCATAAAGAAGGGATCATGGTGAAAGGCTTTCAGAAGCAAGGATTAACCCGTTTCTCCACAGTCCTCATAGCCCTAGCACTTTTAGTGTGTGCAGTCGGGGGAGGGTTGATAGGCTATTCGATAGTTTCGAAGGAGGTCAATGATCTACAGAATCAAGTTTCGACGCTGCAAAAACAAATCTCCAATCTTCAATCAACACAAGATGGGACCGATCAAGATGCCACTTATTACTTGGGGGGAAATGCCTCACTTTCCTCATTATACGGGCGAGTTAAAGACTCCGTGGTCATAATCCGGGGGGTACTAGTGCAATATGATGTTTTCCGCCGTCCCTATTATTCGCAAGTCCAGGGTTCCGGGTTCGTCTACAACTTCACGGGAGACATGGTGGTCATCACGAATTATCATGTGGTCCAAAATACGATCAACGTCACTGTAACCTTCATAAACGGAAACGGATATGCAGCGACGATTCTAGGCTCAGATCCCTACTCAGATCTTGCGGTGCTTTCGACAAACGCGCCACAGATCGAATACCGACCGCTTGAAATCGTTAGCTCGTCAACATTAGAAGTCGGTGACCCTGTGATAGCGCTTGGCAATCCCTATGGGCTAGCTGGGTCGATGACTACGGGCATAGTTAGCGCGTTGGGCAGAACGATAACTGAAGACATGAGTGGTAGTTATCCAATAGCAGATGTCATACAAACGAGCGCTCCTATTAATTCTGGCAATTCTGGAGGTCCACTTCTGAATTATGAGGGTCAGGTTATTGGCATAACAACAGCTATTGTAAGCAATTCTCAGGGGTTAGGCTTCGCAATTCCTTCCAGCACAATACTGCGAGAGATTGGATCCTTGGTAACGACGGGCTCTTACGATCAGCATCCTTGGCTGGGCGCCGGTGGAACAGATATGACCCTTGAAATCGCAGAAGCAACGGGCGCAAACGTAACCTATGGATGGCTAATCGCTCAGGTCACAAGCGGCGGACCAGCCGATAAAGCAGGCTTGAAAGGGGGAACACAACAAATCATTGTTGCAGGAGCGTCAGTGACGGTCGGCGGTGACGTCCTAACTGCGATCAATGGAACAAGAATCACGAATATGGACGATCTGTCAACTTATCTTGAAGAGAACACTTTACCAGGTCAGGCAATTAACGTGACAATAGTGCGAAGCAACCAAACAATGACGCTTGCAGTTGAGTTGGGAACGCGACCCTAATCAAGTGCATCGTAAGTGTCATTTGGAAAGCTCGTATCCCAAACGCGAGAATGCTGAACAAACTTATGAAGGAACCAAGATAACTTCGACCTCAACCGTTTAGAGGTTGAACCACGATTCGCGCAGAAGCCGCTTTATACACTGCGTGACCTCTGGTTCCAGGTTGTAGACAAGAAATTCTTAGACTCACTGAAAGAGAAACCGAAACCACATAAATCCTAAACCATGGTCCTTTTAGGTTGGCTGATTTTGTTGGGTTGGATGTGGCATTGGCTGTGCTGGAGCATCTGAGGAAGCGTTTGGAGAAAGGTTCAAGCCTTCTCCAATCTTGTTGAGAAAATCAAGAATGGACAGTTGGGAATGAAAACAAGAAAAGGATTCTACGAATATTGAGCGATGCGACGGCTGGAACCGCAGGCTGTGACACAGATGAGAATGCCAAAATTGACCTCTCCTCTTCAAACAAACAGGGTGTGCAAAAGCCATAAAGAAAGAGCCACTTCCGACATGGTTTAAACACTTCGCGCGCCATTTGCAGTTCGTTGCCGAGTTACACATATAAAGTCTTAGCTGAATATTAAATGCGGAGATCTGACTATCAGAAATGAAAGGTTATGTTGAAACGCCTCAAGAAATCGTCGATTTGATGGTCGATAAGCTCTTCAAGTTTAACCCCCCGTCCGCTCAGAGTAAGGTTCTCGACCCGGGATGTGGGGCAGGGTCTTTCATAGAAGGAATTATTCGCTGGTGTCATGCGCATAATGTAACGATACCAAAGATTGTCGGCGTTGAGCTAGATTCGCGTCATGTGAAAGTCGCGCGGGCAAAGTTTGCGAGCTACCCGACCATCTTTATTGAACAAAAAGATTTTCTCATTCCAAATGATTCTGCTGAATGTGAGTATTATGATTTCATAATTGGCAATCCGCCTTACGTTCCAATCACCAAACTTTCGGAAAAAGAGAAGAAGCGTTACCGCGCGCTTTACAAGACTGCGAGAGGGCGTTTTGATCTGTACTTGCTGTTTTTTGAACGTTCCCTCCAATGTCTGAAGCCTGAAGGTAGACTCGTTTTCGTTACCCCTGAGAAGTTTATTTATGTTGAAACGGCTGCGCAGCTTCGGACATTGATGTCGGGTAAACAGATAGAGGAGATACAAATGCTGCATGAGAATTCATTTGGGAAGTTGGTGACATACCCGACCATTACTACTATTGTTAATGAGCCAGAACTGAATGAAACACGCTTGGTATTGCGCACTGGAGAAATCACCAATGTTATCCTCCTTAAAAATGGTTCTTCATGGTTGCCATATGGCGATATACCCGTGATTCAGAGTGAGTACACACTCGAAGATATTTGTGAAAGAATAAGTTGTGGCGTTGCTACAGGTGCTGACGCCGTCTTCGTGAGGGAAAGTGATGAGTTTGACATAACACTTAGACGCTTTGCGTATCCAACCGTGTCCGGTCGTGAGTTGACATTCACAGATTGGAAGAGGCACGCGAGACATTCTATGCTAATTCCATACGAGCGGGACGGGCGGCTTTTGGACTCTGAAGAACTGGGCGCCCTTATGGACTATCTTTCAAGGCTTGAAAATCGCAGAAGACTGGAGAGGCGTACTTGCGTTGCTCGCAAACCTTGGTATGCCTTTCACGAGAATCCGCCTCTACATGCTATCTTGAAGCCTAAGATACTATGCAAAGACATTACGAACCGACCCTATTTCTGGATTGACAGAGAAGGGACAATAGTACCACGTCATTCGGTATACTACATTGTTCCGAAGGACCCATCGAAAATTGACCAGATCGCCGAATATCTTAACTCAGAAGAGATCAAAAGATGGCTAGAGAGTCACTGTCAACGCGCAGCAAATGCATTTTTGCGAATGCAAAGTCATATCCTTAAACAGGTGCCTATACCTCGGCGACTAGCAGAGAGACGCGTCATCTCAATCATTAACGAGAGTCAAGAAGCCCACATGCAAAGTAACTAAGGCTTTCAGAATGATTACTCCTTTCGATGATGTCATAGCAGCCATCAAGAAACGAGGATATCATAATCACAGACTAGAAGACCACTCAGATATTGTAAGTAAGGGCATTTTCAAAGATTTGCTGAGACTATGTAGTGCCATCAAACTAGATTTCGAGGCGAACAGGATCAGGTGTTGGCTCAACGTACCCGCACCCGGAGCACGTCACCGCAAAATTGATTTGCTTATAGGCGAGAGCCGACGTAGGAACAACGCTCCAGACTTGGATAAACTTCGAATATGCGTTGAGAATAAATCCGTGATTACCGCTCATCGAAACCGTGATGCTCGATTTGATGACCTGAATGAATCTCTTCAAGTCTTGCACAGAGTGAAGCCCGAAGCCGTATTGGTTGCGACTATAATGGTAGGTACGGCGGAACGGGTCCTTAATGTCCCTGACAAAATCAAGCCGATATACAAGGGTCGTGTTAAGGAATTTGAGAACAAAGTCCTACCTCGACTCTCATCTGGGGACCAATCATTGTGGAAAGAGTTCAATTGGGCAGTCTCGACTAATAGAGCTGGAGACCCCCAGAGAACCCTTGCAAAGTTTAGCACTCTTCCGCAGCGACAGCCAGGGCACACTCACGTCGTAGGTTACGATTTCATTCTTTTCATCCCAGTTCATATCGATAATGTCAACCCTCCGCGTGTGGTTCGTTCAAACTCCTTGGGAATTGATGTTGACAAGCAGTATCAAGTAATGTTGGAACAGGTATGTAAGGCATACCAAACAAGATGGCATTTGTGATATAGGATTGCCCTATCGGTCAAGCTCGTGTATATTGAAGTGTGCGTTTGGCTATGTTGAAGGGTGCGCTAAAGAACATGAAATTTCACGCTAAAACCAGCCCTAAACAGAACCGGAAAAAACCAATTGGAATCAAAATCTTATTTAGCTTCTTCCCTCTCTATGAAAACTTGGGTTTTAAATAATTGAGCGTACCCGTCAGCAAAAACGACTTGAAACAGGTGCTGGACAAACTGGGCACAGTCAGACTCAAACTCTTAAGGCTTAGAACCATGCTTCTACCCGAAGAACAGATCAGCGAAGAAGACAAAAAGAAGCTTGAAAAAGCTCGGAAAGGAATGGCAAAAGGCTCCGGCATAAATCTCGATAAGCTAATCAAAGAGTTAGGCTGACACCAACATTGTTTCAAGTAATCATCTCATCTTGACGGAACATCTGGTAGAAGAAGGTAAAAGGCGCTAGTCGCCTTCTTCTTTTGAAATTTAGTTCCCAGCAGAGCAGAGCAACGCTATGGCAAACGTCACTTTAACAACATAGAAAGTGCCCTAAACCAGCCTCAAACACAACCAGAAACACAATCAGAAACCAAAACAAACCCCAAAAAACAAACACTCATATTTGGATCATATAGTAGACTAGGGGGTCTACTGTGCGAAAACAAAAATTTCCTCACCCACTCATACTGCTAGACCAAGCCAAACAACAACAAACTATCCAGATTTTTACTGCTTAAATAGTTGTTTATTTATATCATCAGCTTCCAACTTCATACGGAGACGACAGACTCATGACTGGCAAACCTTTAGCCTCAATCGTATCCGCGGGCATGTCCAAGTTTGGAAAAATGGAAGGCATAAGCGCCAGAGAACTCTTCTCAGACGCCGCAATGGAAGCCTTCAAAAAATGCCCCAACCTCAACCCCAAAAAAGACATCAAAGCACTATTCATAGGCCAAATGGGAGAATCATTCGAACACCAAGGACACACCGGACCCACAGCATTAGACTGGATTGGACTACTACCCATACCCGCAATAAGAACCGAAGCCGCCTGCAGCAGCTCAGCAGTAGCCATCAGAACAGGACTCTACGCCATCCTATCAGGATTATACGACGTAGTGATGGTGGGCGGAGTCGAAAAAATGACCCATCGAGAAACGTCTGAAGTGACTGAGTACCTAGCCATGGCATGCGACTACCCATTCGAACAGTGGCAAGGCGCAACCTTCCCAGGACTATTCGCCATGGTCGCAACCGCACACATGCACAAGTACGGAACAACTGAGAAGCAGATGGCTATGGTAGCAGTTAAAAACCACCACAACGGCGCATTGAACCCAAAAGCACACATGCAAAAAGAAATCACACTGGAACAAGCATTATCCTCACGAGTCGTAGCATGGCCACTAAAACTCTACGACTGCTCACTAATAACCGACGGCGCCAGCTGCATCATCCTCACAAAACCCGAAATCGCCAAAAAATACACAGACACACCAGTACACATAATCGGCTCAGGACAAGCCAGCGACACAATCGGACTATACGAACGAGAAGTCTTAACAAGCCTGAACGCAGGCAAACTGGCAGGCGAACAAGCCTACACGATGGCAGGCGTCACAAGTAACGACATAGACGTAGCCGAAGTCCACGACTGCTTCACAATCGCAGAAATCGTAGCCTACGAAGACCTAGACTTCTGCAAACCAGGCGAAGGCGGACCACTCATCGAGCAAGGCCAAACCAACATCGGCGCAAAAATCGCAGTCAACACAAGCGGCGGACTAAAAGCGAAGGGACACCCAGTCGGAGCCACAGGAGTAGCCCAAGCCTACGAAATCTATGCGCAGCTGACCAACCAAGCGGGCAAACGACAAGTGAAGGACGCTGAAATCGGCTTAACCCACAACATCGGCGGCTTGGGTGCAACAGGCGTGGTCAACATCTACAGGAGAGGATGAGCAAGTGTCTGAAGTTCGCCCGTTCACAGTTGACAGTTTCTACAAGTTTGTCGATGAAGGCAAGCTTATGGCAGCCAACTGCAACAAATGTGGAGCCTTACATCTACCACCTAGACCAGCCTGCACAAACTGCTTCTCAAAAGACTTGACGTGGGTTCCCATGGGCAACAAAGGAAAACTGTTGACATACACCGTAATTCACGTCGCACCCAAACAGTTTGAAACCTTAACTCCCTATCCCATTGGCATCGTGAAGCTGGACGACGGCCCACAACTCTTAGGCATGATACAGCACACCACGCCAGACAAACTGAAGATCGGCATGGCACTCACAATAGAATACGAAAAGCCTACAAACACTCAAACGAAATGGCCGACCTGGCCAAGATACCATTTCAAGCCAATATAGCAACAGGGTTCGGAAAATACCACAAGGTATATCTTGCTGGTAACGCTGCACATTCGCCCAGACAGGACAAAAACTGTCAAGCGATGAAAGTGTAATGACTGTGAAAGCTGTTGTGTTTGACCTCGACGGAACAATCGTAAACTTCACCCTAGACTACAAATCGGCGCGGGCAGAAGTAATAGAATTTCTGAACAATCATGGATTCCCCCAATCGATTTTTTCAATCAACGAAAGCGTTTTCGAAATGCTCAAGAAAGCCGAAATCTACATGCAAAACCATCACATCAGCAAAGACTATTCCAAACTGAAGAAAGATGTCTTGGCCATTATGGAAAGATACGAGATGCAAGGCGCCAAATCCACCCAAGTCTTACCAGGAGCGCTCGAAACTCTCCAAGCCCTAAAGAAAATGAAAATCAAGCTAGGACTCTTCACGGTGAACAATAAGAAATCCACCGAACACGTTTTGTCAACATTCCGACTGAAACCCTTCTTTCAATCAGTAGTCACTAGAGACTCGGTCCCAATGGTCAAACCCAACCCAGTGCACTTGGAAACCGTGCTAAAATCGTTAAAGGTTAAACCTGATGAAACCATGGTCGTAGGCGACAGCGCCTTGGACATGAAATCCGCCAAAGAACTAAACGTCTTCGCAGTAGGCGCGTCAACAGGGCTTGCCACACCAGAGGAATTAACCCTCGCAGGCGCCAACTGCCTCATTTCTTCACCCATCGATTTGATCTCGCTTGTAGAAAAAGTAAATGAGAAACCGGAAAAGCGATAACCCTTGAAGCTGCACTTATTGTGCAACGGCTTCTTCACACTCGACAAAAGCTTCTTGGTTTACATGAAGTATATGGGTCAACCTTACAATGCAGCTTTGAAACCACTCCTCATTCTAACGCCAAAAGAGAAAATCCTAGTTGACACAGGTGTAGGAGAACTCCCAGAGAAATATCAAAAACTATACAACGTCAAGAGAACGAATCAGGAAAACCTCAAGGCGCAATTGGCTCAGCATGATTTAAGACCTGAGGATATAGACATCGTTGTCAATACCCACCTACACTTTGACCACTGCGGCAACAACGGGCTCTTCAAGAACGCCAAGTTCTTTGTTCAAGCCGACGAGTACAAATACTCTTTCGAACCCGAGAGATTCCAGCAGGCAGCGTACATTAGGGAGCTCTTCGACATCAAATTAGACTACGAACTTGTTAATGGTGAACATCAAATAGTTGACGACATATATGTTGTTCCTACTCCTGGTCATTCCATTGGGCATCAATCAGTAATTGTGAAGGCTGACGGCAAGAATTATGTCTACTGTGGAGACGCTTCGCCAACAAGGGAGAATCTTGAACGGCGTAACATACCTGGCGTACTGTACTGTGCGCATGAAGCCTTGAAATCCATAGACCGTCTGAGGACTATAGAAAACGCCGCCTACATACACTCACACGACAACGAACAGCTAACACTCTGATACAAGGTCAACAGAAATCAGATAGACCTTTTGAAGGTTTCAGAATCTACAGCAAGTAAAAGAACTGATAATATAAAAAAACACACATACTAGACCTGTAGAACCCCGAACCTACCTTGGGTCAATCCTACTTCACTTCCTTCACGTGTTTCAATGCTTCGGACTTCGGAACTCCTTGCGGATATTCCTTCTTATGTATACGCTCTATGTGATATTGCAGCATCGTCGCAGCATCGTCTTCACCATGCGGGGTTATGAAGCTAAAACCACACGGGCATTCTCCCATCAATTTCTTCGCCAACTCAATCACCTCCATATCTCACACTTAAAAAGAACATGGGCGCTGGCCAACTTAAGGTGGACGTCTACAATAAATTGCAGCGCGAACCACTTGTGTACTTGAAAAATGATCCAAAACCAAGAAATTAGAGCCCCGGGCGGGAATCGAACCCGCGACCTACAGCTTTCTTTTCGCAAGAGTACAAGGCTGTTGCTCTACCTGCTGAGCTATCGGGGCACACTCACAACAACAAACAAACCTAATATTTTAAAATTTAGTGTCAAAACCCTTCAAGCAGTGTTTCGAGCATCATTCACGACTCCACCGAAACAATACACAAGGATGCATGAAAGAAGAAGGCACTAAGGGCTGCTTGCCTTCTACTTCTGAAATGACTTGAGCCTTCGACCCCTGCCTAAAGACGCAACTTTCTCTCCAAATCCTTAACAAGATATGGAGGAAACCTTTTGTTTTCAACCTTGCTGATGAGCCTCTGCAGTTCCATTCTCGCCTTCTCGTATATTTCTTTATCAATCCATTTCTTCTGCAATGCCTCTTCGAATTCGTCTTCATCGAGTATTCTGTATTTCAGGTCAGGTGAAACCCAAAGATCCAAGAACAGATCTGTAATTTCCACCCATTCTCCCAACAGTCTGGGAGGCAAAACGATATCGCAGTAGTAACCAGTGTGTTCCCCTTGCAGATTTCTTATCTTAACGATGGTGAACCATTTATCAAGAAATTGAAAGTAGGTTATTGAAAAGCCCCGTGCCAAGACTGTTTTGCCATCGAATATCACTGAATTCACTGAGGTTACATGCGATTTGCCCACAATCATCTGGTCAGACCTGAAAACCAATTCATCCAAAAACTCCATCGTCCGATTAGGCAACCGAATGTACCTCAAACGAATCTTCTGCTCAGACATGGAAGAACCAGCTGAAATCTTGGTGCCGGGGGCGGGATTCGAGCCCGCGACTTCTGGGCAATCTGGCTCCCAATATGCTCTCCAGATTATGAGTCTGGCGCCCAAACCAAGCTAGGCTACCCCGGCTCATTGCGCTGTTCTCATTTGTGTGGAGAAGATTGAATAAAGAGTTTTCCGAGCAGGGCCTTCTCATCTTTCTGATTGCCCGTCATGCAGTCTTTTTCATGGAATCTCAGGAACGGTTATTGCTTTTTTCTCTTTTTTTGACATATTCCTGTGTTGGAATGAAAGTATGTCACATGTTAAGAGTCCAATGTATCTGGGAGAAAGGACTTGATGGCAACTAAAGTAAGAACCACTGCTAACGGCTTTGACAAGCGCTTGCAAAACCTAGCTGATGTAGCGGTGGGAATAGTGAACATGTTAGCTGAGAGGAAAATTGACGGAGTCTCCTTCAATGTCGCTGACATTTACTTTGTTTTGAGCAAGGCTCTTCAACACGTTTCGCTTTTGAACTTAGCCGAAATCGAAGACTATAAGAAGAGAAACCAAACTAACAAATTGACCATATAGCGCTTGAAAGCAAACGAACTGTGCGTAATCTTCTTTTATTCACACAGACTTATTGCTGAAGCCACCGAAGAAACTGAAGCAAAAGGTGCTGATAAATGGAAATAGAAGACATCATGGTGCAAAAGGTAATAACAGTTGACCCAAAGGCTTCGGTGAAGGAAGCAGCCCGACTCATGAACAGACACGAAATTGGATGCTTGATAGTCGTTGGACAAGGACAAGTCATGGGAATAATGACCGAACGAGACCTGCTGAAAAAAGTGGTAGAACTGGGCAAGAATCCAGAAAGGACAAAGGTTCACGATGTAATGAGCAAACGCCTCGTGGTCGGTTCACCACACATGGAAATCCCAGACGCCGTCAGACTCATGCTGCAGAAAAAAATCAAAAAGCTACCAATAGTCACAGAAGGCAAAATAATAGGGTTAGTAACTTTAACCGACATTGCACGCACAACACGAATTGAGCCGCAGATGATAGGCGTAATCAAAGAACTGCGCAAGAACGGATGGCTGCCGCCAAAGCATATGAAAAAATTACTAGACTTCTATGTAGTGTAAAACCAGAGAATATTCTACTTTTTCGATAATCTCTCCACGCTGTTTCGCGTGCCAACATAAACGATGTCAGCGATTCCAATGAACAAGCCAGTTTCGACAACGCCTGGAATCGACTTCAATTTTATGTCAAGTTCATGCAGGTTATTGATTGGTTTCATCCAAATGTCTAAGATGAAGTTGCCATTATCTGTCACAACTGGTCCAACTTTTTTGTCTTCTTCTCTAAGAACAGGCTTGCCGCCGATATTCTCAATTTTTGAGGAAACAGCGGCTAAGGCGAAGGGCAACACCTCAACCGGTATTGGGTGGTTCACTCCAAGCTTTTTGGCAAGTTTAGTTTCATCAGCTACAATCACGTTTAGCTTTGAGGCAGACGCCACGATTTTTTCTCTTGCTAAGGCACCGCCCATTCCCTTGATCATGTTCAAGTCTCTGTCGATTTGATCTGCACCGTCAATATTCAAGTCTATTGTTGGGTGTTCATTGAGTGACGTTACCGGAATGCCGCATTCAACAGCCAATAAAAACGCTTGGTGAGAAGTTGGAATTCCAGTGATGCGCCATTTTTTTTGCCCGATTATTTTTCCAATTTCTCTTATTACGTAAGCCGCTGTGGTTCCGCTTCCTAGCCCAAGCGTGTAGCCATTTCTAACGTGTTTAACCGCCTCTAATGCAGCCCTTTTCTTGGCGTCTTCCACCCAGCTTCCGCCTTTAGGATTCGCCTTCAACCTCGATTTGTCCCAGCCTCTCGAGAACCTTTTCAACTTCAGCCCTGATCTCTTCTATGCGTTTTTCAGCGTCTGTTTTAGGAGTTGGGGCAGGCGTTGGTTTCCTGCGCGCTTTTTTCTTCTCTCTCTCTTTATCCTTTTCGGATGTTGCAGTCTCTTCCGCTGACGGCAATTCAATGGTTGGAGCCGCGGCTGCTTCCTCTTCTTTCTCGGCTTTTATTTCCAGTCTTGTTCTGAGGTCTTCGACTTTTTTGCCCAGTTCATCGAAGCGTTCACTGAAGAGTTTGATCAGGTCTTCCTGCATGGATTCGAGTTCGTGCAATGCCACAACTGATTCGCTTTTGGATATGTTGTCTCTAACCTTCATCATGCGGCTCTTGTAGCGTTCAGCTATTCTTTCTCGATCTTCCTCGGTTATTTTACCCTCTGCCTGCGCCTCATACAATCGCCTGATGGCGAAACTTAGGATTTCTCTTTCAAGGTCCAGCATTTTGAGTCTTTCTTTAGCTTCCTGCGCCTCTTCCACACTTACTGTTCGTTCAGGCGAGAGAGAAAGCCGTTTTGTCCAAGCTTCAGCTGGCGTAATCGGACTCTCTGGCGTCGTCTTCGGCTTAGTTTTTCTCATTCTCGTGGCGTAGAGCACGATAATGGCGGTTGCGACTGCTCCAGCCGCTAGCAGAGAATATAGTAGCCATTCAGAATCTGCCACGAGGTTCCCTCGTTTGACATCAAGGTTTTTTCACGTATGTTGTATATAAGTGTGAATAAAAAACTGCGCTAGGTTTTGAGAGGATTTCCTGAAAACTGAAGTATTAACAAGTTAACAGCTTCGTATAACCGCTTAACTGAATTGCCCCCTCTAGGTTTCTGCAATGAATTTCTATTAGGCTCCAAATAGAGTGTCAGACACGTCTGCCAGTAGTGACCTTTACGGTTTCATTGTTGCGATAAATAGCTGAGCGCTGCGTCCTGAGCTTTTGCAGCAGATTCCGGGCATTTTTTTGACGGATACTTCTGTAAAAGCTTTTTCTGCGGCTTTTCTGATTTCTTCTGGGTCAAATCCTAGGTGGACGTCTCCCATTTCTCGTCTAAATTCTGTGAAATCATGCGTGCAGAGGTCAATAATCGCGGCTTTTCCAGACGATTTCAAGACTTTCCGAAGGCTCTGAAATACCTTGTTTATGTCGGGGCAGTGATGCAACATCAAAGTGGAGAAAACGGCGTCGAATTGAGCAGGAATCTGTGCATATTTGTTTGCGTTTCTTATGCTTCCAGTGATGTTTTCGGCTATTCCAAAGAAAGGCAGTATCCCTCCTCTTTTCTTCGCTAAGACTGACAGCATGGCTGGGGTGGCGTCCATAGCGTAGAATGAGGCTTTTGGTAGAAGTTTCTTCAGTTTATGTGCAACTCTTGTGGTGAAGTGACCTGAGCCTGCCCCCATGTCTAAAACTTGGGCGTCTGTTCTCAGCTCAGGCGGAGAGGTCAAAGAGGTCACAATTGCATCTACTATCCGTTTTACTCCGTCACTGCCAAAGTAGCTTAGGACGATTTTGTCTCTCCTTTCTGCCTCTTTCTCTGTGAAGTGTTTGATTTCTTTAACCGTGAGGTCGGTGTCTTGAGCGCCGAGTTCCCGCAGAAGATTGTGCAAATCAACTGTTTCCAAGTATTTTCTAAGGGATAAATCCTGCAAGTTTGGAAATCACCTATTCGCTGACCTTAGTTTTTCTTCTTCCCAGACGGAGTCGCATGGTTAATATTTTTTCTGTAGCGAAGATTCGGGCTGCCAAGTAGAGAATTACAAGAGTGAATATCGCCACGTATCCAATGCCCCAAGCAGCTGTGAAATAGTCTCCTGTTATGGTTGCACGAGCCGCCAGCATTGGATGCGTGAATGGCAAGGCTAGCAGGAGGATTCTGAAACCCATTGGCAGAGCGTCAATGTCAGTAAACATGAGAACAAACATTGGAATAAGTAGTGGCGTATAAACAAAGCCGAGCAACGATTGTGCGCCTCGCACATCCTCAGCAAAAACCGAGACTACAACGGCCAAAGCTAAGGCGCAGAGCAATGAAACAAACACTGATGCTCCAAGAATCACGTAACCTAGGAGAGTTGGAGAAAGCCCAATTGCGCCCACATCCACTGCCAATTGATCTGTTGGTCCTGCGAATGAGAATGAACCCATGTAATAGATTACTCCCACGATTGTGGCTATGGCACCTATGGCTGCAACTATTGTTGAGCCAGCTAACTTGCCCATTAACAAATTGAACCTGCTGAGAGGCAGGCTCATCAGCGTTTCGAGCGTTTTTTCTTCTTTCTCTGTCGCCACTGAAGTTGCCGCAAGCTGCATTGCCAAGATTATTAACATGAATAGGGCCAGGGGCAAACTGAGAAATTGGGATTCCGCGAATGTGAAGAGGGCCGACGGGTTTACACCGACTGGCTTTCCCTTGACGATTGCTCCTTGAGTGACGTTCATTGGGTTCAGAACAGCATTGGGGTCAGGGAACTTCTGCTGGACTGTTTCTCGTGTCAATTTTTGTTTGAATGACTCCACTACGCTTTGTATAATGGAAAAAGCGACTGATTCAGATATGCCGCCACCTCTGAAAATCGCATAAATCTTCAATTCTCCCGTTTTACCATCTGTAATGTTCTGGCTGAAGCCTGCGGGTACTTCTATGATCGCCGTCAGATTCGAGCTTTGAGCATCAACCGCAACCTGATCGATGTTAGAAGTGTCAAATCTGTTGACTTTCAAGTTTGGAATGGATTCCAAGAAATCTGTCAGGTTTTGGGCAACGGCTCCCCCGTCAAGGTCTGCAACACCGATGGAAATGGTCCTCATACTTTCCTGAACGGCTTCGGTTGAGGTTCTTATCATGAAGCCCATTAGAGGAAAAATTAGGAGTGGAGCTAGGATCATGCCTAAGAGTATTCTTGGGTCTCGAACCATTTCCTTTACTTCTTTTGCGGTAATGTTTCTTAGCGCTTTAAGCAAGACCGGCCACCTCCACAAACACTTCCTCGAGATTTGCAGCCTTGTGTTTGGCCTTGAGTTCGGAGGGTGTGCCCTCAACCATTATTTTGCCCTTGTTTATCAACGACACTCTGTCGCAGAGGTGCTCCACTTCAAGCATGTTGTGGCTTGACAAGAGAACCGTGACCTCATGTACCTTGATGTATTGTTTGACTGTTTCTCTGACATGGTACGCGTGGAGAACGTCTAACCCGCTGGTCGGCTCATCCAGCACCGCAAGCTTTGGCTTGCTCATCAGGGCCCGAGCCACGAGCAAGCGCCGCTTCATTCCCTTACTGTAGGTTTTCACCTTGTCACTTAGTCGTTCGCCGAGACCTGAAATCTTGGCAGCGTCCTCAACCATTCCATCTAAATCGTTCTCGCTCTGACTGCCGAATCTTCCCATAAAATGCAGATACTCATACCCTGACAGGTTCTTGTATGCTCCAGCCTCCTCGGGCAGATAACTGATCAACTTACGAACTTCAGGGGCTTCATGGACTACATCTCGACCAAAGACGCTGACTGAACCAGAAGTAGGCAGAATCAGAGTTGAAATAATTCTCAATGTGGTGGTTTTTCCAGCACCGTTGGGTCCAATCAAACCGTATATTTCGCTCGGTTTAACCTTGAGGTTCAAGTTATCTAGTGCCTTGATGTTTCCGAAAACCTTTACCAAACCTTGAGTTTCTATGGCTAGGCTCATTTCTCTGCCCCCGCGAGAATCAAGCGCAAAAGCTTCAACGGTCTTTTAAGGCTTGCGCACCTTATGGGCTTTTGTACATTCAATGATTATCGACTGTGGTCTCATTAGGACTTGTCGAAGCGAAGGATGTTTCTGCAATCCCTTCTTTGTTGGTCGCGGTTCTACAAGTCTCAAAACATGCAACTTACTCCTGTATAGAGCATCAGAATAATCAGTCAACGTTCTGTGGAAAGATGTGGTTCTAAAGGGCTTCACTAGTCTTTCCATGTCCCAGTGAATGGGAAACTTTACTTTCCCAAAGTATCCTGTCGTTGCGCTAATTCTTCTTTCCTTCACAACCAAGGTTTCGAAGCATGGATGAGGTATTGAAAAAACAAAACGGCCACCGTGCTTCAAAACTCTCGCCACTTCGGACACTGCCTTTTCAAGGTTTTCAATATCCTGCAAAGACATGAAACAGGTTACTATGTCAAAATGGCTGCTTGGAAGCTGTGAAAGATCAGAAGCGTCCGCCAGAAGATAGCGGATGCCCAACTTCTGTTTTTTCTCCTCTTTTTCCCCAAGCTTTATCATTTCTTCAGAAAAATCTACTCCAGTTACTTTGGCGCCTTTTCTACCTAGTATTCTTGTGTTGTAGCCTTCTCCACACGCCAGGTCTAATACAAGTCGACCTTTCACATTGCCTAGTAATGTAAATGTTGCAGGATTATTGAGTTCGTCTCTGTAATAGTCCTTGCCCTGCCTAACAAAATCTACCCAAGATTCTATTGCGTTGTTCCACTCTTTTTCTGTGCTTCCTTTCATGTCCAAGAAGCATCACCATTCTTCAACTAGCACTGCTTATCTGCGTAGAAGAAACTTTTGGTGGGGCCGGTCGGAATTGAACCGACGACCTACGGGTTTCTCTAGTTGACCGCTCCAGAACTTCTTCATTCTCGCTGGGCGAGTCCGCAAACCCGTTTAGATTTGCTTCTGGAGCCCGTCGTCATACCGGGCTAGACTACGACCCCACCACGCCTAGCCACGCTCAAAACAAGGCGTGTTCAAAATATAACCATTATTATCGTGCAATCTACTAGCATGAGTGCTGTGGAAATTTCCTTGTGTTTGAGTGGGCTTGAACTGTCTGTGTTTTGGCTGTTGTCTCGGTGTTGGTTGTTGTTTTGAATTGTGTTTAGTCTCGTTTTGCGTGGGCGAAAAGGGAGCCAAAACTTACATATCGTCAAACGTAGAAATCACTGATATCTGATGTAAGAAGGAAGAAACATGGAAAACAAACTCAAAGTTGGAGACAAAGCAAAGAATTTCAGTCTGGCGGATCAGAACGACAAGGAATTCACGCTGGCTGGCTTAAAAGGCAAAAAAGTGCTCCTTTCGTTTCATCCGTTGGCATGGACTCCTGTTTGTTCTAAACAGATGAAGTCTCTTGAGGACAACAAGAGCGTTTTTGATTCTCTAAACACAATAGCTGTTGGAGTGAGCATAGACACTGTACCCTCAAAAAAGGCGTGGGCAGACAGTCTCGGCATCAAGAACACTAGGCTCCTTTCAGATTTCTGGCCACATGGCAAAGTCGCAATACTTTACGGAATATTCAGGAACAAGGATGGATTTTCAGAGCGAGCCAACATAATAGTTGACGAAAAACAGAAGATAGCCTTTTTTAAAGTATACAAACTCGGAGAACTTCCAAACATCCAAGAAGTGATAGATGCCTTAAGAGTCATTTCATGACGCGCGCAAGTATGAGGTTACAATCGATGAGTAGGAAAACCATTTACTTTCCTCACAATTTCTTGATGTTCACAGTCTTGTTGCTCATTCTTGTCTTGGCAATAGGCCTGCTTTTCATAGGAGTCCTAGGTGTGGCGTTTGAAGAAGTCGGCTTTAGTCCAATCATGACGGCTCTAATTCTCATCGCCACCTTTGTGGGAAGCTACGTTAACATCCCAATTCTAAGACTCAAAACCACGATGCCAATCATTGAGGAGGAGTTTGTGAGCTTTTTTGGCATTGTGTATCGAATTCCGCGATTGGAATATGGGGAAACAACGACTATGATTGCCCTGAACATGGGTGGGGCAGTGATACCTACCTTAGTATCGTTTTATTTATTGTGGAAGTTGCCTTCAGCCATATTATACGCTTTGGTAGGTGTTGCCGTTGTTGCCATAGTTACTCACGTTATTGCGCGGCCAGTGAAAGGAGTCGGTATTGTCACGCCACCCTTCATTCCGCCTATAGCTGCCGCTTTATTGGCTTATCTTCTTCCGTCAGGTGCGCCGAGGGTGGTTGCCTACGTATCAGGGGTGCTCGGAACGCTCATAGGTGCAGACATGTCAAATCTCGGCGTCATTCCTAAACTTGGTGCACCAGTGGCAAGTATCGGTGGGGCAGGAACCTTCGATGGTGTTTTTCTCAGCGGCATAATCGCTGTTCTTCTGGCTTAAGTCGATACTCTTTACTGGTAAACATACGCACGCGCAATTCCGTCCATGAACATTGAAGTCTTCGAACCGCGCATTGTTTGATGACGGTATCTGGAATATTCTGTTGACTGCTCCACAGACCAAAGCAATACACGACGCCTATGCCAAAACAAGACTAACATAATAATGCTTGAAGACAAAGAGACCCGTGTTTCTCCAAAAACAAACAAACCGCCCGTACAAACTCCGCGAGACTTTTTCCATAGGCGATGCGAGTGTGGGGTTCACGCACAATTCTACAAGTAAAATCTTGGATGATGGTGGCACTAACTAGGACATATTCATCATCAACAAGCACACAATTCTTCAGGTTAGGCATGGGGGATGGAACCTAACGCTCTGTTGTTTTCTGCAGAGAATTCGGCACAAGAAAAGCTTCTCTTTCAATTTAGCGAAAACTATATTTACTTAACCGATCCGTGCTTATTGGGGTTGCCGGCCATAGGGTGCGGGACCCACCCGATCCCGTTCCGAACTCGGCAGTTAAACCGCGCTCCGTTTCCGGTTGTAGTGTAGTCTTCGGCTATGCGAAGCCGGGAAAGCTGGCTGCCCCACTCACACACAATGATTACTCGTTACTAGACTCCTTTTTGCAGGTCCATTTCATCAACAACCTCTGTGCATGGTAGAAGAAGGTTATAAGAGACTGGCGCTTTCTTCTTCTGAACACACTATCGGGCGCAATGATTGGAGCCGACATGCCGAGAATCACGAAACCTTTTAATTGCTCTTCATCGTCTCTTCAGCATCCAACAATGAATGTTGAGGGAAAATCCTCAAAATTTATTACGGAGAATGTACAGTTCAAAAGGAGTGAAACCTGATTGATATCGCTTCCATCATTAGCCCTCCAATTGGGACTTCCAACTGATCTAGCAGGCTGGATTTTTCAGTTCATTTTCTTAGCTATTTTCGTAGTTTTCATGTTTTATGGACAACGATTTCAAATGATGATCATGGTACGCGAGGTTGAAAGCTCACTTTTCAGGCTCAAACTCATACGTGACGAAGCTCGAAAAATCGCCATCAGCAACGTCAAGGAAACAGGCAAATCCGAAGTCGACCCGACGGGGCAGATTGACCGCTTCCTTGAATACTTCGCCATTTCACCCGTTGACCTTGACCCCTCCGGCGTTATCTGGCGCCTTGAACACCTACTCGATGTCCGCGACGTCCGCTTCAAAGACGACGTAAAATTGATGGCTCCTCAAGCCGACGAAACTCAGATCAACAATTTAGAAAACATGCTCGAGGCAACGCTCGCACTGAACATCATCTACAAAGTGATTCGCCACTTTTACCTGCTGGGCAAGAAGACACTCAGCCTCTACGTCATTATGCAGTTACAGATGATTCTACCACTCATAATGCGAGAGGCAGAAGCTTACGCCAGCGCCCAAAAAGCGTTCACACTGGGACAGCCGATAGGCGACGGCGCAGGCGCCCTAGTTGCAGCCAAACTCATGCAGGGCTACGAGAAAACCAAGGTTGAAAAAGACGTGGTTGTAGCCCAAGTGCCAATAGAGGGAAGAACCGCTTACGTTTTGAAGGCTGAAGGCCCTGGTGGAAACGTAGGCAAACCCGGCGAGGCAATTAAGCAGATAATTGAGCAGAATGAAGGAAAAATCAGCTTGGCGATTGTCATAGACGCTGGCATGAAACTTGAGGGTGAAAAAATCGGCGAAGTATCTGAAGGAATCGGCGTGGCAATCGGCGGCCCAGAAGTAGACAAATACAAGGTGGAGGAAGCCGCGCTTAAACACAAGGTTCCCATCAACGCCATAATAATTAAAGAAGACATAGGCGACGCCGTTTCACCCATGAGAAAAGAAATCGTTGACGCCATTGACGGAGTCATTGAACGGGTCAAAAGACTCATACTTGAGCGAACCAAGACCGGCGATACCATCATCATCGCTGGAATAGGCAACACAATTGGGATAGGACAATAGGTGAAAGAATAATGGAGCGACAAGTTCCTGTAACAAGTAGAGTTTCACCGTTTCTGTTGGCAGTAATCCTCATTACGCTATTCTTATCCATGATTTCAATTTACCTAGGAGTAACCGAGTACGTGTCAGCAAATGGAGACCCAGGCACCGGAAACTTCTATATCGGCATGGGAGCGGTAACCTTAGCCCTTTCAGCCTATATGCTAATTCAGACCAGAAAACGCATGTTGAAAATCGGGAGCATTGAAATGCAGCCCCTCTCCACAACACTGATCTGTCAGAAATGCGGGCTTAGAAACGTGCGAGACTTCCAACGCGGAGACTTCGTGTTCAAGCAAACTGACCAAGCCTGTCCAAAAGACAACGAAAAAATGACGATATCGGCAATTTACCGTGAAGTAAAAGAGAAAGAAAAGGCAAAGGAAGACAGGCTACCGTTAAGTTAGGACTTCACATCCTTCTTCTGTAACCAACACCGTGTGCTCAGCCTGCGCCACAGGTTTACCACTTGCCTCAACAAACACTGGATAAGCCATAAGAGTCTTTGAAGACAAGAGCTCATAAAACGCCGCTCTGTAACGATCAGGAGAAACGATTTTCTGAAGCCAACGCTCAGTTAATGGTAACGTATGAAAATTCTGCACAATGTAATCACATAGCCTCTTGGCATACTCGCTCTTCAGCGTTTTCTGCTTGATGAAACGAAAGATGTATGCTTCCTTGCCGTTTTCCACCTTGCCAGCCGCGTTTTTCAGGGTTACGAAAGGTTCAATGGCGTAAACTTCGCCTGCGTTGACTCGGCTCGTTGACAGATGCGAGACGTTCGGCAGAGACCGTCCCGTATGTAGCATGTACCTGCCCACTTGGTGCCCAGTCAAATTCGCTATCGGCTTCAATCCATGCGACTCGATTACCTTTTGCACCGTCGAGCCGAATCTTAAGGTAAACATGCCTGCATGTATGGTCTTTATACCCGTCTGCAACGCTTCTTCCGCAGTGGTCACAAGATCTTCGTATTCAGGATTGAAGCATACCGTTTGAGCCGTGTCAGCAATGTAGCCGTCTACGTGAACGCCCAAGTCAACCTTGACCAAGGAACCTGCAGGCACAGTTCGTTTGTCGCCTGGCGGTGACGTGTAATGCGCCGTTATTTCATTTATTGATACGTTGCAGGGGAATGCTGGTATTCCCCCTTTCTTCCTGATCAGTGCTTCGGTTTTTTCGCAGATGTCAATTATGGGCATGTCCTCTGTAACCGAGCGCTTCACTTGTTCTCGTACTTCTGCCGCGATTTTTCCAGCCAATCGATACTTTTCCACGACATCGTCTGAAAGGCTCATGGCTTCACTACAGGGAATTCCTAGATACTGTTTTAGTTAAAAGACTTACACTCTCTTCTTACGTACAGTGTGTTTCAGTTGTCGTCTCCCTATTTTTGGACGAGGCGGAGAAACAATCTCAGGTGAAATGGTTACGAAGTCGTCGCCGCCCATGTGAAAGATGGGCTTAACCTTCTTGATATTGAATGACTTGATGAAGACTCTCTTGTTAACATAGGCTGTGAGAACCTCACCGACAAACAGTGTGTGATCTCCAGTTGCTATCTTTTGAACTAGTTTGCATTCCAAATGGGCTACACATTCTTTTATGATGGGTGAACACACCTTTTTGGCTGGCAGAGGGGTTAGATGCGCTTCCTTGAATTTGTCACATCTTCTCCCTGAAATCCTGCCGCAGAACAGTGTTTGCTTTACGATTTTCATTGTTGGCACGTTGACGACAAACTCGCCTGTCTCCTCAATCATCTTGTGAGAGAGCCGTCTGGGCGCTATGCTGATGGCTACCATACATGGGTCAAATGACGTGGGCATGGACCAAGCCAATGTGATGATGTTCGCTTTTCCTGCCTTATTAGTGCATGTTACCAGAACCGTGTGTCGAGGGTGTAAGAGTCGATAAACCAGCTTGGAATTAACTTTAACCTTTGTCGGCTTTGACACTCGATTTTTCACCTTTGAAGACACTTCCGTCTGATTGCCATTTGATATTTAATATTCACCGTTAAGAAAATTTAAGTGCAAGCCTTTCATCAAGGGTTTACTGGTGACTGCCCTGGACTGGCGTTAGCAGAGTCTGTGGATTCTAATGTTTTAGTAGCAGTCCCCTTTGAAGTTGCTGTTCTGAGGATGGATAGATTTTTCAACCAATCCCCTATATCAAGTTCAAATCATTTGGAGACGTAGAAAACATGTCAAAAGACACCTCGCACAAAACTGTGCTTGATCCGTTCGGCACAACCGTAATCGAGGACTATGAACGCCTCTACGAGGAATTCGGCATTCAGCCGTTCAAGCCTTTGTTGCCTGAAATGCCTAATCCGAACGTAGCGATGCGCCGCGGCGTCATTTTTGGGCATAGAGACTTCGACCGAGTTTTGAAAGCCATAAAAAGCCACGAAGAATATGCTGTTATGAGTGGCATCAAGCCGACGGGTGAGTTTCATTTGGGAACTCTTCAGACGGCTCGCGAAGTCATTTATTTTCAGCAACAAGGCGCAAAAGCGTTCTACTGCATAGCTGACGTTGAAGCCTACGAAGACAACCACATACCTTTTGAACGCAGCCAAAAATACGCTGTGGGCAATGTAGCCGACCTCCTCGCTTTGGGGTTCGACTCAAAGAAGGGCTATATTTACCAGCAGTCGAAGGAAACGCGGGTCAAAGATTTAGCCATTATGTTCGGAAGAGGCGTGACATTAGCAACCATGAAGGCGATCTACGGCGAACGCCACATGGGACTATACATGTCAGCGCTAATACAGGCAGGCGACATCTTGCTACCTCAGCTCAAAGACTTCGGCGGACCCAAACCCACCGTTGTGCCCGTAGGCATTGACCAAGACCCTCATCTCCGCCTCACACGTGATTTAGCCTTCAAGTTTCGCAGAAAGTACAATTTTGTTCCGCCTTCTTCGACCTATCACAAGCTGATTAAGAGTCTTGACGGTTCGCCCAAGATGAGCAAGCGCGATCCAATGAGCTTCTTCACGCTGGAAGAGAAACCTGAAGTCATAGCCCGAAAGATTTCAAACGCGTTTACTGGAGGACGAGCCACAGCCGAGGAACAGCGCCGCTTGGGAGCCAACCCTGACATCTGCCCTTTATACGATCTATACCTATTCCACTTCTTTGAACGCGACGAGGACGTGGCGAAACTCTACAACTCCGAGTGCAAAGGCGGACACATCTTGTGTGGCGAAGACAAACAACGCCTAATCAAAATCGTGACAGACTTCGTGAAAGAACATCAAAGGAAAAGGCGTCAGTACATTGATAAGGCAAGAGAAATCCTCCAAGTAGAATAGTTACTTCGCAGACATAAAACATAAATAATCATGTTCGATACCCATGTACAGACGGTGAAAGTGATGCTCTGCCAATTTCCATAGTCGGGCTTTCTGGTTCTCCGTTATTTAGGCTTGGGCATCGCAGAGTCGTAGAAACTTCTATACGATATAGCCATCACACTATACTGCATTATCACGCTGACAGGTCACAGTTGCCAATGAATCAAGGCTATGGAGCGAGAAAATGAATGGTTGAGCTTAGGGAAAACGAACAAAAAACCCTGCTTGCCCTACAAAAACTGAACGGAAAAGCTGAGGTTTCGCAGATAATTGAAAACAGCGGTTTAGCCCACGCTGCAGTTATGCGAGCTGCCCTAACACTTGCAGAAAAGAGACTAGTAAGGGTCGATGAACGAAAACAGAGAGTCGTCGACCTGAACAAAGAGGGAAAGCAATATGCAGAAGATGGACTGCCCGAACGCCGCCTAATCAACGCCCTAAACAAGTTAAGTGGAGAAGCCCCAGTTAAGAAAGTCGTTGAAGAGGCTGGCTTAGAGCAGAACTTTGTTACAATTGCTTTGGGATGGCTCCTCAAGAAAAAATGGGCGAATTTGGAAAAAGAGAAAAACACGCTGAAGGCAACGCCTCAAACATGGAAAAAATCTCCGCGAGAAGGTTATGATGAGAAACTCCTGTCCCTTCTGAAAGAGAAAATCTCCTTAACAGTTGAAGAGTTAGACAGAGAGATGCAAGATGCAGTTTCAATCTTGAAAGGACGGAAACTCCTTGAAGTCACTGAGAAAACAATGCGAGGACTTGAACTCACCGACGAAGGCTGGCAACTAGTTAAGAAAGGGCTTGAAATCGTTTCAGAGACAAGTCAACTGACGCCTGAACTCATCATGAGCGGAAAGTGGAGAGCGACTAAACTCAGAAAATTTGATGTGACAGCGCCGGGACCCGAATTCTATCCAGCAAAGGTTCACCCGTTGCAGCAGGTCATTCAACGTGCGCGAGAAATCTTTTTAGAGATGGGCTTCACCGAGATTCGGGGACCATTGGTTGAAACCGCTTTCTGGAACTTCGATGCCTTGTTTCAGCCGCAGGACCATCCTGCACGAGAAATGATGGACACATTCTACTTGGCGAATCCTAAAGCTGGTGGACTGCCAAAGAAGAGTGTTGTTGACGCTGTTGCAAAAACTCACGAGAACGGGTGGAGAACAGGTTCTAGAGGGTGGGGTTACAAGTGGAGTACGGAAGAAGCGAAAAGGCTGGTTATGCGGACTCACACGACTGCAGAGACCATCAAATATCTTTCTAGGCACAAGAAGCCACCTATCAAAGTTTTCTCAGTGGACAGAGTCTACCGAAACGAGCAGGTGACCTACAAGAACACTGCGGAGTTCTATCAGATAGAGGGCATAGTAGTTGGCAAAGGCGTCACTCTGCGCGATCTCATGGGAACGCTCAAAACATTCTACTCTAGGTTCGGGCTGAAGAGGGTGAAGTTCTGGCCGTGTTATTTCCCATATACAGAGCCCTCTGCCGAGGCAACAGTATACGTTCAAAAATTGAAACGTTGGATGGAACTCTGCGGTATGGGCATGTTTAGACCTGAAGTGTTGGCGCCGATGGGCATCAAGTATCCTGTGCTAGCTTGGGGAGGCGGCTTGGAACGTCTAGCAATGCTTGAACTCGGTGTGGATGACATACGCTTGCTGTATGGCAACCGCTTAGGCTGGATCAGGAGGACACCTCTGTGCCGGTAATCACATTACAGGATAAGCGGTTCAGCAGGTTCGTTGGACGGAAACTCACGGTTGAAGAAATGGCTAACTGGCTACCTTGGCTTGGCTTTGACATAGAAGAAATCGGCTCAGACTACGTAAAGGTGGAGTTCAACCCCAACCGAGTTGACTTTTGCAGCTACGCTGGAGTAGCCCGAGCTTTCAGAGGATTAATGGGATGGGAAACTGGACTGCCAAAATACGAGGTTAAAGATGGAAAGACAACGTTGAACATCACGAAGGCTGTCTCAAAAATCAGACCCTACATGTTGGCTGCGGTTGTGCACAACATAGAACTCGACGAGGATGCAATCGTTGATCTGATGGAGATGCAGGAGGACCTGCACTGGGGAATCGGGCGAGATCGCAAGAAAGCCTCTATCGGTGTGCACAACTTGGACGTGATTAAGCCGCCGTTTACGTTTACTGCAGTTGAACCCGACAAGGCAAAGTTTGTTCCATTGGACAAGACAGAAGAGATGAGTCTAAGAGAAATCTTGGAAAAACACGAAAAGGGCATGGCGTACCGGCATCTGGTCGATTGGGCACCAAAGTATCCGTTGCTGATTGACAAGGACGGGAAGGTTCTCTCTATGCCGCCTGTTATCAACGGCGAATTGACACGAGTCTCCAGCAAAACAACCAATCTGTTCTTGGACGTAACGGGCACAGACTACACCGCTGTGGAAAGGAGTCTCAATATTTTGGCCACTGCGCTTGCAGACATGGGCGGCACCATGGAAAACGTGCGTGTAAGATACCCAAGCCGCACAGTTGTTTCACCTAATTTGAAGCCTAAGAAAATGAAACTCAAAGTCAGTTACGCCAACGAATTGTTGGGACTCAAACTTACGGAAGAGCAGGTTGTTGAAAGCCTCAGGAAATGCAGGCTAGACGCCAAAACAATGAGAGATGGCAGGGTTGAAACAACTATTCCAGCCTATCGAATTGACGTTTTGCACGAGGTAGATTTGGTTGAGGAAGTCGCGATTGGATACGGGTATTATCGGATCAAACCCACTATTCCTGAAACAGTGACTATTGGAGAGCAGCATCCAGCACACAGAACCGCAAACACGGCGCGTCAAATCATGACGGGCTTGGGCTTCACTGAAGTCATGAACTTCACCCTGATTAATGAAGTTGTCCATTACGAAAGGATGCGCCTTGGTGCACAAAGCGTAATCAAGTTGGCCAATCCTAAATCAGCAGAATACACAATTTTGAGAGAAAGTCTGCTCCCAAGCTTAATGAAGAACTTGATGGACAACAAACACGAAAGCTTCCCTCAGCGCCTGTTCGAGGTCTCAGACGTTGGACGAATAAATCAACATGCCGAGACTCGTGTTGAAAGGCGACTGCATGTAGCCGGGGTTTCGTCCCACTCAATCGCAAACTTTACAGAAGTGAAGTCCTGTGTCGAAGCCTTGTTACACAACATGGGACTGAAGCGCTGGGAAATCAAGCCAATACGACATCCGAGTTTCTTAGAGGGCAGAGCCGCAGCCATCATTTTAAGACGCAAGGAATTGGGCATGTTAGGTGAGTTACATCCAGAAGTGCTGAACAACTTCGAACTAGAGAATCCCACAAGCGCCTTTGAAATAGACTTCGAACAAACGCATGATTGGTGAAAAGGTGGAGTTTCCCGAGTTAGCCATCCTGAGTCAACAGATGACGAAGGAGATTGTTGGAAAACGGATTTCCCAAGTTGAAGTTGCTAATCCTAAATGCTTGAATATGCCATTTGACCAGTTTCAGAAGGCTGTCGTTGGAAAAACCATAAAGTCAGTCGAAAGCAGGGGCAAGTGGCTTTTCGTCAGACTCAACTCAGATCTTGTTCTTCTATTTAATCCGGGAATGGGTGCCGACCTAATTTACTTCAAACCAAACGACACACTGCCAGAAAAATACCAGACGAAATTCACATTTGAAGACAGAACTGGCTTCACTATCCGAGCATGGTGGTTCTGCTATCTCCACCTCATGCACGCAAACGAGCTGGATAAGCATAAATTGACGGCAAGACTGGGGATAACACCTCTAGATAAAAGGTTCGCACGGGAGTATTTCAAGCGGGTACTTGATAAGAAACGCGGCAACATCAAGACTTTCCTGCTTGACCAGAAGAACATTGCAGGCATCGGAAACGTCTACATCCAAGACATACTCTTCAACGCAAAGCTACATCCTAACCGTGCAATTTCATCATTGACTGGCACTGAAATTGAAACCCTTCACAAGTCCATAAAATCCGTGTTGAACGAAAGCATCAAGATGGGCGGACTAGCCTACGAAAAAGATTTCTACGGCAACAAAGGAGGCTACGGCTCTGACCAGTTTAAAATCGCCTACAAACCGGGAAAGCCCTGCCCCGTCTGCCAAACAAGCATACAAAAAATCAAGACGGGATCCACCAGTAGCTTCATTTGCTCAAACTGTCAACCCTTAACCAAGTGATACATACTAAGCTTAAAGAAAACTTATCTCTATGTTTTCTAGTTAACTCAATTAGCGATGACCATTTTGTGAGCTATCCCACCGAAACCTCCGTGTGAGGACTCATGCAGACGGACCCAACTGAGGCGGATGGTCTCAGACTATCTTTGCTTGTGAAGGAGGGTTTACCCAGACATGGGACACGGTGGGCGCGGGCGCCTTAGTTCCCTCGTCAGAGAGAGCTCTGCAGAGAGGAGCGCGTTTAGCTCCAGCAATGAAGTTGAGTGTTAGTTACGTAGGGAAACAACGCCCGCGAAAATAATAAGAATCTTTAAGTCATTCTTCCGTGAAACTTATGCGAAAGGCGATTTATCTTGGACATTGAACAACGAATCGACCTTGTGACAAGGAACACGCAGGAAATTGTGACTCGCGAAGAACTGCGTGCGGTATTAGAGACTGAAGCGAAGCCCAAGGTTTACTGGGGTTTTGAGTCTAGCGGTCTCATGCATATCGGCATGGGAATTGTCTGCGGCTATAAGATCAAGGACATGTTAAAAGCTGGTTTTGAATTCACGATCTTTCTCGCCGACTGGCACTCGTGGATAAACGACAAACTGGGTGGCAACATGGAAAACATCCATCTATGCGGTGAATACTTCAAAGAATGCTTCACAGCCCTTGGAATCAAGCCAGAAAGCGTAAACTATGCTTGGGCTTCAGACTTGGCAAAAGAAATTGGATACTGGGAGAAAGTTGTTCGAATAGCCAAAAGCGTTTCTCTTCAGCGAACGTGGCGCGCGCTACCAATCATGGGTCGGGAGACAAGCCTCGCAGACATGGAAACTGCTTGGGTCTACTACCCCTGCATGCAAGCTGCAGACATTTTCCACATGAAACTCGACGCGGCGTGTGCAAGTATAGACCAGCGAAAGGCACACATGCTGGCAAGAGACTCTGCGGAAAAACTTGGGTGGAAAAAACCAGTTTGTATTCACACTCCTCTTCTTGTGAGTTTGCAAGGCTTGCAGAAAAGCGAGAAACAGTTTGACGAAAACGCTGAGATAAACATCCGAATCGGTTCAAAAATGTCCAAGAGCATACCTGAAGGCTGCATATTCGTGCATGACTCGCCAGAAGAGATTAAGGCGAAGATGCGCGCGGCGTTTTGTCCACCAAAGCAAGCGGAAGGAAACCCTGTGATGGAAATAGCTAAGCTCACAATATTCGTTGACAAAACGAGTTTGACGATCCCGCGCTCACCGAAGCATGGAGGTCCTGAAACCTTCCATAGTTACCACGAGTTAGAAAAAGCCTACACAGAAGGAAAGCTTCACCCCTTAGATCTGAAAGAAGGGATAGCAGAGGCGCTAATACAAATCTTGGGTCCCGTGAGGGAATATTTCAGTAAACATCCAAAAAGCTTGGAAAAGATGAAGCAAATAGAAATCTCAAGGTAAACGCTCTTGTCTGAAAGCTTGAAGAGAAAGGCTGATCGTCTCGCGGAACTTTTGCAAAAACTCGCGATGGCAACGGCGAAGGGCATGCCTATTGTTGTTGAAGGCCAGAAAGACGTTACGGCACTGCGTCAGCTGAACATTGAGGGAAAGATTGTTTCCTCGAAGACTTCGGGCAAATCCTTTCTTGACCTACTGACCGAAATCGAACAGCTGAGAGTTCGCGAGGTTATTCTACTGCTTGATTTTGACAGACGAGGCGCTGAGTGGACTCATCGGCTCAAACAGCATTTGGAAAAGACGAAGATAAAGCCCAACTTGGTCTTCTGGAACGAGCTCTACGGGTTGGTGGGACGCGACATAAAAGACATCGAAGGTTTGCCAGCCTATTTAGAGACACTCAAAAAGAAAATTGGTGATTAGCAAAGAAAACAGGAATGCAACTCGATTAAACTTGATTTACAATTCATAAATTTAAGAAGTTTCAAAAGTGTTGTTTTTGATGAAGGTTCATGAGAAGTAAGTTTTTTCTTACAGTTTTCTCAGTAATTTCGGCAACTTTCTTAGTGAGTGGGTTTGCCATCTCTTATTTCTTCACATCAGTGGACAAAAGTTGGGTTACGCTTGACAAATCATTAGTGGTTGAAGGAAACGACTCTGGATACAAGATATTTGATACGTTTTCTAATTATGACTACATTGCTTCGTTTACAGTTGTAAATGGTACCCTCAAATCTTGTTATCCATTGTCTGAAGGGCTTTTCCAGCAATGGCAAGAGGGTCAATACGAGCCAAACTGGGTTGAAACGAATCACGCAGAATATGAATTGGTCAAATCTTCTAATATCCCACGAGGATACACTGGAGCGGGTGCGGTCAATTTGTTTTGGTTTGTCTTTAAAAATGACGATTCCTTCTCTAAGGAAGTGCATTTGCAAGTAACCCAGTTCTGGAAAGAGACAAACTATGCTATTCTGATTGTGGGAACTGCACTGATGGTTACCGGAATAACAGGGCTTGTGCTTGTGATAGGTACGGGCATAGGAAAACCTGCAGCAATGAGGTAGAGTGTTACTCTTGATTAGCAAAGTATAATAGTCTGGATTCCATTGTTAGAGAGTTCAGAACTGTATTAAGTTCACACCGTTATGGGATTAGTTCCCGTATAACTATATCACTTGGAGGTGCATGCTAATGGGATCATCACAGACGGTTACCGTAAAGTATGTTATCCGCGCCAAATTTGAAGTTGAAGGCGTGGTGGAAAAACCCGATGTAATAGGCGCTGTTTTCGGACAGACTGAAGGTTTGTTCGGCAGCGAACTCGACTTACGAGAACTTCAAAAGTCGGGTCGAATTGGGAGAATAGAAATCGACTTGCAGAGTAAACAGGACAAGACAACGGGCTCTATCAATATTCCAACCAGTTTGGACAGAGTTTCCACAGCCATTATTGCAGCGAGTATAGAGAGCATAAACCGTGTTGGACCATGCGAGTCAAAGGTTACGCTGGAAAAACTAGAGGACATCCGAGACTCAAGGCGCAGAGTCATCATTGACCGGGCCAAGAACATTCTTCAACAGTGGAACATCGAATCCATGCCCAGTACCGAGGAGGTTTTCCGAGAAGTTTCAGAAACCTTGAAAGTGCCTAAGGTTGAGAAATATGGACCTGATGAGTTGTCGGCTGGACCCAATGTTGATAGCGCCAAGGAAATCATAATTGTTGAGGGCAGAGCTGACGTTATCAATCTTATGAGATGTGGAATTGAAAACGTTGTCGCGTTGGAAGGCGCCAAGGTTCCTGAGACCATAATCAGGTTGAGCAAGCAGAAGGAGTGCACAGCCCTGTTGGACGGAGACCGAGGAGGCGACCTCATACTCAAGGAGCTTCTGCAGGTAACCGACGTCAAATACATTGCCAGAGCGCCGCCGGGCAAGGAAATCGAAGAATGTACATCACGTGAGATCTTCGCAGCTCTTCAGAACAAGGTGCCAATTGAGGAAGTTAGGGCAAAGAAGAGGCCGGAACGTCGAAAAATCCTCGTGCCCAAGCAGATTGTTGAAGCCCGTAAGGAGTTGGAGGGCACGTTGGAGGCTATTCTTTTCAGCGAGAAAATGGAGCAGGTGGAACGCTTGCCCGTGAGTGGATTAGCTGAAAAGCTTCAATCGGTTGAGGGCGTTGACACTGTTGTGTTTGACGGCGTCATAACACAACGCCTAGTGGACATAGCTAACGATAAGAATGTCAAGTTCTTGGTTGCTGCCCGCGTCTCAGATGTGGTCAAGCAGCCGTTGAAGGTTCATTTGTTGACGTTTGCCGATGTAGAAGGTTGACTTTCAGGGTCTTCGGAGTTCGATTCTGCCCAGTTTGCTGTTTATTCCAGTGTACAGCACTGTTCCGTGGGCTTTGGCTAGCTCGTGGTACAGGTTTATTGGGTCATCGGTGTCATTCAATATGTCCGCACAGTAGGAGCAAACTGCTATCATGGGGATATCGAGCACAGTGTGCAATGCTTTTTCGTATTCCAGAAGGTTTTGAACCATCTTGTGTTTGAAGAAGCAAGCGGTTTCTCCAGTTACTCTGAGTCCACTGAATCCTTTTGATATTGCTTCCTTGTAGAATTTGTTCCATAAGCATAGGGTGTTAGGTATGCTGAATTTGCCGTCAATTATATAGAATTCGGTGTAATACAGAATTCTTAGAGCGCCTGATTCTTCACATTTGTCCACATCGATTCCGAAGCGTTTCATCGCGTTTCTGATTTGTCTCGGATTTGCCTCAGAGCACACGTACAAGGCTGCTTCGCCGTTCTCTAATCCTTGTTTGATGTAATTGAAAAGCACATGGTATTTGGCTTCTGGCGTGTCATACATGAAAATAACGTGGTCTGAAGGTTTTAGCTCTCCAAGGAAGCGGGCCAGTCTCTCAGATTCACTTTCAGACTTGAAATTCGACCAATTCATCGACGAATGCCACAAGTCTTCGAACGCCTTTTGCATAGGCGCGATCAGTTGAGGACTGTTCGTCCAAAGAGCGGGACGCTCTGCAAAACCCTCATGGGTTGTGGTTGCGACCATCATCCCTGTGTTGTCGAAAACTGCAAAGTGGCTCGGGAGCGCTTCTGCGTACTTGAGTTTAACCGATGCGCTAGGAGACAACTGTTCTTCTATGAATCTTGGAAGCGGGTCTTCCTCTTCTGGCAACTCCGTCACCATGCGTATCTTGACGCCTCTCTTTACGGCTTTCTTGAGCAGGTCTGCGTAAACAGAAACAATCTGTATGAGTTTTTGCCTAGACCCAGTAATGGCAACTTCACTCCGCACATCCTTAAGCATAGCAGAGGCTTTTTTCAGTATGGCAGCCTTTTCTGAAATCAGAGTGAACTGGCTGTCTTCGTCCTCTAACTCTGTCTTTCTGCTGTTTGCCCTGAAATTTCTCACGAGCTCTTCTTTCTTCGCCACTAACGCGTTTATTTTCTGGTCATGCATCTCTTTTTCGTGTTTGATTAGAGTAGAAAGAGCATCCTGCAGTGGTGTTGCTCTGATTTTAGCTGGTGTGTCCAGTGTTCTCTCTGTTAGCCCCATTTCTTCGAGTTTGGGCAGTATTCTGTAGACGTCTTCTCGGCGGACATGTGCCAGTTTTGAAACCTTGCCCACAGGAGCTATGCCTAAATGACAGATTGCCAAGTAAACCCTAGCCTGATTCGTGGTAAGCCCGAACCCACGCAATGTCTCGATGTCCTTGTCTAAATGCAGCAAAACAGGTCCTCTCCTCCCCCAACTGTTACTGTAGTATAACAGTCACACATCTTTAAAAGCGTTGTTTTCAACGTTAGAGTGTCGAGCAGAGTGGAAAAATGCAGTAGTTGGAAAGGCTGGGAGAGCCAAATTTGAAATATAAGATTTTCTGGTCTCCTTTCTCTCTCCCCGAGGCAGGCTCATCCCAGCCCCAAATCCTAACTCATTAAGCGGTATACGGATTCTTGGTGGCTTGTGCTCACATCTAATCTTTTTCGTCTTTTTTGTCCTCCAAAGCTTTCTCAACCTTCGGGTTCCTATTTTTGTTAAGAACAGACAACAATTTCCCGTAAGAGTAAAGTGGCTGTTGCTGTAGCACCACAGTCACACATCATTATATGCTTCTCGGGCGCAGTTAATTCGCTGATGTTAAAAGAGAGGAGAAAAAAATGAAAAATAACATGAGAATAAGTGTGGCTTTTGCAGCTTTGGTAATAATGCTTTCTTCGATAAGCTCTGTGTTTGCGGCTCCAATGGCTCCACCTGTTCCTGCTGGTATCCTAGATCCAACAAAAATACCAAAGTATGTGAATCAACTGGTTATTCCACCAGTGTACGTTCCAACAAACGTTACTGACGGCAGCGACAATGTGATTCGACAAGACTACAAAATCAACATGAGCTATTACAGACAGACAATTCTGCCTCCTGGAACACCTTTGGTAGGTAGCCTCGACGGCAAAACGCTAGTCTGGGGATATCAGGGCAAAGTCAGACTCCTAGACGGAACAATACTGAATTCCTTCATCCATTCGCCTTCCTCAACCTTCGAAGCCATCAGAGGAATCCCAATCAACATAACATGGGTAAACAACATAGACACTCCACAATTCTTACCTGTAGATCCGACCATTCACTGGGCAAACCCAAATGACATGCCCATGATGCTGGATTCACCATTTCCACCGTTCCCACCTGGATTTAATGGCACACCCGTTACGTTGCCAGATGGAACAGTCACGAATCCTGACGGGTTCAATGCTCAAGCTCCAGTCCCGTTAGTCACCCACCTCCACGAAGGAGAAGTCCAATCCTACTCGGATGGTGGTCCCGACGAATGGTTCACGTATAATGGGTTACATGGCCCTGGTTACAGCACAGTTTCGCCCACAGCCAGCAACGCGGCAGTCTACCTCTACCCCAACATGCAGCAGCCCAGCACTCTGTGGTACCACGACCATGCTCTAGGCATGACCCGACTCAACGTCATGTCAGGCTTAGCCGGTTACTACCTCCTAAGAGAACCTCCAGCGGGCACTCCTGTCACCACTCCAACCGTCAACACCTTCGACCAATACTTGACGACGCACTTTCCCTACGGAATATCTGAGATTCCAATCGCAATACAAGACCGATCGTTCTATGCCAACGGCGAACTCTGGTTCCCCACCGTGGGAGTCAACCCGACAGTTCACCCATATTGGTCCCCAGAGTTCTTCGGCAACACCATTATGGTGAACGGTCGAGTTTGGCCCAACCTTGATGTCACACAGGGATGGTACCGCTTCAGGCTTTTAGATGGTTCTAACGCCCGCTTCTACACCCTGAGCTTCAGCAATGGGATGCCCTTCACCTTAATCGGAGCAGATGGTGGCTATCTGATGAACCCAGTCCAGGTCACGTCATGGACATTCGCACCAGGCGAGAGGGCCGATGTCCTCGTGGACTTTTCCAATGTGCCAATAGGCTCAAAGATTATATTGAGGAACACTGCCAAAGCCCCGTTTCCAATGGGCACACCACCAGCTGGGAACACGATTGGTCAGATCATGCAGTTCACCGTGGTCGCTAGTTCCTCGACGCCTGGAGCAACGGCACCAGTACTGCCGGCAACGCTCAATCCAACTCTGACTGGTGGAGCATTCCCGACGCTGTCTACACCATCGAAACAACGGATCTTGACACTATATGAGGTCCAGGGTCCTCTTGGTCCTCTGTTGGTAACGCTGAACGGTCAACTATGGGATGCAGTGATTTCTGAGTTGCCAAAGAATGGAACAAGCGAGGACTGGTATATAATCAACCTCACGGGAGACGCACATCCGATTCACACACACCTTGCGACATTCCAACTTGTCAGCCGCCAAAAAATCAACGTCGCCAAATATACAGCGGATTGGATCACGCTTCAACGGACACTCTTGAACAACGCCACGGCTGCGCCACCATGGCCAGAGGATTTCATACCCGGGGAATTAGTGATCGGACCTTATCTGCAGGGAAACCCGAAATCGGCGCCACCTGGAGAGCAGGGTTGGCAAGACACCGTCCAAATGTTCCCTGGTGAAGTCACAATAATCCGACTAAGGTGGCTGCAGCAAGACGGAACAGCTTATCCATTCGACCCTACCAAAGGACCAGGCTATGTATGGCACTGCCACATCGTAGACCACGAAGACAACGAAATGATGCGGCCGTACAAAGTTGAGTCTGGACCATAAGCCTATCCAGCAGCCTCAATCCTCTTTCTCTTTTTTTTTGTTTGTTCTTAGAATCGCTCGAGTGTTCTGGGCTTCGCCTCTAGCGGCGGCAGCAACATGCTCTCTTGTATGTTAAACATGGTGAGTAATCGTGATGCAGCCGGCAAAATTTGATTGGTGACATAGTATTCAACGTCCACCTTTTCGTAGCTTGTTAGAAAATAAGGTCTAGCCTTCTCGTATAGCTTGCCTGAGCCAACAGTGATGACGTAGCCGATTTTGTCGCCCATAGACAGTTCCCATCCTTCTTTCAACAAGAGCTTGGCAGCTTCCACATGAGGCGCCTTAACCTCGTACTCTTCCACACGCTTCGTTAACGTCTTCCAAATGATGAGGTCTCTGTAGGGGGCTTTCTTAAGCCGCAAGTCCGAAATGTATTGTCTGACGTATTCCGCTGCTTTTTCAGCGCCTTCCTTAGGATTTGGATCCTTCAAGGCCATCTCTAAGACTTTCTCTTGAACGTTTCTTGCGCAACCCGCCCAATCTCCCCGCACAACCTCTAAGCCGACAATGTCTAATCGACCATCTGGCAGCAAACCACAGTACTTCTTTTTGGCTTCCGTGAACAAAATACGCGTATAGACCTTGTCTGGCTTTATCTCCAACTCAAGTTGCTTACCGATTTTTTCTGAAAGCTTTTCGATTTTACTTGGTTCATTATTGACGAAGACACTGTCGGTATCGCCGTAAACAACTTCCAACCCAATCTTCTTCGCTTCGTCCACAGTGCTAAGTATGACGTGTCTGCCCCAAGCGGTTGCTGCCTCTGCAACTGGTTTGACGTACCAGCGGGCGCCAATCCATCCTGTATAGCCGTAAGCAGCGTTTGTTATGACTTTAACAGCTCTCTGCCTCGCATCAAGAACCTTGTACTCTGGACTCTTCGGGTCAAGTCTACTCAGTTTGTCGCGAATCTGATCCCGACTTGCTATAAGGTTGGATAAAACCTCTTTGTAGAAACCAGGCGGTTCTTTGCGGAAACGGTGCATAACCTCGGGAGCCACATTTACTCCGCCTCTTGGTATGGGTTCTGACTGTGGAACATATGTGTCTGGTGAAACATTGTGGGTTATCATAATGCTGGGGTACATAGCCTTAAAGTCGAGTGCAGCGATGTTCTCGTGCAGGCCTGGTTTGGGTGCCAAGACAACCGCGCCTGCGTACGGAAAGTATGGGCGTTCAACTCTTTTCGGTATTAGCTCACCGATCTTGTAGGCTTCGCGCATGAGATACCATTCAACTCGGAATCCAACAGCCGCTGTTCCAACATGGTCAAGGGGCAATCCAACCAAACTGGAAAGTTGCATGCCAAAGCTCAACATGGCTTCAGCTATGCCCATTATTGATTGAGCGTTTTCCTTTGAAAACTGCAGTAGGCTTTGCCGCTTTTGGTTGTCTTCCCAGTATTTTGCGACGTCGATTTCTTCAATTAGTGTGCGCCTTTCTAGCTTCATGACACCGAGGAAATCCGCAACATTTTGCAGGTTTTTCACTTTCACTTCAAGCAGTTCGTCTGAGAAGTCGGAAAGGTCAACGTTAGCTCGACCAGTTAAAGAAATGTGCCCGTAAACACTCATGTGTGGGTCCGTGTTGGCCCTGTCAACGTACAGGCTTGAACCTAGCTTTCTTGCTCGGGCAGTTAGGTACGACCAGTCTTGACGGTTGGTTCCGTAGCCAACGATGATGTCAGGGTCGAATTTCCTGATGCATTTTGTGAAAGCCTCCAACACAGGTTTGTCGTTGGAATCTTGAGCCACAAACTGATTCTCAGAGCCACTGTTGTTAGCAACGGAAATGACAACAATGGGATTTCTGTCAGGCTTGGGTGCACCTTTAGGACTGTAAGCAACAATGGAGAAGCCTAAAACCCTTAGCTTAGGGGCACCAAGCTTTTCAACGCTTTTTGGAGAAGACTTGGCAATGTACAGTCTGTCAACTTGCACGCCTAGAGTGTTCCTTGTCTCTTCCACCTCAACTTCATGCCAACTGCAAGGCGACATGCCGTTGTCAATTAAGTAGCGCATTGAATAACGGATGTCATCTTCGAGGCTTTCCTTCACGCCTTCGATTTTGGTCATGGCTTTTGTGTACTTCGCAATTACGTCTGGGTCTTGGCAGAACACTCTAACGGCGTCAACAGGCTTGCCAAAATACTTGCGTTTTACTTGTTCAGTTTTAAGAACGGCTGGGAACTCTTCTGTTTTTCTTGCGTTTATGTTTTCGATGATTCTTTTGGCGTCCTGTCCTTCCATGATGACTAGATAGAAATAGGCGAGGAAGTTTCGGTCAATGATAAGCACTCGCTGCGCTTCATCGTCTATGCCCCATATCCAGACCTCTGGCTTATGCTCCCTCACTTCATAGTTTATGTCTAGAAGCCAGAAAACGGTTTTCACGGTTTCAGACTCCTCTCAGAGATGAGGATACGGTAATGTTTTTAACGCTTTTTAATTCCATATTCTTTTCATCTTGAACGGTGTTAGAGAGCCTTGATAATCAGGGATTTTAGGAAAGAAGACTTTGAGGGTGTCATCGAATGCACAGTAAAGTCCTTCGCTGACGAATTCGACATAACCGGCTTTGACCCCGATAAGTGGAGAAAATTAGTTCGTCGCAGGTTCAGTATTTCAGGAAAAGCATTGTTTGCCCTCCTGAGGCTTTTCAATAGAGAGCCAATGAAGTTCCTTGTTGCTGATGTGGATGGAAAAGTTGTCGGCACAACGATGTTGTCCAAGCGTAAGAACGGCTGTTACATTTCCATAGTGATGACACATCCTGATTTTAGGCGAAAAGGCATAGCTATGTCCCTTTTGAAAACGGCAGTCGATTATGCGCGGAAAAGAAAGCTGGCAAATGCGATTTTGCACGTATCCTCTGTGAATGATTCTGCGAAAGACTTGTATCGAAAACTTGGATTTGAGAAGTTTGAGGAAAGCCTCTATTTGACAGCCCCGCTTGATTCCTTGATTGGGTCAGGAAGAATTGATGGAGTTCAAGTCAGGGACTATCAGAAGTCAGATGAAGACCTAGTGTATGAGCTGATTAAACGCTCCAGAGACCCAAAGAGTCTCGAAATTTATGGTTTCCGGAAGAAGGATTTGCGAACTCCATTTTGGGACAGAATGTTTCGCTTCGGCACTATGAAGAAAATCGTGGCTGTTCAAGATAAAGAGATCGTTGGACACGCCTCGATAAGTTATACTTCCAAGCGTGAAGCAGGGCATATAAACAGTTTAGATATTTCGCCAGAGATGGTTTCGAAAGGGGTGGCAGAGGAACTGGTCAAAACAGGTGCAAATTTTGTCAGGTCTTGTGGAACCACAACTGTCTTAGTGGTAGTTGCGCTAACGAATGAAGAACTCGTTAGAAGATTAGAGAATCTAGGCCTCAAGAGAAGGCTTGTCTTCGAAGGAATGGTCTTAGAATGACTGCTGCACTGCTTGGGTCCACTCACAACCTTTTTAATACTTTTAGTTGATGAAAGACAAGGACTATACAAAGTCTCAACTGGCTGGGAAAGATCGCTTTGAAGATTTTGCAGATGCACCTCAAGAAAGGCTTCGTAAAGGTAGTCCCCCAGAGTCTGGACGATCTTTGGCATCTTTACAACGTAGTCTATTCAGGCGATCAAGTTTACGCCAAGACTACTAGAGAAATCAAAATCCAAGAAGAATATGCAAGGCCACAGCAAGGCAGACGAGTAACGGTGGTGCTGGGACTACGAGTTGAAAATGTGTTGTGGGACAGAAGCCTCAACCGTCTGCGGATTCATGGAACAATAAGCGACGTGCCGGAGGACATAGGGGGCATGGGTTCGCATCACACATTCAACATCGTTGTTGATCACCCCTTAACCATTGTGAAGGCGAAGTGGCTGAAGCATCAGGTTGACCGCTTGGAGAAAGCGAGTCATGTAGAAACACCGTTGGTTGTGCTCGTGTCCATTGACGACGAAGAATTTGCGGTGGCAGTGCTGCGACAATATGGTCTAGATGTCAAGGTTGAAAAGAGGATTCGGCTTCCAGGTAAGCTTGAGGCTGAGAAACGAGAGGACGCCCTAAAAGGCTACTTCAAGGAAGCGTTGCAGTCGTTGCGCGAAACTTGGGCAAACCTCAACTGTCCTATCGTCGTCCTTGGACTGGGATTTGTCAAGAACGGTTTCGTTAGGTACGTTCAAGATGTGGCGTCCGATGTTGCCGCCGCCGTTGCAGACGTTAAAAGTGTCAACAGTTCTGGCGTGACGGGAATCAACGAGGCGGTGCGTTCAGGCGTGTTAACAAAGACCTTGAAACATGTAAGGATGGCTGAGGAGACAGGACTGGTTGAGGAAGTGCTCGCCCGACTTGGAAAGGGAACCACCGATGTGGCTTACGGTCTAGACGAGGTGGCGAAAGCGACTCAATACGGCGCCGTGGAGAAACTGCTCCTAACTGACACCATGTTGCGAGAGTCAACGGATGAGAAACGGACGGAACTGGAGAAAATCATGAGAGAAGTGGAGGAAAAAGCTGGGCAAATAACGGTTGTGAGCACCGAACATGAAGGGGGCAGCAAACTGCAAGGGCTAGGCGGCATAGCAGCACTACTCAGATTCCGAATAAGCTGATTTTCTGCAAGGCTTCAAAAAATGCTAATGCTCCTTAAGGTTTTTCAAAATATGACACAGTTGTGCCTTTTCAGCTTTGTTTAAAGGTATGTCTTGAATGTCGTTAGGATTGAACCACCCGATTTCGAGGATTTCTTCATCATTTTTCCGCTTGCTCAATTTGGGTTTAGAAATCAATCTGCCAAAAAAGTAAATTACCAGGACATCGATATTCCCTCGACCACGTTTTGTCTTCTTTCTGATGAAAATGGGCAGTTTGTCTATAATCTCTACTTTAGCCCCAAGTTCCTCACATATCTCTCGAACTAGACATTCAGCAGGCGTTTCGCCTAGCTTGAGGCGGCCTCCAGGTGTTTCCCAATGTTCTGGTTCCTTCACAAGAAGAACACGGTTTCTTTCGTCAAATATCAAACATTTGCAATCAATTACGAGATTTCTTGAGGTCACCGCGGTCCCTTCTGCTGAAATGTCATTTACTAAAGAGCTTAAGGCGTCTCCTCACAGCTGGATTCTCATCTACGAGTTGTTTCAGGACCATTTCAAAGGTTTCATCGGAACTCAGTTCTCGTTCGATGAAGACTCCTGTTCTGCCCACTATGTCTCGGCGGAGCAATGCATGTACTCGGTCTAGGACGGTTTCAACTGAAACTTTGAGCAGTTTGGCAACTATTTCTTCTATTCCAACAATTGTGCTTTCGACGTGCCCTTGAGCTGTGGGTTCTATGAGCATGAGGCGCTTGTCCACTCCAAGGACGCGCTGATTGTTTCTTAGCGTTTGGATAGATGCTTCGCCGCCGAATCGGTAGAAGTCACGTTCGACTGGGCGAAGTTTCATTAGAGGAAATGATACAACACGCTGCGGGTCCAGTTCCATGTAGCCCTTAGCTGCATAAGAAGGCGTAGCCTGTACAAGAATTCGCCTGCTGACGGCTAATTCTGCGCGTTCAAGCGTTGACTCAATCAGGAATGAACTGGGCGGATTGGGCAGGAAAACATCTATGTCGCTCTTTGCAGACACATCGCCTCTTGCGATGCTTCCGTGCACAATGCATGGCAGATTCGCGTTTTCTAGTGGTTCCATTATTTCAGTGGCTTCGTTTCTCAGTTCTTCAAGCAGTTTCCAACGCTTTGCGTTGTAGGCAACTTCGACGCGTTCGGCACGTTTTAGTGGTTTCTTCGCCATGTTTATTGTTCACCGGAGTTTGTCAAGGAAGAGTTCAGCCATTTTAAGTAGGGTTGGTAACCTTCAATAATCGGAATGGCGAGGATCTCAGGCACTTCATAACTGTGTAATTCCTTTACGGTTTTGGTCAGTTTGTTGAAGAGTTTCTGGTTTGACTTTATCAGAATGAGGAACTCATCTGCTTTTTCAGTCTTGTTTTGCCACCAAAAATGTGATATGACAGGGCCTATTATGTTGGCGCAGGCTATCAAGCGTCTGTCGAGTAGTTTCTTGACTATTTTCTCGGCTTCACGTTTATTGGCTGTTGTCATGAACACTAGAATGTTTGTCACGTGGCTTCACCAGTTAGTCAACACTATGTTTAAGTATTATATCTAGTTGATTTGTAGAAACAACGCCCTGAGGAACACAATGAACATGGCTTTCAGTTTGACTCCGGAGTTAACCTTCCTGATTGGTTTGGCGGTTTTTTGGGCAGCTCTATATCTACTCGCTAAGGTCTTTCATTTGGATAAGCGCGGTTTAGACGTTAAACCAGCTTACTTCATGTACAGATCAATGGCTTTGAATTCAACCTTGGATAAGCTGGCGAAGAAAAAGCCATTCTTGTGGACGGTTCTGTCTAACATTGGTGTGGCTCTCTCGTTTGGCTTAATGGCTTTTTCCCTATACTTCCTCATCAGCAATTTGCTCAGATTTGCTCAGATAGGCGAAGTCTCCTACGTTGCCCCAGCTGTCCCGGGTCTAACGTTGAGCTTGTATTGGTTGCCCTACTTCGCTTTTGCAGTGGTCATTGTCGCCCTGCCTCATGAATTGGCACACGGCATTGTGTCGCGGCTGGAGAATATTCCAGTTTTATCCACGGGCATACTTGCGATTTTGGTGTTTTTCGGCGCGTTTGTTGAACCCGACGAAAAAGAGTTTGAGAAGGCATCATTACTTGCGCGTCTTCGCATGCTCGCATCTGGCTCATCAACAAACCTCGTGACCGCGCTTCTATTCCTCATCTTGCTGACCAGTTTGTTCGCGCCGTCGAATGGGATTTTGATCCAAGAAACCGTGCCAAGCGGACCTTTGGACCAGGCCGGAATTGGCAGATGGGACGTTATCCAAGCCGTTAATGGCACTTCGATTGTTACCTACGCCAACTTTTCTGCGTACATGAAGGGGGTGAACCCGGGAGAAAAATTGAATGTTACGGTTCTCAACAACAATGAGGTTAAACATGTAATTATCACCACGGTTGATGCGCCTGAAAACAAGAGTCGAGCCATTATCGGCTTCAGCAGATGGACTGATTATCGACCAAACAAATTGGGTCTGAATCAGTATACGGGGGTTAATCTGTATTGGACAGTGTTCTGGACTTATGCTATAGCTTTCAGTGTGGCGGTTTTCAACATGCTACCATTGTATCCATTTGACGGCGAACGTGTGCTTTACTATCCTCTTGAGCGACTCGTGAAAAAACGAAAACGGGAGCTACGCATTTGCATAAGTGGTTTCACACTGGGACTCTTCGCATTAAATGTCATTTTGAGTCTCTGGCAATACGGACTGATCGCCCTCTAATCGTTTGATGGCGAAGTGACAATGCCAAAATGCACCCTCTGCAAGCGAAGAGACGCCGTTTACATGCGTGCTTACTCGGGTGAAAGACTCTGCGTCAAATGCTTCACCAAGTCTATTGAGGACAAAGTGAGGGCTACAATAGCCAAACATGACATGTTCAAGCTTAACGACAACATTGCAGTGGCCGTGTCAGGTGGAAAAGACAGCGTTACTCTTTTGCACATTTTAGCGAAGCTTGAACAGGAATTTCCGAAGGCAACTCTCTGTGCTGTTACTGTTGACGAGGGAATACGCGGGTACAGAGACGAGGCTCTCAAGTTTGCGGTTGACAACTGTCAAAAACTCGATGTGAAACACGCTACCGTTTCGTTTAAGGAATTGTTTGGCATTCGGCTTGACGAGTTAGTGAGCAAGCTCAGAAGAGAGAGTGAGAAGAATAGTAGAGGGCTGTCTCCTTGCGCCTATTGCGGTGTCTTGAGGCGGAGAGCCTTGAACTTGGCTGCTCGACGGGTGAAAGCTGACAAGCTTGCGTTGGCGCACAATTTGGACGATGAGGCTCAGACTATATTATTGAATATTATGCACGGTGACGTTTTGCGAGTTGCTCGCGTTAAACCCGTTTTGGAGGAGAAGCATCCGCTATTTGTGCGACGGGTGAAACCGCTTGGCGAAGTGCCTGAAAGAGAAATAGCCTTCTATGCGTACTTGAATAAAATTGAATTTCAGAGTGTGCCCTGTCCTTATGCGTCTACAGCTCTTCGAAGCGACATACGTGGCATGCTCAATCGAATTGAAGAGAAGCATGCTGGTACAAAATTCACTGTGCTCAGGTCGATGGAGAAGATTAGACCTGCGTTAGAAGCCTCAGTTAAGGAAATAGTTGCTCTGAAAGAGTGCAAGCTGTGCGGTGAGCCGACCGCCAACGAGGTTTGCATGCCTTGTCAAATGCTGCAGGAACTCGGCGTTCGTTGATCGGTTGAATCTTCACGTTTTTCTTATATTTTTCATATATTATAAGGTTCTAGAAGATTTTTCCTCAAGAGTAATATGGAAGCCTTAGCTCCTCATCATATTGAACGAGAGAGGAAGGACAGTATTGGCTATCGAGCTTAACAATAAGCGTAGAGACCGACATGATATTGTTGCTGAAATCTTGAAAACGGCGCGAGAAGGCAGAATAAAGACGCATATCATGTACAAGGCGAAGCTGAGTTATTCCCAAATCAACACTTACCTACAATTGTTGGTTGACAAAGGCTTTATAGAAAACAACACAATAAGACGAAAGAGGCAAATTATTACCATTTACAAAACGACACCCAAAGGCGTTGAATACATAGACAGCATTGAAACCGTCAACAATCTCTTGGGCTAAGAAAGAGTCTTTGACATCTGTATCAGCTTGAACAAGCAAATTTACGAGAGTGTTCTTCAGAAGGAAGCTTGTCGGTAAATCGTTTTTTTTGCGCATTCTTGGAAAACTAAATTGAAAAGATTTATGAAAGCGGCGAGTCGCCAAGGCTCGACATCCAGTTTGCACCCAACCCTTCAGCCCCATGGTCTCATGTCGGCTCTCCCCTGAGCGCTAAACGTCCAAGTTTAGGTTGCTCCCTTCCGGGCCTGGCCAGGTTCGCCTGAGCGTTAGCCCCAAGGGACCGACACTCACAGCCAGAGACTGCATGGCTAAAGTGCTCTTTGACGCCTCACCTCAGCCTTCAGCCCGTCCTATAGAGGGTTTACGGTCAAGACGCCTTTCAGCGCCTCTCAAGGGACCCCTACCCCCCCGCCTAGACTCACCGCCAAAACACACAACAGCCAAACAAACAATATAAAAGTTACACAACCCTTCAGCCAGCAACAAGTTAATTAACCCCAAAACAAACAAACATAGCCCAAACAGAAGAGGAAAGCAACGCATGCCCAAAGAGTTCCGTTATCGCGGCCACGCGCTAAACGATGTGCAGGCTATGTCCATGGACGAATTCATACGCATAGTGCCATCTCGACAGAGACGCAGCCTCCAACGCGGCTTAAGCCCAGAACAGCGGAAACTGCTTGAAGCCATAAGAAAGGTAAAGGAAACAGTCAGAGAACCCACAGCGAAACCGTCGGTCCTAAAAACCCACGCCAGAGACATGATCATACTGCCAGAAATGGTCGGAGCTACCATACTCGTACACAACGGGAAAGATTTCACTTCTATAGAAATAAAGCCTGAAATGATAGGGCACTACTTGGGCGAATTCGCCATAACAAACAAACCAGTAAAACACGGTGTACCCGGCATCGGCGCCTCACGCTCATCCATGTACGTCCCACTAAAATAGAGTCAAGTAGATTCAGTATTCTATTCCCTTTCTGGGTGGAACACCCTTCGCGTATGGATGCTTGATCTCTTTCATTTCGGTAACCAAGTCGGCTGCTTCGATTATCTGGGCTGCTGCATATCGCCCAGTCAAAATCAATTCCACATGATTCGGCTTGCTCTTGATAAGCCCTACAACCTCATCCACGCCTATCATTTTGAGGTTTACTATCACATTGATTTCGTCTAAAACGACCATGTCGTATTCGCCGCCTTCAACAACCTTTCTTGCCAAATCAAACGCTTCTCGCGCGAAGTATACATCTTCTTGTGCTGGTGGAGTTTCAGTGATGAATCTGCCTCTTCCAAACGCATTCAGTTTCAGGTTTGGAATCTTTTCAGCGATGTACAGTTCACCGTAATCGAAGCCGCCCTTAATGAACTGTATCACGTAGACTTTGAGCCCACGCCCTGCAGCACGTAGTGCAGCGCCGAACGCTGCTGAGGTTTTGCCTTTGCCGTTTCCCGTGTAAACTTGAACCAATCCTCTTTCCAGTTTGTGTGGCTGAGCCAAGGCTTCGCCTCCAATAAGTGTTAATGCTTTCTGGTGTTTTTCAACTGTTTCTCTAACAGTTTGTCTGCAGCCGAATAAGGGTCAATTTCCCGTGACAGTATTTTCTCGGTGAGTTTTTTCCATTCCCTGCTTTGCTTCAGCTCTTTCATCAGGGCTTCGGTTATTTTTTGAGTGAGTGCCTCGGCAAGTTCGTCTTCAACTCGCTCTTTTCTCCGCTCGTCATGCGCGCCCTTCTTCAAGTGCTTAGCGTGTTCATCAATACGTTCTAAGAGGTCAGCTATGCCCTCGCCTGTAAGCGCAGACGTCTTGATCACAACTGGTTTCCAACCCTTTTTCTCTGGTGCCAACTCCAACATTGCCTGTATGTCACTCACCGCCTTGTCCGCGTTCTCCCTGTCTCCTTTATTTACAACGAATATGTCGCCGATTTCCATCTGCCCCGCCTTAATCGCTTGAATGTCGTCGCCAAGCCCTGGAGCCAACACCACCAGTATCGTTTGCGCAACTTTAATCACTTCAACCTCTGACTGTCCCGCGCCGACTGTTTCAACTACGACAACGTCTTTTCCCGAAGCGTCTAAGACTCTGGCCGCGTCTTTTGTAGCCTTCGCCAATCCACCTGGATGGTTTCGCGTAGCCATGCTTCGAATGTAAACTCCAGCGTCCATGCTCAAATCCTGCATGCGAACACGGTCTCCGAGAAAGGCTCCACCGCTGAACGGGCTTGTCGGGTCAACCGCGACGATGCCCACGGTTTTTCCTCTGTTCCTCAGCTCCTTGACCAATTTTTCGATGAGTGTGCTCTTTCCAGCGCCCGGCGGTCCAGTTATGCCAACAATATGCGCTCTACCAGTCTTAGGATAAATCAGGGAGACTATTTTCTGGGCTTCAGGTTCATTGTTTTCAATTATGCTGATGGTTTTCGCTATGGCTCTTTTTTCGCCATGGAACACGCCTCTGACAAGTTGTTGGACGCTAGTTGTTTGAGTCAAATAGTTTTCGCACCGAAATTAGACCGCGCTTACTTTGTCTTTGACACGCTTTTCTTGACGAACTGTACAAGGGTTGAGGTCGTGGTGCCTGGCCCAAACACTTCTCTTATGCCTATCTTCTTCAGCTTGGGGACATCTTCCTCAGGTATGATGCCGCCTGCGAAAACAACTATGTCCGTTAAGCCCTTCTTTTTGAGCAACTGCATTGTTTTTGGGAACAGCGTATTATGGGCGCCGCTCAGAATGCTCAGGCCGATCACGTCAACGTCTTCCTGCAATGCTGTTTCCACGATTTGCTCAGGCGTCTGTCTTAACCCCGTGTAGATTACTTCCATTCCGGCGTCTCGTAGGGCTCGGGCGACGACTTTGGCGCCTCTGTCATGGCTATCTAACCCAGGCTTGGCGATTAAGACACGAATTTTCTTCTCACTCTTGCTCATTTTGCTACTCTACTCCTAGATGATTATTAATTCGCGGTATTCTCCGAACACTCCGCGCAACACTTCAGTTATCTCTCCTAAAGTGACGTATGCCTTAACTGCTTCGATTATTGTGGGCATTAGGTTTTTGTTTTTGTCGGCTTCGTCGTGCAGTCTGCTCAAAACCTGTTTTACCTTCTGCTGGTTACGTTCTTTCCTTGTTCTCTGAAGTCTCGCCAACTGCTTCTTCTCCACATGTGGCGGAATGCGCAGGAGTTCCATGGGCATCCAGTCTTTCTTCGCGGTGTAATCGTTGACGCCTACTATTGTGCGTTCTTTGCGTTCAACTTCTTTCTGATGCTTGTAGGCGCTGTCTGCGATTTCTTGTTGCATGAAGCCTTTTTCGATGCCGGCGATGACTCCGCCCATGGAGTCGATTTTGTCAATGTATCGCATGGCTTTTTCCTCCATTTCTTTTGTTAACGCTTCAATATAGTAGGAGCCCGCAAGGGGGTCGATTGTTTCGGTTACGCCGCTTTCGTGGGCAATAAGCTGCTGAGTTCGCAGGGCAATTGTCACGGCTTCTTCGGTTGGTAGGCAGAGGGCTTCGTCGAATGAGTTAGTGTGCAAAGACTGCGTCCCACCCAGAACAGCAGCCATGGCCTGGAATGCTGTGCGCGTAATGTTGTTGACAGGCTGCTGCGGGGTTAAAGTGCACCCAGAGGTTTGAACGTGCATGCGCATCCACATTGATCGTGGATTCTTTGCTTTGAATCGTTCACGCATGACTCGTGCCCAGATGCGGCGTGCGGCTCGGAACTTGGCGATTTCCTCGAAGAAATCGTTGTGTGAGGCGAAGAAGAAGGAGAGGCGGCCTGCAAAGTCGTCTACTTTTAAGCCTCTTTCCTTTGTGGATTCGACGTAGGCTATGCCGTCGGCTAGTGTGAAGGCTAGTTCCTGCACGGCGTTTGAGCCTGCTTCGCGAATGTGGTAGCCGCTTATGCTCACCGAGTTCCAGTTGGGCAGGTGACGGGCGCAGTACTCGATGACGTCGGTTGTTAGCTTCAGCGAGGGCGTGGGTGGGAAGATGCAGAGTTTCTGGGCGAAGAATTCTTTGAGGTTGTCGTTCTGTGTGGTTCCGCCGATTTTTTCTCTTGGAACTCCCTGCTTGTCGCCAACAGCTACGTACATGCCCAGCAGCATGGAGGCGGGACCGTTTATCGTCATGCTTGTGGTTACTTTGTCGAGTGGTATGCCGTCTAGGAGGACTTCCATGTCTTTTAGGCTGGAGATGGCTACTCCGCATTGGCCTACTTCACCTAATGACATGGCATGGTCAGAGTCGTAACCCATAATGGTTGGATAATCAAAAGCTACGCTTAAACCAGTTTCACCCTCTTTCAAAAGATACTTGAAGCGCTGATTGGTCTGCTTTGCTGTGCCGAAGCCAGCGAACATTCGTATCGTCCAGAAGCGACCGCGATACATGGTGGCGTGCACACCGCGGGTGAAGGGTGGTTCGCCTGGGAACCCGAGGTCTTTCGAGTAGTCTATGTCTTTGATGTCTTCGGGCGTGTATAATCGTTTAATTGGGATGCCTGAGACCGTGGAAAAATCGTTTTTGCGTTCAGGATGGCGGCGAAGCCAGTTTGACACGGTGGTTTTTTCCCATTTCTGTCTTTGCTTTTTGGTTTCGGTTAGTTTTCGTTGGTCATACATCCTGTTTGAAGCCTCCGAACAGAGTAGGTTAGTTATCAATAAACAACCTATAAATGTATATTTTAAACCTGAACCAGCGTTGCCGTAAAAGAGCATCAGAACATAAGAATAGAAAAAGAGGGTTAATGTTTGGTTTTTTCGTTGGTGTATCAGCATATCAAGATACGGTGAGGTTTGTTAGGGATAATCCGCGAGGCTTGATGTTCCAAGGGCTAGCGATATTGATATCAACGATAACAGATTTATAAAAATAGGCAGAGACTCCGACCGCACACTGCCAACTCCAGATACCTCTCACCGTGGCAAAATGATTAGGATAGAGGGCGAACCAGGCCAAGCTGATGGACTCCACGTGCGTGAAAAAAGCAGACGACACATACGCATGGGTGCAAATCGCATGAAGGACCAGGAAAGAGATGTTCTCCGCAAAACCATTCTTGAACTCGTCAAAAAGGGTCACGTGCACTACACGGATATTGAGAAAAGAGCGGTAGCAACATGCCTACGCCTCGCAACATCAAACACAATCAGAAAACAATTCTACCACTATCTCCTTCCAAACGGTTATGTAGAACGAGTAAGCCGAGGAATCCACAGAATCACACAAAAAGGAGAAAAACTCCTGGAAATATTGAACTGAGTTTCAAGTTGCAAGAGAACGCGACCATGCGCAAACCAGAGGGTTCAAATCCCCACGGGCCCGCCAATCATGCTTAGAGTGTTGTTGCTGCCGATTCAAATAGCCGACCTGAGCAGGAGAAATGTTATGTTGATGTAAATCGCTATGAAGCAGATTAAGGCGGCTTTTTCTATTCTTAGACCTTTTGAAAGGCTTATTGCTGTGCTCATCATCCCAATAGTCCAGATTTGAAAAGGCAAGAGCAATAGAGACGCCTCTATCGTTGTGAGGCTGAATTGAAGAATTTTGCTTGCATACCAAATGCAGGAGAAGAGGATTAAGGGAAGAAATGAAAAAGCTGACTCGCTCAGCAGAGTCAGGTTTCCACCTCTTCTGCCAAACAAGACGGTGACCATAAGATCGCACAATAAGAAGAGAACTGCCCAGCTAACAATAAAAGAGGCAGCTATCAAAGTTGGAGGTGCTACTGATAAGCTGTTTGGAAAAACTAATACGAATTCAAGGCTTGCTTGACCAGCGATCAACGCTCCCACTGCGATAAAGACGATTGTTAGCGGAATGTATGAAGACGGTTGGGTAGATATGTAACGAAAGAATCGTCCTGGCATGAAAATTTGCTGGATTGTCGCCAAGACCTCTGCCCATGCACTTTCATGTTCTTTGATTTCAGTCAAACCTATGGATGAAAGTTTTTCGTCTTCTGTGGTAAGTAGCTTATACGCAAATCTTCCCCGTTCTGTAAGCATGTATTTGTGCTGGTCATTTTGCGTGAGGAGATTGCCCAACATGTCAATGTGGTAGTATAGGGCACCTACACTGATGTTAAGATCTTCATGAAGTTCTTTGAAACTGCTTCTCCCCTTCTCGCCAATGATTTCTATTATTCTCTTACGGTGGGGGTGACCAAGAGCCTTGTGTACAAGCGCTATATCCTTTGTTTTTTTTTGGCTCATTACCCAAAGAACTCCATACAGTTAGTATAGCCTTGTGTATATGTTCCTTAAAGGTTACTGGCTCTATCTTTCTAGAAGTTTAATGTTCTGTTTTTCTCGAAGGAAAATGTTTTTTGCGCATGTCTTACTCCTATCTCTCGTGTGGAGAAAGCGATGTTGAAGAGATTAGGGAAAGCAATGATCGCTACACTCACTTTGGTTGCGTCTCTGGCTTTCATAATGCCAACTGACTTGGCATGTAGCGCGTATGTCTCGGGAGGCGTAGAATCGAGCGCCGCATCAATTCGAGTTAACTTACTATCCTCTATGAAGAGTTTGGCTTTTGCGGAAGAACCGGAACTCTGGAGATTTTTCTTCACGAGATTTATGGATGTGCCCTCTGACCTTGCATATCAACGGGCTCCGACTTCCATTGCCCTTGATTCAAGCAATTTCCCTCATATTAGCTACGCGCCTGATCAGCCAGTATATAGGGGTCTGCGCCACGTTTTCTACAATGGCACTCGATGGATTACAGAAACCGTGGATAATAGTTTTCCCCTTGAATCAGATATTGCGGTTGATTCTAGGGATTATGCACACGTCACATATACAGTGTACTCCGATGGGAGTTACGACAAATCTCTGGCACGAGTTAAATACGCCTATTATGACGGAAACTCATGGGTCACTGATGCTCTCAACGAAAGTGGGTTTTGGTCAAACATCGCATTAGATTCACAAGATAATCCTCATATTGCTTATTTCGATGGTTCAGGGCTTCAATACGCCTTCTTCAATGGATTCAAATGGACCAAGGAAACAGTAGACCGCGACAGCCTAAATGGTTTGTCAATACCATCCATTGCTTTAGACTCAGAAAACCAGCCGCATATCGCATATTCCGGTGGGCTTACAGTGACGCCTAGACCATTAAAATACGCCACTCTTAAGGGTCTCTTGTGGAATATTCAAACCATCGACGAAGAAGGATACGCGGCTTCACTAATCATTGCTTCATCCAACAATATACATATCTCGTACCGCAATGCAACAGCGTTAAAATACGCCTATTTTGACGGCGCCTCGTGGAACATTGAAGTTGTTGCCACAAACATTGGAGGAGGAGTACAAACATCCCTTGCCATTGACTCAGAATCTCGTCCACACATAGTCTATCAGTCAGGCACCGTCATTAATCACGCATATTTTGGTTACAAGTCATGGAATATCACGGCAATTAATGAAGATAAAGGATACGACCCCGGACCTTGGGGCTCTGGAGGCTGGTACTCTTCTTTTGCTTATTATTCGCCCTCACTTGGTGTGGGCTCTGATAACAAGTTGCACGTGTCTTATATAGCTGGCAAATACGGGTCGGAACTTAGATATGGCGTGGGAACAAAACAATATTTGACAAACTTCGAGTTTAACGACGATTCAGGAAATGCTCTATATACGGCGCCTTCATCAATAAGGATAAAATGTCCAATAGTGCTTGGATTGCCTTCTAACTCGCTGGAGTTTACAACTTTTTCTAATCAATGGCTCGATAGCGGTAGCTGGACTTCAGAGAAGGTAATGTGGCAAGGAAGCGACGTAAAACCAGTCGGCGATGTGACGTACGCGCCTGTGCCCGGTGGAACATGGAAGGTTCAGACTGGAGTTTACGCCTTAAACATCAAAAACATAGACCAATTCGGCAACTTGCTCACTCAGAGCGTGACCCTAACCTTCCCGAACGGAACATCATTTGTCAATCAACCAATCCAAGGCTGGATCAACATGACACAAGTACAAAATGGCACCATTCTAATAAACACACCCATATCAATATCAAAAAGTGAACGATACGTGCTATTGAGTCCAACAAGTATCATCCTCACAAAAAACACTGTAGTAGACTCGATGAGCTGGCGTCACGAGATCACTACCCTCAAAGTCTCCCTTGGCTCATCAACAACATATGTAGGATTCTACGTGAATATCACGGGAAGGTTAACACATATTCCAGCTGGAGATATACCAGAAGCGATCATAATCTTGACTTACAGAGTTCTAGGAGTTCCAGAATGGGACCTCATCACCTCTACCCTAACCAAATCTGACGGAACATACAACGTAATCTGGATTCCCTCAGCGACTGGATATTACACTATTAACGCAAGCTGGAATGGGACCGACGAGTACTTAGGAGCAGACAGTATAGTCAACTTGGGCGTAGTTCCATTCGATGATGAATACGTGTTCTCGGTAGCATCTAACTCAACTATATCGGCTCTCTCCTTTGATTCCACAAGTAGAGAGCTGAGCTTCACAGTAAGTGGGCCATCTGGAACGACTGGATACATTGACGCAACAGTTGCTAAAACCTTAATATCAGACATTGCCGATGTCAAGGTCTTTCTCGATGGTGAAGAAACAACCTACACAGCAACAGACAAAAATGACTCTTGGCTTCTTCACTTCACCTACACCCACAGCACTCACACAGTGACAATAAGATTGGGTTCTATACCCATACCAATCATTCCACCTCAACTAATAACTCCACTAAGCCTCGGCCTACTGGCTGTAGCCCTAGCAGTTGCCACAGTAATACTTATCTTCAAAATGCGCAAAGGAACGCCACCAACAATCCTGGATAGTGTTTTCAGAAAGGCAATACAAGGCTGAACCAAGTGGAACGATTGAATTGCTATGCTGAGTGACCCGTAGTCTAGTCAGGATTAGGACGCTGGCCTGCGGACGGTTTCTAATATTTGGTGAGAAGTAGCAGGATGATGAAACACAAAAGAGTACGTATCGCGATCGGTGTGCTGGCGGCGTTTATCGCGCTGACGGCTATCGGGGGAACAATCAACGTGCTTGACTTAAGCGTAGTCAGTGCTCACTAGTATCCCGAACCGCCAACTGGACCTTTAGGATATGATGCAAGCGCCGACTTCAACCGAGATGGCATGACGGACATATCCGAGGTAGCGATCATTAGCGCCAACTGGGGACAAACGGTTCCCTGAATCAACTCAACGACCCTTTTCTTTTTTCCTTCATCGCTAATGGGTGCAGTGACACGAGCGGCGTTTTGGTTCAAATGCGCAGCCGAATGAGACACTGGTGATTGGCTTTACGGGTTGAGCAGCCAAATGTAGTAGTTGAGAACCGAGGCAAAACTCACCCATAGAATGTATGGAAGCATCAGGGCTGAAGCCGTCCTGGAAACCCTAGCAAACACCACTATAGTCAAGGCAATCGAAACCCAAAGCGCAACTATGATCACAAAACCATAAAATACCGAATGCAACCCAAAGAAAACGTTTGACCACAGCACGTTCAAAAAAAGCTGAACCACAAAAACCGACAAGGCCACTTTTGCTCCTTTTGACTCCAACCCCTTACTCCACACAAAAAAGGCTGCAACACCCATAAGCGCGTAAAGAATCAGCCAAACAGGACCAAAAAGCCAATTCGGCGGATTAAAACTCGGCTTCTCCAACGACGCATACCAAGTAGGAATCGACTGAAAAGTAAACACAGAACCCACAACACCAGCCAACTCACACAACACAACAGCAGCAACAAGCTTCACAGCATTCCCAAACTGCATCTAAACACCAAAAACACATTCTACCAGCCAGACTATAAAACAATTATCAGTTCACATCATGGCCTCAACACCCACACAGCTTTAGCCTCAGTGGAAGAAGGCATAAGGCGCTATTCCCCTTCTTCTTCCGAAATTAAAATCGCACACACAATGCCGTGCATGGAAGTTGTTGCAACAGTACACTACAAACGTCAACAACAACATCCGAAAACGCACTCAAACACCTAAGCAACCTTACACCACATTCCAATCAACATAGAAACAGTCACGTTTAACAACATGAAGCGTCACTTACAACAACATTGAAGGTGGCTCTTAACAACATAGAAAGTGCGCCAAACACAGATCAAACACAACCAGTAACACTATACAGAAACAGAAACACAACCCAAAACACAAACAAGCCTATTTGGATCATATACAAGACTAGGGGGTCTACTCTGCGAAAACAAAAAAATTCTTCCGCACCCATACTAATAGGTCAACACTGATCTTCCATAAATAATATACAAGAATACGTCTAAACTCAACATCAACCTCAACATACAAAACTGACGTAAAGTGGCATAGATGTGCGCAACATTTATAGGTTAAACTGCTGCTTGAGATGTCTTTGGCGATAGGATTGACGCCAAAATAACTCCATCCAAAACTAGATGCAACCCACGACGTGCCCGTCCAGGGTGAAGGGTGGAGTGAGCTTTTCTCTGGCTCACAATGAACACCGTGCAGACACCATTTAACGCCCACGTAAAGTGGATAACATCCTCGAAACGTCAAACAAACGCCTAAAATCCAATGCGATAGTAGGCTCGATACGCTACGCCGTCTGGGGGATGGCTTGGCTTGAGACGCCGACGAAGGGCGCGGCAAGCGGCGATACGCCTCGGGTAAGCGCACGCAGCTATAGAACCGAGGAACCCCTAATGAGACTTCTCGTTGCATGTTCTTCGGAACATGTGACGTTCCGTAGGGAACGGGAACCCGCTGAACTGAAACATCTTAGTAAGCGGAGGAAAAGAAAACAACTGTGATTCCCTTAGTAGCAGCGAGCGAAAAGGGAAAAGTCCAAACCGAATCCGATGGGAAACCAATCGGAGATGTAGAGTGGTGGACCCAGCCTCCTCTTCACTAGTTAAGTTGAAGTGGCCTGGAACGGCCTGCCAAAGAGGGTGAAAGCCCCGTAAACATAAGCTGGAAAGAGATGGGTTGGTGTTCCTGAGTATCATACCCTGGTATGGGTTTGAGAAACCGGAAGCCATCAACTTCCAAGACTAAATACGCCTCAAGACCGATAGCGCACTAGTACGGTGACGGAAAACCGAAAAGCACCCCGGAAGGGGGGTGAAAAGTGCCTAAAACCAGACGGTAATCGACGTGTGCAGCCCAGAAGGGTAGACTCCTCTTAAAGGAACCCGTGGCAACACGGCAGTACGAGAGAGGACGACCAGGGTTGCACTTTCCGTTTAGAAACACGGGCCGGGGAGTTCACGGTTGTGGCAAGCTTAAGAGCCGTAGAAAGCTCGCAAGCAGAGGGAAACCAAAAGGCGCACAGCAGGCGCAAGCCTGTGAGGCGCTGGGTCTGAAAGGGCCCGAAGTCACAACAGTGAAACTAGAAACCGGGCGATCTAGCCCTGGGCAGGTCGAAGCCAGGCGAAAGCTTGGTGGAGGACCGATAGGTTGCTGATGTGCAATTCGCTCCGTTGACCTGGGGTTAGGGGCTAAAGACCAATCTAGCCCGGTTATAGCTAGTTCCCTCCGAAGTGGGTCGCAGCCCAGCCTCAAGCGAGGCGGATGATGGGGTAGAGCACTGATTGAAAAGTAAGCGGTCGAAAGACCGCGCTTTTCTCTCAAACTCCGAATCTATCTTCGCCGTAGACCTTGGGAGACGGGCTACAGGGCGTAAGGTCCTGTGCCGAAAGGGGAACAACCCCGACTGAGGTTAAGGCCCCAAAGTGCTGGTTAAACGTCAAACTGAAAGGCGTCGTCAGCCACAGACAGCGGGGAGGTAGGCTTAGAAGCAGCCATCCTTCAAAGAAAGCGTAACAGCTCACCCGCCGAGGCTGACGGCCCTGAAAATGGACGGGACTAAGCCAGCCGCCGAAACCTCAGGGCATGGTTCTAGAAACCATGATCCGGTAGGAGGGCGTCCCGACTGGATGGAAGCCGGGCCGTGAGGTCCGGTGGACCGGTTCGGGATTGAAAATCCCGGTGGAAGTAACAGCTGAGAGAAGTGAGAATCTTCTCCGCCGAAAGGGCCAGGGTTCCCCAGCGACGCGTCGTCAGCTGGGGGTAAGTCGGTCCTAAGGAATGGCTCAACTGGCCGAACCGAAAGGGAAACAGGTTAAAATTCCTGTACCACGAGGGTACACGCGGCGACGCAAGCCCAACACTTGACGCTTCTGGGTAGGCTGAGCAGGGTTGTCGCCTTGTTTAACCGTATAAGCCTGGGGAGTGCCGCAATGGTGAGAACCAGACGAAAGCGGGAATAGCCTTCCGTTTTTAGGAGGGTTCAGTTGATCCTTGGAGCCAGTGAAAAGAGTGTTGGGATGGATCCTTCGTGACCGTACCAAGATCCGACACAGGTGCCCCTAGGCAAGAAACCTAAGGCGTATCGGGTGGACACCAAGCGAGGGAACTAGGCAAATTAGTCCCGTAACTTTGGGATAAGGGATGCCTGCGTCTTTGGTCTTTGACTGGAGTCGCAGGTCGCAGTGGCAAGGGGGTGCTGACTGTTTAATAAAAACACAGGAAGCCGCAAGCCCGAAAGGGTGTGAACGGCTTCTGAATCCTGTCCAGTACAGGTTCCTCAAACTCGGGTTCAACCGGGCTAAGGGCCTGCAAACGACGGGAGTAACTCTGACTCTCTTAAGGTAGCCAAATGCCTTGTCGGGTAAGTTCCGACGTGCATGAATGGATCAACGAGCACCCCGCTGTCCCCGCTTGGTACCCGGTGAAACCACATAACGTGGACGAATAGTCCACGAACTCCCAGCGGGACAAGAAGACCCCGTGGAGTTTTACTGCAGTCTGTCGCTGGGATGTGGTTGCGGATGCAGAGCGTAGACGGGAGCCGTCGATCCTGGTTCCTCCGGGGACTGGGGGAGGCGAAAGTGGAACACCGTCCTTCTGTGACCATGTCTCTTACCGACGCGCTTTGACGTGTTGGAACAACGATAGATGGGCAGTTTGGCTGGGGCGGCACCCCCTTGAAAAAATATCGAGGGGGCCCAAAGATCGGCTCAGGGGGGACAGAAACCCTCCGTCGAGTGCAAAGGCAAAAGCCGGTCTGACTGAATCCTCCAAAGCAAGGGATTCAGAGGCGAAAGCCGGGCTTAGCGAACATCCATGTCCTCCTTGATGGGGGCTGGATATGACAGAAAAATTACCCCGGGGGTAACAGGCTCGTCGCGGGCGAGAGTCCCCATCGACCCCGCGGCTTGGTACCTCGATGTCGGCTCTTCCTATCCTGGTCCTGCATAAGGGACCAAGGGTGAGGCTGCTCGCCTATTAAAAGGGAACGTGAGCTGGGTTTAGACCGTCGTGAGACAGGTCGGACTTTATCTGCTGGGAGTGTGGGTCGCCTGAGGGGAGAGGGTCCCTAGTACGAGAGGAACGGGACGCTGCAGCCTCTAGTTTACCGGTTGTCCGACAGGGCACTGCCGGGCAGCCACGCTGTTGTGGATAAGGGCTGAAAGCATCTAAGCTCGAAGCCCATCCTGAAAATAGGCGGCCATTCCCGACACTAATAGGCTAGGTAACTAGTCTATGTCATGGGACGAGGGCTCCCATAGAAGATGGGGTTGATGGAGCTGGGGTGTACGCGTCAAGACTTCGGTCGAGATGTTCAGCCTGCGGCTCCCAATCGCCCGAGGTGTCGGGCTGAAGCGTTGGGTTCTGGGCGTTTGGACGATATATTCGAGGTGTTATGATTGAATAGGCGCAGATGGTGTCTGCACGGTGTTCATTAGTGTGTGCTCTTTTAGCTTTAGCCTAGCATAGGTTAGTATGAGGGTAGGGGATTTTTGTTTTCGCACAGCCTACCCCCTCGGTCTACTATATGATCCAAATATGACTGCTTGTGTTTTAGGCTCTGTTTTTGGTTTTGATTGTTGTTTCTAGCTCTGTTTGGAGCTGGTTTAGCGCACTTTCTATGTTGCTGTAAGTGACCATTAATGTTGTTAAACGTGACTATTTCCATGTTGATTGTTTTGGGCGTTGCGTTCATTACGTGTGTGGGGGGTTAATTTTCAAAAGAAGAAGGGGACAAACCACTTACGCCTTCTTTTACCGGAGCTGTGTGCGTGTTAGTGTTGGGCATTTTCTTGATAGTTAGTGGCAAGTGGAGGCTACTTGGAAAAGGCTCTTGTATGTTGAAGTTTTAGGATTTTCTTTGTTTCTTTCAGGATTGAGGTGATGTCTTTTGTTGGGTTGCCTTTCATTTTTGACTGGGTGATTTTTCCGTCTGGTGTGTGGAAGTGGTGTGGATGGGTTTGTACGTGTTTGTGGTGTGGGGCGTTGTCCCATCCGATTATGCGTTTGTTTTGTTTTATGATGGTGTAGCTGTATTTTTGGAGTGTAGCGTTATAGTAAATGTCAAGGGTGTAGTTGTTGGGTAGGTGGGCTCGGACTTTGGTTCCTAGGAATTCGATGTCGAGAATGAGTGGGGACAGGTAAAGTTTTCTTGCGGTTTCTAAGAGCGTTGGAAGGCTCATTTGTTGGCGAATCCCGCCAGTATGGCTCTGATTTTGGCGGCTTCTTCAGTGGCGTTTCTCCATTCGATGGAGTCTTCCCAGATTTCATGTTTTTCTGTGGAGACGCCTTCCGTCTTTATTTTTTCCTCGAGTTGATTGAGTGGTGTTTTGTATTTCCTTCTGAAGCGGCTTTCGATTCCCTCGAAGAGGGCTAGCTCTTTAAGCAGGTGAGAGCGTAGCTCTTTTGCAGTTTTGTCTTCGATGGTGATTGTTTTCATTGCCAGAGCCTTCAGATATCTATTGGTATGAAACATAATAAAAAGTTTGCACGCGTCAAGACTGAAGCTCTGGGTTTAAGGTCGTAAACGAACAATATTGGTATCGGTTTGATGCGTTTCTTCACATACCGATATAGATATATATCGGCAATAACCCAATGGTGTCCATGAATCTTATTGATGAAAGAATCCATGGGCGAATAATTGCGAAGAAGCTGGAGTTGGATGGTTATAGACCACTCTCTGACGATGTTGTCAGAAAGCTTCGGGAAGCAATGGAGATTGAATATACCTACAATTCTAATGCGATTGAAGGAAATATGTTGACCAAGCGTGAGACACAGCTTGTTATTCGAGAAGGAATAACGATTGGTGGCAGGAGTGTTCGTGATCATCTTGAAGCCCAGAATCATCCAAAGGCAATTCATTACATTGAAGGCTTCAAGGATCGCGATTTCGCGGAGCAGGACATTTTGAAAGTGCATGGGATATTGTTTTCTGGTGTGCTTCAGAATACTGGGAGTTATAGGATTTCTCAGGTTTATGTTGAAGGTTCTGATTTTTTGCCTCCTCCAGCTTTTGAGGTGCAAGGTCTAGTGGAGAAGCTTCTTGATTGGGTTAGGAGGAATCCTGAGGAGTTGAGGCCTGTTGAGGTTGCGGCTGTTTTTCATTATCGGTTTGTGTCTATTCATCCTTTTGACGATGGAAATGGGCGGGTTGCGCGGTTGTTGATGAATTTGTTTTTGATTAAGCATAGGTACCCGTTTACTGTTATTAGGAATTATGATCGTCGCAGGTATTATAACACTCTTAAGAAAGCTGATGATAGGGATTTGAAGCCTTTTGTGGATTTTGTTGCTCGTTGTGTGGAGGAGTCGATTGATCTTTTTCTTCGTGCCGTTAAGTCCTCGGATGAGTCAAGTCGGTTTCTAAGTCTTGGGGAAGCTGCAAAGCTTGTGCCGTACAGTCAGGAATATCTTAGTCTGCTTGCTCGGCGTGGAAGGCTTGCAGCTGTGAAGATAGGCAAGAATTGGCATGTGACTCAAGAGGCACTGGATGATTACTTAGCCGGGGTGAGTCCACGGAGGAAAAAAACTGAACGCAAGAGCCGACAATAAAGGACGAGAGGCTGTGATTTCAATTGGGGTTTTTTGGCGGGCGGTGAAGACTGTGTGGAAGAAGAAGGAGCAATTACCGTAGCGCCTTCTTCTTTCTGTAGCTGTGTGCGTGTTGATGATGAATACTGCTATAGTGTCATCATCACGCCTTGGATGTGTTTCAGCTTTAGCATTTCAGCTCTATTTCGCGAACTGAGGCAAGCCTTTTTCGCTTCTGAGTTGAAAGACTCGATGTTCTCCATTTCTTTTGTGGTGTATTGAGAATATGTCAATTTCGGGCAGGAGAGCAGCCAATTGCTTTTCTGTTTCTCTTGCTTCTCTAGATGACTGGACGATTAGGTTGAAGCTGCCCTGAGTTATTTCAGGGTAGAATTCGCTGTGAGGATTTCCGTGTGGGTGTACTTCTGCCATAATTCTTAACCTTGGCTTCACTGAAGCCTTTGCAATGGTTTGTGAGCCAGCGATTATGGTTTGATCAGTAACGAGTGATAAGGCTTCCTCAATGCTTTTCATGATCTCGGCTGGAATCTCCACCTTTCTTTTTTCCATGTGCATTCGTAGAACGTTGAGGAACATCTGGTAAAACAGGTGTTCTTTAGGGACTGTTTCGAAAAAGGAGCCATCAACAATGGAGAGTTTTACCTTTTCGCTCTCCTTGTGTGTTCTTATAAGGTAATAGCATCTCCTTTCGAACTTGCAGTATTGTTCATCGAGAGCCAGCTTGCCGTCGAAAATCTTGGCTATTCTGGACACAAGATTTTTTCCGTTTATCACGTCGATTTCTTCAAGAGTTTTGGTCTTCGTCGGGATCGTTGAGTTAAAGGAAGAGATACCTGTGCTTTTTGAGTCTTTTAGTTCTATTAGACTGCCACTTGCGTATTTTCCATCGTGCATTTTTGTCTTGAATAGGAAGTCTGGAAACCGCTGCGACTCCGAATACAGCAAATTTTTTCCTATTCCATGAGCCTTAAGCCAGTCTATGTTGAAGCTACGCCAAAAATCAAATCCATATTTCTCCTTTGCCTCTCTCCGATTGTCAATATATGCAAGATCATTTCCGCATGTTCTGATCACGATTTCCTCTAATGGTGAATGAAGGTTGATGACCCGTTTTTTCAGATTGTTTGCCATCTCGATGAAGAGATGTGCGGCGTCGGTCTGAGACATTAAAGGAGCCCCTTTTGCTCAGTTACAACTCTTTTGAGATGCCAAATGTCTCTTAGGTTAGGTGTAAATCGGTAATAGTCATAGTGTTTTGATACACTGTCAGATGGTCTTGGGAAGGTCAGCCGTTTCTTGATGATGTCAGCATTTTCTGGATCTATTTCTATTCCTATAGAATTTCTCCCAAGTTGATGTGCGGCTACCAATGTGGTTCCTGTTCCAGCGAGAGGGTCTAGGGCTGTGTCTCTTGGTAGAGTGGATGAGAGAATTATTCTGAGAAGCAGTGCGACTGGGCTCTGTTGCACATGAACTCTGTTGCCCTGAATGTCTCTTATCGCTTCATCGCCAGCAAAGTATCCAGAAGTTAACTCTCTAATGTCATCCCATACGTCTGTGAGGTAGACTCCATTTTCTCTTTCATATTTGTGTTCGGGAAGAGGAGGTAAATCTATTCGTAGCTTGTTAAAGACTCTTGGTTTATCTCCTTTGATGGCATAAGCGATGATTTGGTATTGCTTAGAGAAACTGGAGTTGATTGGAACAGCTGATGTTTTCTTTTTCCAAATGATGAGGTTTTGGAATTTCCAACCTGTTTTCCTGAGGACTCTCAAGACTTGTTCAGTGTTCTTTTCTCTTTGCATAAAATAGATGGCTCCGCCGTCCACGGTAATCTCATTGACTTTTTGCAGTATTTCCTTCAGCCAGCCCCAGTATTTCGAAGCAGGTTGATTATCATCAAAAAATCTGTATTCTTTTCCTTGCCTGTAAGGCGGGTCCAGAAACGTCAGGTGGATATTTCCAATAGTTCCTCCGTTAAGATACTTGAGACAATCTCCTTCGAGAACTCTAAAAAAAATGTCTCCTTTGTTTTCAGGATTAAGATCCACGAAAGTATTGCTTTTGGGCTGTACCTGAGATGAACTCTCAACTTCATGCTCGCTGCCAACAGATGCAACTTGGTACCCATTTTCTGTTTTCTTAAGTTCCACAGTAGCGTCAATCGAGAACCTGTTCTTGAGGTATAGAGACCAGAGTCTGCCGAACTTGTCAAGTCTCGCTGGGTTGCCATTGAGTGTTGTGGAAAACGGTAAAGAAGCATTTCCAATCAATTCAGACTCGTTTTCAGTCGGAATCTGGATAAATCCCTTGAGAATCTCTGACTTTTTGAGAGTCTTGATGACCATCGGCATCCTCTTTACTAAAGTAGTTTCTCTTCTAATAAGTTTAATTTCTTGCATCACAGATAACATGCCTAATCGACAACGTAAAAGCCAACGAACAAACTTAAAGAAGGAATAAAGTATGCCACTAAAATGCCCTTTTTGTGGACATGATCGAATAATAGTGAAACAAACCGTTAGGTACTATGAAGAGTATGAATATAATACAGGTGATAAGGAATTCCAGCAACCCTGCTGTGAACGGAATTTTGAGACAGAAGGCATCTACTGCCAAAAATGTAAAGAAACATTCAAAGACATTGAGGAACTGGAACAATCACAAACTACGACTTTTGCACAATTTAAGAAAGCGCTAGCTGAGCACGACGAAGATTTTACAGTTGGTTATCAGGAACAGCCGACGGAACAAGACCTAAAAGACTTGTACAAAGATTTCTTAGAATCTGGTAAAACCTTAGAAGATTACTCAAAAGATTGCTAACAAGAAAGTAACTGCTGAAAAGCAAGCAGAAATCCATTGCACAAGCCATGTTTAGAGCCGAATATTCTTAGAATGCAGAAACCTAGAGTTGGGTTTAACCTATCAATGCAAGTTGAGATGATATTTAGTTTGGATAAGTCATGGTTGAGAAATTTAAGCTGAACTTGATCGTCGGATTCACGATTCTGCTAGTCACTATTTCGCTCATCTGGACTCACAGAGTGTGGGATTGGACAGGTAACCTACTGCTACTAGCTGCAACTGTTCTCATCGTATGGACTCTACTCGTAAGAGAGAAAAAACCAGCCAAACTCTTGGAATTCTTCATCAAGAGCCTCATTATTTCCTATGCAGTAACCAGCATCATCTGGTTCATCAATTTGACTATTATATCACCTTGGTACTATTCCTACTTAAACTCGGAGCTGCTCATGAACATACTGATCTATAACATCCTCCCCTTGGCTCTTCTACCAGTGGCAATCGCTGTAATAATCTACGGGATATTCAGGACAAAGCTAAGGGCATGGGAAATGCTCCTATCAAGCTGGTACGTAACCGTTTTCATCGTTTTCACTATCTATCAGGTGTGGTGGACTCTTTATGTACGACCACATCTGCCTGAATTCTACTATTCCTCATTTGCTGGTGCAATAGTTTTAGCTCTGGGTTTGGTGTTTCTCTCTTTCATAATCGCAGGCATCCTTACCATTATATACGTGGTTCTTAAGAGACAGAAGTTGAACGAACCAAAGATAATGTAGTTTCTCCATTGAATACGAATACCAAGCATGGACAAAGAAAAAGTGAAATGATAAATACTTCTAAGGATATTCGAGAAGTCTTCTGAGGGTTAGTGTGAATGAAGATAACGATGAATAGGCTTCTTGCCGAGTTGTTGAAGGATTCCAAGAAGAGCGATAGGGAAATGGCAAAGATTCTAGGAGTATCTCAACCAACTGTCAGCAGAATGAGAAATAAACTTGCAAAGGACGGACTGATCAAGGATTATACTATCATACCAGACTTTGCCAAGTTGGGATTTGAAATTCTAGCTGTCAGCTGCTTCAGGTCAAGAGAAAAGAAGGAGTTGACGGAAAAAGCTAGAAAAGTGACAATGTCAAAACCAAACATCGTTTTGGCAGCTGCCTGTGAAGGCATGGGAATGAATGGAATGGTGGTTTCTCTCCATAAGAACTACTCAGACTACTCCAATTTCATCAGAGAAATTCGCAATGAAGGTGGAAATGATCTAGAAAGCTCCAGCACCTTTTTGGTTGCCCTATCAGGCTTGGTTGTTAAACCTTTCTCTCTCAAGTACCTAGCAGAACTAGTAGAAACATTCTGAAAGCAACTGTCTTCATCTAACACGAATACCTAGCATAAACAAACCCTCATTACTCTAGCAACCTGTTGCCTTCTCTAGCGCCGCCTCAGCGGTGCCACTTCGCCTGCTCAGCATTGATTTTGTGTATGTGGGATAGAATTTCTATCCAAACCAAACACAAACGATCAAGGTTGGGTGACACAGCATAATTTCGAATAGCCTAACAAAAACTAGTAAGACAGTTCGCACTATTACAGTTGAAACTTTGGCGGAAACCTAGATGAAAAGAGTGACTGCAATAACATTCTTCAACTATTTCGTGTCAGGAGGACTTACTCTAACAATCCCGCTGTTGCTTCTGGATAGAAACGTCGACTTGGCAGAAATCGGCATTATAATATCAGTTTTACCCCTAGTCTTCCTTTCAGTTCGAATGCTATTGGCATCGCTTGCCGACCAGATAGGATGGGCTCCACTTTTTATATTATTCAACTGGCCAGCAACCTTCTTTTCAACGGCAATATATTTCCTTGCAAATTCCGTTCCCGCCTTCCTACTGGGAAAAACCATTGAAGGAATAAAAGAGTCTGCTTACTGGGCAGTCAACAGAACTGCGATCTTTTCACTGTCACCTAAAAAAGAGGAAAAAGAAGCCACAAGAATAAACGCTGTCATATGGCTGGCTACTGCCATCGGTAGCGCTGCAGCAGGCATAGGAATCGCATACCTTGGATTCTCATCAACGCTGGGCATCATGCTTATTGCTTCAGCTGCCATGGGAATCCCCGCGGCTCTGCTTAGGCACGCAGGAAAAAGAAACGCAAAACTAGGAATTCCAAATGTGCTGACCTCGCTTAATCCAAGAGGCAGAGACAAAACATTTTGGCTAGTCTCAATAGTCCTATTATTCAACAGCCTCGCCACATATCCTCTCATAACCTTGCTTCTACCAGCCTTCATGGACCAACAATTGAAATACGATTATGTCTCAATAGGGTTAGCCTTCATGCTCTACAACGTCGTAGCTTCAATCGTAGCACTTGGCACGCTTAAGAAAACTCTCAATGTCAAACGAGTTATTGTTCAAAGCATAATAGGCTTATTTGCAACATTCCTACTGGTAAACTCAGGCTTCTATTTCCCCGCGCTTTTCCTGGGACTCGCCGTCACACGTGGCCTTGGAATAAGCTTCTTCGAATCCATAATTGCCAAAGTATCCAAGAATAGACAGACAATTTCAGTCGACATTGGACTGCTCCACATTCCCACAAGATTCGCTGAGTTCGCTTCGGTGTTGTCTGCAGGATTTATCGCCCAATCATTCGGATATGCACCCGTGTTCGCTGCAGCAGGCATCTTCTTCACCATTTTCTCCGTGTCCTCTCTGTATATCCTGAAATTTCAGTAACGCGAGAATGTGCGTTTCTAAAATGATCATAATTATAATCATCTTGACCTAAAAAAAGATAGAATTTCTATATACACACACCGAGTTTGATTGGTTGGTTGGATAGAAATTCTATGTCTTCCACACACTGAGAAAAAATCTTTAAGAAAATGAAGCAATACTAACTGTCATGCCAAAAATTGATGCCTTAGATGAAGCAGTCATAAATAGCCCCCCTCTCGTTGTTTTCAAAGCCATTTTAGACGAGGCAGCCGGGGTCACACACTGGTGGACGCCTTATTGGGAGTCAAAACTCAGAGGAGAAACACCAATCAACCGTGAAGGCGCAATTTTCGACATAACGATTCCTGGGAAACACACAGCTAGGTTTTCTGCCAGAATAACAAAGATTGTAGAAGGCAAGCTGATAGAAGTCGAGTTTACAGGCGACTTCACAGGAACTGGGACATGGACATTTGAGCCGACAGATGGAAAAACAAGGTTGCAATACCGATGGAATGTGAGACCTAAGAAATTGTCGTTTGTTCTCGTCTCCCCATTCATAGACATGGGGAAAATCCATTCAGACGTGATGCAGAAAGGATTCAAAGCATTAAACAGTTATCTAAGCCAGAAGTAGATACGCTTCTAGAAAGAGACTAGAAACACTCAAGAAAAGGAAACACCAACATGAAACAACAAACAAGCCAATTCCAAAAGAAAGCAGCAAACTACTTCAAACAAGACTACAACTGCGCCCAAAGCGTCCTACTAACCATGCAAGAATACTATGGCATTCGCAGGAACAAGTTAATCCCAAGAATCGCCACAGCTTTCGGAGGGGGAATCGGAAGACGCGGCTCACTGTGCGGAGCGTTAACAGGCGCCATAATGGCTATTGGATTGAAGCATGGAATCAACAAGCCATCCTTGAAAGGTATTGAAAAAGAAAAAGCATACGAGATAGCTCTGAAATTCTACGATCAATTTGCAGAAGCATGTGGCAGCCCCTTCTGCAGAGAACTCATCGGATACGACTTAACTAATCCTGAAGAACTCGAAAGACTACGAAAGTCAAACGTGCGTGAAGAAAAATGCTCCACGTTCGTGAAAAAAGCTGTTGAGATACTGATTGGTTTAGAAGAAGTGTAGTGGAGCCCAACGCGCACATGAAAGGAAGGAATCGAATTTCATGCCCTCCTGACAAAACGACGGATGGTTCGGGTTTGGGATAGAATTTCTCTCCCACATACATTTGTGAGTGTGCGCGCGCGAAAAGCAGCAGTCTATTAATCCAATGCGCGCATTTCACTGTGTCGAGTAGACTGAGTTTGCTTCAATGAAGTATACCCACCAACCAGGATAATCCGGATGAACCCAAGCGTAGCCTTTTCTTACGACTCCAATGACACCCACATTCTTTCCAGAAAAATCCGCCTCTGAATGCCATTTCACACCAATACGCATTGTCTGGTTTTCTTTGTCACACAACCAATAATTGAAAGGCAGGACTACTCCCAAATTAGTCCTTTGAATGGTTCCTTCAACCTTGACCGTTCTATTGTCCCAAGTTGCTGGGTTAGAAACGATTTTCGAAATGGGTTCAACACAAACAGGAAAACGATTTGGGAAGAAGCTATGGATGAACACGGCTGCGGCGATCAAAACCGTACAGGCCAGAGCGGAGAAAACGAGAGCCTTCTTCCTAGATGTCACCTTTTTTTCATGTTCCACGACTTTCCCCAGATTAAACAGCATGCCAAGAGTCTTAAAATACCACGTTTTAGAACAGGCTGTACTATAGCGCGTACAAGAAAAGACTTTGATGATTCAATGTCCTCTGTGTGGGATAGAATTTTTATGCACACGGGAAGATTTATTTTCAGGTAGATGCTAACGGCAGCAGATGCTTGTAGGCGAAGTGAAGAAAATGCAGCTTAAAGATGAAAGCATGTTGGCAATAGGCATGATATCAATTGCCTTAGGAATTCTGATTGGACGATTTTTGCACTTTGAATATGCCGGCTTCTCGATTACAGATTTTGTGGAAGGCGTACTTGTCGGGTTGTCTTTAGTCATGAATCTTGCTTACCTTGTTAGAAGACGAAAGTGAACTGAAGACTATTCATTGAACATATAAAGGATATCGAATCGCTCAAAAAGATAAGAATTCTTCTCCCTGTAATCGTTCGGTAATTGGTTGGTTGGATAGAAATTCTATGCAGAAATCCGTAATGTTACAAAACTGTTTGCGACATCAGAATCGCTGAGCTACTGAATGCGTCAATTGCTACGAAAAGTCTTTTCAGAGTGTCTTTAGTATCTTTGTTGTGGTTCAAGGGTATGTCTGAGGCTACAAACGTGGATGCTATGCTCAACCAAGCCAAACAACTGGAGAAGGCTTATGATTGGATGGGCGCGGCTGATTCGTATGAGAAGGCTCTGAACGTGGTTTTGGAGCGTGATTGCTTCAAGAGGGGCGAGATTTGTGAACGGTTGGGCTACGCCTTTCATCGGGCGGCTATGCAGGCTGAAAATGTAGACGAGTTTAGGAGTAAGATGAGTCAGGCTGTTGCCTATTATGAGAAGGCAAAAGAAAACTATGAGCGGCTGAGTGAGGCTGGAAAAACCCCGAGAATTCATCGCTGCGACGCCATGACAGCTTACTCAACATATTGGCTCACAGCAGATGTGCCTGAAAAGAAGAAACTACTCCATGAATCTTGGAGACTAACCAAAGAGTCCTTGAAAGCCTTTGAAGCTGCTGGAGACTCTTGGGAATATGGAAGAACTTTCAATCAACTCATAACCAGCGCGATTTTCATTTTCACTCTTGAGTGGACTTTCCAAGAACGGGAAAAACCCATGAGAGAAGGAGTCGAATACGGCGAGCGAGCAATCAAGCTTCTATCCACTCTTGAAGACTCAAATGAGCTGGCAAGAGCCTATGCCAAAACCCTCACTTGTCTGGGCGTGTTCGGCTACTATTTTCAAGACGGAGACGAGCGGGAAGCATGCTTTCAAAAGGGCCTGGGCTACTGGCAAAAAGCCAAAGAGCTCTCTGAAGAAACAACCATGCTTGAATTCTTGTATCCTGTTTTCGGAAGCCAAATCATACTTGGCTTAGAAGGCACAGAGGAAGCCCTAAGCAATTACAGGAAAGCACTAGAGTATGGCATCAAAACGAAAGACAGGTTCATCATCGGATGCGCGTTGGATTGGCTAACATACCATACCTTCTGGAAGACAACGAGCATTGAAGACCCTGATGAATACGCTAAGCTGCTCAAGAGAGGCTTGGAGTATGCTGAAGAAACTAAACGCCAGTTCTCTCAAATATCTTATGTAAGCCCACGTGCCGACTGTGGATGGATGGAAGGCGCCTACACCGAGTATCATCTTCGTTTAGCCGGCGCTGAAACAGATCTGAAGAAAAAGCGTGCCCTGTTAGAAAAAGCCCTCGAAGCTGGAAAGGGCACTTCTAAGGCAGCTAAAGACTCTGGATATCCCGAAGCCATGATGTATGTATGTAACGGATCCAGCGCAATCCGCCTATCATTAGCTAAAATCGATACAAACCCCGAAGAGAAAAAGAAACTCCTTGAAGAATCTCTGGAATGCATGGGTGAATCCACCAGAATCAGTCAGGAACTAGAACCCTTCCTCTACTGGAACCTCGGCGTCGGACAGGGCTTGTTAAGCAATCTTAAATATGAGCTTGCAGAACTGGCCAAAGACCCTGAAACCAAAAAGAATTTTCTTCAAGAAGCCGTACTGCACAAAGATAATTCCCTAAAACTTGGGATTAAAGAACTATCATTTCTCGAAAGCAAGGGTTCAGGTACATCATTATTCGCTCCTCTTGGAGAATCGCAATATACATATGGATACATGTTGAGTCGCCTTTACAAGTTGACCAACAACAAGGAGCATCTGATTAAGGCAATAGACGCCTTTGAAGACGCAATCAAGTCGTATCAACAACTGAATCTCACAAGCCGAATTGCCGAGTGCTACTGGAAAATCGCCCAGACCTATGACACTCTTGAGGAAAATTTAGACGCAGCTCAGAAATTCAACCTCGCTTCAAACAATTACAAGAAATCCGCAGAAAAGACGCCTCAACTGAAAAACTTGTACGAAGACCACGTGCTCTACATGCAGGCTTGGAGCGAAATCGAAAAAGCAAAACATCATCATGCCAGACAGGAATACGGCTTAGCCAAGGAACACTTCGAGAACGCAGCAAACCTGCACAAATCTCTGAAGCAATGGAGTTATTTAGCTCCAAACTACTCTGCATGGGCTCAAATCGAATGTGCGGAAGAGCTAAGCAGAAAAGAACGAGCCGAAGAAGCCATACAAGGCTTTGAACACGCAGCCAAACTATTCAACGAATCCAAAGAATCACTACAACAACAACTCAGCAAAATCGACAACCCAGACGAAAAACCTATGACAATCAACATGGTCAAAGCAACAGAATTGAGACACAGATATTGCATGGCAAGAATCGCCATTGAAGAAGCAAAAATCCTCGACAAAAAAGGCGACCACTCCTCAAGCTCAGAAAAATACACCTCAGCAGCCGAAACCCTCCAAAAAATAACCCAAGCACTGGAATCAGAACACGAACGCAAAGAATTCAAGCTTATCACCACTCTTTCTCGAGCTTGGGCCAAAATGACACAGGCAGAAGCAGAAGAAGCACCAAACCTGTTCACAGAAGCATCGCAACTCTTCGAAGAAGCTAAAGAACTCAGCCCAAACGAAAAAGCCAGAATGTTAGCTTTAGGTCACAGCAGATTCTGCAGAGCACTTGAAGTGGGAACAAGATTCGCCGACACAAGAGACGCAGCATTGCTCACCTCTTTCATGCAACACCTAGAGAGCGCGTCCAACTACTACGTAAGAGCAGGCTTCCAGAACGCTTCAGAGTACGCCAAAGCCACCAGACTATTGTTCGAAGCCTACGTACACATGGACAACGCCCAAAAAGAAAGCGACCAAGAGAAAAAGGCCAAGCTCTACACCATGGCCGAAAAGGTTCTGCAAACATCAGCAGGCTCATTTATGAAGGCTGAACACCCAGAAAAGAGGGAACAAGTGCTGAGACTGATGGAGAAAGTAAAAGAGGAACAGGAACTAGCCCTGTCCCTCAGCGAAGTGCTGCATGCACCATCAATCGTTTCAACAACGACTGCTTTCGCCACTCCCTCTCCAAACCATGAAAACGCAGTAGGTCTGGAAAGATTTGAAAACGCCAACATACAGGCAAACTTGGTAACGAACCAGAAAGAACTGAAAATCGGTGAAAACCTCAACTTAGAAATAGAACTCATCAACGCGGGGAAAGGTCCAGCACTGTTGACCAAAATCACCGAAGTTATTCCAGAAGGCTTCGAACTGACCGAAAAACCAGACAACTACAGAGTGGAAGACAGCCAACTAAACATGAAGGGAAAACGCCTCGACCCATTGAAAACAGAAGAAGTAAAACTCGTCCTAAGACCAAAAGCCCAAGGCATATTCCCGCTAAAACCCAAAATAATGTACTTAGACGAAAACGGCAAATACAAATCACATCAACCCGAACCAATAACCATAACAGTCAAAGAACTTGGAATCAAAGGCTGGCTCAAAGGAGAAAGATAACCACAAGCCACTCTGGAACCACTGTACAATGAAAAGTCAAACACAAAGCAATTGCGTGTACTACTACTTCTGAACACATGACAATTCTCGTTTCCATCTTTTCCTATCGATGCCTTTATACGATAAAATAAACTACTGTTGCTTTGGTTTGAATTGGAACTAGAAGTAACTTTGGCTATTTTCATATTGTTCGCTTCGTTGGTATTAATAGCGTCTATTCTTCTCGGTTTTTCTGAGACCTTTTTGACTTCATTTTCTTTGTTAATAGTTATGATTGCACTTTCTGTTGTTAGTTTATGGTTTAATGGCTTTGAGAAGCGCAGCTAGAATCAGCCATTAGATTAGTCACAGAATGATAAATGTCTCATTTTCTAGGAGTTTATTGAAACCCTACATGAGATTGTCTCAAGTCATATCCGAAGCCAAGGTTGGTAGAAGGTAGAAATCCCAAGCAGAAACCCAGAGGGATCCCTTTATTGGATAGAAAATCCAGTCAAAAAATAGGATTTATCTGCATCCGCTTTGATGGTATTGTCTGGTTGGTTAGAGTGGCTGAAGCCGCATCACGAGAAATCATTCACCGCTTAATGCAGGTTCCCAAGCCTACGATAAGAGACGTGAACATGGCTAAAATGCAGGTAGCTCAAGCCCTAAACCTACAAACCCTCCCACCCAACTCAACGCTAATACGCCATCTAAAAACCAACGAAAAGAAGCTTCTCCCCATTCTACGACGAAAACACGTCCGCACCATCTCAGGCGTCACCATCGTAGCCGTGATGACCAAGCCATATCCATGCCCGAAAACAGCTCCGTGTGCCTATTGTCCAGGTGGTCCGTCAGCGGGCGTGCCTCAAAGCTACACGGGTTTTGAACCAGCCGCCATGCGAGGCATACAAAACCACTACAACCCTTATAGGCAGGTGCGTAGCCGCATCCGCCAACTAGAATCCATAGGACACAATGTGGACAAGGTTGAACTCGTCATTATGGGCGGAACCTTCCCAGCCACACCCATGCAGTATCAAACACGCTTCGTTCAACGTTGCCTTGACGCAATAACACAGCAAAAGTCACAGTCACTTGCAGAAGCCAAGAAGCAAGCGGAAACCAGCCGAATCCACAATGTGGGCATAACGGTTGAAACCCGCCCAGACTGGGCAAAACAGCAGCATGTAGACCATATGCTAAACATGGGAGTGACACGCGTGGAGCTCGGAGTCCAAAACATCCGCGACGACATATACCGCCTAGTCAACCGGGAACACACAGTCCAAGACGTGATCAACGCCACGCAAACACTGAAAGACGCAGGTCTAAAAGTAGCCTATCACCTAATGCCGGGACTACCAGGCTCCAACTTCAAACGTGACCTAAAATCCTTCCACACAGTTTTCACCAACCCCAACTTCAAACCCGACATGATCAAAATTTACCCCTGCCTCGTACTGAAAGGAACCAAAACCTACGAATGGTGGAAAAAAGGCGAATACACGCCCTACACAACTGAGGAAGCAACCAGACTCATCGCCGAAGTCAAGAAAACAGTTCCACTATGGGTACGCATCATGCGAGTTCAACGCGACATACCCGCTAACCTAATCGAAGCAGGAGTGAAACACAGCAACCTCCGCCAACTCGCCCGACAAAAACTGAAAGAACAGAATACACGCTGCCGATGCATACGATGCCGCGAAGTCGGCCACAGATGGCTAACCGACAAAGTGAAACCCGACCTCAACAATGTCCAAACCTCAACACTGAAATACGAAGCCTCCGAGGGCGAAGAAATCTTCATCTCAGCCGAAGACCCAACCAATGACATCCTCATAGGCTATCTACGCTTGCGCATTCCATCAACCAAAGCGCACAGACCAGAAATAAACACTGAACCATGTAGCATAGTGCGGGAACTCCACGTTTACGGTCCACTGGTTCCAGTTGGAAAACACAAAGCCAAAGCTTGGCAGCACAAGGGCTTTGGAGAAGCACTCTTAGCCGAAGCCGAACGCATCGCAAAGGAAGAGTACAACCGCAGAAAGGTTGTGGTTATAAGCGCATTAGGAACAAAACAGTACTACAAACGGTTCGGCTACCAACACGACGGACCCTACATGTCAAAGAAACTGGAGAAATAGAACTTGAGTGAACAGTCTTTTGGCTACAAGGGCGAAGCCTTAAAACTCCTAAAACAGACAAAGGCCGAAATCGGCGACATCATCCGTGTTGTGAAAAACGGGGAAACCCACGAGGGCATACTCATCCCAAGATCGGAGTATGGCGACGACAAACACATAGTCCTCAAACTAAAAACAGGCTACAACATAGGCGTACGCGTAACATCAACAACAAAAATCGAAAAAATAGGCGCAGGAACCAAACCCACCTTTATTCCCCCCAGCCTTCCAAAACAGAAACCAGACTTGCCTAAGGTTACAATCATCAGTACAGGCGGCACAATCGCGAGCAGAGTGGATTACCGAACAGGCGCCGTTCGCCCAGCCCTAACAGCTAGCGACCTCTACAGCGTTGTACCCGAACTCTCAGAAATTGCGACCGTCGACGCCGAAATCCTGTTCAACATATTCAGCGAAGACATCGCCAGCCAACACTGGTCAGCAATCGCCAAAGCAGCCGCAAAGCACATTGAAAAGGGCGAAGACGGAGTAGTCATAGCCCACGGAACCGACACCATGGCGTATACAGCAGCTGCACTGAGCTTCGCACTGCAGGAGTTGCCAGTGCCCATAGTTCTCGTTGGCTCCCAACGCTCAGCTGACAGACCAAGCTCCGACGCGGCTACGAATCTAACAGGCGCAGTTGTAGTAGCCTCGAAAGCTCCGTTCGCCGAAGTCGTCTTGGCTATGCATGAAACACCATCAGACAAAGCAATAGTTCTGCACCGAGGAACAAAGGTTAGGAAATGCCACACTAGCCGAAGAGACACATTCAAATCCATCAACACCGAGCCGCTGGCGAAAGTTGAAAACAATCAGGTTGTCATGCTGACTTCAGATTTTCACAGAAGAAACCGTTCGAAGAAACTCGTTTTGAAACCCAATTTTGAAGAGAAAGTGGCGCTTCTCAAGTTTCATCCGAACTTCAATCCAGAGGTTTTTGAACACCTCATCAGTAAAGGATACAGAGGCATAGTTCTTGAAGGAACCGGCCTCGGACATGCAAGCAATCAGTGTGTGCCAGTTATTCGCAAAGCTGTAGAAAAAGATGTCATTGTCGCGATGACAAGCCAATGCATCTGGGGACGAGTCGATATGAACGTTTACTATCGAGGCAGAGACCTCCTCAGTGCAGGTGTGATCCCCCTCGAAGACATGCTCTCCGAAACAGCCCTAGTAAAACTCATGTGGGCTCTTGGACAATCAGTCAAGGTGGAAGAAGCCAAGAAACTGCTCACAACCAACATAGCCCACGAAATTTCACCTCGAACCCTAACCGAAACCAACACAGGATGAAACCCATGGCAACAGACTACGGCAAACTAGGCCTGAAAGTGGGTTTAGAAATTCACCAGCAGTTGAATACAGCAGAGAAACTATTCTGCAGCTGCAAACCCAATCTCTTCAAAGACGAACCTGAAGTAACTTTTCTGCGACAACTGCGCCCTACTCAGAGCGAACTCGGACAGATTGACCCAGCAGCCTACTTTGAGTTTCAAAAAGGCGTAAGGATACTCTACGAGGCTAATAGGGCAACATCCTGCCTCGTCGAGATGGATGAGGAGCCCCCGCACAACCTGAACTCCGAAGCAGTTGAGATAGCCTTGACAATGGCGCTTATGGTGAACGCTGAACCAGCTGACGAGATTCACGTCATGCGCAAAACAGTCATAGACGGCTCAAACACCACGGGCTTTCAACGAACCTGCGTCATAGCCCTCAACGGCGAAGTGGAGGTTGAAACAAAGAAGGTTCCCATTCAGCTTATCGCGTTGGAAGAGGACGCCGCCCGAAAAATGGCGGAAGAAAACGGCGGCAAAATCATCCATTATCGCATAGACCGACTGGGCATACCCCTCATTGAAGTCGCCACTGCACCTGTTCTCTACACGCCGCAGGAGGCCGAAAAAACCGCGCTGGCTATTGGGCGCATTTTGAGGGCTACAGGCAGGGTCAGGAGAGGCTTGGGAACCATACGCCAAGACGTGAACATCTCAATTCCCAACGGAGCCCTAACCGAAATCAAGGGCGTGCAAGAACTGGAACTGGTCTCCAAAGTCATAGAATACGAGGTGCAGAGACAACTCAACCTCATCAAGATCAGAGATGAACTTCAACATAGAGGCGTAAGTGAAAACGCGTTTTCAAGCGACTTGGTTGATGTTACGAGTATATTCAGAAAAACCGAGTGCAAGGTTGTCAAAAAGGCTCTGGAAGAAAAAAAGCAGGTTTTGGCAATTAAACTGCCACTCTTCGCTGGCCTGCTCAAGACAGAGTTGATGCCGGGAGTCAGGCTTGGCACGGAGATGGCTGACCGCGCCCGCTTCTGGGGCAGAGTCGGCGGCATATTCCACACCGACGAGTTGCCCGCCTACGGAATAAAAGCCGACGAGGTTAGTGAACTTAAGAAATGCATGAAAGCGAAAGAGCAAGATGCCGTGGTCTTTGTGGCTGACACATTGGAAAACGCCACTGATGCTCTTAGAGCGGTGACTGAACGGGCACAGGAAGCACTTAGAGGCGTGCCTGAGGAGACGCGAGCCGCAAACCCCGACGGCACAACCCGTTACATGCGTCCTCGACCCGGGGCCGCCCGCATGTACCCTGAAACCGACGTTCCACCGATCCACGTTACCGAAGACTATTTGAGACAGTTGAAGACTCACCTGCCCGAGTTGCCAGAGCAAAAAATGGAGCGCCTAACAAAGTCTTTTGGGCTAAACCAGAAGCTTGCCAAACAGGTTTTAGACTCGGAATACGCACCACTTTTTGAAACCCTAGTAAAAGAAACTAAGGTCTCACCCACTGTGATCGCTGCAGTTTTAACCGAGACCTTGAAAGGCTTGAAACGTGAAGGCGTCCCAATCGAAAACGTCAGCGACGAACAGATTCGCGAACTGTTCCACCTGATTGACAGCGGCCAAACGGTGAAGGAAGCGGTGGCAGACATCGTTTCTTGGCTGGCCAAACATGAAGGGGCATCCGTGAAGGGAGCCTTGGAAAGTTTAGGTTTAGGAATGCTTTCAGAAACCGAACTCGATAAGCTGATAGAAGAGTTGATCAGAGAAAACAAGAGCCTAATCGAAAAGAGTGGTGAAGGCGCGTTTGGTGCACTCATGGGCTTAACCATGAAAAAAGTGCGCGGCAGAGCCAACACTGACTCAGTTGCCAATGTTCTGAAAAGGAAATTGAAAAAGAGCTAGCGTTTAACCTGCAGCTGCAATGTTAGCGATGACATCGGCGTAAACTTTTGCTGCGTTTCTAACATCTTTCAAGTATACGAATTCGTCATAGCTATGGGCTAAATCGAGGTAGCCTGGTCCAAAAGTCGCGGCTGGAATGCCTAGTAGTTCTCTAAAGTAGTGCGCATCGGTTGTTGCTGCCATGTGCGTAGCGACGGGTCTGTAGCCTAAAACTTTTTGAGCGCTTTCCTGAATCGCTTTAACCAGCGGGTGATCTGCTGGCGTGTATGAAGGCATAGTTGTGTTGATCACTTGGTACTGCAATTTTTCAGGAAGTATGCAACGTACGAATTCCTCAACGCCCTTTGGGTGTCCGCCTGCTGGCACTCTTATGTCCACTTCTGCCTCGCATCTTTCTGGGACAACGTTAGTTTTTGTTCCGCCTGAAATCGTGCCGATGTTGACTGTGTAGTGAGTTAGCGTTTTTGCGAGGCTACTGGCTGGAATACCTTGTCTTCTGGCGACTTCTCCTAGCTCCTTTTCGCCATTCTTAACGAGTGTTTCAGCGTCTTTTGGTGTTTTCACCGCCTCTTTTTCTATTGCCTTTAGTTTAGGCAGAAATCTGGTCAGCATTTCAATGGCGTTTTGACCCAGCGCCGGTGTGCTTCCATGCGCTGGTTTCCCAAGAGCGGTGATTTTAAACCAGAATGTTCCACGTTCGCCGCCGACGATGCCGTATTTTTCGCCGAGGTAACTGGTCGGTTCAGTGATGATACACATGTCACTTTTCAGTTTCTTGTTGTTGAGTAGCCATTGAACTCCTGCGGGCCCCTGAGCTTCTTCGTCTGGTACAACGAGAACAGTTGTCTTTCCGGTGAGCTCATTTTCGTGTTCTTTGGCGGCTGTCAACGCCATGAGCATTGCAGCTACTCCACCTTTCATGTCGGTTGAGCCTCGTCCGTACAATTTGCCCTGTTTTATTTCGCCCTTATATGGGTCAACAGTCCATTTGTCGAGGTCGCCTGCTGGAACCACATCGATGTGTCCGCAGAGAATAAGCGAAGGTTTGTCCTTTCCGACCGTGGCTAGTACGCTTCTGTGTCCTTTTTCAGGTTCAAACGTTTGATACCTTATGCCCTCTTCATCGAGGAAGTGTTCTACAACGTATGCGGCTTCTGAGACATCGCCTGGCGGGTTCTCGCTTCTTGCCCCGATGAGTTCGATGCAGAGTCTGTTTAAGTCGGTTTGGCGTTTTTCAATTGCTTTCATCATTTTTGTGCCGAGTGTTTTCAAAGTGTGTTGCACCAACTAGTGTCTTGTTTGTTCAGCAAACGCTTAATAAATGGTTATTTATCTTGAGTATGCCTAATCGAGTTTAGCATGGAGTGTCCGTTTCAAGCATGGCGAAGTTTAAGATCATAGTTTCGGACCCTGCTGATGGCAAGTCTAAAGTGGTTGAGTTGGAGGGTACTCGAGCTGTGCCGTTGATTGGCAGGCGTTTGGGCGAAACCATCGACGGTTCAGTTGTGGGCATGTCAGGCGTAAAACTGCAGATTAGAGGCGGTTCAGATAAAGATGGGTTTCCGATGCGTCCGAATATCCATGGCGGCGTCAGGATTGGTGTGGTCTTAAGCGAGGGTGTGGGTTTTCATCCTACACGTGAAGGTGAACGACAAAGGAAGACTCTTCGGGGAAATACGATTACTGAAGAGATTGTTCAAGTTAACATGAAGATTCTGGAGAAAGCGAAAAAGACTGAGAAACCTAAGAGGGAAAAGAAGGCGAAAACCGAGGCTGCAGCAGAGAAGAGAGAGTCTGAAGCCGAACCGAAGCCAGAAGAAAGCACAGCAGAGCAAACTGGCAAAGCTGAATCCCCCACAACGTGAGTCGAGGTGAAATCTTCTGAAGAAGTTGCCTAGGCAGCCTGAGGTCAACATTGGAACAATAGGACATGTGGATCATGGAAAGACCACGCTTGTTCAGGCGTTGACTGGAGTTTGGGCGTCTAGGCACAGTGAGGAGCTTCGCAGAGGAATCACCATCAAATTAGGCTATGCGGACGCTGCGATTTACAAGTGTCCCAGTTGCCCGCCGCCTCAATGTTACTCAACTGAGCCCAAATGCAAAGGCTGCAGCAGTGAGGGTGAATTTATACGCGCCGTGAGTTTTGTTGATGCGCCAGGTCATGAAGCACTTATGGCTACAATGCTTTCTGGCGCTGCGCTGATGGACGGCGCCATGCTTGTTGTGGCTGCTGATGAGCCTTGTCCTCAACCGCAGACTCGGGAGCATTTGGCCGCGATAGAAATCGTGGGCGTAAAAAACCTTGTGATTGTTCAGAACAAGATTGACTTGGTCGATGAGAAGCGGGCAATGGACAATTACGGTGAGATAACCAGTTTTGTGAAGGGCAGCATTGCCGAGAATGCACCTGTGATTCCGATTTCGGCTCAGCACGGAGCCAACATGGACGTGTTGATTCAGGCGTTAGAAGAACATGTGCCTACGCCGAGGCGTGATTCCACGAAGCCTCCTAGGCTGCATGTTGTGCGCTCTTTTGACGTGAATAAACCTGGCACCACAATTGACAAGCTGGCTGGTGGCGTGCTCGGCGGCACCATACTTCAAGGCATGTTCAAGGTCGGCGATGAAATCGAGATTCGCCCAGGTGCGCGGGTTGAAAAGTCTGGAAGAGCGTTGTATGAGTCTTTGTTCACTGAAGTTGTAAGCCTTGAGGCGGGGGGCCAAACAGTTGAGGAGGCTCAGCCCGGCGGATTGGTTGGTATGGGCACGCTTCTCGACCCGTCTTTGACAAAGGCTGATGGTTTAACTGGCAATCTTGTGGGTAGGCCCGAGTCTTTGCCGCCGACGCTTACAGAGGTAACTATGGAGACGCATCTGTTTCCACGCGCCCTCGGAACCAAAGAACTCATGGAAATCGAAAGCGTACGAGCCGGTGAAGCTCTTCTCTTAGATGTTGGAACCTGCATAACCGCTGGAAGCGTGGTCTCCATGAAAGGTGAAGACGCCACGCTTAAACTGAGTCGCCCCATTAGCGCTGAAGAAGGTTCTCGTTCGGCCATAAGTCGAAAAATCGCGGGAAGATGGCGACTCATTGGCTATGGAATATTAGAGTAAAAAGATGTTTATTTTTTGGGTTTTGTTGCTCTGATTATACAGAATGAGTATATGTCTGGGACCCTTGGAAAGAGGTCAATTCCTCCTGGTGTGGGGCGAACTGAGCCGCGGTGGAGTTCTTCTAGGCTGAATTCGAACCCTACTTTTCTAAAGATTTCATCAACACCGTTTCTGACATAAAACTGAGCCAGACCTAATTCTTTTGCCTTCGCATAGTTCTCTGTCTGTTCTGTTGTGAACATGAAGTTGGTGATGAAAATCCCGTGCGGAACGAGCACGCGAAACGTTTCTTGAATCGCTTTTCCGTCGTTTCTTATGTTCGGTAGACCAAGGTTTGAAACCATTGCTGGAACAGAACTGTCTCGGAAGGGCATAGCCTTGGCATCAAACGCCAAAAGCGTCACCTTTTCCTCCAATTTGTTCGCTCTCAGCCGCTTCAGGTTATTATGGAGAACCGTGGGGCTGAAATCTGTGGCAACGTAGACACCGTTTCCCCGACGTGAACGGATAAACTCTTTGAAGAACCCGCCTCTGCCACACGCAATTTCCAGAATTATGGGAGGCTTGTCCTTTTCCACTTCGTAGAGAACCTTCTTTGTCTTTTCATACCCAGTTAGATAATCCTTTGTGTAAATGCTCTCTGTCGCCCGTTCCAGAATCTGCTCATTCTCCAGTAGCAGACCCTTGAGAAAATGATGCTCCGGTTTGATGTTTCCAAGGAAAGTCTTAGTTAGCAAGAAAAACTGAATCGGATGTTCCCTTCGAAATCTTGTGGCAAAGTCTTCCTGTTCTCTCCAAAAATCATCCCTCTTTTCTCCACCATCAAGAAAAACTCCAATGCCGTCCACGACAGGATATTTTCTTTTACAGTTTTTGCAGACAAACTCGCCTTCAATCAGATGGGTCTCGTCTTGTCTAGTGAACCGACTTTTTAGTTCCCCATGGCAGACAGGGCACACAAGCATGGAAACAAGAGCCTTATGCATTCCAGAGCCGAACCTTACTTTCCTTTTCGGTTTTTTTGCCACTTCTCTATTTCTCTGTTCAAAAACTCTAGGCGAGCGTAAAGTGTTGGGTCGCTCCATTTCTTCCGCATTTGAAGGATTATGGTTTTTGACGTTTTCCAAAAAGATTTTACATCGTCTGGACAAAAATCAACAATGAGTTTCTTTGGCATAGTCCCTCTCCACAAAAGTTCCGAGAAGGTCAAAGAAATTGCCTATTCTGTAGAAAAACTTCCTGCCTTCGCTGCCCAGAGGACAACGTTTCTGGAAATCTTCCAAATTTTCAGCATGAAAATCCTTGAAAAACCATGTGAAGGCATCAATCATCGAATCAGACGAATACATCTCATAAATCTTCAGCAAGAGTTCGGCTTCTTTAAACTTGTCATTTGTCAAATGTCATGCCCTCCGAGTAATTGCTTAACTTCATGATTAATTCTCATTACGTATTCTTAAAACAATATTGCAGGTGTGAAAGAGACTAATGTTCTGGGTAAAGGAATAATTGTTTAGGCTTCTTTTGTTTCTGGTTCTTTTACCATCACGATTAACAATAGCATTGCTGCTAGTTCAGCAACGGCGAAGATGTAAAAGGGCACAGTTGGACCCAGAGTTTGAAACGTGAAGCCTCCAACGGGTGCGCCTACTGCAGCTGAAACGGCGCCTACTATGAGCCAAAGCGAGGTGATTCTCCCTCTAACTGACCTTGTCGTGAAATCGGCTTGAAGAGCCTCATGAGCCGGTGCATAATAGATCCCAGCTGCAACCAGCAATAGAGCAGTAGCCATGACTTGAATGAACGCCCGCGACAAAGTAAACAACAGAATCATCGGAACGGTTGCTAACAACGAGATTATCATTATTTTTCTTTTGCCGAATTTGTCGCTGAGCCAGCCTCCTGGAATTTTCAGGATACTGGCTAATAGAATCTGCAGACTAACAACAGTGCCCCATTCCAATTCAGTGAGCCCAGCCACATTAGTAGCAAAAAAAATGTAATAGGATCCCACTGCACTGTTTGAAAACATGACCAAAGCATAAGCCCCAATCAAAACTTTAAGACCGCGTGGCAACGCATAGTCTGAGGGTTCTGAGAAGCCAAGAACGGCATCTCGCAAAGAGATAGCAGGATTTTTCACAGCCTTGAAGTGCTTTGTTTCTTTGAGCAGGACAAAAACTGGGATTGCAGACAAAAAAGCTAAGGACGCTGCATAAATGCAAGCAATTCTAAAACCGTTTTCTAAGCCGTAGTTTTGAATCAGCCACCCTCCGATTAGTGGAGATATCGCTGATGGAAGTGCTGAGACAACCTGTAGAGAGGCGATTCCCCTAGTTCGTTTCTCAGGTGGAATAGAGTCTACTACGATGGCGTGGGTCGCTGGATTGGCCAAGGTCCCAATTGTGGCCAGCAGAGTCAACGCTCCGAACATGCGCCAATCTTGGACAACAGCATAAAGAAGAGGAAACAAAACACCATAGAAGGCGGCGAACACGATGATTCTTCTCCTGCCATGGTAATCAGCGATAAAACCCCCGATGGATAGCGTGAAAAACTGGATGAAAGCTGCCGCTGACCCCAGCAATCCAACGGTCAATAGGTTTCCGCCGATTTCAACAAAATATTTGGAGATGAAGACACCTACGAAGCCTCCAAGGGACCCGATGGCGCCACTTAAGGCTAGAACTAAGATGTTTCCACGAAAGAAACCTGAAACATCCTGTTTTTGTTGTTCTCTCTCGAAACTTGCGTTTGACAATTGCTTAATCCTTCGCTATCTTGTACCGCTTCGTAACGTTTTCCATTTTCCCATTCTCGAAAGCGTAGATTTTCTTTAGCTTCTTTCTCCAATCTCTCTCATACATGAAAGGGTCATCTATCCTCTTCTCCGACGGATCAACGTGAACCCATCTCTCCTTTTTGTTGTCCCAGACTTCAGTCCAAACGTGATCCGTCATGTCAAGTATCAAGCGCGCTCGAATGCCATGCACCAGGCATAGGCTTGTAAAAAGAATACTGAACTCTCCACAGCGTCCTCTGCCGTAGGCCAATATTTCCTTTGGATCATTGTGCCGAATAATGTCCCCCTTGTCAAACTTCAATCGCTCATGCGTCCAATCCAGCAGCTCTGGCAAAGTGTATTTTCTCTTGAACATAGATTCCAGTTCGTGAAGCAGAGAGGGTTCAGCTAGCTTTTCGCTCAGTTCACGGTATTTTTCAATTGACTTCTGGTCTGCAGCAACCATGCGCATGGCTCCTCGGAGGCAGCATTCGAGTTTGAAATCGCTGGTATCAGAGAATTCAGCCAAGCCTACAAAGTAGTTGTGAAGCAGCAATCATGATTAAGCGTTAACACGCCTTCATTCACCCAATACCTAAGCTAGAGAGTGCCTAGCTCCCTAGGTTTCTGCGTTCCAAGAATATTTGGATGATCGGTGATCTGACCTGTTCTCCATAAAATGTGAAAACAGGTAAAACGTATGGAGAGCGTGAACATAAGAACACGAAGTACTCTTTCGTGATCACTATGCCTTTATCCTCAGATAGTGCTGCAGACGTGTTGCGTTATGCTTTTAAATCATGCAGAGCAAAGAAGAAACGGATAATCATGTATACGCGCGAAGAAGCTGGTGTGTTAAGTTTTGCACTGGGAGGGGCCCTTTTCCTCATTGCGCTATACTACATTCTTGAGAATGCAAACAAACCTTACATTGACGTAGGGCTGTTTGCAGTATCCTTCGTGTTTCCATTAGGATTCGTGGCATTCTTGTTACTTGCTCTAGGGCTTTTGTCTATAACTAAGCCTTCACGTAATCCATAGAGTTGTTTGAACTGGATAATTCCCCCGTGCGTCTTAGCCCATGTTCACTCCAAATGGAGAACTAGTGTAGAATACCAGACATATCTGGATCCAAATAAGGTTAGGTTGAAGATGTGCAAAGAATAAATAGGGTTACCGTCAATTGGAAAAACGTGACTTTGAAGATTATTTTGGACGCCAACTTTCTATTCGTTCCGTTGCAGTTCAAAATCGACATCTTCGAAGGCATAACGCGGCTTCTAAACAAGAAGTTTGAGCCGATTCTCCTATCAACGACACGCCGAGAACTGCAGACAATGGCTGACATGGGCTCGCCTCAGCTTCGGAAGCAGGCTGCAGTGGCGTTGAAATTCGCAGAAACATGCAAGGTAATTGATGTTAAGAAGCGTGCCGAAGAGACAGACGACGACGTAATTCTGCGAATCGCATCTGAGTGGAAAAGCACAGTTGCTACAAACGATCGAGAACTGCGGAAGAAACTGAGAGGCAGAAACATACCTGTAATATTTTTGAGGGGAAAGAATCGATTTGATTTAGAAGGTGGTTTAGGTTGACCTCAAGCCTAGTAAGTCTCATTGTTTATCAGACTTGACGCAAAGGAGCAAGTTGTGGCGCCTTGAAGAGAATTTCTGTGATTATACCCGCCCTCAACGAAGAGAGATTTTTGCCTCTCACACTTGAAAGCCTCAGAAGCCAGACCGTAAAGGATTTTGAACTTATTGTCAAAGACGGACTAAGTAAAGACGGAACTGTTGAAACCGCAGAAAAGTATGGCGCAAAAGTGTTCTCCAAAAACGATTCGTCTCCAGGCGAGGCGAGAAACCAAGGCGCGAAATCTGCTGGTGGCGACATCCTTGTCTTCCTAGATGCAGACACTTTGCTTGCTTCAGATGCACTAAGTAAATTCGCGGAGGATTTTCTAAGGTATGATGCGGTGATGGTCTTTCCGAAATACTCGCTCAGAGAGCAAGAAGCCTCAATCGAAAGCAAGCGTGGGAGTACTGAGAGTTTCCTTGTGAAGTCATGGTTTACATTTGAAGATTTTTTCAGAAAATATGCAGACGTTTACGCAGGCGGCATGTGCATGGCCTGTGACGCAAAGGCATTCAAGAGAATCGGCGGATTCAACGAAAACCTGAAGGTTTGCGAAGACATTGAAATATCATATCGATTCAGAAAAATCGGGCCGGTCATCGCTGATCACAACATTGTTGCCTATCCTTCTGCAAGAAGATACCTCAAAGGCGGCCTAGTTAATTCGCTGCTTACGTATCTGACCTTCCGTGTGCAGTGGCAACTTGGTCTGGCTCAGCCAAAACCAAAACTCTTCAGGTAGAACCCGAAAAGAGTTTTAAACCCGAATCTTGAATTGATGATGGGGTTTTTGTGGTCAAGTCACGGTCAGTTTTCAAGGCAATGTTACTGACCCAGTTCCTACTGGTTCCAATGTTTGCTCTTGCGCCTCAAGCCTCCCTTGAAGAAGCTTCGGGCAGCAACACCTTGACATTTCAAAAAGGGATGTCTTACGCGACCTATGCGAACATGGCGCCCGATGCGTTCGGCAGTGCTGAATCCGATGAGTCCCTGAGACGCATGAAACAGATTGGAGTGGAGTGGGTGGCAATAAATGTGGTAGGATGGTATCAAACAAACGCTTACTCCGCAGATATCCACAAAAACCCTAAACAAGCACCCACAAATGACGCCCTCATTCATGTGATACAGAGTGCCCATGACCTAGGGATGAAAGTGATGTTAAAGCCGATGATTGATCTAGAAGACAGTCGATGGAGAGGAGAAATTCGGCTTTCTAAGCCATGGTTTCAAAACTACTCGAGCTACATCAACTTATTTGCAGAATTTGCTCAACAACAGAATGTTGAGATGTTCTGCGTTGGCACGGAGTATAAGTCGACAACGTCTTGGACACCCCAATGGAGAGGCATAATCTCTGGAGTTCGTTCGCGTTTTCACGGTAATATCACCTATGCAGCCTCTTGGGATGAGTTTTCTTCCATTTCTTGGTGGAATGACCTTGACTACGTTGGAATAGACGCGTATTTTCCGTTGTCAAACCGGAATGACCCTTCAATAGTTGAAATGAAGACAATATGGGAGAACATTGCGAGCTTCTTGGAATCGTTTTACCAGAAGGTTGAGAAACCAATAATATTCTCCGAGATTGGTTACTTGAGTACCGACGGAACGAACATAGACCCTTCAAACTACAAGCTGCAAGAAATTCCTGGAAGGCTTATCGACCTTCAAGAACAAGCTGACTGCTACGAAGCTGCTTTCGAAACGCTTTGGAACCAAACATGGCTTTATGGCTTCTACTGGTGGTACTGGCAGACTAACCCCAACGCTGGCGGTTCAAACAATAGCGATTATACGCCGCAGAACAAGCCAGCGCAAGGCATTATTGCCCATTGGTACTCACTCAACTGGTACTCAGTTTTTGATCACGTCGAGTACACTGTTTGGGGTTTCTCGTTGGTTGCTGTGGTTGAAGCAGCAATGATTGGTGTTCTTTGGAAACGGCGAAGGACTGTTCCGAAAGGCTAATATGTTTGGGTTCTTAATTTTGGACAAGCTTGACTTATTTAAGGAATAGGACATGTTTAAGTTAGTTTCACTTGAGGACACAATTCGTATCCCGCCTGCAAAATTCGGTGACCCAATCGAAGCTGTGGGCTACGAGCAGTTAAAGAGCAAGTATGAGGGCATGGTCGATGAGGAACTGGGTTACGTCATAGCCGTAGTCGACATCCAAATCAACCCTGTGGGCAAGATTATCCCGGGGGATGGAGCTACATACCACCGAGCCGTGTTTTCTCTACTCACTTTCTATCCCAAACTCCAAGAGGTCGTGGAAGGCGAAGTCGTGGAAATCGCCGACTTCGGTGCCTTTGTGCGAGTTGGCCCAATCGACACGTTGTTGCATGTTTCTCAACTCTTGGACGACTACATATCCTACGATGAAAAACAGGGCGTGCTCATGGGCAAAGAGTCCAGGCGCAAGCTGGCGACAGGCGATCAGGTTAGGGTGCGGATAACTGCGGTTTCACTCAGCCGAGGCGGAGGCTCAGGCAAGGTAGGCGTTACGGCTAGGCAGCCGTTTCTGGGCAAACTCGAGTGGATACAGCACGACTTGGAAAAAATGAAGAGCGGTGGAGCCGAAAAAGCGAAGAAACCAGCGGCTGCGGCTGCTCCAGCGCCTCCGACTGCTAAGAAGTGAATTGGAGGAGCAAGCGTATGAGTGAAAAAGCATGCAGAGACTGTAGCTACCTGACAACTGAGACCACTTGCCCCAACTGTAAATCCACAAGCTTCAGCGACGACTACTCTGGGCTCGTCATCATATTCGACCCAGAAAACTCCGCCATAGCCAAAGCCATGAAAGCAACAAAAAAAGGTAGATACGCGCTGAAAGTGCGTTAGGATAATCCTTGTTCTTGACTTTCTCAGCGATGGAGGTTGCAGAAATAAGAAAAGCATCAAAACAGACGCTCAGCCTTACACCTAGACTACGCCAAGAGCTTAAGAATCCCTTGGGGATCCTGCTAAGGGACACCCCAGAGCAAACGATGAGACAGCTCACCGATCTGGTCCTCAAAGAAAAACCCAAATGCATTATTTCAGTCGGAGACATGGTGTCTCAGAACATGCTGAAACATGGCATTCAACCGCAGATCATTATTGTCGATAACAAAGTCATGAGAGAAAAGAGCGAACCCATCAAGACAACAGTTAGCAAATTGGTAAGCGTAAAAAATCTTGCTGGAACTCTGACCCCTGAAACATGGATAGTCATAAACCGAGCTTTGAAACAAAAACAACCGACGCAAGTGCTCGTGGAGGGTGAGGAAGACCTCTTAGCGCTTGTTGCAGTTTTGGAGGCGCCTGAAGGCTCGTTGGTAGTTTATGGGCAGCCACATGAGGGAGTTGTGGTGGTCACAGCTGACAAAGAAACCAAGGAACGAGTGCAAAAAGTCGTAGATTCCATGGAGCCTACTCCAAAAAGCTAAAGTAAAGGATGCCGCATCAAATCAACAACCCCGCATCGAAAGAAGATGGGCAGATGGAAATCAAAATCACCAATCAACAATACAATCCGTTGCTGAAGCGTAGAGAAATAGTCTTCGAAGTTGAACATGCTCAGACAAAGGGCACGCCGACACGCTTAGAAATACGTGACACGCTTGCAGGAATGCTCAAAACTAACTCAGAAGCCGTGTACGTAAGACGAGTCGTAACAAAGGCTGGAACCATGCGTGCCATGGGCGAAGCCAACGCTTACGACTCTGTTGAACAAGCCAAACTCGTCGAACCAAAATACATAGTCGCCAGAAACACGGCGAAAGAAAAGAAAGAGCAAGCTGAAAAACCTGAAGCGCCCAAACCACCAGAAAAAACTGAGCAACCAGTCAAGAAGGAGTAGAAAGTAGATGGCAGAGAAAGCTAAAGGAAAGAAAGAACAACCAAAGCCGACAGAAAAAGCAACCCCCAAACCAACGGGCAAACCCACCGAGAAACCCGCTGGAAAACCTACTGAAAAACCTGCAGAGAAACCGACTGAAAAACCAGTGGAGAAACCTGTCGAAAAGCCAGTGGAAAAACCTAAGGCGAAGAAGCCAGAGAAGGTCAAGAAAAAGGAGAAAGGCGCTTACACGCGATACAAGGTTGACGCCGCAGGTTTAACGAGACTCCGCCCCTACTGTGAACGTTGCGGCTCTGGATATTTCATGGCTGACCACGGCAACCGTTTTACTTGCGGACACTGCGGGTTCACCCGCTACAAACGAGCCTGAGAAAAGGGCATGCTTAAATCTTAAAGCAACGATAGAAGGTGTGCACAGGAACTATGATATTCTATGATAAAAGTCGGCGTGTTTATTCATCAAGTATCAGCTGAACGTCTCTGGGACATTGAAAAACCGATTCCACCTGTGCAAATTGCGACCAATCTCAATTTGGTCGGAGTTGAACAGAAAAGAGACGACCTGCTTGAAGTTCCGTTTGTTTTCACTATAAACTACAATCCCGCTGTGGCTCAGATAAGCGTTAAGGGAAAAGCCCATGTCACAGGCGAAAAAGAAGAGCTAAAGCAAATTCATAATTCTTATGCAGAAAAGAAGCCACCACCAGTTATTATAGTGCAGTCGATTTCCAACGTTGCCTTTCTTGAGTCGATCGTTATTACTCGTACTTTGAATATTCCGCCGCCCGTCCCATTGCCTCAAATATCTCCCACGCCTAGCGAGGCAAAAAAGCTTGGAGAACCATCATACAGAACCTAAAACCATGTTTTCTTAATGAACCTCTTTTACTATTGAGGTTCCTTCCATGTTCTGAACGGTTATGACGTGAACGCCCTCCTCAGCAAACGTGATTTGGCTGGGAGTTATCACCAAGTATTGAGCGTCTGAACCACCTATAGAAGAGATAATCATCCGAGCAATTATTTCCCTATTTTTCGGATCCATGTGAATATCATATTCGTCCACTGCACGAAAAGATGAGCGCACATGCTGTTGAAGAGCTAGAAGAAACATCATGGTCGCCGTGCTTCTCTCTCCACCGCTCTGAGTGAAAGCGTCAAGCGGCACAGGTTTTGCTCCTTTGAAACCCACAAATATCTGCAGCCCAGCTGCCTCAATGTCATGTTCGTTCAATAAGCGAACCTCACCCTGAGCCTGAGCACTGACAAGAATCGTCTGGTATTGAACGTTGACGTGGTCGAGAAGGCCTTGGAGAACCGTATGCCATGCTTCCATGCGTGTTTTTACTTCAACTAAGGCTTTTTCTCGGTTTTCAGCCACCAGTTGAGTCTTCTCTTTGAGCTCCAAGTAGAGTTTGGAGTAGGATTCGTACATTTTCTCGATGTCTTCTGACACATCGGCCAAAGCTGCAATGTGCCCATCAGTGAGGCGCATCTCATCCAAGGTTTCATCTATACTCTTTAAAGCGGCGATTTGAGGTCCAGTTTCCTCAGCTCTTTTTGTTTCACTGCTTTGTTCTGTTTTTGCCGATTGGAGTTCCTTGTTCAGTTTTTCCACAGCTTTCAGAAGATTTTCTTTCTTATGCTGAAGCAAGGCTAAACGAATCTTATCGTCGATAAGCGTTTGATAAGTCTTCTCAGTTTCCTGGTTCAGCTTACTCATTCCAGCATCTGCGTCAGTAACCTGATTTTCCAGTGATGCAAGTTGTTTACTCGACGCCTCCATTTGCTGCTTCAGGTTTTCGCTTTTGCTGTTGAGCTGCTGGATCCAAGTGTCTTCAAGCTCCTCGTAGCTTTTCTTTATTTCAGTGAGTTGGTCCCGTAGGTCAGTTGGGTTAGCACCACTTGGAACGCTGTTTTCCAGTTGTTCAAGTTTGTATAGATAGTCTTTCATTGCTACTCGACGTGACTCTGACCATGACCGCGTTTCTTTCATTGATTGATCAGACGTAAACAGTTCGGACTCGAAGCGAGCTCTTTCTCGCTCCAGAGCAAGGCGTTCTTCAAAGAGTAAATTCCATTTTTGTCTGGCTTGATTGAGCGCGGCTTGCACGCCTGTTAGCTTGTTTTCAACTGTCTGGGTGTCTTTTTCGATTTTTCCGATTTCTTCCTGCTCTCGTTCAATCTGTTTCTTCAAGTCGTTAACTGTTTTTTCTTTCTTTGCAACCTGTGCCCAAGCGAGTTCACGTTCGAGGAACCGCCGTTTCATGATTAACTGTTTTTTCTGTTGATATCGGTCGTATTGTTCTCGCCAATAGGAAAGTGTTTGCTCAGCTGACTCTATGAGTTTGCCTACCGATTCTTCTTCGCTCAAGACTCGGCTCAGCTTGCGTTGGGCTTCTGCAACGTTGCGCCGGTAGAATTCGAAGCCCACTGCTGCTTCTACCATGCGTAGTTTCTCTTGAGGCTGCAAGACTGTGAACTGTTCTGTCATGGTCTGGTGCATGAGGATAAGCATGTTGTTCGGGTCAACGCCCAGTTTGGATAGCAGTCTGTCAACGTCTTGCTTGGTCGCTGCCCTGTTGTCCAGCTCAAACCAGTATTTTCCATCCCTTCGCAGAACGCGGGTGAGAAAGATCTGGTCTTTGTCAATTTTCTGAATGGGTCGGCGTCCAGCTTTATGTGAATTATCTAGGATCAGTGTGACTCTGGCCTGATCTTTGCCCCAGCGGATTAGGTCACTCAGTTTTCTGGAGCGTTCAGTGTAGGATTGACCAAGCGCAAGCGATATACCCAGGAGGATCGATGATTTGCCCGCGCCGTTTGGTCCGCACACTATGTTTACGCCCTGTTTGAACGGTATGCGGGCGTACTCATATGACATGATGTTTTCAAGTATGACCTCTTGAAGCAACATGACTGCGGACCTTATGCAAATTGCGGTATATGATAGAAATCGGTCTCCTATTAAGGAGTTATTGTACTAAGTTTTAGAGGTTTATTAAAGAAAGCTAAAATGCCGTGTTCTCAAAATATAGGCTTAGTGGACAAGCGCTTTTTGTAGGAATTCGTCGATTGGGCTTCGATTTAGGTTAAGTCCAAGCTTTTCTTGTGGGATTCCCATGGCTAAACCCAACAACTGCGTGTAATAGATTACTGGCACGTTGAGTTTGGCGCCTGTTGTGGCCGCGGCGCTTTTTTGTCTCATGTCGAACATGTTTTGGCAGGATGGGCAGGAGTCGATTAGAGCGTCGGCGCCTAGGTCTTGAATCGCTTTAAGCTTCAGTCCTGCAAATGTAAACGCGGCGTCTGGATGAGAGAGCATGAGCATGGCGCCGCAGCAGTCCAGCTTTTCTGGATACTTGATGCTTGTGGCGCCCAGCCATTCGATGAGTCTGTCGAGTTTCTGTGGGTTTTCTGGGTCGTCAACTGTTCCTATGCTGCTTGGGCGGAGTATGTGGCATCCGTAGTGCACAGCCAATTTGAATCCGTTTAGTGGATGGATTACTGCCTTTTTTATGGTGTCTTCTCCAATCATGTCGTGGAGAAAGTCTACTGTGTGCCAGATTTTTATTTTTCCGGAATAATGCAGCTCTTCCTCCTTCAGAAGTGTGTTGATTTCTTCGCGGAGTTTCTCATCATGGCTGAGATGGTAAGAAGCTTCAAAAAAGGAGAGGTGGCAACCGTTGCACACGGCTAGCAAGTCGGTGAAACCCATTTTCTCAGCGATGGCTATGTTGCGAGTTGCCAGATAAACCGCGGCGGTCATGTTTACGCTTTGAACTTGGGGTCCACAGCAGGATGCGTTTTCCAAGTCTACGAGTTCAACGCCCAAGCGCGGCATGACTTCACGTACAGACATTTCGTAAGAGTACTGCACGGTGGGAATGACACAGCCCCAGTAAACCGCCGTCTTCACGGCTACTGTGCACTCTCCCCTCGACTTGTCTTTTCCAAAACTTTCATGAACGTTGCCTTAAACCGTTCATCGGGCTCGCGAAACTTGGGCAACCCGAGTTTTTCACGGTCGATTTTCTCAAGTTTGCGAGTTATTGTTGCCTGCGGTCGCGAAACGTAGCCGCATTCAAGAATCATGCTTAACGACTGGAGGAAGCTCTCGGGCACCTTTGCCTCTTTTTCAACGGCCAAGTTTCTCAGAGCAATAATGAGGTCGACTGGCGCTACGGCTTGGGGGCAGCGTTCCTTACACTTTAGGCATGTAGCGCAGGTCCAGATGATGCCTGAGCTGACCAATTCATCGATAAAGCCTGCCTTTGCCAACGCCACAATCTCATGCGGCTTCAGTTCCAACATTTTCATCGATGGACAGCCGCTTGTGCACTTGATGCATTGATAGCAGTTGTAGGGCTTGTGCTCACCGATTTTGCCTAAAACCCGTAAGCGTAGGTTCGCATCGGGTTTTTTTGAGGTCATCTGATCAGTGATGGTCATAGAGTAGAAAAAGAGCAACCATACTTTATAGGCATTATGATTTTCTATTAGGGCTTTGCATAGTTCCAACGTAGGCGTAGATTTTTCGGATTTTCATTGCTCTGAGTGCGCTGTAGCGGCAGTAGCCATCCATTAGGATCCAGTCTTCTTCTCTGACTATGACTGGCCAGATGATCAAATTATAAGTTTCAATTTCTTGTTGAAGTTCATGGCTTCGTTTAGCAAGGCTTTCTGAAAAGTTGTAGCCAGTTTTACCATCCACGTAGTTCATGAGGTCAGGATTCAGTTTGATTCGGTTTATCTCTGCAATTTCCAAGCTCCATTTGCGTTGTGACAGAGTCTTTAGCCATTTGTCTTCACGCGGGTCGCGATGTTCACTCTGGGCATCTGCTTCCCACTCCTTCCGAATTTCAGTGTTGATGTAGTCGTAGATTCCGTCAGGGTCTTCAATCACCCAGTATGTTATTCCGTCAAGTCTGCGGATTGGTGTAGCTGAAAACCGTTTCATAACGGTAAAACTCTAGGGCGAACGCAAGATTAATGTTTGCTTTGGCTGAAATCGTAACTGGAAGAGGGAAGGGTTCACGTTCTTCCACGTAATATTGACGACTGAGTGCAATCTTCAGTGCAGGTATTGCTTTGGAGAGGCAACAGACGATGTTGACGCTGATTTTCCAGATTTTGAGATCGATTACCACTTACCTAGAAGCATCGGTTACGATTTGAAGTCGTTAGACAGATTTTGTAGGCAAGACCCAAATTGCGTGTTGACTTTCTACGGTGGAGAACCCCTGCTTCGCATTGACGACATAAAGCACATTATGGATAACGTAAGGGCTGAACGTTTCTTGATACAAACCAATGGTCTACTATTAGATCGGTTAGATACTAAGCATGTTAACCGTTTCCATACGATTCTTGTCTCAGTTGACGGTGACGAAGCCTTAACCGATTTTTACAGAGGCAAAGGCACTTTTAGAAAGGTTATCGACAACTTGAAGCTGATTAAGCAGAATGGTTTCAAGGGCGAATTGATTGCTAGAATGACCGTGATGGAACACGCCGACATAGATGAGCAGGTTAAATGGCTTTTGAAGAATGATGAGTTTCCATTTTCTTCCGTGCATTGGCAGTTGAACGCAGGTTTTTGGAAAAATGACTTTCACCGGAGAAGGTTCGAGGAGTGGAGTGATAAGGACTATAATCGTGGAATTCGTAATCTCGTCAAGTTTTGGGTAGACCAGATGGAAAAAAGCGGACTTGTTTTGCGTCTTTATCCTTTCCTTGGAGTGGCTCGGTCGCTTCTTTACGGCGAAAGAGACAGTTTGCTGCGATGCGGTGGAGGATGGATAAACTATGCCATTCAAACAGACGGTTATGTTGTTCCATGTCCAACTTTGTGGGGCATGAAAGACTATTATCTTGGACACGTTGGAGACGCTAATCCACTTAGACTTGAGAAGGTCTTTGTGGGCGAACCATGCACAAACTGTGACATCTACGGTATTTGCGGAGGTCGATGCCTCTACGCGAACATCACAAAGCGATGGGGCACTCACGCTTACAATCTGATCTGCAACACGGTGCGGAACCTGATAGATGCCGTAGCTGGAGAACTTCCGAGGATGAAGCGGCTTATTGACAGTCAACGAATAAGCTTCGAGGACTTCGAGTTCATGAAGTTCAACGGCTGCGAAATAATCCCTTAAGATTCTAAAACGCTTTTTCTTGATTCCACAATGAGACGTAATGCTTCAAAGCTCCAGTCAATGTTGGCGTAGGTTGGCAGAATTTTTATTTTCTCACAGTAGACCCCCTAGTCTAATATATGATCCAAATAGGCTCCAAAGAGGCTGTCACTAATCGAAATCACAATGCTTTTCTTATTCCAACCGTAACCTTATGCTTCCAAGCGCAGTTAATGTTGGAATGAAACATGGCGAAGCAGCATTCAGCGTTGGTTATTGGTGGTGGCATAGCAGGAATACGAGCCAGTCTTGACTCGGCTCAAAACGGGTTTTTGGTGTATTTGGTTGAAAGGCAATCGGCTCTCGGTGGCACGGTTAAACAGCTCAGCAGACTGTTTCCTACACTTCAGGATGCGGAAGAGACAATTAATCCCTTGATTGAGAAGACAGTTTCCAATCCGAATATCAAAGTGCTTACTGGGACAGAGGTTAAAGGCGTCGCTGGATCAATCGGCAACTTCAGGGCAGAAATACTGAAGAAAGATGGAGAGCAAGAAGTTCAAGCAGACGTAATTATCGTGGCAGCTGGTTTCAGTCAGTACGACGCGCAGAAAGTGGGTCAGTACAGGTATGGCCAATATCGCAATGTCACCACGGGCTTAGAGTACGAAGCAATGTGCAAGCCCAACGGACCAACACACGGAAAGATTGTGCGCCCAGACAACGGTCAGAAACCAAAAAGCGTAGCCTACATCTTATGTGTGGGTTCCCGAGATGAGAAGCATCTGCGCTACTGCTGTAATCTGGGGTGTTTAAACGCTATTAAGCATGCGCATTTTCTCCGAGAGCAGTATGGCAAAGAAGTCGACGCTTACGTCTGCTACATAGATGTGCGGGCTGTAACAAAGGTGGGTGAACAATTCTACAATAAGGTGAGGGCTGAAGAAGTGGAGTTCATTCACGGTCAACCATCAGAGGTGCGAGAAGCCCCAGATGGCACATTAACCCTAGACGTGTACGACCAAGCAACATCCAAACTGCTCTCTATAACCGCTGACATCGTCGTGCTCGAAGTGGGACTGCCACCAAACGTTGAAATTGCCGGAAAGCTTGGACTGGCGCTCAATGAAGACGGCTTCATAAGAGAGAAGGACCCACAGCTCAACGCAAATGAAACGACGGTGGAGGGTATATTTCTGGCAGGCGCGGTGGAGCAGCCAATGTACTCGTCTCAGGCCGCGACACATGCTTCAGCCGCGGCCTTAAAGGCTATGTTAGCATTGCAGAAGAAATAACCCTCTGACGCTGTGCGTCTGTCGGTTCAAAAGAGGAAGAGGGCACTACCCTTAATGTCTTCTTCTAGGCTCACATCTGCTTGGCTTATGTGTTCAGAAGTTGTTGTTGAACACACAAGACTGTGATGTTCAACTTCTTCTTTCCGACTCGCTGGGTTGTCAGGAAAATCGAATTTCTAATAAGCTCCTAATATGCTATCTTGGATAGCGTGATGCACTTGCGCAAAATGATTCAGGTTAACATGCCCCAGATTGGCAAAGAAGAAATTCAAATGGTTTCAAAGGTTTTGAAGAGCAGAGTCTTGACTGGTCGGTTCGGCAGTGGACCTATGGCAAAAAAATTCGAAGAAGAATTTGCCAAGTTTGTTAAGACCAAGCATGCTGTAGCAGTCAACAGCGGAACCGCTGCTCTTCAACTCGCTCTTTGGGTGGCTGGAATCGAAACAGGCGATGAAGTGATTGTGCCAAGCTTCACGTTCATTGCCAGCGCGGAAGCAGTTGCACTCAACAGGGCAAAACCAGTTTTCGTCGACATAGACCCCCAAACCTATAACATAGACCCAGAGAAGATCGAGGCGGCAATCACCGAAAAGACGAAAGCAATCATGCCCGTTGACCTCTATGGACTGCCCCCGAAAATGGATGCAATCAAAGAGATTGCGGACGAACACGGTTTAGTCGTCGTCGAAGATGCGGCTCAAGCTCACGGCGCCTCTTACCGGGGAAAGCCTCCGGGATACTTCGCCGATATGACCTGCTGGAGCTTCTATGCTAGCAAGAACTTGACAACAGGCGAGGGTGGAATGATCACTGCCAACAATGATGAACACGCCAAAATTCTACGCGCCATTCGGTCGCACGGAGAAACGGAAGAATACGTTTCAACCATGCTGGGACACAACTATCGCATGCCTGAGATCGAAGCCGCAATCGGCTTGGCTCAGCTCAAAAAACTGTCATCATTCATCGAGAAAAGGAGAAGAAACGCCGAATCGCTAACGGAGAAACTGAGTGGAATGAAACAGCTTTTTTTGCCAAAAGAGCCGAAAGGTTACAGACACAGTTGGTATCTTTACACGGTTAGGATTCGAAAGGGCGATGCCAAAGTTAGAGACAAGATTGTTGACGGCTTGAGGAAAAAAGGGGTTGGCGCGTCCGTTTACTATCACACGCCAATTCACCAGATGCCATACTACCAACAGTTTGGAAAATATCATCTGCCAAACACGGAGAGAATCGCGCAGCAGGTGTTCTCGCTTCCAGTTCATCCAGGCGTAACACAGAAAGACATTGACTACATAGCGAATTCAGCTAAGCAAGTGACAAAGACATTGTCCATGTAGTGACTTTACGGGAGTCTTCAGCTATGAGCCGTGTGGTTAAGGAGTATTATGACGCCAAGGCTGAACTTGAGTGGAACAGGCTAGTGCAAGACGCCTACCACCAGCTGGAATACATCGTCCACATGCACTTCTTAGGCAAGTATCTTCCAAAGAAAGGCTTGATCTTGGACGCGGGTGGTGGGCCGGGACGCTACACGTTAGAACTAGCCAAAAAAGGCTACCATATTGCGCTGCTGGACTTGTCGCCTAAGAGCTTGGAGATTGCTAAAAGAGAAATCAAAAATGCGAAAGTAGAAGACAACGTTAAGAAGATCGTTGAAGGCTCAGTTGTGGACTTGTCAGAGTTTGGGAATGACTCTTTTGACGGTGTGCTCTGTCTTGGGACATTGTCTCATTTGATTGACAAAGCTGAAAGAGAGAAAGCAGCAGGCGAGCTGGTGAGGGTTGCGAAGAAGAGGGCGCCTCTTTTCATCTCAATCATCAACAGATACGGAATCTATCGGACCATTCTTCAAAGGCTTCAACACTTACTCACAGACCCGACTCATCAAGAACTAATTTCAGAAGGTCTACACCACGCTCATTATAGCCACCCATTAGAGCCTGAAGGAGGCTTCACAGATGCCTACTTCTTTCTCCCCAGCGAACTGAGAGAACTGTTCGAAAGCAAAGGAGTACAAACATTGGAGATGGCAACCTGCGAGGGCTTGTCATCGCATCTGCAGGAACCGACAAATGCTCTTTACAATGACAAAACCAAGTGGAATCGTTGGCTCAAAATCCTATTGCAGTCCTGCAACGACCCATGTCTTTTGGGATCGGGTGAACACGTGCTCTACGTTGGCAGAAAGCGGTCTTAGCTCCCAACGATCTCAACTAATCCTTATGTGCTTTAAGTTCGTAGATGATTTTGCCCCCTGCAAGAACCTCGGGCACCAGTTTCAGTTTCATTCCTATCTTTATGTCTTCAGGCTTAATCTCTCTACTTATGGGGGCGAACACGGTTGGTCCCTCCTCGAACTGTGCCACGCCGAGCACGTAGGGCACGTCGTACCTGAAGCTAGCTGGGGCAAAGTGAAGCGTTGTGTGCGTGATTAGTTTGCAGTTGCCGCCCAGCTGCATCCATTCTGTTTCGCCGCTGAGGCAGTCGCAGTCAGCTCTGGGCGGAAAATACACACGCTGGCAGTTCTTGCACTTTGAACCCATTATTTTGCCCTGTTCCAAAAACTTGACAAACTCGTGAACTTTAGTCTCAGCCACATAGTTTACCTTGCCAAACTTTCCAAAGCTCATTCTCATTCACCTTTTTAGTATGGTTACGGCGCAATACATGCCGATTCCGCCTAGGTTATGGGCTAAGGCTATTTGAGCGCCTTTAACCTGTGTTTTACCCGCTTCACCACGGAGTTGTTGAACAAGAGTTCGGAGTTGAGAAGCACCAGTTGCACCTACTGGATGTCCCTTTGCCAGTAAGCCGCCGTCTACGTTGACTGGAATCTTGCCATCAAGGTAGGTTTGCCCCTCTTCAATGAATTTGCCCCCTTTACCGCGCTCGCAGAAACCCAGGTCCTCGTAGTTTACGATTTCGGTTATGGTGAAGCAGTCGTGCACTTCGGCGACATCAATGTCTTGAGGTGTGACTCCCGCCATTTGGTAGGCTTGTTTAGCCGCTTCCACGCTGCAGGTAAACGATGTTAACGATGTTCCTCGGCTGGTCAGAGACATGGGACTTGAAGCTAAGCCTAAACCAGTAACCCATACGGGTGTGTCAGTTATTTTTCTGGCTTTTTCTTCATCTGCAAGTATGAGGACGGCGGCGCCGTCAGAGTTGGCACAGCAATCGTGTTGCTTGAGCGGTGTTGCTATTGGCCTGGATTTCATGACGTCTTCGACAGTGATTTCCTTCTGAAACATGGCTTTCGGGTTCTTGGCTCCGTAGAAGTGGTTTTTGACCGCTACTCTGGCTAGCTGCTCCTGGGTGGTTCCATACTTATGCATGTGCGCGTTCGCATACGTAGCGAAATAAGCTGGCATGGTTGGTCCGAACGGCGACTCCCACATGACGTCTCCGGACCGCCCCATAACCTCCTGAACCTCATCGGAACGCAGTTCAGTCATTTTCTGAAAACCAACAACAGCCACAATGTCGTGAAGGCCAGAGCTTATCAGAGCCCAGGCGTTTCTCACGCCCACACCGCTTGAGGCGCAGACGGCTTCCACATTGTACGTGGGCTGAGGATTCAAACCCAAATATTCAGCTATTATCCCCGCAGGCGTTCGTTGCTTATCATAGTGGGTTGCACTGCACACTATGCTGGCTTGGATTTCGCCACGCATGATTCCTGCGTCTTCAATTGCCTCTTTGAAGGCTTCGAAAGCGATTTCTTTTATTGAAGCGTCAGGTCGTCTGTCAAACTTGGTCTGACCGACTCCGACAATGGCAACTTTTTTCATAATGTGATTCACCGTCGTAATGGAAGAGCAATTTTAATGTTTGAAGTAGGATATCACCTTTTCCGAGTAGAGGCTGCATTCTTCCTTCATCATTTTGGGCGGTACAAAAAAGGGTGAGACGAAGTGGCGCACGCCTGCCTTCACGTATTTTTCAATTTTGCCAATCACGTCGTCGGGTGAACCAAACACGACTGGCGACTTGTCGACAACTTCATCTGGAATCTCCTCTGCCTTCTTTAGAAAACGCTCACCTACTTCCGAATTGAAAACGAGGTCATACGTCATGTCAAACTCTTTTGAGGGAACAGGATACCCTAGCCTCTCAATTATGCGTGGTCTAGAAAGCAGATACAGCTTAGCCGGAAGCAAAACCATCTGGCGCGCAGTATCGCGGTCTTTAGCAATCACCACGTACAAGAACAAAGCTGGCTCGATTTCAGGCGGGTTTTCCCCACCCATTCCATCCCAGAAACGCCCAGTTTTGCTGGCTTCAGAGAACACGTATTCCAAGCCTTCTCTGTACTCGTCTGGCTGCACCGAAGCTGGAACCCACCCGTCACCGTATTCGGCTACCATCTGCATTGTACGCGGTGAATTACCAGCGATGAAAATTGGCACGTGAGGTTTCTGAACAGGTTTAGGCTGCAAGAAGGCTTGCTTTAACTTGTAGTATGGACCGTCGTAGTCAACAAATTCCTCTGTCCACAGCAGCTTTATCACTTTCAGGGCATCGATGGTTCTTGAAACAGGCTTGTCAAATTGAATACCGTAAGGTATCAGGTTCATGGCTTCCCCAATGCCTATGCCCAGTATGGCTCGTCCGTTTGAGATGTGGTCGCAAGTTGCCGCCAACTGCGCCAAAACAGCAGGATGATGCCGATACGTGTCGCTTACGCATGTGCCCAGCCTAATCCGCTTGGTTTGAGTGGCAACTGCTGAGAGTAGGGACCACGCTTCCAAAGCATCCCATCGGCGTATGCCAAAGCCAACCGTGTGGTCAGGCATCCAAAACGAGTCGAAACCCACCTGCTCGGTGTAAGTTGCCATTTCGCTGATGGTTTCCCACGGGTAAGGCGCGCTTTCGTAGCCGAACCTTATTTCTTCCGAAGTTGGTTTGAACATGTGGATTCTCCTGTTATTTGATTAGTCTTTTCTTCATCAGGTTAATTGATAGAACGAAGAAAAAGGGTGTGGTGACCAAGAGCCAAGAGAGATTAAGTAGCAGCGTGGCGCTCAGCCTTCCAACAGTCAAGGCTCTGGTGATTGTTACAGCGTGGAACAGGGGGAAAAACGCGTTGGCAAATGCCTGTACCTCAACTGGAAGAACGCTCATCGAGAAGAACGTGCCGCTGAGTATGAACATTGGAGTTATGAAGAGAAAGGATGGGTAATTGAATGCATCTATGTTCGGCGTTATCGCTGTAAAACACATGGCTATGGCTGAAAACAAGAGTCCCACAAGGAAGGAGAGGGGCAGAATCAACAATGCTAGAGGACTTGATACAAAACCAAAAAAAGAGATGACGCCCAGCACGATGGCTGAGTTGATTAGACTTTTAGTGGCGCCCCACAACAGTTCTCCTGCGATCACTTCTTCTAGGCTTATAGGTGTGGCAATAATCGCATCAAAGGTTTTCTGATAATACATCCGAACAAAGGAAGCGTAGGTGCATTCGAAAAAAGAAGAGTACATCATTTGTGATGCCACCAACGCAGAAGAAATGAAAACGATGTACGGCAACCCCTCTTGAGGTTGAACGAAACCGCCAAGCCCGAAACCCAGACCAATCAGGTAGAAAATGGGTTCAACCAGCGGCGGAATAAAATTCACCTTGTAGGTTTTCATGAAGACGTCTTGGTCTCTTCGCCACACCCTCCAAACGCGATAACTCAACTTTGGCAGTCCAAAGTAGGAAGTGACTCTGCTTGTTTTCATTCTCTCAACCGCCTACCAGTCAATTTTAGGAACACGTCTTCAAGGTTGGCATCCCTTATCATCGCCGCCTTGAAACTGAATTTACTCAAAATCTGAGCGAACACACCGTGGGGCTGAGTGGAGAAAACCTGAATTCGATCGCCAACAACGTCAACTCTGGCGTCGGGAAAAGCGTTTTTAAGGAACTTCAAAACCTCTTCGTCGTAGGCAACTTCCAAGACTTCTTCGCCCACATGCTTCTTAATCAAATCGTTCGGCTTCCCTTCTTCAATTATTTTTCCGCTGTCCATGATCACGGTGCGGTCACAGAGTTGAGCCGCCTCCTCCATGTAATGCGTAGTCAAAACTATAGTAACCCCCTGCTTCTGCAGGCTACGCACTTTATCCCATATCAAGTGACGTCCTTGAGGGTCAAGACCAGTCGTCGGCTCATCCAGCACCAGTATTTGAGGCTCGTTTACCAGCGCCCTAGCCAAAATGAGCCTCCGCTTCATTCCAGATGACAACTCATCTATCAAAACATTGCGTTTCTCTTCCAACTGCACAAACTTCAGTAGTTCCTCAGCCCGTTTAGTCGCCTCAGCCTTAGAAATGTCAAAATAGCGGGCATAGACGATCAAATTGTGGAAAACCGTGAAGTCAGGGTCAAGGTTATCTTCCTGCGGAGCCACACCAATCATTTTCTTTATCTCCCTCCCCTGCTTAGTCACGTCCATGCCTGCAACGATCAGTCTACCCACCGTCAACGGCAACACACAATTAACCATCTTAATGGTTGTGGTTTTACCCGCGCCATTCGGTCCCAAGAATCCGAAACATTCACCCTTGAAAACTCGAAAGTTTATGTTGTCCACTGCGACAAGGCTACCGAATGTCTTGGTCAAGCTTTCTGCTTCAACGATGACCTCAGGTTGCATGGTCTAATTGCGCCACATTATTCTTTTCATAAACTAGATCGCTCTTTCTTAAGAAAATTCCTTTCCCATATTATGACCTGCCACTCGGAGTGAGCGTGGTTTTCAAACCCATTCCAGTTAAAACTATTACAGTGCTCTCGTCTGGTGTAACTTCATTGCATTCAAGCTGCTTTTTGTAACCTGCATAAGCTACGGCTGAGCTTGGTTCAACATAGAAACCTCTTTGTGCAAGCTCTGTGTAGCTGTTGAGTATTTCGTTTTCCTCCACCATAACTGCGTCGCCGTCCACGTCCTTCAAGCGCTTAACCATGAGATCTAACAGTGGAGGCTTGACACTCACCAAGGCGTCGGCGATAGAGGTTATCTTTTCCGGCACAGTATACTGCAAGTTCTTAAAGCGATGATAGAGAGGTGAAACCTGTCTGGTCTGACAAGCCACGATTTTTGGCACAGTCTCAATCACATTTGAATCAGCAAGGTGCTTAAAACCCTCTATGACGCCCAATAGCAGGGTTCCAGCCGAGACAGGCACGTAAATGCGTTTGGAAACACGCCAATGGCACTGTTCAGCCAGTTCATATGCGAGGCTTCTGATTCCATCTCTGAACAAAGGATGAATTATGTGCCCGACATAGAGTTTTCCTTTTTCAGCTTTTTGAGCTTTTTCAGCAACTTTGCTTCGCGAGCCTGGAACCTTAACGACCTCTACACCGTAAAACCTGATTTGATTAAACTTGGGACCAGAAACTTTCTCGGGAACGTAAATTTTCGCCTTTAACCCTGCGCGCGCGGCGTAAGCAGCAATTGAGGCTCCAGCGTTGCCTGAAGAATCCTCTGAAAGACAGCCTCCACTTCCTCTAATCAGTTTATGCAGAGCTGAGACTAACACTGTTGAGCCCCTGTCCTTGAAGGAACCTGTTGGATTCAAATTTTCGAGCTTGAACCAAACGTTACCTGAAAACTTGACTAAAGGCGTCCAGCCTTCTCCCAGAGTTACTATTTCCTTCTCTTTGACGTACGGAAAGAACTTTGCGTAACGCCAAACAGAATAGTCTCTTTTCCGAATTTTTCCAGCGTCAAAATCAAGGTTGAGGTGTGCTTCTAGCGGTTTTCCACATTTAGAACATCTGAATTCAAGTAGGTTAATAGAAGGCTTGGCACATGCTGAGCAGGTAATTTCATAATTCATGAGGACACCGTTTGTGCATCTTGATTTCTAAACGCGTGGATGGCAAGTACAGAGTAATTTACATCCTATTTTATTTAAGACTTAAATTGCTGAAGAATTCCTTGGATAGGGTGTGGGCAATATTAGAAGTTGTGTAAGCAAACTAGGGTACGTCAACAAAATCAGAGACAACATTCTAGACATAAAAAAGAAGCAGCTACTGCCATTCTATGAAGAGCTGAAATCAGCCAACTGCGTGGTGTGCGGTGGGTCTGGCAGGTCGCTTTACTCTTTGAATGCCGCTATGAGCCAAATCGCAATTAGCCAGATAGGATGGAGAAACAAGGTTGTTCTAACCCCAGACGACCCAGGCTTTCCTGGCAAAGACATGTACGATGCAGCGGCTGAGCTTGAAAGACGCTACAAAAAGACCCTGCTCCTAGCAAGCTCTGGCAGCGGGTTATCCGAAGACCCACTCGTAATGGCGCAAGATTTGGCAAGATACATAGAAGAGAAAAAAACGTCAAAATTCTCTATGGGGTTGGTGACTTCCAATCTGGAGTCTCCACTCGCTAAGGTTGTGCGCGAGAACGGGCATGTGGTTGAGCTAAAGGGACGAGGTAGCTCGAGGCCTTCATTTGAATACAGCAAAGTAGGCATCATGGGCGACATGTTCGAACTTGGAAGCCTACTGCTTATGTGCATGATGACTGAGGCTATATTCCGAAACTTAACCATTGACGAGGTTTTCCAACTCTGCGACGAAGAATTCGCCCAGCTGGGACCAATGATCGACTCGAATGTTGAGTCAGAAACCTACAGTCGACTCTTGGATATTCTGGAAAGGCGAAGCAACGTGTTTCTAGGCGGGAGAGGAACGGCAAACGAAATCGTCAAAATGAGTGCCATAAGGCTTTTCCACATTAAGAGCTTCCTAGGAGATGATGTCTACACGGCCAGAGGCGTCAACACCCCGCGTCCAAGAGCTGGAGACCTAGAGATTCTTGTCTCGTTTTCTGGAGAGACTAAGCCTGTTATCGCTTGGTGTGATATCTTCAAGAAACTCAACGGAATCGTTTTGTCTATCACTGGCACCAAGAAGTCAACTCTGGCAGAAAAATCGGATTTTCATATAACTCTAGAGGAAAAGGGCAGAGTTGGCCAGCCAAGAAGATTCTACATGAGAGCAGCGTACGTCTTGAGTCCCTTGCCTGTCAAGTTGGCCGAAAGACTAAGCGAAAAAGGACTGAAGCTGCCTGAATACATAATCAACTGGTACCACTCTGTTACACAATAGAACCGAGTATCGAAACTTGTTTAAGATCCCAAAAAAAAGTGAAGAAAGTCTTAAATGAAAATAGGGAAGAGGCAAACAAGCGCTAGAACAACAGGTTCTTGTCCACCCAGTCTGGGTACCACTTATAATATTCTGTTGGCTTAACTTGCTTCAAGCCTTTGTATGTAGCTTTCGCCAGGGTTATGTTGCCTCTCCTGTCCTTGTACAGTTTGACGAAGCCTTTAGTTTCCAGCGCCGTCAATGTCTGGTTCATTTGCTCGTCTGAAACTCCAGTTAACCTCGCTTTAATGTCTGATCGGTTCATGAACAGACCTGGGTTCACACGGTAGTCTTCTGCAAGCATTTCGAGCACCGTGTTTTCGTTGACTTCTTTGATAACCTTTGGCTTAACTGTTGAAATCGGAACTCCCAGTTTTGGATGTATCTCCCGGTGAGGCATCTTTAGGTCGTCAGCCATACTTCGTATTCCCTGCCGGTATAAGACGATGCGCATGACTTCACTTGTTCCAGCGCCCAACTGGTTCACTTTCGCGTCTCTCATGAAGGTTTCAATAGGATAGAACCGTGTCCAACCGTCGCCGCCCATAACCTGCTGAGCATCCATTACTAAGCGCTCATACTCTTCTGAAGCGTAGAGCTTGGCCAAAGTTGCCTCCATCACCGCGTCCACTTTCATATCCATCATATACGCAGAATAGTACGTTAATAACCTCGCCGTTCGCAGCCGCGCCAACATATCAGCAATCTTGAACTGGCTAACCTGAAACTCAATCGTTGGTTCACCAAACTGTAATCGTCGTTGGGCGTGTCCAACAGCGTATTTTATGGCCTCTCGCATTGGACCAAGCATGCCGGCAGCGAACAGGTTGCGTTCAAAGTTTAACCCATCCACCACAACTTTCCAACCGTCACCTTCAGCGCCCATCCGATTTTCAGCTGGCACTGACACGTCGTCGAAGCTTAAGTAGCCGTTAGGTAATCCGACCCAGCCGCCAAGCTCATTAATTTTCTCCACCGTGAAACCCTTCATGCCCTTCTCCACTATGAAAGCACTCAAATGCGAAAACTTCGCCTTGTCCTCGGGCTTTTCACTCGTCTTTGCATAGACACAATATATGTCGGCTACACCCGCATTTGTGATGAAGCGTTTCTTGCCGTTCATGACGTAACCATCGCCCTGCTTCACCGCCGTTGTCTCAATCCCAGCCACATCCGAACCAATAGAAGGTTCAGTTATGCAAATCGCTCCGAGCTTGCCTTTGGCTATTTGCGGCAACCAACGCTGTCGCTGCGCCTCATTTCCAAACTTGAGAAGCTGCTCTACTCCACCGAACATAGTTACGGAGTAAGCGCCCGTTAAAGCAGAGCACACACGGGCCAGTTCTTCAGCCACTATGCAGCAGCCTGTTACGCCGGTCTCCGTGCCGCCGTACTTTTCTGGAATAGCCGCGCCAAACCAGCCTCTTTTGGCCACTTCATTGACGAGGTCTGCTGGAAACTCTTTAGTCCACGCTATTTCTTCTCCTCTGGGCAAGCTCTCGTCGGCAAATTTCTTTGCTTCTTCAGCAAGTTTCTTCTGTTTGTCGTTCCACCAAGGATAAGTTTCAACCATACGAATACACACTCATTTACGAGAGACTATCAGATAACATTGAAATATACTTAAAACTTGCCTCAAACGGGCTGACAGAAAATTCTAAATAACGGAAGCATGGTTGTCAAATACGAAGGGATTTAATCTGACAATTATCAAAAAAATCAAGAAACGAGACAGTCGCATAGTCGATTTTGACCAAGACAAAATAGCAGAAGCCATCTGGAAGGCTGCCAAGGCTGTTGGCGGCAAAGATCGAGAGCTTTCCGTCAAGCTTGCCCAGCAAGTTGTGAAGCAGTTGGAAAAGCAGCTCAAGCCTGGCGAAATACCTGACGTAGAACATGTTCAAGATTTGGTTGAGTCAACGCTTATTGAAAACAAGCATGCACGAACTGCCAAAGCCTACATCCTGTATAGGCAGAAACGCGCTGAAATCCGCCGCGCCAAGCTGCTTTTAGGCGTTGTGGACGAGTTGAAACTGCCCTTAAACGCCATTTTGGTTCTTGAAAGACGTTACCTTAGAAAAGACGAGAACGGCAGAGTGATTGAATCCACGGCGCAGATGTTTAAGCGCATAGCTAAGGGCATAGCGGAAGTTGAAAAGCAATATGGAAAAAGCCAAGCTGAAGCTGAAGAGTGGGAAAGCGAATTCTACCGAATTATGACCAGTCTTGAGTTCATTCCGAATTCACCCACCCTTATGAACACGGGCACCGAGTTCAAGCAGCTCAGCGCCTGCTTTGTCCTGCCCATCGATGACTCCATCGAGAGTATTTTCAACACACTCAAAGCCGCAGCCATAATTCACAAAACTGGCGGTGGAACAGGCTTCGCGTTTTCCAGATTAAGGCCAAAAGGAGACATTGTGAAGACAACCGGAGGCGTTGCTTCAGGACCAATATCCTTTGCAACCATCTATGATACGGCTACCGAAGTCGTAAAACAAGGCGGGCGCAGAAGAGGTGCTAATATGGGCATTTTACGAGTTGACCACCCCGACATCATGGACTTCGTCGTGGCAAAAGAGAGGGAGGGCATTCTGCGCAACTTCAACATCTCAGTGGCGGTAACTGACAAGTTCATGCAGGCGGTGGAGAAAGACGGCGATTTTGAACTGATAAACCCCCGTAACGGCGCGGTTGTGAAAAAGTTGAAGGCACGGGCAATCTGGAACCTCATAGTCATGATGGCTTGGAAGAACGGTGAACCCGGGGTCATTTTTATCGACACAATCAATAAGCACAATCCGACGCCGCAGGTGGGTATGATGGAGTCCACAAACCCGTGTGGAGAGCAACCTCTTCTACCTTATGAATCATGCAATTTGGGTAGCATTGACGTGAGCAAATTTTTGACAGATGAAGGCAAAATGGACTGGGATCAACTGCGAGAGACTGTGCGGAAAGCGGTTAGGTTCTTGGACAATGTCATCGATGCCAACGTCTATGTTCTGCCTGAGATTGAGAAGATCACCAAGGGCAACCGAAAGATAGGCTTGGGTGTCATGGGCTTCGCCGACATGCTCATCAAAATGGGCGTAAAATACGACACGCAACAGGGTTTGGAAGCGGGCGAGAAACTTATGAAGTTCATAAACGACGAAGGACACAAGATGAGTGCTGAACTGGGTGAAGAGAAGGGTAGTTTTCCAAACTTTCGCGGAAGCATATGGGAAAAAGACTGGAAGACCCTGCGCAATGCCACAGTTACAACAGTTGCTCCAACCGGAACCATTAGCATAATCGGCGGCAGTTCGCAGGGCATCGAGCCGCTTTTCGCCATCGCCTACGTCCGTGAAGTTGCTGAAAGCTTAGGCAGAAGCCTAATCGAGATTAACGCGCTGTTTGAGAATATTGCGTTGCGCGAGGGGTTCTACAGCGAGGATTTGATGAAGAAAATATCCAGGAGGACTTCGACCCAAGACTTGGAAGAGATTCCAGAGAACATTCGAAGACTTTTTGTAACTGCTCATGACATCAGCGCTGAATGGCACGTACGCATGCAGGCAGCGTTCCAGAAGTACACGGACAACGCGGTTTCAAAGACCATTAACTTTCCAAACTGGGCGACGCCCAACGACATTGAAAAGGCGTATTGGCTCGCTTACAAATTGGGCTGCAAAGGAATCACCGTCTACCGAAACGCCAGTCGAGAAATGCAAGTCTTGCGACCTGTAGAAAGTGAAGGCACAGTTGCCGATTTCAGTCAGATTTGTCCCACATGCGCCTAAGAGAAGTATTCAACACGAGGCTGATAGACACTATCTTTATAGTCCTATTTTCTCTACCGTGAATGATGTTCAATTCCTAAATGTTGATAAGCTTGTTCTCCGAAGATACGGAGGCACACAGGGCTCAAACAATGACGGCTAAGGTGAACACACCTCGCGGGTCGGCTTCAGAAAAAGCTGTTGTAGCGGAGCACCTGAACAAGGTTTTCAAAGTTACAAAAGGTACGCTGAGACGGACAAAAAGCCAAGTTGTAGCCTTGAAAGATGTTTCTTTTGAAGTTGACTATGGAGAACTGTTCGGATTAGTTGGTCCAAACGGGGCGGGGAAAACAACCACGATAAAGATTTTGACAACTATGCTAATTCCAACTTCGGGCAAAGCTACCGTGTTAGGCTATGATGTTCAAAAGGACGTTACAAAGGTTAGAGAGAGAATTGGCATTGTATTGGGTGGAGAAAGAGGACTTTACACGAGAGTCAGTGCCGTGGACAACCTACGGTACTTTGCTGATCTTTACGGAGTACCTGTCAACGTTAGAGACAGCAGGATAAAAGAACTCCTGCAGTTTATGGGACTTTGGGATAGAGCCAAGGATCGGGTGGAAACTTACTCAAAGGGCATGAAACAACGGTTGCATTTAGCAAGAGGATTGATCAACGATCCGCAAATAATCTTCTTAGACGAGCCGACGATTGGACTTGATCCAGAAATAGCGAGAGATACAAGAGATCTGATCAAACAGTTGGTGGAAAAAGGTAAAACCGTTTTGCTGACCACGCATTACATGTTTGAGGCAGACCAACTCTGCCAACGAGTAGCCGTCATAAGAAACGGCGAGATAGTGGCTTTGGACACGCCGTCAGGATTGAAAAAATACGTTATGGACACGAGTGTGGTTGAGGTTGAAGGGTTTGGGATAACCGAAAACGAGGTTGCCAAGTTTAAAGAAGTACCCGGGGTCTTAGCTGTAAGTGCTGACTTAAGCGAGAACAAACAGGTTTTGAAGATTCAGACCCCAAAGGGTTCAGAGATAATATCTGAGGTGCAAGAGATACTAAAGAACAGTCGCATTTACGACCTCAAAATAAAGGAACCGACCCTAGAAGATGCCTATCTACGACTGGTCGAAGGAAGCCTGAAGGAAGGAAGTGCCAGGTAATGCCACAACCTTTGAGAGTTGTATACAGCGCGTTTAGAATGGCTTTGCTTCACTGGATTGCTGATCCCCAGTGGGTAATCCCAAACGTGATCGCCCCGTTTGTTTTCACGTTTGTAGCTCTCACATTGTTCAAGCAAGCAAGTGGGCCCTTCGGACTTTACGCTGTGCTAGGCGGGGGAATGATGGGCATGTGGGGCAACACACTCTACGGTTCAGGGTTTGCCATTTCATTTGAGAGATGGCAGGGCACACTTGAAGAAGTTGTTGCAACTCCAGCAAATCTTCTCCACATAATTTCCGGAAGATCTATTTCGAATGCTCTTCTTGGTCTAACCAACATGGTCGCCATACTTCTGATTGCAGCTCTGGTGTTCAGAGTTCCACTTGGTGTTGCCAATCCGATTCTGTTCGGAGTTTCAATGATTTTGACTCTTCTTTCAGTTTCAGCGCTTGGTCTAATCTTCGCGTCTTCGTTTGTGCTCACCAGATCCGCGCAGGTGTTGACGAACGGATTGGAGTTCCCTATTTACGTGGTTTCAGGGTCTATGTTTCCTATAGCCTTGTTGCCGTTTTGGTTGCACCCTGCATCCTTTATTCTGGGACCAACATGGGGAATAGACGCCATAAGGATCGCTGCGGGTCAGGAGAGCGCCTCTCTACAATTCTGGTTAAACATCATCGGTCCAGAAAAAGCCTTTTTGGCATTTTGGCTAGATATAGGTGTGATGCTTTTGATAACATTAGCTTACTTCGTCATCGCCACTTACCTATTCAAGATGGTTGAAACCAAGTCTAGACGAGACGGGAGTTTGGAGCACGCATGAACCTCCTGAGTCCAATCCGAATATTCTTCAGCAGCGCTGTTTTCTCGTTCAGGGCCCAATTCAGTTGGTTGTACCCTCCAATGTGGCTTACGATGAAGTTGGTCATGACGCTTTCTCAGATGGCATTCTTCGTGTTTGTCGGTAAATTCCTTTTAACAACCGGCAACGCCCGCCCTGACATAATTGCTTACATAGCTATAGGCAACGCTATAATGGCACTGTCTTGGAACACTGTCTTCTCAGTGGTCAACATAACCAGCGACGACAAATGGGGCGGAACCTTAGCGCTTATACTTGCGACGCCAGCCCCAAGGCTTCCCCTTTTTGTGGGGCGGGCCATGCTTCACGTGTTCGACGGTATGGTAAGTGTTGCAATTTCATTTCTGTTCGCCGTATTTCTGTTTGGCGTGAACTTTGGGAGCACAAATGCTCTGGCTCTTCTCGTTGTGGTGTTTCTCACGGCTTTCACTATGGCCGGGTTTGGATTGCTAATAGGCGGGTTCTCCTTCTATTTCAGAGACCCCCTAGTGTTCGCCAACATCTTTACCTTCATTCTTTTGATATTCTGCGGTGTGAACTTTCCGATTCAGGCCTTGCCTCAACCGCTTCAGTACGTTTCTTACATTTTTCCCTTGACCTATGGAATAGACGCGGGAAGAAAAGCGATTGAGGGAGCAACGTTAATCGATATTAGCCCATTGCTGGGCCAGATGCTCATAGTCGGGTTCATGTCAATCATCTTGGGGTACATCTTCTTTCAGTCGTTTGAGCGTGCAGCCAGAAAAACTGGAAGAATAGAGGCTGTCTAGTGAGGCAGAATGGAAAAGTAAATGTCAAAAGAACTGCAGCTACTGAACTGGTCTCACTGCAACGCACCCATCGATTACGTACTCTGAGAGACGCTGTTGATGTCCAATACTGCGGCTACACCTTTTCTTGGACAAAGGAAGACGAATTCAGAGAGATAGCGCTTGGAAAATATCTCTGAAACGTTAATAAGTGCACGGTTCTTTTTCTGGGTCATGCCGAGGCTTTAGGATTGGTCAATGCTGAAGAAGACACCAGCGTTAACAGTATCCAAACTGTTGATTTAACGAAAGTTTTTGCTAAAAAAAGGCACAGGGGAATCCTCGGCTTCCTGAGGAAAGAGACTGGAAAAGAGAAGTCAAGGAGCCAGAGCAGTAAAGCTCTAACCACAGCCTTGGACCACGTTAACTTGAAAGTTCGTGCAGGCGAACTTTTTGGCCTGCTTGGTCCAAATGGCGCTGGAAAGACAACGTTGGTAAAGTGCCTGTCCACGATTCTCATTCCCGACGAAGGCACAGCTGTTGTCAACGGATACGATGTTATGAAAGAAACAACGATGGTGAGAGCTAGCATAGGTTTAGTCGTGGGCGGCGAGCGTACACTGTACTGGAAGTTGACTGCAAGAGACAACCTCATGTACTTTGCCTCACTGTACAAAATGCCTCGAGCAGAAGCCAAGAACAGAGTTAATGAACTATTAGAAATGATGGGTCTGTTTGACCGAGCCGACGAACGCCTCGAAGATTACAGCACTGGCATGCGTCAGAAAATAGCCATTGCACGAGCGTTGTTGCACAATCCGCCAGTTCTGTTGCTTGATGAACCTACCTTGGGTTTAGATCCAACGTTTTCGAGGCAGATACGTGGTCAGATACGAGAATTGTGCAGAAAAGAAGGCAAGACCATTCTGTTGGCCACGCATTACATGTACGAGGCGGATGAACTTTGCGACCGCATCGGTATCATCAATAACGGGCAAATTGTAGCCGCAGACACATCCGCTCGATTAAAAGCCATGGTGAGGGAAAAGGAACTCGTTGAAGTAGCCTGCGTAAATCCACCTCTTGGAATTGAAACCGAACTGAAGAAGCTGTGTCCTGAATTAGACATCATTACATTAATTCAAGGGGATGAAGCCAAGGCGACGCCTTCAAGAATAAAGATAATCGGTGAAGGTGCCGAAGAATCCGTAAGTAACGTGATAGATGCGTTGCGAAAGAAAAATGTGCAGATAACCAGCCTCAATGTGGGAATGCCAACGTTGGAAGACGCGTTCATAAAGTTGACTGGGGGAGCCAAACTCACAGAGGGCAGAGAAGCGGAAATCGAGAGGCACAAGGCCGAATGACGCAGTCGCCTTTAAAGTCAAACCTTTTCGTGGTTTTAAGTGAGGTCACGAAAAATCTCAAGTTTCTCTTAGCCTACCCCATCGTGTTCGTTTTTTGGGGAATTTTCCCAATTTTCTGGTTTATTCCTTTCATTTTGCAGGGAGAGGCCCTTGTTGGAGGTTTATCAAGCCAGGCATTCGCCCAGATTGCAGGGATATCTGAGTTCATTCCCTTTGTTGTCATTGGCTCGGTGCTCAACAGCTATGTTTTGTCCTCTTTGTATGGTATGGGTGAAAGCATAAGACGCGACGCGTATCAGGGCACTTTAGACTACATCTTAGCGGCGCCCTGCAACAAATCCTTCATTCTAATCGGAAAAGCCGTAAGCGAAAGCCTCACAAGCACGATTTTCGCGTTGAGTCAACTGGCGATTTCCATTCTGTTCTTTGGAATAGAATTAACTGTCGGCGTCATAATGCCAGTCCTGTTTATCCTCATCTTGTTGATTCTCGGTTTGTATGGAATTGCCCTCATGCTCGCCGCTTTGTCGCTTCGGTTCAAACAAGCACACGATTTGGCCCATTCGCTCGAATACGTTTTCTACCTGTTCAGTCCTGTGCGCTATCCAGTTGAAAGCCTGCCACTGTGGGCGCAAGCGATTGGAAAACTCCTTCCATTAACCTACGCGTTAATCGCCGTGCGAGCCCTTATGTTGATGAAGCAGAACATAACCGCGGTCTACATAGAAGTCGTTGTACTCTCGGTTCTTGACATCGCACTGATTCTCATCGGGTTTTATATGTTCAACTGGATGGAGAACAAAACCAAGAAGTCGGGACTGATAAGCCAATATTAGAAGTGAAGCCAATGAAAAGACCAATGAAAGATATTCGAAAAGTCGGAGTGGTTTCGTGTCCTACAGGTTTCACTTGGGCTAACGTGAAGGCTGAACTGCGCGCTATCTGGGAGTCAAACGTTAAGCAATGGAAAATTGAACTTGCCTATCCATTGAATTTCATCCGACAGTGTCTTTCACCAGTCATCTTTCTGCTTCCCTACTTAATCTATGGATTAGCCCTAATGGGGGGCAACTATAGCCCAAACTTGGAAGCGCTTATTGGAAACGGAGACATTGTCACCTTCATATTTACTGGCTACATCATCATGGGTTTCATAGGCACTGCCGTGTGGGCTATGGGTTCCAGCATCCGCAACGAGCAGTGGTTCGGCACAATGGAATCCATCTACATCACTCCAACCAATCGCCTCAGCATAGTTCTTGGCGTTGCCCTGCACAGTACGGTGCATCAGGGAATAAGTACACTCGTCGAATTCTCCATAATATACGCCATCTTCGGTCTCGGATTGAAGATGTCTGGAATCCTGCCAGCTTTAGTGATTTTTGCGCTTATGATGCTGGCCCTCTACGGCTTTGGCATACTCATATCGGCTCTCAGTCTACTTTTGAAAGAAGGCTACATAGTGTCTGAAGCATTGCACAGTGTTATGACGATTCTTTCACCAGTGGCGTACCCGCTTCTTGTGTTGCCAGAGGTTGCACGTCAAGCAAGTTTCATATTTCCAACAGCGCCTGGACTGATCGGAATGAGGACATTTCTACTGCAGGATTACAGGCCCGAGGTAGTTGGAAACATGTTCATTGCTCTATTGCTTCTGGACGCGGCGTGGATACTGTTCGGGAGTTTCATATTCCGTTTAACTGATGTCTATGTTAGAAAGAGAGGCAGTCTCGAAAAATACTAATAATCAGCTAATGTACGCGTTGAACTTGCCTCGTTCTTGCCTGTCCAACTTAAGTCGTCCTAGAAGCCCAACTAGCATGAAGTCAAAGGTTCCTCCCCAGAGCAGCCAGCGCAACTTGTGATAAGTGTGCAATAGGTCCAATCCTTTATCGGTTGTCTTATAATAGTATGCTGAGTCGACGTTCTTAACTTCCAACAAGCCAAGTTCAGCTAACGCTGAAACGTATTTGCCAAACATCGAAGGCGCCAAACTACATCGATGAGAGAGCTCGGTTTTCTTGGCGCCCTTACTTGCCGCCCTAAGAATCTTGATTACATTGTCGAGTTCACGTCTGTTTTTCATGGGAGTTCCCATACTTGACACTGCCACGTTGCAGTGTTCACTGCCGCGATATTAATGGTTGTTTCAGCGGCGAGAATATTGCAGAATCAAGTGGAAGATAACTATAGAACACGTCAGAACACGTCAGAAAGCATCGAAAAACATGTCTGAATGGAGTCTATACTGTTAGAAAGAGGATGGTAACGTAGTGTCTTCTTCAAAAGAGAAATAGCCGTAAAATGTTGTTTTCACAAATTAGGCTGACTAATGGGAATGTCAGTTTGCTGCTGGTACAACCTGTGGTTCTTCTTTGGGCTTTTCTTCAGGTTTCGGTGGTTCAATTTTCTCTTCTACTGGAATCTGTGGTTGAGCAGGCTGCGGAGGTTCATTAGCTGGCGGTTCAACGGATGGAATGGGTTCGGCGGGTGTAGGCGAAGGTTCAACATGATCCGAGGGTTCAGTTGACTCCACAGGCTTGCTTGATTCGGGTTGAGTTGCTTCAGCGCTTGGTGGTTGTTCATTCTTGGCTTCTTCTCTTAAAGGTTCGTAAGGTGTTGGTGTTTTTGCGGTTTCTGTTGGAGATTCAATATGAGGGGTGGGCGTTAAGACACGGGCTCGAGTGAAAGGCTCCACTCTTTGACTTGGTCTAGCCCGACTCTGAAGTGTTAATGCCATAGTCATCAATCCTAGAGCTAGAACCACAGCGCCATATCCTGTGAAAGTTTGGAGGAAGAGCATTGAAAAACCGCCTCCTAACATCATAACTGCAACGGCTATTCCTGCCCAGAGGGCTTCATCTTCAGTTATCATAGTCTCACTTAATTCTGCACATTCAAACCATGGAATATTTAACGTATATGAATTCTAAATTCACAAACATTAGTCAAGGCTGAGGAAAGGGGCAACCTTAAATGTGAAGCCTCAAATCTACTCTAGACACAAAGAAAGAAAACGGGAAAAAAATGAACGTTTTGACCATCATATACTGGACTAGAGTTTTGCTGGGCATAGTGGCCGCTGTGATATGTACTTTGTTCAATGAACTTGTAGGTGGCATCAGCATCTTGAACGGCATATCGATAGCGCTCCTAGTCTACATTATAACATACTACGTTTACAAGTCTCAGTTCCTAACCAAGGTTGAAAAGCAGTCAAAACTCTTCTCAACAGGAGTCGGCGCGTACTTCTTCACATGGATAGTAATGTTTGCACTGTTGTTCACACTGGTGAGTCCAACTTTGACAATAACGAGTCCTGCTCAGCACAAGACTTTTACCACAGGATACGCTGTAGCCATTGATGCCAAAATTTCCAGCCCCTTAGGCGTTTCATTCTCCAGTGTTAACATAACCACAAGAAGTCCAAATGGTACTCTCATACAGCTGGTGGAAACATCTCTAGGGACATATTCAGCCACGTACAATGTCACTTCGACAACGCCAAATGGCAATTGGAACATAATAGTTCAAGCAGTTATAGATGGAAGATATCGGGAAGCCTCTGTAACCGTAAACATACAGACTAGTCCTTGACATTTTTCTGCAAAAGGCTAGGTAAAGGAACTGATATTAGAGCTTATAAACGCTTACTGCACAAGAGGAATGTCTCCCTCAAATACTCGACATAACCCACATGAGGCAAGAAAAATGGAGAAAACACCCAAGAAGATTGAGACTTGGCAGATGATCCAACCGTGGAGCAAAGACCCGGCGACAGGAAAGGTCATTGAAGGCAAACTGGAACAAACAGAAATTGATGTACCACCACTTCTGCCCGGAGAAGTCCTAATCGAAGTCGCTGGATGCGGAGTTTGCCACACCGACCTAGGCTACTTCTATGATGGCGTGCCCACCGTGACCAAGCCACCCCTCACTTTAGGTCATGAAATAAGCGGTGTGGTTGTTGCAGGAGACCAAAACTTGATTGGCAAAGAAGTGATTGTGCCCGCGGTAATGCCATGCAACAGGTGTCCGATCTGTGCTGCGGGAAGAAACAATCGCTGCTTGAGCCAGAAAATGCCTGGCAACAGCTTGGGAATTTATGGAGGTTTCTCCAGTCACATCCCAGTTCCTTCTGATGACCTCTGTTTGGTGGAAAATCGTGGCGATTTTGAACTTGCAGAACTCGCTGTAATTGCTGACGCTGTGACCACGCCTTATCAGGCCTGTGTAAGGGCTGGACTGAAGAAAGGCGACAATGTAATTGTGGTGGGCGTCACAGGTGGCGTCGGCACTTACGTAGCTCAGACGGCTAAGGCTTTCGGTGCTAAAACCGTTGTCGGCATTGCTCGCGACCCAGAGAAGCTCAAAAAGGCTCTCGAATACGGAACCGACCACATTATTAACTCTACAGGCAAGGATGCAAAAGCTATCAGAGACGAGTTTCGCGAGCTTTGCAAGGCTCACGGGCTTCCTAGCAACTACGGCTGGATAATTTTCGAGGTAACGGGGACTGGTCCAGGCCAGGAAATAGCGCTTGGTCTGTTGTCTTTCATCGGTAAACTCATCGTTATAGGTTTTGGATTGCAGCAGAACACGTATAGTATATCGAGGCTGATGGCGTTCGACGCTGATATTATAGGTACGTGGGGCTGCTTGCCAAAGTATTATCCGAAAGCGCTGGAACTGGTGTTAAACAAGACGATTCAGATTAAGCCGTTTACTGAAACTAGGCCTATGGGCATGATTAGAGAGGTTTTTTCGGAAGCGCATGATAGGAAGTTGACGAAACGAGTGGTTTTGATTCCTGATTTCTGAGTAGTAAAGGCTACTCATAGCATGGGGTTGTGTTTAGATGTTATTAACTCTGCGCTAGAAAAAGTAATAATAACGCTCCCCGTTCGTCAAACGGCTGAAAATTTCAGATGTTATTAACTTCCTGTTAGAACAGTTCATAATGACGAACTGCTGGCTAGATGATGCGTTCGATTGCGTTTCTGTGTTCAGAAGAAGAAGGCAAACTGTGCCTGGTGTCTTCTTCTACCAGCCTTTGGGGCTGTGGGCTGTTTTGAAGTTGTTGTTGATTCTGATAGGTTTGCCACAGCAACTTCTTGAGTGGGCAGTATCCGCTACGGCTGCGAAGTAATTTCAGAAGAAGAAGGCAACCCTGTAGTGTGTTGTTTCTACTACTTCTTTGTGTTTCTGGTTGTGTGCGTGTTGATGAATTGGTCGCGCCTTAGTTGGTTTCATCATCAAGTTTGTGGCGCTGTGAAATTTGTGTGCTATCAGTGATGACCATGCCTTAGGATAACGCTTACATGCTGCTCTGTTGGAAACTAGATTTCAAAAGAAGAAGGGAACAATCGACTTACGCCTTCTTCTACCAAGTGCACCGTTTTCGTTCTAAAGCGTGACCCTTTGGTTTTGATTGGTGTTCCTTGTTCTGGGTTAGGGCTAGTTCGGAGGGAATTTAGTGTTGGCAAGCGCGCTCTTCCATGTAGCCGCTCGCCCATGGCGCGATCCGATCCCGGCATCGCGGTGATCGTCGCGAGCACGGCGCTTTCCCCATCCGCCTTGTCCGCGCGCGGGCTTGCGACTTCTTTCTTGTTCGTTTTATTTATCTCCATTATTAATTAGTCAGTTGTGATGATTTATAAGCCTACCTAAAAATTCGGGTGACGTTTACTTTGCAGTTCATTTTATGGAAATCCTAAAATACGTCTTCCCACCCTACTTTTCAACAAACGATGCCCATGCTGTGCTCAAGATTTGACTTCGCATAGATCAAACATACAATTGCAGGAGCCTGTCCCGAGAAGCTCCTACAATGTTATTGATCTCTTTAGCGGTGCCGGTGGTCTCAGTCTTGGAGCTGCACGAGCGGGTTTTAATGTCATCGGTGCAGTAGATGTTGATCCTGAAGCAATCAGGGCGCATATGTGTAATTTCCCAAATACAGTTCATCTGAAAACGGATCTCTCGAATCTGAGTGGCCAAAGCTTGAGACTCTCCTTTGGCTTGACAAAAAAAGATATCGTAGGGTTAGTGGGCGGCCCGCCATGCCAAGGTTTTAGCAATATGGGTAGGAAAGCTACAGATGACTCTCGTAACGAATTGTTTGTAAAGTTCTTTCGCGTTGTTTCGGAATTTCTTCCTGTATTTTTCTTGGCTGAGAACGTGCCCGGTCTGATGGACGAAAGGTATTCTGAAATTAGGAAAATGGCATTCTCCTATGTTGAAGGCAAGTACGTCATCCTTTCGCCAATGACTATTTCCGCTGAACAGTATGGTGCTCCTACAACAAGGAAGCGTATATTCTTTATCGGGTATCTATCAGAAAGGATGCGACCACTAACAAACAATAGTTTCAGACCTCCTTCGGATGTTGAGGTAGTGCATGTAAAAGATGCCTTTCGAGGCTTGAGGAAAAGAATCAATCCGAAGTGGCAAAAAGAAGAGCAAGGTTGGCGCATAGTTCGTGTATTTGGACGTGGGTATTATGCTTCTAGACTTCACGGTCACGTTCCTTCTGGAGTAGGGGATCCAATTGCTTTGGGGCGTCTGAAGAGCGAAAGCCGCGCTTCAGGTTTTCTTGGTACTGTACACTCAGCTAAGGTCGCTAAACGCTATGCAAAAGTCGAGGCTGGAAAATATGATGCAGTCTCCAAGTCCTTTCGCTTGAACCAAGATGGCTTTTGCCCGACATTGAGAGCCGGAACGGGTAGTGACAAGGGGAGTTTTCAAGCTGTTCGACCACTTCATCCGACTGAAAACCGCGTCATAACTCCTCGAGAAGCGGCAAGGCTGCAAGGGTTCCCCGACTGGTTTCAGTTCTCGTCGACAAAATGGCACAGCTTCCGCCAGATAGGAAGCAGCGTCAGCCCCATCGTTGCGGAGCATGTTCTTCAAGTAATTCAAAAGAATTTGGAGATATGAGGGAAAATAAATGGTAAAAGCGAAAGAAGAATTAATTGATGCCTCCCCCGTGAAGTCGTTTTTCGTTACAATGCTTACGAGAGACATCGCCTTGGAGGAAGCAATTCTCGATCTACTTGACAACTGTGTTGATGGAATCCTCACATCGAGCAGACGAAAAGGAGTTAAGCCTTATGAGGGATTTAAGGCGGAAATACAGTTTGACAAGAACTCGTTCACAATTTCCGACAACTGTGGAGGCATACCTTGGAAGCTGCGAAAGTACGCCTTTAGGATGGGGAGGCCGGCCAACAGGCCGCCAGATACACCAGGCACAGTAGGTGTATATGGTATTGGGATGAAACGTGCCATTTTCAAAATGGGCAAGAAATGCAAGATTTCAACTAGAAATGGCACCGACAACTATGAGATAGAGATTACTCCAGATTGGATATCAGACGAAAAGCTATGGGACATACCCCTAAAACGTGCTTCTGAACCGATGAGAGAAGAAGGCACGATCATAAAAATTGAAGATCTGAATCCTGGAATAAAGGAACGCTTCTATGAGGATGCTGAATCTTTTGAATCCTTGCTTGAGAGCAAAATCTCCAGTCATTATGGGTTCATCATGGACAAAGGTTTTGAGGTGAAAATAAATGGGAACGAGGTGAAACCACAACATGCCAAACTTATTTTTAATCCTAAACGTAAGAAGGCTCCAGCAATTCAGCCTTACATCTTCAGAACTAAGAGCCAAGGCGTTGAAGTGTTTCTAGCTGTGGGATTCTACAGACCAATTCCATCCCAGAACGAGGTCGCTAACGAGCAGGAGGAGAAGGGGTATTCATCGCAGATGGCCGGTTGGACGGTTGTTTGTAACGAAAGAGTAGTCTTATGTAATGATCGTACTGAAATGACTGGTTGGGGTGAGGCTAATGTGCCGCGCTATCATACTCAATTTATAGCAATCTCCGGAATAGTAGAGTTCAAATCGGATGATGCCTCTAAACTTCCCACCACTACAACGAAACGCAGTATTGATGCATCATCGTTGCTTTATCTTCAGACGAAAAATAGGATGCGTGAAGGCATGCGTCTTTTTACAGATTTTACAAACAAATGGAAAGGCCGGGAAGACGAAATAAGGGAACTGTTTAAAGTCGGAGAGTTGCTGTCGCCCAAGGAAATAGAAATCAAGGCGGAAAAATTACCTTTGAGTGCAACAAGGGGGTATCCTGAGGGCGAGCAATACAAGCCAGAACTTCCGTTTCCCAAGAAATTGGAGCCAACAGAAAGGCGCATATCGTTTGCTAAAGGACTCACAGAAATAAAGAAAGTTGGCGAGTACCTGTTAAATGACGCTGATGCTGACCCATCCGAGATCGGAGAAAAGTGTTTTGACGTCATTCTTGAAGAGGCTAATGAATGAGGCATCCTCCCTATCATTTACGTTTAAACAAAGCGGTGGACCGTGCTACACTTATTGAAGTAATTCGCGCCTTAGAGTTGAACCCTGCGGAATGTGTTTACTTTGGGTTTGGCGGACCGTATTTAGAGGATTTTCGTCTCATGTATGAGTTCTTCCCGCAAATGGACATGTTTTCCATCGAAAACTCGAAGGAAACATGCAAACGCCAGCGATTCCACCTCCCTTGCTGCACGATTAAGCTAATTAATCGAGATATGAAGACGTTTCTTGCTAGGCACAATTTGCCAAATGACAAAAAAAGCATAGTCTGGCTGGACTATAATGACCTCGAATATGGCAACTTTGCAGATTTCCAAGTTGTTCTTACTAAAGTTGCTCCAGACAGCATTGTAAAAATAACCCTAAGAGCCGATCCAAAAGATTTCCGCGGTCCCGACCCAAAGGAAGTCGAAGAGAAGCGTGATAATTTCCGCAAAAAGTTCTCAGAGTTCTTGCCTAATCCGTCTAAGCTTCAACGCAGGCTTCGTAAATTGCCTTATTTGCTGCAAGATATGCTTAGGATTGCCTCTCAGCAAGCCTTGCCAGGAGATTCACCCTTGATATTTCAACCAGTCTTGTCATTCTTCTACAATGATGGTACCCAGATGTTCACTTTGACGGGTGTCGTGTGTCGGCGTGAAGAAGCATCGAAAATTGAAAAAGCGCTAAAAAACTGGAAATCTATCAACCTTAAATGGAACCTTAAATGGAATAAGCCGCAAAGTATAGACGTTCCAACTCTTAGTACAAAAGAGAGGCTGTATCTCGCGACTATGTTGCCCTGTTCTAAAAATCCTGGTAAGACATTGCGCAAGGCTTTAGGTTATCTTATCGAGGATGACCAATCCTCAACCGAGGAAAAACTCAAGCAGTACTCTGATTTTCATAGGTATTTTCCCTATTTCATCAGAGGAATCCCCTAAAATCATTTTCAATTAAGATATCCTAAGGACATGCTTAGTTCGTTTTGCCAGAGCAGATGTTTTCTTAAAATACTCACAATAACGCTTGATGCAGCATGTATCGCACAAGGGCTGTCTCGGACGGCAGACGGCCCTCCCGTGCATGATACAGTCTACGTGAAAATTGTATCGGTAATCTGGTGGAACCAGTTCTTCAAGTTCTTCGTGACATTGATCAGCCCGATTTTTTGTTGCCCATCCCAGACGTTTGGTTATCCTATAAACGTGTACGTCGACAGGCAAGACTCGTGCCCCTAGCGTGTACATCAGAACACATTTCGCAACTTTTTTCGAGATGCCAGGAAGAGAACAGAGATACTTTTCACTCTCGGCAGTTGACTTGCTCCGGAGCTGGTTCAGAGTGGATGAACCAAAATCAGCGACTATCTCCGACAGTGCGGCCCTTATCTGGTATGCTTTTATCGTTGAAAGTCCGCCAGGTTCTATCAATTGTCTGAGAACCTCAGCGTCCGAAGCCAACAGACAGTCCCATGTGGGGAACCGTTCTTTCACGCGCTTATAATTGGCAGCTGCTACCTTCGGAGCGGTCTTGTTGGACAAAATAACGTAGACCACGTCGTCCAGCGGGTCTTGGGGATTGCCGAGTCTAGGGCTTCCATAAGTTGCCTCTAAGATTTCACAGACTCGCCGAACTTTTCTCGGGCTTAGTCGACGCTGGATTGGAGACACTCTTGCTACTCCGCCTTCAATCTTCTTATAAACCTTTTATCAGAGTCTTTTCTTCCACAGTATATTCAATTCCTTTTCCTTAATATAATCGTAACCGCGGTTCATTATTTTCCTTGCGTCACAGGTTTGTCTGGATCAGTCTGCATTTTTTGGGACTTGGCAGATGGAGAGGCAACAAAGCTTTCGGTAGACAAGTTATGATGATTTATAAGCCTACTCAAAAATTCAGGTGACGTTTACTTCACAGCTCACCCGATTGAGTCTTTATAAAGAGGTTGATTGAACAAGTGAATTTGAAGGCAAACACAGAAATTCTATGCACACACAAATTCAACGGCGGTGAGGCGTGATGCCCTCTGGGGAGAGCAAGACAGTTCTTGCTTCATTTGTTTCCTCCGATGATCGTGTACAAAGTAATGAGCAAATTGGTATGCTTATCAGTATGCATGTTATTATTGGAATTCCAGCCCCTTCTGCATAACTGTTAAACAGAACCGTAGATGAGTGCAAACACGAAGAATTGAATAGGTATTGAAATTCCTGTTATGATTGAAGCCCACTCTTTTCTATTCAACAATTTCACTCCCTTCCTTTAAGCACATTTCTTCAAGCTCAAGTTGTTTTTTAGAATAGCGGGCGCTCTTGTCTATTTAATTGCCTTTTTTCTATACACTTAGTTCGTTTCAACTTGCATTAATAACTTAGCCTTGCCCCCAAATCTCTGCACATTCTCCAATGTTTGACAAATGCGGTAATGTCTCTTTTGTCTCCGTTGCGAAAGTAATAGAGGGGCTTTGGGGGAGGTATCTTGCTGTTCTTGGAGTTGACTCTTATCGTGATAGAGCCGAACTTTCTTATGGCTTTGAATTTTTTGTCAACCATCCCTAGCCTGCAAGCTTCTTGAACGTGCCACTTTATCTCGTCCCAAAGCAGTATTTTTCCGAAGATTGAACAATAGTTTCCCAAATGCTTACCGTAAAGGTCTATTTGAAGAGTATCAGAGGTCTTAAGAACTGCAACGCTCCCTAAATCATGGAGATTGGTTTATTCTCCAGCGAGACTTTTGACCTTATCTCTCTTTGAAGGTCGCAATCCAGCAAAGCAGAATACATTGGAAACAATTCATGCTATGGGCGTCAGCACGCGGTTCATCGCATCGTCGGCTATTGCCACCGCGTAACCGGCGATTCTGCGCAGGTCTCGGATGATAATACTCAAAGTTATAGCCGTGTCCACATCTTTCACTTTTTCCATCACGGTTTTAAGCTGTATCTCTTCTTTTTGCCTAATCTCACTCATCTTATTCAACACGGCGACCGCTAGCTTAACGTCTTTCTTCAAAAAGGCTGTAGCGGCGTTCTTCTGCATTTCAGACGCAGCCTCGGACACGTCAGCGATAGCCTTCAAAATCAACGAATCAACTCTTTTCTTCTCATTCAACATCAGAACATGCCTAGCAATAGACGACGAATGATATACTAAACGACTGAGGTCACGGGCAACCAGGGCAAAGGTGACACATTCGTGACAATTCCTCACACCAACTTTTTCAGCAATTGTGCGGCTGAAACTCGCCAAGGCAACCTGTCTAATCATAACACGATAGTGGCGTTGCGCCTCCCCACCTCGTTCCTGAACCTCTTTTGCCAGAGCTTGATTCCAATCTACCAGAGACTTAACCGCGTCCTCCTGCAGTCTCAATGAGAAAGCCGAAGCCTTCTCGAGAAGCGACTCCAACGAAAATGTAGCAGGATCAATCAGAACCTGAAAACTCAGGCGGTTTGCCGCTTCTTCACCCACTTCCACACCTGGCAATTCAGTTCGAAGTTGTTTGAGTCTCTTTTTCTGCTCAGCTGACATGATTTTCTCAGAGACTACGTTGATGCGACTGCTGCCCTGAATGTAGTATGTAGCAACGCAGTATTCAAGCGCCTTTAGGCTCTGGTAATCTTCGAGAGAAAGAGTCACTTCCAACGGTTTTTGAATCGCTGCGCCCATCGGAAAAATTCTGAGAGAACCGTCCTCTTCCTCCGACACTGCGATTTGTTCGCCGCTTTTTAGTTTCCGTTTCTGCACCCACTGTTTAGGCAGGGAGAGAGTGAAGCTTCCACCCTTTATCTTTTGCAGCTTTCTTACTTCCAACGCCTGCTACCTCTGTCAACTCTTCAACAATGCTATTCTGCGTATATAAGTTATATAAATAGACGCTCAAAAATATTTTTCTCCGCAATGATTAAATGGAGCTTTCACAATTTTTATTTTCAGAACGCGAAAGCTCAGCAACCCTGTGAGACTTATGACTGCACACGTAACAGTCTTACTTCACGCCATGTTCAAAGAAATCGCTGGAAAAAGAGAAATCATGCACGACTTAAACCCAAACACAACGCTTCAAGCAGTCTTAGATGAGCTTGCGGGAAAATATGGAAAAGACTTCAAGCAAATAGTTGACCCAAAAACTGGGCAAATCGGAGTGGACACATTGGTGATGCTCAACGGCCAAAGCCTGAGAAAAACCGATGTACAGCTTAAGGATGGAGACATAATAATGATATCTGTCCCCATCGGAGGAGGCTGACGGCTCAATGAGCGAAGTCAGATGCGTAAACTGCCTGAAACGGTTCCAAGTGGCTCAAAACGCTGAAACAGCAACCTGCCCCTACTGCAAAACACAATATCGCATCTCGTGGCCTGCGCCTGGTCAAGCCAAAGTCCGAGGGTTAGCCTGAAGAAGCTGCAAAGAGGCAGTCAAAGTTGGTTTGGACCAGAAAAATTGCTTACATCAATCTATTAGATGGTAAAGTCGAGCAGAAGCCTATCCCAAAAGAGATGCGCACATTGTATCTGGGTGGCAGAGGTGTCAACATGTACCTACTGTACAACCATGTGATGCCAAAGGTTGACCCGCTAGGTCCTGAAAACGTGCTTTTTGTTGGTGGAGGGCTGTTATGCGGTATTCCCTGCCTTGGCTCAGGACGATGCGACATCGCTGCAAAGTCGCCCCTAACTGACGCTGTGGGAGACTCAAACATAGGTGGCTTCTTCGCGCCCGAACTTAGATTCGCAGGGTATGATCACATAGTCATCTATGGAAAGGCGTCAAAACCAGTGTACATTTGGATAAACGACGGTGAAATAAGTGTCAGAGACGCCTCGCACCTTTGGGGAAAGGACACGTTTGAAACTCAAACCATTATCAGAAACGATCAAGACGATCAAGACGTCAAAAGCATAGTCATCGGAGCTGCAGGCGAAAATCTCGTTCGATTTGCCAATGTGCGGACTGGAATGAAGAACTCAGCTGGCAGAACTGGTATGGGCGCTGTCATGGGTTCTAAAAACCTAAAAGCTATCGCTGTTAGAGGAACAACAAGCTTGGAATTCGCCCAGCCCGACGAACTTCTCGACTACTGCAAAGAAATGAATGATATGATAATGAGCACAAAATGGGCGAAGGCTGAGTCGAAATGGGGCACGATGATAATTTACAGCAATACAAACACGGCGGGCTTGATCAGGACCAAAAACTTTCAACTCAACAGGCTGGAAGGCGGAGAAGGCTTAGAACCTGAAAACATCGACAAATATTCAATCGGCCACTCTAGCTGCTATGGCTGCGTGGTCCACTGCAGGCATCGCTACGTTTTGAACGAAGGACCATATTCTCCTCTTTTTGGAGAAGGACCTGAGTACACGTCGCTTGGCGCGTTTGGAACAATGGTGAACTGCAAAAACATGGAAACAATTCTCGTAGCCAATCATTTAGTGAACAAATACGGCTTAGACACGTTGGAAACAGGCGGACTCATCGCTTGGGCCATGGAGCTCCACGAAAAAGGCATACTAGACGACAAGCAAACAGACGGATTGAAACTCGAATGGGGCGACGAAAACGTTGTGTTTGAACTGATACGAAAAATTGCCCTAAGAGAAGGCTTCGGCGACACCTTGGCAGATGGTTTCAGAAAAGCAATAACCAAAATCGGACGGGACTCAGAATACTATGCCATTCAAGTCAAGGGCATGAGCAATCTTCATTCAGATGAGCGACCGACACCAAGCTTTGCTTTGGGCATCGCGACATCCACTCGCGGCGCCGACCACTTGCGCAGCCGTCCAGCCATAGACTTGTATGGTCTGCCTGAAGAGATGCTCAAAGAAGTTTACGGAGGCTCGGTTTCTTCAGACTACACTTCGTATGAGGGTAAGAGCCGCATGATATGGTGGCAGGAGCGTCTTTACGCCGTGGCTGACTCGCTTGGCGTGTGCAAGTTCCAGACTGTGTTCTTGGCTGTTCACGCGCCAAACTGGAACGAGTATTCCAAGCTGACACGTTTAGTGACTGGAATGGAGGTTTCTAAGCCTCAACTGATGGAAATTGGTGAGAGAATCTACACGCTTGAACGATTGTTCAATTTGCGCGAAGGCTTCACACGTAAAGACGACAACCTGCCAGAACGCTACTTTAAAGAACCAACACCAATCGGTTTACCTGTCGCAAAGGGTAAAAAAATCGATAGAGCGAAATTTGAAAAAATGCTCGACGAATACTACGCGCTTCACGAGTGGGACCGAGAAGGCATGCCCAAAAAAGAAACCTTGGAGAAGCTTAGGCTAGACAAGGAACCAACACATCTGATTTGAGAAAGAGGAACCAGAAAATGGAGAAGATTTTGTTTATTGACCCAGAAAAGTGCACTGGATGCCGCATCTGCGAGACCGCTTGCTCTCTTCACCACGAGAAGGTTGTAAATCCGACGTTGGCGAGGATTCACGTGGCAAAGTGGGAAACCGCTGGACTATACATTCCCGTTGTCTGCGTACAGTGTGAGTCACCCATCTGTGAAACTGTCTGTCCTGTGCGTGCAATAAAACGCGACGAAAAAACTGGCGCGGTTCTAATCAACTACGACGTCTGTGTGGGATGCCGACTCTGCGCTCTGTACTGTCCATTCGCAGGCGCTCAAATTGACAACAAGAAACGACGGATTCTAAAATGTGACCTCTGCGGCGGCGACCCAGTGTGTGCCAAGTTCTGCGACCCAAAAGCCCTACAATATGTTAAGGTCACCACTGCCAATACGATGAAGCAGCGGGCGGCTGCTGAGAAATTCTCGGAACTGATGAAGAAACAGTTCACTACGCCTTAGGAGCAGACGTAGTAGCAGATTCAACTATTTCCATCAGGTCGTAGACTTTTATTCCAAGCGCGTTCCTGACAGAGGCGTTTCTGAGGTTGATGTGGCACGTCGGACACGCTGTCGCAAGGGCTGAGACGCCTAATGGAGTTACGTCTTTGACGAGTCTCTCAACAGCGGAGTCGGAGGCAACAGAATTATTGAACGACCAGAGTCCCCCGCCGGCTCCACAGCATCTGGAACGATTTCTGCTCAATGGCATCTCGACAAAGTTGAGGTTAGGCACCGCCTTCAAAACGTTTCGAGGCGATTGGTAGACGTTGCTGTGTCGTCCCAAGGAGCAGGGGTCGTGATAAGTCACTTTCATATCCAGACCGTGTGGGACAATTCTCTTCTCTTCAATGAGACGTTCCACGTATTGAGTTGCGTGTAAGACTTGGCATGGCAATTCAATATCTAATATTTCTGGATACATTTTTGTAAAAGTGTAATAGCAACCAGCACAGGTTGTGACTAAAGCTTCAGCGCCCGTCTCTTTCACCCTTTCCACCAGCTTTACAGCATTATCCCTTGCCTGATTCCAAAGTCCAGTGGCGAACAGGACGTATCCGCAGCATCCCTCTTTCTCGCCTAGAAACGTAAAGTCGGCTTTTGCACGATTTAGAACGTTGGCAAGCGCCACAGCAACATTAGGAGTGCGCGTGGAAGCCACGCAGCCAGCCCAGTATAGGATATCAGCTTTCTTTGGGAAGACTCTTTTTTGCGGAATACGTTCGGTCCATGCGATGCGCTTGTTGGGCGGCATTCCGCTTGGGTCTCCAACTTTTAAGATGTTTTTGGCTGTGGTTGCGAATAGTTCTGGTGTGTGTTGGTTCTTTACAAGGCGCTGTCTCGCGTCCATTATGGCTTTTCTAACCTGCGTGTTTTCGAAACAATCTGCGAAGCAGAGTCCGCATAGGCTGCATGTGTAAAGGACGCCTATGAGTTTGGGCGAAGGTTGCAGTTCGCCGCTTGATAGTGCTCTGGTTAAGAGTGTTCTTCCCTTTGACGACCACGTTTCAACACCTTTGAAGGATGAAGCTACGGTGCAGTATCCGCTGCACACCTTGCAGTCGAGGCATTTCTGAGCTGGCAAACCAGAGAAAAAAGATTTTAGGGCAAGAGCGAAGTTACGAGAGGTGCCGTGCCCAGCGTTTTCCAGTTCTTTCTGATGTTCAGATAAGTATTCTTTTCTTTCGTCTTTGCTGATGATTCTAAGCTCTGGATGAATTGTGTCATCGAGTAAAACTGTTGCTGCTCTGCTCTGTTCGTTAACCTCTTGTTTCCAACAGCTTCTTCTAATCGCTGCAAAGCCTTTATCTTGGGCGAGTTTCTCTGCTTTTTTCAGTTCTTCCTCATCTGTGACACGAACAACTGCGGTTAGATTGGTGTAGCTTCTTTCCCGGAAAAAATGCTCGAAAGAATAAACATAGATATCCTCAGTGTCAGTTAGAACGTTCTCGGCGCCCACTATCCGTTTGAAACCTTCGAGATCTTTGATTTGTTTTTCCGCAGTTTTTTTCAACGCTCTCACACCATAGGGTTACGGGAGCTTTTTATAAACATTCTTTACCTTAGAGAAGAAATTCATATAAAAGCGCCAAACGCTATAAGGCTAAGTTCTAAACAACAATCGTGTGAGAAAAGGGAGAAATGGATTATGGGATTAGACTGGTTGCCGAGGGACCATGAACTCAAAAACCATGCGTTGCACAGTGACATGCATTGGAGCAAACAGGCTCCGGGCGTAGTCTATGATAAGAGGCCGTTGACAGACGCTCAGGGCAAGCCAATCGACGACCTGTTCGTGTCTTGGATTATCCTGAACAATCCTCAACAGTACAACTCTTACACCACTGAAATGGTGAAAGGTGTCATCGCTGGTTTTGAAAACGCCTCACTGGACAGAAGCGTCGTGGCAGTTGTCTTCACAGGTGAAGGAAACGCTGCATTCTGCACAGGAGGAAACACCAAGGAATACTCTGAATACTACAGTAAAAGACCAAACGAGTACGGAGAATACATGGAACTTTTTAACCACATGGTAGACTCTATCCTCATGTGCAAGAAACCCGTCATAAATCGAATTAATGGCATGCGGGTAGCTGGAGGACAAGAAATCGGAATGGCATGCGATGTCTCTATCGCCTCTGATCTTGCCATTTTCGGACAGGCTGGTCCAAGGCATGGGTCATCTCCTGACGGCGGCTCCTCAGATTTTCTACCATGGTACCTGAGCATGGAAGACGCTCTGTGGAATTGTGTGTCATGTGAAATGTGGAGCGCCTACAAGATGAAAAGACTCGGTTTGATAAACAAGGCGCTTCCGGTCATCAACGATGCAGGCAAATGGATTCGCAATCCGTCTGTTGTAACAGATCGATATGTGGAAGATGGTGAGATTGCCTACGGTGAATTCAAGACGGGAGAAGAATACGAAAAGGCTAGTGCTTACATTAGGCAAGCGAGAGAACAGAACAAAATCAGTCTCGAATTGTTAGACAAAGAAATAAACAAGGTGAACTGGCTGTTCGCGAATCTCTTTCCTGGCTGTCTAATAAAGGCAATTGACAGCGTGCGAAATAAGAAGAAGTTCTTCTGGGACCAAGCCAAGGATTACAATCGGCACTGGCTTGCGGCTAACATGAATTACGAGGCTTTTCTCGGATTTCAAGCTTTCAACACGAGAAAAATCACAGGTAAGGACACGATAGACTTTATCAAACTCAGACAGTTGATTGCGCAGGGCAAGCTTGCTGAAGACGAAATGTACGAGGCGGTTCTGCCAAAGCCTAAGAGTCAACAGCCTAAGTAAACAGGTTCTATTCAGGAACTAGAAGCGCGTCGAAATAGTGATGTCGCCATCGAAGATAGTGGTTATTATCCAAGAAAAAGTACATGATGAAGGGACAGATTGAGCCTATAGCCTCAGGCTAATCTAAGAAGGTATGCTGTGCGAAGCATTTTCAAAATGTTCCAACTTATGACAGCGGTGTGCAATTAAAGCGGGTTATTGTTCAGTATATTGATTTCTGTAATATTCTTCTAGAGGAAACACTACTTTTAGGCGTTGGTTGGCTTTTGCTATTGTAATGAAACCTAGAGAGGAGTTCTAGAACATTTGTCATCTTTGGAAAATCCGCGCAGACGTCGAGATCGCCTTTACATTATGGCGGAGATTTTGGAAGTCGCGTTAGACGGAGCCTTAAAGACTCAGATGATGTACCGTGCTAATCTTAGCTTCGCTCAGTTGAACGAGTATCTTAAACTTTTAATAGAGATAAAACTGCTTGCAATTCCAGAAAGCAGCGAGCGAAGAGTCTACAAGACCACGAATAAGGGCATGCGTTACCTGCAGAGCTATAGGGAAATTAGTGAACTGTTGAAGAAAGAGGTCGGTCACAATACGGGTCCTCCAAACAACGGTAACTCGAACGTGTATTTGGTGAAGCGTGGCTCGCAAGTAATCTGCAGCAAAGGACCATACTAGCCTACTACTGTGCTCACGTAGAATCTACTTGACTTGAGGCTCATGATAGTAGTCGAGCGGTCACTCCGTCGAACTTGACGGTTTTCATTTCGCCCGTTTTCACGTTTTGAAACTTCACTTTGTATATTGGGGTGTAAATGACGGCGCGGTCGACTACTTCGAAGAGTTCCTTGACCACTCTTTTGATTTCGGGTGGTCTCTTGACAATTTTATTTCGGATTATGTCTAATTCTTCATTGGGGAGAATCTCAAGCCTTTTTGTGGTTTCGATTTCGGCTGCCATTTTTTTAGAATGTTCTTCTGAAGGTGCAGAGGGTATGCGTTTGGGCGAGACTTCTCTTCCGTCGGATGATAGAACGATGTAGGCTTTTGCTTCGTGGATTAAGCGTTCTTCTCCTTCAATTCGCACTACCTTGCCCACGGGTTCGTTTGAGTTTTCGGGCTTGAAGGTTTGATTGAATAGGATTACTTCTTGGGCTTTGTCGTCTACTTTTACGGTGTAGAGGCGCCTTCGGTAGTAGTCTATGTTGTATCTCCCATCGACGATGACAAAGGGTTCGTAATCTTTCTCAAACGAAATTTGCTGGATTTGGTCTGGGTTGGGTTTTAAAAAGCCGAATTTTACGAATAGGCGGTCTTTGACTTTTTCTGTTGCAAGTTTGATCACAGTCGGATCGATGAGAGTCTTGTATACGATGATTTTTCGATCTGTTACCTTTTCAGGGATAGATTCATGTACAGTGGGGACAGTGACAGCTACTGCGGTGGACAATCATTTACACCCTATCTGAACAGCGTTGATTTGTTAATAAGTGATTTATGAATTCAGAGTAAACATTCTAGAATGATGCGGGGATAGGGCGTGTTTCTTTTGGTTCTATTATGTAGTGTGGTTGTGTGAAAGGATTTTTTTGTTTTCGCACAGCCTACCCCCTCGGTCTACTATATGATCCAAATATGAGTGTTTGTGTTTTGGGTTTTGTTTTGGTTTCTGATTGTTGTTTCTGGGTCTGTTAGAACTTGGTTTGGCGCACTTTCTATGTTGTCAAAAGTGACGTTCAATGTTGTTGTTGACGTTTGTAGTGTGCTGTCCGCAACAACTTCCATGTATGGCATGGTGTGTGTGCAGGTGAGTAATTTTCGGAAGAAGAAGGCGACTAGCGCCTTATGCCTTCTTCTACTTGCTGTGGAGAAGCTGTGTGCGTGTTGATGATGAATGCGCCTATAGTGCCATCAACACCAAGTTGGCAACTTTGATTATTTGTTCTTTCATTTTCAACTTGCATTAATAATTTAAGGAGAAATGTTCTCTACGTGCATGCGGAGGATAATCATGTCGCTTGTACCAGATTTTGAGTTGGGCTTGTGGAACGCTTGGATCCTTGTAGTTTTGCAATTCTTATTGAATACTATCTTCCCAGTTCTTATTAACAAAGAAACAATGAAAAAGATGGACTTACTCGCACCGTATCGTAAACCTACCCCGCATCATACTAAGAAGGTTCTAGCTCTCTCTACCCATGCCATAATCATGCCTTTTACTATCATCTACTCAATCTTCCTTCCGTTAAAGCTAGGCACAGTATGGTTCTATGTGGGTCTTCCTATTTGTCTTCTGAGCCTAGTCATGAACCTCATAGCTAGTATCGATATTGTTACTACCCCGATTGATGAACTGGTTACCAAAGGGACTTACAGCATTTCAAGAAATCCTATTTATTTCTCAGCATTTTTGATGTATGTAGGCATAGGTATAGCTGGTGCTTCCTGGATTTTTTTGCTATGCGGAGTGGCATGGATAATCATATGGCACATCGCAGTAAAGGCTGAAGAACGCTTCCTTTTAGAAAAGTATGAGAATGCCTACAGAGAATACATGAATAGAACTCCAAGATGGATAGGAGTACCAAAATCGAAGAAAAAAGATTAATGCGCTCCCTGCATAGGTTCTTTTTTTCTGCTATAATCTCACCACACTTCTCACATTTTGAGGTTTCTAATGGTTCATACATAGGAATCATAACCTTAACCTTAGGCTCTGGAGAAGGTTGTTCTAGAAAATCTTGTTAACTGAAACCCTATTCCAATGACCACAACTACATTTCTTCATTCCAAGTTTCCTTGCCATACACTTCCACAACCATTGCTTTTAGAAAAGAAACAAGAGGAGAGTATGGCATGAAACAATGTCCTAACTGTGGAGAATACTGCACCAGAGGAATACGACAAAGGACATTGGATATGCGGGCATATGCGGCTGAGAAGTCTTTGAGGTTGAAGGCACAGAAGACGAATAAACCCTAAATCCTCTCTTTTGGTATTCTTTTGTTTATGCTAGGTATTCGTATTCAATGAAAGTCCAGAAAACTTATGGTCTTGGTTTTCAACATTGGAAAGGCGATTGAATGGAAGAACTGAAATGGATGGTATCAAAATCTTTAGGAAACGAAAGTAAACAACTGGTCTGGATTATCCTTTTTTTGCTCCATCGTAAGCCTTTTAAATTCTCCATCTCACAGCAACATTTGAAGAGTAAAATATCAGAAAAGGAGGCAGAAAACCCTCGACTATTGTAGCTTACGGCGTGCGTGAGACGTTTCCTTCATCTATCTCCCATGATGATGTTTTACGTTTCAGAAGACTACTAAGACAGAAAGGTAAGGATAGAATTGACTGGAATGTATGGAAATATTCCTATCGGAAACCCAAATTTCAAGCAATAACTGGAACTTTTAGGTTTCTAGGCTTCTTAGATTCAATTAACAATGTCTTAACACCTCTGGGAAGAAAATTTGTCTTTGGAAATGATGACAGAGCATTTCTTGTTGGTCTAACCCAATCAGACTACTTTACATTTTACAGAAGTCTCCTAAGTGATGCCCAATCTGAGGAAAAGATTTTCGATCAACTTTCTTTGGAATGTGGATACTTGAGAGAAAAGGAAAGACGTTCAATGTTTACCACTTTTATTGATTTTTCTTCTCAGACTGGACTATTGAACATAGAAAAAGGCAGAGTTACTTTAACACCAGATGGTAGACAAGCCATTGAACAGCACAGCAAAGTCCCTTTGTGGATATATGAACTGCCTCTTTTTGATGAGTGCAGAAGAATAGAACGTTTCAAAGCATTGTATTATGAAACTGGGCATCCATTAAGAGACATCGTAAAAGAAGCGTTCTCAGAAATCGGTTTTGAAGCAGTAAACCTTCCAGACAAGGTCTCTGGAATTCCCGATATCAAGATCAGTGCGGATGCGTTTGAAGCTGTAGTCGAAACTAAGGGCGAGAACAAGCAAATAGGAGAGAATGATGTAAATCAATTGTCCAAAGCTCAGTCAAGACCTGAGTTCAGAAACAAGAAGCTGATTTTTGTTGGTAATGCCTTCAGACTGAAACATCCAAGTCAGAGGGATATTGCTTTTCATGAAGACGCTGTGAATCTAGCTGAGTCTAAAGAAATAACCCTCTTGAGCAGTTTGACCTTGCTACATGCACTCCAGATTAAGTGGAAGAAGAAAACATTAGATTTGCAGTTAATTGTCAAAAACCTTTCCAGAAATGGACTTTGTCCATCTTTAGTGTAGAAGATTTATAAAGACGCATAACACAAGACACTATTCATGTCAATTGAAACGAAAGTCAAAATTCCACATGTCTGTTCTCCTATAGCTTATGATGAATATCTCGATAAGATCTTACTTGCACTATATCTATTGGGAAAAGCTGCAAACTCAAAAGAAATAGTGGGAAAAGATTCCTCTCTTGGAGACCAAATTTGTGTAGGGAGAGCAGCTTCCTTTCTTAGTTATCTAGGATTATTCAAGGGAGAACGGTCTCATTTTGAGCCTTCACCTTCAGGCAGAGCCATAGCCATTGCTTTAGCTGAAGGAAAAAAAGATGTTCCACTTAGCTTATGGCAACAATGTTTGAAAGGGCATAGTCTTTACTCTGAACTACAGAATTACATGAAGGAACAAGGAGGCATACAAGGGACTTCTAGAGGATTTGGTGAATATCTTAGAAAACTTGCGAAAAAAGAATGGGGGACTAGTTATGTTAAGGAAGGAGGCAAACGCTTATGCATACTCTTCGCCAACAAAGGACTTTTGACATTCAAACGTGATGAAGATGTTATCTCTTTTCCTTCGGTTGCACCACCTACGCCCCCGCCTACACCCTCACCTACACCTCAACCTGCTACTCCACCTATTCCTCCACCCACTCCAACCCCAACTCCTCCAATTGCTGGTGTTCAGGGAACGTTACAATATACCATTAACATAGCTGTGGAAGCAAAGGATGCTGAGTCAATAAAACAGGTTATTGCTCTCATAAAAGAGCTGAAGGGACAGAAAGAAGAGACTTGAGCAAAATCTTCATTACAAAAGACATATTTTTTAGCAGTCATTTTCTTATTTTGGGTAATCATACAACAGGGAACGAAGCAGATGGCAACGCCTTATTTCAACACTAACACGATTTACTGTGGTGATTGCAGAGAGGTTTTAGCTAAGTTCCCAGGTGATTGTGTAGATTTGTTATATGCTGATCCACCATTCTTCTCTGAAGAGGGGTATGAAATTCTTTGGCATGATGGTTATGAGAGAAGAGCGTTTGAGGACAGATGGAAAGGTGGCATCAACAACTATGTGGCATGGATACAACCGAAACTCATGGAATGTTATAGAGTTCTCAAAGCTAAAGGTTCCATGTATTTGCATTGCGATTGGCACGCTGACGCTCACTTGCGTGTTTTGATGGATAGAATATTTGGCGAGCGAAACTTCAGAAATGAAATCATTTGGCAAAGAACAACAGCCCATCCGAATGTAGGGAAAAGCTACGGAAGACTTCATGACGTTATCTTGTTCTATACCAAATCTGATGAATATACATGGAACACGCAATATTTGCCGTATTCTGATTTGCACATTTCTTCTTCTTATCGAAACTTTGAGCCAAAAACGGGTAGACGATATGCTCTACGTGACCTTACAGCATCCGTTTATCATGCTTCTTCAGGTCAGTTATATACTTGGAAAGGAAAGAAACCACCAGCTAGCCGAGTTTGGGCATTCTCAAAAGAAGAAATGGAAAAGCTAGATGCTGAAGGGAAAATTGCATACAGCAAAAAGGGCTATCCTAGGTTGAAAATATATCTAGATGAGAAACTTGGCGTTCCTTTGCAAGATGTGTGGACCGATATAAGACCTGTTCAAAGTCAGGCAAAGGAACGACTTGGTTACCCCACTCAAAAACCTGAAATGCTTTTAGAAAGAATCATTAAGACCTCCTCTAATCCTATGGAAATAGTTCTTGATCCTTTTTGTGGTTGTGGAACGACGCTCGTCGTGGCACACAAACTTGGGCGAAGGTGGGTAGGCATTGATATTTCTCCAACAGCTTGCAACCTTATGGAAAGTAGAATGCGAAAACTAAGTGTTTCACCAAACGTTATGGGTATGCCTCTATCAGAGGAAGACCTGAGAAAACTCCCAGCTTTCGAGTTTCAGAATTGGGTTGTTCAAAGATTATTCGGCAGAGTTTCTGCCCGCAAAAGCTCTGATATGGGGATTGATGGTTACAATTTTGAAGGCAATCCCATTCAAGTTAAACAATCTGATGATATTGGAAGAAACGTTGTTGACAATTTTGAAACAGCCATGAGGCGAATAAATGCAAAGAAAGGAGTTATTGTTGCTTTTAGTTTTGGCAAAGGAGCCTATGAGGAAATTGCAAGGGCAAAACTGCAAGATGGTCTTGAAATAAAAGCAATCATCATTAAAGAATTAATCGAAAGTAGAAACGCACAAAAAACCTTATGACAAATAAGTTGGCAGTATCTGTAAAAGGCCAGAAATATGAGGTGGGGCGTTAGGTGTTTAACCCATTTTGAATCCTAGGAAGAATGCCAGTCCGAAGGCGCGGCTCAGCGATGTCAACGCTACGATCATACCAAACTAGTTTGAAATTTTCGTGTGTTTATGTTTATTTTGCATTCATGAATTTTCTGACTGTGGCTAGGAATTCTTTTGCTTTTTCTATGGAATACTTAGCGTCTGTCTCGCTGCTCTTTGTGTCCAGTCCGTATAATGTTTCATGTCTGTCAATTCTGAGTGTATCCAAGATGTTAACTGCGGTTTCGCTAAGTTTCCCAGTTTTCACGTATGTTTCTCTTAGGTATTCAATTAAGCAGATGTGGCTTTTTTCAACAATGCCGTCTCTGAACAAAATTGCCCTAGCTGCATGAAACATAGATGTGTAGGCGAGGATTATTGTTGCGTCGAAAAGTCTGTGGTTTAACGCTTGCTCTGCCTCTTCCCGTTTAACTTCAGCGACCTCCAATGATCTTTGAGTCTTTGCAGAGTCTGGTCTTTCTCTTCTCAAAAGTCTTTTTTCAAAGCATCCTCTTAGTTTCAAGAGCTCACCACGGGTAAGTTACCATTCAGAGTGATGCCGTCTATCAGTATTCTTTCGTAAAAAGCCCGATCTTTCTTGGTTTTTTCTTCCCATTCCTGTGGACTATAGACAAGCAAGGCGATTTTTCTTTCAAGTTGTTTTTCAAACTTGACTAGTTGTACCTTTTCTTTTTTTCTCGATATGACTAGGAGGTCTATGTCGCTTTGTAAGTCGTCCTCGCCCCGGGCGCAACTTCCATATAGTATGACTGAAGAGTCTGGGTAAGCCTCTTTCAAATGGTCAATTAGAGACTGTAGCTTCAGTAGAAAGTGTCCAATTTTCATGAACCTGAAGACTGAATTCTCTATGTTTGCTTTAAAGAGGACGAGATTGGCTTTTTTCTGCTTTTGCAGGAATCTTTTTTCATTGTAGAAGTCTAAGAACCTCTTTGCGGTGCTCGAACTTACGTTTGCGAGTTTGGCTATTTGCCTCAAATGAAACTCTCTGTACGGCTCGTCGAAAAACAAGCGAAGAACACGCAGACCAGGGTAAAGAAAGGGGTCTTTCATAGAACAATCGTTCGATACATAGAACAACTGTTCGATATAAGAATTACGCCTCGCAAAAACAACAGGCTTGAAAGCATCTTTCCAAGAACGATGTGGGCGGGGCTAGCTGCTCAACCCATCTTGAATCCTAGGAAGAATGCCAGTCCGAAGGCGCCTGCGAATGGCAGGTGTGCAATAATCGGGGCTATCCATTCTGCTGCTTGACCCGTAAGACCTAGTGAGCTTGAGACAGAGTCTCCGAGGGCACCATAATTGATTGATATTATACCCCTGTAGCCAAGATAGACGAGTGCTAGAATAAAGAGTCCAATGATGACAGCTACGATTTTCATGAACTTCTTCAGGGCGTAGCCAGCGATGAAGCCGCCGACTCCGCCGATGCCTAGCTGATAGCCGAGTGGAGAAAGAACCTCGCTCATGTATTCAACCTCTCCTCATAGATTCAAATCAGACAACTTTTATGTCTTGTGGATTATGCGTATATTGAATGCCTTCTCGTTTCGGTTCGCAAACAGTTTAAATTCGGATTAGATGAAGTTTTATGGCATGAGAAGGCAAAAAAATTGTTTGGAGTGATTTGGATTGGAATTGTTTGAAATCTATATGTTAAACCTCGTCGTGACAGTCGGCATGTTTGTGGTGCTTGTCTTCCGTGCTTGGCTGGAAATGAAACACTTTCAAGTTCTCTGGAAAGAGGCGGAGTGGAGAAAAACCTACGAAATGGTGGGGAGAATCTTGAAGGTGGAGAAGGACCTGTTCAAAGGGGTTGAAGGCGGAGACGAACTCTACAAACTTCTGACCCAGATGTTCAAGGTAGAGGAGCAAAAATAAACTGCAAAACGCCAATCAGAGAACTCGACAGGTTGACTTGCCTGCTAGGCGGCTATCTCTTCTTCAGTCTCCGCTTTTTCAGACTTCGCATTGTCCGATTTGACTTCAGGTCTAGATGGAACATGAATTCCTTTTTCTCTCAGAGCAAGGATATTGGTAACTGTCTCTTCAATTCTCGCGTTGTAGTCCATCCATTTTTGGATTTGAGTTATCAACGCTTTAGTCATGAGAACAAGGATAATGGTCATCACTCCCAGAGACAGAATAACCGCCCCGTATCCAGTGTACGCTGGAAAGAGAAGCAGTGAAAACCCGCTCCCAAGCATGATGACAGCGACAACTAGTCCTGCCCAGTAGGCTTCGTTCTCCTCCATTTTGGCTTCGCCACTCCAATCAAAAAGTTAGACGTGAACTATTTATTCCGTATGAATTTATAATACAGGTTTGTTTACCCAGAACCAATGCGATATCATTCTGTCTGGTCTATTTGACTTCTTCAGTCCATAGCGGCTCAGCGGCTTCGTCAAATGGCGCTGAGAACGAGGTGAAGTGACATAAAGTTTTTTCTTCAAATCCCTGCCTTTCACAACAATTGATTTCTTAAGTTCTGTGGAACGGAAGCCACACTTTGGGCATCTGAAACCTTTATCCACGCCCATTGATTCCATGCGTCGGCCACAATGAGGGCACAAGGGATTCTGGGAAACAGTCTTTGCAGCCAGCTCAAGAATCTTTAGTTTCTCAAGATTCACAGTCATTGGTCGTTTCTTGGATGGAGGACGGACGCCGCCGTAGGCTTCAATGACATCGCCGACGAGCAATTTCTGAGCTATTTTTCTCAGTTCACCTGTAGGCTCGTAGGCGGCACAGTCAACTTGCGCAGTTTCATCGCTGATGGCGAAGATAACATGTCTTCTGGGAATTATCGACGGAGCCTTAGATACTGTTCCCTTAACAACAACGGGGTTAAACGGTTGTATTTCTTCTATGGAGGCAATTTTGCGTAGATGAGCGTCTGTGCCGTGATTTGTGCGGAAAATCGTCCATCGCTCAACGGGTTCTGTCGCTTTAACCATTCTGTGAGCGCGTCTAACCACGGTTGCTGTTTCTCCTCGTATGCCGTAGAATATAGGGTCAGGTCCGTGAGGTGTGATTAATATTCTTCCAGTTTCAGGGTCTACATTGTTGAATGTTAAGTGTTTTGTCTTCTTATCCATCTCGGCCACTGAGGCGGGGTCGAGTTGTCGCTTCGTGCCACGGTTTTGAGGAATTCTGTATGTAATGAGTTCGTATGTGTGGTCGCCTTTCAAATTTCCTCCGATGGCGGCTAAGGCGCCTATTATTCCTCGTTGTGTTTTGAAGCCGACTGCCTCAGCTTGAAATGCCTTGATGAGTTTTACTGCGTCACTCAGTTTGACTATGCCTTGAATGGCATGGTTAGCGAAGGCCGTGAACTTCTCTGGAATTGTGTCTCCGAAATAGAAAACCACGCCAGGCTCCGTGCCAGCAAAATCCAGATCACTGTTTTCCTCAACAGTATCCACAACTGTTTCTTTGATTTCCTCAACTTGGCTTTCAGTGCACCTCAGTCTCAGGCAGAGGGCTCCGTTACCACGGGTCTTCCAAGGCACATTCGGGTTCAACCGAACAAGATTTGGATAGTCAATAAAGCTGACGCCTTTGGCAGCGAGTTTTTCAACGATGAGAGATGCTACGTAAGTGGTACAACCCATCCTAGGAGAATCGGTGTCATCTATTCCAATGTGCAGGACTGTCATTGGAGCGCACAACTCATAACACGCAATTGATGGAACACCAACGATAAGAACTTTGACGTCTGGTCTCTAAGCTGGAATTCCAGAAGAGTTCTGTTCGGGTTAGGAAAATAAAAAATAGAGGCTGAAGGCTACGCAGGTTCTACGACGATCATTGTAAGCGTAGATCGAACCTTGTTCAGGCGTCGAACATGCCACGTGACGGTGTCTTTTAGCTTGTCCATTGTGTCAGCCCTTATCTTTGCTACAACATCGTAGACTCCGTAGACGATGAAGGATTCAACCACTCCCTCAACTTTCTTCAATTCCTTAAGCACTTCTTCTTCCGATCCTATCTCGGCGTTGATTAACACAAAAGCCATAGGCATAGTCCTTAACATTCCTCCAACTATTTGTTTACACACTTGTAGCCTATAACCTAAAATATTTTGCCATTACAAGCATGTATCAGGCGGTTACAGGTGACTCAAAACTCGTCGATTTCGAGTAGGCAAATGCGTGCTTTGGAAACAAATTCAGAGTACTTTGGCGTGTCCAGACTGCAACTCATGGAAAACGCTGGAAAAACCATAACAGACGAAATCAAAAATCGATTCAAACCCTCCAAAGCCAAAGTGGCTGTTTTCTGCGGCTTGGGCGGAAATGGAGGCGACGGCCTAGTAGCTGCACGGCACCTTCTTAATCAAGGCTTCCAAGTTGAAGTGATTCTTGCTGGAAAATCTGCGGAAATCACTGACGGAGAAACCCGAACAAATTGGAATGCGCTGCAAAGATTGAGAGACCAGATAACCATTCATGAAGTCTACGACTCATCCCTGATTCCCGACGTGAAGGCGGATGTTGTGGTTGATGCTCTCCTAGGAATTGGACTGAAAGGTGCTCCACGACCACCGATTCGTCAGTTGATAACCAAAATCAATGAGATGAAGTCATTCTGCATTGCGGCTGATGTGCCCACTGGCATCGATTCCGATTCTGGAGAAGTCTTGGAAGAGGCTGTCAAAGCAGATCTCACCGTCACCTTCCATAAGATCAAACCAGGACTGGTAGAAGCCAGGAAAAATACAGGTGAACTATTAGTTGCCGATATCGGTTTGCCCGAACAGTTTGAACGTTTTGCAGGTCCAGGTGATGTACAAATAGTTGTGAAACCCCGTTCTCTTGAGTCGCACAAGGGAGACTTTGGTCGTCTCCTAGTGATAGGTGGAAGTGAAGTGTTTTCTGGTGCCCCAGTCCTCGTGGCGTCTGCAGCTTACCGAACAGGTGTGGATTTGGTTCACATTGCGGCTCCGGTTAAGACAGCTTACGCTATTTCTTCAATGTCATCCGATTTGATCACAGTCAAACTGGAGGGTGACCACCTCAACTCGCGTAATGTTGCTACTCTTGGTCCTTACTTGGAAAAATCCACGGCTGTTGCCATCGGTCCAGGCTTGGGCTTGCACAAGGAAACAAGAGAGTTCGTGAAAGAAATAGTTAAACAAGTTGAAGCTAAACGAATTCCCTTGCTCCTAGACGCGGACGGGTTGAAAGCCTTCGCCGAATTCAAGCACCAGATGAAGTCACCAGCAGTTTTTACCCCGCACTCTGGCGAGTACAAGATTTTGACTGGGCATGAAGCTCCAAAAGAGTTGGATGAAAGAGCTACTGACGTGCAGAAAACCGCTGAAGAGTTAGGCACTGTGATCTTGCTAAAGGGGTATACGGATGTGATTTCAGATGGCAAACGAGTCAAATTCAATTTCACGGGCAACCCAGGCATGACAGTGGGCGGAACAGGCGATGTTCTTTCTGGCATTGTAGCCGCTTTTCTGGCGCAGGGCAATGATCCTTATGAGGCGGCGGTTGCAGGCGCTTTTATCAACGGTGCGGCAGGTGACTTTGTTGCTTCAGAGAAAGGGTTTCACATGGTTGCCACAGACTTGCTTCACTGGATTCCCTGCATAATCGACGATCCGATGTCGCATCTGAAGGTGCGAAGGCTTGGCTGAAAAGAGAGATATTAGGATTGTTGTCTACCATGCTGAGCAAGATGACCCGAGAAAATGCACGACATTGAAGTTGAAGCGGTTCGGTTTGGCTCGCGTAGTCCGTCGAGTCAGATGGCTGCCGCAGGGCGCCGTGGTTTTGAATCCGTTTTCTGCCAAGGCTTTTTCGCCAGCTGACCGTCCGATAATCATAAGGAATGGATTGGCAGCCGTGGACTGCAGTTGGATACATGCGAACGAAGTTTTTGAACTCAATACGCATGGAGCCTCAAGGGCGCTTCCCTACTTGGTTGCGGCTAATCCAGTGAATTATGGGACGCCGACCAAGCTGAGCACGGTTGAAGCCTTAGCCGCCGCCCTGTACATCGCAGGGTTCAGCGAGGAAGCAGAGAGGCTGCTTTCCAAGTTTAAGTGGGGGCTAGGATTCATTAGGTTGAATCAGAAGTATTTGGATGCCTACGCGAAAGCGAAGGACAGCACTGAGGTTGTTGAACTGCAGAGGAAATTCATGTCTTAGCCTTTATTGGTGTTTCTAGCTGGGTTAAGCTTAATTTCACTATGCAGGTTATACAGTCTGGAGTCTGGAAGCTTGCCGAGCAGACATTTTAGGATGTGCATGATTATCAGCTGTGATCGTAAGTGTCAGAAATCTGTGAATGAATGCCTGCGGTGTTTGCGGAGTCGCATAGAAAACAAAGGTGTTCAGACAGATGAGAAAATGAGAGTAATTCAAGCATGGGGATACGAAGTCTGATCAACGAACCTGAATAGTAGGTTGGACTTAACCTATAGCCTGTTAAACTTTTTCAGAAAAGCTCAGAAACGTTGGTATTTACAGACTTCCACTGCCATAATGTGCAGTTTATTTTGCCTCTGCTATGTATTTGAAATTTAAAGGTTTCAAAAGCTCTTTCCCACGAAGATTTATAAGGGCAGATTGAACGTCATCGATTAAATCGCCAAGTTCAAGTCTAATGTTACGGAACCAATCGTCATAGTCCGAGTAGCTTTTGTGCAGTGAAAGATTGAAAGAATCCATTCCCATTCCTCGGCATGCTCCAGCCATGATTACGTTAGGTTGGCTCATCAACCAGTCCAATCCCTTCTTCCGCACATTTGAATACCTTTCTTTCGTCGCAACACCAGACTTTATCTTGAAAAATGTGATTGCAAATATCTCATACCCAAGTTTTTCCCATTTAGGAATAGCAGTATACCCTTCAATCAGTTCCTTTTCAAGAAACTTTCTTGTTCTTGAAACAGTTGGTTGAGACACGCCTAGAACTTTAGCCAACTCTCTGTCGCTTTTCTTGGCATCTTTCATCAATTCAAACAAGAGCTTATTGACAGATGGCTTGGTCTTCTTCATATCACATCACATCATTCAATATATCTTCTGATTCATTTTTATAACTTGTGCAAGACTTCGATTAAATTCGACTATTGATTCCTCATCGCATTAATGATTTAAGGATGAATGTCCCATTTCGTAGAATAGACATGAGCAGTCTGGAGAGACATTAACTGAAAAGAATTTTGTTGATTCTGTTTGTTATGGGGTTTGTGTCTGCGGGCGTGGGAATCGCAATACCTTTAGCAGATTCTGTATTGACCCCATCTCACACAATTCACTCTTCTGGTTACATAGCCTACCCTAGTGGAGAATCTAAGCCTTCAGAAAGCAATTCAAAAACTTATGTCGATATCAGTTTCATACCAATCATTCTTGGCGTTGGGCTTCTGTCTGTTGGTTTTCTATATGGAAAAGTACGGAAAGGCAAGTGATCAGCCAAATATCTTGGATTCAAAACAATTGACGCCAGTATGCAACGCTAAAGGGTTGGTGTGCTGGTCGTAACCCGACTTATCTGCTTAGTAATTTCTGTTGTTTCATTCATTTATCTCACCTCCATTCGTTTATCGTTTTTACTATATAGTTCACTTCTATTGTGCCCACTAGGGTTTCTTGTAGGGCTTTCTTCGGGATGTATGGTTTCACTTTCATATTTTTCACCCTTAATTTGCGGTGTTCCGCTTGTTTGCCCGTTCTCGACATGGGTTGTCCTCACTTGACAAGGACAACCGTCGTCTGACGCGAAGCCGAGACCATATGTTTTTTGGGTGGATTCCTTGTTCCAGAGAATAAGGGGGCACGAATCCGAAAAACTTAGGTTGAGGCTGAGACATGCGATTTGCGGAACATTTGAGGCTATGGAGACAAACAGAAACTTAGATGATGCGCTCTCTAAATAATGGGGGTGATGGAAATGAATTTCACTCTCTCAGACAGAATTAAAACTTAGAAGATGCGCGCTTTAGATAATGGGGGGTGATGCCTATGATAATCATTCTGAACACCTTAAGCGGTTTTAGCGCGCGCTATTTGTGACAAAAGAAGCTGCATGCGTATCAATTTCAGTTTCAGCGACTGAGAAACGTTTAATATCTTTGCTCGACCTCTGAATAAGTGAATATCCGTTTTGTCGCTGGTGGAGTAATTGAGCCGCCGCCGGTATTACCCAAGTTATATGAACAAAGAAGAATATGCGAGAGAACAAATGCGTCAGGAAGATATGATTAATAGCATAATGAGGGGTGCGCGAGAACGAGACAGACAGGAGGCTTTAGGAAGCCTCAGTGAACTGCTCAAAGTATTGGAAATTGTGGCTCAAGACCTCGCAAAAACAATAACTGCTTTAAGAAAACAGCAAATTGAGACTGGTGCAAAGCTCCCGGAAAACGCGCCAAACCCTTAGAAATATGTGCTTGAAGCGCGCGCGGGCTTCCGGCTGTAGGTTTTTGACTTATTTGGTCTGTTCGGAGAGGAACTTCGTGATTGCTGAGTTGGTCTCTTCTGGGTTTTCGAAATGCGGGACATGTGCCGAATTTGAAATCTTTGCAACTTGAATCTTTGGGATGCTCTTTGTAAGCTCTTCTGCAATAGCTGATAAACCTTTGTGAGTGTTTTCTCCACTGATCAACATTGTTGGCGTCTGGATTGTTTTGGCTTCTTTCGCTGTAAACTTGGGTATCTTTGTCGTTACTTCTTTGATTGTTCCGGCGTTGGCCAACATCATTGATTTGACTTGTTTTGGGCATTTGCTATAGGCATCTGGATCCCCCTGCAATCCCCCGAATAATAACTCAACTGCTCTTTCGTTGAGTCCTTGATCGAGCGCTTTTAGAGCTGGGTTTAATAAATTGTTGAAAAAGTTTCGAGTTGCCAGCGCTACTGAGGGTTTTCTGAGTAGCAATGAGAACAGCTCGCCTCGGCTTTGAGGGTCTTTGATAATGAGGCTAGGCACGTAGGGTTCTACCAAAACAAGGCTTCGAAGGAGTTTTGGGTTTTTGTAGGCGCAGTAAAGTGCAGCGAACGCGCCATATGAGTGGCCAATCAAATGTGCGGGCGCAGCAATCTTCGCTTTCAAGAGCTGTGCTAGGTCTTCTGCGTTGTTCTCGACTGTGCTGTTCTCGTAGTCTTTTCTTTGGTTGGGATAGGAACATCTCCTGCTGTAACTTAGCGTCCAGTAACTGGTTGACAGGGCGTCCATCTGAGCTGGCCACGCTCTGTAGTCCGTTAGAATTCCATGTATGAGAATTACTGGTTGTCCGGTTCCTTTTTCAACAAAACTTAGAGTGACGCCATTGACATCTATCGATTTAGAAGACGACATAAAATCACTAACATGATCACTTTTCTTGGGTTTAGAGTTTTCGGTCGCCAACAGGCTGTTATCGGTTTAGCGCGCGCGATGTCCATTGTGGAATACAACTTTTCGCTTTGTTGAATCCACATTTGAAAGGTGTCTCACGCACCGTCAGGATTGGAAAACAAGCCTAAATCTTTGAGAACAATGGAACCCACATTTTGCGATTTTTGAAAAGTTAGTATCGAGTCAGCTTTTAAACTAACTTTTCCCATTAAAATAGCCTAAAAACCATATCGCGCGCTCTAACCGTTGTCCGTTTGAAGATGGTGTTTTAACTGCTTGTGATGATGGAGGAGGCTGAGCGTAGCGAAGCCGACTAGAACATAAAAAAAGCCATGAATACTACCCTTTTTGTTCTTCGTCTTGCCTTTCTTCTACGAAATGAAGGCGAGTTTTTGGGAAGTCAATCTCGAAGTATTTCTTTTCAAAGCTCTGTATGTCGAATCTCAATTTTGAATCGAAGGTGCTTGAATCTAGGTCTTTCAGGAATTGTTTTTTCGTCTTTTTTCCTTTGTATTTAAGCTCGTTCAAAGCGATTGCTCGTCTTACACATTTCCTTGTGATTTCTTCTAGGTCTTCTATTGAGTATATGTAATCCCATTCTTGAATGTCAAACTGTGCTCCATGTAAAATCTTGCTTCGATTGTTGTAGCATCTTTTTACGAAATCGAAAACAAGTTTCCGCTCATTTTCTGACTCGCCATATATGTTCGAAATCCTGTGTGAAAGACGGTGTGAAAGCTCTCCTTCGTTTTCAAGGAATATTGCCTCCAACGACATCATGCAATCAAGGAGTTTTTCGTAGACTTCTATGGACTTCGATGTCCTTGCCAGCCTTTCAACGGAAACAAGAATTGAATAGTCTAGCTGATTATCCTCTTCGAGCTTAAGACTTCCCATTTTGTTATAGAATCCAATCAGGTCTTTAATTTCATTTTCAAGCAGCCAATAATTTGGGTTCCAGATACCTATAGAGCGGGTTGACAGGTTATCAACAACAGTCAATTGAACATGTTTTTGATAATCATCAAGAGTTTGTATCTTCGGTTCTACATACACTGGATTTCCATAACCGATTCTGCCACTCTTATATAGAGTCAGAACTTTGATGAAGAAATCTGCAAAGTCTATAATCTCATTTCCAGTTTCTGTAAGGTCTTCACTATTTCGGGTTATCTCCAAAACAAAAGGGCTGACATGACCTCTTTGAAGTTGATATTCGCTGGTTTCAATCTTTCGGATAAATTCATTGTTTGATAAGAGTATCTTCTGATTCCACTTGTCTGGGAGCCAAAGATTAAGAAGAGGAAGGTCAACAACTACTCTCATCATTTTGATTCAGAAGTCTCCTTTTAGCATAGTTGGAGGCGTCTCTATTTCAATTCAAGCTGGTTGAATTCGGTAGGTTCAAAAAACCAATTATTGGCTGGAGGTCTTTCGTATGTAAAACACACGGGCAGTAGTCTGTGTTTTCGAGCATATATATCAATAACTGCAACTCTTGCTTCTATTGTGAGTCTCTCTTCGCTGTTCACACATTCGGAGGGAACACTGAAATGACCATAGAATCTGGTGAGAGGGTTAAGATGCCAAGTTATTCTTCCATTATAGTATCCTGATGGACCTATTGTAACAAATCCATTTCCAAGAAAGATTCTTAGCTCTATCTTAGCTCTCAAAGGATAAGTGTTTCCTAAGTGGAAAATATTGAATCCAACGTCTGGCAACTGACGGGGCGGGATTCTCACATTTTCTCTTATTATCTGTGTTATTTCAAAGTGGGTTGGGGAAACCAGATTTAAGGTGTATTCATCAAAGATTTGGTCTCTTCGTGCCCTAAGTTCTTTAGGTCTATATCTGCTTCCCATAGGTGCTTCTCTATGGACTTTAGCGTGGCAATTATAACATAGAGGAATAGCATTTTCAATGTTGCTGTTGTCCTCTCGGTTAATATGATGTATCTCGATGTCCGTGCCACGAGGTTTCCCACATAAGCAACACCTGCGATTACTCCAGAGAAGGCATTTTATCCGAGTTTCATCAGAAAATTCCTTCCGCTTGATGCTCCCCTCTTTAGACAAGGCATGTCCCAGAAAAGGTTGCTTTTACTCGTTCTTTATAAATTTATGTCACCAGCGCGCTAGGGCTGAGGTCTGCTAGGAAAATTGAGGCGCGCGCGTCTTGTTGCGGGGGTGAGGGTAATCGGCTTTGCACGAAAACGGTGGGTGGTGAGGCGGGAGCCTCACCGCAGCGCGTGTCTATTTTCTTTTCTTGAATAGTTGCACGCCCTCGATTGTTGTTACGTATTGGAATCCTGCTTCGGATCAGCGCGCAGTGCACGTACGTACGTTTGGGTTTGTGCGTGGAGGACAGAATTTCTATAAAAAAAGCACACATATAGCGATTGTTCAATAATCCTTCTCCATCATCTCAGGCATTCTTCTCTCTAACTCGTTGAGTATTTATGCTTGGAGAGACATATTAAGATTGAATAACAAGAAGCTGATTGCATGTCTCCTGCTTGGATTTACTCGATCCATGGTAGACTCTCATCAATATGCAGGGGAATATCCTTTGAATGTTCAAGGACCATCCTGATTAATCGACTTGCAGGATTGGTTAGGCTTGCGCGAAATACTCTTTCAATGATTTTCACAAACGAAGTCGGTGTAAGTTTGTTTTGGGATTCAAGGGAAGATGTAAAACAGGTAAGAAGATATTTTTCAAAACTTTTCATCGTTGCACTTGTGCTTTCTGTTTTGCTCAATTTAGCTGCATTGCTTTATGGAGCTGGACGAGGGTATTCGGCGGATTGGACAATGCTCGTAGCAATCCGTGACGATTACAATAGGACATACACGTCGAGACTAACAGCTGATCTTATATTCCGAAACAATGTTCTGATCGCTCTGGCAGCTTTCATTCCATTCATAGGGTTGGTGCTCACGCCCTATTTTACTTACAACACGGGGTTCTATGGAGGCGCATTAGCTAGGATATGGCATTATGACTATCTACCTTACGCTTTGAGAATGTTCCAAGATCCAGTTGGCATATTAGAATTCGGTGCGTATTCCCTTGCACTCGGAGAATCGATGGCTATTATGCATTCCATCTTCGCAGGTGAGGGATTGATTGAGGGAAGGATTGTTCAACACTCTTGGAAAACAATTCTGGTAGTTGTGCTATTCTTGGCTGTTGCTGCACTTCTGGAAGCTGCTGAGCTGGGAAGTTTATAGCTATGTTGGGAATCAGTGCGCTAGCGAGAAGCGAAGCGACGAGCAAAAAGTGGCTGACGAGATTCTTAATGACTATAAAATGGAAAAAAGATGGGTTAAGGGTCTATTTGCGTTTTCTGAATAGCTTGATTCCGTCCATTTCGGTGACGTATTCAAACCCGTTCTCGATTAGTTCGGTGGCTTGTTCTACGTTTTGGGCAACTTTGCATGTGTAGTTTTCGTCTTTGTCGAATTGGAGTAGTTGTGTGTAGATTAGGGTTGTTTCGATTTTACGGTGTCCCATTTGTTGCTTTGTGAACAAGAGGTCTTTGGTTCGATGGTATGTCATAGTTGCGAAATAGTGGCGTAAGTCATAGAGTCGCATAGTTCTAATCGTGGGGTCTTGAAGTTTGTCGGCGGTTCTGTTTCGGTATAGTCTAAACCGTGCGCTGTAATAGTCGCTGTCCCATGTTCCAAACAATCGGTCGTTGATTCCTATGTTTCGGGTTGAGATGTATTTGTTCAGTATGTTTAACGTCTTGTTTGTCAGTTTTAATACTCTTGGGCTTCCGTGTTTGGCGGTTTCAGGATAGACTGCGCCGTTCTGTAGGTCATAGTTCCTAAGCGTTGTTCTCATTAGTTCTACGGGTCTTAATCCTGTGTCTTTAGAAATTGCTATCGCTGTTCTCAATTTGAGTGGGGCGTTTGTCATTATGCAGTCTATTTTCGCCTCAAGGGGAATCTTGGGCATTTTGGCGTCTTCGTGATATTTGGGTTTAATCCATGTGAAGTTGTAGAGTCTTGCGTAGTGTTCATAAGCCATAATCAAGTTTCGTCTGTATCCATTCTTGCGGTCATATGTTGCAACAAAGGTCTTTACTGCTTCGGGGTCTTGTAGGTTGGTTAGTCTGTCTAACACAATGAGACATTTTCTCATGTTTCTGATTGTGTCGTCTGCTTTGCCTAATTTCTTTAGTTCCCATAGGACTTGGAGGATTTCTCCTGAGTGGGCGGTTTTTGGGGTAGAAAGTGACGGCATTCGGGTCTGGGTGGGTGGTGTGCTGGTCGTAACCCGCCTTCTGTTAATGTGCGACGGCATTTGGCTAAACGGGCTACCCGCGCCTCGCGCAGACAGCTCCCAGGCGCCTATTTGCCCTTTCACCTCGCAGGACAGCCGTTTCACCGCTTCACACTCGACCTTCTCGACAACTTAGCCGTTGCCTCATTGTTCATGCGTCGAGTGGACGTTTCGTTTCTGCGCTGTTGCCAGGGTTCTCACCCGTCATCCTTTGCGGATGCTGCGATGTCTGCGTGGTGGGCGGAGTTTCCTCACGCATTGTGCGCGACAGCCGTCCGCCAGCTCACCAACCCAAAACATGATTGAGAATGCCCTGTGAGATAAGAATTTTGATTCGCCAGAGTGTTCTAAACTATAGACTTTTAAACAGATGACCCAGAAATATGAAATCGGCGCGGTTGGTTAAAGCAGTTTGTCGCTTTCTTACGTGTTCAAGCGTCTAGTTCGCTCATGGCAGTTATACGTAGCCCTCCTGCTAGGCATCGTGTTGGCTTCAACCTTCTTCGCAGGCATAAACGTGGGCGCAGACACGGCAGCAAAGCAAGCCTTAGACCAAACGTTAAGCGTAACTCCAGTAGACATTACTGTGTCCACAAGCAGCTTTTCGAGTCCCAAGGGTGGTTACGGCGTAATCTCATCCAAAAACGTCACTGACATACTGCAGCGAATCAACACCGTCGAAGACGTGGCGAACTCAGAAGCACAATCTAGCCTTATGGATTTCAGCCTTTTCACGGCTTTGAACCTTACGCGACCGTCACGAATCTATGGAATAACCCAAACCTCACGTGTTTTCGACGGATGGGTCGGAGGCGCGCCTACCCTAAACGAAAACGAAGTGTACGTTTGGTCGGGTTCAAAAGACGCCTCAAAGTTTCAGATAGGACAGGTTCTCCCAATAAACATAACAGCAACCTCGTTCGACCCAAACACCACTCAGGTTGTCTCTTTATCGTTTCTTCAGAACCTCACGGTAGGCGGGTTCTTTCAGCTCGACAAAGACGCGTTGAACATAATCTCCGGAGCCTACCAGATTTCTTACGGGTACGGTCCATTCGGACCAATATACATCCCTACCCCAACCGTCCAGCTTGAGGAGAATCTCCTGATCACAAGTTGGGAGAAAACCTTCGCAAATCTTCTTGACCCAATATATAATTTCTCGCCAGCGTACCGCAATCCTGTTGGCACAGAGATTCTGATTTATCTGGAACGCGACAAGCTTGTGTATCCGTGGGACATATCAGGCTCTCTAGCTAGAGTGAACACCGTCGCCGACAGAATCACTGAAAAACTCTTAATCTACGGTCTGCAACCAAATAACTATCTTGGACAGGTTTTAAGCAACTTTCAACAAACAGCCTTCAGCATGCGATTTCTGTTCATATCGGCGTCGGTGCCTGTTTTCTTTGTGGCATGGTATATGGGTTCAACCGTGTCGGATGTCTCCATGAACCTTAGAAGAAGAGAAATAGGCCTTTTATTAACCAAAGGGTTTTCAAAACGGCAGCTCTTGGGGATTTTTCTTACAGAGTCTCTTCTGATAGGGTTGATTGGAGGCTTCATTGGAGTAGGTCTCGGCATCATCCTCAATCCAATTTTTGTTAGGGCTGCTGGAGGAGAATTCACTGGCCCGCCATTTGCCGCCTGGGATACATTGTTTCTAACAGTCGCCTTCGCGATAATCATAACTTTCCTCTCAACCTTTCAATCAGCGTGCAAAGCTCAAAACATCACTGCTGTTGATGCGCTGAGACAATACAGGTACATCGAGGAGACCAAACCATATAAGAGAACATGGCCATTAGCCGCCTTTGCCTTGGGCAGTTTCGAGATGGTTATACTCCTACTTGGAATAAACATGTTTACAGAGATGCAAAGGATTGCGGCAAGTGGAAGCATGCTTCTATCAATATTTGCTGGTATAGCTTTTATCCTCAGTTCAGTGCTAACTCCTCCCGTTGGTCCATGGCTCTTCGCATGGGGTCTAACAAAACTCCTCATACGCGGCTCTCTGAAATTTCAGGAACTCACATCCAGAGCTTTCAAATTTCTTGGTGACTTGGGTTCGCTCGCGACGAAGAACGTTCAGAGAAACCCAGCTCGCTCAGCGGCTGTGGCTTTCCTCGTGACGTTGATTATCGCGTACAGTTTCCAGGTAACAGGAACCTTCGCCAGTCAACAGGACTTCAGCGTAAGAAACATTTTTTTTGACGTTGGCTCTGATGTCAGCGTGAGGCTAAGCGGTGGAAGACCATTTGGCGGAGAACCCGCCTTCAACGTTACATCTATAGTTAACGAAATAAAAAAGAACTTAACAGACTCCATCACTTCAACAACAGTGGAATACTTCTTCTCAGGAAGCATTTCAAACCATTACCTGCAAATTAAGGCTATAGAACCAGAAAGCTGGCTAGCCACGGCACACTACGAAAACGAGTGGTTCAGCGGTCGAGACGCCCAAACAGCCATAAGAATGCTCAAAACAAGCAATGAATGCATTGTTTTGGAGCGAAGCTACGCCCTACTATTCGGCAAGAACCTAGACGAATACATTACTCTAAGCATTGGCCAAGAGACGAAAGAGCTGAAGGTTGTTGGATTCTTCGGAAATGAACCACCAATGACACAGGGTCCGTACATATACGGGGCAGGGACATTATCCGTTCCGTCAATAACTTATTGGTCATACGTGCCCGATGGATTGTTGAGGAACCTGGGGGCCGATTTCAGTTACTCCGAAGCAAGAATCTTAATCAAACTCAAGGAAGGAGCAAACGGCATAGAGAGTGCTAATAGGATTCGCGGATTGAACCTGAACATCGGCACAGTCGATTCGGTGGATGAAAGGCTGCAGAGAGAGAAGAGTGATGTTATCTCAACTGGTCAACTAAACGTGCTGCGTCTGGGAGTGATTTTCGCGGTGTTAGCCTCTTCGGTTGGAACAGCCCTAGTAACGTTGGTCAGCTTAAAAGAGAGGGAGAGGGAAGCGTCAATTATGAGTGTTCGTGGCTTGTCCTTCAAGCAACTAGCGACCATGCTCCTAGCCGAAAACTTGGCAATCATCGCCTTTGCAGCAGTGCTAGGAACCTTTGTAGGTTTGATAGTGGTGCGGGGAACCGTGGTTTCTTCAAACGCTTCAGGCTATTTAGTAACTAAACATATGGTATTCCCGCCTGATGTAACCTTAACACTACTTTTCTCCTTCCTGCTTATTTTCGCTTCAACTGTTCTACCTGTCATATTTATGTCAAAACGTTTCGGTTCAAGACTTGAAAGGGTAGTGAGACAAGCATGAAAGGCGCAGAAATAGCCGTAAAAGACCTCATCAAAGTATACCGTCTCGGCAAGATTGAAGTACAAGCCCTCCGTGGACTGAACATGTCGGTTAAAGAGGGTGAAGTTGTCGCCATAATTGGACCAAGCGGCAGCGGCAAAACCACCCTGCTCAACATTGCGGGTGGCCTAGACCAAGCAACAGCCGGTTCAGTTCTTGTAGGTGGTTCAGAGGTCACAGGGCTTTCTCCACCGCAACTGATAGACTACAGAAGAAAGACTGTGGGCCACATATTTCAAACCCTAAACCTTATTCCGACATTATCAGCAGCGGAAAACATAGAGTTGCCAATGATTGCCATGGGTGTCGGAAGAGGGAAACGAAGCGAAAGAGTCAAAACACTCTTAGACGTTGTTGGATTAACGCCTCGTGCAAGCCATAAACCAGATGAGTTAAGTGGCGGCGAGCAGCAGCGTGTAGCCATCGCCGCTGCGCTTGCCAACGACGCGCCAGTTGTTTTGGCAGACGAGCCTACTGGCGAATTGGACACTGTCAACGCTAAAATCGTGGTCGACTACTTGGCTAAGGTGAGTCGAGAGTTGGGCAAAACAGTTGTCATGGTCACACACGACCCGAATGTGGCTCGAGAGGCCGATAGAATCCTTCGCATAGAAGATGGCACCATAAAGGCGGCTTTGACTCCGGCGCAGGTGTTAGAACCTGTGGCTGCAATCTCGTATGTTGACCAGCTCAGAGCTCGATTGGCTGACATCGAGACTCAACTGCAAAAGCTAGACAAAGACTTTAAGGCTGGCAAGATAGGCGGAGATGAATACACTGAACAAAGGCAGCGACTGAAGCAGACTAAAGCTGGATTGGAAGACGAGCTGCATAGAATGGGTGTGGTTGCTTAACCTTTCCTTCGGAGCCTAAGCGAGAAAACGATATATTTTGGGCCGTTGCTTTCAAGTTCTCATGAATCTTTGGAAAGACATACCAGCAGGAGACAAGCCTCCACGCCTAGTTAACATGATTGTTGAGGTCATAAGTGGTTCAAGGGACAAATACGAATACAAGATAGAGTGGGAAGCCTTCGTCCTCGATCGAGTCTTGCACTCGTCGGTTGTTTTTCCAGTGGAGTATGGATTCGTTCCGCAAACGTGGTTCGATGACAACGATCCCCTAGACATAATGGTCATGAGCTACGAGCCATTAGAAGTTGGCTGCATCATCAAGACCCGAGTCATCGGCGCCTTAATCATGGAAGACGAAGAAGGCGAAGACCCAAAAATACTGTCAGTGCCCACGGGCGACCCAAGATTCGATGGATACAACGACCTCAATGATGTTCATCCGCATAAGCTCCGCGAGATCCAAGAGTTCTTCGAAGTCTACAAGCGTGGAACCCAGAAAATGGGTGAAATTCAAGGCTTGGAAAAACGCCCACGAAGCTAAAAAGATTATCAACTACGCCTTAGACCTTTACAAGCGTAAGACTTCCAAGACAAAAAAAATATAGTCGACTGTTTTCAGTCTTTGGCGGAGTAAACAATTTTCCCGTCAACAATAGTCATTACAATTTTGATGTCCCTGATCTTCTCTGGCTCAATCTTCAACGGGTTGCTGGACACCACGGTAAGATCGGCGAACTTGCCCACTTCAATCGAACCCTTCATGTTTTCTTCAAACGACAGATAAGCCGCATTAACCGTGTAAGTTTTCAAAGCTTGCTGAACAGAGATCCGCTCTTCAGGGAAAGATTTTCTCGCTACAGCAGCCCAAATACCCAAAAATGGATTAATGGGTTCAGCAGGCATGTCTGAACTGGCAGCCACCAGAATCCCCTTTTCTATGAGTGTTCTGAAGGGATAGGTCCATCTGGCTCTCTTCTGCCCCAAACGGTTGGGCACCCAGAAATCAGAGATCACAAAGTGAGGCTGAACGCAAACCGATAAGCCGAGTGCTTTGATCTGCTCCATCAAGTGTGGATTTAGAACGGAGACGTGCTCTATACGATGTCTCCGCTCTTTGACAACTGCTTTTTCTAAGGCTTGGTTGAAAGCCTTCAATGTTTCATCAATGGCCGCGTCGCCAATGGCATGAACTGCGACTTGGAAACCAGCATCATTGACCGATTTAATCATCGTTTTCAGTTCGTCTAGGCTGTGATTTAGAACTCCTTTCGTTGTAGGATCATCAGCATACGGCTCTTGCAAAGCAGCGGTACGGGCTCCCAGAGAGCCGTCGGTGAAGATTTTGACGCAGTTCAGTTTCAGGAATGGTTCGCTGAAACGCTGGTTTTTGCATGTTTCAAGGTATTCTATCGGAACCACCAAATACACTCTGAGAGGAAGTTTGTTCCTTTTTCGCAACTGTTGCAAGGCGTGGATTTCATTAGATTTGGAAGCGAACCAGTGAACGCTGGTTAGTCCAGCCTTAAGAGCTTCCGCACACGCAGTGTGGCAGGCCTTCAGTAAGTGATCCTCGCTCGGTTCAGGCAGGTTCCATACAATGTCCATAGCGTTTTCTCGGAGAATACCCGTGGGCTCGCCAGTGGTCGGATCCTTATCAACCAAATCGCCCCACGGGGAAGCTGCTTCCTTGTCTATGTTAGCAACTTCTAAGGCTCTGCTGTTTGCCACACCAATATGTCCGCAGACTCTGTTGAGAAGAACGGGATTATTAGGAGAAATCTTGTCCAAATCCCAACGAGTCGGGTACCGCTTTTCTCTGAGGCGGTCTTGGTCCCATCCTCGACCGAGAATCCACTTTCCCTTCTCTGTCTCCTGCACTTTCAATTTTAGCTTGCGCTGAATCTCCTTGATTGAGGAGACGCCTCTTAATTCTAACCATGGGAAAGGATGACCCAGCGAAATCATGTGCGCATGCGCATCAATTAAGCCTGGAAGAACGGTTTTTCCATGCAAGTCAATGATTCTCGTGTTTTTGCCAGCTAATCGCCTTATCTTACTGTTAGACCCAACATCGATGATTTTTCCATCTTTAATTGCGACTGCCTGTGCTCTAAGCTGTGGCTCGTTCAAAGTAATTATGTTGGCGCCCATCAGAATCATGTCAGCATGGATTTTCCTCAATCGCCTCATCTGCCTCAGGGTTGGAATATTGTGAAAAGGTTTACTTGAACCCTACCCCTTCTAGGTTTCTACAATGAGTTTCTAATACGACCCAAATATGCCGCCGACTGTGGGGTTCTACAGATTTAGAATGAGCCAGCCGAGCAAGAAACTGATGAACAAAATGAACCAGAGCTCCATCTCCCACATGCGCGCAGTGTGGAATGCTCCAGCGATTTTGTGTTTTCTCCTAACATATTCGTTGCATGCGTGATGTAGAAGGAACAATGAAGTCGCGGTTGTTCCCTCTTCTGTTTTGATTTCACCCTCTCTCTTAGGAGCCGTGCGGATAATCGCTGACGCCATGTGACTCCAAAACAGTGTTCTGCCCAAAATATGAATGGTCAACATTAGCAGGATGCTGGAAATAAGAACAAGCAGAACAATCCGAGTGAAGACCGCAACAGACGAAAAATACGGAAGCACATCAATAAAGCTCAATAATCCAATGGTAATTGCTACGAGGTACGCTCCATGCGCTGTGCACTGCGACGAATAATACTTTATCAAAACCGCCCTGTCGGAGTCCGAGTCTTTAGAACCATAGAGGAAATCGACCATTGCTATCAAGTATTGTTTTCTTATTTCTCCTTTATATCTGCCACAGAAAGATTGTTCTAGAATAATATTTATTGGCGGCAACATCAACTGACTTTCAATCTCTTAGTCCATGCCACGAGGCTCTCAACAAGTTGTCTTATTTTTTCCCTCGTTGGCTCATCTTTCACTTTACCCTTATCATCGATTTTTTGATTCGCAAACGCCACAAAGACCTCTGGTCTGTTAACGCAGCGCATATTGAGGGAAACAAAGACCTGTCTCAGATGGTATTGCGCTCTGACGCCTCCAAACATTCCCGTAGACGCACTCATTATGGCAACAGGTTTGTCATCGAATGAGTTGTCCTCGTAGGGTCTTGAAGCCCAATCGATGGCGTTCTTAAGAACGCCTGGGACAGAGTAGTTGTGTTCAGGTGTCGCGATCAGAATGGCGTCTGCGCCTTGATCTTTCTCTTGAATTCCTTGACTTGCTCAGGCATTTTAGGCACCAGGTCCTGATTGAAAGGAGGGATGCTTTCAAGATCGAAGATTTCAAGTTGTGTGTCTTTTGGCAATAGTTCCATCGCTGCTCGCAATAATGCTTTGTTGTAGGAATTCTTTCTCAAGCTGCCTGCAAAACCAATTATAGTCACTGGCTTGTTCATAAGTGTGAATCGCCCTTAGTAGTCTAAAACAATTTCTGTAATGCTTCAACCACTTCTTGGAAATCGCTTATCTCTTCATGAAGTATTCCATCATTTCTCAGTAACTCGGCGAGCCTAGAACCCTTAATTGCAAATGAAAAATCTGCATTTCTAGCAGCGTTGAAGTCTGCAAAACCATCTCCGATGTACACTGTTTTCTTGCCTCGCTTCTTGTAGTATCTAACTAGGTCGTCCTTGAAGCTGACTGAAGCTTTATCAAACAGTTTGGGGAAAGTGAACTTAATGCCTTTTGATGTTACCCTCGCTTTTGGAGCATAGATCTTTACGAGTTCATTCCAGTCCTTTTGCTTCACAAAATGCTTAATGACGAAGTCCAAGCCTGCGCTCACTATTACTAGAGGAATCCTCTGAGTCTTGCAAAACTGAGCCAGCTTCTCAAAGCTGGGTCTCACAGAAGGAACTGTTTCAATTTCCTTTAGTATGCGTGTCCTTGTAGTCCTAACTGTGTAGAATTGTTTTTCCAGGCATTCTTCAAGCGTGATTTCTCCCTTCTCAAACTGCTCATCAAAAATCCTCCAATCTTCTTTAGCGAACCTAGTCAGAACGAACACAGACGTATCGATGTCAATAACAGTGCCATCAAAATCACAAAGGACAACGAGGCTCTTTGACAACGCTTCCAAAGGACCTTCTATTCCCATTCTATTGTTGCAGGCGGCTTGTGCGTGATGTCGTAAACAACCCTTACAACCTGTGGCACTTCATTAGTTATTCTTGTAGAAATTCGTTCTAAGACTTCGTAAGGGATTTTTGCGAAACTAGCCGTCATGGCTTCTCGGCTTTCCACAGTTCTGACAGCAACTGTGTAACCGTAAGCCCGTGCGTCACCCTTCACTCCAGTTGACTTCGTGTTGGTCAAAACAGCAAAGTACTGCCACAAGTTGTCTTTCAAACCAGCTTTTTCAATCTCTTCTGTGACTATCTTGTCAGCTTTCCGTAAGACTCCAACCTTCTCTGCTGTTAACTCACCCGTCACCCGAACAGCTAAACCTGGACCAGGAAACGGTTGCCGCCAAACAATCTCCTTGGGCAATCGCATTTTTTCAGCGACTTTCCTCACTTCGTCCTTGTAAAGGTCACGAAGAGGCTCAACTATGCCCTTAAACTCCATTTTCGTCGGAAGCCCAGCAACGTTATGATGCGTCTTAATCTTGTCTGAAAACTTTCGGAAGCCAGACTCGATGCGGTCAGGATAAATCGTGCCCTGAATCAAGTATTCCGCCCCAACTTTCCTGGCTTCGGCTTCGAAGACCCGCACAAATTCTCTGCCGACAATTCTTCTTTTTTCTTCAGGGTCAATAATGCCTTTCAACTTTTGCATGAACTGCTCCGTCGCATTAACAGAGACAAAATTCATGCCGAGCTTTCCGAACGTGCGTTCAACAAACTTGGGTTCACCTTCGCGCATGAAACCATGATCCACAAAAACTGCAGTCAAATTCTTTCCTAACGCTTCAGCTGCTAAGGCGGTGACTGTGCTTGAGTCTATGCCGCCGCTAAGGGCAACTATGGCTTTGCTCTCATTGATTTTTTGCTTGATTTCTTCAACTGCCTTTTTGATGAAGTCTTCCACAAGCCAGTTAGGTTCACACTTGCACACTTCAAAAAGAAAATTGCGCAGCATCTGCGTTCCATGCTCAGTGTGTACTACTTCAGGATGCCACTGTAAACCGTAGATTGGTTTTTCCGTGTTTCGAAAAGCAGCAATGGGAGTGTTATCTGAGTGCGCCAGCACTTGGTAGTCCTTTGGCAAGGCGAATACAGTGTCGCCGTGGCTCATCCAGACTCGTTCTCTCTTGCCCAGTCCTTTAAGCACGCCTACAGGGTTGTCGATTATGGCAGTGGCTATGCCGTATTCCCTGTGTCTGGCGGGCTCAACTTTTCCTCCCGCCATCTGCGCGATGAGATGATGACCATAACACAAGCCTAGGACAGGCAGGCCTAAATCGAGCAGGGCAGCGTTGCATTTTGGAGCATCTTTTTCATAAACGCTGGCCGGTCCACCTGACATGATTAAGCCTTTTATATTGAATTTTTCTTTTAACGCGTCAATTTCTTTTGGCGTGATGTCGTGTGGCACAATCTCTGAGTAGACGTTGTGTTCGCGCACTCTTCGCCCAATTAAATGGCAGTATTGCCCTCCGAAGTCGAGTACTAGAATGGTGTCGTATTTCATGTTAAGCGAATCCTCTATCTTGGATTCAAAACGACTATCAGAAAGGTTGTCTTATACTTTGCGTTTCACTGAATAATGCCTAACGCTCTGAGGCGCTCTCTTACGAAGTTTTCAAACTCCCATGCTTTACCTAAAGGCGACTCTTTACTCTTGTTTGCCTTTGATGACTTGAGTTTTGGAACTCTCGCGAACTTCACCCGTTTCCTACGGTTCATGTTCTTTAGAGTTTTCATGAATACCCCAGGCTATGCGAGGAGATACTTCTGCAGTTCCCATTTTGTTACTCTGGTCAGATCGGCGGTAATGCGTCCCGCGGATTCGTATTCTCGCCATTCTTCCATCTTAAGTCTCAAGTATTTCTCAGCGTTCTCTTTGCCCAAGGCGCGGATACAGATGTCATCGCTGTTCCACTCGTCTAACGCCTCTTTTAGTGATGCTGGCAATGTCTTTATGCCAAGTTTTTTTCGCCTTGATTCAGAGAGATGATAGAGGTTTTCGTCCACAGGTTCTCCTGGCTCGATTTTCTTTTTTATTCCTTCTAAACCCGCTTCGAGGAGAACCGTGTACGCCAAGTATGGGTTGCACAACGCGTCTGGACTCCGATACTCCATTCTTGCTTCGTTTTCTTTGCTTGGAAAATACTCAGGCACCCTTATCAGAGCTGAACGGTTTTTTCTACTCCAAGCCATGTAGACTGGTGCCTCGTAGCCTGGCACCAACCTCTTATAACTGTTAACTGTGGGCGACACTACAGCTGACAAAGCCCGCGCGTGTTCCAGCAGGCCTCCGATGAAGTATCTGCAGGTTTGTGATAAGCAGGCGTATCCTTTCGGGTCGTAGAACAGGTTCTTTCCATCTTTAGTTGAGAACAAGCCTAAATGCACGTGCATGCCGTTGCCTGCTTTGCCGAACAATGGTTTGGGCATGAACGTAGCGGTCCAATTGTATTTTCGGTCGGCGACTGCTTTGGCTGCCAGCTTATAGCGAGTGATGTTGTCTGAAGTGGTTCTTGGATTTGAATACTGAAAAGTGATCTCGTTCTGGGCTGAGCCTACTTCGTGGTGCTGTCGTTCCACCGTGATTCCCATCGAAGACAGTATGTCGCTGAGGTCCATGCGATAAGTCTCTGTTACATCCTTGTCTGGTGATATGTCGAAGTATCTGCCCGGGTTGTCTTTGATTCGATGTTCCACTGGGCGCACTTCGTCGGCTGTGTCTTTTTCAACCAAGTAGAATTCCAGTTCCGCTGCTGCTGTCGGTTCATAGCCGCTGGTTCTTGCTTGCTCCACTTTTTTCTCGCAGATGTGCCTTGAGTCGCCATCAAAGCGTTTGCCGTCGGGTCGATAAATGTCACAGAGGAAGCTCACTACCGCCTTGTCGTAAAAGTAACGGGGTAAAACCGTGAAGGTTGATATGTCGGGTTTCATGACCATGTCGCTTTCATGGATGCTCATGAAGCCTGGAATCGAGGAGCCGTCGAAGCCTACGCCTTCTCTCAAGACTGATTCTGCTTCTTCCGCTGGAACTGTTCGACCCTTGAGAGCGCCAAGCAGATCTACAAAGTGCAACATTATGTGGTCTGAGTGCTTGATCAGCGACAAGCACATTGCCATTTTTTCTCTTGACTCAAAATCATCGCCGTTCATCAAGATTTCTCCATGTTCACAAAGTTTCGACAGAAAGACTTATTTATATTGAAATATAAGTCTTTTCAGGAAAAAACAGTGCAAATGTTGAAAAAGTGTTATATTGAGTGGATGAATGTGTAATGGAGGTGAGGAAGCCATGAATCAGGATGATACAGATGTCAAGATCTTGAAAACACTGGTATCCGATGCTAGACTTTCGTCGAGGCAGATATCAAAGAGGTCGGGGGTTTCCATCGGCACAGTGCTCTCTAGAATCAAAAAAATGGAAGTAATGGGATTGATACGCGGTTATACGGCTGTGGTTGACCATGAGAAACTCGGTTACTTGTTGACAGCGCTTATTGAAATAACAGTTTCAAAAGGGCGCCTTTTGGAAATGGAGAATGAAATCGCCAGAATGCCCAACGTGTGCAGCGTATACGATGTCACAGGACTAACCGATGCCTTCATCATAGCCAAGTTCAAGAGCAGAGAGGATTTAAGCGCCTTCGCCAAACGCTTGCTGGCACTTCCCTACGTGGAACGAAGCAACACACACGTTGTGTTAACCACAATAAAGGAAGACTTCCGCCTTGTTTGAGCCCAAATCCTCAGAATTATCTTCTTTTTCTGTCGCTCTTTGTTTTCTTTCAGAAGTTGTTGAACATGCAGAACAATGGTGTTCTCCTTCTTCCTCAAGAATTGGTTCTCAGGCACAAGCAACATTTAATTAAAACCACTAAAAGAATCAAATAGTCCCAGCGTCAAGCGGGGGTTGCCAAGCATGGCCAAAGGCGTAGCCCTGAGGCGGCTATCCCGCAGGGGTTCGTGGGTTCAAATCCCACCCCCCGCACCAAGCCTAAAACTGTGTGCGTGATGATGATGAAAGATGCCCTATTGCCATCTTCAACCAGACTTTTCACTCTAGACTTCGGCGTAAATCCCATCCTCTAAGCACCATTTTCGAGAGTTAATGAGGTTTCTTAGCTCAAATCAGTTTTTGAAATAGTGATTCAATAATCAGAACAATTAAACCCTTATTCAATCAGAAGAAAGGACTCTAAAATTACGGGTGGAAATTGCAGTTACATATTGGTGATGAAATGCCAAGCAACCGCATTAACAATAACTTGAAAATACCTTTCCTATTCACCCTCGTCTCCGCTTTTGGCATTGCACTTGTCTACTTTCTTGAAGCCCACTCTGATTTTCTCGCAGTTTTCTCGAATATTATTCGTTCCGCAATAGCAATTGTGGCTTTGGTTGCCTCAGGTTTTGCATTGCGCAATTATTGGGAAAACCTTGATAGTACGCTGTCTAGAATCTGGTTGTGTTTCACAATTGGAATGACGTTTTGGTTTCTCAGCCAACTCAGCTGGACAATTTCAACACTCGTCTTCAACATCCACAATCCTTACCCATCAATTGCAGATATCTACAGACTTGCGGGTTACGTGGCATTGTTCGCTGCCATCTTTGTATACATGGGCATATTTCAATCTGTCATATCGAAAAAGATTGTTGCAATAGCTGCGACTGTTGCTCTGCCAACGAGCGCCGGCATAATTCCCACAATTCTGCTGGCTACGCGTGGGAAAGTGTCTCAGGTGAACTTGACCACTCTTTTCGTCAGCGTCGCTTATCCCCTCTTTGACCTAATGTTGTTCGCACAAGCCTTGCTCGGTCTATTAGTGTTCACCACAACTGGGCTTAAGGGAAGGGTTCGAGGCGCTTGGCTGCTGCTCAACGCAGGTATCCTGATGAACGTTTTCGGCGACCTAATGCTAAGCTACACTAACCTCAACGGCACATACTACAGTGGACATCCACTGGAACTCTTTTTCCACATAGGATACATATTCTTCGCACTAGCCTTCTACACCCACACCAAACAACTGTAAAACCAATCAGACAATGATTCTGAAAGAAGAATGCCGAAGAGCATCTCTCCTTCTTCTTTTAACTAAAACTCGTGTTTCTCCTTTCTTTGACCGTAATACCTCGTTTCTTCATTTGGTCCATGAACTTTCTGTAGAATTTTTCATTCATTCCGAGTTTTTCCGGTGGAACAACCCCTTTTTCTTCCACAACTCGTTTTGCCATAAGTTGGGCAACAACCGAAGCCGTATAAGCTGTAGTTCTCGCCATTGCAGTGACCTTGCGCTTCTTATCGCAATGGTCTAACAAATGATATGTGTACGTGGTTCTTCTGCCCTTTTTCACGCCGCCCACTTTAACCATCATGGCAACTATGTCTCGAACCTCAGGTTTTTTCAATTTCTTTTCAAACAGTTTAGCAGTTAGTTCACGTGGAGAGACGCTAAGGTTTCCAATTTCAATAGGCTTTTCATCAAAGAATCCGAGGGACTTTAATAGCTTTATCTTTTCTATATGCCTTCGATAACGAAGCGTTTTTTCCCACATGTTTTTGACGCCCTTGACCGTGTGGAGCAGTGTTCGGAGCCCATCAGTATAGAAAGCTTCAAGTTTGCCAACCATAGGAAATCTTATCATTTCAAGCCCACTCATCGCTTCAACCTTTGCCAGCTTCCCTTCCTTCACTATAGTTACTTTCCGAAAGTACATGTCAATGAGGTCTTTAACCGACCAAGTTATCACGTAATCCAACGGAGGCACAGGCTTTTCCGGCAGACCACCATTCAACATAAAAACAGCCTCAACATTGTCAAGTCTGTTAATTGCGTGACCCACAAGTATGTTGCCCAAACCGGGACTCATCCCACAATCGGGAACGATACACACGTTGGCCTTCAAGGCAGCTTTGTCGAGCACCATCACATTCTCAGACATATAGGAAACATCTACCATGTCGACCTTCGCCGAAATTGCAGCCTTACACGCTTGAAAGCCCATCGAACCTGGCAAAGTTCCAACAGCCAAATCAAACTTCTTCAGGCTTTGAACTAGTTCATGTTTGTTAGACGCATCTACTTGAACCCAAGAAACGTTGCCTCGACCAATTTTTGAAACGGCTTCTTCAACTCGACTTTGTTCCAGATCAGCCATGGCGATTTGTGCCGATGGCATACTTTCTGCAAGGTCTCTTGCAACCACAGAACCAATGTTGCCGCAGCCCAACACAATAATCTTCAAGTCAGACTCCCATGATTCACGTGGAATGAACCACGCTTAAAACTTGCCCTGCCACCACAGAATATAAACACTCGATTAAGAACTAAACAGAATTAAACAAGAGGAGCGTACCAATAACACGGCAACATTGATTGAGATTCTAATATTGGCAATCATACAAGGCGTAACTGAGTAGCTGCCAATCTCAAGTTCTGGGCATCTGGTTCTTGCACAGAAATACATGGGTTTGAGTCTTCCTGTGTTTTTCGACGTTGTCCTACACTTGGGTTCTCTTTTGGTGGTCTTGACAGTTTTTCGAAGTGAAGTACTCCGGATTTTACGAGCTGTTGCTCGTTTTGACTTTAAATCTGAAGAAGGTAAACTCGCTCTTTATGTCATTCTTGGTAGCATTGCAACTGCGGTTGTTGGGTTCCTTTTCAGGGATTTGTTTGAATCATTCTTCAGTAATCTATGGGCTGTTGGTGCCGCCTTCATAATAACGGGGACGTTCTACAGCTTTTTAGTGATTTTTGACAGCCGCAGAAACCAGAACAAACAATTGAATCATTTAGACGCCGTTCTCATGGGCGTTGCCCAAGGTATAGCTCTAATTCCCGGCGTTTCAAGAAGCGGTGTAACCATCACCACGGGGTTGCTGAGAAAAGTGGACAAGCAGTCCGTCTTCACATTTTCTTTCTTACTATTCATACCAGCTGTTGTGGGGGCGACGATCTTAACTGCAGTGGAGACGCGGAATCTGGCCGCTGCTGACATAGATATCACAACCGTGTTTTTTGGACTAGCAATAACAGTGATTGTGGGATATTTTTCTCTCAAGTTGCTGCGGAGAATTGTTTTGAAAGGAAGGTCTCATTTGTTTGCTTTCTACTGCTGGGCTATCGGCTTCATTGTGGTATTAACTCAGATCTTAGAAATACTTTAGCTTCATTGCTTGCTCAAAGGCGAGCTTGTTTTATCCACGATGACACGTCTTCGACTGTTGGGACCTTGCGCGGGGACAGTTTACCATGTTCCAAATAGGTTTTTGCGATTCCAAATATGCCTCTGTACAGCTGAACGGGGTCTTGGTTGGCAAGTTCTCTGCGTGAGGTTATTCCAAACTTGACAAGCAGTTCAGCATCCCTTTCATTTATGCCTGGCACCATCAATAGTTGAGCCTGAGCCTGCACGTTGGCTATGTTTTCAACCAGCTCTGCTGCTTTTTCAGCAATCGTAGCTGGATCGGCTGCCAGGAGTTCACTTACATTTGTGGTTTTCATCTGACTCAGTTTGGCTGCTAACCGAGGTGAAATGCTTTTGACCTTGTCGAGTTTGGTTCGACTTGTAACTTTGGGCTTCTGAATTGTGGTTTCTGTCTTTATTTTGTCGATTTTCTTCTTCAGGTTGGTAAGTTCCATTGCCTGTTTTTTGATGGTTTCTGCGTTGTTTCTGCTATCTTCTTCCATTTTTTCCAAAGCTTTTTTCTGCGAGGTCAAGTTGTCTGAAGTTTCTTTTTTCATGTCGTCGAGGTTTATGTTGACTTTTCGAAAGATTTCCTCGTTTGCCTTCTCGTTTTCCTCCAACCTTCTGAAGAAGCCTATCTGCGTGTTCTCTATCATGTTGGAGTTGACGGCTAAATTCTCTTCAATCTTGGCGATTCCTTGAAGCATCCGTGGATCAGCGGGTAACCCACGATAGACTAGGAATGAGGTTAGACCAAACAGTAGGAATGCGACAATAAATGAAACCCAAAAGTACGCCTCAGTGTTCAGCCCCCCAAATGATATGTTGAAGATTCTGAAATAGGCAATAGAGGCGTTACCATTAAGGTTTAGCTGGATTAATGAGTTGAAAACGTTCAAAACAGCCAATAGAGTCAAGAAACCAAACAACCAGGTCGCTGTTCCCTTGTAACTGTTTTTTGACATTGTATTCCAACCATTTCTTCATGAGGCGTTGTCGAAGCATATGTTTTTTGTGAAGTTCAAATTCTAAATCTCAATTCAACTTGACATTCAATTCAGTCATAAATCATGGAGCCCCGGGCGGGATTTGAACCCGCGACCTACGGTTTACGAAACCGTTGCTCTAACCGCTGAGCTATCGGGGCAGAAGGCACGAATATTGAAGACGCGGGCAGTTTTTAAGAGGTTTGGTCTTCTAGAATCAAGACGCGACATAGTTAGTTGACATTCATAAAGTATAACGTTTTCAACGGTCTTCATTTGCACTGTTGTGTTCAGAGTGAGTCAAGTCACCAAAAAAGCCTATGCGAATCCACGTGTAACTAGGCACAACATAACGGCCGCATACTTGCTGTGCTTAACAACTGCACTAGGGCTCCTTCTAGTCTACATATTTCAAAACCTATATTCAGATTTCATGTACAGTTTTTCCAGCATTTCATCGCCCATTATGGCAGGCGGGGCTGCACTCTCATCGTTTTTTGCGCTACGAAGATACTGGGACAAAATTGGAAGTCGAATATCCATGATTTGGCTCTGTTTCACTCTAGGAATGCTACTCTGGTTCTTAGGCGAACTCGGTTGGGGCATCTACACAATGTTCTTAAGCGTTGAAATTCCGTTTCCGTCAATAGCAGATATTTTCTGGCTTACCGGCTACCTCCCCTTATTCATCGCCCTGTTACTTTATGTAGAAATTTTTCAACCCGCAATCACCGTGAAATCGTTCTTGGTGGCAGGAGCCATCGTTGCAGGCATGAGCGCTGTCATATTCTCTTCGCTAATGATTCCTGTGCTCGCCGACGCAGCAGAGTATGATATGATCACATTAGGTGCAAGTCTCGCCTATCCAGCCTTAGACCTCTTCTTATTTCTTGAAGCTATCCTCGGGCTTTCTGTGTTCACCGTCACAAAAATGAAGGGACGCGTTAGTGTAGCTTGGCACTTCATGAACACTGCGATATTGTTAAATGTGATTGGGGACATGGTTTTCAGTTACACTAATCTAAACGGCACCTATTACGATGGGCATCCGCTGGAATTGTTTTACCACTTTGGCTACATGCTATTCGCTTTAGCTTTTTACGTACACCAAAAAGAGCTCTAAACTGTTTTGCCCCGTGCGCCTCCACAAGAATTTAAGCTGTTTTGCACATCATAATCAAGCATTGAGAGGACCACAAATTGAAGAGTGTTCAAGAACTGGGCGAGCGCAAGATAATCGACATCCTTCTGAAACACTTGGAGCCAATGCCCAACATGGCAATACCTTTCGGCGACGACGTCTCAGCCATTGACATTGGGAAAGGAAAACTCGCCGTTATCAAAACAGACATGCTCGTGGGCAAGACTGACATACCTCCCAACATGAGCCTCTGGCAAGCAGCACGAAAAGCCGCAGTTATGAACATAAGCGACTTGGCTGCAAAAGGAGTCAAAGCAACTGCTTTGTTAATGGCAATAGGCATTCCAAGAGACTTCCATCAAAAAGACATTGAACAAATCGCTGAAGGACTAAACGCTGGCGCACGAGAATACGACGCCTACGTCTTGGGTGGAGACACAAGCGAAGCATCGGACCTAATCATTAGTTGCGTTGCTTTTGGAATCGGTGAAAAAAATCGGTTGATGCTGCGAAGCGGGGCTGAGACAGGCGATATTGTCGCAGTCACAGGGTTCTTCGGCAAGCCATCAGCTGGGTTGAGGGTTCTGCTTCTTGGTCTATCTGCGCCACCAAAACTGCACAAAACGTTGGTTGACAGCGTATTGATGCCCAAAGCAAGGTTGAAGGAGGGTTTGTCTCTCGCACGAACTGGCGCTGTATCCGCTTCCATCGATTCGAGCGACGGCTTAGCTTGGAGTCTTCATGAAATATCTAAGGCCAGCCATGTGGGCTTCTTGATAGACAATCTTCCCACGGCAGAAGAATCGAGGCAATTCGCAAGAATGCATAACCTCAACTCGGTTGAGTTGTGTCTTTACGGCGGGGAAGAATACGAACTAGTTGTGACAGTTAAACCCGCAATGTGGGAAAAGGCAACGAAAAATGTGCCTCTTATACGAATAGGCCGCGTCATCAAGGAGCGAAACCTCGTCTTGAAAATGGGCAAGAAAAAGCTACCCATAGAGACGAGGGGATGGGAACACTTTAAGACAAGCCTTACAAAATCATAAGCTTAGCTAGGGTGAAGCCTCCGATGATTGAATCCTGTGATGCTGGCAGCTTGCCTTTTGTCGACAGCTTCGAAAAGTTTTCGGAAGGCGCCTCAAAATATGGCTTGGCCACAAACGAGATTACCCGATTTTTTGAAAAAAAGATAGTTGACGGCTTCGTAGACAAGGTCACAGCAGGCATCGAAGTGGCAAATTACCCACAGTACAGAGACATGAACAAAATGTTCTTTGACATGACCGAGGGATTGGGAAAAATCAACGGAGGTTACGTTGAAACTGCTGCATTAAGTCTGAAAAAGGGAAACAGCGCCATCCCCGAAGCTTCAGTCATAAGGAATTGCTCCAACGAGATTCATGAAAAACTTGGACAACCGTTCAAGCTGCGAATCTGCATTACAGGTCCGTACACAATGTCCTCTTTCTTCGCATACAAGGACAAGGGAACATTCACTCGATTAGGAAACGTGCTAACGCAAATCATTGAAAACAATGTTTTTGACAGCAAGCAAGGAGGCGTACGACTTGTTTCAGTAGATGAACCCGTCTTCGGCTTTGTCGATGACCCGTTGCTTGACCGAGGTTCTGAAGGGAGAGAAAACCTGCTCAAGGCTTGGGAATCTATGATGGGCAAGATTGAAGCCAAAGGAGCCCAAGCATGCCTGCACCTACACAACACCTCAGACGAGCTGTTTTGGGAAACAAAGAGCCTTCGTGTAATCGAATCTCATGTAGATGACCCTTTCTATCAAGCCAAAAGAACCAGAGAACTCTTGGAGTCAACTGACAAATCCCTAAAAGCCAGCATAACAGTGACGGACTTTGACCAACTGATAAGAAACAAGGTGATCGCAACGTCTCCGCAGAAACTGAACGAAATCTCCGTGAACGAGAAAATCGCAGACGCGTGGAAAAGTCTGAATAAAAAAGAAATCGACCCAGCAATCTTCATTGAGGACACAGACCTGATGAAAAAAAGGCTGAACAAGGCAATTGAAACGTTTGGCGCTGACAGAGTCTTGTACGCTGGGCCTGAATGCGGGATGCGAGGCTTTCCAACGTACAAATCTGCCCTTGAATGCTTGAGAAGAGTGTCGAGAACTGTCCGGGGCAGCTGAAAAAGTTAATTTGCACCGAACCTACCTTTTTGCTTAGAAGTGCTGAAAAGTGCAAGCGTTTGAAGAACTGCTGCAGTCGCCGTCAGTTCGGGAAGCTCTGCTCTACGAAAAACTCAGGGGCTACAAAGTCAAATGCGGCCTTTGCGAAAGAAGATGCGTAATCTCACGCAACAACCGCGGCTTCTGTAAAACAAGAATCAATTTGGACGGCGCACTCTTCACACTGGTTTACGGTGACCTAAGCGCGCTTGAAAGTCGCCCAATCGAAATAAAACCTTTCTTCCACTTTTGGCCAGGCTCAAGTGCACTCACATTTTCCACATGGTCCTGTAACTTCGACTGCGCGTGGTGCCAGAACGACCATCTCTCAAAAGTCGAACCCAATCCGAAATCTAACCATTTCTTCGATCCTGAAAAAATTGTTAATCTCGCTTTGCATCAAGGAGACAATGGCTTGTGCGCGAGTTTTCAAGAACCCACAATATTAACCGAATGGGCTCTACCAGTCTTTAAGCTTGGGCGAGAAAAAGGGCTCTATTCGTGCTATGTTTCCAACGGCTATATGACTTCAGAAGCACTGAAACTCTTGAAAGAGGCAGGAATGACTGGATTAAAGATTGACGTCAAAGGAGACAAAGAAACTTACCAAAAATACTGCGGTGGAGCTGATGTGGAAAAAGTGTGGAGGAACGCCCACGAAGCCAAGAAAATGGGTCTCCACGTTGAAGTCGTCAACTTAGTCGTAACCGATGTAAACGACGACGAAGAATGTCTACTATGGGTAATCAAGAAACACTTGAAGTCTGTTGGACCCGAAACGCCTTTGCACTTCACACGTTACAGCCCAGCCTACAAGTTTTCGAACCCTTCGACCAAGATTGAAACCTTGGAAAAAGCCTACAACATGGCAAAGAAGGAAGGAGTAATCTATCCTTATCTTGGAAACGTGCAAGGACACAAGTATGAAAACACTTATTGCCCAAAGTGTGGCGACACGCTAATTCAACGCCTAGGTTACTCAATCCTTCAGTACAAGATCACACAAGACAAAAAATGCCCAAAATGCAATCAGAATATTCCCATAAGTGGGCAACGAATTCGCAAATGGCAAACGCTGACCTAAGAACGAGGCAACTATTTGCCTACAGTGGCTGCCGCTGAATCAACGCCTTTTCTATTCGTTCGAGACGTTTTTCGATAGCGTCCAACCGATCGAGTATCAGCTTCAGAGTTTTACCCACATCTTCTGAAGGGGTCACAGGTAGAGGCGTCGGCGAAGGCCAGCCCGGCACTTCGGGTCGTTCGGGTCTTCTTGGAACAGGCACTGGAGGACGATATGCCGCTTTTTCTTCACCCTTGCTCTTGCTCATCTTAATTCGGAGAAACTATTCAGTTGACCTCGATTAAATCATTTCTGCAAATCGTCAACAACGCTGGTGAAAAATGTAATTACATTTATGGCTTCTATATACTCTCTTAAGATCAAATATAAAAATACAAATCGTATTACCTTACAATCTCGCGTCGAAACGTCAAAATTGGCGCCCAGTGATTTCTTGACGGGCAAATCACTCAAGCCCTAATCCTCTAATATGGGTGAAAGCACCTATGCATTCGAGTGGTATTGTCTTAGTTGGAGTTGATAATTGCCTTATGTCAGCCATAAAGGCAATCATCTTGTTTTGAAAACTGAAAACGTAGCCTGTTCAAACCCAGAATATAAGTTTTTTAGTTGAAAGTGCAATTGAATACAGCCAGTTTAGTCTGAAGAAAATGAAGGTAAAGCGACTTGCGGGTTCGACATGAAGTTCAAGCAGTAATCTTTGATGAAGCAGACGGCATTAAGCGAGTTTTGGTACTTAAGAAGACTGATTTTTCAGCCAAACGCTATCGTTGGAGGCTTCTCAAAGGAGGCGTACACGACGGCGAAACAGAGACCGAAGCCCTTCAACGCGAAGTCTTTGAAGAGACAGGCTTGAAGAACATCAACATATTGAGCAAGGTGCACTCGTACGAGTTTGTTTTCAAAGACGTTAGACATGTGGTTTCTAGCTATTTGGTAAGGGCGAGTTCAAAGGAGCCTATAAAATTGCAGAAAACAGAAGTTGCTGACTGCCTCTGGACAACGAAGGAAAACGCTCTTCAACTATTGTACTGGAACAACGAAAGAGAACCCTTGAGACAACTTACATAGATGCCATTGAGAGACCTATTTCGCGGTCACTACGGAAACTTTGGTCTTATAGCTTTGTCACTGCAAGCGTCGACGCACTTCAAACACATTATGCATTCGGGATGCGTGAATTTTTCCCACGGTTCATCTAGAATTGGCACGAGCATCGGACAGACTTCAACGCAGTCACGACACCCTGCTCGGCTGCAGCGCACAGGGTCGCGTCTTAAACCTAGAAAGCTGAAACGCGCGAGCAAGGCTGAGAAGGCGCCTTGGGGGCAGAAGTATCGGCACCAGCCTCTGGGAACATACAAGACGAGACCTAAAGTTAAGGCCAATATGAATATGCGAACGTAAAACAATGCTTGCACGGATGTCAATGCACTGATTATTGCTCCTCCAACATCTGTTGAAGGGTTTTCGAGTAACAGAGGAATAGCGTAGCGTGCATCCAAGATTGTCTTAGGAACAGCTGCGAATAAGGTGTCCGCCGGGCTTAACGCGTTGTAAGGCGCTATGGCAAATACGCCTAACGTTTCCTTGTAGCCTTGTCCAATTCCTGCCGAAACCGACATTGCCAAAATGCCTGAGACTAGAAGAGTGACAACTAACACGACGTATTTCATAGTAATCATGTCATGATGTGTGCGTGGAGAAACTCTAGGGTGCCTTTTCTTCATGACTTCAAGGATGTCTTGGACAAATCCGAACGGACACGCCCAAGCGCAGAAGGCTCGACCCACAACAACAGAGGCTAGGAAAATCGAGGCGAGGGCGAGAAAAGGCGGAACAAGCAGATAAAGCATGTATTGAAGGGCTCCAAAGGCGTCGCCGACTGTTTTCGAAGGAATCCCCAGTAACCCAGATACAGGCAAGAGTACAGGCCAAGGACCCAAACCGAAGATAAGTGCGTTGAATACGAAAAAGAAAAGCAACTGCACAATGGTTCTAGGAGTTTGAAACCTGAGAAGTTTCTTTCTTGCTTTGGTGCCTCTTCCCTCTTCTGCCGAAATCTTAGCCACTGCTTTTTTTGGTTCTTTTTCTCTATTCAACCGTTTTATCCCCGACTTTCAATAAGAACTTGTTTAGGCTTTTGTTTCGTTGCTGTATATTATACTTTTTAGAAACGTGAAAGGCTTAAGTCCCCTACAACAGTTTGACCGCTTGCCTTACCTTTTGATGTGAAATCGCTGTTTTCTCTCATTGAAATCAACTCCTGTCACGTTTCTTTTTTCCGTCTTATTTGACTGGGAGACTGATAAAAAGGTTTGTCTGGGTCAAGATTTGACTCTTTTCACGCGGGCGCTAGAGCCGTCAAACAGTACATCTTCCCATTTTTTGTGATGAGAACCGCTACGAATACTGATTCAGGGAGCCATCCTTTTGCTAGTCTGATCTGTTGGCTTGTTCTTGGTTCAATTACTGTTTGAAGTTGATACACATTGCCGTATATTCTTTCTTCGAGAATTTCAATTGGTGAAGTTCCTGTGTTTTCGGCAACTACATAAACCCCGCGTTCTCCTTTCTTCGTAAAGTAAATCTGTCCGAAGGTCAGTTTCTCGGCTTCAATAGCTACTGAGTTAGATTTGAATGGCTCAGGTAATGAACCTGAATACATCTCTTTGTCAATCTCGAAATCTTCTTCCGACTTTTTGAACTGAGTCAGTACAACTGCTGGGCGACAACAAAAACAATGCCAAAATTCCATTAAACAAAAAAGTCTCTTCCATCATTTCCTCGTTGATGTGCAAAGACTCCGAGTGCTTGCAATGATGCAAGCCATCGAAGTAGCAAGTTCCCTAACGGTAAGCAGATCTTGGCGCGGGCCATGTGCCGAATTCTTATATGGTTCTTAGTAGTAGCGAGTTATGCCCAAAATGACTTGGACTCGTTGCGGTCATCGCTGGTTAGTCACAAACGTATATGCCTGTAGCGATGTTTTAATGCTTGAGGATAATCTTATGATTGATTGACTGACATTTCGCGGAGACAAAGCAAGTCTTGGAAGCAGGGATTTCCGCAGAACTCACACGACTCCTACATTCTCAGAAGTATCATTTGATCGGTTCGCACTCGGCTGTTAAGCGTTGTCGATGGCTACATGAGACTTTGGTTAATGGGCGACCTTGCTATAAGCAGAAGTTCTACGGCATAAAAACCCACAGATGTGTTCAAATGACGCCCGCAGTTCACTACTGTAACATGCACTGCCGTTTCTGCTGGCGGGCACACAGCGGCGACAGACCCGATCTCAAATGGAAAGAGACACCTGAGACACGTTGGAATGAACCAGAGCAAATAGTGGAAGCCTGCATCGCGGCGCAGAAGAAGATTTTATCAGGATACAAGGGGAACCCCCGAGCTGATAAGTTCAAGTTTCGTGAGGCTTTGAAGCCAGGCCACGTGGCCATCAGCCTCACAGGAGAACCGACACTCTATCCTCAGCTTGGCGAGTTAATACGGATTCTTCACCTGCGAGGTTTCACGACTTTTCTTGTTTCAAATGGTACCATACCTGAAGCTTTGTTCAAATTGAGCGAGGAGCCCACGCAGTTGTATGTTTCCCTTTGCGCTTTTAATGAAGAGTCGTTTCTGAAAACTTGTCGACCGCAGTTTGCTGGGGGGTGGGCTAAACTGAATGAAACTTTGAGTCTGCTTCCCAGTTTCAAGTGCCCAACCGTGCTCAGATTGACTCTTGTTCGTCATCTGAACATGTTGCATCCTGAGCTTTATGCCAGGCTCATTGAGAAGGCAAATCCCACGTATATTGAACCTAAGGCTTACATGCACGTTGGTTTTTCAAGACTTCGCCTAGGTTTTGAAAACATGCCAAGTCACGAGGAAATTCGGAACTTCGCTGAGGAATTGAGCAAAGAAACGGGCTACAACATTCTTGATGAGGCATCCGATAGTCGAGTTGTTCTCTTGAGTAGGCTGCAAAAGGCTATTAATATAACTACATAATTATCTTTATATTCAACTATGACCATTACTACATGCACAAAGCTGTCTTTCCTTGACACTATTGTAAGAGTGAGCGTTTGGCTCCCTCGAGATTTATGCATCAATGTTGCTTTTGATACATGTTTTGGTACAAATAAGCTGTCTTGATGTTATAGAAGGCAGTTCCATAAATGATAAATGGAGATGGCGCAGTATTTGTTAAACTCCGATTGAATATAAAGGAGAAAGAAAAATGAAGAAAATTTCATTGTTTATAGCAGCTATCTTGAGAAAAGCAATTACAGCGGCGGACGCCAAACGGGTCAAAATGATTGCCTTCGCTCTGAGCGCAGTCATGATCGCTTCCGTACTGACGCTGGCAATAGTGCCTGAAGCAAATGCCGCCACATATACGTATGTTTATACTGTACCATTCTCAGGGCTTTCGATAGTTTCCACGTGGGGAAACACTGAATTCTTAGGAGTGGATTTGGCAAATGGAAGGGTAAACTGTGCATTTCAGGGAGGCACTGGCAGTAGTCATTATGTATCCGTAACATTAGCCCTTCCGAAACTAAGCTACGCTGGTTCTGGATATGTGCGGGTAAAATATAACTACGCGACAAGCCTTTCCGCCAAAGAACTCTCTAAGGCATCTGTGTACGCTTCAGCATGGTCCAACTATGGCAGTGGAACTTGGGGCATTAGCCAAGAGGTTGATAGTGTGTATTCGGTTCCTCTGGGAATCGTGCAATATGGGGCTGAACTCCTGCTGGCATATGTGACCAAGGGTGCGACTATTGGGATAAAGTGGATGCTAAACAAACTGTTAGGTATGGAATTCTCGGCGTCACAAGTTGATCAAATTAATGGACCCGCCGAGTTTTACATCCCATTCTACACTACATCAGCGACACAAAATATCGCCTACCTGGATTTCGATTTCTATGCTACAACACTCCTTGGTTCCAACGCGCTTTGGGCAATGCTTGACATCGAAAAGATTGAGATAGTCATAAACACTCCAGGAGGGTATGCAGGAGAAACGACGGGTCACTCTGCCAAAAATAACATAATAACATTCATGTCATGCTACGATGCAGTGAAACTAGGTAAATCGGCTTCGCTTCAATATCTAGAGCTAAATGGTCAGGAACTTTACTCTTCGAACGTGGACTACTACAATGTTTACGTTCAACGTGATGATTATTACAACATCATATACGAGCGCTTCACGTGGCGGGTGACACTAAAACCCACATATATGCGTGGCGACAAGGACGAGGCACTTACAGACTACTACAAGCTTGGAAAAGTTTCAAACACCCGCTACTATTTCAAAACGTATTACTCGGACAAGACATGGGGTACATCCTCCACAAATTATGTCTACACATATTTAGCCATCGCAAAAAGCGCCAGCCAGGGCTATACAGGCGGCAACACCCTTGCCTGCTGGATTAGTGTTGCAATTAGGCATCAAGACGGTTCAGAAACTACAATAGCGAGCGAAGCTGCTGGAGTTACCAGATCATCGGATGGCCAGGGAATACAAAGCGCAACATGGAACTGCCCACAAACAACGCTCAGCACAACAGACGCCATAAAAATCACGGTGCATGTGCGGTGTGGACCAGCATATTACGTTACAGATGTACCTTTCATAACTATACAGTTAGGCGCAACAAAACTTTCTGCTTCTACATGGACGGTTTACTACTACACAAAACGCGTGTACACAGTTGTACCAGGAGTCATCACATACACATCAGGCTACTTCTACTGGGGAATAAACACAGACAGTCAACCATACAACAGCCGCATAGAAAACATACTATACAGCTGATCTTCTCGAATCAGAGCTAATTAAACAACACCCCCTCTTTTTCTGTTCTCAAAGACTTGTTAACTGAACAGAAACAAGACCAAACGCTGTTCAATCTGTGGTATCAGCTATCAGAGGCTCAGTTGCGGGACAAAGCATCATGGCAAAATCCCCTTCAGTTTACCTCGATAACATCATAGCCCCATCATTTTGACTTTGTACGCTAAAATGGTAATTATATAGTTCACAAAGGCTATTAGGCTAGCGTGAGGCTTCAGTTAACCATCCCGACGGTTGTGAAGCAATTGTCACTGAAGGATCTGTTAGGCAAAATTCAAGATGAACTGCGGAAACGCGAGACTGTGCATGAAGAGGTTCAACGAGACATGCGCCGAGCCACCCGCTTGTCGAAACAAGCCATTCTATTTACACATCAGGAAAGGTTCAAAGACGCAAAGAAGCTACTGAAAGAAGCAGATGGACTCTTCGCCAAACTGCACTCTTTTGCCAAAACGTATCCAGACATGTTTTATTCAGGTTTGGCTGACGCCGCCTTCCAAGAATACGCTGAGGCGCAGACCCTGTTCAGTCTAGTTGAAAGAAACCGTTTCGTCAGCCCAGAAGAAATCAACGTGAACTCTGTTGCCTTCGTCCTGGGCTTAGCTGATGTCATAGGCGAGTTGAGGCGGAGAGCCCTCGACTCTCTGCGTAAAGAGGATGTCAAAACAGCTGAAGCCTGCTTGCACTTGATGGAGGAAATCTACGTGGAACTCATGTCCATGGATGAAGCCTACATGCTTGTGCCTGGACTCCGCCGAAAAAGCGACGTGGGCAGACACGTAATTGAATCCACGAGAGGCGACATAACAATCGAAGCGAGACGCAGCTCTTTGGAACAATGCATGAAAAGCCTTGAAAAAATAGTCAAGCGAAAGACAAAAAGCTAGCGGTTCAAGGAAACCCAAGCATGTTAGGCGCGGGGTTTTCAGTCAAGAAAGCGCATCAAACGCAGCTGAGGCTCTCAAAGCGAGTCATAAGAGAGGATAAGCTTCCCAAATATCTGCGCTTAGTGGCTGGAGTCGATGTCGCCTATGCTGGCGGCCTGTCCATTGCTGCCGTTGTCGTTCTCGATTACTCTTCCTTATCGTTAGTGGAAGTTCAGAAGGCAGTCGTTAAGACACAGTTTCCATACATTCCAACATTGTTGTCTTGGAGAGAAATCAAACCAGTAAAAGCAGCCATCAAGAAGTTAAAGACTTACCCCGATGTTTTTTTGGTTGACGCTCAAGGAATAGCTCACCCATATCGACTGGGATTCGCCAGCCACCTGGGAGTCTTACTTGACAAGCCAACAATCGGTGTGGCTAAAAACCTTCTCTGCGGTCAAGTGGAACCATCAAACCGACAAGGATGGATGCCAATAACAGACAAAAACGAAGTGATAGGCGCGGCAATCGAAAAAGACGAAAAGACAAAGCTGATCTACGTTAGTATTGGGCACAAGGTTTCGCTGGAAAGAGCCATAAAGATTGTCAGACACTGCACAAGATCGGCAAGAATCCCTAAGCCTATACGCATGGCTCACACATTAGCTAGCGAAGAAAAAAGGAAACACAAACAAGAAATAACTCACCGATCCAAGAAAGACGCAGCAAGAAGGAGAACATTTCAACTTGCAGCCTCAACTCAGGAAAATTATCGACAGAATTCATGATAAGCGTCTTCGAGAAATGGTCATAGCTCTAGTCGAAAATCCTACAATTGAGATTGAAGGAAAAATCTACACGGGACTGCCTTTAGAAGCATCACCAGCAGGCGTGTCACATCACCACAGTTATCCAGGCGGTTTGGTTGAACACATAGTCTCATCCACAAACATAGCTTTGGCATTGTGCGACACCGTAAGAACGGCATACGGTGGAAAGGTTAACCGAGACCTAGTCGTGGCAGGAGTGATTCTCCACGACATTTTCAAGTCAGTAACCTATATTGAACGAGAAAACGGCCGATACACGATGGCGCCTATAGCAGAGCGCCTCGACCACCTCACCCTCGGAGTCGCCGAACTCATCCGAAGAGGGTTCCCCCTAAACCTCGTCCACATAGTCGATGCCCACATGGGATGGGAGCACGGACCAATCGGACCAAGGACACTCGAAGCCTTAGTCGTTCACATCGCTGACATGGCTGACTCCAGACTAAACGGCGAAGTCCTAAGAGCCGCTCAATACCTCCTGAGACAGTCCGCAGGCGTAGAACTCAACCGCCTAACGGCGACGGAGGCTTTTGAAGTCGTTAACGCAAAGACTCTTAAAGGCTGGGAAGGCGTACCCAGAGCACTCGAGAAAATTAGGAAACAACGCCAAAAGACATCCAAAACATAAGCAAAGGTATCTCCGCGATTCCTTTCGCCACACACATTGGTGTTGCTAGGGCTATCTAAATACTAACACCGATACAAAGATGCGGAACAAAACTTGCTGTCTGATACGTAAAAAGTTTTTAACACGATAGAAACGTCATACATGTGGGCCCGTTGCCCAGTCAGGATCAAGGCACCGGCCTTCGGAGCCGGAGAACGAGGGTTCAAATCCCTCCGGGCCCGCCATCACGGTTTTGCGCCAATATTCTCGCATAGATAATTCGCCTGTGTCACCTGTCCAAGCTCTTTTGCTTCACTTATTCTGATCCGTTCTCTTTCTCAATGCCAGTATGTGGTGAGACAGAGGCACAAAACTCAAAGAGCGGTAGTGAACTTTGTCATTGAGGTCTAACAGGAAACTCTTGATGTCTGGAGACAAAACAGGATACTGCTTTAGCATTCTCATGAACTCTGAATATGAGGTGTAGTTTTCGTGATATGAGACAATCATTCCAGAGTATCCCAAGCCCATTCCTCTCTCAAACATTGCAACCATTGGAGCAAATGATTCTTCCATAAACCTTTCTTCAGCTCTTTTCCTAAGCTTATCCGCCTCTTCACCGTTCAAACCTTCTTCCCTGAATTTTACAAACGTAGTCGCCAATATTTCATACCCAAGCTTTCGCAAATTCGGCAAAACAGTGTATCCCGTAATGTAGCCTTCTTTCTCCAATCTGCTTCTAATCCTTGAGACCGTGGGTTGCGAAACTCCAATTCTCTTAGCTAACTCTCTATCACTTGTCCGAGCGTTCTTCATAAGATGGGAGAGAACCTTCAACTCAATATCCCTGATCATTCCTTTCATTTAGAACCCTTCTTTTCAGCTTCCTTCTCTCTTACGGATACTTATCACCCATATATGTCATACTGTGACAATGACTGCGCAACCACGATTTTGCACACAATGTTCTTAACCCTCTTTCTAATCGTACTACTAATGAGGAAAAAGCGTGTCCCTAATCGACAACGCCATACTTTCTTCAGCCATACTATTCCTAGTCGTCGGCTTGGTCTTCGAGGCGTCCGGTTTCGGAACCTTCGTTGCCGGGCATTTGGGCGGTCTACTTCTCGTCGTCATTGGGATACCGATGTTTTGGGCTGGGTGGAACATAAGCGGAGCCCGCGAATTTTCATGCGCTACTGCATCTGCCCTAAACATGTTCGATGCCGCATCAACAGTTGCCTTCTGGAATTTTGAATTGAATCCAGTTGTGAAAGCTGCAGGGCCGACCTTGTTTCTGACGGCAAAGATAGTGTGCTCAATAGTCATTGTACTTTATGCAAAGTTTCACAGCAACCCAAGGAAGGGAGGCCTCATTCTCAGCGCATTCTTTTCTCTCATTGTAGGATGGAATCTGGGGCAAAACGCATTTGCCTATCTCGGTCTCTTAGACATTAGCTTTGGTCTTCTTCTGGGAGTCGCCATGAGTTTTGCAGCGGCGGCTTTGGTTATGTTGATGCTCTTCTCAGATAAGAAAATCAAATCGAAAACCTGAAAACCGCTGCCAACCGTCCTATCTTGGTATCTTCTTTCAACACTGTCGAAATGAATGAAAATTGAGCTACGATATTCTTAAATCGCCCTTTGAAGCAACCGTTTCAACTGCAAACGAGAGAAAGCATGGTAAGCTGGCGCATGCACTGAGGAGAGCAATACAAACTGCAGCCTTCGTCGCAGGACTATTCGCAATAATTGTTGCGTATTGGCTAGCGATGACTTTCGTTAAGAATCCAGAAATCTCATCCCTGCCCTATTACACTTTCAGAACTCTTCTGAGAATCACAGTGACACTGGGAATTTCAATAGCGTGGGGCGTTTCCTTTGGAATTTTGGCTTCCACAAACAAAACTGCCTCGATGATACTAGTGCCATTCATAGATTTGTTGCAATCCGTTCCCATACTTGGTTATTTTCCAGCGGTTCTTATACTTCTTGTGTCGCTTTTTCATGGAAGTGAACTCGCAATCGAGCTCTCTGCGATATTGTTGCTTTTCACATCGATGGCATGGGCGATATTTTTCGGCGTTGTAGGTGCTGTGAAAGGGATACCAGTAAATGTCGTGGAGTCTGCTCATAGCTTTGGCTTGAAAGGTTCAAAGTATGTCAGGCACGTGATTTTGCCAGCTATTGTTCCAGCTCTTGTCTCGGGAGCAACTCTCGCCTGGTGCGACGGCTGGTTTTTCATGATAGCAGCAGAATACATCGAGTACGCTGGCACAACCTACTGGGTTCCAGGATTAGGGTCTTTCCTTGCCAAGGCAGCGTATGTCTATGGAGACATTACCTTGTCTGCTATCCTTCTTGTCTTGGTCACAGCGACGGTTGTCTACATCAACTTTCTAACTTGGCACAGGTTAATGGAGCGAGCTACAGCTGGAACGTACAGACCAGTCTTGAAACTGGATCTCTCGGGAGTAGGGCAACTTGGAGTGATCAAGGCGATTGGACCTAGAAGATGGTTGCACTTAGGAGACCATATTCACTGGCCGAAATCTCTCATCGTCGCGTCTCACAGGCTGAGGAAATACACTCGCGTGGAGAAAGCTATTGCGCTTGCGTTAACACTTGTCTTGGTGTTCTCAATTGTCTATCTCATAGCAGCTCAGGTGAGCCTTGACGTAATCAAACGCGGCTTTTCCAGTTACCCAGCAGACGAACTTGTAAATCTTCCAAGCTACGTTGCCTTGACGATGGGGAGACTAGGAATCGCCTACGTTATTTCCTTGGGGGTTGCTCTCGGAATGGGCATAATGGCCGCCGAGCACAAGAAATTTGCAGCTGTTTTCTATCCGATTTACGACATCGGGCAAGCTGTTCCCATTTTGGCCTTGTTTCCAGTACTCTTTATAGCGCTGAGCCGAGTCTTCGGAGGTGTGTTCGGGCTTGAAATGACCTCCATAATTATGTTGATTTTGGACATGATTTGGTACATGTTTCTCAACATCGTCAGCGCCATAAAAAATATTCCGAGCGAAATTAGAGAAGTTGGAAAACTCTTCGGTTTCAAGGGCTTGAAGAGAATCACGCATGTAGTTATTCCTTGCATTTTGCCAGCTATAGTCACTGGAAGTATTCTGTCGTGGGGCACAGGTTGGAATACAATAATCTTCTCTGAATACATGCCTTACGGAGCGAACACGATATACTTGGACCCAACGATAATAAACCAGACTTATACAGTTAGCCATGTTTTTCCTGTAAGTATAAATGTTTCAGATGTTGCTGGCCTTCGCACCTGGCAAACCCAAGTTTATTTCAATTCCACACATCTTCAATGTATTAACGTTTCTGAGGGAAGGTTCCTAGCAAACGCAGGAAAAACCCAATTCGACACTGGGGCGATTAACAATACATCTGGATCCATCGGTCCCATCAACTCCACGCTTATTGAAAACGGTCAGGGAATGAACGGAAGTGGGCAGCTGGCAATGATCTACTTTAGAGTAATCAACCTTGGTAACTCGGAGATAAGTCTTCTTGAGTCGTCCAAAATGCTCGATACGAGTTTGAGGATAATTCCAGCAAGCAAAGTATATTCACTTCCAGGACTTGGTTCCTACTTGGACAAAACAGGCTATCTTTATGGAAACACGATATTGCTGATTCTGCTTTTGGGAATAATTGCCGCTATAGTTCTTTTGATGGAGGCTCTAGTGTGGCGGAGGCTCTTGAGAAAATTCGAAAAATACCATGCTGAGGTCTAAAACTTGCCAGTGCTTGAAGTAAAAGATGTAACAAAGACTTTCCAAACAGAGAAATCCCAGATTTCGGTTTTGGAGCATGTCAGTTTTCCAGTTGACAAGAACGAGTTCGTCTGCCTCGTTGGGCCTTCTGGATGCGGCAAGTCAACACTGCTGAGAATAATTGCAGGCTTAGAAAAGGCTGATTCAGGTCAAATACTTTTTCACGATCAGCCTCAAACATCCCCTAATCCTAAAATCACCATGATCTTTCAGCTGTTCGGTTTGTTGCCTTGGAAAACCGCTCTGGACAATGTGGAAGTTCCTTTGGAAGTGCTTGGAATGAAGAAAGATTCTAGAGAAGAAATTGCTAAAAGTCACCTTCGAATGGTGGGTTTAGAGGGTTTTGAGAACACTTATCCACATGACCTCTCGGGCGGCATGAAACAGAGAGTGGGCATTGCCAGGGCGTTGGCGCTTCAGCCCGAAGTGTTGCTGATGGATGAGCCCTTTTCATCTTTGGACGAGCTGACAGCGAAGGCACTGCGTACACAGGTCCTTGAAATATGGAGAGACCCAAGCCTGCCCACAAACACGTTTGTCATGGTCAGTCACAACGTCGAAGAAGCAGTCTACATGGCTGACCGCGTTATCGTCATGTCGCCTAGACCTGGAAGAATCATAGGCGAAGTCAAAGTTGATCTTCCACGCCCTCGCGCCGAATATTTGAGAGATGCAAAGTATTTTCAACGCATCGACGAGGTAATGGCGATTTTGGAAAAGAGTAAGTAGCGAATCGAGGTTGAAAGTTAACAATTTAAACAATGAGATCTAGTGAATTCATGAGTCGAGGCTAGAAAATGGTTGAATTAAGTGTGGTTAGGATTGAAGTTCCGAAGGACTGTAATGTAGTCTTGGGAACGGCGCATTTCATAAAAACAGTGGAAGACCTTTACGAAGCATTGAAGAACTCTGTTCCCGATATCAAGTTCGGCGTTGGCTTCTGTGAAAGTTCAGGACCTTGCCTAATAAGGGTTGAAGGCAACGATGAAGAATTGAAGAAACTGGCCTCTCGGTATGCATTTGAACTGGCTTGCGGTCACGCTTTCATAATTTTCATGAGAAACGCCTATCCCATCAACGTTTTGGACAAGATTAAGCAAGTGCCGGAGGTCTGCACAATCCACGCGGCCACAGCCAATCCACTTCAAGTTATTGTAGCCGAAACTGAGCAGGGAAGAGGAATCCTAGGAGTCATCGACGGCATGAAGAGTAAAGGAATGGAGACCGAAGCCGACGTCATAGCGAGACGGGAATTTTTGAAGAAGATAGGGTACAAACTTTAAACCTCTTCCACAAAGCTTATCTTGGGTTTGCAAACGATAAATAAGAAATACAATTAGGATTCGGAATCAAAAGTCTGTTTTGGCAATCGCATTCGGGGAAATGTTTGGATACACCTCGCTCACCCAGTCGCTTCATCTGGGAGTCTCGGTATCGAGAAAAGGCTAGACTTGCGCATTTGCTAGTCGGCTCGGCGGTCTCAGCGTTCTCATACTGTTTTCTTTGGTTCAATTTTAGACATTTGCTGATTGATTCGATCGCTCAAGTGTTATCGCTTGGGCAGATTTCTGTGGCTGAATCATTTGCTTCGGAAGCCCCTCAACTTGTCATTAGACTATTGAATGGGTCAGATTTGACATTAGCTTTAACATGGCAACGTTCGGGGCTTGGTTCCATAGCGATTTTTACCTTGCTGTTTCTTCTTCTGTTGTTTCCCCTTGAAGGTTCAATACGGCGCAAGATAGTTTGGCTAGAACTGGGGTTCATCTTAGGAGTAATATGGAGTTTCATTCGATTGTCTGTTGCTGTTTTCGCTGCCTACTACTTGGGCGCTGGCGCTTTTGCAGTTGCAGAATTTTTCACGGGTCCGTTCACAGATTTCTTTTGGATGGTCTCGGTGTGGTCGCTTGCGCTGTCTGCGATGATTTCGGCAAAAGTCAAACAGGTGAGTTAGACAATGGTTGTAATCGTGTATTCCGCGTTTTTGTTTCTTGTAGCGATAATGGCTTTCTACCTTGTTCGGCACTACCTCTTCTCACTTACTGCCTTGTACAAACGGAAAGGACAATCATTCTATGCTTTGCATGGCTTGAGTTATCGACCAACGGTCACGATCTTAATACCTGCTAAAGACGAAGAAGCAGTTTTAGGCCGACTCCTGCACAGGATCACCGAATTAACTTATCCAAAAGAACAGATGGATGTAGTCGTCATAAATGACGCCTCAACGGACGACACAGGGAGAATTGCCGATGAGTTTGCAGATGTGTATAGCTCCTTCAAGGTTGTTCATCGAAGTGTGAGTGTTGGTGGAAAGGGAAAGCCCAGCGCTCTCAACGAGGCACTTAGGCATGCCAAAGGCGAGATTCTGATATGTTTCGACGCCGATTACTATCCACAAGTTGACATTATTGAGAAGTTGACAGCCTATTTCGCAGATCCCGAAGTCGGCGCAGTTCAGGGAAGAGTAACCGTTCTAAATGAACATTCAACTTGGGTTTCGAGGCTTGTTGCATTGGAACGAACTGGCGGCTACCGTGTCGATCAGATGGCTAGAGACGACCTCGGATTGATTCCGCAATACGGAGGCACGGTGTGCGGCGTCAGACGAGACTTGATGGAGTTTTTGGGCGGTTGGGATACAACGGCGTTGACTGAAGACACTGACCTTACATTCCGAGTCTACCTAACCGGTTATAAGGTACGATACGTGAACGAGGCTGAATGTTACGAAGAGGTGGTTGAGACTTGGAGGGCTTACTGGCGTCAGAGACATCGTTGGGCGGAAGGTCATATGCAGTGCTGTTTCAAGCATTTCATACCGCTTATGAAGAGTAGGAATTTGCGGTTAAGAGAGAAAATTGATGGTGTGCTGTTGCTGAACGTTTATTTTGTTCCGATCATCGTGGGTTTTTCGTGGCTTTTGGGAGCTGCCATTTTCTTTCTATGGCCAACTAACTGGTTTGAGTCAATCTGGAATTTGCTTCCAGTTTTTCTCTACAGTAGTGTCGGAAACTTCGCACTGTTTTTTGAGGTTGGCGTGGCCGTCTACTTGGACGGAAGAGTTCGCTTGGGTTTGCTTATTCCTCTCTTATTGTTTTCTTTTGTTTTCAACACACTTATCTGCTTCCAGGCTCTCCTTGACCTTTGTTACTCAAAGATCGCGGGCAAGAAAATGCATGCTTGGGCGAAGACACTTCATAATGGAGGGAAGACGAATTGGTTCTAGACCCTTTTCTTCTAATGTTACTTCTATTGATAGCTGCTTCGAGCTTTATCATTTTCTTGTTTTTGCCGTCCATTACAGAGATTTTGAGGCCGAGAGATCGAGGACCCAGAAAAATCTTGAAAAAACCGTTACAAAAGATGATGAGATACGAGCTGAAATCGACTATCTCCCAAAAGCCAGATTCGATCAATGACGCAAATGCTTCGAAGAATTTGCAGGAATTCTTGAAAGAAGCGAGGGTGAAATTTCACGTTGTTGGCAACGCTACCATACGCATTTTCGGCAGTGTTGTTCTTCCGCCTAACTTTCAGGTTTGGGATAACATGGTGGTTGAGGGATCTCTAACCGCGGGTGATCACTGTGTCTTTCACGGCAGCGTCAAGGTCAAAGGGAATGTAATAATTGGAAATTGGGTAGTCCTGAATGGAAATCTGATTTCGAAAGGAAATGTTAACATCAATGATGAAGCAGTCATCGGAGGCTTGGTGCACTCTGAAGGCTCGGTCAGCCTTGGCGAAAAAGTGTTCATTGGATTATCAGTGGTCGCTGACGGAGATGTCGAGCTTTACGAGAACAGCGAGGTTAAGAAAAACATACTCACGCAAGGCGTCATAAGAGTGTTGAAATATCCCAAGCTGGATTTGTCATCTGCCCTAGACGATATTGGGTGAGAAAGAAATCCTTAAAAGAACCGCCCTGACTGATTAAACGGAGGAATCAGAAAATGCCGACTCACGGAAGCCTCTCAAAAGCCGGAAAAGTCCGTGGACAGACTCCAAAAATCGCACCCATCGAAAAGAAGAAACCAGTGCCTAGGACACGGTCTAGACGCAATTATGAGAAAAGGATAATTCTACAGCGCAAAGCTGGGCAAAACTGGATTTAAGCCACAGTCTACAGTTCTCGTAACAGGACCAGGTTAAAGAGAAGAGCCTGCGGGTTATCAAGGTGTCTTAGGGCGTGCATTTCTGGAATACGTGCAAGTTTGAGAGCTGTTGGACTAGTTCGATTGTTTTCTCGTCCACGCTTGTGGTACGAGCTATGTCGGTAACAGTGATTATGCCAACCAATCGGTTTCCATCTGTTATAGGCAATTTCTTCACTTTGATTCTGAACATGAGCCTCGCAGCTTCCAAAAGGTCCATGTCTGGTGTTCCAGAAATAACATTCCTTGTCATTATTTCTGAAACCTTAGTTTCCTTAGGATTCCTACATTTTTCCAAGACTCTTTCGAGCAGATCTCTTTCAGTCAAAATTCCAACGATTTCGTTGTCTTGACGAACAACCACCAAACAACCAATCTTGTTCTTGTTCAAAAGTTTTACAGCATCGTAGACTGAGGCGTCTGTCTGCAGGGTTATTACGTTTCTGACCATTAACTCGCTGACTTTCAAAATTGATCACAAACATAGAGAATTGATTGCAGAAACAAAAGGATTATGAATTTCAACTATTGTTTAAAGCTCAGAACACAGCGCAAGCGTCGGTCCTTTATGCCCATACACTATCCAAAAAGGTTTAGGTTTGCGATAAAATTCTATGCAGAAACCTAATGGGGCGGCTATGAAAGAGCAAAGAGACATCACTCATATTTGGAGCCTATTTAGGTCATATAGTGAACCTAGGGTGTAAGCTTCACGTTCACAAAAAACCGCAAGCACCCTAGCTGAAACCTGCAAAAGACTCGTTGCAGAAACCCTAGAGGGGGAGGGGCTGTCTTTTTTGGGGCCTTCACGAAGCCAAAAACCACGTTCTTCACCACTGTTACACAGAGACCATTAATAGGGTTTAAATTTCAAACAAACATGATAGCGTAGTAAACCAAGAAAGGGTAACCAACTTGAAACAGCCCAAACCAGCTTCCCAAATCGCAGCCGCAAACAGCGTGGAAACCAAAACCATAACCGCCGCCCTAAAAGACAACATAATCATCGTATCCACACCCGAAAACATAGAAGAACTCGCCACCAGAGGCTACGGCACCAAACAAGACAAAACACTTGCGCTCACATTCTACGAAGCCCTCTACCTGCAAAGCAAAGGAATAATCCAAGTGCAAACGCAGAAGGGAAAAACGAAGAAGCACATAGACTTTCAGACACTGCTGAGCCATTACAAGGCATCTGTCCAGAACGCGTGGGTGAAATATTTAATCTACCGAGACTTACGTAGCCGAGGATACGTAGCCAGAGAAGGCTTCGGACTGGGCACAGACTTCCGAGTGTACGAAAGAGGCGAATACGGCGCAGCCACAGCCAAATATCTCATATACGGCATACAAGAAGGACAACCAGTCACAATCCAGGAACTAGCCCAAGCCCTGCGCTACGCGCACAGCCAAAAAAAGGAACTAGTGCTAGCCGTGCTCAACCGAAGGGGAGAAGTCGTATACTACTCACTCGGCCAACTCACACTCAAAAAGAAACTGGAGGAAGAATAACCCTGACAGAGTTCAAACCCGTCCGTGGAATGCGAGACTTCCTAGCCAAAGATGCCAAAAAAATGCGTTTCGTCGAACAAAAAGCACGCGAACTCGCACAACTCTACGGATACGAGGAAGCAATCACACCCGTCGTCGAATCCCACGAACTAGTCGCAGCGAAGGCAGGAGAAGAAATGCGCCTCCGCATGTACACCTTCAACGACATGGGGGGCAGAAAAGTGGCCTTAAGAGGCGAATTCACACCGTCAATCGCCAGACTAGTCGCCACTAAACTGCGCACAACGCCCAAACCTATCAAACTCTTCTGCGTCGGCAGCCTATACCGCTATGACGAGCCACAGTTCGGACGCTTCCGAGAATTCTGGCAAGCCAACTACGAACTCTTCGGCTCCAACCAACCCGAAGCCGACGCCGAAATCATAACCATAAACAGCCACCTACTGCACGCTGTGGGACTGCGCAACCACACAATAAAAATCGGACACGTGGGCATACTCCGCGGGATACTAGCCCAAGAAGGCGTCAAAGAAGAACAACAAAACCAAATGATGCAGTTGCTCGACAAAAAACAATGGACCGACGCCCTCACAATGGCACAAAAACTCAACATCAGCAACCAAGGCATACAAACCCTAAAAGCAATGTTTGAAACCCGAGGAAAAGCCACAGCAAACATCCTACAAACAATCAAGAACAGCGTCAGGAGCTACGACCAGGCAGTAACCGCAGCGGAAAATCTGCAAGAAATCATAGAACTAACCCAGAACAGCGGCATCAAATCCGACCTCCTAATTGACGCAGGATTCGCCCGAGGCCTAGAATATTACACAGGCGCAATCTTCGAAGCATATGTGCCTGAACTGGAAAAAGCAGGACTAGCCCTAGGCGGCGGAGGACGATACGACAAACTCATCGAACTCTTCGGCGGAGAACCCACACCAGCCGTAGGAGTAGCACCAGGCATAGACAGAATCGCATTAGCCATCAAGAAACAGAAAGCTGCCGTCAAAACTCAAAAACAAAGACACGTCGTCATCATACCAATAAAAAAAGAAATGAAACCCAAAGCCCTCGAAATAGCGGCTACACTTCGAGAAGCAAAAATAACCGCTGAAATCGAACTCATGGGACGCAAAGTCTCAAACGCACTGTCAGACGCAGACCGCAGAGGCATCGAACTCGCCGTTCTCATAGGACCAGAAGAAGAAAAACAAGGCAAAGCCATCCTGCGAAATATGAAAAAAAGAGAACAGGCAACAGTAGAAATAGAGAAACTTGCCAAGGAAATCATGAAGGCAGAGTAGCCTGCGGCGGCACAGGCACTGTTTGACCTTTCGTTGACCGCTTGATCAGTTTTCGCAATCCAGCCTCTGCAAATGCAGCCCAACCAACGATTCCTAATCCCAAGATTACGAGCTCCACAATTGTGAGAATAGGATCTGTTCCTGGAAAGAATTTTGACAATACATCTGGATTAAAGAAAAACAAGTAGTAATTGAAAAACCAATGCAAGAGTATAGGAGCCTCAAAACCGTAGGCTAAGTACGTGACCGCGAAGAAAAAGCCCTGCACAAAAACCGACGTCACCTTTCCAGCTTCCCAGCCGATTCCATTAATTATGTGAGCAACCGCAAACAAGGCAGTTGTGGCAAATACCATTGTCCACTCACTGACGCTTATTCCACGCCAGATGCCTTGCTCACTAACGTTTCGCAGTCCAGCCATCCTCTTTGCGCCCTCAGGATAGAGTATGGAGGCAAGGAAAAGCTTCAAACCTCCCCCAGCTGTTCTCCTCCGAGCCGAAAAAACATAGAAAACCATGAACAAACCGATAGGAATCAGCCTAAAACCCAATTCCTCAACCACTGGTCCATACGCCACATTCAAGAAAATCTCCTGCGGAGACATACTCGGCGGAAAAGAAACCTGACCAGTTGGAACGCCGATGAACTCTTGTGAAGAGATTATTGCCCAAGCGGCGGTGAGCACCATGCCCGAGATAAGAGGCATAATGAACAGGAAATTGCTGAAGAGACTGCGAAATGACCGCGAAGAAGATTTTCTAACGACGCTATGAAAACTCTCCCTCCACTTCCAAGCAGCCACAAAACAAAACAAGTAAACAATCCAAATGAACCCAAACACAGTGCCAATCGGCAGTGGAGGAGTGTAGAACCAAACCAAGAAAAGAAACAACAGAATCGGGAAACTATCTGAACGCATACTCAAAGCGACTCCATCGGAAGTGAAAAAAATAAACCCGTAACCCATGAGCAGAACCAGCAAGTAGGAGGCGATGATCACGAAAACTGTCAAGAGAAACAACGTTAGAAAAAGAGTTCTACTGAAAGACCTGGATTCGCCAATTGTCATACGACAAGCACTCCAGAACCCGAAATAAACAATCGTCGTTCTATTAACATTAACTCTATATTGAGAAAAAAATGCCGAGTGCAAGCATGTCAAGCTACCCGGGGTTCAAGCCCAAACCCTAGCCGACCTTACTCCAAACCATGGTTGGACGTTGTCTCCATGATTTTCTTGTGTTTTTGCAGCCGTCCAGCGGTTCATTGCAGAAAACAAAAATACAACATGTTAGTATAAGGAATAGCGTGAGGAGGTGGAACTCCACGAAACTTGCTTCGTTGGTGTTGATCTGCGTTGTGTCGTTGACAGTGATTTCGAGCATCTGCCTTGCGTTGACACCATCAGTAAATCAAATGATCAAAACCGCGTTTTCCAGAGGCAATACTGAAGACAGTCAGTCTTCAAGCGACTTTGCCGTGATTATTCATGTGCTGGCTGAAACGATCAACGATCCGAAACCGAACTAGCACGCAAGACCCTAGTTGATCATCAAGCGCTAAAGGTTGATTGTTCGTTAAGGGGTTGAGTACTATGAGTCGACTTGAAGACTACGAGTGGATGCTTCATTATCTCAAGGTACTAGACCCCATCAACGCAAAAATAATCGAAGGATTAGGAGAGCATCCACGCAATCTTTCCCTGCTGGCTGAAAAGATCGATTTGCCCTCATCAACCGTGGCCTTCCGCCTTAAAGCATTGATTAAACAGGGCTATCTGACTGTGAGAGCCAAGCTGAACTCACCCCAACTAGGCCTCGCGAGGGCGGCTGTGATCGCTGACACAAATCGAGGATTCTCAGACACATTGTTGAAAGCGGTCGAAAACGTAGGTTACTGGAGTTACATAGCAGGTTGTTATGGCAAGTTTAATGGTTTTTACTCTCTTTTCTCCTTCCCATCCACATACAAGCATGAGCTTGAAGAATATTTCGAAGAAGCAAAAATGCTAGGCGCGACATCCAATTATTCGCTACTGTGGACAACAAACGTTTACGAGGTAGCTCCAAACTTCAACTGGTTTGACTTCAAACGGAAAGCTTGGAATTTCGCTTGGCAAGAATGGGTGGACCAAGTCTCAAGGACATCCGACGTACTTCCCCAGCGCTTGATGGACCCAGAGCGTTACAAAGTTGAAGTAGATTATTTGGATTTACTCATTCTGAAAGAGTTGGAAAAAGACGGCTTTAGAGACTTCACTCAGCTTTCAAAGGTTGTCAAAATCACCCCTCAGGCTGTAAGGCATCGGTATTATCAACACGTGATCAGACGAAACCTGATAACAGGATACGAGGTCGCGATTTTTCCGTATCCGTTACAGGTATCCGACTTGTGTGCTTTTGTCTTCAACTTCCCTAGTCAAAAGGCCTTAGCCAAATTCGCTAATTCGCTGGTGGACAAACCTTTTGTTTTAAGCTATGGTAAGGTAATTGGGAAGAATTCGCTGCTTGTTCACTTCTATGTCCCTAAGACTGAGTTCTCTAGCTTCATGGCGTCACTGAACCGCCTAACCGTTGAGGAGATTGTACAAGACTTCTTTTATGTCTCTATTGACGTGAAGTCGTTTAAACGGCAGACGGTAGCATACGAGTTTTTCCGCGATGGAAAATGGCAATACAACCACACAGAAGAGTTGAGGAAATTGGGTGAAACAATGCCGTTAAAATTGAAAACCCATTTTTCATCCACGTAGAATCGTTTTGTTTTTTGCAACAACAATGGACATTGATAGTAAATAACAAAAAGCTTTTAAATAATTCTATGCGTTATATATGTATTTTGTGAATGGAAGGTGGAGAAAACACGCTTAAGTGTGTTTTTGTACTCCTTTCTCTCTCTTCAGTTCAGCTAACCTTCCATTCACAAACTAGTAATCTCGAAGGTGTTCATAGTGAACATTTTGAACTTAAAACGTTTATGGAACAATCTTCTATACATGTGTGTTTAGAAATCTAGTTGAATTGATTACAGACCTGATGCCTGCTGCGTGGGGAATTGAGAAAGACCAAAGTTGAAGAGATCTTTGATAAGTCCGCTAAGGATTATTCTGGGGATTTTGCACCACCGAGGTATACGACTGGTCGGGCGGCGATGAGTTTTGCCGATGATACCACTTGGCATTTTTTGATGAAGTACCTTCCTAAAAGCAAGTCTATCAGGATTTTGGATGCTGGCGGCGGAGATGGCTTTTGGGCACAGAGACTTGTCGAGTTAGGATACAAGAATATCGTGGTAGCAGACATTTCGCAAGGGATGCTTGACGAAGCCAAAAAGCGTTTTGCTCAAATCAGGATGAAACACAATGCGAAATTTGTGAAGTCTGATATCACGGATATGAACGAGTTCGAGACAACATGCTTCGATTTTGTTTTCTCTCAGTATGACGCTGTCTCTTACTGTCTCAAACCAGCCGAAGCGATCAAGGAGTTGGCTCGAGTTGCAAAGAAAGGCGCCTACATAATCGTGAGCCTTGATACCAAATTCAGACGTGTGCCTGAATTGATCGAAGCGGGTAACCTAGGCGAAGCGGAGAAGTTGCTCAAGACAAACATCTCATATGACTTTGATTTTCCTCAATACAATCTCACTTGGGAAGAATTATCCGAGTGCTTCGTGAAGGCTGGATTAATCGTTCTTGAAGTCATTGGAGCTCCCGTGTTTATGCATCAGGTAGACGAGCGAATTCTAAAAAAGCTTGAAGCTAACCCGAAAGTTCGCAATAGGCTGCTGCAAATCGAACTCGCTCATTGTACCAATAAGTCATTGATAAACTTCGCAGGTCATCTGCAAATGGTCGGTCAGAAGCCAAAACCTGAAAAACACAAGTAAAAGAAGACCTGGATGCATATAAAAGCGGGCGGGTGTGTCCACGCGTAATTTTTATTAGATTATTCTTGCATTTAGTGAGTTCTTCGGTGGGGTCTGATGGTTTGGCAAAACTGCGCGAGCAAAGGATAAAGGCGAGAAAGGCCAGAGCCTTTAGGCGCAGAATGCTAGCATTAGCTGTGATCGTATTGATTGTAACCTCTTTAGTTGTATTATACTATTTTGGCAACCGCTCTGCGTCAGAACCGAACAAACCTGCTTCAGAACCGAACAAGGTTCTCTTAAGAACCACTATGGGGGATATCACGATTCAATTATATGATGACATGCCTATCACCACAGGCAATTTTGAGAACCTCGTTAAACGTGGAGTCTACGACGGAACCATTTTTCACAGGGTGGTTCATGATTTTGTGATTCAGGGCGGAGACGCAAGTGTGAAGGGGATTAATGTCGCAACGATTCCTGATGAGCTTCCGAACAAGCACAGCAATATCCGAGGGTCGGTGGCAATGGCAAAGACAGACGCGCCGAATTCTGCGACTAGCCAGTTCTACATTAACCTAAAGGACAATTTGAATTTGGATAGCAATTATTCTGTTTTCGGAAGCGTGATTGCGGGAATGGATGTTGTTGACGCAATAGGAAAAGTGCAAACGGACAGCAACGAAAAGCCACTGCAAGACGTGAGCGTAACCAAGGCAGAATTCATCAGTCAATAGTGCACGGTTAAGAAGACGCTCAGTTGCGAGAGAAACTGTCAAAATCTTCGATAAGGTCGAGCCCCATCAGGTTTCTTGCTTTTGACCGGCGGGGTGGGATTTGCACTCCAAACCACGTGGCGAAATCTCCCGCGCAACTCTTCTTTTTCGCGTCTACTTGTTTGGTGTGGTGAAGAAAACTAGGCCTCCAAATTGGCTGATTCGTTTGCCTGCTGGCGTTTGCGCATTGACTATTCTCGTTTTTACTTTTCTATTCTTTGAAATCTGCAATAACCTGTTAATTCTGTTCTTGTCCTCACTGTCAGCAAGATACTTGTCTGTGAGCATCAGATATTCCGTTCTGAAGTTATTGTTCGTCTTTCGGTCATAGATCATGTCTTCGATTTCTTTGAGCGAAAAAAGGACAATCGAGTTACTGTCGATGCTGTAAAGATGTTTCTCCAATGCATCGACGATGAGATCAACTTCTCCTGAGGTCGTCTCTGCTACTTGCTTGCGGAATTCTTTGGTTTTCACAAGTTCAGCCACCTTGTGCGGCTGGTCAGCAGAACCGACTAGCTGAGCGAAAGTTGCCCTATTCGGACCCTTTGATTGAATCAAGTAGCCGTGATGCTTTTGTACGTGATCCAGAAAATCTGCAGCGTAATTGGTCTTTATCGGAGCTGTCACTACGATGCTTCTTACACCCTCCTTTAGCACTGGTCTCAACGCATCAACCACAGATTCATGAAAATTATACAGAACCCTCTCATCCGTCCTCCTTCCGACAAGCTCCAACGTAAGGTGCAGTTTTGCAACATGACTAAATACCTGCCACAGAACCGCATGGTCATCTTCAAAACCCACAAGAAGCGCGACCAAGTAGCCGCGTTTATAGACTTGTTTACGCTTCACTTTTGTCACTGAACCTCTTTTCCTTTGCATATGTGCGTGGGCGATTCATCTTTTTTCTGCTCTGTCTCTCGGCTGCTTTTCTACACAAGTTGCCTTCTGACTGTGCACGCCTGCGGACTAAGCACTTCTTTTAGTTAGGCGCACAGTTCTCCAATGTTGCTGAGCGTTCCGCTTTTTCCGATGCTTAATTGTCTTTCGCCTCTGAATGTGGATGCTCGAGCATTCTCAATTTGAATCGTGTCGCCATTGGAAATGGAGTTTATTTGTTCATTCCACAAGCACAGTCTAATTGTCCCAGTTTCATCTGCTATCAAAGCGTTGACCACGCTAGCGTAGTTTCCAAACCGCGTAACGACAAGTTTTGGTTTTGGGATTTCCAGAACTTTAGCCCTCAAATTGACATGGTTCATTCCAGTTCGCAAATCTCTAATGGGAAGAGAGTGTAATCCCTTATTTTTCTTTTTTAGTTGTCTGCGGACCATAGTGGTTTCCATGAGATCTGTAATTGGATTCTTTCGTTCCAAGAGGACTCCGTTGGATATTGGAAATTGTGCAACAACTTTAGAGCCCTCCAAAATCAAAAAGATGGCTTCGTCTTGTGTTTTGCCGCGACATTGTATAGAAAGCTCTCTGCACGTGGCCTTTTGTCCTTCCCACGCTGAACTCAATGCATCAAAAAACTTGTCTGGGTCAACTTCGTACTTTACAGTAAGAAAAGCAAGGTATTCGCTGGCTGATGCCTTGTTTCTCAAGGCTTTTCTACTCTTTTCGTATGCATTCTCTCTACTCTGCTGATCCACGATCGGATTGGTGTGGTTATCTGCTTATCCGCCAATTCCATGGTTTTCACCTCGTGTTTTTCAGTAGAATTGTCAAGAAAAATGACAAAAATCGTTGAATGCCCTTTTGTCAATATCCTTCTCTGCGAGAATTCTACCTGTTATATAATGTGGTTAGTCACATATTAACATATGTGAGGATGTGTGCGATAGGGGCGCTCGCGAATTCCACTCCAATAAGACTTCTAATATTAATTCGTGACGCGCCAAAGAAAAGATGGAAGATGACCGGACGCCCCGACAAGACAGGCAAGAGAACACAGCCAGAAATCGGTCACAAACCCTCAAAATATGCTGTAGTACCCTTCGGGGCTTATTTGTAGCCGGCGGAATGGGATTTGCACCTCGCATCAAGTGGTCATATCGCCAGTGGCTCCCACAATTCCCGTTTTTTCTTTTTGTTATATGACAAAACTTAATAATGTTCATTCCTGAGATGGAGGAAGGGTGAAAAGTTAATTGGATCGATTGCGATTAGCGGGTACTCTAATACTCGTTGCGCCGATTCAATTCATAATCGAAGTGAGCATCGCGGAGATTAAGTAAAGTGTTCTCCCGAATAAAAGTAACATTCCTATTGGCTCTGCTTCTAGTGGGAGCACTCAGCAGCGTGCTTAATTCTTGGTCACCTCAAGTGGCTCTGGCCCAAACCACCGGCCCTTCCGAGCCCATGGAGTTGGAAGATTTCCTTGATAACGAGATTACAGCAGAGTTAAACGATTACCACATACCTGGGGCAGCTGTCTCCGTGGTTAAGGACGGTCAACTTTTCTTCGCCAAAGGCTACGGATACGCCAACCTGCAAAACAACAAACCAGTCGTTGCCAACCAGACCCTTTTCATGGTTGGCTCAGTAACCAAACTCTTCACCTGGACCGCGGTCATGCAACTTGTTGAACAAGGCAAGTTGGACCTCAACGTGGACGTCAACACTTATCTGAAGAGTTTCCAAATCCCTGCCACATACCCGCAACCCATCACTCTCAAAAATCTCATGACCCACACCGCAGGATTCGAAGACCGCAACGTAGGCACGGTGGCTCAAACTGCCGACGACATTGAACCATTAGGCGACTACTTAGCACACAATATGCCTTCTCGAGTACGACCACCCGGCGAAGTAACAGCCTATTCAAACTACGGAGTAGCGTTAGCAGGATACGTTATTGAACAGGTGTCCGGAATGCCATTTGACGATTACATTGAAGCCAACATCTTGAACCCGTTGAACATGCACCACACAACCACGCGGCAGCCACTTCCCTCCGACCTAGCCCAGGACATGTCCATGTGTTACACCTATGCAGACGGCGCCTACCAAGCAGGAGACCCATTCCTATATATGCAGATTCAGCCGGCTGGTGCCATGCGCACCACAGTCACCGACATAGCAAATTTCATGATTGCTCATCTCCAGAATGGAATTTACGGTAACTCCCGCATTCTGCAGAATGCCACAGCCGAGCAAATGCACACGCAGCTTTTCACCAATGATCCCAGAGTCAACGGCAACGCCCACGGCTTTTGGGAAATGAACTTGAACAGCCTAAGAATACTTTATCACTACGGCTTGACATCGTCGTTCGCTTCATTCCTTTTCTTGCTGCCTGAACAGAACTTAGGCCTGTTCGTGTCCTACAATAGTCTCGGCGGCAATCAAGCGGAAATCAGGCTTCTGCGTACCTTCCTCGACCGGTACTACCCAATCACTAATCCAGCTGCCCCCAGCTTCTCCCAGCAGGCAAGTCGATTCGCGGGAAGTTACAGAGCAAATCGCATGGCCTACACCACCTTTGAGAAGGCGGCGGCCATTTTTTCACAAGTTGATGTAGTTGCCAACTCTGACGGCACGTTGCTGCTAAACGGGCTAGGAGACCAGTCGAAGTGGGTTCAGGTTGAAACTCGTGTGTTTCGCTTAAGCAGTGGTCAGCGCTATGACGCGTACCGTTTAAGTGGTGTTCAGCCGAACGACACTTTGGTTTTCGGTGAGGATGCGCAAGGTCACGTTACATACATGTTCATTAATAACCTGCCAGAGCATGCTTTTGAGAAAGTGCCTTGGTACGAGAATGTGTCGTTTACTTTGAGTCTGATGGTGGTCTGCTTGGCGTTCTTTGTGTCCATGCTGATTTTCTTGCCGATCAGATTCTTGAGGGATCGTCGCAGGGGCGGAGAGAAAAAAGTAAGCTCTAGATGGGCTCGATGGGGTCGTGGGCTGTCTGGCATTTTCAGTCTGCTGAATCTGCTGTTCTTTGTTGGAATTTTGATGGGTCTCGGTAACACGACTCCGTTCCTTTTCGGGGTTCCTCTTTTCTTTGTAATAGTGCTGTCAATTGGGCTCGTAGCTTCAGTGCTTGGAGTCATGTCTGTTGCTTTTGTTGTCTTAGCGTGGAAGCAAAGGTACTGGAGCTTAGCTGGACGCTTGCACTATACATTAGTGACATTTGCCTCCTTGGCTTTCATTTGGTTCCTTAACAATTGGAATCTGCTTGGCTTCCGATTCTGACCTTTGAAATCAATTCCGACTGTTACGCTTAAAATCGCTCTCCAATATTGCCTAGGTAAGAGATTCTGATATATCGGTTCTTCACGAACACTATCATAGAATAACTGAAGCATGAAAGCTTGGTGAGAAAACGCCAAAGCGGGCGGGGTGGGATTCACCATTTGTCGTAATGTACTTTTTCTCTCAACGAAACGGGTTTCTGTTTTACGAAATAGTCTGATGGGTAACCTATAGGAATCATGGTTGCAACTTCGTAATCTTCAGGTATGCCTAACAGTTTTTTGAGGGCTGCTGTTTGGCGAGGAATGAATGTGACGCCGTAGAGCCCTTCTGCTGCCATCGCTAATAGAATGTTCTCGATGCAGGTCCAAACGGAAGCGAAATTGTTCAGTTCATAGAGCGTTGCACATTGGCTGAAAGGCTTTCTCATTCTGAAGCATACTATGAGTAGTTCAGGGGAACTCATCAGCATTCTCCTCTGGACAGGCAACGCTTTCAGGTATGCTTCTTTTTCCCAGTCGCTCATGCTTTTGGTCATTTCCTTGACTTCTGCGTGTACGTAGTCTCTTGCGGTCACACCCAAGTCCACGACTCGTTTTCTCTGGTCAAAATCCTTTATGAGAATGAACTCCCATTCTCTCAGATGATTGTGTGAAGGCGCCTTCGTCCCTGCATCCAGAACCCGCAAGATTTTCTCCTCTTCCACAGGTTTGGATTGAAACTCCCTCACAGTCCGCCTCTTGCCCACAACTTCATAAAAGTCCAAACCCCGTCACCTTTCGATCCTGAGTAATTTCAATAATGTTACAGTTCTGACTTGTGATTTGCCTTTTTAGGTTTTTATAATCTGCTGTCGCGGGCGGGGTGGGATTTGAACCCCACGCCGACTGGAGATATCTCCCGCAACTCCCTTTTTTTCAGCGCGCGCTTCCGTTTCCGCGCCCCAAGTTCAAGTTGGTCTAAGAATAGCACTAGCTCGGTGTTAGTTGATGTGGAATGATCCGGAGATACATGCGACTTTCAGGCAGATCTTGAACTAAAAGCGATTTCCTGCGCAACAGAGAAGCAATTGTGATAAATACTTCGGCAATCGTTCCGTTAAACAGAGTTGAGACTGCGATGTCGTCGGAGAAGTTCACGGTCTTACTCATGCTGGTCAAACGTTTAGCAATCTCTTTCTCTTTCGAGATTGGGATTCTCCACGGATAAGACGAGGAGGTTTGTTCTTGACCAGCAAAGGAAATCCTAACCTTGTGAAAATCTCCTTCCATCTCATCAACGAAACCGTCTGGGTTTGCAGAAATGCGTAGAACATGTGCCAAATAATAGAGAAGCCAGTCAGCTTTGAATATTGCCTGACGTATTTCTTCTCTCACTTCCCTGAAATAACTTGGTCTATCTCTATGCTGTTTTCTGTCGTCCAAGCAGAAAGTCGCGCGAAGGGCTTCGACGACCTCTTCTCGCGTTCTGGGTGAGAACATTCTCTCGAAAATATTGTTCCAATTGCTTTTCTCATTTACAATATCTGCATACTCACTCCTAGAAAGATGGTAGAAAAGGTTCTGGTCAACTCCTCTTTTCAGAGGCAAGGGCCCTTTGTTCGGGACGATTTGAATCCTTTCTTGGGAACCCGCTGGAAGGCGTCTAAGGTAATCACTACCAAAGTGCAGTGAGAATGCCAGATGAAAAGCGACTCGTACTCTTCTCTCGATAGCTGAGTTAATCTCCTCAATTGCTCTATCAAAGTCACCATGCTGAAAACAGCTAGCGGCGTTGAATAGCAATTGCTTCTCTTCACGTCCGTTTTTCGATGAGACGACGTTAACTAACCGATTGACTTCCAGGAGCTGAGCCAGTTTTTCAATAATGGTCTTAGTAGCCTGGTGATATCTCTGGTAGTATTCAAGTGCTTCTGTTTCGGAGATGCTTTCTTGCTCTATAACTGACTCTATGATTGCTGGAACTGACATGTCTAGCCATGTTGATCTGAGCCATTCAGCTGGAGCCTGCTTATCCCCGAGAACAATCTGAATGCATTGGATGAGTTTAATAAGCGCAGATCGACAATCGGAGCAGAGCGGCATTGTCGCACCACCGGAAACGTTTTCGATGATTTTCTTGTGAGCTTCGATAAAGTCTTTTACGTAGGGTACGATTTCCGGCCATTCCGATTCATAAGTTGCTAGGAAATCCTGGGCGGATTCTAGCCCAGGGTCGACCCTTTCGCTCAATTTTGCGCCTTGACTCGGGTCTATCGACATTGCTTGAAACACAATCGTTGGCGGAAATCCCTTCTCATTCAAATCTTCCAAAACTGGCAAAAAGTCGATTGATATCGTCCATCCAACCCCTCCTCCTACTTTTGCTTTTTGTATGAGGCCGGCGTTTCTTAGAATAAAGAAGGCTCCCTTGTTGGTTCGAAAATCCTGATCATTTTCCTCAACGTGATATTTCTTGTAGACTTTTCTGAGCGCAATTGAGCATGCGCGTCTTAGCTTGTATTTGCCTCTTGTAAGATCTTTGAGATGTGCATAAGAATCTTTGATCGCTGAAGCATAGAGTTCTCTGTCAATTTTCCTTACTACCTCAATATCAATATAGACTGAAATACCCGCTTCTTTGAGGTTTCCTTTCTGAAGTCTTGGCAGAATGTAATCAATGAACGATCTGAAGGTTATCCCATTGCCGAGTTCGCTTTCGAGGCAACTGTAGGCGAATTGGATAGCTGTTCTATCAAAGAACACTGGAATCTCCGGGCTTGAGAAGGCCTTCAAGCGCTTCTGAAGAAGCTCGTACGCAGAATTGAAAGTAAGTTTTGGAACTTCGGCGATTTCGTGGAACGACCCACTGTATGCAGGGTTTTGTGTGATCTTTCTTATCCAAAGCGGAGAAATGGTGACAAAGATGCCGATGTTTACCCCGACATCGTTAAGGTATTCGTGAAAGTTCTGAAGTTGTTTCACAAATTCCAACGGGGTCTCTTCTGTTTCTTTCGCTTTGTGTAAACCATCTACCATTATGATATAACCATCAAGTTGCGACTCCTTTGAAAGTGTCGACAGAAGATCTGAAATGGTATCTCTGTCGACAGGAAACCCTTGAAAGCGAGGATCCGGTAATCCTCTTTTCCTCATTGCCTCACAAATCTTTGCGAAAAGTGCAGAATAAAAATTCTGTCTCAAGGCGTCGATGTCTCCTATGGGATCGAGTATCAACTTAAATGGTACTATCTTATGGGCGCCTAGTTTGTAGGCGATGTATTGAACAAATGTGGTCTTTCCTGCTCCGAATTGGCCTCCTACGAGAATAGTTTTTCCATAAAACGTCTGTGGAGCTTCTGCAATTACTTTCAGATAGTCTCTGAATATTTCGGTCTCTACAACCACTTGCTCATACTTGTTTTCAGGAATACGATCCAGTCCCAGTTTGGTTGGAAAGGGGTCACCAGTGAGCCCAATCTTTTGCCACCAAGTCGCAGACGGAGGCAGTTCTTTGTGTCTCTCCTCCTCGGTGCTCACATACTCTTCTGGATCCATTGTCTGAGGAAGGGCGTCCAGCAGACTTTCCATTTTCCTTACCTCTTCCAATTTCTTTTCGACGCTAGTTCGGAGTTCTTCCAGGTGCTCTCGTTCAATTTGCACCTCCTCCATCACTTTCCTCCGTTCCTCCTCAAGTTCCTTTTCAGCGATTTTCCTAGCTTGCTGAAGAAATTCTTGTTCCTTCTCCTTTATGTAGTCGTCTTGGCCTAGCTTTCCTAAATCTTCGGGCTTGAGGATTGCAGTCTGTATCGGTCTTAACAAGCCTGCAAGACCTTCCAAATCGTGTTCCGTAACGTAATCCGAAAGGAATGCAGATGATTCTTTAAAATTCCTAAGATCGTCCTCCGAACGAATCCGTTGAATATCAATCAGATACTTGAGTGTCTCAAACGCCAATTCCTTGAGTGTGAATGCTTCAGAACTCTTGAGCGAATTTTTATGAAAGTATTCTTTCTTACTCATCGTTATTGTGTCGATTCTATTGTCTTTTGACAGCAGTAATGAGATATTGCGAATGACGAATTTGCGTGTCCAACTCACGCGAAACCCCCTATCTCTAGTTCGCGGTGGCAGTATTAAATCTAATCTTTCATAAGGCATAAATTCTGATTTAATCAAGAATTTGATATTCCCAGAGACTAGAATTGAATTGAAAGAAACAGCAGTTTCTGGAATAATGCTGACCCAGCTCGAGGCGTTGAAGGAGCTTGGAGTGTAGTATTAAACCAATTCTTGGTTGAGGAAACCTAGCGTTAAGCAAATCAAGTGACAGTGGGCCTTCATATTTTTGCCTTGTTGTTCTTTTCGCACAACAATCTAAATCTCCAAAATCTTGCTAATTTCTTGTAAGGATTTGGATAAAGGTGAAGATTGAATGGTGTTGTTCAGACAGAAGATGGACCCGCAGGGGAAAATCTACATTGTAAAGCCGCTGCGTGAATTAGGCCTCACCGGCGTTATCGAGATAGTGCCCAACTCCAAAGCAGCCGTCATCTACAGAGCTGGAACAAACCTGAAAGAGGTTTTGGCATCGCTGAGAGTCATCGCGGCTAACTTAGAGAACCGTGTCAAGGCTGAACAAAACAAAGAGGTAGGGGCAGCTGAGCCATGACACAGCGCAAGAGAACAACTCCGCATTTGAAACTCTGTCCGCTGCTCAACGTGTGTACTCTCTCTTTCTTTTCTTCTTTCTTCATTAATAATGACAGTTGGGGTTCTGGAGAAGGAATGGTGAAATGATAGATGAGTCTCCACTCGAGCAAGCAAAAGAAACCCTGCACGAAGCGAAGATGCTTCTGAAGGTGCAGGAAGGAATCGTTGAGCAGTCGAGACACGACGTCGAGGAGATGGAAGCACTTCTCAAAAGGCTGCGCCGCTTAATCAGGCACTTTGAAGCCGAAATCAAGAAGGCTGAGGGATGATTGATAAAATGAGTGATGAGACATTACACTGGCGCGCAGCGAATACAGTAATCGTGTTGACCGTCGACGTCGTCAGAAGGAACATCTTTTGAATGCGCCTTACGCAGAGTCCAATAATTTCGAGAGTTCCAAACTTCATGGAAAAGACCATCATGTCCAGTTCAGAATCTCACCCTTCGCCGAGAAAGTGGGCGCAGAAGTAGCAGCCCTCTTCAACATGCCACTGAGCCAGTACGCAAAGGCAGTCCTCTACAGAGACCTAGGCTTGGTCTTTGAACCCATCGACCGCCGGGGTTTGTCCGTAGCGGGCGGGGTGGGATTTGAACCCACGACCACAGGCTTAGGGGGCCTGCGCCCTGTCCGGACTAGGCGTCGGTAGAAAGCTCCCATACGAGAACCTTTCTATACCCGCCCTCTGTTAGGCTCCGCCCGCCAAAATGTTAGTGAACCGCGTTGTTATAACAATAACGCCACCCAAAAGACACAGAACAGAGAAACATAGACTAATCATCCGAGGAGAACGCAAGCAAGTTGATGATGAAACTATAGCGCGTGTCAACTTCATCAAGCACAAAGAAAGCAGACAAACGAACAGCTGCATTAGCATGTACAACTACTTCTGAACAAACTCTCCCTCCAAGAAAAAGAAGTTATTATTACTGTTTCTAAGCGGAAGTTAATAACATCTGAAACAGAAAGCAGTCCTAAACCATCATAGCCAAAATAGAAAGAAGAAGATACAAAACACTACCAGTTGCCTTCTTCTTCTGAAATTAGTCACACGCACTGTACCCGTGCATGAAAGTAGTCGTCTCAAAACACTACGCCACGACGACTACTTCCGCACAGTCACACGCTTAGAAGTTGTTGTAACAGTATACTACAAGGGTCAACAACAACTTCAAAACAGCCACAGCAACCCATGGTAGAAGAAGGTATAAGGCGCTATTTGCCTTCTTCTTCTGAAATTAAATCACCCACACACAAGTTACAAACAGTACAGTCTCTTCTTATGATGCCTTCGCGAGCCTCTTCACATCTTCAGGAGTTAGGACCCCTTTCTCACAAACGACAGCTGTCACATACTTCAATGGGGTTATGTCGAAAGCAGGATTCAACACGTTCGTACCTGTGGGTGCAACTCTTTTTGAACGGAAGCATGTTACCTCATCAGGATTTCTCTCTTCAATAACCACATCTTCTGCCCTGTGCTCCAAGTCGAACGTGCTGAACGGAGCCGCCACATAAAACGGCACCCTATGTTCATGAGCTAAAACAGCGATAGAATACGTGCCAATCTTATTGACCACCGCATCACAAACGATACGGTCAGCACCAACAACAGCCTTGTCCACCAGACCCTTCGACATAACATAGCCCACCATACTGTCAGTTATCAAACAGAAAGGAATTCCCTCACTCTTCAACTCGTAAGCCGTAAGCCTGGCCCCCTGCAACTTCGGACGCGTCTCCGTAGCTATAACATCTATCTTCTTTCCCATTTCCCAAGCAGCCCGAATCACACCCAACGCCGTACCATACTCAACAGTAGCCAACGCCCCAGCGTTACAATGCGTCAAAACCGTGTCCCCATCTTCAACAAGCCTCGCACCGTTTCTGCCGATCACACGATTCACCCGAGCATCCTCATCAGCCATCTGCAAAGCCTCATTCACAACCAACTCCCGCAACGCACTAATCGTTGAACCTGAAAACCCATGCAGCTTCTTCAGCACACGATCAACCGCCCAAAACAGATTGACCCCAGTCGGCCTAGTCCCCCTCAGCATCGCAGCTGAACCCTCTATCTGTCGCACAAACTCCGCTTTGCCCGAGGCTTTTGAACTACAAGCAGTCAATGCTAAGCCATAAGCACAGGCCACCCCAATAAGGGGTGCACCTCGAATCTTCATAGCCTTAATCGCCGACGCCACCTCACGACAGCTCTTCAGCTTCAAGTAGACAAGCTTATGCGGCAGCTGGGTCTGGTCTATGGTCATAACTGCTCCGTTTTTCCATTCAATCGTTCTCGTTTTGTTAAAGCCTCCCACAGAACTTCTTTAATTCTCTATCCAACCTATCAGTTTTGCTAGGCAACTAGACTAAAAATGTGGTGTTCACCGTGAAAAAACAGGAATTGAGGGCGCTTGTTGAGAAGCTGGGGCAACGCTACTCAGAAGTTCTAGGCATAAACATTGACAGCGGCAACGACAGGGAGATTTTCAAGTGGTTCTTAGTATCTGTCCTCTTCGGCGCGCCTATAACTGAATCGTCAGTTGTCAAAACCTACAGGTGCTTTGAAAAACACAAGATTCTCACACCACAAAAAATCGTGGAAACAGGCTGGCAAGGCCTAGTTGAAATATTAGACGAGGGAAGCTACACGCGTTACGACTACAAAACAGCTGACAAACTACTACAGGTTATGAAAAACCTCATCCAGAAGTACGATGGAAGCATAAACAGGCTTCAACGCGAAGCCGCAGACTCAGCTGACTTGGAAAAAAGACTGAAAGAACTAGGAAAGGGCATCGGAGACGTAACAACAAGCATTTTCCTACGCGAACTGCGAGGCATCTGGAACAAAGCTGACCCCAAACCTACTCCACTTGTGATTTCAGGAGCGAGAAACTTGGGAACGATCAGAAATGAAAACCCAGAGAAAGCCTTGGCTGAACTCAAACATTTCTGGAAAAGGAACGCTTTGAAAGACAAGTCGTTCATGCATTTCGAGACTGCTTTGCTTCGATGGGGCAGAGATTTGCGCAGAAAAAAGAGAAATATGAACTAAAGATCTCCAGGTTGTGAAATCGCTATTGCGTTATCGTGAGCTTTGTCACAACCTCAACCATGTCTTTGGGGACGTTGAGTTTTTTCTGCCATTCTTCACCCACGGCGACTAGGGAATAAACCCCCGAAACCTCAGCTCGCGCCTTGTGAACTAGATTGATGAGCGCCGCCTGTGTATCACCTGTTTTTATCATGTCATCCACGATGAGGACGCTGTCGCGCTTTTTGAAGGCGTCTTTTGGAATATAGAGCGTCATTGTTACGCCCGAGTCTTTCAGCACGTAGGTTTCTTCAAGGAATGAGGGCACGCCTACCTCCTTGTTCCACTTCGCTACGACAAGATTGACGCCTAACGAGTTGGCGACCATTGTGCCTAACGGGATACCGTCCACCGCCGCGGTTAAGACTTTGGTAACCCTTTTTCCCGCGAAAACAGCCAACGCGTGATCAGCTGCTTGCCTTAGGATGTTGTAGTCTCCAATGATTTCGGTGTTGTTGAAATAACCGTCGCTGTTAAACTGTATCCTCCTACGAAGCTCAGGCTGCAAACCCACCATCTTTGTCAAAGTTCGCCAAAGTTGACGCGCTCTCTCAGCGTTTGGCAAAACGTGACCCTTAGCGTACCTGCTGAGAACAGTCACAGGCAAACCTGTTTTCCCTGACAATTCTCGGTAAGTGTAAGGCACCCTCTTTGCGGTGCGTAAGAGTTCAATCGTCATTAATCTGAACTTTAGGTCTTCGGCATGAGTGCTCATGGATTCCTCATCTCATATACAATTACACGTCAATAACACGTGGCGTCTTATCCCTTTTTGGCTAGAAGGATTTAATCCTTTCCATTGCCCTTTGTAAACGTCTCATTATATAGTTTCAGCTTTTGCTATCTCAAAACTGGATCGCGGGAAATCGCATCCAAATGGACTCCAAACTAACAAGAACAGTTGGGCACTAAATGGATTGTTTTTAACCCTTGCCGATCTGGCGGGCGTATTCGAAAACGACTTCTTTTTGAGGATGGAATTCCACGCTAAAGCCGCGTTTCTCCCTGACTAACTCCAAGGCTTCCTCAGGTGATGAACACTGACTAATCAAGTATGCAGCAAGCATCGTGCCAGTTCTTCCAATTCCAGCTTCACAGCAGACAACAACTGGCTTGTTGTGCTTCAGCATGTCATCTGTGAAGGTTACGAATTTCACGATGTCATCCAATGTTGGTGCGGTGAAATCTCTTACCGGAATGAAAGCGTATTCAAATCCAAGACTTCTGATTTCTTCCTCGTCAAGAGGCCGTTCGCGGTTAAGACAAACTACTGCCTTTACCCCTTTGTTCTTGAGCCATACCAGTTGAGTCTCACTCTCAGGTCTAGCACAACCTGCCAGCTTCTTCTCCATTACCCACGAAAAATTGGCCGGCTTATTCGAGAATGGACGCAAAATAGCCAAAAAAACGGCACCTAAGCTATTTGCCTTTCCACTGCGGCTTTCTCTTCTCTAGAAACGCCTTCAAACCTTCAACTGAATCTTCTGTGCGCATAAGCAGGTTAAGATAAACATCGGTTACTTTTTCAAGTCCACTCTTGAAGTCGAGGTCCAAGCTTTGACGGAAGGCCATCCGTGCCAATTTGACCACCATGGGGCTGCTCTCCTTCAATTTGGCTACCAGTTCTTCTGTTGCTTCCTCAAGTTTTTCCGGAGGCACAACCTTGTTGACCAAACCGATTTGTTTGGCTTCAGCCGCAGTTATTATATCCCCCGTTAAGACAAGTTCAAAAGCTTTCTTACGACCGACCAGTTTTGGCAAAAGTGCAACCGCAACCGGTGGGATGGCGCCGACCTTTATTTCAGGCTGCCCAAACTGTGCCTTCTCCGACGCGATTATCATGTCGCAGCCCATGGCAAGTTCGCAGCCGCCGCCCAAAGCTACCCCATTCACAACCGCAATAGTTGGCTTGTCCAAGCACTCCAACATGTAGAATACCTTGTTGAACGCAGGAAGCGTGGAACTGACCTTTTCAGGCAAATGATCCTTGATGTCAACGCCAGCACAGAAGGCCCGGTCGCCTACTCCTGTAATCACTGCGACTGCTGCTGATGCATCGTTTCGTGCCCTCTCCAACGCAGAAGTCAATTCAAGCAGCGTTTCAAGGTTCAAAATGTTAAGAGGAGGTCGATTTATGCTAATTCTTGCTACGCCGTCCAGACTATCATACAGAATGTTCCTAGAAGACAAACCAATTCCTCTTCCCAATAGTGGATTCATCCTAATTTTCAGCCACTTCTATAAGGAATTTGCTGTTTAATCACAGATCCGACACACAGACAGTGGGCACGCAAGCATTAAGGAAACAAATCTGACTATGCTTTTTCTTCCTCTACCCTCAAGTGGGCAGAAGAAGATCAATCACGTCTTTCCACCTACTGACAAATTGGAGTCCTTTTTGAGTTGTTACATACTTTCTAGGTTTCTGCTGAATTTCCAAGAACCCAAGTGATTCAAGATGAGAAAGATACTTCTGGAGCATCTCCCAAGACAAATTTGTCTCGTACATAACATGAGTTTTGGACTGTGGCTCCCTGCACAGACCAAGCATCTCTGCCATGATTTGCACCTTCGGACGGGAAGTTTTCTTGGCCAATCAACGTCACCTGGAAAACCCACGCGCGCGCTAACCTTTCTTCCTCATTTTTCCAGTCGCACGTACTTTACATTGTGTTTCATGGGTGCGCATAGATTAATCTTCTTCTTTTGGTTGACTAAGAATAAATATCTATTGATGATGATAAGGGTTGATGATTCCTATGTCGGAATCAAAATCGTCATTAGACTTGGCGCATATTGAGTCGGAGTTGAAGGGCAAAACCCTCATAGTTTACTGGCACCTGCTGAGGTCTTCTGGCTCCCATGTGGGCGTGAGAGAGATGCAGCGTTCACTTAAGCTTTCGAGTCCCAGTGTGGCTGCGCATCATTTGGATAAGCTTGTCTCGCTTGGGCTGGTTGATAAGACTGGCACAGGTGAATACTACCTGACTCAAGAGGTCAAAGTTGGGCTACTACGTCTCTTCACTCGGATGGGACGCTTCTTGGTCCCACGCTACCTCTTCTACTCGGTCTGGTTCTCTACCATGCTCATTGTCTATCTCATGTTTTATGGACGCTTCTTCGACGGAAGCGTGCACAATCTTGTAGCCGTCATTTTTGGTGCCCTAGCCAGCCTTGTCTTATGGTTGGAAACCGCACGATTGTGGAGGCAGAAGCCGTTCTGACCACTGGACAAGGTGTTCTAGAACGTAGACTTAAAAGAACCGCATGCCCTATGGAGGAATGAAGGAACATAAATGAAGAAAGCTTTGGCTTACGTCGCAACTGCTGTTCTGCTGGGTTTTGCAGTAATGATGTTGCCCTTAGCATTGCGGATTGGATCATCAGCATTTCAATTTCCGCCAAGCCCGATAAACCCCCAGTTTGGGAATACTCCTGCTGAAGACACTATGAAAGGCGCAGATAATTCGGCATTGCAGCTTTACGGAATTGCAAGACAACTATTACCTTCCACTCTGATCCTCTTTTCTGGATTGATTGTAGCCCTAGCAATGTATTTCCTACTCAAGAAACGAATGTCGTAAACACATTTTGTTATGCTTGTAATAGAAGATACCCTCAAGATTCACAGTGAATTCTACTGTCTGAAGTGAACTGAAGATCAGAACACACACGAAATCATCTAAAGTATTAAATAGGCATCGGAGCTAAACTGAAGGCTTTGAATAAGAGAGGATATGAATATGAATAAGAGACAATTGCTTTTGATCAGTTTGCTATCGTTGACCCTAGTCTTTGGACTGATGAGCAATACCGCTCGAGCAGACATTACATCGTGGAAATGGCTTGGATACGCCTATAACGACTATGACGGCTTCCATCGAACCACAGTCGTCGCTTATCAAGAGAAGTCAACTGCCACAATCAGCGTAACTGTTTACAACGACTTTGTCACAGGCAAACCTGTAAACATATCAGCCCTCAAAGTAGGCTTAGACTGGGGCAAAAACTACACTTCATCCATGACTTCCTCCAACGCACCATATGTTATACCATGGCATGAAACCCGCGTAATCCCAATAGTCTTCACGGTTCCAAACCTAACCGAGGTTTCCAACTTAGCTCAATACAGTTACACGGTTTACTTAGAGCACGTGAATGCGACTACTGGATCGCAGAAAATCATCGGCTCAGACAAAGATTTCGGCGGCACCAATTTCGTAGTTTATTCAGCTGACCAAGTTAACGCTCAAAAAACCAAGCAAATAGTCGCAGAAATGCACAGCTCAACATCTCCTAGTGACTTCAACAGCACAAAAGCAAAAATAGACTGGACAAAATCAGAAAACGAAACCTTTGTCGCCGGATTGCTTTACGCTCAAGGAGACTTTGCAGGCGCTAAAAGCCACTATGGAACTGCTCTCTCATGGATCAACCAAGCGTTGGCAGACGAAGAAGGAAAAGGCGGCGGTTTTGACGACGCTCAAGTAGACCTTCTTAAAGCTCAAGCCAAGTCTTTCGAAGCAACAGCGAACTACTTGAATGGCCTTTCGAACATGTGGGTTCTCATCGGCGTCGCAGCGGTTCTGTTCGCCATCGGCTACATAATTCGCGGACTAGGCGCTCTACGCAAGCCCGCGATGACAACCACGTAACCTCTTTTCTTTTTCTGTTTTCCTCGATTGTTTACGGTGAAGCCTTGGCCTCTGCCTTTCGCGCTGATGTTATGTAGCCTGTGTGCCCAGTCATGAGGGTTTCCGGTCGAGTTTTGCCTCTTTCAGTTTGCATTCGGCGCATTATGCATTCAATGGTTTCAATGTCTATGAAGTGGTTTTGCTCGAGAGCTTCGACAGTCTTTACCACTTGGTCAATGGTTGGGCTGAACGATACCATTGTGCCGCCACCAGCAAGCGCTGAATGAGCATGGGATATGACCAGCCACGGTGTAGCCAAATCGAGAATAACAGCGTCCACCTCGGTTTCGTCGATGCCCTGTGTGATGTCTTTGCTTTTGAGTTCCACGTAGCTGAGCAGGTCGGGGCGTTTCAGATTTCTCATGGCTGTTTGAGTGAACTCTTCGCGAATTTCGTAGCTGTAGACTCGGCCATCTGGTTTGACATAATGGGCTAAGGCGGTTGTTAAGGCGCCGGTTCCAGTTCCCGCCTCCACGACTCTGCTGCCTGGTCCGATTCCGCTGAACATCACGATGAGAGCCACGTCTTTAGGATAGGTTATCTGGGTCTTGCGCTGAGACTTGAATATGAAATCGCTTAGCTGCGGTTTCAAAACTGCAAATTCGGTGCCTGTGTTGCTCAAAACACGGGTTCCATACGACTTGTCGATCAACTGGTCGAGTTGTATGAAGCCTTTGTGCGTGTGGAAACTTTTGCCCTTCTCAACCTTGACTAAGTATGTTCTATGGCGGTTCAAATAGAGTAGGACATCATCGCCTTCATTTATCACTACTTGGGTCAATGTGATTGCCTGCTTGAAGCTCTAAAATCAAGGAGAGTATTTGAACGGATGTTTGGCTCTATCCTTGTTCTCCAGCATTTCGTCAACTGTTGGCCTGTTTTCAATAGCCTTCCTTATTGCGTGGCGCATCGCCTTGTAGTTATTAATGTAAACCCTCTGGCGATCAACAGCGGTTGGGTGTACAAACACGTTGGCAATTATGATGAGGTCGTCAACAGCAGCTCTAGGTATTGCTCCATCAGCGACACTGTCAGCCACCGCCTTAGCCACGGCGGTTTGAGCTGGCCCGTAAACCATGCTCGCCTGCCTCATGCTCTTGATCGTGACTGTTGGGATGATTACGGTTGTGGGTTTAACCGCTAGATTCGGCTCAAGTATAGCTAAAAGAGCTTCATGACCAGCTGAAGGCGCGGCTTTAGCTTTGGCATATGCCTCCCCTAATGGCCCTGTTTTCTCACCAATGATAAGGTCGATATGAGCCACGTCAGCATCTTTTCCAGCCAAAGCCTCGCCTATGCGCAGTTTAAAGTCTTTAATGATTTTTGGTGTGATGTCAATAGCTGTGAAACGCTCTTCAAGCATCTTCTCCGCAATTTCAAACTTAATCGGCTTCGGCGTGATTTTTCCTATTTTTTCCAGGTCTAAACGGAGTTCTTCTCGTTCTTCGTAAGTGAGTTCTCCTCCTACGCTAAGGGGCAATCGCACTGGACCCACCTTCACACCCATCATGTTTAACGCTTCCTTGGTGCCGACTGCGCCGCTTTTCGCAATTATTCTAGCGATTTTTTGGACCTTGTACTGGAGTTGGCGAGCGGTCTGCAAGTCGCCTTTTTGAATGGCGTTGTACACTTGAATCCAAACATCGGGCATGACGTTAGCGCTGGCTAATATGGCTCCTGAGCATCCAGCGGCTAAGGCGGCAACAACCACTTCATCATGGCCACACAACACGTTGATTTTGTCTCGCACTTTCTCCAAGACAGCCAATATGAAGCTGAGTTGCCCACTACTGTCTTTGACGCCCACAATGTTTGGGATTTGTGCCAAATCTTCAACCATCTGCCAAGGCAGCGACAAGCCCGTAGCCTGCGGAATATTGTATAGAATAATAGGTAAATCGACTTGGCTGGCAATGGTGTCATAATGCTCATAAATGCCCCTGTCGGTCGGCTTCAGGTAATACGGTGTGACGATTAAGGCTGCGTCGACCCCAGCGTCTTTCGCGTACTTGGTCATCTCCAATGCCTGATCGGTTCCGCTTGCACCTGTTCCAGCCACAACTTTAGCCTTTCCATTAGCCGCATCGACTACAATGTCGATCACCTTCTTCTTTTCCTCAGTTGTCATATTGACGAATTCGCCAGTCGTGCCACAGGGCACAACTCCACTTACACCTAGCTCAATGCAATGTTTAACGAGGTTTCTCAGGGCTTCTTCGTTCACCTGCTTTCCGTCTTCAGTGAACGGCGTTACTAAGGCGGGTAAGATTCCTTGAGGCTTATACATAACCAAACCTCTACTTTGCCTACATTATGGGAGTGCTAGTAATAATCAGACTCATACTTTATATTTTCCTAAAGACAAAACACCCCTTCACGTCAAAGGAGTCGTGCCAGGGTTGGAGAAGAATTATCAGTACGGGTATTGTGGCATCTATTGTGGACAGTGCGCCAACGGAAATGGGCGAATCAGAATAATCGCAGGCGAGTTGAAAAGACTCGTAGATACACAACGCTACGAATGGCTAGAACTACCCGACGTAAAACCTGGGTTCAAGTTCAGCGACTTCCGAAAGGGATTAGAATGGTTTGCAGCTGCGCAGTGCCCAAGATGTCAAGCAGGCGGTGGACCACCATTCTGTGAAACCAGAAAATGCTGTCTTGACAAAAAACTTCGAAGCTGTCTGCTATGTGCCGATTTCTTAGCATGTCCACACACAACTTACCATCGAGAAACCTACCCATTCGTGATTCAAAGCTATCAACGCGTAAGAGAAGTTGGATTTGACAAGTGGTTGGAAGAGCAGGAGGAAAAGGCAAAGGCATGCTGGGACATGTGCGCACACCTACAAGATAAATACTGTAAAGTAGTAAAACTATCCACAACTTAGTGGAGAGGAGGCTGTTAGATTTGATTTATGATAAAGACAAGCTTCTGCAAGTTGTGAAGAAAAACGAGAAGTCAGAAATCGACTTCCTAAAAAGAATAGTGGGCATACCAACATGCTGCAACAAAAACCACGACATGAAACCAGTAATTGCTCAGCTAACCGAAGAATTCGAGAAAAGAGGATACAAAGTTCAAACCTACCAAACTTCTGGGACACCCGTGTTAGTTGCGGAAATGAACCGGGACATGAAAAAGACTCTGATGTTTTATAATCATTATGACGTTCAGCCTGAGGAGCCTTTAGAAGAATGGAAGTCTCCCCCCTACACGTTGACGATCAAGAATGAACGACTTTACGGCAGAGGCGTCAGCGACAACAAGGGTCCGCTTGTCGCCGAACTCTTTGGAGTACAAGCAGCTTTTGACGCTGGATTAGAGCCCAAATGCAATGTAAGATTCATCGTTGAAGGCGAAGAGGAAGCGGGTAGCATGCACCTTGAAGAATTCTGCAAGGCTCATCCAGACCTGCTGAGGTCCGATGGCTGCGTTTGGGAAGAAGCTAACGCTGTCCCAAACCAGCGAAGCGAAGTGAATGCTGGAGTAAAGGGCGATGTCTACTTTGAACTTCACGCGAAAGGCGTTCACAAGGATGCACATTCGGGTGATGCGCCGATTGTGGTCAATCCTGCTTGGAGACTTATCTGGGCTTTGTCCACTCTAAAGAATGAGAAGGAAGAAATTTTGATAGACGGCTACTACGATGACGTGGTTCCTCCAAGGAAAGAAGAACTAGATGTGTTTAAGAAATATCCGCCGGAGCAGATTGAACAGTTCAAGCAGTTGTATAAGACTGAAAAGTTTCTCCTAGGAAGGGATGGATTGGAATTCTGGAAGGAACTCATCCTCAGACCCACATGCACAATATGCGGCTTGTCAGCAGGTTGGGAAGGCCCCGGATCAAAAACAGTCATAGGAAAAACGGCCATGGCAAAAGTGGACTTCAGGCTTGTGCCCAACCAGAAAGTCGAAAAAGTTCAAACAATGCTCCGGAAGCATTTGGACAAACATGGATTTTCCGACATAGAAACGCGACTTCTCACAGGCTACGCCCCCAGCAGAACGCCGATTGACAGCCCCTTCATAAAGCTTTTAGGGCGTCTAGCCAAGGACTTCAGCGGCAAAGAAGCCGTCCTGATGCCTTCTTCTCAAGGCTCTGGGCCTGCGTACCTGTTTGGTCCTTACACGCCTTGGGCTTACTGTAGCGCATTCGACCCTGAAATGAACATTCACGCGCCCAACGAGAGCATGCGGCTGAACGACTTCAGGTACATGACTGCGTTCATCGGCGCATTAGCGACAGAGCTCGGAGCAATCTGATCAAGAAGAATCGAAAATTACAAGAAAGAAATGAGATCACTATTTTAGTTTGGGTATGGCTAGGTCTTTTGCGCCTATCCTTGACGGTTTGGCTTCGGGGTAGTTCTTGTCTATGAGTTGAATAATGGTTTCCGCGTTCTTGACTTTTTCTCGTGCGCTGAAGGCTAGGCTTTCTGGGCTGGTCCAAGGTTTATACATAGCGGAGACGCTAGGTCCAGGCTCGATTTTGAAGTAGCAGGGCGCTGTCACACGGGCAATTTCAGGAGTTTCCCAGAGTCGGTTGAACCCGCCAAACGAGTCGAATAGGTAAACGTGCACATCAACTGGTATATCAACTGCTTTCCTGATTGCGGCTAGCATAGGCAGGGTCAAATCCGCGACAGGATTGAACGTGTTGGCGCCGAGCATCTCCAACACTTTAGCTCCTGCCGGATTCGCATGCCCAGCAAAAATCGAAACTTTGAACACCACGTCCTTCGGAATGTCGCCTGCCTTGCGCATTTGAGCCAACAACCAGAGTAAGCCTTCATCAACCACGAGGAAGCCTCGGAAACCGAAGTCGATGGCGCGCATAATATCAGCTATTACGTATGACAGGTTGTCGCTTCCACGAAAACGGATGCCTGAGATTGCGCCTTCAGGTGTTCGTATTTGTCCGCCTAGGTCCCATAATGTGCGTGGTCCTGGCGTTACAATTACTTCCAGTTTGGCGTCGTGTGCCAGCTTGGCGAATTGTTCCATTTCCTTGTCGCTTAGTAACGTGGCCCCCATGACCATGGATATTAATCTGTGCACTGGCACGTCGCGTTTGTCCATTTCGTCAATAACCGCCTCGAGTGTTGATGGTCGTTCAACTCCGGAGATTTCAATTCGGTAGTGGCATTTGTCTGGGAACCGTTTTTCGGAAGTTGGCAAATTGTAGAGGTCGCGTCCGGGTACGCCGTGTTTTTCTATCATTTTCTGAATTTTTTTCAGGTTCATCGCTTCCTTTCGTTGGTGAGAATTTGTTATGGTGTGTTGTTTTGATTAATAAGAATGTTGATGTTTGTGTTGGTTTTTTTGGCTGGAAGGGCTTGGTATGATTTGTGAGAAGATTTTCTGTGGTGAGGCTTGAGTCTGTTTGTGTTTTGAGTTTTGTTTTTGACATGGCATGTGGGCTAAGCTCTGTTTGAGGTGGGTTTGGCGCACTTTCAATGTTACCAAATGTGACCTTTAAACTACGTAGCGGCGTGGGTGAGGTCAGTTTTAGCTCATGTGTTATTAACTTCCGCGTAGTTCAATTAATAATAACTTCCTTGTGGTTGGGCAGGGTTCGGTTTGTTCAGAAGTTGTTGTTGACATCCTTAGGTTCAGTTACAACAACTTCCTTGTATGGTACAGTGCGTGTGATTGATTTCAGAAAGAAGGCGACTAGCGCCTTATACCTTCTTCTACTTGAGCCTGAGCATTGGATGCTGTGCGATATGTTTAAGAGCCAATTTCATACTTCATTCTGCTTTCCAATAACCTGGTGCAAACGTGTCAAACCCGCCTGTAATTCAGATATCTAACTTGACTAAAAAATTCGGAAAACTGGCTGCGGTCGACCATCTGAACCTGACAATTGAAGAAGGTGAAATCTTCGGGCTACTTGGGCCCAACGGCGCTGGAAAAACAACGGCTATACTTATGCTCACAACGGTGATTCGACCCACCGAGGGAACAGCAACTGTAGTCGGTTTCGACATCAGAAAATCACCGAACAAGGTGCGGGAAATGATTGGTGTCTGCTTTCAAGAGCCCAAGCTTCTCTTTGTAAGCACAGCATGGAATGTTCTCAACTGGCACGCCAAAGTTTGTGGGCTCTCAACTCAAGAACGCAAGAAGAGAGTCAAATGGGCACTCGAAGAGGTGAGCATGTGGGATGACCGCCACAAACGCGTTCACTCCCTTTCAGGCGGCATGAAAAAACGAGTAGAGATTGGGAAAATCCTGATCCAGAGACCGAAAATTGCCATCGTGGACGAACCTACAGCGCAAATTGACGTCGTTGGCAAACACAGAATCTGGAACATGCTCCGCGAGTTAAGAAAAGAAGGCTCAACAATAATCTTGGCGACGAATGAGCTTCAAGAAGCCGACATTCTTTCAGACAGAGTTGCCATAATGCACAAGGGCAAACTGCTCGTGTGTAACACACCTAAAAAGTTGAAGGACAGCATAATCGGCGGCGACATCATGGATGTTCATTTGGAAAAAGAGGCTCCAGAAAAGGTTTTTGATGACCTTCAAGGCTTCAAAGAAGTTGTCACGGTCAAAAAAATTGGCAACAGCCAATTGAGGTTGTATCTAAACCAAGTTGAGGCTGTGACTCCAAGAATAATGAAGTTATTCTATGACCGTAGCCTGCGAATATCCTCAATACACATGAGCGAGCCTTCACTCGACGACGTGTTCGCCCACTACACAGGCTTGACTTTAGAAGAGGCGCAAAAAGGATAGGCAGAGGACGACAGCGTTGGGTTTCAAACAACTCTGGCTTGTGATTGAACGCGACCTGCGTATGTTCGTACAGTACAGGTTTATGCTAATCATGCGAGGAATTTGGTTCACGGCTCAAGTGGCCCTGTTTGGACTTGTTGTCAACAGGCTGGTTCAGGAGGCGGTTCCAGATTACTTTCATTACTATGTCGCAGGAGTTACCATAATAACACTGTATTCAACGGCCATGTTTATAGGATACGACATCTTCGAAGAAGCAGAACACGGCGTGTTTGAATATTTGCTCACACTTCCAGTTAGCCGAAGAGAACTCGTTTTGGGACGCTCCATAGGCGGAGGCCTCCGCACCTTCATTTACATTGGTCCTCTGCTACTCGTCGTCTTGTTCATTTTAGGCGTTTCAAATCCGTTATATTTGCTAGTGGCTGTGGCTTCGTTGTTCTTGTTTGCCTTCGGCGTTTCAGGGATGAGCATTACAATTGCGGTTGCCATGAAGTCCGGGGACAAATACGACATACTAATCGGCGTTTTAGACGCCCTAATTGTGAGATTAAGTACCACAATGTACCCGACGCTCTATATGCAGCGAGCCGCCCCTGCTTACGCAACAATAGCAAATTTCAATCCACTCACTTATGCTGCTGACCTGTTCCGCTGGGGCACTGGAGTTGAGAGTACTCTACAGTTCAGTCCACTCATCGGTGTTTTAGCCCTCTTCGTATTCTTTTTTTCTTTCACATTCGTTGGCGTGGTTTTCTACGAGAGACGACTCGAGGGGGGCAGTTGGCAATGAATGCTATTTTCCGTGTAATCGAGTATGATTTCACGAATTTCTTCCGTTATCGATGGTTTATCATTGGATTAATAGCCATGAATTTGGCTGACCTTTTTATCAGCGCTATCGTTTTCACTCAGATGACAAGCATCGTGAACTATTTCAGGTTCTTCGCTCCAGGTCTCGCAGTTGTGGGACTTTTTGCTTCTGCGTTCATGATTGGCAGGGAAATCAACATGGAGGTCCGCAGAGAAGTCCATCACTACCTTCTCAGTTTGCCCATGACTCGAACGCAGCTAGCTGTCGGACGGGTGGTAGCAGGCGGTTTGAGAGGCATGCTGTACATGACACCCTTGCTGATAACCAACTTTATCCTCCTTCGTTTTCCAACTCTGCCTCAACTTTTGCTGATACTCTTGACGTTATTGTTGCTAGCTATTGGCATCTCAGGAGTCAGCATTTCAATCGCCGTTTCAACCACAAGTTTTGAAAAGTTTGTGACTGCTAGAGGCGTAGTTTACTATATGTTTTTCTTCTGCAGTTCAGTTTTCTACCCTTTATCCGTCATTCAAGTGCTCTCCACAAAGGGGCTTGCTCCACTGGTCACTTTTGCACAGATTAACCCCTTAACAAACGGCTCCGATCTGATCCGTTCTTTCCTGCTTGACTCACCCGACTACGTTTTCTCACCGGTCATGATACTGAACGTAGCCATCTTCTCGTTGATCTTCACTTCTCTCGCGATCTTTGCCTATTCTAGAATTATTCAGAGACACTAGCAAGCCAAGCGATATTTGTTAACAATTAAATGCAGGAAATACAATAACTGTTCACTTATCATCCACTGCCTAAGGCTGAGAGTTGAATTGTGAATGACCGGCGTGAAATCCATCTTTGAGCCGAAAAGCGTTGTTTTGATTGGATCAAGCAGAATTCGAGAAAAAGTTGGAATGGCCTCGCCTGAAATGTTTGACAGCGTTATCTACAATGTAACCAAATTTTTCAAAGGCGAGGCACACGTTATAGACATTAATGGTAAGAGAGGCGCCAAGATCCTCAGAGATCTGACTCATACACCAGACCTAGCGGTCGTCATGCTTCCCCCAAAAGATTCAATTGAACAGGTTGAGAACGGCGCCAAGATGGGAATTAAAGCCTTTGTATTGCTAACAGGCGGGTTCAAGAATCCGCAACGCAAACAGTTGTCAGAGTTGCGCCGAGAGTACCCGGTTCGCATTTTGGGACCAAACACAATATTGGGTGTAATAAACACGAGCAATGGATTAAACACGACTTTTGAGCGAGACGTCATGCCGCCTAAGGGCTTGATTTCGGTTGTATCTCAGAGCGGAGGCGTTGGCGCCTGCCTCCTCGACTGGACTTGCTATTATGGTGTTGGTGTGAGCAAGTTTGCCTTTATGGGGGACAAAGTGGACATTGACGACATCGATCTTCTTCAATACCTGGGTGAGGACAAGGACACGAAGGTGATATGCCTCTACATAGAAGGAGTTGAACGCGGTCGAGAGTTCATTGAAGCCGCCAAAGAAGTTGTTAAGAACAAGCCTGTCTTAGCGTTGAAGGGTGGCGTAACCAAGGAGGCGGCGAGGCGAGCATTGTCTCACACAGCATCTATTGCGGGATTAGACGTGGTGTTTGACGCGGCTTTCAAGAAGTCTGGGGTAATTCGTGTCGAAGACATTGAGCAACTCTTAGACTCAGCTGTGGCATTGTCTAAGCAGCCTCCATTAAAAGGAGATAACATAGCCATCGTGAGCAACGTAGGTGGACCAGCCATATTAGCGGCTGATGCTGTCGTGAAAAACGGGTTGAAACTCGCACCGCTTTCAGAGAAAACTCGGCTGAAAATCGAAAAGCGTTTTCTTGGCGTTGAGGCTGCGAACCCAATTGACTTGATTGCTGACGCTCGAGCAGAAAGATACTCCTTCGTCCTAAACGCGGTTTTGTCTGATCCAAACGTGGACGGAGTGTTAGTGATTAACATGCTGAAATCCTGCTATTTTGAACCTGAAGACGCAATAGCAGTTGCAGAAGCGTCAAAAAAGCACCCAAACAAGCCAGTCGTTGATGTCCCAGCAGGTGGAGAAGATTTCAATCTGGTGCAAAAAGTTTTACGAGACACCAACATACCTGTGTACAACTTGCCAGAAAAAGCCGCAGAGGCTCTTAAAGCTCTGAGAATTTTTGGCAAGATTAAAGAAAAAAGTTTGGATGACTAAGTCGAGACGAACGGTTACTTCTTAGCGATACCCAGTGCACCACCGATGATGCCAAGAATTAAGCCTATTATAAAGCCACCAAATGTAAAGGGAAGGCTGATGAGTGAGAAGACGAGCACAAGTATGCCACCGATGATCTCTTTCCCTGGCATGTAGATCAGTATAGCTCCGATTATGATCACTATGGCCAAAATCAAGCCGATAGCTCCCCATGTTGCCACAATAGCCTCTGCTGCTCCAAATCCCAGACCAAGTCCCATACCAGAGAATGCATCTCCGAATTGCCCTATAAAGGAAGCCGCGGCGATTAGGAGTAAAGCTACAACTGCATCGATGATTCCGGCGATAAGTGATATGATGAATCCAGCTGTGGCCCTTTTCACAGGTGCAGGTGGTGTTGCAGATTGTGTTTGCAATAGTTTTCCTCCGAGGCTCAATTATCTTTCGAATCGACATTAAAGCTTTTGTATTTGACACTGAAGACAACCCTGCTAGACATCGATACATTGGATGAAGCATTCTCTCGTAGAAGGACCCCCGCCGCCACCACCAATCGCCTAATTCGCTTTTTTTCCCTATTCCAGAACATGAGTCAACTCTGCCGTTTTTGGAGGTAGTCGTAGAGGTCTCGTATATATTTTGAAATGCTTTCTACGCGTTTGTTGACTTCTTCCATTTTAGTTTCAAGGCGAACAACTCGCTCGCGCAGTTCAACCAGTTCATTTGTAGTCAAGCAACACACCATACCTTGAATATGCTAGAACGCTATTTATGTTTGTTCAAGGTATTATTCTGACTAAGGCTCCAACAAAAGGAAACTAGAATGCTCCACATCACAGAAGAAAACGCGAGAGCGCGCCTCTTCAATCTCTGCAACAGCATTGCAGACAATCGTCGAATAATAGCAGCCTGCCTCTATGGACCATTAATAAGTGGATACGGAGATGAAGAGAGCAACATCAACATTTTACTCGTACTCCATAGCTTCAGTTCGCGACTAAAAACCTACAAGAAGTCTCTTGATGAAAGAGACGCTTTCATCCTTGCAGTGGATCAAGCTGCCTTTCAAAAAGATGTGTCTGCGGGTTGGATGGGTGAAATCGCGGCGGAAAAACTTCTAGTTCCATACGAGCCTCTGATAAACAGCGATTATTTGTGGCGCCAAGAAGTTGTGATGAAAAGACGGGTGATCTGGGAATTACTTGAGAGTATAGTCTTGGAGTTTCCGGAGCTTTCACATGAACTCTCAATTAAACCGGAATACTTCATGTATGAGACGCAGATGCAGAGGTCTAGGCTGTTTCCGCCAATTGTTTATCGTTTCCTAAATATTCTGCGAACTGACCTTAAAGGCAGAAACGTTGAATCCATGATGAAGGGCTACACAAAGGCGTTAGAGGAATTATCGCAGGAAAAATGGATAACTCTCACAAACGGCATGGTCAAGGTTACAACTAAATTCGTCAATGCTATTAAGCGAAGAAAGATTCCTGTGTCAACTTTCTTAAGGTCTGTTCAACGCACGGCACTTCTTCACATCTTCAGCGCATTTCAGAAGATGAGTGCTCCCCTCAGCGTTGAAAAAGAAGTCTATGTCAGAACTCACGCTGATGTTGAAGAAAGTGAAGATCTTGCGCTTCAACTTGAGGATCCAAAAAATCACTTATTCATGTCCACACCGTTAGGCACCGTCCCACTTTCAGATGCAACAACAATCGAAGAATTCGTCAGAAAAAGTGTTCCCGGCGCAGTAGCGCTTGATGTCCAAACCATACAGATCGGCGGCGTCTTAAACTCGGTCTATCAACTGACTCTGAAGAGGAATCATTATGAACAAAAAGTTGTCGTGAAAAAATTCAAGGACTGGACTGGCTTTAAATGGTTTCCCCTAGCGTTGTGGTCGTTGGGCACCAAGTCTTTCGCAGTGCTTGGAAAATCAAGATTGGAACGAGAATACGCGATAAATCAATACCTGCGGAGCCATGGTTTGACTGTGCCAAAGGTTCTTTACATCAGTCCGAAACAAAGCTTAATCTTCCAAGAGTATGTGGAAGGCGAGAACCTGGCCGAAACAATCAAAAAAATAGTTTCATCAAAAGGACACGCGCAGAGAGAACTTGAAATCGTGAGGGAAGCAGGAAGGAAAATCGCTTTTGCACATCAATTCGGAGTAGGCTTGGGCGACTGCAAACCTGAAAACATAATCGTTACCACGGAAGGCAAGATTTGCTTTGTCGATCTTGAACAAGCGTCTAGGGACGGAAACCAAACTTGGGACATAGCAGAATTCCTGTACTATTCAGGGCATTATGTTCCGCCGCTTGCACCAACCGATAGAATCACACTCATGACGACGGTTTTCTTGGAAGGTTATATTGAGGGCGGAGGCAACCCAGAAACAGTTAAGAAAGCGGCGTCGCCACGTTATACTAAAGTTTTCAGTCTCTTCACTCAACCGCATGTCACGCTAGCCATATCAAACCTCTGCAGAAGGGTGAACTAAAAATGAAAAGCACCGCGCTCACCTTCTATGGCGGAGTCAACGAAATTGGAGGAAACAAAATTCTGCTAGAAGACCAAGACACACGGGTCTTCTTGGACTTCGGCATGACTTTCGCAGGCGAATCAAAATACTTTTCAGGTTACCTAACGCCGAGAGGCGTCAACGGTGCCGGAGACTACTTAGAATTTGACCTATTGCCCAAGTTGAAAGGACTCTACGCACAAGAAATGATAAAGAACACAGACATGAAATACACGGCACCTTCCATAGACGCTGTGATTTTGTCGCATCCCCACATGGACCACATCGGCTACTTGTCATTCATCGACGAAAACATACCCATATACAGCGGCGAGTGCACAAAAACAATAATCGACGCCATACAAGAATCTGGCAGATTAAACCTTGGGGAACATGAGTTCCACAATTTCAGGACTGGTAGAAAGATCAAGATTGGCGACCTGGAAATCGAACCAGTGCATGTTGACCATTCGGTCCCCGGCGCTTACGGATTTATTATTCACACTTCAAAAGGCTCTATCGTTTACACAGGCGACCTCCGACTACACGGACCAATGGCACACATGACTCGAGAATTCGCTCAAAAAGCAAGCGAAAGCGACCCTGTAGCAATGATTTCAGAAGGCACTCGAGTTTGTCCAGAAGAAAGCCAAGTTATACATTCTGAGAGCAAGGTGAAATCTGAAAGTAATGAGGTGGTGGCTAACACGACTAGTCTCGTCATTGTAGCTTTCTACAGCCGAGACATTGATCGATTCAAAACCTTCTACCAAATCGCCAAAAACAACGACAGGAAGTTTGTGATACCCCTGAAGCTGGCCTATCTACTGAACAGGTTAAAAACTGATGAAGATTTGAAAGACAAGAAGTTTCAAGACAGTATCCCAGATGTCATCGATGACGAATTTGTTCTCCTCTATAAGAAGAGAAAGAGAACAGGAGAGTTTGTAGAGTCGGACTATTACAAGTGGGAGAGAGACTTTCTTGAAAAAGCCGTAAATTACAAGTTCGTGAACGAAAACCAGTCCCGACTAATCTTCAACCTCGATTTGGTCGAATTTACTGAGCTCATTGATGTGAGACCATCACAGGGAGGACAATTTATCCATTCAATGAGTGAGCCCTTCAGCGAAGAAGATGTCACCACAGACGTAATGCACCGTTGGCTAGAGCATTTTGGTCTGAAGTCTCACCAAATACATGCGTCAGGACACTGTCATTCGAAGAATCTAACAGAAATAGTAAATCAGATTCAACCCAAACAACTTATGCCCATCCACACCGAACATCCAGAACTTTTCAAGAAGCTGTTTGAACGGTGTGATGTCAAACTTGTTGAAAAAGGGAAAACGTACGCGCTGTAAAATCTACGTTTTTAGCAAAGTGCTGAGAGTTTGAACTTCGTTGGCAGAAATCCAGTCTTCGTTCCGTAAATCCTGCAGCCCCTTTCTTATTTTTTCCCGAGACTCTGCAGTTTGCAGTATGTTGGCGCGTACACCGGCATCATGAAGATCTCGCTTAAAGACAGGGTCGCGGTCAACAAGCGTAATCAGTTGGTTCAGAATGGTGGTCGTAGCTTTGGAGCGTTGTTGAAACAGTAACTTTGCCTTTGAAACGCCCAACATGCCCTTAAACTTGGTTATCGTGCTCATACTCCCAGCAACAGAAGGGGGATAAACTACGTATCTGCGCTGATCCGCAGCTTGAAAACACATAAGGTAAAGTGGCACATATGCCAATGCATGTTTTCTTCTTTGCTCTCGTATTCCCATCTTGTTTAATTCCTCAAGCAAAACTCTTTTCTGTTTGGCCAACTTGTCAAGCTGGGCTAAAAGTGTAGATGTCGAGTCTTCCAATAACTTTGTTTCTTGTTGACCCATTTGAGTTTTTGAATCCCTGACTGCCTCAAGTTCTCTGACGTCTTTCATGGCTTCCTCAGATTCGGCGTCAAACTCGCTTCTGATGTTGGTTATCTCGATTTTCTTTTGAGATTCGGTTTGCTCAATCTGCTTTTTGAGGACTTCCATGTCTTTCTTCAGGGTCGAAGCTTCTCTCTTCCATTTTTCTCTCTCTTCCTTCCATCTTCGCTCGCCAGAAGAATCTCGTCGATTCTTTGAAGTATGGATCTCTGCCTCGCAACGCTCGATTTGAGACAGGGCACGCTCCTCTTTCTTTTCTAATTTCACTCGTTCCTGATTCAGATCCTGAAGTTGTTTCTCAAATCTTTGGGAAGTCTTGAGGATTCTTGCGTCGTATCTTTCTTGAATTCGGCGCACTTTTTCCATTGCCAAAGATTTGGCTCCATCTATTTTCTCGTTTAGTTCAGTTCGGATCTTCTTTGTTTCATCGCCGATTACGCCTACGTGTTGCTTTGTTGTTGTGCTCAGCAACTTCATGGCTTCACTGAGACTTTGAATGTCTCTTTCCAACATAGTCTTGAGTTCAGAGAGTTCGTTTAGAGCTGAAGATATGGTTGGCTCATCCACAATTGGGGACAGACAAACCTCTTTAATTTCGGATTCGTCGACTTCCTCCGCCACAGTCAGGTAGTCCTGAAAATCCCTGATAAAGTCTGGGCTCGTGATCAAACCGAGTACAATCCTCTGCTCGACACCTTTGATGGATTGAAAATAGTGAGCATGATCTGTCAGCGCCGCCGAGTAGGCTTGTCGCTTCTCTGCACTTCCCTGAATATCGTTCATGAACGCTTTGACATCTGGCAATACTTCGAACAGCAGGGTTCGAGTTGACACGCCCAAACCATCGAATAAAAGAGTCTTCCCTCTCCATGGAACCAGCCAAATTGGATAGCAAGACTTTGAGACAAACGCTAACTCTTCAGGCAGTTTCTTTAAGATTATACCTTCACTTTTTTTGCGGTCGGATTCCGCCGTGTAGAAGACCATTGCCTTCTCCATGTCTTCAGTGAAGGGAAGCGTGCGGTCTTTCACCGAAACCGAAAAAGGAAGTAGTAATTTCGCCACATTTGCCACTTGCTCGAGCAAGCTGTGCACCGTTACCCCGTATGCAGAATAACTCTATAAAGACATTATTGTTTTCAAAGAATGATTCTGACTATATCTTGAGCAATTGACGCAAGAATCTACATTTCTGATGAATAATCCGCATATGAGATAGTTGGCTGCCTCTTCCATAACATCTTTTTCTTTCACGGCTTAAACCATTCGCTTTTCCATTAACAAATGAAAAATAGACATCTTACATTCCCAATTGCATGCTATCGCCCATCCCCATGCACGGAAACAAACTAGTTGCACCTTCAACCGGCGCCACAAGCAGTCCTTGACATTTATGGCAATGGATTTCCAGGTTGCCCTAGATGTCCGTTCAGGTGCTTTTTGCCGTTGGTCAAGCCGCCTAATGGCAACTCGTTGCCACTGAACGGAATCTTGCCTGTGCCTATCGCCAATTTTCTGTATATGTGGCTTAGTGAGTCTTCTGTGCAGCTTAGCAGTTCTGTGCCCTGTGTTGTGATGCCGTAAACCTTGCGTGGTCTGTCGTTTTCCAAGTCCCAGTGGCTTTTGATGTATCCGTTTTCCTCCATCACAGACAATAGTGGGTAGATGGTGCTGGGACCGAAGTACACGCCGAATTGTTTGCGAAGGCTGGTTATTACCTGGTATCCGTGCATGGGGTGGGCTCTCAAAAATTGCAGGACCACTAGGTCAAGGAGGCCCCTCATTAGCTTCACCTGAACCTCCCGCGCTTTTGGTCCACCCAACTTTTTTCGCCCCTTTTCTTGTAGTTTCGTTCTACAGTTGTTCGGTTTTACACAGATACAATATGTCTATTTTCAGACATATGCAAGACTGTATAGTGTCCAAAGGGCGATATAAAGGTTCTCGCATATCGTAAGCATATAGATACATAGACTCCATCAAAAACCACGCATAACCAAATAAGCAAAACTCTCCATCAAATAAGTACTAAACCAGACCCGTGTAAGGTAAAGCCGAAAATGGAAAATCAGACTGTTGGAGAAGTTTTCGAGACAGAAATCAAACGTAGATTTATCAAAGATTTCTTGGACTTCCTCATATTACAGCTGGTTCAGACTCAGCCGACTTGGGGATACAACATCATAAAAGAAACTGAAGCCAAATATGGAGTGAAACTCCGGCATGGAGCCCTGTATCCTATGTTGAACACCTTAGAAGTGAGAGGCCTCATAACAAGCACAAAATTACTGAAGAAGGGACGCATTAGAAAAACATACAAGATCACGCCAGATGGAAAAAATCTTCTGCAGACCTATCATGACTTTCTGAAAGAACAAATAGGCAATGGGCCGTCAACCACAAGAAGGGTACAAAACAAGAGAGAACCAGAATGACAAGAAGAGGAACGAGTGCACCCTCTAAGAATGATACGAATATCAAGAGAGTAATTAAGGAACTTCAGAAAAGAAGCGCAAAATCGCTAAGGATGGCGAAAGATACAGTTCTAAGAATGAAGGTGGAATCCAGAGAGATTAATGAGGCAATTAAGCATTATATAAGAAATTGGAACGATTACGTGCACCCTGGGCTAATGTCAATTGCTTGTGAAGCGGTGGGAGGAAACCCTGACGAAGCGGTTCCAATGCAGGTTGTTATGTTAATTCTAACTGCAGCAGCAGACATACATGACGACATAATTGATGAATCAAAAACAAAATACAGAAAACCTACGGTGTTCGGTAAATTTAGCAAGGACATCGCACTCCTTGTTGGTGACGCCTTTTTACTGAGAGGCATGACTTTTCTTAATGAAATAAAGAATCAAATCCCGGAAACAAAGGCTAATGCGGTCTGGAACATAATTTTAAGTCGGTTTTTTGAGCTGGGTGACGCTGAAGCCATTGAAGTATCTGTGAGAGGTAACATTGATGTTTCTCCTGAAGAATACTTACGGATTTTGGAGAGGAAGGCTTCGATTTTTGAGGCTTACATGCGTATCGGTGCCCTTATAGGCGGTGGAGATCAAGATGCCGTTGACTTGCTGGGCAATTACGGCAAGACGCTAGGGATTCTGTTGAGCATAAGGGAAGATGTTATTGACACATTCGAACCCGACGAATTGCAGAACCGGATGAAGAACGAATGTCTACCACTTCCCATCCTCTACGCCTTCAAGAACCCACTGATCAAGAAGAGCATACTAAATTACCTTTCAAAACCAAAGATTTCCAACAATGATGCAGAAAGAATAGTCGATATTGTCTTTGATGAAAAGAATGTTGAAATGTTAAAAAGCAAAATTGAAGACATGGTTGAACAGGCTAGTGAAAACATCGCTGTCCTGGAAAACGAAAAATTAAAATCTCAACTAGATACATTAACAAGAGGCATCGCCGATGAACTGTAGAAACAAAAGAGATAGAGACCGAATTAAACCCAATACAGCCGTGTTGGCTTCTTTCTCTTTTCCTTCTTTATCATTTGTTGGCCTCAAGTGTATTCATGTTCGACAAGAGCTTAAAAAGGTTTGTTGTACACGGATACAATTGTCTTAAATGTCTTTCGCATACATCACTAACACTGACAAGTATTTTATCTCTGTAAATATATTAAGAAGAACCGAGTAAAAAAAATGGACAGAAAATCCTTTCTGAACAACAAGTTCTTACAAAGAGAATTTCTCGCGGTCTTCATTGTTGTTGTCAATACCTTTTCATGGTATTTTCCATTATACTTTTTTTTCGAAAATATTCTAAGAAAAATCCCAATGGAGTTCACTTCCTTGTTGGCAACATATGGAATTCATTATGCAATGATTATAGCTTTTGCATTGATAGGCACGGCTTTGGTGAAAAGATTTCCAAGTCGTGAAGCATTCCTATCTGTATGGATGCTCATTGGGATAATAGCCTCTGCATTAATGGTTGCATTAGAGACAGTTGATACAGCATATATTTGGTTAGTTTCTTTTATTTTAGGGTCTTCATTAGGATTAGGCCTTCCATCGGGCCTCGCATATTTCGGAGACCATAGCACCGAAGAAATAAGGGGGCGGCTTGGAGGGATCACGTTTTTTGCATCAGGTCTCTGCATTTTCCTTGTAGGTTTGCTCATTAGTTTCTCCACTCTAATTGTCGGCGTGATGATTCTTGCTATGTGGAGAGGACTTGGCTTGGTCTTATTTCTTCTTGTTAGGCCAAAAGAGATTATTCGAAAAGCAAATGCGGCAGAGGTCTCCTATAAATCAATTCTATTGGATAAATCTTTTCTCTTATATCTTATTCCGTGGATTATGTTCTGTTTGATAAATTTTCTCGAAATGCCTGTTGCAAGTATCCTTTTTAGCGCAGAAATTGCCTCACTTATCCCAATCGCAGAATACGGAATTGGTGGTTTAGCCGCATTGATTGGCGGTTGGTTTGCTGATTCAGTAGGTCGGAAACGAGTGATTGTCTTCGGATTCATAATGCTGGGTATTGGATACGCTGTGTTAGGGCTTTTTCCAAGCGTCATCCTTTCTTGGTATGTCTATATCATTCTAGACGGTTTTGCATGGGGAATCTTCTCGCTTATGTTTTTCATGGTTATATGGTCTGAACTGGCTGGAAACCGAGTCAAAGAAAAATACTACTTGATTGGTGTGCTGCCGTGGCTTATTTCAGCCTACATGCAAATGTTATTTACACCTTTTGCTGAGCTTATCGCTGTCTCTGCCGCCTTCTCGTTGGCAAGTTTCTTTCTGTTCTTGGCTGTTTTTCCTCTTATGTATGCTACCGAGACTTTGCCTGATAAGAAAATTGAGATCAGACGATTGAAAGGATATGTTGAGCAGGCAAAGAAAACAAGAGACAAATACGTCACGAAAAGGGACGCTAAGTAGGACTAGAGGTTTTCGATATTTGTGGCCACTCTATCCAGGGTCTTAGCGAAGGGGTGTTCAGGATTTTCCACAGTGAATATTGTGGAGTTGCCTGCCCTTAGTATGTCGCAGTAGCATGGAATCATCTCGATCATTGGCAGATTGTAGCTGTTTAAAAGCTTGTGAGCGAGATCGGCGCGTTCTGTTTTTGACGACAAGACATCCGTAAGCACTTTGTTCATGATTAGTCCTGTTTTCTTTTCGAAGAGTTCATAGAGCTCATCTATCATGCGTTGAGTGCCTTTAATGTCCGAAATGTCAGTGCATGATACAACGAGGACAACGTCTGCGCTGACAATGGCGTTGATGGAGGAATACTGCAGGCCAGGGCTAGTGTCGAAAATAACATAGTCTAAACTCATCTCGTTGAGAAGAGAGGTCTTCAATGATAGAAGTCTGCCAAGCGCTTTCATCTCCCATTTTCGATCTTTGGCCGTCATTTCACGAATGGCTTCTGTGCTGGGATTTGCCAACCCAACTAGGAGCCTACCTCTCTTGACTTGTGATTGTGATAAGTCAACGAGAATCTTCTTTATTTCACACACGCCGTTGAGGTAATCGTTGAGCCAATATTCGCTGTCATGCACTTTGAAAATGGCTTGAAGGCTGGGCGCTCTGAAGTCCAGATCCAATAATGCCACACTTTTGCCTCTGTTGGCGTACAATGCCGCCAAGTTTATGGACAACAGGGTCTTTCCGGTTCCGCCCTTGTATGAGTGGATGGCGACTATTTTTCCCATGACTCTTTCACCCCGTTCTGGGTTTCTTCCTTTTCAACGTAGAAGTACGCTTTACGCCCGCGCCGTTCTTTCTTCACGTAGCCCATCAAAACTAGCTGGTTGAGGTAGCCGCTTTCCACCGCTCTTGCCCGTTTGGTTTGGCCAGCCACTTCTTCGGCTGTTGCTTGGTCAAGCTTGCACAGTGTGACAGCGGTCTTGCGCAAGTGATCTGGAAGCGACAAGAGAGTCATGACGTCTAAAACATCGGGTACACCGTCTTGTGTTACACGTTGTCCGTGTTTCTGAATCTCTATCATTACTTCCATTTTTTCGTTGAGGCTGTCCAAGCATTCCTTAATCCTCTGTAACAATGTTGTAGAAATAGGATCAACCTTTCGAGGGAGACTCATATGGCGCAGTTGCCTCTGTTCTGTTTTACGTGTCTACAGAAAAGAGGGGTTACGCTTCTATTAAGTCTTACGACACAATCTTATGTATTCTCAATTAAACGACAAAACATAGAAAACGCTTGCAGCAGGTGCTCTAACGTTTAGTGGCGCATATAGCGTTCCATTCTGGACCATGTCAGACCGCCGATGAATATCACGGCTAAAGAGGCCCAGAACATTTGCACCAGCAGTTGTGCGGCGTTCACGGTTATTTCTTCAAACATTGTAGGGTTCTCCTTTCTCTCTTTCTCTTCAAGAATATCTTAAGACATTAGACGTCTATTAAGGGATGTTTCATAGGCTTGGATGTTACTGAAACTGGAATATTATTGTGTGTGACTGGGCTGGGATGGGTTGATTTGAGTGTAATGCAGGGTTGACGGGGTAGGTGAAGATGGTGAAGGTAGAAGTTGATGCGTTGGGGGAGATTTGAAAACTCTCAGAGTAGACCCCCTAGTCTACGATATGATCCAAATAGGCTCCAAATAGGGTTCTGTTTGAGCCGAAACTGTCCGCGGTCCTAGCTGTTCTCAACGGGGTTTCAGTGGGCTTAGCCTACACCGTTAGCCAACGAAACATAACGGCAACAATCATATGGTTCGCCAGAAACAACAGGCGCCACAGCAGGACTAAGCTACTACAAAGAAAAAGAATAGTTACCTGCTCAACAATTCGAGGACGACGTTATCAATCTCTTTCATCGATGGAATTGCAGATTTCATCTTCAGGCGTGACATCTTTGGAAGACTGGCTGCCTCTTTTGTTGCCTTGATCCCCAAGGTGGCTATGTGCTTATGAAGCTGGTTCTTTGGATCAAACTGTGGCACATTAAATTCAAAAGGTAGCCTGCAAATATGTCGAGGTCCAAATTTGCCTTTAGGTTGGTGCTTCTTAATCATTTGATCTAACACATTCGAGTTCAATATTGCGGCAAGGTAAAATGCTTCTCCAACATGGTTTGTGCCGAACCAGAAGGTAGTGTAATCCACAATAAATCCGCTCGGAGAGATTCTGGCGTTGCCGACCTGGAGGTCAGGTAGACTTTTTGTATCGACTACCGCTGCCGCGATGTGTGTACCTGATGCTGTGTAAACGACTAAGTACCTCAAGTTCTGTTTCTGGAGAGTCAACAGTGCGTGATAGTTCACGCGGTCCATAGGTTCAGGGAAGTTCTTAAGAGAAGTTTCGGTAGCATTCTTTTTCCAAGCACTTTCTGCTTTATCCAGCCAATTTGCTATCTTTAATTTTCCTTCTTTTCTAAGGTCATTTTGGGATAGTATTGTCAATTTTTGATCGTCTTTTTTTATGGGCAACACAACGGGCAGGAATCGCGGCTTGAACGGCAATACGAACTTCCCTGTCACCGTCAAAAAGATGAATTCTCTTTCTATCTCTCCTTTGAGAACAATGTTTTTCCACGGGTCCTTAGCATCTGGTAACACCAAGCTTTCAACCAAGGGCGTGTTGGGATTCAATCCAAAACTCCCTGGGATAAATTTGATAAACCACAATGTTCTCGGAACGAGACTTGCTCCTTCTAGAACTTTATCGTGATATGGGCTCACTCCTTCATCCTTTGCCGCTGGAACGTATTCACCCTTTACTGCGGTAAGGTATTTTTTGGCTTGCTTAAAACGTAGATTCTTCTCTGGCAGTGTTCCTGAGAGAACAATGGCTGGAACGGGATAAGTAGTAGCTCCTCCTTTCCTAGCAATGATGGAGCACGCGTCGACATTGAACAAAGGATTGACCTTTTCGACATCCATTATCTTAACGAGGGTCATAGGTGGCTTATGTTGCTCCTTGAAAGCTTCATGCTGCTTTGCGCCTGTTAAGACACTTCTAGGCATGACGAATCCAAGGACCCCATTTTTAGACAAGTAGATATCTGCAGCCCTAGAGTAGAAGACGGTCGATGTGTCCAAATGAGTAAAGAGTTCTGTCTGTTTTTCATTGAGAAGTTTATACTTGAAAACCGTGTCTTTAATGAACTCTTTGTAAACAGGGTTCTCTATGAATTTGAAGGAGACCCATGGAGGGTTTCCCACCACCAAGTCAAACCGCTTCTCTTTCATCCGTAGCGGCGCGTATATGTTCCTCATCATGAAAACCCAGACAGAGTCCTTGTCAACATCCATCAGATCCATTATTGTATCAAGTGTCTTTTTGAGAACCTCTGTTATTGCCTTATTGCCTTTGAACCTACTTTCCAGAGCCTTCTTAGCTTGGCTCCTTTCAAGTCTTTTAGCGCTATATTCGGTCAGAATTTCCGCGAAAATCGTTAACACGTCTTTCAATCTGCTGTCTTCTAGAGCTATTTCTAAAGGCAGATTCAACTGTGTCTTTCTATCCACATCAATCGCAAGCACATTTACTCCATGAATAAGCTCTTTGCGCACTGCTGGTAGCCTTATTGAATCCGCCATGTAGACAGGGATAAAGACAGGCCCCTTCCGCTTTTCTATTAGCTTACCAAGGGCGAGCAAGTAGTTTGCCCGGGCTATAGCCACTGCAAGCGGGTTGAGATCCATTCCATAAATGCTGTCAAGAATTTCCTCTAAAGAGCACCCGTTTTCTCGTAAAAGAGAAATGGCATTGGTGAGGAAGGTGCCAGAGCCACAGGCAGGGTCAAGGATTGAGAAAGACTTAATCTCTCTATTTGGGTCTAGTGTTGAAGCTGCTTCTCGAAGGGTTATCTCTGCTAACCATTCCGGTGTATAGTATTCGCCAATCCTGTGCCTTTCACCACGCTTGACTATCTCTTGATATATTTCCTTGAATATGTCTTCGTCAACAGCCTCAAGCTCATAGCAGTCCAAAGCATCCGTAATGGTGTCAACTAGATGCTTGACCTGAGGCCAGAATAAAGGGTTAAGAACCCAAGAGAAAAAGTCGTCTTCTATTATGTGAATTCCTTGGGAGCCAAAAATTTTCCCATTGAGGCTCTCCCTTGGTGGCACAGCGCCTTCTTGGATCATGTGTCTTGCAAGGAGAAGTTTCACCAGCATCATCAGGTAAGTCTGAGCTATGAAGGCTTCATCAGGTGGTGTAGAGCCATAAACTAACTGCATGTTCTTTGACCAAAGGGCAAACTTCATGGGGTCTTTTATTGCTTTGAAGAGAGAGGTGAGTTCCCCAACCACTTCCTCGTAAATTGGAGAACCTGGACCAAATCTCATGTTCAGGTCATCTGCGGTAGGTACTAGCCTTCCACTAAACAGGAATGTGTCCAGAAACATTATGGCCTGTTCCGTTGTTACTTCTTCCAAATTGATGGTGCGAACTTCCTTTGTCTCGTCACGAACCGTAAATACCTTAAATGTTTTCCCGTCGGTAATGATGCATTCTGCGACTTTTTGGTTGTTTTTCCTCAAGATAGTTGTATATCGCTCGATTTCTTTAATGGCTGTTTCAAGCTCTCTAACAAGGTCTACCTTAAACTCTATAATTGTCTGACCGAGTCGCATGTCCAGACGTCCTTTTAGAGCAATTAAGCCGCCCGCCTTTACGTACTGCTCAACATTTGGAACTATTTCATAACTAGTGACCCCGAAAATCGATTTCAAAAGTTCAGAGAAAGCTATTAGTTTGCCGGTGTGAGTATGGGCGGCATTGACTGCCTGCAAGTAACCTGTAATCTTATCAGTGTATGACATTTCTGACCGAGGCTCGTATGGATATTATTTTGCTAGCATATATAAAGCACTCAAACGATGTTAAAGGGGTCTTTTTGGACGGCGCACGTAGCCCTATAAAGCGTTTAAGCTTGACCTAACCGAACCACAAAAAGGCATGCGACCCTGAGGTTAGCATTAGAAAATACGCTAGCGAAACTAAGCGCGTAGTGAGTGTAGTTGGACAATTATTAGAACGCAAATGCTTTCCTAATTAGGTTGAGAACGAAATTCTTTGCAATCGGGGGCAGAAAAGTCGTTCCGTAAATCATTGTTGCAACATAAGGAAATGCGGTCATGACGACCGTTTCCGCAGCCGTGGAGCCTGCTTTCGTGATTATTTCGTTTCTGTGTTGCTTCAGCCATCGCTCTACTTTCTTGATTGAACTTTTGCTCTTCTTGTGAGGCGATCGTTGACGACGAAATCCTCCTATACAATCGGTTCCGATTTTCAAGCTTTTTGGTTTTGGCATGTTGGAGCACCAACATGCTCTGCATGACACATGTTTAATAATTTGTCGAAGTTTACCCTAACCTACGCCACCCACTATAATTCCCTCAATACCCACAATTTTGCAATCGCCAACAAGGTAGCAGACTGGAACAGAAAAGAATTCCTTACAGCCAAACTAAGAGCAGCCGTCAAAAACCTACTAATCAAAGTCATCAACGGAAGAGGAACATACACAGACATAGAACAGCTCTCAGAAGAGATACTGACACACGCAGAAACAGTTTATGCTCTTCAACAAAGACAACCTTAAGAAGCCCCCTCACAGTTTACCTATAATATCCAGAGAGCGAAAGCATGTACCTGTGTAGAGAGACTTCACAATTCTTATTTATACTCCTATTGAACTGTAAATAGGAAGGAATGACAATGAGTAAAAGTCAAACGAGAACAACTACTCTAGAAGCAAGATATGGCGTTCATCTCGATTACGTCATCTTCCCAATTGATATAAGAGAACTACGTCATGCCTTGGCTAAGAATGGATATGAATTATCACATGTTGAAGGTATCCCACCACCACCCGCCCGAATCAGTTACAGCGGCGACGTCGCTCGTAAGGCAGAAACAAGGGTTATACTTGATTCGGACAGCAGCGAGATAGCGATCGTCGGCAGATCCTTGAATGACGTGAAAGTCTCCTTTGAAGAACTAGCAAAAGTCGTTGACTCGGAACTCAGCTTTAGCCTACAAGAGAAAGTCAAGTTCTACTGGTGCGTTGTCCATTACAAAATAAGCACTGGAAAAACGCCACGCACCGAAATAGCCAAGACAGAGAATAAAGATTATATCGCAAGATTCAGTCAGGTCCTAGGTGAAGATCTTTCTTCGTTTTCGATCAGAATCTCTCCAAAAGATGCTGTTCCCAACCAAGAGAGCTGGTTCGACATAGCCATCGAGCCAGACATAGCAAGTGAGAAATTCTACCATGTGGGTGTAGTTTTCCGAAGCCCCGACAAAGGCAAAACTGAAACATTTGTAAGAGACCTTGAGAATAATTTATTGAAGTTGCTTAAAGTCATCGAAGAGTGATAAGATGGCAATGTCGGCTCTGCAAACTGAAGTAGCAACATTCAAAGAAAGAGAGGTCATGACTGAAAGATTCTACTTACCTACGACCGTTGCGCAAGAGAACTATGAATTCGCCAGAAGCCCACGCCTAAGGCCAGATTCCTCTGTTGACACCGCTGGCAGATACCGTCTTGGTGATGGCCCGCTTCGGTTAAAAGATATCCCCGAGAAGATCGAACCCGAAGAATTCCACTTCAACCTCCCTTGGTTGCCACCCAAAGCTATCAATCTCTTGAACAAGTCGAAAAAAGGACCCATCACAGAAAGAGAGCTAGTGACATTGATGGAGGTAGTCGCCGAACGAGCATCAGAACACTTTCAATTGGATGCTGGTAAGTTTGTCGCCATGACTTTTTTTGGACGGATCGTTGAAGTTTCTGATACGAGAGTAAATTTGCTGAAGAAGATTCAGGGTCGAAAGTACCGAGAACAAATTTTCGTCTGGAGAACTGGTTTCAAAGCCTTCAGTGGTCGCATATGAGTTCCGAGCGACACATTTTCGGAGATCACTACACTGATGGAAAGCCATGTGTTACGGTCAAAGTAGCAATCGTCAACGAGGAGAATGGCAGACAAATAACTATCCAAAAGACTGTCAAGATCGATACTGGATTTGATGGTGGAATCCATGTTGCAGAGCACCACAAAGCAGACGTAACTATGATAGGAGTCAACCCTGTGGTCGGAACAGTCACTCTTGCAGGAGAAACGCCCAGCACGGCATATCATTGCCTTGCATATTTACAGCAAATAGGCAATTTTCAATTACCCATGCCAGGGATTGAGATGGTTTTGGTACTTCACGGTACAGCTCAACGCGGCCTACTCGGTTTGGACATTCTCAAACACTGGATCGTTAAATTCGATGGCCCAAATGAGTTTTTCAAGATTACATCCAGCTCTGCCCAACCCCCAAGATAGAAACCATGTTCTTCTAAATCTCTTTTGACCTTTCGTTTCCATTCACGTCGCCGTCACCATTATCACCATTACCGTGACTGCGCAATTCCTCTTTGTTTTCCCCCAAGCATCGCGTGCGAAAGCTGTCAAAGCCCATTTGTGCCCTTGCTTCTCAGCTACTTTTTGCGCTATCTCCTCGTCGAGGAGTTTATTCATGTGCTAGATTCTACGAAGAACTTGAAACCGATTCAATTCATACTCTCCTAATGCATAGGCTATATCCTTGGGCAGAACACCACTGCTTTCTGCATGATACAATTCAACCAGAATCGCTTGGTCGACCTCATCCGTGCAGGCCACGTCTTCCACATACTCATGCTCCAAACCACGAACCATATACCGCTGAGTAACCATCAAAGCCTCCAACATATCCTTAACCTGATTAAGAAGACGAACAACGAGTCAAGGAAAAATCCCAGCAAAGGGGAATTGAAAGACGTAAACGCCATGCAACTCCACGCCCGCAATGAACCATAGCCATCACTGAACATCACTTTTAACAACATTAAAGGCCACTTTTAACAACATTGAAAGTGCGCCAAACCAAGTTCCAACAGACCCAGAAACAACTATCAGAAACAAAATCAAAACCCAAAACACAAACACTCATATTTGGATCATATAGTGAACCGAGGGGGTAGACTGTACGAAAACAAATTTCACACACTCATACTAAGCCTATCTACCGTAACGCTAATTAATAGGTCAACAATGAATAAAGTTCGCTTAATTCCCGAGAAATTTTAAGCATGCACAATCAAGTTTTCGGGAGAAAGACGAAACACATGCCAGAAATATCAAATCAATCAGTCCTAAAAGGAACAACCACAGTTGGAGTCGTCTGCAAAGACGGCGTAATCTTAGCATCTGACACAAGGGTAACCATGGGCTACTTTGTAGCTCACCGCAAAGGAAAAAAAGTCTACAGAATCGACGACCACATGGCCATGACCATATCAGGAAATGTAGCCGACGCACAACGAGCCGTAGAAGTGCTCCAAGTGAACGCCCAACTCTTTCGATTGAACACGTCAAGGCTGATGCCAGTTAGCTCAGCCGCCCGCCTCATCGCAAACCTCCTGTTTTCATCGCGATATGCGCCATTAGTCGCACAAATACTGATTGGAGGCATGGATGATACGGGACCACATGTGTTCGCAATCGACCCCTTTGGCAGCATAACTGAAGAGAAATGTGTTGCGACAGGCTCGGGTTCACCAGTCGCTTACGGAGTGTTGGAAGACAAGTACAAGCAAGACACGGCAATTAAGGACATGCTCAGCATGGTGGTTAAAGCGGTTGACTCAGCTATGAAAAGAAATGCAGCTACAGGTGACAGCTTCGACGTCTCTGTTATAGACCGGAAAGGCTACCGCGAACTTAACGAGAAGGAAAAACGAAACATCTTGACCAGCTCTTGAAAACGCGGAGTGAAAAACCAGCGTGAATGATTACGACCGAAGCAAGCTCGAGATAAGCCAGACTATCCTAGAGCATGTTCCAAAAGAAGCTGAAGTGACCCGCATCGAGTTTGAAGGACCCACACTAGCGGTTTACACAAAAAAGCCCGAGATACTGATAGAGCAAAGCCACGTCGTAGCTGAAATCGTCAACCTAATAAGAAAGAGAATCGTCATCAGATCCGACCCTTCTGTAAGGCTAAGCGAAAAAGAAACTGAGAAACTAATCCAAGAAATAGTCTCCAAAGAAGCCGAAATCACCGGCGTAAACTTTGACCCAAGTCTAGGCGAAGTCATAGTCGAAGCCAAAAAACCAGGAATGGTCATAGGCAAAAACGGCATAGTTTTGCACGAAATCATCAAGCAGACTCGCTGGAGACCCCGCGTTCTGAGAAGCCCACCTATCCCGTCCAAAATCATGGCACACATGAGGCATTTCCTGCACTCCGAAAGCAAGGAAAGAGACCGAATAATGCGCAACGTGGGTGAAAGAATCTTCAGACCCACAATCCATGGTATCGGAGACATACGATTGACTGCGTTAGGCGGCTTCCAAGAAGTTGGCAGATCTGCGATACTTGTTCAAACAAGAGAAAGCTCAGTGCTTCTCGACTGCGGAATCAACCCTGGCGCACAAAACCCCTTAGACGCCTTTCCAAGATTAGACGCATCCCAATTCGACATCGACGACGTAGACGCTGTGGTTATCAGCCACGCTCACCTTGACCACTGTGCCCTGGTTCCTTTTCTGTATAAGTATGGATACGACGGTCCAGTATATTGTTCAGCTCCAACCTCAAGCTTGATGACTCTGCTTCAGCTAGACTATCTGGACGTGCTCAACAAACAAGGGTTGATGGCGCCGTATGACCAAAAAGACGTGCGAGACGTAGTTTTACACACGATTCCAATACGCTTCGGTGTGGTCACAGACATAGCGCCAGATATTCGCCTGACACTGCACAATGCGGGACACATTCTAGGTTCCTCTATTGTTCATCTTCACATCGGCGAGGGATTGCACAATGTCGTCTATACTGGTGACTACAAGTTTTCCAGAACCATGCTGCTTGAGCCGTCTGAGACGGAATTTCCAAGGGTTGAAACTATTATTACAGAGAGCACTTATGGTGCGCCCACAGATATTATGCCTTCTAGGCTGGAGGCTGAAGAGAGACTCGCGTCTATTATTAATCAGACGTTTGAGAAGGGCGGCAAGGTTTTGATTCCTGTGCCAGCTGTGGGTAGAGCTCAGGAGATCATGCTGATTTTGGATGGTTATATGCGTCAGGGTCGGATTAAGGAGGCGCCTGTGTTTATTGAGGGCATGATATCTGAGGCTACGGCTATTCACACGGCGTATCCGGAGTATTTGTCTAGGGAAGTGAGGAACAGCATTCTGCACGAAGGTGTGAACCCGTTTCAGTCTGATTATTTCACTATTGTGGAGCATCCGAGTGCTAGGTCGGAGATAATAGAGGGCGAATCCTGCATTGTCATAGCCACTTCGGGGATGCTTGAGGGCGGTCCGATTATAGAGTACTTCAAGAGTTTGGCTTCGGATGAGCGTAACACGATTATTTTTGTGAGTTATCAGATTGAGGGCACGTTGGGGAGAAGGGTTCAGAGGGGTTTGGGGGAGACGCCGCTGATAAATAGTGATGGGAAGATGGAGATTCTTAAGGTTAGGTTGCGGGTTGAGTCTATTGAGGGTTTTTCTGGGCATTCGGATAGGAGACAGATTACGAATTATGTTCGGAGGGCTACGTCGAAGCCTGAAAGAATCATAGTGTGCCATGGTGAAAAAGCCAAAAGTTTCAGCTTGGCCGATTTCTTTAGAAGAGCGTACAGGACAGAAGTTCTGGTCCCGGCTTTGCTGGAAACAATCAAGTTACGGTAGAGAACATTTCTGGTGTGTTAGACATATACTGTTAACAGAGAATTCTGGCGTAACAACGATAACCCCGTATTTTTTTCATTGAGCAATAATGAGACGGCTCGCTGTGGTTTCAGAGACAGATACTTACATACAAGAATTAGAGTAATACTAAGCTGCGGTTGGCAGTGCTCCTGTTGGTGTGCTGGCTTTTTCTCTCCAAATCTTAATAGACGAAGGCGTAATGACCACCCGTTCTTCGCCGAGGCGAGCGATGTCGCCTCCAACGAGTTGAGTGAATTCGAGAAGTTCGCTTACAGCCTGTTTCACGTCGTCTATGCTCTTTTTGGCCAAAGGACTTACTTTCAGAATCAGTATATTTCCAGACTTAACCTCCTGCTTAATCATTTCCACATCTGTTAAAGCTCGCAGGGGCAGAGCCTTCAAATACACCTTTTCTGGGTGCACCATGGCTTCTTGTTTTTCCTGCTGTTCGCCGCCTGCTGGTTTTTCGGCGCCCTTAATTCTTGTCACAAATTTTCCAAGCGTGTTGCCCAGTTTGGACACACCATTTCCTCTCCATATTCACCCTGAGAGTACCATCACTGAATCGATATGTCTTATGACAGACAATTGTTTGATGATGTTCTTAATGTTTATCAAGCAATATATAGGTGTTTTGAACATTCAAAACTGAGCCAATTCTAATCGCCTCGAGCTAAGCAACACGGATTGATTCAATGAAAGTTAATAATAAGAGAGCCTAATCAGCGTGTTATCTACATTTTCTTAACAAAAATGTGCAAACTATCGAGTGTGTTCAACTGAGTTTAGAGTTCGCCTCTTTCCTTCTTCTTCGCGTCTACAAGTTCCTTGCATTTGTCAGCGAATTCGCACCAGTCAAGGCAGGTTTGAAGTTTGCCCTTTGAAACCGTGGTTCCACAGTTGGGGCACGGGGCCTCTTCTTCGTCACTCCATATTTCAACGTCTCCATGACACTTGGGACACTTGAAGTAGGAAGGCGTGGGCCTCATAAACTGGGATATGCCTGGACAAGAGGCAGGGTTCTTCTCAGACAATGCTTTGTCTTCCTTCTGCTGCTTCTAAGTTAGAAGTGGCATTTCCAATGCTATAAATATTATTTTTCAAAAAAAAAACCTAGGAATTTCTCGTCTTATGCCTTCTTAAGTTGGTTCCAGAGGTCATCGCCCACATAATGCAAGTTCTTAGCCACTTTTCCACGTTGAAGGTTTCGCGCAGCCTGCGAGTCTACCAATGCGTTGACGATGGCTAAGGGTTTTTGATGTCGTTCATCCACGACTAAAACGTAGTCGTTTGTATTGAAGTTGCCTTCGATTTTGACTATCCCCGGCGCCATCAGATCTGCACCGTTACAGATGTGGGGAACGGCGCCCATGTTCACTGTGATTTTTGGAAGAATCGTTATTGCCTTGTCAAAGAGCAGTGTTGGAATTAGTGTGTCTTTGAGGCTGGCTATCACTGGTTTTCCATTAATGAAGAAGACTTTAGCAGTTGGCGTGTCAGCTACCTCTATGCCTGTGTTATTTGTGTCGAGTAGTTTTTGGATGTCGAGTCTCAGTTTCTTGATGAATTCGTCAAGGATTTGCGCAGCCTCTTTTTCTCGTAGGAAACGTCTGTGCTTGATTTCTGACACTATGTCCGCCCTCTACCTGTGCAACAACCTTTAAATTATTTGATTGTTACCTATAAAGGCGAATTCAATGATTAAGGAAGGCTTTGCACATGAGTGAAATGACCACGCAGATCTTGGAAGAAAGTTTAGGTAAGATTGTCTTGGTTAGACTTAAGGGTGGCAAGAGCATACGTGGCAGACTCAAGGGATATGATCAGCATTTGAATTTGGTTTTGGAAGAAACCGAGGACACCACTAATGCAGAGAACGTGCGGAAACTCGGCGTTATCATTGTTCGAGGAGACAACGTCATACTTATTTCTCCACCACCACGTTAGACAATTTTGAATACGATTATGATTGTGAATGATGTGTTTTTATGGGCAGAGTAAACAAGGGCACGCCTTCTATGGGTCGCCGCATGGGCAAAACAGAGCATATAAAGTGTCGCCGCTGCGGCAGAAGAGCCTATCACGTGACGAAGAAGCGTTGTGCAGCCTGCGGTTACGGCGCATCCACAAGAATAAGACGCTACGGTTGGCAGAACAAGAACCTTAACGGCGTCAGACTGCGCTGATAGTCTGCTCCTCCAGGTTTCTGCGATGAATTTCTAATATGATCTTTCTAGGTTTCGGCTTTGGCTATAAATTCTCTCGCGTTTCTCAGCGCCAGTCTGTAAGCGACAAGAGTTATGATTGAGGCTATTACCGCACTTATCGCAAGCGCTTGGTATGGATTCATCGTAGGGATAGGACTAGACTGAGCGAACTGGAACAAGTAAGGGATAAACGGGACAAGTATTACGAAAGTGGTTAAAGCACATGTAACGAGGTTAATTATGCTCCATTTGGGTCGTATCATTCTTGGTCTGGGCAACTCGGTGAAATCCGCTCCCTTTATCCCGTTTGCCAAAGACACTGCGCCCAAGGCAAACGATAGCAGAAGAGACTCGATCAAGGCCACGATGATGGCTCTAAATGACGGGTGAAAAACTGCGACTCCTACTATAGTGGTTACCATTGTTACAAGGGCTGAAAAGAAAACTAGGAAGGAATACTTGCTTTTCACTAAGCTTCTAGCTGAAATTGGAGAGGAATATATTCGCCATACGGCTTCACCTTCTTCACCGATCAACATGTTGCCTAAACCCATAGCGATTATGGCACTGGGCATGATGAAGAGAAAGCCATATATGAATGGAGGAGCGGGTGTCGTTGGCGGTCCCATTGTGCCAATAGTTTGCATTAATGGCACGATCATTATCACGATGGGCACTATGAAAATATACATCAACTCCCGCCTGCGCGTGAAGGCTTTAAAGTCCTTCCTTATCAAGGCGGCCTCAATCGTGGAAAAGCCCAGTTTGCCCAAGAAGCCAGTTCGTGGAATGTAGAGTCCACGCGAAACCGTTATCGCGGGCGGCTCGTAAAGTCCAAACCTTTTGTTCAGCATTACAGCCGCGTAGTATAGGCTTAGAATGAATAAGAGAGACAGGGTCATGAAGATGAACGCTTGCATGAACAATCCATTTATGAAAGAGAACAAGGTCATGCCTAACCACACAAACGGTACGAACCACACTGCACTCTGAGCGGAAGCAACTGTTTGCACAAACGTAATAGCCCCAGCACCAGACGTGAAAAAGAAATAGACAACGTAGAGAACTATGAAGAAGAGCAGTGAACCAGCAAACCTCACCCAGATCGCCGCTCGACCCGTGGATTTGTAGACAGCCCCGATAAATCTGACTTGCAGAATTCTGAGAATCTCCGTGATTGTGCTCGCCATAAACGCGCTGGCTGACAGTGCCGGAACGGTTAACGCGGCGTAGGCAACCTGCCCAATGAAGACAGAGAGTACAATTATTGCTGAACCAGTGAAAATTATTGAAACTAGAGGAAACCCAAGCAGATTAGCAAATACAGAGGCTAATGTATGCTCCTCCCACGTTATGGGCAACCAGTATGGCGACTGAACAGAAAATTTCACACCGCTTCGCTGAATCTGCTGCATCATCGTAAAAACCAAGCTGTAAATCAGAACCAATGTTGGCAAGGATAGAAACAGATCCAACAAGCCCTGATGAAACAATAACCCCAACTCTGGGTCTGCAACGATTATAACTGTATTGTAGATGAATCCCGCGACGGCTCCAACCGCTAAGCCTATGATGAGAGCGCCTCCATACAGCAGGTAAACGGAGAGCTTACTCTCCCTAAATCTTGCCAGTCTTCGCCCCCTAATCAGTCTGCCCGCTTTCATGTCTATGCGTATTAGGCGAGCCACGTTTTTCCAGTTCATTTCAGGAGCTCCTCAACGACAGCCCTCACGTCACCCGTGCCAGTCAACTTCAAGAAGATGTCTTCTAATCCCGAGTCTGGCAACATGGCCCTTTGCCTCAACTCATCCATAGTGCCTAACGCCAGCAGCCTCCCTTGGTACATGATGGCTATGCGGTCACAGAGCGCCTGAGCGATTTCCAAAACGTGAGTCGACATTATGGTGGTTACGCCTTGCGCCTTTAACTCGTGAAGGAGGTCTTTGACTATTCTCGCAGATCTTGGGTCTAAGCCGCTTAATGGCTCGTCCAAAATCAGAAGTTTTGGCCTGTGAAGGAAGGCTGAAATCAAAGCGACCTTCTGCTTCATTCCTTCGGAGTAGCCGCTTATCATGTCGCCCTCTCTGCCCTCGAGTTGAAGCGCCTTCAAGTATTCGTTGATTCGCTCCTTCTTCTCTTCTGCATTCATGCCGTAAACATCGCCGATGAAGTCCAAGTATTCTATTCCTGTTAGAAACTCGTAGAGCCGCGGTGATTCAGGAACATAACCCACCTGACGCTTCACGGCAACAGGATCTTCTTGCACGTTGATTCCCAAAACGTTGACTGAACCTCCCTCTGGCTGAACCAGTCCTAAAAGCATTTTTAACGTGGTGGACTTGCCAGAACCGTTTGGACCTAAGAGCCCGAATATTTCGCCCTGTTGAATATTCAAATCAACATTGTCGACTGCCAGAATCTTTCCATACCATTTGGCTATACCCTTCATTTCAACTGCAGGCATGTTGTTTAAAGTCATGTCTGATCACATTCAATAAGGAAGATAGAAGGAGGTTACGGTATTTACGTTTTTACAAAAGATCAAGCAGAGAGTTTACGTCTTCGACGATGAGGTCGGGTTTATGCTTTTCCAATTCTTGACGACTGAAGAGTCCAGTGAGAACACCGATGGTTTTGGCTCCCGCTGCCTTTCCAGCTCGAATGTCAACTACCGAGTCGCCTACAATAGCGCATTCACCAATAGTTGTGTGAAGTTTCTTCGCTGCGGCATGAAGGGCGTCGGGGAAGGGCTTCGGTTTCTCCACATCCAATGCCGTGACAACAACATGGAAATATTTTTTGATTCCAAGGTGCCACAATTCGTCTAAAACTTGTTCTCTCGCAACGTAGCGGAGGGTGATGAGCGCCAGCTGAAAATGCTGGGATAAGGCTTGAAGTGTTTCTTTAGTTTTCGGGAAGAGTTTACTCTTGGAAATGACGGAGGAATAATAAGCGTTCAGATAGGCTGGAAGAAAACGTTCCTCAACCTCTCTGCCCATTTTGAAGCCTGAAAACAAATCGTCAATTGAAAGATCTTGCTCTAAACGGCGAGCAACCTCGAAAGCAATTTTGTCATCGTCGTAGTTTGCGAACCCGATGGCGGCGAATCCAGCTCTGCCCGCCTCTTTGAGGGCTTCTGTAGAGTCAACTAAAGTGCCATCTAAGTCCAAGAGCAGAGCTTTCACTTGAAGTTTACGTTGAACCACCAGAGCATCAACTCTTCTTATGTTCAGTAGGCTAGGACTGGAGTATTGTGAGGCGCAAAGTATTTAAAACATTGAATGTGGATTTAAGGCAACTCAAACGGAGAAAGCAAGGCGATGGCACGGAAAGCTCGGATTCGATTGACCAGCACGGACTTCAAGAAGCTGGATGAAGTATGTACGGAACTCAGGACCATCGCCGAAAAAACCGGAGTCAAAATGGTTGGACCCGTGCCCTTGCCAACCAAACACCTACGTGTACCCGTTTTGAAAACTCCCTGCGGAGAAGGCACACAAACTTGGGATAAGTGGGAGATGCGTATCCACAAACGCTTGATTGACATTGACGCTGAAGAAAGAGTCATGCGCCGAATCATGCGAATACGCGTGCCAGAAGAAGTCTTTGTCAGCATCGAACTATTGTAGACTAGATTTCTTGAATTAAAGGTAAGCGAATGTCGCGGCTGTCAACGCGACGGCAACTACAAAGACCATTGCCCACACGATTTTGTTCCATCTGAAAATCTTCAGGCCGTCAAGCATGGCTATGGGTAAGGCGTTGAACAGGGCTATCCAAGCGTTGAAGGCGACGCTCCAAAAAGCCAGAGGGTGAACAAAATAAGCGATGGGCAGCGAAATAAGCGAGAGAATAATGTTTGTTAATGGTCCAGCAACAGCAGTTTTTCCCATAATCTCTTGATTCGCAGAACCCGCAATCATCACCGCGCCGGGTGCAATTATCTTGAGAGGACTGAAAGGAATGACCGAAAGCAAAGTCAAGAGAGCGCCAAACCAAATCAAACGAAACTCCGCCCACAACCCGTAACGCTGAGCAACCAGTTTGTGGGCAATTTCATGGAGAAGGAAAAGCCCAACAAACATGACAGAAGCCGCCACCAAAACAGTCGCAGGCAGCGTCAAAGGATTCATGCCACGCGAACCAGACATTATCGAGAAGCCAACGCCAATGATTAATATTGCGCTGACAGTCAGGTGTTCTATCTCGGTTAAACTAAAACCAAATCTTGTTGGTGATCGATGCGGTGTGTACGTAACCTTGAACTCATAGGGCGCGGCTTCTTCCTTGGGTGCTTTGGCTATTCCAATGTGTGTGCAAGCGTGGTTTTCGGGGAGTCGGTGTTCGGCGCAGAAGAGTCCTTGGCAATATTGGCATTTGAAGGGAAGGACTTCTTCTTTGCCGCAGTAGGCACATTTCAACGGTGCAAGTCAACTCGCTGATTGAACTACTCTGTCGTGAAGCCTGCGATTATAAATGTTTAGCCTGATTGTTATCCGCCGCCGACTGGAGGCAGAATGGCTATTTGGTCACCGTCTTTGAGCCTTGTTTTAAACTCGCGCAAGGCGGTGATGCTTTGACCGTTAACCAAGAAATGCAGATGTCCATGCACGTTGCCCAATTCATCATAGAGGTAATCGTCAAACTCTTTTCCATAGTCCTTAGACAAATGTTTCAGAAGCGACTCAATAGTTGCTGCTTTGGAAAACTCAACCTGCTCCTCTTTCTTTCCGGTAATTTCCCGTAGCGTTGTGAAAAACTTGACAGTTACCTTGAAGGTCAACTTGCCTTAGACCGAGCTGCTCTATTCTGCCTTGTTGACTGTTTGGTTAATGGTCTCTTCCATGGTGTGCCCGTGCACGTAGACCAACGCTTTCTTAATGCCAGCGATGCCTTTAGCGGTGGCTTTGATGTCCATTGCAAACTTGAACGCAATTGGACAGAACGGGCTGGTGGGCACAAACTCAATCTTAACCACGCCTGGTTCCTGCTCCTTCACGCTCTGGATCAATTCCATCTGTCCAAAAGTCATGCCTGTCTCTGGGTCAACGATTTTTTCCACTTCGGTCTTAACCTTGTTTTCCAAGTCAGTCAATATGTTTTCACCCATTGAACCAAGACTTATGGACTGGCGTCTTTAATAACATTACGTTTCTGATGCATCCGCCAGCTCAAAGCCATAGTCTTCGGGTGAGACGCCTTAACCTCGTCAAGGCGAGTCACAGCCGCATTGTACGGAGCCTTCTTCACCAATTCAGGGTTCGAATAGGCTTCAGCGGAAATCTTCTTCAACACGTCCGCGAAACGGTCCAGCTCCTCCTTCTCCACTGACTCAGTCGGCTCAATCATGAGGGCTTCGTCCACAATCAACGGAAAATACGTGGTCGGTGAATGCATCCCATAATCGAGAATCCGCTTGGCTACGTCCACAGCTCGCACACCTGTTTCCTTGAACATGGGTTTAACGCTGAACACACACTCATGTTTTCTAGGACGCCCTTCAGCGTAGGGTAACTCGAAACCGCGGATCTCCTTCAACCTCTTCACTAAGTAGTTGGCGTTCAAGACCGAGACTTCAGCTGCTTCTTCCAACCCTTCTGCACCCATGCTCAAAATGTAAGCGTAGGCTCGAAGCAGAACCGCCACATTACCGTAGAAGCTTCTAATCTTACCTATGCTCTCAGGTCGATTGTAGTCCAAAAAATAGCGTTTACGTTTCTCATCATAGGCTATCTGGGGAACAGGCAGAAACTTGACTAATTCCTTGCACACGCCAATTGGACCAGCGCCTGGTCCGCCTCCACCATGGGGAGTCCCAAACGTCTTGTGAATGTTAATGTGCACTATGTCGAAGCCCATGTCACCAGGGCGCACTTTACCCATTATAGGGTTGAGGTTGGCGCCATCGTAATAGAGCAAGCCGCCCATGTTATGAACGATTTCAGCTATTTCAGCGATGTCCTCTTCAAAAATCCCCAGCGTGTTCGGATTAGTCAACATCAAACCAGCAGTATGTTCTGAAACAGCCGCCTTCAACGCCTTCAAATCCACACAGCCCTTCTGATTCGAGGGCGCAACGACGATTTTGAAGCCAGCCATGGTTCCGCTGGCAGGGTTTGTTCCATGAGCCGAATCGGGCACGATTAGTTCTGTTCTTTTTTCAGCCGTGCCATTGAACTTGTGGCACGTCCGCATGATCAATGCGCCTAACAGTTCGCCATGGGCTCCAGCAGAAGGCTGAAGACTCACTTCCGTGGTGCCAGTGATTTCTGCCAGCCAACGTGAAAGCGTATGCAAGATTTCGAGTATGCCCTGAACTGTGTTTTCATCTTGGTTTGGGTGGGACTCACTTATGCCCGTGGCTCCAGCTAGCAAATCGTTGATTTTAGGATTATACTTCATAGTACAGCTGCCCAGTGGATAGAAGCCCAAGTCCACGCCGTAGTTCATCTGTGAAAGACGAGTAAAGTGCCGAACAACCTCAACCTCTGAAAGCTCAGGTAGACTGGGTAGTGCAGTTCTCCTGATAGTTTTGGGCAGCGTATCTGCGACGTTACCTGCGAGCTTTGAGACTTCAGCCTCAACTTGCGGCAGGCTGCAGCCTCTCCTGCCTTTACCTCCAAGCTTAAAGATTACAGGTTCATCCCAGCGAGCCTGCTGAAACATGAGTTTTCACCTCTTCCTCCCCAAAACCTTGCTCAAACCCTGCGCAAGTCGGTCTATGTCTGACTTACTATGTACCTCTGTCACACAGTACAAGGCTGTCTGACCCCGTTCGGGAAACTCTTTTGAGAGATCTTTGCCTCCGTGAACTCCATATTGTTTAAGCAATGTTTGATGCAGGGCTGTGACGGTTTTTCCTGTCTTGTCAAAGTTTACCGTGAACTCCTTGAAGTGAGGCGAATTGAACCAAGGCATCCTAACGCCTTTGATCTTGGCTAACTCCTGCATTGCGTACTGCGTCTTCATCATTATGATTTCACCTAGCTCCCTCAAGCCCTGAGGTCCTAGCAATGCCAAATAGGCGGCCGATGCAACCGCACACAAAGCCTCGTTTGTACAAATGTTTGAGGTTGCCCTCTCCCTTCGAATGTGCTGTTCACGAGTCTGCAATGCCATACAGAAACCCGTTTTGTTTCCGTCCAGTGTTGTAGTCATGCCGATTACGCGGCCTGGCATCTGCCGAATCAGTTCCATTTCGCCTCTGCACGCAAACAAGCCGAGGAGAGGACCCCCAAAATTGAGGTGATTACCCAGAGGTTGGCCTTCGCCCACGACGATATCTGCGCCGTATTCACCTGGAGGCTTCAGAACACCCAGCGAAATCGGGTCAACACCAACAATGAATAGGGCGCCTTTGTCATGGGTTATTTCAGCGATTTCTTCAACCTGTGTTTCAACGAAGCCGAGGTACGAGGGATTTTCAATGTAGACTGCGGCGGTTTTCTCAGAAATCTGATGTCTTAGGTTTTCAAGATTGAGCAAGCCTGTTTCCGAGTTGTACCCTGCTGATTTTATTCGCAGCTTGAGAGGCTCGACGTAAGTTTGTAAAGTCGCAAACCGTTCTGGATGTATGATTTTGGGCACGACGACTTCGGTTCGGTTGTTGATGCGCACGGCCATGCGGACGGCTTCTCCGAGGGCGGATGCCCAATCGTACATGGATGAGTTGGCCACTTCCATGGCTGTTAGCTCACAGATCATGCTCTGGTACTCGAATAATGCTTGGAGCATGCCCTGTGAGATTTCGGGTTGATACGGGGTGTATGATGTGAGAAACTCAGTTCGTTGTGCGATATTGTCAACTGCGGCAGGTATGTGATGGGGCCAGCAGCCTGCGCCTAGAAAAGCGGGAATATTGCCGCTACTCGTGTTTTTTCGTAGAAGGTTTTCAACTTGTTCTCGGATTTCGTGTTCTGATGAGGCGTTGGGAAGGTTTAGCTTTCTTTTGAGTCGAAACTTTGCGGGCACGTCGGCGTAGAGTTCGTCTATGGTTTTGATTCCGATTTGCTTCATCATTTCGTGTTTTGTTTCTGGCACGGCGTTTGGGATGTAAGGGTGAACCTGTGACTTTGGCAAGTTGTTTTTCACCGCGGACGTGGGAAGAATAATCTCAGTAAGCCCGTGTTTTAAGTTATTGCTTCATGGGCATGTCTTAACCTTGCAGATGTGAGTTCGCCTAACATCGCTAACTGTTCGGTTGAGAGGTAGTTGCTGGCTGAGGAGTCGAAGAGCACGTTGGCGGAGGCTGGAAACTCCGATGTGGCGCTGTGGAGAATTATTACTATTGGTACGAACGGCAGGGCTTGAATCTTCGCTGAGCAGTCGCCGTGATCGAGTTTTTCAGCATTAAAAAGTTTTGCGGTTTGCCAAAGGCTTTCAGCGTTGGAGCCGAAGGTTTTTTCGATGGGTTGAACTGCTCGTCGAATGAATGCGTTGTTGTATCCTACGCCTCCTGGTAACTGTGAGTACGAAATCAGGTTATGAGTCTCAGGTACTGGCTGGGATTCTGCGTAGCCTGAGAGAATGCAGTAGATGCTTGGCTGAATTTCTGGCAGGGGTTTGTTTCTTATTTCGTCGTGTATTTGTCCAGTTTCGAGAGACAGCGTGAGTTTCAGGAATTTGAGGTTTGGTGAGTCGGCGAATCCTAGCCTTCCTCTTAGTGAGGTAATTCTGTCTTTGCATTTTGTCCATGTCCATATTTCCTTGTACATCTCTGATGGATTCCTGTTTGGATTTGTTTTTCAGTTGTGTGTCTGAAAATATTTAAGTGATGGTTGTTACCTTTAAGGATGGGTTCATGGTAACGGGGATTAGTTGATGAAGTCTAGTTATCGAGAACTGCTTAAGCGGGCGCATTCTCAGCTTCCGCCCGGGGTGTTTGAGCATAAGAGGTTTGAGGTTCCCAATGTTCGAAGTGGAACCATCGGTATGCGCACGTATATTGTGAATTATAAGGATATTGCTGCTGCGCTTAATCGTGACCCTCTGCATCTGTTGCGGTATTTGTCTCGTGAGATGGCGACCGCAGGGTCAATGGATGGTGCCCGAGCCATTTTTCAGGGGAAGTTCAAGACCGACACGCTTAACCGTTTGATTCAGCTCTACTCCGAAGCGTTTGTCATCTGCCCAGTTTGTAAGCGTCCGGATACTAAAATTGTGAAGGAGAAGCGTTTCTCGTTCCTTTCATGTGAAGCTTGTGGAGCCAAATCATCCGTCAAAACAATCTGATTAGATACACTTTTTCTCTGTTGGTTGTTGTTGTAACCAAAGCGTTGACGCACCAACACGCGCCGTTTCCAAAGAGTCGAGAATGTAGGCAAAAACTATATTGTCAACTTCAAGCTTAAATTATTCTCAGAGGACTCAGAAGGGCAGCAACGGTGACTGATGTCTACGTCAACGTGCGCAAACACGGCAACAACCTAGTCTTAGCCACATGCGACTGCGACCTAGTAGGCAAGGTTTTGCGGGATGGAAAAATCGTGTTCGAAGTAAGGGAAGATTTCTACAAGGGGATGAAGGTAACGATCGAAGAGGCTATTGAACTGTGCAAGCAGTCAACTATAGTCAACATGGTTGGCAAATGCATAGTAGACAAAGCCGTCAAAGCAGGATTGGTGCATCCAGACGCCATCTTGGAAATCTCAGGCATACCACACGCACAAATCGTCAAAATTTAGTGGTATTCTCCATTTGACTTTTTGGTAACCATCTTCTAGATAGAAAAAACGCTGCAAGATAAAGGAAAAGTGAAAAAACCGAAAAGTAAAAACCATAATGAAAACTTCTCACGTACTTAGAGTCTAAAGTGTAACTAACAAGCCACATTGATAGAATTACGGAAACATTCAGAATGGTCAACAAGACGAGCACGTAAGGCTTGAGCCTAAGAATACTGAAGACCGAAAATGAAACGGAAAGGATTTGGGCGCCTAACATGAAAATGAGAACAGGTGGTGTCCATTTCTGAAATACTCCATCAAGTCGCCAATTCAGCCAATAGCCGGTAAACCACCATTCGTCTTTCACAATACGAAGTGGAAATTGCCACCCATGCACAAAAGTTCCCTTGAAAGACCAGAATGTGAAAGGCCCAATAATTGCTTCTGGAATTTGCAACCCCTTATATTGCGCTTCAAGGAAGGGATAAAAAACCGAAACCACAAAGACAAAGCAAGCAAATGCGATGATGAATCGCAACTTTGTCGCCGCTCTCAATAATTACCACCCGAATTCACTCAGGTTGACATAGATTAATAATGCTAGAGTTTAGAACCATGAAGAAAAAAAGAGTTAATGTTTTGATTGCGTGAAAGAATCGGCTTTTTGGTTTCCAGCCTGTTAAGATATTTAAGCGAGTCCGACGCTTTTTTGTAGCGAAATGCGCTGTGTTGAGGTTGCTGTTTGGGTAAAAAGAAGGTTGTAAGCGAGGTAGAGATGCAGAACATCGTGTTGCCAGCTACAAGCGATGTTCTAGGCGTAGCCGTCAAATTCTTGGGCTTTGACAGAGTCATGGTTAAGTGTCAGGACGGGCACCAACGTCTCTGCCGAATTAGGGGAAAGATAAAGCGGCGAGTTTGGATACGCGAAGGCGACATCGTGCTGGTTTCGCCCTGGGACTTTCAGTCTGAGAGCAAGGGCGACGTCATCTGGCGTTACACTAGGGCGCAGGCTGAATGGTTGCGGAAAAAAGGCTACCTCACCCTCTAAATTTTCTATGGTTTTGGGAGATCTTCCGTGTCTTATCGAGCCAGAGTGGACAAAAAGATTGGGCGAAGAGAGAAACGTTACGAAACCGAACGGTTGATGAGGGAAAAAAGAAGCGAAGATTACGAAGTTCTGGAGGAAGTGTTCGACCGTTCTACCCTGATGACTATTTATGATTTCTTGAACAAGGGGACAATAGATCAAATATTCGGTTCGGTTAAGGCTGGGAAAGAATCCAAACTGTACTGGGGCAAAGACAAAAGCGGCAATCCAGTAGCCATCAAAATCTTCCTGACGCTTTCAGCTGAATTCAAACGAGGCGGCATGATACCATACATTGAAGGCGACCCACGCTTCGCTCACATCAAGCGAGACACTCGCTCCTTGGTCTACGCGTGGACTCAAAAAGAATTCAAAAACCTGATGCAAGCTACGCAAGCAGGCGTCAGAGTGCCCAGTCCTATAGACGTGAGTCACAACGTCTTGATCATGGAGTTCATCGGCGAAAATGGAGAAAGCGCGCCTCTTCTAAGAGAAATCGAAGTCAAGAATCCAAAACGCCTCTACAACCAAGTCTTAGCCAACGTGAAAAGGCTCTATCAGAAAGCCAAACTGGTGCATGGAGACCTCAGCGAATACAACATAATGATATGGAAAAACCAGCCCATACTGTTTGACGTTTCACAGGCGGTTCCACTGGAGCATCCGATGGCGGCTCAGCTTCTGCGCCGCGACATAGAAAACTTAAACCGATACTTTAAACGTTTAGGAGTAGAAGTGCTGTCATTCGAAGAGGTACACAGGAGAATCATGAGCAGTGGCAAGAGCTAACACGTTTACTAAGATTCCGAAAGATCGCATAGGCGCCTTGATAGGTCCAGAAGGTCAAGTAAAAGCTGCTATAGAGAAGAGACTCAGTGTAGAGTTGACTATAGACAGCGAAACAGGCGACGTAACCATAACACTTGCAAAAGAAGACAGCGACCCCTCGCAGCTGTTCCGAGCCAAAGAGGTGGTGACAGCCATTGGAAGAGGCTTCTCTCCAGACCGCGCTTACCGCCTAATAGGCGACGAAGATGCAGCGCTAGAAGTAATTGACCTGCGAGAAATATTCGGTAGGTCACCTGCTGACCTGCAGCGCGTGAAGGGAAGAATCATCGGGCAAGAAGGTAAGACGAGGCGAATCATTGAAGAGTTAACTGAAGCCGACGTGTCGGTGCATGGACACACGGTCTCAATCATCGCCAACATAGACCAGATGGATGTAGCCCGAGAAGCCATACAAATGCTGCTCCAAGGAAGCCAACATAGCACCGTCTACCGCTTCCTCCACAGAAAAAGACGCGAACTGAAGAAGAAAAAGCTTGAACTCTGGGAAAAACCCTACGAGACAACAAAGGAGTAAACAGTAAGCAACTGCGCCCTCGTAGTTATAGCGTTTTTTGTGTTAAAAGTTAAAAAGAAGGTTAAGTGCATATTCTTGCGGTTTGACTGACTAATCTAAACTTCGCATGATTCGAGTGGATACGTGTGGCTGAGACCTTTGAGGAGATAAGTGCTGCAGACTTTTTCTACCGCAACCGAGACATCGCGGGTTTCACGAATCCAGCTAGAGCCATTTTCTCCTCAATAAGGGAACTCGTTGAAAACTCGTTGGATGCGGCAGAACGGCTTGCAATGCCGAGGATCAAGATAAGCACGAATGCGACACGAACTGAAATCAGCAATTTTGAGGAAATCTGTGTAAGTTTGAAACAGGATCCTCAACTTCTATTGGACTATTTGTCTGAAAAGACGTCGACAAAGGCGAAGTTTGATGGAGCAAAAGCCATCTTTGAGAAAGAGCTGAAACCTGAAGCCTTGGAGAAGCTCATCCAGAAATACGCTCAAGACTTGGTGGTTTGCCCCGACGTATACATTCGACTGTCATATGAAGACAATGAAAAATTCGAAAGTGAAGCAGAAGGAGAAAAAAAATCTGAAGGCGAAGAAGCAGAAGAAGAAACCGAGACCTTTGAAACAGGCGTATACAGACTGCGAGTAGAGGACAACGGCACTGGCGTACCCGCCCGTCATATACCAGCTGCTTTTGGTCAAGTCTTGTTCGGTTCAAAATACAAGTTGAGGCAAGCACGTGGCACATTTGGTCTAGGCGGAACGATGGCGCTTCTTTATGGGCAGATAACCACGCATAAGCCTGCTTCTATTATTTCAAGCACTGGTGGGACTCACGTTTACGTATACAAAATAACTGTGGACATTCAGCGTAACCGTCCTATCATCTTGGATCGAAAGATATTGTTGAACAAGGAGGGTTGGCGGGGAACAATCGTTGAGTTCACTCTCGAAGGAGACTACAGCAAAGCCATGCCCCGCATCCTCGAATACATAAAGCAGACGGCTCTAGTAAACCCGTACGCAAACATAACGTTCATCGACCCAAAGGGTCGCCTTTACAAGTTCACGCGTGTAACCACAAAGATGCCGCCTCCGCCAAAGGAAACAAAACCGCATCCCTACGGCGTGGACGTGGAAACCATCCAACGTTTGATGCGCATAACGCCCTGCCACAACATGGTTGACTTCATGAGGTATCATTTTCATAGAGTAGGCGAAACTATCGCTCTTCGTTTCCTATGGTTTGCTGGGTTTATTGAAGCAAAAGATCCTAAAAGCTTGAAGATTGATGACGTACAACGACTTTCACGATCACTGAAGAAATTTGATAAACGCTTCGAGAAGCTAACCACTAATACTATACAGCGACTTCTGCAGAAACGCGCGCGCGCTACGCATTCTGAAAACGTGGTTGATTTTCTAAAGATTGATTTCCAATTACCTGATGAAGGTGCCGTGCTTCGTTTACTGCTGACAAATGTTCTAATAAGAACAAAAGACCCAAGAAAATTGAAGCCAGAAGAAATCGTGCGTCTAGTGCACATGATGAAACGGTTTGAAGGGTTTCTAGCTCCTGACGCCAGCTGCCTCTCTCCACTTGGCGAAGACCTGTTGAAGGCAGGCATCCTCAAAGAGTTGCAGCCTGAATTCATAGCTGTGAGACAGCGGCCACCATCCACATATTCGGGGCATCCATTCATCGTAGAAGCCGCTGTTGCCTACGGTGGAAATATCCCGAAAAGAAGCGATTTCGTCCTGTACCGATTCGCCAATCGGATTCCGCTTTTATACGATGAAGCCAGCGACGTCAGTTGGAGAATAATAAAGGCGATGAACTGGCGTCGATACAAGGTTTCTCCAGATCTGCCAATCGCCATTTTGGTTCACTTGTGCAGCACGAAGGTTCCGTACAAGACGGTGGGCAAAGAGTTCATCGCCGACAGGCCTGAGGTGAAAAGAGAGATTCTGAACGGCATCCGCGAAGCCGCACGGGAGCTGCAACATTTCTTAAGCCGACAAGAGCACGTCGAGAGGGAAAGAAAACGACTGAACATTTTCTCGAAATATCTCCCGAAAATCGCACAGTTCTCAACCGAACTTGCTGGGAAGAAAAAGCAGCCAGACATGACCAAACTGTTAACAAAGGTGAAGAAATATGAAGAAGAGACAGACTAGGTTAACCGCTTTAGAAAGAAAAAAAGAAGTCGTAACCCACCTGACCAAATTCGGTGGATCATTGTACGAGCAAATGGAAAACGGCGTCTTCCCATGGACGAAGATGCCCAGCCGTAGCATAGAAAATATACACTATGACACAGAACTGCGCCAATATATCCTAGGCGATAAAGCCGTGCGCCGCAGCGCCGGAAACATACGCCACATCAGACCCTTCACTCAACTCGTGTGGGCAGCATATTTTGCGCAGGAACTTACCAAGCAAAGAAAAACCTCCACGCTCCGAGACGTTTACTATTCGGCTCAAGCCTTCGACATCGCCTTCAAGGACCAAGCTGAATCAGACAACGTCATCACAGATTTGGAGACAGTGGCAAACTTCTCCAGAGAAGACTTCAGCGTTTTTCCAGAAGAACGCTCAGCCATCTTCGGCGACCTAACAATCGAATACACGGTTCCAGGGTACGAGGGCAAACGGCTAAACTTGACGTCGCACCCAGACGGCGTCATGATAGGACCTGCGTTAACATCTTCGGAATTCGTCAAAACAAGCGCTGATAAGGTAATAGCCATAGAAAAAGGCGGACTCTTCACGAGATTCATCGAGGAAAAAGTGCACAAGAAATACAACTCCTTGCTCGTGCTCACAGCTGGGCAGGCGCCACGAGCTACACGCCACTTTATTCGCCGATTGAACAGAGAACTCGACTTGCCCGTCTACATTTTCACCGACGGCGACCCGTGGGGGATGCACATAGCCATGGTAATCATCTCAGGCTCAGCCAACGCTGCTCACCTACGCGAGTTGACCACGCCAGATGCCAAATGGAGCGGAGTCTGGGCAACCGACATCGTAGACTACAAGTTGCCAAGCAACCCCCTCACAGACATAGACATTAAACGCCTGTACGAATTGCAGAAGGACCCCCGCTACAAGGGTTCTTTGTGGCAGAGAGAAACTAAAACCTTCTTCAAAATCAAGAAAAAGGCTGAGCAAGAGGCTTTCAGCAGATATGGCTTAACCTACATCGTAGACGAATACTTGCCAGCCAAGCTGGAAGAGTCTGAACAAGACACTATTGCTACATAAATGTCCATTAAATGTTACCTTTAGAGGGTAACAGAGGGTAACACATTCATTCTTGTAAACAAAAACATGTCTATTCCATCCATCAATCATCAAAAGAGCCTTAAATCTTGGTTGTTTACAAAGAGTTTTTTGTTACGCTGATTTGTAAACAGCCCAAAACAGGCTTCTTTTCCGATCACCACTAGAAAAAAATTCCCTTCCTATGTGCTCTGTATAGATGGTCTTTTAGCATATTTGTGTTAACCGTGCCAAACCGAAAAATGATGGTTTACCCAAACTCTAAATCACCATTATGTGTTACCAGAGCCTATGTGCTCTGTTACTTTCTTCTAAAATCGCTTTCGAAATAAGCAAAGCAACATATACACATATGGTAAGGTAGAAGGAGTTGGCAAAAATCGTAAGCGTCTACATCAACGACTCAGAGGTTGAAATGTTGGAGACTCTGAAAGGTGTCTTAGGCATTCAGGAAGAAAGCAGAATCTTCAAGACAGCTCTGAAACATCTAGGCAATGACCACATACACGGAGAAACAGCACCAGACCGTCTTGCTTCTGAACTAGCTATTGAAGTGCCTGCTGTGGTGCGCCTTCGAGCTATGGTGAAAGAATGTCTCAAGGAAGTCAAGGAAGAACCAGAGAAACAAAGACGCGAATATGCAGACCGGTTCTGGAAAAAGTTGAGGGAAGGTGGATAGATGTCATCTGTTTCTTGGGGTGAACTGAAACAAGCTATCAAGGAAGTCATTAAAGAAGAGAAAGCAAAAGAAGACGAACCCTTACCCAACGAAGGCGACATAACCAAAAACCATGCTTGCGCGTGTCCCGACTGCTACTGTGGGATCATAGACAGAATGAATAAGACTTCTGACTACAAATGCGGTAACTGTGGTCTGCCTCTAGGAAACGAGGCGTTTGTTAAGAAAATCGAGAAATGCCCTAACTGTGGACACGTGGAACCTGAGAAAATTGAAAGATGAGGATAGTGTCTCAGATGGGACTCTTCAGAAGAAAACACAAACGACCTGACGACATTCTTGATGAGATAAGACTAAACATTCACCTAGAAGCTTTCAAGTTGGAGAAAAAACGAAAGACAACCTATGTCATTTGAGAGGAGGGATAGAATGTCCAAAGAAGAAATCGAAGAAGAGTTTAGGAAGACTCGTCAGAGGCTCAATTTGAACTGGACAACTGAAAGCATCAACGCAAACAATCCAGACGCTATACTTGAGCAACAGATAACAGCAAAAATGAAAGCGGAAATGAACCGAGAATTTGAGAGAACGAGGAAATTAAGGGAGGGATAGACACGCCAAGCAAAGCAACTAGAAGCGAAACCTGCCCTGTGTGCACGGTGGCAAAAACCTTCACGGCAATCTATGCGAGGATCATAAACAGGCAATTCTCGTCTGAGTCCACGACAGGTCAGTTGTGGAGATGTCCAACGTGCAAGACAGTTGTAGATTTCAGCGACCTAGGACAAGGAATGTGAGCAGACACCCATGTTTAGCTGGTTGTTCCCAACATCCGAAATCAAAGTTTTCTTAGACAAGCACGAAGACGGCCGCATCAACACAATGATAATCCAGAAAGGCGACCGCGAATCAGCTAAAATAACCTACATCTACGATGCAGACAAGAACATTCGACAGCTAAACATCGAAAGAGGCGACATTCCTCTCTCAACAATCCTAGAAGTGTTGAATGCGCGCTTCATTGACAGAATCGGAAGAATTGAGGACATCGAGCTAATAAAAGAAGTTCGACTCGTTCAAGACAAGGGCGCAATAGACGGAACGGACATTGACATCACAGCATTTGCTACGGTAGCGGGGCCCGGTGGGCAATTAATTCTAAGCTATACTGTTCCAGCCAACAAGACATTGCTTGTGTATGATTGGTCTGGATGTATGAGTGATGGCATAGAAGAAATCTGTGGTTTTCTCTATGTAACGCCAGCCGCCGTTTACCTTGGGGTAGGTGGTGGTGTGAGAGGCTTTCAGACACCATTCTCAAAACCTAAACGAGTGACAACTGGTAATACTGCCAAAATCCAACTTAATCATTCTGTTGCAGGTAACAGAGAACTACAGGCACATTTGGGTGGCATTCTTATTTGAGAGCGAGTGAATACTACAAGATCAAGCCCGTCAACACGGTCAACCAGGTGCAGAACACAAAGACGGAGAGGGTTTTTCCTTTCAGAACGAGAACCGTTCCAGATGGCACGACGACGATTCGGATTTTCAAGAATGGGTGGAAAAGACCGTATCAGTTCAAGGTTAGAAATCTAGGCTTAGAGAACGAGGAAATTCTTGAAGATGAGGAGGTAGAATCAAGCTAAACAGAAAAAGAGACCTTCATAGGGGTTGGGAGTTCTGCATCCTCTCAACCCCTAGGTTTCAAACATATATCGGAGCATACCAAATATGACTGTAGAAGAAGATGTTAATAAAACTGCTTCTTTTCGACCAAGCAAAGAGTTAGCTGAAGCTATAAAAACCTACATGGAAGTCCACAAATGCAACAAGGCAGAAGCTATCAAAAGAATCTTTCAAGAATGGCAAGAATTGACACAAAAGACGCAAACCGAACCGAGCACATCTCAGCCTTCAACAGCAGTTCCTAAGAAATGGCAAGACGACTACGAAAAAACATGGGCTAAAGAACGAGCCAAAACAGACGCTCTAGTTGACCGAGAAGAACGACTATCAAAAGTGAAAATTGAACGGAAACAGGTCTTAAGCAGTTTCTCAGCATACAGAGGTCCTAAAATCGCAAGTTTCGTTCTAGGAGATCGCGCCTGTCCTAGAGGTTGGAATCTGTCCAAGTGCGCTTCAGAACCATGTGATAGACGATCAGAATGTAAAGCAAAAGGAATACTACCGGCGCCTCTGGAACGAGGCAACACCTGGGACTTCTAAAAACCTTTATGTCTAACTTCTACAATTCTACATTCATGCGCTCCCAAACAGCATTCATAGCAGTGGGCATCCTTTTGTTTGTGCTCGGTCTAGGTCTTGCACTCTATAGAGACCCCTATCCTCTCTCGATCTCACAACGCTATCCATATCAAGCAATCGGCGTTCTCATTCTCCTGATCGGTTGCGGGATCGCTTCTCTAGGCATCTATCAACAAATGAGGGGAAAAGCGGCGAGTTCTTGAAAAAGAGTCTTGCAGGGGGGATGTCAGCATTTGCACCCCCCTACTCACACAGAATTTTTGCCGACGAAGGAAATTTTCTGTGTGAGACGCTCCCCAACTCATATAGTAAAAGGTAACAAAATATACGCCTTGAGCACGTTAATCTGTTACTTTCGTGTCTTGAACAAACTTAAAATAATGCTATGCAAACGATAGTCTGCCTTAAGGCACCGAGGTTTCAAGAATGAGTAAGAAAGAGTCAGCGCCAGTCGGTTTAACCATCATGGAGAAGCTCATCGGCTTGATAATGATTGCCGTGGGAGCAATAACCTTCTACTTAACGTACACGAACCTCGGAAGCGTCGGAGTCAACTCCATCCTCTTCCTCGCAGCGGGACTCGTGACAGTCGTGTTGGGAGTCGTCCTCTTCATAGCTAGGACTGAGTGAAAACTCGTTCTTTCTGTTTTTACTGTTTGAATTCTGGTTTTCTGGGATAAATCAGGACTACTCCAATTAGGGCGGTTGCAAAGTCGGGCAGAAAATAGTAGAGAAGGGAGTACCACCATTTCGCATAGGGTATTATCATCGATGTGGTCCAAGCGCCAGCGCCTGAAATTGTGCATAGGACTGCAAAGAGCATGGTTACTCTGTAGTTTCTTCTGGCCAATGAGAGAAGACCGCTGAGTAAGCCGAACAAGAACCCTGTGAAAGAGAAAACCGTCAATACTTGATCGTACAGGAGCCAGCCTCCCGCCACTCCAGTAGGATACCAACTGTAGATTTGTGCAAGCGCCCTGAGAGACAGAACCCAAAAAACGAATGAGGTTACAGCTGCCACAAGCAGTAGAGTGCCTGCAGCTGACACTTGGCTTGTTCTGGCTGACGGTTTGACTCCGTAGCCACAATATGGGCAGTAGACTGAGTCATCAGGCATGTTTCGACCGCATTTTGGGCAGGCAGAAACCATGAAAACAATCTTCCTTAAACAGGATAATTAAGGTTTGCAGAGCCATTTTATACCTACTCAATGAACTTGAAAAGTGGGGAGTGTGCTTGAAAACAGGCGGTTCAACAATGCTCGTGATGCTTTTGGCAATTATTCTCATTCCGTTGGTTGCCGCCTTCTCCGTTAGGGCCGTGGAAATAGTTGAGTTGACTCCGACAGAGAATCACCATGTCGTCGAATTGAACTCGAATCAGCCCTACGTGGCAGGGTATCACGTCAATCCTCCAAATCTGGACATTCGCGAAAGAGTTCAGGCAACAACTATCACTGTCAGCTTTCCATCAACAGATCCTGACTATTTCCCGCCTGATAGCTGGCTCGGAGCAGGCATGTTTGTTCAAGGGCAGGATAGCAAGATAATAAACGTGGACTATGGGTTCTACACCGTGCTCGTGCTAGACACTGCAGGCGACTTTTTTCTAGACATAGGACTACACCAAACTAGAGAGTCAACTGCACCGTTGCAAATGCCAACCGAAGAGCTGCTCTATGCATACACTTGGCGTGTCTCCGGAATTGACCCTTCGACTCCTGTCACTCTGCTTGCAACATGGGATTCAGACGGGTTCGTTCATTACTCGCTGTCTACTTCTGAAAGCAACGTTACCGTTGCATCTGTCAATGTCGTTGCTCTGCCCAACTGCGAAAGCGTCATCAGACAGTTCTACGCTGGCGACGCCACGAACAGCAACGCGTTCCCACTTGGACGTTACGTGCACTACTTCCAGTTCGGAGTCGTGAGTTCCAAGGCTATAGCCACCAATCGTTGGTCAGCAGATCTGAAAGACCCGAAGATTCTGCGAAAAACAGGTTGGAACCGCGTCGAGGTCGCTTGGTCCACGCAGGGGGACCTCTGCTATCTTGACGCTGATTGGATGTGGGGTGGCAAACCTTACCATGGAGTATCTGCCCAATACCATCAAAACCCTCTGGGCAACCTATATGAGGTGATCTTTTTCTACAACGGTCAAACGCTTCGTTCAGGAACCATTCTCTGGCAGAACGAAAGTTCAGAATTCCATGTCTTAGCCGCAGTTTCTTTATCCCAGCTGAGTCAGGCCCTAACGGCTGTGGCAGCCTTCAGCATAGCATCCATTGCCTTTAGAATCTATAAGCTGAGAAAGACTAGAAATGTTGTTGGCGCCGCCGATAGACTAACTTGTAACGCGATGTCTCCCCGCAAATCGCCATCTTTTTTGCAGCTTGGGCTATTCTGTCCAGTAGACCCATCCAGTTGAGGTTTTGGATTTCTTTAGGGCTCCTTTTTTCACTCTTCGAGCAAGAGAATTCGCTATTTTGCCTTCATTGCCTTTGGTCGAGAGACCCCGAGCCTCTACTGCTCTGATCACATCTTGTATTGTTCTCTTATTGGGTTGCTTGAAGAATCCATCGCTTATCAAGCTCTCAAATACTTGATGCGCGTGGCCACCCCAAGTTTGAGGACCCTTGCGTTGTGCATTTGACTTCTTCTGAGTCAATGCGGCGGACTTGAACTTCTCCTTGAGGTTTTCAAATGAAGCTCCTACGACCTCAATGTTCTCTAAAACTCCTTCTCCGAGACCCCTCTTAACAAATTCTTGTATGACCGGCATCTTCTGAGGATCAAGACCAGCAAGAGCAGCTCCAACAGTCTCCACAGCCACTGCATCTCTCCCCGCTAGCAGGGTATTCGTTGGCACAGGAGAACCTCCTGCACCACGCCAGAAGTATGTGCCGTCAAGCACGGCAAGGTCTACTCCACCTGTTGCTTCATAGACATCGGCAAGAAGCGTTGGAAGAACCTTGTGATACTTCACTCTCTTCGAATCAGGAATACATCCGAAAAGGTTCTTGAGAATACTTCCGCTTTCGAAGGAACGCAGTATGTGTGTGTCAACCAAGATGTTTGGTTTGAAGAGTATATGTGACAAATTCATTTCTTGACCAGCAAGCCGAACTCTTCTGGTTTCTGAGTCGTCTGAGAGGTTGAAGGGAACAAATCGCTCTGTGAAGAGTTCTTTCCATAGTTGAAGTCTCTCGGAACCCGTGCCTTGGTAATTGTCAGATTCAGCTAGGAAAATCTTTGGAGCCCTATCGAAACAATCAGTGATTGCATTAACCAAATTTACTGATGCATGATTCTCTGCCTTGTGGCTGAAAACCCCAACTTTAACGACAACAGGTCTCTCGGCAGTGTTTAAGTCAGTTATTCCCCCGATTAAGTCGATAACCTGCTTGAACGATTTTGCCAGATCCCCATCGAACTCGACTGCAGCCACTTTTGAAATCAAAGCTAACCCTCGCTTGTAGCAAGAACAGAACATTCTAAAGGGCTCTAGACAGACAAAAACCTTCTTATGAGAACCAAATTGCATGCCAACAAGCTTGAGAACACGCGACTCATTGTTCACAGGGTTTAGACTCAAACTAACGATAGAAGGATGGTATCTCCCGTAAAACCCCTCTTTTTTCTCCGAGATTCTTGAAGGTTAAAGTTCCAGCAGTCTGCTACAGCAAAGAGCGGAGTGGACCCAAAAGTCGACAGCGACAAAGCACAAGGTAACCGGAGAGGAGGGCACTCAACTCCAACATACTGCTCTTATTTCTGCTGGAAATCTATTCACTAGCAACCGCAAAAAAGGAATATATTTCGTCAATCTACCTCGGAAATGGATTCTCTTAGAAGTGTAAAAGACTCTGACATTTTCAAAAATCTTATCAAGCAAATTCGTAAGAGTCGCTTGATTCCATGTGTAAATATGCGTTTTTGTCTGGTCCAAGTCATAAGCACTGGGTACTCGAATAACAACGATTTCACCTACGCGCTTCCATTCTTTCAGTGCTTGAGGAGGATTTTTAAGATGCTCAAGAACATGAATAGCAAAAATTTTCTTGAAAACTGCGTCTTGGAAAGGCAAATATTCACAATCAGCTAAAACGAAATTCCTGACTTTTTTCGTATCCCAACCGATAACGCATTGGTCTCTTCGATTTGGAAAGCAATCTACGTTAACGTCTCCACGCGGATTATTTCCACATCCAACATCTAACGTTTCGAAGCTACTCAAAGAGTTTCCTCAAGTGAGCATGTTCTTGCCTGCAACCTCTAGGACAAAATAATATCTAGTTTATGAAGCAAGAATCAACATTTAGAATGCACGTTATTTTCTTTCTAAAGGTAGTGTGGCGCCGCCGGTAGGACTTGAACCTACGACCAACTGGTTAACAGCCTCAGCCTTCCACAGCGTCTAGCTTAGAAGTCAGCTGCTACTACCGTGCTGAGCTACGGCGGCACCTTTGCAACGCTGGTATTCTTGAGAACCTCCATCCATATTTAAGTTTAGCCGCAACACCAAGTTATATCACGCCAAAACAATCTAGGCAACACAAGGAACTCGACAATTTGCCACAGCTCAAGTTTGACACTGTTATCGTTCGTTTCGGAGGAGAAATCGGCATCAAGGCGGATTGGACCAGAAAACTGTATGAACGACGCCTAATCACAAATATCAAAGCTGTCCTAAAGAAACATGCAATTTCTCACACGGCATTCGTCAGAAAATTTGGCAGACTCTACATCAAAACCATGCAGGCAGAAGAAGCAGCGGAAAAACTGACCAGAGTCTTCGGCATCTCCTCACTTTCACCAGCCTTGGAAACGATCTCCGACCTAAACAATATACTAAACACTAGCACACGCCTAGCCTCTCTAAGATTCAAAAAAGGAAAAAGCTTCGCCGTGCGCTGTCACCGAATCGGAACACACGCATACACAAGTCAAGAAGTCAGTCGACAACTCGGCAGTAGCATACTCACCCAGCTTCCTCAACTGAAACTAAAAGTCGACTTAACACACCCAGACCAAGTCCTACATATTGAAGTCAGAGAAGACAAAGCATACGTGTTCACAGACGTTTTCAAGGGAGTAGGCGGCTTACCACTCGGCACCCAACCCAAACTAATCTGTTTAATGAAAGGCGACCAATCATCGGCAGCCGCTTGCTGGATGACCATGAAACGCGGCTGTCCCTCAATACTAGTTTACTTTCAAGAAGCAGAGCGAACCAGCAAGTCAAGCCTTAAGAAAGCTACGAGCACTGCGAAAAGACTGATGGAATGGTCTACGGGTTTTCCAAGAAAACTGTACGTGGTCAGAACGAAAGCGAACTTTCTGAAGCCCGCTCAGGACTACCCTGCAACGTTGAAGAGTCTCCTGCGCAAACGCTTAATGCTCAAGATAGCTCAGGGCTTGGCAAAAATGAAGAACGCTGAAGGCATAGTCACAGGAGACACAATTCAGAAGAAGGAGGCGGCTCAGACGCTTCACGCCTTCAGAATACAAGACGAAGCCGCCAAGGACTATCCTGTCTACAGACCACTGCTCGGATTAGACCCACACGAGATTGAAGAACTCGCCCAAAAAATCGGACTAGAGAAAACGACACCACAGAAAGTTAGGCACAGAGCTAGAACCAAAAAGACACAGGCAGCCCCAATAAGACTTGACGACATTAAACAGATCGAAAAAGAACTAAACACCCAAAAAACAGTTGACCAAGCCATAAAATCATCTAGAGTTCTCGAAGTCTAAAAAACAATGCCCATCACACACAGCACCCACGTAATCACGCCAAGAAGTTAAACACTCTAGTCTCGCGTTTTCAACAACCTCTGAACCAGCTCAACCAAGCCCCAAAAAGAAGTTATTATTAACAGTTCTACGGGCAAGTTAATAACACACAAACAGAAACCAAACCCCCAAATCATAGCAGTCTCAGTATAAACAGTCTGCATCCCCCGGTTCAACAGCTTCTGGAAGAAGAAGGCGTAAGCGGTTTGTCCCCTTCTTCTTCTGAAATTAATCCCACACACGTAATGAACACAACACCAAACACAATCAAAATAGAAACAGCCACGTTTAACAACATTAAAAGTCACTTTTGACAACATTGAAAGTGCGCTAAACCAAGTTCCAACAGAACCAGAAACAACAATCAAAAACCAAAACACAACCCAAAAAACAAACACTCATATTTGGATCATATAGTAGACCGAGGGGGTCTACTGTGCGAAAACAAAAAAATTCCCCACACCCATACTAACAGCCTCAGAGCCTAATCTTCAACCCAAAAAAAACGAACTTGCTGATGACGCTATAGGTGCATTCATCGTCACCACGCACAAAGAGCCACAACTCCATCAATGCTAATGGAGACCCGTTCCCAACGCGCCTACCTTTAGTTATTCTTAAATCATATCGCACAGCCTTCATCCATGTATGTCCAGCGTCGACAACGCAGTCAAAGTGTTCCGCAAACTAGAACCCGAAGACTTCCGAGTACTCCAAGTCATCGAATCCGACATGGGACGCCACAGATACGTACCCGAAATGGAACTACCAAAACTAACCAAACTAAACCCGAGAGAACTAGATTTCCGCCTATCTCGCCTCAACAAATTTAGCCTAATAGAACGCTGGACAGGTTACTACACTGGCTACGTCCTTTACACATCAGGCTATGACTGCTTAGCCATCAACGCACTGGTCAAAGCAGACATACTTGAAGCCTTAGGCAAACCGCTCGGTGTAGGCAAAGAATCAGACGTCTACGGAGCACTAGCACCCAAAAGTGTACAGGTAGCCGTTAAGTTTCACCACCTAGGCAGAGTCAGCTTCCGCCAAACAAGACGACTCCGCGGCTACATAGCCCAACGCCACCACATCAGCTGGCTCTACCAGTCACGACTAGCCGCGGAGAAAGAATTCGAAGCCCTAAAACTACTTCACCCCAACGGAATAGCAGTTCCCGAACCCATCAGCCAAAACCGCCACACAGTCGTTATGGGAATGATCGAAGGCGCCGAACTAGCTAAATATGCTGAAATTCCAAACCCGGAAAAGATACTAAACGAAATTCTCCTGAACATACGCAAAACCTACGTTGACGCGGGCATAGTACACGCTGACCTAAGCGAATTCAACATCATCCTGCAACCAACTGGGCACATACTTATCATCGACTGGCCCCAATACGTAAAAAAGGATCATCCCAACGCTGAACAGCTGATGGAACGCGACGTACGAAACATTGTGCATTTCTTCAGAAGAAAGTTCAAAACAAAACTCACGCTCAAAGACGCTCTAACTTACATACATAAGTGACACTCAACGCTTGAATACTCCTTTAAACTTCAAGCGTTTTCGGAGTATTTTGATGTCTAGAACAACTTGATACCAGTGTGGTCCTGTGTGGCGCGCAACTCGTCCCAACTTCACAACGAAATCAACGCCCATTTCTTGCAGTTTCTCCGAGACTTTTTCTTTCACTTTCTCTACTGAATCCTCTTTTTTCAAGGCGTGTTCAAAATCGTAGTAGTATATCCAGCCACCTATGGGCTTTAGTGCCAGAAGCGCATAATCCAGATATTCGTAGGCTTTCTCCGGCAGTGGCATAACCACACGATCAGCCGTCTTTTGGAGATGACCAATAATGACCTCTTTAGCGTCCCCTAAAATTGAAATGACGTGACCTTGAACTTTGTTCAGCCTGACGTTCTCCCTCATGAATCTAACAGCTGATGGGTTCACATCGATTGAATACACTGTTTCAGCTCTGCCACGCTTCGCCATTAAGACAGAAAAGCTACCCACGCCTGCAAACATGTTCACAACAGTCTCATCGGGCCGAATTGTCCTAGCCAAGCGCATACGTTCGAAGGATAAACGAGGCGAAAAATAACACTGCTTCAGATCCACTCTGAAAACACAGTCAAACTCTTTGTACAGGGTTTCGGTTTTCCTTTCTCCAGCAACCCATTTGAGTCGTCGCAGTCTGAAGTTGCCTGAAACGCCGCTGACCTGTCGAAGAACGGTCTTTATGTGTTTACGAGTTTGCATAATGGTGTCAGCGATTATTTTCTCTTGACATCTTGAGTGTTCTTGAACTCGGATCACTGCTATGTCGCCAATTATGTCATAAGATTTAGTGAAGCTTGTTATCTTCTGAGGCAGCAACTCTTCTTCAGGATTTGATTTCTGGTTTTTCATTTCTCAGCTAGTCCGCAACTGCAAAACGTTCCAGCCAAGTAACCACACGTTTGAGGTTTTTTGGCAAATACTCTTCTATGAGTTCAATGTCACTTTTCTTTACAGCCCTTAAAGCGACAAGCGAGAGCGAATAGGCAACTGCACCGACCAATACATAAATGGGAAGCTGAGTCAAACGAATGACAAGAAACTGAGAGCTACTTGAAAAAAGCCTCCTCATGAAGTCAAGGGAAAATATCGCAAGAACCATAACTACTGAGGCGACCGAAGCTTTCAACAATGCCTCTCTATCAATGGAAATCGACACGTAACGCGACAAAACGTACAGGCTGAGAACTAAATGTATTATGCTTGCGATAGTTCTCGCCCAAGCTGTGCCATTCATACCTAAACCAAGATAGGCTAATGCAAAGTAGGATAGAAGGAAACTGAGGGTTACCGAGATTACGGATAACACGGATGCAATTCTTGTCCGTTCCAAAGTCATCAGAATAGGTCCTATCGCCACGCCTATCGTGCCTATTAGCGCGGATATTGAAATGATGATTAGAGGTTCCACAGCTTCAATATATTGCCATCCACCGAACAAGATTATTATTGGAAAAGCCAATGTTGCCAGTCCAACTATTAACGGGAAACCAATTAGCAGAGAATAGCGCGTTGAAACACGAAACGCATCTCTGAGACTGTTAACGCCCTGCTGAGCATAAAGTCCTGTCAACTGGGGAAAAAGAGCAGAAATGACCGCGCTAGAAAACAGGCCTGGCACAATTGAGGCTCGAACTGCGACGTAGTAGATTCCTAGAATTCTTTGGGCCTCAATTGGTCCGTTGATCAAACTCATGTAAGAGACTAAAAGAATTTGATCTATCCAACTTACAAACAGACCGATGCCGCCAGAAACATAGAGTGGCAAAGAGAAATTTAAGAGGGGCTTAAGCGGATGTGGCTTTCCAGAAATGCCCAAGTACCTGAAGGTCAGGATTAAGCCAGCCACAGACGATGTGAGCCAACCTACGAGCCATCCTGAAGCCACAGCATAAAGACGCCAGCCCAGAAGGAGAAGGTAAATGCCTAAGGACGTGGAAACGACGCTGTAGATTATTCCTATGATTGCAACGTCGCGCATCTTCTGCATCCCTTGAAGGAAACTAGATATCTCAATATTGATGATCACAAGAATCGAACAAACAGCGACTAGACGAATTAACAGCGCGTTCTCTTCGGTACCGAACAATAGCGTCGATACCCATTCAGCTGGAAGAAACAGCGCGAAGAACGCAACAGTTGAAGCAATTAAGCCAACCTGCAACACGCGGGCCACAACAGCCCTTGCCTTCTCCAAATCTCCTTCTGCAAGGTATTGAGCAATGTATTTGATAGCAGCTGATGTAAGAGCCAATGGTCCAAACACCTGGGCCAACGAGAGAATAAATGACAAAAGCGCAAAGGCTCCCATCTGCCACTGTTCAGAGGGATCAGAAAACGCATGTGCAAGAAAAATAAAATACACCAAGCCTATGATGGAAGTCAGAAATCCCTGAGCAAACAGATATGTGGCTCCACGGGCAACACGAGCACTGGGACCCAAAGGACTCAATTCTTCAATTCAACCTCATCTGGCGCAGTTGAGCAGTTGATACGCATTGCATCTAATAAATTTAAGTGAGTATTCCCAGCCATAACTAGCTTCAACGATCTGTGACGCAATATTCATAGGCATAGACATTCAATTCCTAGTAAGGTCTTTCAGATGAGATCTGATGAATTGAGCAAATGGTTTGAGGATAAGCACGTTTTGATAACAGGCGGAGCTGGATTCATAGGCTCCCACATAACTGAAAGACTCATGAATACGTGCAAGATTACATTGTACGATAACCTACGGAGAAACTCTATCGGTTGGCTCAGACTCTCGAAAAATGTTCACCTTACAAAAGGCGATGTTCTAGACCTAGCCAGTTTGAAGCGTTTCGTAAAAGATGCTGACATAATATTTCATTTAGCAGCGATAGCTGGAATAACCGCCGTAACAAAAAGCCCCATAACAACAATGAAGATCAACCTCATTGGAACCTACAATCTGTTACAAGCCATTGAAGAAACAAATCCAAAGATAGAACGAGTAATCTTAGCCTCCACATCAGAAGTCTACGGCAAATATTCCTTTCTGGGTAGCGAAGCAAGTCTGACTTCTCAAGGACCAGTAAGTGAACCCAGATGGGTTTACGCAACCAGCAAGCTTGCTGCTGAACACTTGGCGCACAGTTATTTCTTGGAAAAAAGGCTTCCAGTCACCATCTTACGATACTTTAACGTTTATGGTCCGAGACAAACAGGCGAAAGCGCCGTGCGCAACTTCATTGAAAAGGCTCTGCTGGGAGAACCCCTGACTATTTTTGGAGATGGCTTGCAAGTCAGATCGTGGTGCTATGTACAAGACGCAGTTGAAGCCACAATCCTTGCCTCTTCAGAGGATCAGGCAGTGGGCAAAGTGATCAACGTCGGCAACCCAAAAACTGCAATTACAATTGCGAGTTTAGCTGAACTAATAATTCGATTAACTGGTTCAAAGTCAGAGATTGAGTATGTCCCAAAAGATTTTGCCGATGTAGAGCTCAGAATTCCTGACATTACACAAGCTCGAAAGGTCTTAGGATATTCTCCTAAAATCGATTTACAGGAAGGAATTCAAAGAACAATAAAATGGTTCAAGAAAAAAGAAGGGAGCTAGACTGCGGGTTATCATTCCAGGTGCTTCCGGATTCATAGGGAAAAACCTGCTCGCTAAGGCTCCGAAAGATTGGGATATAATTGCAACATACAACACCGACAAAGCTTTTTCCTCCTTTGTCAATAATCTACACTCAAGAAAAGTTGTTGCTGAAAAATGCAATCTTCTAAGTTTGCGCGAACTCAAGTCTCTTCGCGAAAACTGGGGCGCTAATCCTGACTTGTGCATCTATCTTGCTGCAAACAGTGACCCTTCTAGATCTGATGTTGATCCTTCTTTAGACCTGCGTAGCAACACAGAATCCTTGGTTAATTTTTTGCAATCGTTTCAGATCGAGCGGTTTATTTTCTTCTCTTCAGGAGCTGTCTATGAGGGGCTTGAGGGCGTTGTCTCTCCAGAAATGCATGTTTCGCCGACTTTGCCGTACGCGATTTCCAAACTTGCCTCAGAAGCTTATGTGAAACACTTTAGAAAAAAAGGCGCAGTCTCCGAATACTTGATTGTGCGGTTTTTCGGCGCTTACGGGCCTTACGAACCTTCTCGTAAGATCTTCACTAGACTGGTTAAACAATTCTGTTTCAAACGCAAAAACGAGTTTCCAATTAGGGGCAATGGTCTGAACCTGATTGACGCTATGTACGTGGACGATGCTGCCGAAGGCATAATCACGATGGCAAATGAACCTTTGAAAGACAGCGTCATAGACTTCTGCGGCGGAAAACCCGTAACAATTCGAGATTTGATCCTTGAAGCAGCAAAGACGTTTGGCATAGCTCGACCAAAGATAGTTCAAGAGGGCGAAACAGTTGAACATAACAAGTTTCATGCAAACCCACATCCATTCAAGCAACGCTACGGTTTTGAAACTAAAATAGATCTTTCAAAGGGGCTTCATAGGCTAGCGGCGTTTCTGGAGACAAAAAGGAATTGAAACGAATTTGCATCACGATAAATTTTTTTCCATTTTCCGGCGGCGCCCGGGCAATCGTAAGTGAAGTTTGGAGAGCGCTAAATGAGAAATATGAGATTCATTTCCTAACTATACCTCCAACTGGCTATTCGGGACCATACACGATTCATAGGTTGCAGAATATGAGGCGACACGTTGTGCCATGCAATCCTGGGCTTTTTCCTCTCAACCTATGCTACATTCTGTGGGGAACCATCAGGCTTCTTCAGCTGAACAGGAAGTATCGATTCGATGCCATACTGGCTCAGGATGGTGTGTTCACGGGTTTTTACTCCGCAGTTGCCGGTAAGCTAACTGGTAGAAAAGTCATCATCATGGATTATGGCGCCACCACTAATTTTCTCTCTAGTGCTTACTGGAACTTTCAAGTCGCGGTCAGACCGAAGAGCCGTCAAGTACTCCTAAACTTGCACTCTTTAGTGCTGCGAGGCACCGCGTTAATAGCTATTAGGGTGGCTGTCAAAATATCCACCAAGCTTGCCATTTTGGGATATGAGCTATCTGAAATATACCACCGAATGAATGTGCCTGAATCAAAGATGGGGATCATACGATACAGTGTTGACGAGAAGTTCTATTCGCCTCTGAAGAAAGGCAGAGAAGCTCGAAGGCTTGACCTGAATATTCCTGCAAACAGCGTAGTCGCAAACGCGACAAGTAGATTGAGCCAAGAGAAAGGAATAGAATACCTCATGCCCGCTCTGAAACAAGCCCTCGAGAAAGATGACAAGATTGTTTGCTTGGTGGTTGGCATGGGAAAAATGGACGGGTATGCATCACGTTTCATCGGAGAAAACAGTCTCGAACAGAAAATACGATTGATGGGTGACGCCCCGCCTCATAGAGTACGTGACTTGCTTCAGATCAGTGACATCTTCATCTACGCTGGAGTAACAGGAAGCAATGTTTCACTGGCGGTTTTGGAAGCTATGTCAACCGGATGCGCTGTTATTGCTACTAATTCTCCTAGAAGCCATGAGAACTTACTTGCAGACAAGAGGGGAATAGTCGTCCCAGTGAGAGATTCTTCGGCGATCGCCAAATCAATAATGCTTCTGGCGGAAAATGCAGAATTGAGGAAGCGAATGGGCGAAAGCGCCAGAAAATGGGTGATCAAGCAGCATTCTTTGCGGTCCTTAAAAGAAAGCATCGAATCCCTGCTGGTGTCGTGATGCCGTTCGAAGCAATTCTTGCGATTACCGCCATCCATTTTTCACTCAGGTTACCATTGATGCGGCTTGTTCCGAGAGGTGTTGATGCGCAGTTTCATCTGTTGGCAACGTCGAGATTTCGTAATGGTCATCCTCCAAAGGCTCTTGGCAAGTTTCTTGTTGGTGACAGTTACACTCATCCTCCAATGCTTCATTTTTTGCTTTCAGTTTTCCCTGAAAACTTGAGACCGAAAACGCTGTTTATGCTCGGAGCAGTCTCCGACTACGGCATAGCACTGCTAACATACTTCCTTGGACTGCAATACGTGGTTGAGCCATACGCGTTAGTCGCAGCAGTTGTCTACTCTATAACACCCGCGTCATACTTACAGAGCATTTCCGAGTCTGCTCGACCGCTTGGCGCACTTTGGTTCAGCCTGTCAATCGCTCTATTGCCGCAGAAAGGCATTCTAGAAATGACGTTTGCATCATTTTCAATTGCGTTTACACTCTTAACCCACAAGATGGCGACTCAAACACTGCTCTTCACATGTCTGCTTGTTTCTCCCATCTTCTATGCCTCAAACAACCTGTTTCCATTGTCACTCCTGTTTGGATTAGCACTGGCACTTTTGTTCACTAAAGGAAGTTACGTTCGAATATTGAGAGACCATGCGGGATACATTGGGTTCCATCTGAAATACGGTAGCTGGGATAAAGGAAAGAAGAGACCAAGCAACCCAAAGTGGCTTGTCAAGTTGCAGCCGTATTTCTACATACCTCTGATCGGCTTGATATTCTACTCACAAGTCTTCTTGGGTGAGGTTTCTCTGATTTTTGTTTGGTATTCGTCAATCCTGGTACTCTTCTTCGTGTGGTTGTGGGGCGATGGTTACAGATATCTTGCTTATTCCGCCGTTCCTACAGCAATTCTTTCGGCATATGCAATGTACACTGTAGAAAATGTATTGTTAGTTCTTCCTGCTTTGATGGTTTCAGTTGCTCTCATTGGCAAAAATATGTGGACATCTAATAGACGACTTGCCCTCCCGGACTTCACAAAAATAGACGTTTCAGAAGACTCTGTTACCTTGGTTGTGCCATCTTCACTTGCTTATACTTCTGCTCGCCATCTAAGAGGGAAGATACTCTGTGGTGGCGGAAATGCTGAAGCCTTGGTGTTTGAACTTGAGACACTTCCAAAAATCATGTCGTCAGCTCCAGAGAAGCTACTTCAAGATTATCCTATCACTCACGTTTTCCTTGGTCCAAAACATCAAGATTTTATTAAGCCACTTGAGAATAGATTTGAGCAGACACTTGAAACAAACGGTTTCGTTCTCTTCAAGCGAAAATAATCAGCTGATGCTGTTTTTTTCTCTGTTGAACAAATAGCCATACAGGACGAATGGTCTTAATCTTAGAACGGCGTGCCCAAGTACTCTCCAAAACTGCATTTTCATTTGTCTTCGCATTTTTCCAGCTCTTATTTGACTTCCGACGGCCTTTTTGAATGAGAATTTTCTTAAATGATAGTAAATCACGTTTGGCGCAACTATTGACTGGTACCCAGCTTTTCGAAGGTCAACGTCTAATTGAGTTTCCTGCGCAATGACATCTTTGAACCCGCCAACTTTTTCTAAACACTCTCGCCTTATCAACCGCAAGGCTCCTCTGGGTTCCTCTCCGAGGGGAGCGAATTTTCGAGTTTTCTCCCAATAATGGTATAATCGATTCAGAAAAGAGATTTCTTTACAGGTGAGCAGTGTGGGACCAACGGATGCCACATCATTTTTCAACGGTTTCACCAATGACAGCAGGTTGTGAGGCGTAGTTACATCAGCGTCATGGGTGCAGATGATGTTGCCCCGTGACATTTCGAATCCCATTTGAAAGTTTTCAGCAATCGGGTTCTTCCATTCACTAGTTTCTTTCTTGACGATTTTTGCGCTGGGGAACCACTGTCTAACTAACGCTTCAGAATTGTCAGAGCACCTATCCAGTACGAAAATGAACTCAAAAATCTGGTCTTCAATCTTCTTTAGAGATTCCAGAGAACACGGCAGATACGCCTCTTCATTGTGAATAGGCATTATGACGCTAACACGTGCTCTATTGCTCAACCTCTTTCATCCTTTTCACTATTGGTTATATTCTGTAACATTCGCATTTTAAGACCTTGTTCACAAGGACGAGATACCTGATGTGGCACTTGACGTGTTCCTAAATTTTCCTTAACCCAACAAACATTAGAAAAATACCTAGAACCAACACGGCGAGAGCAATGAGACTTGGTAACTGCTGCATGGATTGTCGAAAAATGGTTTTGTTTAGGGCGTAAGCTAGGAACAAGGACATCATTGTGAGGATGCATCCAATGAAGACTGTCAAAGACAGCGGCTTTTCGCTTTCCATCGGTAACCCTCGAACCCTTTAATAGTGTTGATTTTGCTCCCTTAATTAGTCTTCTCCTAAAATGTGCATTGCAGACAAAGGAAATCGGAGCTCTTCCACCACAAACTAAATAAAAAGCCAGATGATTCTCTTGATGGAAAAGGAAGCAGGAATTCATGAGTAACATTCGAAAGCTTCTTAGTCGAGAAAAAGTCACAGGCGCCCTCGGGCGTGTCGGGGAGCTCCGCGTTCAGGTAAGTCATTCTACTCTGCTGGAATTATCAATACTAAGTCTCATACTCGTTCTTGCTTTCACGATTAGGTTGCTTCCTATGCGGTGGGGTTACTATCTTTCAGAATTCGACCCATATTATCAGTACCGTTTGACAAAGGACGTAGTCGACAATGGTTACTTGCACTGGACCACTTGGCAAGATCCTATGAGCTGGTGGCCATGGGGACGAGACGTAGCTCAAACATCTTTCCCTGGTCTCGCCTTGACCGCAGCCACTTTCTACAATGTATTTCACGCTCTAGGAATACCGTTGACCCCTGCGTTCACCACAAACCCGTTGGCTTCAGAACCAGTGTACAATTTCTATGTGATGTTTCCGGTCATTATGGCTGTCATAACATGCGTTGCTATATACTTTTTTGGCAAAGACATCGGGGGAAAAGAAGTAGGTCTCTTCGCAGCGTTCTTCCTTGCCTTGAACGCATCCTACATAGGCCGAACCTCCCTTGGATTCTCAGACGATGAAACTGTTGGTATTCTCGGAATCATCCTGTTTTCAATATTCTTTCTCAGAGCCCTCGACAAGGAAAGACCAATAAGGGGAAGCTTGATCTACGCTCTAGCGGCAGGGCTGTCTCTCGGCTACATTTACATTTCATGGGGCGCCTCCAGATATCCAACTGGACTCGGTGTTCTCTTTGTGGCAGTCTTGCTCTTGTTGCGTCGATATTCAACCCGCCTGCTTCTGGCATATGGCACCACGTTCTCCGTTGCTCTGTTCATGGCGATAAATGTGCCAAAATTGGGCTTTGGATTCCTACTGGAGACGACGAATTTTGCCATATATGGCGTATTCGTTCTGCTTTGCGCTTTTGAAATCAGCAGGCGCATCGAGACCCCTAGAATGAAAAGCATTTTCGCATTAGGTGTTGTAGCTTCAGGTGTAGCTGTGCTTCTTGCCCTTTCTTGGTTCGGATACATCCAGCCTCTGCAGATCAAGTATATGTCGGTTCTAAATCCCTTTGAACGTTTCACAAATCCTGCAGTAGTGTCAGTGCAGGAACACAGACCAGCCGCGTGGGGAAGCATTTACTACGATGTTGGAATTGGCATACTCTTCATTCCAGTTGGTTTCTACTTCGCCGCTCAAAACCCCACAAACCGCAATGTCTACTTGATTCTTTTCGGGTTAACCGCCATATACTTCGCGAGTGCTTTGGTGCGTCTGCTGCTTATTTTAGCCCCAGCAATAAGCCTTCTATGGGCACTAGCCCTGACCAGAGTTCTAAAACCATTCATCACTCTGCTCAGAGAAACACCAACTGCTTTCAGAAAGAAGACGCGGTTCGAAACACATGTAGGAAGAGAGTTCAGCGTAGCGTTTCTCATGCTGATATTCCTGCTTCTCACAGTCACTTTCGTGATTCCCAGCACAGAATCCAGAGCACGAGGAGACCCGTATCCCAGAGTTGTGGAACAGGCATACGTACCTGTTACAATATCCGCCGCTAGCTTGCCAGTCAAGCCAGACCAGCCAGTGCCAGATTGGTTCGACACCTTGAATTGGATGCGCTACAATCTTCCTTCGGACGCAGTCGTAGCGAGCTGGTGGGACTACGGATACTGGATAACAGCGATTGCTAACAAGACAACGCTCGCCGACAACGGAACGTTTAACATAACTCAGATAAAGCAAATCGGATTGATGTTCATGTCCACTGAAACCGACGCGCTAAAAGTGTTGGATGAGTTTAATCAATTCGGCCAAGAGCAGAACAAGGGGTCATACAAAGTGGACTATGTTGTGGCCTTTTTCACGTTTGATGGGTCTGGAAACGATATTGGATATGGTGAAGAAAGCAAGTGGAGATGGATGGCAAACATCGCCTTTGACAACTTGGACGCGTGGAAAAGTTTTGGAAATTCCACGCTTGGAAAAGATGGTGGTCCAGATACAAATGGAGATGGCAGGCCTGACTCAACAATAGATAACGCTAGAGGACAAAACACTACGCTCTACAAGATGATGATGTGGGGAAAGCAACAACGAGTATCAACCATCACAGCAAACCCACTCGATCATTTTGAACTTGTCTACTGGTCTCAAAAGGGTCAGTCTTCTGTGGTTACTGCGGGCGGAATTAATGCGCTTGTGACAGTTTGGAAAGTGAAGCGTTGAGAGAAAGCGAGGGATGGTGAAGAAATGTCTGATCCAAAAAGAGAACCAGGCATGGCCTACGAGTGCGTCAAGTGTGGCGCAATAGTGTCGTCTGAAGAATTAGAACTTCGTGGCGGAGGCATAAAATGCGCCTACTGTGGTTACCGCGTTCTGAAAAAGATTAGACCACCTATAGTGAAGCGAATAAAAGCCACCTAGATTGACAAGTTTTTTATTGCCTGTTCACTTAAGATGAGACTCAACTAGAGGAATGGGCTATGAAACGCAAGTTGATGGATATTCTGGCGTGTCCCATCGACAAGTACTATCCATTGGAACTACATGTTTTTGATGAGAAAGACGAAATTGTGGAAGGCGTGATTATTTGTCCAAAGTGCATGCGCTGGTATCCAATCAGAGAAGAAATCCCTGAGATGCTGCCTGATGAGCTTAGGGAGGAAAAGGACGAGGTTCCCTTCTTGAAAAAGTGGAAAGACAAATTCCCACCGAAAATCGTTACAGAGGGAAAGCCTTTCAATTTGAGGAGCGAGAGCAAGAAGAAAGGCTGACTCTCGCGGGTATTGTCAATTTAAACTATTGTAGTTTTATTGCTGTACCTCTTTGAGCCGATTGCAGTACAGCCTCAGCTATCCTCACAGCCTTCAAGCCGTCTACGCCTGTGATTATTGGTTCTTTATCGTTCAGTATGATATGTGCAAAGTGTTGCAGTTCAAGTTTTAACGGTTCTTTGACTTCATATCTAGGCGCCAGTGTTTGCCCAGAAGTTTCAATAGTGATTTCTTGAGTTATGTAATCCAAGCTCATTATGGCGCTACTTCCGGTAACTGTCAATTTCCTGATCTTGTATGGTGTAAGCCAGTTTGCCTCGATGAAAACTGTTTTTCCACCTTTGAACGTCAGCAGAATTTGGGCGTGATCCTCAAACTGCTTGTGTCTCAGACTGCCTACTTTGGCATAAACCTCTACAGGGTCATCGCCAAGAATGTATCGGGCAATGTCTATGTCGTGTATGGCCAAGTCCTTAACCACTCCAACATCGCCAATGCGTTCAGGCCACTCGGAAACCCGCCTTGCCGTAGCGTATACTAATGTCCCAATTTCACCCTTCTCAACAGCTTCCCTGATGCGCTGAACTCCTGGAATAAACCTCATGAGAAAGCCAACCATCAGGTAGCGCTGCTTTTTCTTTGCTAGATCTACAATTTTTTTGGCCTCTCGAACGCTGTTTGCCATGGGTTTCTCAACCAACACGTGTTTCCCTGCTCTTAAGACGTTCATAGCTTCAGTTGCTAAGTTGGTTGACCATGTGCAGACTGTCACAGCTTCAATGTCTTTTCTTTTCAACATCTTACGGCTGTCTGTGTACGCCTCTACTCCGAACAGTTCAGCAATGGCCTTGGCTCTTGCTTCGTCTTTGTCACAGACTGCGATCAATTGTGTCTCCTGCAGTTCCTTCATATTTCGAGCGTGGTTTCGTCCCCAGAATCCCGCGCCAATGACTGCAATGCCTAGTTTTCTCACTTTGCCCAAACCCCTCTTCCTAAGCCTCGATATAGAAAGCCTGCTTTTTCAGCCTTTTCTGGATCAACAACATGTCCCATGTCAACTATAGCAGCAGTCTTAGTCATTAACAACTTCACCTTTTTCAAGTTTAGACGTTTGAAGCGATTGTGACCAACCACAACTACTAGACAGTCGGTTCCTTCAACCGTCTTCGCTAAATTAGCTCCGCCAGAATATCCCATTTCCTTTAACTCCTTATAAGAGTAAAGCGGATCAAAAACTCGAACAGTTGCACCTTTACTCGTAAACATCTTGACCAGCTTGGTAACGGCGGTTCCCCGAGGCTCTTTTATGTTGGCTCGGTAAGAAACACCCAAGAGAGCTACTTTGGCACCTCTTAATGGTTTCTGTCGTTTACCTAAAGCCTCTCGCACAAGCTGAACCGTGTGCCCCAACATTTCATCGTTTATTTTTCTCGCCAAGACCAGCATGCTCAATTTAGCATTAACGTTTTCAGCTTCATCTAGAAGCAAGTACGGGTCTTTCGGAATGTGACCAGCAACGATTCCGCAACGAAGCAGATGACTATATGGTTGTGTATTGGCTGCGTTCTGGGCTTCCAAATAGTCAATTTTCATTTTCTCACAAAACAAAGCAAAATCATTCGCTAGAGCCAAACAAACGTCTCTATATGTGTTTTCAAAAAGTTTAACGGTCTCAGCTGTTCTCATATCCCGCACTTTGATTATGTTGCCCTTGACGACAGTGCCCAAAAGAAGGCTGGCAGCTCTAAGGCTCTGTTCATTGATGCCTCCGATAACTCGCGGATACGAGGCAATGTCCCGTAGTATTTGTCCTGGCGCGGCTCTAGTAGGACTGTTTGCTAACGCAAAGTCGATTCCAGTTTTCAAGCCCGAGGCGTTTTCTAAGGTCTCTTTAACCAACGTTTCGGTCATTCCTGAACCTACTGTACTTGCAAAAATGACGACTGAACCCTTACGCAGCCCAAGACCAATATCTTTGCAGGCCTTTTCAACGTAGGAGTAGTCGGGCTTCTTTTTTTCGTCTACAGCCGTGGGGACAATGAACACTATCGCATCGCTTTCTGATGCAGCCTTTTTGGCATCAGTTGTCGCTGTAAAACGTGTACTCTTAACATGCTTTTTCACAAGTTCGCTCAGCCCGGTCTCCACAAACGACGCTTTTCCTTTTTTCAAAAGACTGACAACATTGGAGTCAGCGTCAACTCCGATGACTCGAAATCCAGCTTCAGCAAAGAGGCATGCCGTGGGCAATCCTATTCGGCCGCATCCCACCACGCACACGGTGTACTTTGCACGTTTTTCTGGTGAGTTCAGGTCGCTGGCTTCGAGTGCCATAACCGTTGATTTTATCCTAGGATCAGCCATTGTTTCACCGTTCGCCCAAATGTTTTTCTCTGTATATGCCGACAGCGCTTGTATAACGTTTTCGAGAATCAACAAACATTGCTAAACAACCTTTTCAATTGCTTTAATAATCACGTCAATCGGATCTTCAAAACTGTTAGTTAGTTCGTGGGCTTTCATTTTTTGGGTTTTCTGAACAGCTTCAAGTTTCTGAAGACTCTGCAGAACCTTCTCTTTGACCTTTTCCAAACTGGTTTCTCGAGTAATTAGTCCTTTTTTGATTAGGTATTTCTCAACTAGGAAGGGTTTATCGGGATAACAGGAAAAGGTTGGCACTCCGAGCAAGGCGGCTTCGGCTGTCATTGTTCCACCAGCCCCAACAAAAACTGAGGCGTACGAGAGAAGACTGCGGGCATCAATAATTGACTCGCAGACTACGGCGCGTTTCTTCAACCGTTCTTTCAAAAGTGTGACTTGGGTTTCGTATCTTGGCATGACAACGGCTTGAAAGTCAACATGTGAGTTCAGCAGATTCTCAATCAATGGTAGTAATCTTGGTGTTTTAGGTGCCTTTTCAAGAAGATAGCTTGCGAACGATTCCTCTGTTCTGAAAGCCACAATGGGTCTTGACGTTTCTAGGCCTAGTTGTGTCAAGACTTTTTTGTTGGGTTTGAAGTCTTTTAGCCAAGCCCATGCGTCTAAGGCTTTGTACTGAATTATCTTGTCCTGTGAAATGCCAAATTTCATCCAGATGGCTTTTGGAATGATTTTTGGAGTTAAGAGAAGTGTTGCGAGGGGAACGGTTAAGTGCGCCACTGCTTGGGCGTGGGGTGAATCGTTTAGGCAGACATGTGGTGTTTTCAAGCCGTATGCGACTCTGGAGGTTTCAGGTGAGGAGAAGGAGACTGCGACATCTGGTTGCAGTTCAGCCATGAGAGAGGCTAATTCAAGTGTTCGCTCCGTGCTGGCTTTCAGTTTGCCCAGTAGGGTTTGGCCGCCGTGTTTGCCCACTACCCGTGCCTTTGTGCCCATCATGCCACAGAGTTGGTTTGCTTCTCTGTATTCTCTTGTAGCTTCGAAAACTTGGTGGCCGTTGTTTCTTAGGCGTTTTGAGAGTTTTGAGAAGAGCATGCACTGTTTGGGTGTGAGTATGTCTATGAATACCTTCATGTAAGCGACTCCGGCAGTTCTTGTTTCTTCATTGTTAAGCGGTGAGCACTTTTAAATTAAGCGTCATTGGCAGAGTTGTTTACATTAGGCATTTAGGTGAGAGAACGCTTTCAGTAACCTCTTTTTGAGGGCAGACTGTGACGCCTTTGGTCAAAGTAACGTTGTCGTTGATCATGGCGTGGTCGCCTACTATGCAGTTGTCTTCGATTTTTACCCACTTGCCAATGATGGCGTCTTCGCCGATTATGGCGCCTTTTAATGAGGAAAAGTCTGAGATGACTGTGCCAGGAAAGATAATTGAGTTTTCTATGCACACGCTTTTGCCAATGTCGGCGTTTTCCCCTATGGCTACGTGGGGGCCAATCTTTGATTTTTCTCCAATGTTTGCGTGTTCTCCGATGACAACTGGGTTGTTGATTTCGACGTCGCCCTCGAGCTCAACGGAGCTTGCTATGGATCCTTTCTTTAGTTCAGCGTCTAACAGGAGCTTATTGCCCTTCAAGTAGTCAGAGGGTTCACCTATGTCAATCCATAAATCTTCAGACTCGTATCCGAAAAGTCTGTTATCTTGCACGAGAAGTGGAAAAACTTCGCGTTCAATTGATATGGGCTTTTTATCGGAGATATAATTGAATATTTCAGGGCTCAAAGCGTAGACGCCAGCGTTTATCAAGTTGCTTGGAGCTCTTCCTCGTTCGGGTTTTTCCACGAAACGTTTTATGCAGTTTTTCTGTCCGAGTTCAACAACGCCGTATCGAGTTGGGTCGTCTACCTTATGAAGCGTCATCGTTGCAGTTGCGCCGTTCTTTCTGTGCTCGGCGTAGAGTCTGGCATAGTCTACGTTGGACAGTATGTCTCCATTGAGCAGGAGGAAGGGTTCGTCGTGTCCTATGATTTTTTCTGCGTTTTTTACGCAGCCGCCTGTGCCTAGGGGTCTTGCTTCTCGGGAATAGTGGAGTTTCATTCCATATGCTGATTCCCCGTATCTTTTGACGAAGGCTTGGAAGAGGTAGTTTACTGCGAATACGACTTCGTCTGTGCCGTTTTTTGCTAAGTGTTCAAGGGTCCAGTCGAGGAGGGGTTTGCCTGCGATGGGAAAGAGATGCTTGGGGCGAGTGCAACTTAACGGGCGCAGTCGGGTTCCGAAGCCGCCAGCGATGATGACAGCTTTCACGCAATGATCACCGATGTTAGAAGTTGTATCTGAACCTGCGTGCATTAAAACTTTATGAAATATCACGGTTTCTGAGTTCAAAGGTAACAGCGATTCCGATTAATGCTGGCACTGTCTAAAGGGTTAAATTATGTAAGGATGTTAACTGAGTGAAATATTGTTGGTTGCTGGGGGAAAATATATTGAATCTTCATGAGTTGAGCTGGGTTGGAGCTAAGAAATACTTCCATTCAAACGACATCGTGCTTTTGCCTGTTGGTTCAACTGAGCAGCATGGCCCTCAGAACCCGTTGGGAACAGACCATTTGGTAGCTCGGTGTTTGGCTGAGGAAGCGGCTAAACGCACGAAGGTTGTGTGCTTGCCAACTGTGCCGTTTGGTGTGAGTTCGCATCATCGGCAGTTTTGGGGTACTGTGCATGTGACGCCGGAGACGTTCAAGGCTTATGTGCATGATGTCTGTGTTTCGCTGAAGTATTATGGTGTTCGAAAAATCGTGGTTGTTAATGGGCACGGAGGGAACACTGCTGCTCTGGCGGGGTTGGCACGTGAACTTAGAGAGAGAAAGGAGATGTTTATGTCTATTTTTATTTGGTGGAAAGTGGCTCGAAAATGTTTGCCAAAGCTTTTTAGCGAAGAAGAAGTTGGCCACGCGGCGGCTGAAGAAACCTCAATGAACCTGGCATTGCATCCTCGTTTGGTGAACATGAACAAAGCAGTGGATGAAAAGCCGAGCCGACCATTTTTTGATGCTTCCTCGTTTGGTGTGAACTATAGGCTTGACACGGTGGACTACACTAGTTCAGGTGTGTTTGGGACTTCAAAGACCGCCTCTGTAAAAAAGGGGAAAATGATTTTTGAGGTTGTGGTTGAGGAGTTGGTGAAGCACGTTGGAGTCGTGAAGAAGTCGAAAATTGATGATTTGCTGCCTAAACCACTTATGTGATACCGACACTTGATGGTCAATTTCTGCAATTTCATTCGATCATAGTTTCATGTTTTGAGGCTGATGAGAGCTATGAGGCCAAACAGTGTGATTATTGTTCCTGAGATTTTGTTTACCCATTTCAGTCGGTCAGGGTTGAATCTTGAGTGGAACAAGCCGACAAATCCAGTGAGGATGAGCCACCATAGGACAGAGCCGATGAATACGCCTAGAACAAGTATCGCGGCGTTAATGTAGTCTCCATTTGTTCCCTCTACTACACCAAGTCCAGCGAACACGGCGGCAAAAGAAAGAATTGTCACGGGGTTGGTAAGCGTCAGCAGAAGTGTTGAGACGTAAGCTCCAGCATGGTGGGTTCTCTGAACTGAGGTCACATCCTCGGATGGTTTGGAGAGAAAGGTCTTGATGCCTAGATAGCAGAGAAAAACGCCGCCGACTAAACGGAGCCACGTTTGCTGAGAGATTAGGAAGTTAGAGATTAAGGTCAATCCCAACGCTGCAATGACGCCATAGATGGCATCGGCAGATGCGGCGCCCAGACCAGAGAGAATGCCAAAGACTCGTCCTTGGACTAGGGTGCGCCTTATACATAGTATGCCTATTGGTCCGACTGGTGCGGCGATTGAGAAACCGATGACGAGTCCTCTTAGCAGAAAGCTGATGTCCATGGCGTTCAGCTCCTGTTTTCTTTGGGAGCATACCTCTATAATTGTATAGTTTGGCGTTCGTATTATGGAGATGGTTCCACTTGGTGTTCTTTGGAGAGGCTTTTTCTGTTTTGTAGTTGTTGTTGACTGTGATAGGTTTGCTTACAACAACTTCCAAGTGGGCGTGTGGCTGTGTGGTTGTAGTCGTCGTGGCTGTAGTGTTCTGCGACGACTACTTCGTGGCTTCGGAAAGAGATTGTTGTGCGTGTTGGAGTTTGAGGTTGAACTGTCCTGTGTCATCAACAAGTTTGTGGGGCTGTGAAATTTGTGTGCTTGTTAGTGTTGACCTGGCCTTAGTATCACCATCATGGTATGTTGTAGGATGTGGGGCTGTAAAACAATTTCAAAAGAAGAAGAGGGCAATCGCCTAGCGCCTTCTTCTTCCAGAAGTCGCTGACCAGGCAAGACTCGGCGTGTTCGTTTATTGTCAGCGACGGCTTTAGGTAGTTACTTTACAGAATTCAATCATGTTGGAATTTTGTTTAGTGCTGTGTGGGGGCTGGGTTTACAGGTCTCCTCTGGCAATGTGGGATAATTCGTGTTCTAAGACTTCTCCGAGGCTGTGGTAAGGATTTTTTCTGATCAATATGATGTAATCGACATCAGCAGACTCATGAGCGTTAAATACACATGCATCAGTGCCTTTAGTTGAGAGTACTCTTCCCCATTCTTCTATCTCTCTTCTTTCATCGTCTCTGCACTTCGTCAGCTCTATAGCATAGTCAAAATCATTGTCCTCCAGTTGAAACGCTGATACTTTGGGGAATGATTTCTTAGTCAACGTCTTCCATATGGAGATGATTTTCTTCCTTGGAATCATCTTAGCTTTGAATTTGATTCCTTCAATGGTAATCATAGTGAACATCTAGCCCCTTTCATGCGGTTTGAATCATATGCGCACTTAAGATGGAGTATTGCAGTTATTTTCTGTGTTGGCTAGTACTACCTTTTCTAGGTCTATTTTGCCAGCTCTATTGTTTTTGTTAAGTATTCGATTAGGTCTTTCTTGAATTGTGTTTCGGTTGGGTCTTCTTTCAGATTCGCCATGAGGTTTCTAAAGTATCTAAACTCATTTTTCATCGAGGCGTTGACTTGGGACAGGTATTTTTGCACTTTGTTATCTGCTCGGTTGTTGATGTCTTTTATTTTGTGTCTTGTGAGGTTGCTTATGGCGAAGCTGTTGTTTAGCATGATGCCTATGTTGAGCCATTTGTCTTTCTTGGTTTTTGGTGTGATTGCTACGTCGTTTATCCAGTCTAGGAAGAATTCGAAGGCTTGTTCAGGTGTGAACGTACCGCTTTTTTCGAAGACTTTGAAGGATATGTCGTCTGCATACAAGTCCTGTATATGATTAACTGCCTGCTGGATTGTTTTGATTTGGTAGTCTTCTGTTAAGTGGTTCTTATGTATTACTGCTTGTCCGATGCTGTTCAGCAACTCGCTGTTGTGTGAGGGATGATTTTGCTCGGTTCGGTAGATGTGGCACATCTCATGTACTAGTAAGCCTTCAACTGGTCCAGTCTTCATCGCCATGCTGGAAACCACAATGACGTTTTTGCCACCTTTCTTCGTTGCATAGCCCATAAACGGCAGTTCCGGGTCAAGCACAACTTCAAGCTTGTGTGAAATCTCAAAACCAGAAGACCGCATCGCCTCTAACGCGCTACTCACGGCATTCTTTATGGTGTTCCTGTCAGAAGACACGCTTCAAAACCACCATACTGTCTTAGTTCTTGCTGATTATTTGAACAGTGGTTTCAACTTGTAACATGGGGAAAGATAGAGTTTGTCTTTTAGAGTTTGTTTTTGAGAGTTTGGCCACCCTGTTTCTTTATTTCTAAAGTAGGTTAAGATTAGAGTATTGCCGCTTAGGCTGTGATAACTGGCTCTAATGCGCGCACGCTCACCGCTCAGCCTAATCCTGACAGCAATCGGCTAATTCTTTTGCGATTGAGTTGAGTTTTCTTCCGCTTTTCTGTTGGCTTTCACCAAGTAGAGGTATCCGGGCAACGTGGCGAACCCGACTGTTCCCAACACGCCCCAGATAAGCTCTTTATTTGGCAAGACATCGTAAAGCCTGAACCCCACCATGGTTCCAACTGAACCGCCAACACCATAGAAAAGCCCAGACAACGCCATATACCGCCCCCTCATGTCCACAGGCGACAAATTAGCCACAAACGCGGAAATGGCAGGAGAAAAAATAATCTCGCCAAGCGTCAAAACAACCACGCCAACAAGGAACTGCAAAAAGTCTCTAGACACCAAGAAATAAGTGAACCCAACAGCGTAAAGCAACTGAGCCACGACAAAGGCTTTAGTGCTCCCAATCCTGACAGCTCCTTTCCTAATCGGAATCTGCAATGTCACAACCATGGCTCCATTAACTGAGAACAGGATGCCAAAAGCATAAGGCGGAAGACCAACATACCCCGTGTAAACAGAAAGCAACCCATACAACTGAGAATACACCACATTCGTCAAAGCTCCGACACAGCAGAAAAGAATAAACAATCTATCCCTGAAAACCCCGCCAAGCTGAGCCAAAGCAATACTCCTAGCGCGATCCTCTTCAGGGAGCGATTCTTTGATGAACACAAAAACAATAACCGCGCAGACGCTCATGAACACCGCGGCATACATGAACAAAACTGAATAACCGCTTGCACTCGCGATGAGACCTCCAATCGGCGGAGCAAACACAGTAGCAATGTTGGCAATCATATAACTCAAACCATAAACTTCTTCCCGTCGACTAGGCTCAATAACAAGGTCAGCGACCATAGCGCTAAAGGCTGGATCAAAAAAAGCACCAAGCACACCGCCAGCAACATACAAAGCCAAAAACTCAACAAATGAAGAGGCATAAGCATAACCAGCAGTCAGAAACACCTGAGGCACAACAAAAAGCAAAATCATCCCCCTCCGACCAAACCTGTCGCAAAGGCTCCCAGAAACAAGCAACGGGAAAATGTAGGCTAATCCCCCAACCATAAACATAAACCCAACCAACGACGGATCCATCTCGAACCCTCCGTTGACGCTCTTGCCCGTCAAATACACAGCAAGATACGGAAACGCCAAGTTCCTTCCAATCGCAAACAGAAGATTCAGGACAAGCATAACGTAGATTTGGAAGGGCAGATGTGCAAGTCCTAGCTTAGAAGCAACGTTATACATCCTTATGCGAACCCTGCCAGAGGCACGATCAAACGCCACATTCTACTTCATGTAGAAATCATCAGCCACGTTTTCAAAACGACCCACTTCAGCGCTTGGCTAAAATGATCCCGCATACTTCTCTCTTAACTTTCTGTGCAGAATCTTACCAGTCGTTGTCCTCGGCATCTCCTCAGGTGAGATAAAATCCACTGATTTCGGTTTCTTATACCCAGTCATCTTGCCCCTGCACCACTCAACAATCTCCTCAGCCGTCGCAGTTTGCCCCTCCTTCAATATCACAACCGCTTTGACGGCTTCACCCCAAACATCATCAGGCAAGCCAATAACAGCCACATCAAACACTTTTGGATGCTGACAGAGGATGGCTTCAACTTCGCTGGGGTACACGTGTTCGCCGCCCGTGATAATCATGTTGTCCTTGCGGTCAACCAAATAGTAATAGCCTTCTTCGTCTCTTTTGGCCATGTCCCGAGCCGTGAAATAGCCTTCTCTGAAGGAAGCTTTCGTCTTATCAGGCAACTTGTAATATTCATCAAACATCATGGGACCACGTGAATACAACTCACCCACGGCTCCCAGAGGTACCTCGCTTCCTTTTTCATCCAAGAGCTTCAACGTGTCAGTTCCCAAGCATTCTTTGCCAATAGACCCTGGTTTGCGCATCTGGTCTCCAGGCCTGAGCAATGTGACCATTCCCGCCTCGGTTGAGCCATAAGCCTCAAACAACTCCGCATTTGGAAACACCTGCAAGATACTCTTCTTGATATGAACACGAGCGGGTGCCGAAGAACATAACAGCTTGTGCACGGAATTAACATCAAACTGCCTGCGCACGTCTTCGGGCACGTTCAAAATAAGACTGTAATGCGTCGGAATCAAAGAAGTAAACGTTATTTTCTCCTTGCTGAAGGTGCGCAACAACTCAACTGGGTCGAAGCCTTTGTCACGCCCAACAAACAAAGTACCGCCAATATACAGGAATAACGGGCCGTAAAAAGTCGAGTTCACATGAAACAAGGGCATAACAATCATTCCCTTGTCCTTCTCAGAAAAACCAAAATCAACCGCATTAATTAAGTAGAAAGCAATGTACGACTGATGCGAACGGACAACACCCTTCGGAACACCAGTCGTGCCAGAAGTGTAAATCTGAAACCACGTATCCCCACCGTCAACCTGCACATTTGGCGCAGTGTCAGGCGACTCCGCAATCAGGCTTTCATAATCAACGTAGCCATCAAACCGTTTAGACCCAACAGAAACATAATGGTCTTTGCCTACTTTCGCGAAGCCTCTACGAACACCGTTAACACATTCAACAAAATCCTCACCAACAATCATCGCCTTCGCGTCGGAATTGTCCACTACGTAGGAGACCTCTTTGTCAATGTAGCGCCAGCTGACAGGCACGACAACCAACCCCGCCTTGGCGAGAGCACAGTCAACCTCAACGAACTCGACGCAGTTGTAGAGCATAACAGCAACTCGGTCACCCTTGCGCAAACCGAGCCTCAACAGACCATTCGCTAAGCGGTTCGTCCTCGACTCCAATTCAGTATACGTTAAGGCTTTTCCACGCCAATCCTTCAAAGCCACCTTGTCCGGATGGTTTTTGGCGTGCACGCGCAAGATTTGACCCAGATTCAGCCAAGTCATCTTCAACTCTATCTTGCCCTCTTGTTGATGAGAATCAATAGAATAACATACAAGAATCTTAAATCATTTCTTCACTCAGCCGTTTGTCGGAAATTATATATGCGGTTCACCATCTTACACTAACCTTCTCACTCAAAAACAGGAGCATCAAATAATGGAAATCAAAAAAGTAACCGTCTTGGGCGCAGGACTAATGGGACACGGCATAACCCAAGTCACGGCTCAAATCGCCAAATACGACGTTTACATGAGAGACATTAAACAGGAGTTCTTAGACAACGGAATGCGAATGATAAACGACAGCCTCCAACGCTTCCTCAAAAAGGGAGAAATGACCGAGACTGAGGTCAAACAAATCCTAAACAGGATACACCCAACACTAGACCTGAAAGAAGCGGTCGCCGACGCCGACTTGATAATCGAGGCGGTAACCGAAAACCCAGAACTCAAAAAGAAAGTACTAGCCGAAGCCGACTCGCAAGCTAGACCAGAAGCGATAATCGCCACAAATACCTCGTCTATAAGCATAACGGAACTAGCCTCTGCAACTCGGCGACCAGAAAAATTCGCGGGCATGCATTTCTTCAACCCACCGCAACTCATGAAACTCATCGAGATCATCCGCGGAGCCAAAACCAGCGACGACACACTCAACACTATAGTCGAAGTCACAAAGAGAATGGGCAAAGAACCCGTTGTGTGCAAGAAAGACGTGGCAGGCTTCGTGGTCAACCGTGTTTTGATCCCAGCCCTTAACGAAGCCATAGCATTAGTCAACGAGGAAGTGGCCACGCCAGAGGACATAGACAAAGCCATAAAACTCGGCTTAAACTGGCCAATGGGACCCCTAACCCTACTTGATTATGTAGGCTTGGACACAACACTAGCAATAACCGAAGTAATGCAAAAAGAAATCGGCCAAAAATACCAAGCCAACCCACTTCTGAGGCAGATGGTGCGAGCGGGACTGTTAGGCAGGAAATCGGGCAAGGGCTTCTACAACTGGCAAAAATAAATGGAGGAGAGTGAAATCAAAATGGAATTTAAAAACACACTATACGAAAAGGCGGAAGGAATGGCGACAATAACCATCAACCGCCCAGACGCATTGAACGCCCTCAACGAAGAAACCATCAGTGAACTATTGGCCCGCTTCGACGACGCCGAAAAAGACGACAGCGTCAAAGTTATAATTCTAACGGGCGCTGGGGATCGAGCCTTCTGCGCAGGCGCCGACCTGAAAATGATGAAGGGCGCCAGCCCAGTCAGAGGAACAGAACTCGCAAAGCATGGACAGAGTCTTGGCAACAGAATCGAAGTCTTGGGAAAACCAGTCATAGCAGCAATCAACGGTTACGCGTTAGGAGGCGGAATCGAAATCGCAATGGCCTGCGACATACGCATAGCCTCAGAAAACGCTCAGATTGGACAGCCAGAAATAAACGTCGGTCTCATACCAGGCTGGGGCGGAACACAGCGCTTGCCCAGATACGTCGGGAAAGGCATAGCCAAAGAAATGATTTTCACAGGCAAACGAATCGACGCCAGGACCGCTGAACGCTTTGGCTTAGTCAACATGGTTGTGCCAGTTGACCAGTTGAAGGCTAAAGTCAAAGAGTTGGCAACTGAGCTAATTGGGAAGCCGCCCATCGCCATAAAGTTGTGTAAGGCTCTGATCAACAACAGCACCGAGACGCATCCAGACATTGGTCTATTGCAGGAAGCCCAAGCCTTCGGACTAGTCGCCTCGACCGAAGACTTCAACGAAGGAGTCACAGCCTTCTTAGAAAAAAGGAAACCACAATACAAAGGAAAGTAAGCCATAGAGACAACGCAAGAAACCTCTCTTTTTGGTTCGCACTTGTTTCTTGAAGATTCAATTCATGGATCTAGTCAAGAGCACATACAAGATGCGATTTTTCCGAGGATTTGTGTAATTGCGACATTTCTAAAGTGGGTTCGTTCAAGTAGCAAAAAGTTGAATTCGGATTCAGATTTGGATTTCACACCCGTTATATTGTGATTAGCCGTAACTTTGCTCCATCGACATTTACGACGGCTCCGACTCCAGCCAAATCAGCATTTTGAATGGAGCTTACGGCCAACAACAGGGCATGTGGTACGATCTTGCTGCCTTAGACACTGAATACATTTGGGTGCATGTCGAAACTTCAAGCCCTGGGACTTCGCATGTGTACATCTATCTGGAAATCCGCGTCCCAGACACCACGACCTATGGTCGATACATCATCAATCTTGAAATCACGTGACAGCTTGTCTGTTCTCGTCTGAGTGAAACTACAGATTTATGCTAATTAGGCAGATTTCATCAAGTCTATATGCCCGCACATTTGATTCTTTTACAGCGTGAGAGAACATGGTTTCTTTCGACCTCTCCACCACGAACATTATCTTAACCGCGGCAGTGGTCGGACTCTTCATATTTTTCATTACTCTTCTCATAAAACTCAACCCCTCAACAGAAAAGAAAGAAAATCTCAGACCCAGAATTGAAATCGATGAACAAGAGCCGCTGCACTCGCCGACTGTTTTGCACAACCACCAGTCCTCAAGAATCGACACAACAAGAATTGAAGCCTCAGAAGTTGGCGAAAAACCCATGATGATGGTCGGTTCCACGATTGGAGGAGGCTCAACGCACACCAAGCAGGTAAATCAAGGACCAGCGCCAACTTTCAAGGAAAATAGAGAAACGCCTAGACCGCCAGAAAAACCTGTGGCCACAGCGAAAACAGAGGCTTCTTCTGCTGTGAAAGACTGTGCGCACCACTATGGGTATTTGCACACGTTCCCAAAGAACAGTCCCATCCCAGACGAGTGCTTCGGCTGCGAAAAAATAGTTGACTGCTTGGTGAACAACAAGAAATCTGCTGGAAAAAATGAAAGGTTGAGATAGCCATGTCGCTCCAAGTCAAAGATGTGATGGTTAAAAACCTCATAACAGTCGAGGCTGAAGACACCGTCAAAAAAGCAGCTGAGCTCATGGACAAACACGACATCGGCTGTTTGATTGTCATTAACTATGGCAATCCAATCGGAATTGTGACCGAACGCGACATGCTCAAGAAAGTGGTTCTCGAACGAAGAGATCCTGGAAAACTCAAAGTCGGCAACATTATGTCAGCGCCACTTATAACGTCTCACCCTACAACTGAAGTCCGCGATGCTGTAAGGCTCATGAACGAACGCAGGATCAAGAAACTTCCAGTTATAGAGGACGGAAACTTAATCGGTTTGGTGTCCCTCACAGACGTCATGCGTTCTCTTGCCTACTTCGAACACGTTATTTCCTCTCTCTGCGCCAGATGCAAACTCGGAAAGCAGCAAGAAGTGGACGCTGCTGAGGAGCAACCCACCGAACAGAACGCTTAGGCTAACTGGACAAATCATAAAAGGGTTTCTATAAGGTGCATCATTCTATCTGATGCCCGAAAATCCCATCGTCCGACCAAGTCAAAGGCACGTGTTTCTCTAGAAGAACCATGGTGTTCTTCAAGCAGAGCTATTAGAAAGACATTCCTCACAAGAGGATTTGGTGGGAGAATGAAATTAAGTTTGAAGTTGATATTAGGTAGTATTCTCGCGCTCATACTTGGGCTGGCTGTGTCTTCACCTATTCTTGTTAAGAATCTTGAGCTGGGCGCGAAAGTGAAAATAGATGTTGATGTCGTATATGCATATTTTGTCATTCAAGACTTCAACATGAATATCACTGGCTTATGGCGAAACCTTACTGATCCAATCGAACGAGAATATCATGTTATCTCATACCTCATTATCCTGAACGTAACCAATCACTCCGACGGATTGGCCACGATTGGAGAGTTTGAAGCATCAGCGGCTGAACAAATTCTTGTCACTAATGGCAGCAGCAGTATAGGCAGCGAAGACCTGGCAAGAACCTTTAACCGAAGCGCCACAAGAAACGGCCATCCGATCTATCAGGGATTCGGCGTTACGATGAGTAACACAATTGTAAATGATTATCGAGACCTCTCTGAATACTACCCCTTCTGGTCTCAGTATTGGTCTGCTAATTCATCAAGGCTGATCGCGCTGTCAGGCATAAGGAGTATCCCAACGATTGTATACGGTGCGTTAACAAACGGAATCATATACTTGTATGCAACAGCCACGGGACAACCATATGCAGGAGGTTCTAAGTCGTTCGGATTCAGTCTCAAGCTTGTGCAACTGCAGAAAAATGGCAGAGAATACTCGTTCAATTCCTTGTTTTCTGAAAACCAACTGTTACTTATGGATAGCAATGGGATAGACGTGTATGTGGAGACGAGGCGCTGAACTGTGCCTAATGACGAAGAGCTTGAAGGCACGACTTTTAAAGTGTATTTGTATGTGGTTAAAGAGGGCAAACCCGTAGGCCCACGAGATGTTATGAGAGGTGCAAACCTAAGCAGTCCAAGCGTGGCTTACAGACATCTTCAAAAACTTGAAACCTTCGGCCTGCTGCAGAAAAACGCCTATGGCGAATATGTCGTGAAAGAGAAGGCTAACATCAAAGGACATGTCTGGATAGGTCGAAACCTGATTCCAAGACTGTTATTTTATTCATTCTTCTTCATGGGCATTTTTACCGCTGAGATTGCCATTATCGCGGTTCGTTTTTTCTCCGGCGAGCCTTTCCAAATGGAGTTCATGTTCCTCACGTTCATAACATCAGCTGCTATGGTCTTGTTCCTCCTTGAAGGGATAACGCTACTTCTGAGAGCCAAGACCGACTAGCGCAATCTGAAAACGTGTATCCTGATATTGGACGATGCAAAGTTTCAGGCGTCATCCGTCTTGCTTGGTGTCATGTTAATATAGGCTTTGTTGCATTATCATTAGTTCATAAAGTTGGCACGGGTACAAGTCTGAAGTCGAAGAGTGTTTGAAAGATGAGAAAGGTTGCCATTGTGGGCGGCGGAGCAACCAAATGCGGCAAGCGTGACGCGAGCTGGCGAGACTTGGTGCAGGAAGCTGGCAAGGCGATGTTTGATAGTGTCAGCAACTTGTCGCCTAAAGATGTTGACAGCTTAATAGTCGGCGCAGCTCAGCCTGAACGATTTGTGTTTCAGGCTCATGTTGCTCCCATGGTCGCTGAATACTTGGGCATATCGCCTAGGAAAGTTTTGGCAAGAACTGAATTGATGTGTGCCTCTGGACAAGCAGCAATCAGGTATGCCTGGGCTTGCGTAGCCGGCGGTTTATCTGACGTTGCTGTTGCGTTTGGCGTTGAGAAAATGTTTATGCCTGACATGGCTGAGGCTCAGACCAACATGACCTGTGTGCTCGACCGCGAATGGGACGGAGTCAACGGATTGTCGGCTCCACCTTTTTTCGCGATGACCGCTCAACGTCACATGCACGAGTTCAGCACGACTAAAGAGCAGATGGCTCAGGTTTCAGTCAAGAATCATCACTATTCATCGATGAATCCGCTTGCGCAGTTCCAGAAGGAAGTTTCAGTTGAAGACGTGTTGAAGTCGCTGATGATTTCTCCTCCACTTCAACTCTTAGACTGCAGTGGCATAACGGATGGCGCCGCAGGCGTCGTCATGGTTCCAGCTGAAGAGGCCAGCAAATACACTGATGCACCGATGTACCTCATAGGCAGTGGACAAGCCAACGTCGGCAACGCCGTGAATAATTTAGCCAGTCTGACCGAGTGGGTTCCGCTTAAACTGGCGGCGGAAGAAGCCTTCAGAATGGCAAACATCACCTTAGGAGACATAGACATCGCTGAATTACACGACTGCTTCACAATCTCTGAAATAATGGAGTACGAAGCCTTCGGCTGGTGCGAAAAAGGCAAGGGCGGCAAATTCATTGAAGAAGGCCAACCCTACATAGGCGGAAAAGTGGCGGTCAACCCCAGAGGCGGCCTACTTGGATGCGGTCATCCACTTGGCGCCACAGCCATCTTACAGACTCTTGACATTCTGCAACAGTTCAGGGGAGAAGTGCCAAAGGGAAGACTGGTCGAGGGCGCGGAAGTGGCGATTGCCCACAATTTGAGCGGTCCAGCTAATGTGCACAGCATCATGGTTTATTCGAGGTGACAGTGCAAGATGGGCAATGTGCAATTTGATAGGGTGAAGCGTCCAGAAACCATAAAGCTTCCGTTTATGCTGGATTTCTATCCATTAGAAGACGGTAAAGTCACTGGCATCAGCAAATTCTTTAGCAACCTCAAGGAAGGACGCTTAACAACGACAAAATGCAAGAATTGTGGAAAGCTCTTGTGGCCTCCTCGAATAATGTGTTCAGACTGTCTTTCAAACGAGTTGGAATGGGTTGACTTGGGCAATGAGGGCGAGCTTTATGCGTTCACTGAGATGCGAGTCGGCGCGCCTTTGGGGTTTGTTGAAGACGTGCCCTTCTGCATAGGCATAGTCAAGGTTGGCGGCTTGCTCATTTCCGCTAGAATAGACAACGCTAAATACGATGAGCTCAAGATAGGCGACAGGCTTCGACTCAAAATCGTTGCTTTGGAAGATGGAAGAGTCTTCTACAGATTCATTAAAATCTGATAGGAAACTAGAAATAGCCTTTCTTGATTCAGGACGCAACGAGAGTCAGAAGTAAGACTTTAGTTCCTATGCCAGCTTCAACTAGCTTGGGTACAGTGGGGGATCATCGTCATGATAGAGGTTTTTGTGCGTTCCTCGTCAGTCTACATGGATGTGGAAACACTCAGAGAAATGAGTTTTCATACCTATTGTGCGCCTGGCACAGGTTCAGCGTTACTTCAGGATGCGGCGTCAAAGTTTAAGGGGCGTCTGCTACCGCCGGACGACTACACGGTTCTGCAGAGGATTGGGGAACTCGCTTACGAACTGCATGAAGATGTCAAAGTGTTTGATGTCTCACGTGCACTTGACAGAGTAAGAGCATTGAAGCATGGAATCATAAAGACACCTGCGGTGGTTGTTCAAGGCAAAAAACATGAAGGCTTGGACAACATCCTTCACCTGCTTCCATAAGAATTATGGTGGTTTCAGTCGCATAAGGAATGTGAGCGCAGCTATTTTTGACCACAACCGTCTCGTTTCCAGTTATTGTATTCTCTCAAAGCGAACAATATGCACCAGTTCGTCGTCGTTCCATTCTACGTGTTTCTTCTTCCAAGCGCGCTTGAATTCGACTAAGCTGGTGTACCCTTCTCTCTTAGCGTCTTCCTGGTCGAAATACCGTAATCGTTTTCTCTCAACGGACACGACTCGTAGGTCGGCGAAGTGCGGAACATAAACGCTTGCGTGCACTGTGTCGCCAGTCTTTATCCTCGAGCTCGGTAGACTGCGGCTGGCTAGTTGAGTTTTCGCTCCATTCATAATGGGTTCCATATCGTTGGGCTCAAAAGTCAGTTCGCATGGTTCTGCTTTAATTTCGGTTAAGATTTCTTCAATCTTTTTCTCCGGGGACTTTGCTGCTTCTTCGATGACTCTTCGAGCGAGTTTCTGCGACATTCCCTCGCTTGCTAGTTTTTCACTCAGTTCAACTTGTCTCTCTGGTTCAGGTATTCGGCGCATGATTGTTGTCGCAGTTGTGTAATCGATTTTTCCTTCTGGAGTGCCTCTACGCTCCACTCGGGCAGGGGCAACCATCTTTTGAATTTCCTTAGGGGCCTCAGTTAACGCAAGCCAAGTTTTCACTGTTGCTGAAGACAAGCTCAATCTCTGAGCTAAGGCTTGGACATTGCCGAATTTCTTGGGATATTTCTCAAGTAGCAGTTTGCAGCAGTTTCCCTTTTCAACCGCACTCAAGTCTTCCCTCTGAATGTTTTCAACAAGGTTCAACTCAATGACTTCTTCATCCGTGTACTGCCTCACCACAACAGGCACAGTCTTCAACCCAACCTGCTGCGAGGCTCGGTAACGGCGCTCGCCCACAACAACCTCATATCCATCGCCTAGTGGACGCACAATCAAAGGCTCAAGCAAACCAACCTGTTTGATGCTGTCAGCCAAATCATTCAAACGAATAATATTGATGTCCAGCCTAGGATTCAATCTATTAGGTCGAATTTTCTTCAACTCAATCTCCACCAATCGTCCATCCATGGTCCAAGCCACCTTTCTCTTTGAAGAAATCAGTAGGATACCGAACACATTACGTTTGCTATTAAGGGTTTTTCTCGTTATTGATTTTTAGAACGCAAGATATTTAGATGGGTGTGACTTCTTTTTTGAAAACATAAACATACCAGAGCGGTTCAGGTCAAAGCTTCATGAAGCAGTTTATCCATCGAGGGGTTCTAATACCCAAACCATACGAAGCAAAGGGCTTGCACATCAAAGCCAGAGGCAAGCAAGTAACCTTGACTCCGCTGCAGGAAGAAATGGCTGTCGCTTGGGTCAAGAAGCTAGGAACTGATTATGTTAAAGACCCCGTTTTCATTAAGAACTTCTTCCGAGACTTCTCAAAAACCCTAGATATGAAAAATGGTCCGCTCACACCAGAAGACATCGATTTCCAAGAAATAGTAGCCGTCGTTGACAAAGACAAGTTGATCAAAGCAGGTCTGTCAAAAGAAGAAAAGAAGAGACAAGCCCAGGAACGTAAGAGGATCAGAGAAGAAAACAAAGAAAATTATGGCTACGCAATCGTAGATGGAGTTCGAACCGAACTTGGCAACTACATGGTTGAACCGCCTTCAATCTTTATGGGGCGAGGAGAACACCCGTTACGTGGAAGATGGAAACCCGCGGTGCGTGAAGAAGACATCACATTAAACATTTCTGACAATGTTCCAAAGCCTCCTGGCAAATGGAAGTTCGACTGGCAACCTGACTCCATGTGGATAGCAAAATGGGACGACCCTTTAAGGGGCAAAGAAAAATACATATGGCTATCAGACTCATCCCACATCAAGCAGCAGAAAGACATAGAGAAATTCAACAAAGCCAGAGAACTAGCCACTCAAATCGACAAACTCCGAACCCACATAATGAACAGCCTTCGATCCGAAGACCTCAAAACACGCAAGGTGGCAACAGTGTCCTACCTGATTGACGCCTTAAAACTCCGTGTGGGAGACGAAAAAGACCCCGACGAAGCCGACACGGTTGGCGCAACCACACTTAGACCCGACCACATCGTGGTGAATTCGAAAACCAGAGTAACTTTCGATTTCCTAGGCAAAGACTCAGTCAGATGGCAAAGAGAAGTAGAATTGCCCGAAGAGGTTGTAAGAAACCTTGAAGAATTTAAGAGCGAAGCCGAGAAGAACCGGCAAGAATCAACAATTTTTGAAGGTGTGCGGTCAGAGCATGTCAATGGTTTCCTTGGTGAAGTCATGTCAGGTTTGACAGCCAAGGTTTTCAGAACCTACTACGCCTCTGATGTGGTTAAGAACTCTCTTGAGAAAGCCAGTGTCTCTTCCTCCGAGTCCGTAATCACAAAGAAGCATGTGGCAACGATCGCAAATCTTGAAGCAGCAATTATTTTGAATCACAAGCGCAAGCCACCGAAGAACTGGGAAGAATCATTAGCCAAGAAAATCGATAGATTGGACACACTCATGAACACACCTAAGAAAACCGAGAAGTTGGAGCAACGAGTGCAGGCGCTTCAACTCAAAATCAAAGAAGTCAAAGACACACGCGACTATAATCTACGCACTTCGTTGAAGAGCTACATTGACCCGCGCATATACTATTCTTGGGGAAAAACCATCGACTTCGACTGGAAACTCTACTATCCCACAACGTTTCAGAAAAAGTTCTCCTGGGTAGAAAAATAAAGAAAAGAGGCGAAGTTTTCTAGGAACTCTGAGTCTACTTTATTTTTATGCTTACGTGTGGTCCTCGCTTCTCTTTCACGGGAACCTTTACGGTTAGGAGTCCTTGTTTAAAGGCGGCTTCAGCCTTTTTTGGATTAACCCTCAGGGGAAAGTGCAGATGACCTACAAGCATTGCGCCTTTTCTTTCAGCTCGCACTGAAACAAAGTCTTCGTGCATGCCAAGGTCAATGTTTTTCTTATCCACCCCGGGCAACTCGATTTCAAGCAGGTAGTTTTCACCCTTGTCGTCGAGGCAAGCAAACATCTCGGCTGGAATTGTAATTCTTTCGAGTTTTTCTTCTTTTTTGCTCATAATTACCACTCTAATATCACATTTCGCTGAATCATTTTAAAACATTTGTGGAATTCAAAGTCAACTAATTACAAGAGAAAATAGAGAAAAAGAAAAGGGAAATTGAGGGAGAGTTAGGCTGAAAGTTTTTCTCCGCAGTTGCCGCAGAACTTTGTTCCAGATGAGTTCTTGGTGTTGCATTTTGGACAGTTGACTTCCTTTGCTGGAGTGATAGTTGCTCCGCAGCTTCCACAGAACTTCATGTTCGCTGGAACCTCGGCCTTACAGTTTGGACATGTTATCTTCGCCGGTGGAGCAAGGCTACCTCCGCAGCTTCCGCAGAATTTGACAGTGGTTGGGTTTTTGTTGCCGCAGCTCGGACAAATTACGAGTTGTTGCGCGGGCTGAGCTTGCTGCATTTGCTGCGCCATCATGTAGGGCATAGTTAAGCCTATGCCTGCGCCTATGCCTGCGGCTGCTGCTCCACCGCCTGGAGCTGCTTTGAGTTCAGCGGCTGTCTCCTTCATGTACTGCATCTGCATTGCTTGAGCGCCCATTCCTGAAGCGAATCTTCGGGCTTCCTCTGGAATCTTGACACCTTCGAACACGCAGTCTATGATCTTTAAGCCTACTCTAGCTCCTTCGTCACTGATTTTCAAGGCTACTTTGTCGGTTGTGACATCTACATTCTTTACCAGCGTGAAGATGTCGTAGTCTCCGAACTCGTTTATGATACGTTCATTGATGAATCCTCGAATGTAGTTTTCAATATCCTTTGAGGTGCTTGCTCCACGGTTGCCAAAGAACTCCATAACAAACAGTTTGGCGTCCTCTACCTTGTAGAGCAGGTAGCCGAAGAATCCGATTTCTGCTTGATACTTTATGTCGCCGCTTGGCGCTGAATAAGCGTTTCCGCCGAAATTTCCTCTGAACTGGCTGTTGCTGACGAATACGACCTCGCATTCAAAGATATCGCCGATTAAGCCGATCTTCTTCAAGGCTGCCGTTAATAGCGGAATGTTGGCGCTTGTTATCGTGTGTCTTCCGGGTCCAAAAACGTCGTAGGCTTTGCCGTCTCTGAAGAAGATTCCCCACTGATTCTCCTTAACGACTACTTGGCTTCCGAACTTGATGTTGAGTTTTGGGAATCTGTAGGCGATGTCGTCTGCCCCGGCATAGTCCCATGAAACTTTTTCAATTATGGGCATCTTATCTACGCCTCCAAAGGTCTAAACTCTCTTTCTCGATTATTCCACTTGGATTCGAAATCTAGCAACTGCAACTTGATGTTCTTGACCTTGGCTGCTGCGTCAGACCATCGATCGGCTTCACTGTCGCTGTAGAGATCGTCAACGGTTTTAACTATGCCTTGAATGTTATTGCCTAATGCCTTGTCATAATCGAAAACCTTAGCCAACTCGTTTTCTCGGATGTGTCCCTTGCGATCCATCAAGCCAGCATAGCCATAGTCTGCACGGTTGATTTTTTCTGCAACCCTGTCAATGATTTGTATGACTTTTTTGAACTCGTCTCCAGTCTGCTTCTGTCCAGCGTTCAAGGCTGAGAGGTAAATTTCCTCCCACCTGTGACGTAGGCTCTTGAAGTCGGCGTAGTAGAAGTCTCTTAGCTTCTTGTCGAGTTCACGCAGATCCTCTTTTGTGGCGTAACCTAAACCGAACACATTTTGAATCTTTGCGATGATTCCTTGCTTGTTCTCGACGGTTTCGATTGTGTTACTTCCTGACATTTTCTTTTTCCTCCTTATTTCTATCAGAATTTCAACAGCGGTCTGCCACCGCCCAAGACTTTGCCTTCAGAGCCGTCGACGAGAATGATGTAGTTATCCCCTTTCAATGTGTAGTGGACAAACCACATTGGAGCGTGCACAAGTTCGCCGTCTCCAACATTCACGTTGGTGCTGCACGACTGCAAGGTGTCGACTCTGCCGCTTGCCAGCAGTTTTTCCCTAGCCTCGACTTCAGCTCTGACTTTTGGCTTAGCTTCCTCCTCGTTGAACTCAGTGTTTAGAAACTCGGCGTCAGATGAAATCTTTCCCACATCGAACGGTACTTTTCGGGCGGCTGGCACGTCATAATAGTTGATTTCTGTTATCATTGTCTTCCTTGCCAAGATGGGCCATACATAGTGCGAAGAAAACGACAGCGACACTGTTGTGGGCTTTTGGTCTTTCTGTTGTTGTTGCTGCATCTCCATGTATGCGCTGGCACCTGCCTTGACGAGTTTTCCAAACTTGGAGAGTTTGCTGGCTCTCTTGTCTGACAAAGCAGCCTCTACCTGATGCATCTCACCTGCAAGTCCTGCCCCTGTTATCCCGCCGAAGTTAGTCTGCGTGTTAACGGGGAAGGTCCAGAAGGGAATGAAGCGCAGTTTAACGTTTGTTATCTGGGCATCTCGTGAAACACCTGAGCGCAGAATGCCTTTATCCATGTATTTTTGAGCCGCTTCAACCGCCTGCTGAGTGAAAAGATGGTTTTCGAGCATGCTGTGGGTCTTGATTTCCTCTTGAGTGCCTAATGAAATCGTGAAGCCACAGTACCGACACGTGATGATTAGGTCTTCTTGGCTTGGGCTGAATGGAGCCCCGCATCTTGTGCAACTTGTCGGTATCTCTTTGGGAACCGGAGCTGCAGGCTGGGGAGCAGCAATTGGTGTTGTTTCATCAATTGTTGCAGCGGGTGCAGCAGCGAGTGTAGGTAACGAAGCTGGAGGGGTCGGTGCCTGCGCTGCTGTTGATGCTGAAAGTATTGATACTTGGATGCTTCTTTTTGCTTCGACGTCGGGTCTTCCTCCGACTGCTACGATGCCTTTTATTATCCACGTTCTTTCGAGCCATTGTCCGTCTCGGCGGAGTCCGGTGAAGGTTGGTCCAAGACCAGCTGGAATAGTTATGTTAAAGGAGAATTGTTGATTGTAGCCGTTTGGAACTCTCAATTTCTGGCTTACTTTGGTTTGTCCGCGGTACATTAGGTATTCTCGTATGGTTCCGCTCTGCGTCTGCGGTGTCGAGGAGCTGTAGAGGCGTGTTTCCTGTGTTTCTGATGCGCCTCTTAGGGGTTCACCGCCTACTCGCATTTTTTCGATGCCTACTAGTTCTGTTCGGATTTCGTCTGCTTCAAAGTCTTCCTGAGACGTGACGAGTAGCTCGCCTGTGATTGTTTCTCCGAGGTTGAAGTTGTCTTTGCTGATGTTTAGTGTAATCGATGCGTTTGGCGCTTTAAACGATTTGAACAGTGGCAAAATCTGATTCCTCTTTTTGGCAGTATTGTTTATGGAGAGAGCAAAAATATCTTGTTGCGTAAGGATTCATATTTCTGCTCAGAATTTTAAGTTAGTACGATGTTTTGTCGTTTTTGGTTCAGCGAAGTTTATAAGAGAAATATGACCTATGTCATACATGGGGAGTAGACGCGCAAAACACAGAGTGAAGGAAAGATGGCCAAGTCGATAGAGTTCGTGTTCCAGTTCCCGCCGATACAAGGAGTGTTCGACACGGGCTACGGAATAGTCTACATATTCGGCACTCTACACGAAATCGAGATTGAAGACATAATCGCTCACGAAACGCTGCATTACGTGTTACAGAAGGTGGCTGGGAAAAGAACAAGCCTCAAACTGGATCGAATATACAATAGAGTCGAATCCGACTAGAAATAAGGGAATACTGCTTATTCTTTGCGTCTAATGTATATGGTTCTGTATTTCTCGCAGTCGCCTTCAAAACAGTTCTTGCATATCTGGTTCAATTCTTCAAACGATGTTGGTTCCAGATGCACCTCGTAGCCGATTTCCTCATAGAGCTCAACCGCCTCACTGAGGCGAGGCTCATCCGTCACAAACTGTCTGGTCCAGCCTTGCCGCTTCAACTCATCTTCTCTCTGCTTCCCGCCACCACAACGCAAACTCAAAGCGGTTTCCCCAACAATTCTATGATGAGAAATCACGCGCAGAAGTTTAAACATTCGCTATCCTTGTGCGTCTACTCGCACTTGCAGTTCAGCGAACATCTCTTTTTTCGCTTTACATATGGGGCATATGTATGGAGGTTCTTCGCGGAAACACACATAGCCGCACTGTTTGCAGTACCACAGTTTCAACTTGATTTGAGGCGATTCTCTACTTGCCACGGCTCTAGTCTGTGGTATTGTTGCTGAAGGCCCCGCGCCTACCCCGCCCACGCCATAAGCTCTCTCCAGTTTCTCCTTTGGTCTCCGCTCTGGAATCGGCTGCATTGTGGTTTTGCCTTCAAACACATCTTTGCTAACATAAAGAGCGCAGTAGCAGCAACCGTACTCTCTGACGTCTGGGTCTCGGTAATCGCAGGGGCATATTATGTCTCTGTCCAACTCTAACTTTCCCGTAGCAAGTCTACAAGGGCAAGAAGGATACCCGTATCGTTCCTCGTTCTGTTTCAGCCCTTCAAAAAGGTCGTTGAGAAAAGCAGAGTCAGGGTTCAAGTAGCATCCGTTGGTTCGTGCATCGGCTTCGGCCCTAAGCCTTACTTTTTCCAATGTTATCAAAGGCTCAACGCCTCGGTTATCTTATCCTTTCTGAAACCATTGATCATTTTCTTGTCATCTACAATTATTATTGGATAGTTGGGTTCTCCTCCACGGCTTTCAATGTCTTTTCTGATTACAGCTCGGTCTTTGTCACTGCATAAGTCAACGTCCACGTATTCATATTCAACTTTATTGTCGGCCAAGAACTTCTTCGTCATTTTGCACCAAGCACAGGTGCTTATTGCGTACATTAGAACCTTATGCTTGTTGTTCCTACCTGAAACCTTCACAGATTTCATCTTTCCACCTCCAATTTAAGCCTCTCTTAAACTGTCAAACGCTCTTTGAACAACCTCGGGCATAGCAGGATGAATATGCATAGCTCTTACAATAGGTTCAAAAGTCTTGTCTCCAAAAGCCATTGCATTGACAACTTCTTGTATCAGTATCGATGCATGCGGGCCCACTATGTGTCCTCCCAGAATTTTTCCAGTCTCATGTTCCACGATGACCTTCACAAATCCTTTTGGGTAACCCATAGCTGCTCCTTGCGCCGTGTCCCTGTAAAAGGCTTTGCCCACCAAAATCCTGTAACCCATCTTTTTCGCTTCCTCTTCCTTCAAGCCTACTGAAGCAACTTGGGGATGAGTGAAAACAGCATGCGGAACCGCTGAGTAATCCATTTCCATCTTGTGATCGTGGACAGCGTTGTGCCAAGCAATTTCAGCTTCGTAATTGGCAACATGCTTAAACATGTGTTTTCCAAGAGCGTCTCCAAAAGCCCAAATGTTCTTCTTTCCAGTTTCAAGATACTCATTCACCTTAATGTATCCCCTCTCGTCCAATTCCACACCGGTCTTCTGTGGTTTCAAAACATCAGAATTAGGCACTCGCCCAGCCGCAACCAGTAGGGCTTCACCAGAAAATTCCTTGAAGCTGCCATCAACACGACTTTTTGCCCTCAAGGTCTTGACTCCTTTCTTCCCCGTTACCTCAACTGCCTCATAATTCGTGAATATCGCCATTCTTTTCGCCATTTCCTCTTTCAGCAGTTCGGATACTTCTGGCTCCTCCGCGGGCAGAAACTTCGGGTTTCTCTGAACTATCGTAACCTCGGTGCCCATGGCCGAGAAAAAGTGACCATACTCCGCGGCTATGTACCCCCCTCCAATTATAACCATGCTTTTGGGCTGCGCCTCAAGCTCCAACACCGTATCGCTTGTCAAGTAATTGACATTCTTAATCCCTGCAATTGGAGGGATTCCTGGCTTGGCGCCTGAAACAATGAAAATCTTCTCCGCCCTGATCTCGTGACCTCCAACTTCCATCGTATAATCTGAAACAAACCAGCCCACATCCTTAAACCAAGTTATTTCTGGAGTGGCTTCAACTCCTCTAGCCTGGTTCCCCGAGTCCTCTCTGACCAATTCGCGCATTCTTTTCATTATTTGCCTAAAATCAACCCAGCTAATCGCAGCAGTTATGCCTAATTCCTGTGCTTCCCGTATTGCGGCGATTACGTCTGCTGGGTAAATCAGCATCTTTGACGGTATGCAACCGCGGTTTAAGCATGTTCCACCCATTGGCCCAGATTCAACCAACGCCGTCTTCAAGCCGCTGGCAACCGCGTTAGAAGCAACTATCATGCCTGAACCTGCACCAATGACGAGAACGTCAAAATTCTCCAAGACGCGTTAACCACTTCATTACCTGCAATTTGCAGAGAATATACAGGATATTAAGACTTCGGGCGTTCGCTTCAGCTTTAGTAGAGGTCTTCTTCTAATCCAACGTTTTGGTCGGGCATCTTTCCATATTTTTTCATGAATTGTTGAAGTAGTTCGCTTTCGCGCATTGTGAACATTTTTGCCTCTTCGTACAGGAAGTACTTGGCATTCTTGCTGGTGGGCAACTGCTCCATCAATTCTTTCCGAAGATTCATTGCGCCCTTTATGTAGATGACCTTCTTCTTTTCGTCAAGTAGCTGAAACACGCCCTCACATTCAGGAACCTTCGCCACGGCTTGAGCCTCAAACAGTATCCATTTCTCAGGCGGCAAGGTCGGCTGTCTAATCTGTAATCGGAGGTCACATCGTAAACAACGCTTGGCCTCTCTTGTCGCTACTTTTTCGTCGAAGCCCAACTCGACCTCATCGAAGTTGCCTCTACGCTTTTCAATCGGAAGAGTCCGCATTTCAGCGCGGCGTCTAGTAGTGAAACCTTCTTCTCGCCCCAGCCATGGACTTGGTTTTTCCAACGGTATCAACGCTTTCTCGACGTTTCCGTCGCCACCCAAATGCTTGTCGATAGCTACCGCAGCCTTTCTACCCAAAGCCACAGCGTCCACGATTGAGGCTGGTCCTTTCACAATGTCCCCGCAAGCAAACACGCCCGGCAGGCCTGTTTCGAGGGTGGAACCATTAACCACCAAGGTACCGAGCTTCGTGAACTTCAGCGAATCGATGTCTCTCAGCCCTTTCAATTCAGGTGCTTGACCAATGGCAAAAACTATCATGTCAGCTTCCATTGTTTTGAGTGTGGACTCATCGAATGACGGATTAAACTTGCCTTCTTGATCGAAAACCGAGACACATCGGGTTAGTTCAATGCCAGTGACTCTGTGGTCGTTTCCGACTAGAATCCGCTTGACTCCACATGAATTGTGAATTTGAACACCCTCTTCAACCGCCTGCTGAACCTCCCAAGGAAACGCAGGCATTTCCTCCCACTTTTCTAGACACACGGCCTGAACTTGATTAGCACCCAGTCGCAGCGCGGTTAAGGCTACATCCATGGCAACGTTGCCGCCGCCCACAACCAAAACACGTTCTTTCACCTTAACCTCTTTTCCAAGCCGCACATCACGCAGAAAGTCCAAGCCTCCAAGCACATCTGGACTGTCAGAGCCTTCCACATTCAAGATGCGGCTTTTAGGCAAACCGATGGCAATGAGCACAGCGTCGTAGCCTTGTGATCTGAGTTCATTCAGAGACAAACCATCTTGATAAGCAATGTTAATCTTCATTTCAATGTTGGGGCTCGACACCCTTTTGAGGTCCTTTTCGAGAACGCTCTCAGGCAAACGATACTCTTGAACCCCATAACGCATCATGCCCCCCAGCTTAGGCATTGCCTCAAAAACAGTCACTGAATGCCCTCGCCTAGACAAGTAGTACGCTGCCGTTAGCCCAGCAGGACCAGAACCAACCACCGCTACATGCTTTCCAGTAGGTGAAACAGTTGTTGCGCCTGCTACTGGCAGTTCCGTGACATTGTCAACTGCAAACCTCTTGAGCGCACAAATAGCAATAGACTCGTTGACTTCTCGACTTCTGCACACTTTTTCGCATGGTCGAGCACATGCGTGTCCAAGCACCGTTAGAAGAGGCGCTTTCTCCATTACTACCGCAACGGCTTCTGCATAACAGCCCTGAGCGATCAAATTGACGTATCGGGGCACATCTACGCCCGCTGGGCAAGCAAACTTGCACGGAACCAAACTCTGTTCGCGTTCGCCAGCCTTAACATCCTTATCCATCAAGGCTCCCGTTGGACAAACCTCAACGCAGGCACCGCAGAAACGGCAGTCAGATTCTTTCAGCGTAGGCGCCACTGAACCAACAAAAGCCTCACTGTTTCGATAGACAAAACTCAATGCCTTGACACCACGGAGTTCTCGGCACGCCCTTACGCAGCGTGTACAATTAATGCACAGGTTGTAATCACGCTCAAAAAGCGGCTCATCCTTGATTACAGGCAGGTTTGCAGGCACGTAACGGGGAGTATCCTCCCGAATCCCAATATATTCCGCAACTTTCTCTAACTCACAGTTACCAAACTTGGAGCAGCATCGCTCGGCTACGGGCACGTTCGTTGAACACGGTTCCCGCGTGCAACCTTCTTTCTGAGCGCAGATAAGACACGCGTGCGGATGCTTGACCAAAATTAGCTTTAGCTTCTCCCGTCTGCCTTCACGAACACGATAAGTGTCCGTGTGAATCTTCATCCCTTCTGCAACGCAAGTGTCGCAGGCTGGAACCAAGTCGGCTTGCCCCTCAACTTCTACCAAGCAGAGGTTGCAGCCCTCAAATTCCTTCTCAGCTGTGTTACCTATGATTTCCTCGGTACCACGATAAATCACGCTGGTTGGTTTGGTCTTGCGCGAGGGCGGCAAGTCTGGATGGTAACACAGAGAAGGTATGTAAATCTCAGCGTTTCTTGTTGCTTCCAAAATGGATGAGTCTTTGGTTGCTTCAACTTTCACATTGTTGACAAAGAAAGTGATTTTTTCCATGCCACGTAACCTACGTAAAGAGGCGCTATCACCAAGAATGGGTTATGGCTTTAGTTTCGCAGGCTAACACGCATGGTAGTCGTCGTTCTCCAGCAACTGGTTTGCAGGGGGCACAGCTGTACTTGATTTTCTTGCGGTGTTCCTCTTTCACCGTCGCCATAGTTCCGCCTTCAATGTCGAACTCGTTCAGAATCAATTCTAAAACGCCGTAGGGACACGCCGTGACGCATTTGCCGCAGCCGTTACACTTGTCCGTGTCAATTGTGATGAAGTAGTCGCCTGAACCATCCTTGTAACCGTAATGCGCCTGCAATTAACGCTGCCCCGTCTCCTTTTCATACAATGCCTTGGCAAACAAGCCTGCGCCCAAGGCCCCAGCCAAAATCGGGTCCATCTTGGGGTCGAGAGGTTTGATTTTCAAGATTCTCTCCAATCGTTGGACTACGCCCATGTTCTTGGCAACGCCGCCCGTGATTACAAAGTCTTTCTCAATGCCTACACGTGTCAACAAGTCAACGATTCTGTCAGCCATAGCCGCATGATAAGCAGCCGCAACCTTCTCCTTAGACCAGCCTTGACGCAGAAGAGCCAACGATTCGGCCTTGGCAAATATAACACATGTGTTGCTCACTGGAGGAGGTTCTTGGTCCACATTAAGCGAAACCTTGCCCACCTCTTGAATCGGCACGCTGATTAAATCTGCGAAAACCTCCAAGCCTCGTCCTGTTCCAGCTGCACATTTATCATTCATTAGGAAAGACAGAACCTTTCCTTTCTCGTCGCAGCGAATCGCCTTACAGTCTTGTCCGCCTATGTCGAGCACGGTTCGCACGGTTGGACCGTAAATGTAGTTGGCGCCCCTAGCGTGACATGCGATTTCGGTTATGCTTCTCTTAGCGAAGGGAACGTTGACCCGTCCGTAACCTGTGCCCACAACGTAGTGCAGTTTGCCTATCTCAAGGCCCGTGCCCTCCAACGCCCAATTAGTCACACTTATGGCAGTGTCTTCACTGACGCCCCCAGTTCGATGCACAGCGTAAGCGTAGAGTTCACCGTCAGCCAACACAGCTGCCTTGCTGCCGACTGAGCCTATGTCGACACCTGCTGTTATCACGTTTGCATTGTGCCAATCCCTGTCTGGAACAGTCATTCTGTACTCTGGCCATCTCCAGTATTCAGTTTTCATTTCAGTCTGAGCCATTTTTCATTTCACCTCGATGGATTAGCCGCTATCACCGCGGCGCCTAACGCGCTAACGTATTCGGGAAACTCGGGCACGATAATGCTGGCGTGAAGTTCCCTTTCTAAGGGCGGGACGAAGCCTGGGTTCAAGGCGCAGCCGCCAATGAGGACAACGTCTTTTTCAACGCCTATTCTCAGAATCATAGAGCTTATTCTACCAGCGATTGCGTCGTGTATAGCCTTTGATATGTCTTCCTTCGAGATCTTTGAATGAATGAGTGAAACAACCTCAGACTCGGCGAACACGCAGCACTGAGCGTTCATAGGAATAGCATTCATTGACTTGAGCGACATTGGTCCCAAGTCTTCAACCTTGACCTCTAAGGCTCGAGCCATTGCTTCAATGAAGGTTCCAGCTCCAGCGGCGCAGCGCTCATTTATCACGAAGTCTCTTACTTTGCCGCCTTCTATTTTGATGCCTCTGCCTTCTTCAGCGCCTACATCTATCACGGTTTTGACGGTTGGAACAAGCTGATGGGCTCCTGCGGCGCTGGCCACAACCACTGAAACCACTTCATCAGCAGTTATTGGAGGTTTTTGAAGAATGGCATTTCCACCCATGCCAGTGGCGACTACTCTCTGAATGTCACTTCTGGATAGCCCAGCGTCCTTCAGTGCTGTTTCAAAAACGTCGCTGGCAGATTTCATCAAGTCTAATCCAACAAGCGCCTTTTCTCTCGCCGTCACTTGTCCGTCTCTTAAGATCACGACTTTGGCAAACTTGGCACCTACGTCAACTCCTGCAGTTATCATCTTATCAATCACTCCTTCAGTTTTTTCATTCCCATGCTCTCAAAGAACGATGTTAAACGTGACATTGTGCCCGTCAAGTCGAAGTCGCGTTCGTCGCCCATGTTGCCTTCAAACGGGAACACTGGAATGCCAGTGTTAAGTAAGCCCAAGCGGTTTTCCGCGATATGAACACTTAGCCCCTCGCAGCCTCGGTTGTAGTGGAGGAGCACAGCGTTGACCTTCCATTGCTTGACTATGCTGTCCATCATTTTGGTCTTCAATTCGGGCTGGTAGAAGTGTGCCCACTCCGGCTTGTGCAATGTCCATCGCACAATGGCTTGCAGGGCTTCTTCTCTTGTCTGCGGCTTCTTTGGCGGCATCGGTCTCGGTGTCCAAGTGCCGTCGGGCTGATATCCCCACATGCCTATCAAGCCGAATGTGTAGAGAGAACCTACAGACACAACGCCGTATTTTTCCATTTCTCTAAAGATTTTTAAGAAACCCCACGGTGGTTGCGTGTCGGTTATCACCCGAAATCTCTCATTTGGAACAGCGGCTATACCCCGTTTGACACGGTCTTTAACCTCATCCCTGAGTGTCTCGTAGAAATCGGCACATTCAGGTAGGTGCTTCATCAACGTGCCGATAACATACAATGAATACATGGATTTCTCGTCGAGAGGCGCTGGAACAGCCTGATTGAGGGCGCAAACTTCAGCCCACAAGGATGTTGCCTTTACTTCGTTCCAAACGGCGTCGCAGAGTAGACTATCGTTGTATTTTCGGCCAGTTGTTTTCTCAAGCCAGTCAATGCCGTCGCTGAGTTGCCCAATAATGTAATCAACCTTGTAGTCTTCTTCCGGCGTCAATTCTGATGGATAACCAACTGACACGTCCACGCAGTACATCGGCACTTCTTTGCCACGTTTCTTCTCCAGCCACTTGACGAGCTCATACCATTTGGCGTGGCTACAGCAGATGTGGTCTTGCCAAATGAAGTCAGGCGTGGGATAACCGTCAACAACTGTGCCGTCGGTGAGAATGTATTTGTCAAGTAGGATTGAGCCCCAATAATTGCGCATGTAGGAGCATAGTGTGCGTGGGAAGCCAGCCGCCTCAGTGGCGTCGTGACATTTAGCTGCAAAGTCTTTGAAGAAGGCTATTGTGGCGCCGTATGGCTCACCCGTTATGGAGTAGACATCCTCCCCTAAACCTGCAGGTATACTACTGAAAGACCAGGCGCCGCCGGCCCATCGTAAGCCACCCTTCTCATGCGCGTGCAAGTAATCATTGTAGTATTTTGCGCGTAGGCTCTTCGCTTGCTCCCAGCATTTCAACGGCTCCGTGGGATATTCTTTCACTTCAACTGTGGACGCCATTTCAGAACAACTCCTCCAGGCCTGTTAGGGTTTCGAGAAACGCTTCCACTCGGGTTCGGAACTGTCCCCACGGCACGGTCACGTCGAACTCCAGTGGGTATGTTTGCACGCCGACTTTGGCTAAGGCGTCTTTCAGAGGTGGAATCTCAACGCCGTGCGGATCGCAGAACTTGTTCTGAATGATTAACGCGCCGTTCACATTGTATTCCTTGGCTAAATTGACCGCGTGTTGTATCCTGGTGAGTTCGGGCCAGTCCTTGCTTGGACAAGGCACACGATTAACGTAACGTTCCGCGATTGCTTTGAGTCTGTCTTCTTGCGGTTTGACGTTGTCCCAGTAGTAACGTGTTCCAGTGCAGTGTTCATCAACGACGAATGTTGCGCCTAGGTTTTCAACGTTTTTCATGAACAATCGGTCATCGTCTTCGCTGCCGATTATCATTAAGCGAATGTTTGCCTGCCTACTGAGCTGTCGATTGGGCAGTTCTTGCACCAGTTGTTCCAAGAGCTTGTTGTGTTCAGCTTTATCGACTATTTGGCTGCTGAGCGTCATCTCCATGGCTTCCAAGCCCGTTAGCTTCGGCGGATCAGACTTTCTGTATTCTGTGATTTTTTTCATAAGCTCCCTGTTTCGGTTAAGTAGGGCTATGCCTTTGTCCAAGTTTTGATTTGTGATGGTTTTGCCTGTCCATTTTTCGAGGCTTTGTTTGAATTTGGCGAGTTCCTGCGTAAAATACGGTATAGCACGGCGTGTTTGGATTCCATGTGGCACGTAAATGTAGTAGGCGTAGTCGATGGCTATGTGCAAGCGCCAAGCGTTGAAAGCCTGCCGTAGGTGAATACAAGACTGCCCCTCGATGATGCCGTCTAAATAGTTGAACTTACCCTTCAGTCCCTGAGCCAAACAGTCGCGACAGAAATGACAGTACATAGCGAATATGTAAGGTTCCGTCACCGTTGGAGGTTCATGACTACCCAAAACCCGAACTGGCAAAATGTCCGCGGCGTATAAGATTTCTTCAGGCACATAGGTGCAGAAGTAACCTGTAGCCCTGTTTCCAGTCCTTTCCTTCCAAGCCTTAGCGTACTCATGTCGATTATCAATCCACTCTCGAAACTGCGCAAATATCTCATCAATCAAGTGAAACTGGCCTTCTTTCGAATATTTCATATATAATTTTGGCTCTTCAAATATAAAAATATTGGCATTTATATTTTCCAGTCATATGGAATGCGCAAACTTCAAATCCTTATTGTTAGGAGGGATGAGAGAAGCAAGGGTGAACGGGAAAAATGTTAGATGAAGCTGTTTTTCAGCAAATTGAGAAGAAAAGTAAGGAATTCTTTAGGCTTTCTCATCACGACTGGTCTCATGTGGAAAGAGTCTACAATATGGCTGTACGAATTGCGAAAGAAGAAGGCGCTGATTTGGATGTGGTTAAGGCTGCGGTTTTGTTGCACGATATTGCCAGAGCCCTAGAAGACGAGGGCAAGATAGAAGACCACGCAAAAGAAAGCGCAAGGATGGCGAAAAAGATACTTAAAGAGGTCAATTTTCCCAAAGAGAAAACCACTAAAGCTGTTCACTGCATTGAAGCACACAGGTTCAGGAAGGGCTTGAAGACAGAAAGTTTGGAGGCGAAAATCCTTCAGGACGCGGACAGGCTGGACATTATCGGCGCGATTGGTTTAGCCAGAGTGTTTACGCGCGGCGGCTGGAGCAACCAGCCCATATACGACCTAAGAATTCCGCCTAAGAAAAAGTATGATGGCAAATCCCTCACAGCGGTCAATCACATTTATGAAAAGATATTGAAAGTGAAAGATACCATCAACACAAAAACAGCCAAACGAATGGCAAAAGAAAGACACACGTTCGTCGAGCAATTTCTGGAGCGACTTCTCAAAGAATGGAACGGCCAAATGTAGTTCTATGAAAAGCCCACAAGCCTTTTCACCGCGACAAGTAAAGTTGCTATGACCAGGGCGGAATCTAGATAATCGCCGTTCAAGACGCCCTTGAGGATTTTATCGAAATCAACTAGTTCAATGTTCATGATTTCCGCGGGGTCGAAATTTCCCTTTGACTTTAGGCTTTTTGTGAAGAATACTTCAACTGTGGCAGGTCCCATGGTTCCTGGAGCCCAAGTGAATCGGCCTATCCATTTCAGCTTCTCAGCTGTGTAGCCTGTCTCTTCCTCCAGTTCTCTTAATGCTGACTGTTCCGGTGTTTCAGCGTCTTTCATTCCACCTGCTGGTATGTCATAAATCACCCTGCCAAAGGGATGCCTGTACTGCTTTGTCAGGATCATCCTGTCATCCTCTGTGAAAGCGGCTATTGCCACTGCGTGGCCTAAAGTTTTAAAGTAAATCCATTCGTGCCTTGAGCCGTCAGCAAACTCCAGAAGATCCTCCAAGACGACCCTGCCATGCTTATCATAAACAGTTCGAGATTCAAGGACCTTAACACTATCGAACTTGCCCTTCAAAACCACTCACTCTCATAATTCGAGTTTCAAACTGTAATTACACTATAAGATAGAGTTGTAGCACGCATTAAAGTTGGTTTCCTTTCGCGAACATGCGCAGTCTCTTGATTGCGGTGATTCTTTCTTTTTCGCCAACTCTTGCCTGTTCGATGGCGTTCTCCAGGATTTTGATTATCTCATCATATGATGGCTTGTTGACTGGATATGGGACTCCGTCTTTGCCGCCTACGCAGAAGCTGTATTTAACTGGGTCCTTCCAGCTTGGTGCTGCCCCATAGACCAGTTCAGCTATGAGTGCCAAGCCTCGCACCGTTGCGGGTCCAACGCCTCTTATACCTAACAATTGTTCGTAGTTTTCCGGTTGAAAATCGTACAGTTTTTTCGCAGTCTTCCAGTTGAGAGTGCGAGGCATTGAAAGCACTTCCATAGCATATTCCTTCCACTTTGCTTCGGGAATCCACTTCTGCAGCGAGGTTTGATGGGTTGGTCGAGCAGATTCAAGCAGTCGCATAAGCTTCTTAGGCGGTTCATTAACAATGTCAGTTGAAATCTTCCTGCAGTCTTCGCTTTCCTTAGCCGTCATGTCCAATGCAACGTTTCTCTCTACGTCGCCTACAATCGCGTCGTGCGGCTCAACAACGAAGTTTTGAACGTGTTCTGAAAACCAATGATATCGCCGTGCTGTCCTATCCTGAGCGTTCATGCCCTGCTGCACAACTGCCCACTCGCCGTCTTCAGCCAAGAAAAACGCGTGATGATACAACTGATAGCCCGCTTGAACGGCTGAGTTGTCCACTTTAGCGCTCATGCGGCTGGCGTAACGCAACGCTTCGATTTTGCCTGTGGATAGACCAAAATCGTCGCCCACTTGGCTGATTTCCTCTGGCGCTTTCCGTGATGTTTTGCCCTTACCGCCGCACACTGCCAGCCCGAGCTCTTCGGGTTTTATGGCGTTTTTGAGCACTCCGGTCAATACTGTTGTGACGCCTGAGGAGTGCCAGTCGTAGCCTAAGACGCAGCCTAATGCCTGAAACCAGTAAGGATCTGATACCCTTACGAGAAACTCGTTCCGACCATATTCGTCTACGATTATTGTTGTGATCTCTCGGGCTAGGTCAATCATTCGAACGACAAGCCAGTGCGGAGCCCTTCCTCCGTGAAGCGGAAGATTAGCCATGCCAGTTCTCTGCAACACTTCCACCAATAATACTGAGAATAATATGGAGGCGAAATCGTATTAAAGATGCTCTTTGTGCCTGACTAGATGCCCCTCTCGGTCGATTTCTCCGTGTCGAATCCTCGTCGTGGAAATCGGAATGCGGTCTTCAGCTGGAATCATGTCAATAACCACAAGCTCTAATGGCTTGAGCCCACTCGCCTTTCTTTTCTTGTTGATGGTTAAACCCACCGGCTCGGTTTCTCTGCTGACCACGAGCGCTTCGGCTACGGTTGTTGAAAGCGTGATGCCGTAAGGAGTGTCTAGGGGAACAATCTTAGCTCGGTCAAAAACCAGCTGCTTCCGCAAGAAACTCCTCAACTCTGTTAGCCGTTGTTCGTAGCTTGCAGCTTGATGGTTCTTTCTCAGCTCACGGACCAGTTGGTCAGAGGACAGACCTATGATAACGCGTTCTCCAACCTCAAAGGCCTTCATGATCAGCGCTCTGTGACCCTTGTGAAATTCGTCAAAAGTTCCGCCCACGAGCACAGTACTGAATTTTCTATCCATCACTGTCACGTTTCAAGTTGAGCTAATGAGCCGTCTACCTCTTCGCATGCATCTTCTCGTAAACAAGGTCAAGAAGCTTCTTGGCAACAACTCGCTTCGGCGCCAACGGTATATGCACGACTTTTTTGTCCTTGCCCACTACGAAGGCCTCATCAGTATCCGTCTGAAAACCAGCGCCTTCTCTGCCAACATCGTTTGCCACTATGAAGTCTGCGCGGCTGTTTTTCAAACGCTTTTGGGCTCTCTCAACAAGCTCTTGATCCGACACATTGTATTCAGCTTTGAAAGCCACCAAAAACGTTTTGGGACTAACCCTCTTGACTTGGTCAATTATCTTTGGCAGAGACTTAAGTTTCACTTCAAATTCACGTGTGGTGTGAGAGTCAACTTTTTCCTTGAACGAACTCTCAGGTCCAAAGTCAGCCGCAGCCGCGGTTGCTATCAATACATCGTATCGGACGGCCTTCAGCTCCGAAAGAACCAGGTCGTACATCTGCTTTGTTGTCTCGGCGCTCAGAATCTTCATGCCAGAAGGCGGAGGTGCTGTTCCATGACCATAAACAAGCGTCACCTGGGCGCCTCTCCTCTGCGCCTCTTCCGCCACAGCTATTCCCATTTTACCTGAGCTCTTGTTCGTGATCACTCGGATGGGGTCAATGTATTCAATTGTCGGTCCAGCTGTGACAAGCACACGTGAGCCAGCCATATCTTTTGCACCCAGCTTTCGAATCACAGCGTTGACAATTTCCTCGGTGGTTGCAATCTTGGCTTTTCCTTCTTGAATTCTGGGTTCGATAAACTCAACGCCCAGCCCCTGCAGCTTTTTCATGTTTTCTGTGACGATTGGATGCCGATACATGGATTCATGCATCGCTGGAACAACCAGCATGGGGATGTTTAAGCCAAAGGCAGCAGACACTACAGACGTAACCGGTGTATCATCTATTCCGCATGCAATCTTGCTGATAGTGTTGGCCGTGGCAGGAGCCACAAGAATCAAGTCAGCCCTGCTTCTAGGGTACTCACCTGTTAGAGCCACGTGCTCAATTTTCCCAGTCAGCTCGGTTACTACTGGATTTCCTGTGGCCCATTCCATAAGATAAGGATGAATGATTTTCTGAGCCATCTGCGACATAACAGCGAACACTTGTGCTCCGTGTCTCATCAATTCCCGAGCGGTTTCTGAACACTGAAAAGCGGCGACGCTGCCAGTTATGCACAAGACTATTCTTTTTTCCTTCAGCTCGTTTCCCTTTGTTTCCACGATGTCCTTTGATGGATGATCACTCAAATCAAATACCCTTCCTACCCTTGAGTTTCTTCACTGCTTCGTTTAAGTCTTCTAGGAAGACTTGAATGTGAAAAGCCCTGATGTGAGGCATGACCACGATTCGAATGTAACCAGGAAAAAGCGCGATCGCCCATCCCTTCCTTCGCAGTTCTTGTGCTAAAGCCTGAATGCTTATGTCTTCAGATTTTATGCCAACAATATTCAATGTTGGACGCGTTACCAAGCTTAAGCCTTCTATTTCTTCGATTCCCTCGGCAAGTTTAAGCGTCTGTTGCATGCAACGCTTGATGATTTCTGTGTAGCCTTCTCTTCCCAGATGCTTAAGCAGTGCCCAAACGGCTAGAGAGGATGCTCCGGGACGGGTCCCCAAAAGGGTTGTTTGTTCCGTTTCGCCGCCAGCCAAATAAGAGACGCGCTTTCCCACTGCTTTCACCATTGCTGCGTCTCTGAACAGGATTCCGCCTGCGGGAACAGGGGCCAATCCCATTTTGTGAGGATCAGCCGTGATCGAGCAGACACCGGGAAGTCTAAAGTCAAAATCTGGTACGTTAAAGCCTAATTCCTTTAGGAATGGGAGCACGAAGCCCCCGAAAGCGGCGTCCACATGTAAAGTGATGTTGTGGTTCAGAGCCATTTCTGAAAGCTCGGCTATTGGGTCGATCGCGCCTAAGCCTGTTGTGCCTGCAACTGCGACCAGTGCGCATGTCTTGTTTGAAATTTTTCTTTGGGCATCTTCTAAGTCCATTCGAAAGCTGTCATCAAGCCTCACCTTAAGGAGCCTGAGGTTCAACAGGTCCGCGGCTTTTTCAAAGGAGAGATGCACAGACTCAGGCGCTACGATTTCACGTCGATCATTGTCGCCAAGGTTTCTGGCTGCCCACATTGCCATGATGTTTGCTTCTGTTCCTCCTGAAACTATGTGCCCGACAGCTTTGGGATGCGACAGCAGCGAACCCATCATTTCTACGGTCTCTTGTTCAATCTCAGCTGTTGCAGGAAACAGCCCGGGGTCACCAAGGTTTTTTTCAAGAAACCGGGCATAAACTTGCCTAGAGAATGGATGGGGATAAGCGCACATTGAACCTAGTATTCTGCCGGAATCGTAAGTGAAGTCTTGTTTGAGTCTGCTTCTGAGTTCTTTGAGAACGGCTTTTCTTGACATGCCTTTCTCTTGCAGTTCATTCAAGTGCCTCTGGCTCCAGCATAGTTAGTGATACGTGTGTTCTTCGTCGGGATATTCCCCATCTCTTACCTCTTGTCTGAAGTTTTCGACCGCCTGCCTTATACTCTGGTTTAGATTGGCATACCTTTTGACGTATTTCGGGCTGAAAGTAGGATCAAGCCCTAGCATGTCATTTATTACTAAAACTTGACCGTCGCAGTGTCTTCCAGCGCCGATTCCTATGGTCGGAGCGCCTACAGTCTCGGTAATCTGCTTAGCTAAGCCCTCAGGTATAGATTCTAAAACCATGGTGAACACGCCTAGTTTGTCCAGCTCTACGGCGTCCTGGAGGATTTTTTGCGCCTCTTCGGGCGCTTTGCCCCTCACTCGGTAGACTGGAGCTGTTTGAGGCAAGAGTCCAATGTGGCCCATCACAGGAATTCCATTACTTATCAAGGCTTTGACCACTTCGATTTTGTTTCCTTCAATTTTAACTCCGTGTGCTCCTGCATCCAAGAAACTCTTAGCCTTTCTTAAGGCGTCTTCGACAGTGTTGTCGCTGTTTATTGGCATGTCTCCAATTATGGGCGTCTTTTTGGCTCCTCTCGCCACAGCTCTAGTATGATACAGCATGTCCTCCATGGTCACGCTTTTTGTATCTATGTAACCTTGCACGACCATTCCTAGGCTGTCGCCAACTAGAATCATGTCGATTCCCGCTTCGTCCAGTATTTTGGCGATTTGATAATCGTAGGCTGTCAACATGATTATTTTTTCTTTGCCCTTTCGACTCCTGAACTCATCGAGTTTCACTTCTTAGCCTCCAAGAATCTTACTAAACCCACCAATGTTTCATTAACTGGCGTTGGAATGCCGTATTTCCTGCTTAGTTCAACAATTTTTCCGTTTAAAAAGCTAATCTCGGTCCTCTTACCCTTCATAATGTCCTGACACATAGAAGAGTAGTTACTGTAACCGCTAATTTTGCGGTCAATTTCGGTTTCCCAATCGGGTTCGAAACGTATTCCTTCAGCTTCCGCTACAAGAGTGCATTCTTCAACGATTCCATGTCTTATTTCTTTTAGGCTGGCTGCGCCGATTTCGTTGTTCCTAACCCTTAGAACAGCGGTTAAGGGATTTATGACACAGTTGACAACAAGTTTACCCCACTCTTCTTTCTCTATGCTCTCCGTAACTTCAGTTTTCAATCCACTTTCTCGCAACAGAGCTTCGATTTTTTCTCCGGTTCTTGTGCGTTCGATTATTGTTGGGCCATCCCAGAACGTTATTTTTCCGGGCTCCAAGAACTCCGCGGCCATGAGAACCAAGCCTCTCACGACCTCGATCTTGTCTCCAACTGCTCTCTGGATTAGTTCTTTGATTTTCAACCCATTTTGCAAGACCAAGAAGACAGTGTCCTTCTTCAACAGTGGTTTCAACTTTGTAACTGCCTTAACCGAATCCTGTGCTTTTGTAGTCAAAATAATTAGCGAATTTGGCGGAACTTCCCTGATGCGAGTTTCAGCCTTAACTGAAAATTTACCCTCAACTTCTCGCTCAATCACCAGTCCATGTGAATTGATAGCGTCAATATGAGCTCTGTTTCCAATCAAAGTCACATCGTTTTTTCTCGAAAGAAGGGCACCGTAACAGCTGCCTATTGCGCCTGCGCCGAGTATGAAAATCTTCTGGAAGCTCATATCTCGGATTCCTCCAAGATTGTCAGGTATGTGCCCTTCGCGGCTATAGCTGCAAGTCGTTTGTTCATCATTCTTATGGCTTCGCTAAGGTTTTGTTTGTTGTCGAAGCTGGAGGCAAGTTTTCTTAGGTTCCCTTTGTCTCCTTTTCGGAGTTTTGCCGCAGTTTTTGTGAGGGCTGGCATCGCTCTAACTATGTTGTCCACTATTGTGACGGTGGCGAACTGAGCGGTCCGCGACAACGGATTGAGGTCTATTGCTATGACGCTCTTGCCCATCTTCCTAAGAGCCTGAGTTCGGTCGCCGTCCTCTAGTGGAACCAGAACTGCATCGGCAATAAGAATCCCCTTTGGATCAACGCGTCTGCGTTCGCTGGCAACTTCAGGTATCCTTGCTGAGGAGGCTTCGCCCACTCCTAAAACCTCTTTCGCGCCCGCCTCCTGAAGCAATTTGGCGATAGCTACTTCTCTTTCAGGCGAGCGATGAAACAGATTTACCTCAATTCTCGCGTTGCACTCTTTGGCCAATTTCACGATGTCCTTTGCCACTAGCGCTGCAGCGTTTCCGTTAATCGAAATGACGGGGTGTTTGGTTGTCAAGAGAATCGCAGCTGCAGCCTTTATCGCCTTGAGGGCGTTTGAAGTGGTTTTTTCACCAAGCAGATAGTCGAAGGCTTCTCCTCTGCCGTGAGCCAATAGGCCTGCTGTTGCAACTACGCCGTTCCTGAACCCTTCGATCAGTTTCTCTCGGATCATCAGAGACGCGGCTCTCGGATGCCTCGGCGAAATCTTGGTTTGTTTCATGTTAGAATTCGGGCTCCTTTGAAGTCTATTTCCGCCTTGATTATGCCGTATTGGGATTGCTTGTGTTTGCGGAAAATCTTGAGCAATTCTTCGACTTCATTTTGCCTAACTAAAGAGAACACGGTCTCCCCGAAAATAGCCATGCTACAGACGAAACCTCTACCATCCGCATCTGTCAGAACCCTCTTCACTCTCTCTGATGTCAATGAAGTTGACTCAGCAAAACTACGCGAGAACTCCAAGAACTTAAGCACGTTGGGCTTTCTAACAAGATCGTCCACGAGCTTCCCGCCGTGTTTATTAATTGATCGGTGAAGTTTTGGGTCGGCCAAAGCCTTCCTGGTTGATATAGGACCGAAGGGAAGGCAGGCCACAAGGTAATCGTCATCAACCGCGATGGGTTTAACTTCCCCTATTCCTGGAGCGCCAGGCTTCACTCGGATTTCCACTCCTCCGAACGTCTCCGCAATCACTGTACCGAGTCCAGTTCCGCACTTGACTTCGGCGACATGAGCCACCTGTGCGGCTTCAATCCTAGATAGTTCGAGTCCAAAGGCCTCATTCAAGGCCAAGGCCAAGCCCAAGGCGCTAGCTCCGCTTGAACCCAACCCGCATCCTATTGGAACTTCAACTTCATGTTCTACAAGGAGTCGAGATTTGGCACGCGCGAGGGATAGGAAAGCGTCTGCAACCGTTCTTGAGACTTCGGCTCTTTCTGCGTTTTTGCCGTTTATCCTGATTTCAACAAGTTTCTTTGCAGACTTCTTTATCCGAACGGTTGTTTTCACTCCTTTATTCAGCGAAACACCTGCGCCTCTGGAACCCTTGAACAATGGATTTTTCGGCCGATCAAATATCTGGAAAAAACCCGTAATGTGTGCAGGTGAAAAAGCCGTGGCTTCAATCTTCAAGTTACGCACCAAATTTACTGCTTTGTTTGTCCAACACCCATGTAGACGAGTGGGCTATGATGAATGCAGTTGAGATAAATATTTTGTATGGAATGTCTAAACACCTATAAATCTGATGGAGCTATCTGGAATCCTCATTAAAGACAACGTTTTTCAGCCGCCATTCTAGTGCATAGGTTATTCAAACGCTTTCACACGTCATTGGCGAACAATCCGCAATATGCTTAAAAGCTAAAGTGCATCTTTCTCTTGCTCAATATAGTAAGGTGCGTCTGTAATGGTTGATGATCGAATTGAAGACATAGCTGAGATTCTTCTCGATTATTCCACAAAAACAAAAAATGGGGATCGTGTTCTAATTCGAGCGGATGCTCCTGCAAAAGACTTGGCTCTAGAAGTGTATAGGCAGGCTTTGCTCAAAGGTGCATATCCTTGGATAAAACCCGAGTTGTCTGGCACAAGATACATTTTCCACAAGTATGCCAATGACGCGCAACTGGGTTTTCTGCCAGAACATGAAATGATGGAAATCAAGAACACAGACGTCTACATCTCTTTGCGCGCGCTCTTGAATGTTAAAGAACTTTCAGACATCGACCCTGCTAGAATAAGTGCAAGAGTAAAAGCGTTGAAACCTGTCACTGACTGGAGGGTTGAAAAGACACGTTGGGTCGTCTTTGTTTATCCAACCGAAGCTTATGCTCAGGAGGCTGAAATGTCCCTGCGTGAATTTGAAGACTTTGTGTACAACGCCTGTCTAATCGATTGGAAAGACGTATCGAACAAGCTTCAACTGCTCAAGAAAAAAGCCGATGCAGTGGATAAAGTTGAGATTGTGAGTCCAGACACCCACTTGGAGTTTAGCATCAAGGGAAGAATTTGCGTTGCTGCGGACGGAGACATGAACATGCCAGATGGAGAGTTGTTCACAAGCGTTGTCGAAGACAGTGTTGAGGGCAGTATACGATTCGACGTGCCAGCGGCTTATACAACGTTTGGCAGCGTAGTTGAAGACATCACCATGACCTTCGAACATGGAAAGGCTGTCGCCGCCAAAGCTGCAAAAAATCAAGCATTCTTGGACAAAATACTGGCAACCGATGAAGGTGCGAAGAGAATCGGCGAGTTCGGCATAGGATTCAATTATAGCATTACAAGACCAGTCAAGGATACACTTTTTGACGAAAAAATCGGTGGTACAGTACACTTGGCGCTTGGAAGAGGCTACAAAGAGACTCTGAGCCAGAACGATTCAGCTGTCCACTGGGATCTGATAAAAGACCTGCGAAAAGACGGCGAAGTCTATTTCGATGGAAAACTGGCTATGAAAAACGGAAAATGGCTCACCATCTGACCTGCAAATGAGCATGAACCTCAAGGAATAGTCAAGTTTCCAACCGCATTGATAATTCTTTAAAGCGCGAATTGAATACTACACACGGGCATCTTGCTCCAGTGAAAGGTCGAGTGTGCATGTTTGATCCACAAAAACTAAAGAAGATTGAGGCACATGAAGAGAAATGGCAACGAGAGACTTTAGCTAAGGTCCTTGAGAGGTTTCCTGAGCGCAAGAAACAGTTCAAGACCGACTCCAATGTTCCATTAGAACGAGTCTACACTCCACAAACTAGCCAAGGTCTCGATTACTCACATGATCTTGCTTTTCCAGGAGAATATCCGTTCACTCGTGGAATCTACCCAACAATGTATCGCGGTCGCTTCTGGACAATGCGCCAATACGCCGGCTTCGGAACTGCCCAGCAAACGAACAAGCGATTCAAATATTTGCTGCAACACGGCCAGACTGGTCTCAGCGTTGCCTTCGATTTGCCGACTCAAATGGGCTTCGACTGCGACCATCCTTTAGCAAAGGGCGAAGTTGGAAAAGTCGGTGTAAGCATAAGCAGCCTAGGAGATATGGAAACTCTATTCGGCGGAATTCCCCTTGACAAAGTCACAACGTCGATGACTATCAATGCGCCCGCCGCCGTGCTTCTCGCCATGTACGCCACAGTTGCCGAAAAACAGGGTGTGGCTCAAGCGAAACTGGATGGAACCGTTCAAAACGACATTTTGAAGGAGTATGTTGCCAGAGGCTTGTACATATTTCCACCAGAGCCTTCGATGAAGCTCGTTACGGACATTTTTGAATACTGCTCGAAAAACATGCCGAAGTGGAACACCATAAGCATAAGCGGCTACCACATACGTGAAGCAGGAGCAACGGCACCGCAAGAAATCGCGTTCACGTTAGCCAACGGTGCCGCCTACGTAGACGCCGCCATAAAACGTGGGCTCAACCTCGACGAGTTTGCGAGCCGCCTATCCTTCTTCTTTGCAGCGCAGAACAATTTCCTTGAAGAAATCGCCAAGTTCAGGGCAGCAAGACGGTTATGGGCAAAAATCATGCATGAAAGATTTAAAGCCAAAAACCCAGCGTCTTGGCAGCTCCGTTTTCACACGCAGACATCTGGCGTTGCCTTGATGGCTCAGCAGCCCCTCAACAATGTGGTGCGAGTTACACTGCAGGCTTTAGCGGCTGTTCTGGGTGGAACTCAATCTTTGCACACTAATTCCTACGATGAAGCTTACGCTTTACCGAGCGAAGAAGCCGTCACGATAGCTTTGCGGACTCAGCAGATAATAGCCTACGAAAGCGGCGTGGCCGACACCGTTGACCCTTTGGCAGGGTCCTACTGTATCGAGTATTTAACTAATCAAATCGAGGAAGAAGCGACTAAATACATTGACAAAATTGACGAACTGGGCGGCGCTGTTGCAGCCATTGAAAAAGGGTATATGCAGAGAGAAATAGTTGAAAGTGCTTACCGACATCAGCAAGAAGTTGAGAACAAGGAAAGAACAATCGTTGGCTTAAACCAGTTCACCACGGACGTGAAGACGCCTATAAAGACACTGCGAGTCAACCCAACCGTAGAAAAGAAGCAAACCATGCAAATGCAAATTCTTAAACGAAAAAGAAATAGTGAAAAGGCTAAAGCAGTTTTGGCTCAACTTCACCACGCAGCTAAACACAACGAGAACCTTATGCCGAAAATGATCGAAGCCGCTAAAAATTATGTCAGCCTAGGAGAAATCTGCGACGTGCTACGCGAAATCTACGGGGAGTACAGAGCACCCACAGTATTCTGAGATGCTTTTCTGCTCAGCGTCAAAATCCGATGAACAGCGTTTTGTTTTCCCACATTTTTCGTTTTCTAAAAGAATGTCAGCACAGTTGACATGGAGCCAGACTCAAAACTTTAAGTACTCTCTAGTCAATATTTTTCGCCTTCAGACTGCGAGAGAGCACCTGTCATGCCGAAGCCTTCTCCTCTCATAGTGTTAACCGGTCCGTCTACCGAGATGAGTGACTACTATGGTAACCATGTTATACCTTTTGCAGCGGGCTTTTCTAAGCCTTGGTTTCTGCCCAGATTTTTCTTGAAGAGAGCATTCTTTAAACCTGTCCCGTCAGACAGCCTTGAGGTGGTTATAGCTCCACTTGGTCTTCGGAGGCTTGAGGCAGAGCTTGTTAAATCGGGATTCCAGCTCAAAGATATCGCTGTCATCCACCCTGACGACTTGAAGAAAGCTGTGGGCCCCGATACTAAGGTAATAGGAATATCGGCAAAGGATCCGCTAGGCCAAGCTTATGTGTCGTTAACTTACTCTTCAGTCTTGGACTTAGGTGAGCCCATAAACAAAAGAGAGTTCGAGAGGCTCATGAAAGATGCCGAGTGGGCTAAGCGAAAGTATGGGATCAAGATAGTTGTTGGTGGTGCTGGATCATGGCAGTTGACGAGGTCTGAAGCAAAGGACTTGTTTGACGTAGACTGTATCTTTGTCGGCGAGGGAGACGCCAGTGGCCCTGAGGTTTTTCGGAAAATTATCGAAGGCCGAAGCCTGCCTAAAGTCATTGAGGGAAAGCAGGCTGATGTCAAAGATATCTCTCCTATAATAAGACCCACGATCTACGGAGCAGTTGAGATATCGAGAGGCTGTGGGAGAGGCTGCGCTTTCTGTTCGCCAACTATGCTGAGGCGGAAGATCATACCTATTGAAATGATTGTGAGCGAAGTTGAGCTAAATGCAAGTCATGGCTTACGTGATGTTCTCTTGGTTACAGAAGACATATTCATGTATGGAGGCAATAGCTCAAATTTCACTCCGAACAGTGACGCTGTGATAGCCCTCTTCGAGGCTTTAATGCCATTAAAAAATGTGGAATCTATTCAGGTTACTCATGCTAACCTAGCTACCGTCAATGCAGACAAGGCGCTGGCAAGACATGTTGCGGAGCTGTTGAGGGAGAAGTCGAAGTACTCGCTTCGAGGAAAGCAGGTGGCAACAGTTGAAGTAGGAATTGAAACTGGCAGTCCCAGGCTTTTTGAGAGACATATGGCTGGAAAGTGTAAGCCGTTTAAACCCGCAGAGTGGCCCAAAATAGTCTTATCCACGCTTTCATTTATGGAAGACAGGGATTGGTTGGCACTAGCCACAATTCTGGTAGGTCTCCCAGGTGAGACTGATGAAGATACCGAGCATACGATCAAGCTTATTGAGAACATTAAGAGCATGGGTTTAAGGACTTTCCTTGTCCCATTGATATTCGTTCCTCTGGGAACATGCAGCCTCAGGGAAGCCGCTGCTAAATCCTTTAATGACCTCTCGGAAAGGCAGGTTGACGTTTTCGCTCTGGCTTGGGAGCAGAACATCAAGGTTTGGGGACCTGATTTCTTCAAATCTCCTCCATACACGTCTTATTGGGCTAAGCTGGGATTCAGATTTGCAACGAGCCTTCTCTACAACCTAAAGTACAGGAGAAGCGACAATTGGAGGAGAGCGATAGCCAGAAGGACCATCGAGGCTTTAAAACAAAGCATGCACGGTTAAGAAAGAGATTTCTGAAATAGCATCACACGCAGAACAGCACAGACTAACCGAATATGTTTCTACACTCACTTTATCAGCACTAGGATGTCGCCTTCGTTGACGGCTTTGCCTTCTTGAACCTTGATTTCTTCTACGACTCCGTTTTTCGGCGATGCGATTTCGTTCTCCATTTTCATGGCTTCTAAAACGCAGACTACACTGCCCACTTTGACAGAGTCGCCTTTTTTCACTCGGATTGATATGATTCTGCCAGCCATGGGTGCAGCGATTACGCCTTCACCCTTCAGTTGAGTCGGTTTCTGAACTTGCAATGAAACTGGAGACAGAGTGGCAACAGCAATTTTCGGCGTGACAATTGCAGGTTTAAGCTCAACCTTGAACGGTATATTATTAACCTTGGTTGAAATGGGAGAGTTTTTGTCTTTGCTTTCCAGTTCAACATTGTAGGCTTTTCCGTTGACCTTAATTGGGAAGCCCTTAGCATAGTTAGGTTCTTGCTCAAGCGTTACCTCAAAGATTTTGTTGTTGACTTTGATTGAGAACGGTGAGCCGATTGGGCATTCGTTGACTTCAACTTGGTAGGTTTTTCCGTCGATTGTGATTTCGCGCTTCACTGTGGGCACCCGTCTTTTATCGTTGACCTCTCTGTGCCATGAGTTCTTGTCTTCCAGCCATGATCCAAGGTGAGAATCGTCCAACTCTTCTGATGGGAATGACCGACATAACTTCGCCTCTGCTTCGAAGGTAGGTTGCAATCGCAGTTGACAGAGCCGCGACTTCCTCCAACTCTTGCTTTTCTTGTGGGGGAAGAAGACTGCTCATGGATTCCTCTTGCTTAGTCTTTCTCTTTTTGAAGAATTCTAAGGCAGCCTGAGGAAACAACACAAAGGTTAGAGTGTCTTCTTCGCTCTCAAGAAATTGCTTCACATCCTTGGGAATTGCTTTCAATTCTGGTTTGAGTAAGTCGGCTGGACGCTTTGTTATGACTGGTTCGTCGCCTATTATTTTCTTTTTTACCTTTTCGTCGATGGGTGCGGGTGATCGGCCGTACAGGCCTTTTACGTAGTCTTTTACTTCTCGGGGCACAATGCTATAGCGTTTGCCAGATAACACATTGAAGACGGCTTGAGTTCCAACGATCTGGCTCGTCGGAGTCACCAATGGGGGATACCCCAGTTCTTTGCGCACTTTAGGGACTTCTTCTAAGACTTTCTCAAGCTTGTCGGTCGCGTTCTGTTCCTTCAACTGCGAGATCAGGTTGGAGAACATACCGCCAGGAATCTGGTGAACAAGAATTTCGGTGTCGATTCGCTCAGCCATGGGGTCGATTAAATGGATGGGATCAAAATATTTTTCTCGTAGTTCTTTGAGGTAGTGTGCGACATCAACTATTGCATCCATGTTGAGTTTTGGGTCGTAAGACGTGTTTCGCAGTGCAGCCACGATGGTTTCAACTGGTGGTTGTGACGTGCCTCCAGCAAGCGGAGAAAAAGCTGTGTCTAACACGTCTACGTTGGCGTCGCAGGCACGAAGGTAGGTCATTAGCGCCATGCCGCTTGTGTAGTGGCAGTGCAGTTGCACTGGTAAGCCTGTTTTTTTCTTGAAGGCGGTTATGAGGTCGTAGGCGTCTTTGGGCGATAGCATGCCCGCCATGTCTTTGATGCAGATGGAGTCGCAGTTTAATTCGGCTAGGCTCTGGACTATTTTCAAATAGTGTTCCAAAGTGTGAACTGGGCTGAGCGTGTAGCAAACTGTGCCTTGAGCGTGACAACCTACCTTCTTGACTGCCTTGATGGCGGTTTCTAAGTTGCGAGTGTCGTTTAAGGCGTCGAAGACTCGGAAGATGTCGATTCCATTCTCTGCTGACTTTTCAACGAATTTTTTGACGACGTCGTCTGGGTAGTTTCGGTAGCCGACTAGGTTTTGGCCTCGGAGCAGCATCTGCAGTGGCGTCTTTTTGATGTGTTTTTTGAGTTGGCGGAGGCGTTGCCACGGGTCTTCGTGTAAGAAGCGTATGCAAACGTCGAATGTGGCGCCGCCCCAGACTTCGAGGCTGAAGAAGCCTACTTGATCCATTTTTTCGGCGATTGGCAGCATGGACTCTGTGCGCATGCGTGTTGCCATCAATGATTGGTGAGCGTCTCTGAAGGTTGTGTCAGTTATTTTGACGGGTTTCATGGGTTTTCTTGTCCCGTTTGCTGAGGAGAAATACAAATCAATTTGAAGGCTATATTTTAAGTTACCTTAAGCTTTGCAGATGGAAAAACCTATAGATTACGAAGTGTTTGAAAGGCACGTGAGGCTAAACAATGCCGAGCGAGAACGCCATAGAAGTCTCAAACCTGACAAAATACTACAGTAAATTGTTAGCAGTTGACCAAGTCAGTTTTGCGGTCAAGGGCAAAGAGTTGTTTGGTCTGCTTGGACCAAACGGCGCAGGAAAAACCACGACCATACGCATGATTTGTGGCATGCTCAGACCTACAAGTGGAACAATCGTAGTCTCGGGTTTTGACGTGTCTCAAAAACCTGAGGAGGTCAAGCGAAAAATCGGGCTGGTCCCAGACATTTCTAATCTGTTCGGTGAATTGAGCGCGAGGGTAAACTTGGAGTTTATGGGAAAACTGTATGGTCTGGACAAGAAGACACGGCGTGAACGCATCGATCAGGTTCTTGAACTCTTCCAGCTAAAAGAGCGAGAGAAGGATTTGGTTAAGTTCTATAGCAAGGGTATGCATCGACGCTTGACTATAGCAGCGGCGCTAATTCATCAGCCTGAAATCTTGATTATGGACGAACCTACAAGCGGCTTGGATCCTCAGACGGCGAGGCTAGTGAGAGAGATCATATTTGACCTCAACAAGGAGGGCAGAACCGTGCTTTTAACCACCCATCAAATAGACGAAGCAGACAGGCTGTGTCAACGTGTAGGCGTAATTGACCACGGTCAACTAATAGCGCTAAAGACGCCTGAAGAGCTCAAAAACAGCACTGGAGGCCAGCGTGCATTGGAAATAAAAATATTGAATGGCGTAGACCAGCAAAAATGGCTTCCAATCTTGGGCAAAGCTGAAGGCGTAGACCATGTTTTCTTGGCTGAGGGAAAGATAAGAGTGCTATCAAAGGACTTGCCTGAAACAATACCGACGGTTGTGAATCTTGTCAGCAAGAATGGTGGTAAAATCGAGAACATTTCAGTTGCGCAACCAACACTTGAAGACGCGTTTATCAATTTAACCGGGAAGACTATTCGAGAGGAACCCTTGTCGAAAGAAGATAATCTTCGGAGAAGACTGGCTAGGAGTGGAATGAGATGACAACTTTCAAGCCGTTGACGCCGCTGATGCATTCGGTCTACATCGCTGAAAACGACTTGCGCCAATCGTTCAAGTCAGTGCGCCATGTTGTTTGGAGTCTTCTGTTCCCGATTTTCATGATGTTCACGTTCAGCTTCCGATACGGCGCCATCGGACCTGACCCGCAGTTCTTAAGCTTTCTTATACCGGGCGTAGTTGGTATGACTGCCATGTTTGGGAGCATCAACGAAACAATGAGCATAGTCTGGGACAAATCCTTAGGAGTTTTTGACCGAATCTTAGCTGCGCCGGTTTCGTCCACTTCGATCATAGTTGGTAAGACCATGGCTGGTGCGGTTATGGGCTTCATAAGCTCCTCTGTTCTGCTGATCATAGGCTACTTGCTCTTTGGTGTTTCATTTCCCAACATCGGTTTAGTTCTGCTTGTCATCGTGCTTGCGAGTTTTTCCTTCACAGGCATTGGAACGATAATTTCTGGACTAGCGTCTGAACCTCGAGAGGCCATGATGCTCTCAAATCTCCTCAGGTTCCCAATGATGTTCCTCGGCGGCGTCTTCTTCCCCATAGAGTCAATGCCCCCGCCTCTTCCCTATATAGCAAGGGCTCTCCCGCTTACATACGCAACTGAGGGTTTGAGAGCTGTTATGTCTGGAAACATGACAGTGGTTCTGTTCGATGCGGCGGTGCTCGTTGCTTACACGGCTGGCACAATGCTTGTCGGCTCAACGACACTGATGAAAATAATGACCAGATGAAGGAAGAAGTAGAAGGAGCAAGCCGTTACGTTGGTTGTTGCAAGAAGAATAATCCAAAATGTTTTTAGTTGATTGGCGAGTCATAATAGTGAGGGTTGATTGTTATGGGTGAGACTTTGTTGGAGCGATATCGTAAGCTTGAGGATGAATTAGAAGGGAAGTGGTTTGCTTTGTCTAAGGATGGCGAGGTTTTGGCTGTGGCGGATTCTAATGAGCGGTTGTGGAAGAAGATTCATCAGAAGTTGGGGAGAACTGGGATAAACGTGGCGATTGGTTATTCTCCCACGAAGGAGGAGAGGAAGGCTGCGTGCTTATTCTGTTGACGAACGGTATTTTGGGTATGAACTTCTTGCGTCAGTTTGATTGGAGCTTCAGCAAGGAGAAACAGGAATTTACCTTATTCTAGAATGTATTTCTGTTATTGTATTATCGTTACATGAGTGTTTTATTTTTGGGTTGTTTTGATTTCGTTGATTAAGGCAGGATAAAGATAATCCAGAATGCGGTTAATCTACGTGTTCGTCATTAAGTGTGTTTTTAGTTTTTTGAGTCGGTTGGTTTTGGTTAGGTCTTTGACTAGTTTTTGGAATTTGTCGATTTGGATGTTTATTTGTTCATGTAGTCTTGTGGGGTCGTTTGGTAGGCTGTATTTTTTTGGGTCTATGTGTGCTTCTTTTGCGGCTTGGAGTATCCAGTCTTCCAGCCTTGGGCGAAGTATGATTAGGGTGTTGTTCTTGCTTTTTTGGTGCAGTATTTTGAGGTTAAAGTCAGTTAGGTTATGTTTTTCTTTGAATTTTTGTAGATGTGGCGGTTGGATGCTTCCGGGGTCTTCGTCTATGATTCCTTTAGAGTTGCCGTAGTATGCTGTGAGTTTCTTGAGTAGTTGGGATTTGTTTCCTGCGTGTTCAATGTTTTTCCTTGTCGCGAGCGTTAAGGACTTTACCAAGATGGCGTCGGGTTTGCATTCGACTAAGTACATTTGTTTTTGGTTGCTCCGTTACTTCTGGAATTTTTCGATGTTGAAGAAGATGTCTGTTCCTTTTTCCAAGACTTCTTTCATGTCGTGTTCGGATAAGGCGTTCACTTTGGTTTGGTAGTTTTCTAAGCGTGTGTTGAAGATGGCTATTTCATTTTTCGGGGTTTTTTCGAGTATTGAGAGGAGGAAGTAGGGGTTGTGGGTTGAGATGAAGTATTGGTTTTCGTTTTTGTTTAGGGCTATTATTTCGGCGAGGTATTTTGTGTAGTAAGGGAAAGCATGGGCTTCGGGCTCTTCGAAGGCGAGTACTGAATTTTTGTTGGAGTGAATGGCGGTTAGGTAGAAGATGAGTCTTTGGAGAGTTTCAGAAGCCAGCGAGTATGGGAATGCAATTATAATGTCCTCTAGTTGCTTTTGCACCTTCATTCTGCCTTCTTCGGGTTCAAGAACCAATGTAAACCCGAAGCGATCAAAGATTTGCTTAATGAGAACTCGCAACTCTTTGCGGGCTAAAACTACTGCCAGCAGGTTGTCTCCATTAAGGAGTAGAGATTCTGAACGGTGGTCGGGAAAACTTTCTCTTTTAGTAAACCTGTAAAGTCTGAATTGCGAGAAATCTGGATGGCTTACTCGTGTTCCAGAACCTTGGTAGTTATATCTGATAAAGTCGGTGTTTTGTACTTTTCCATCAAAGTAGCTTCCTTTGAAATTTCCGTCTTTGAATGTTATTTCTAAAGCTTTTTCGTCGAATCCAATTTTTACGTTGTTGTCCAAGATGTGATCATAAAAAAGGTCTCTCATGTTTTCGAACCTAATGAATTGTTTAATATCTCCGTGGTAGAGGTGGGATAGGAGCCCTATGGCTTCGAGGATGTTTGATTTTCCTGTGTTTGGTTCTCCTATGAAGATGTTTATCCTTTTGCAGTCTAGTTTGAGGTGTTTTATTGATTTGAAGTTCTCGATTTGGAGGCTTTTTATCATGGTTTATAAACCACTTCGTAGGTGATTTGTTCTTGTAGGTTTTATCTTTTTGTCTTGCACTTAACTTCTTTTCATTCATCCTTTTTTCTGCTTTTCATTATTCCATCCATGCGTCGAGTACCTTGCGCGCCCTCGTTATTGGGTCGAGACACAATTCATAGGCTTTTTTCGATAAGAGTAGAGGAGAAGCCTATTTGGAGTGAAGAGCATGAAGGTTTCAGTTGATTATCCTATGGGTTGATAAACTAACTACTATGGTTATCCTTGCATGAGTGTTTTTAGTTGTTCGATTTCATTGGCTAAAGCAGGATAATAGAATCAAAAAAGCGCCGCTAAGATAGGTGTCGGCAAATGAGAGAACTTTTTATACCAAGTGAAACCACCTTTTAGGCACAGTGACGCGCTTGGAGATTTCGAAACTAATTCAATTATGTGGCGAATATGTTTCTGGAGTGAGACACTTCGTTGGCAAGCCTGAAGAAGAAACAAAACAGATGCTTATTGAACCTTTTTTTGCAGGCATGGGCTGGTCAAGCACACATGCACCCGAATATTATGACAGAGAGTATTTGGGCAAAGTCAGAGGAGTAGAATGGAAGGATATAGCATTAATAGTCGATGACAAGCCGAGAATCTTCATTGAAACTAAGGCATGTACGGATAAAGGTATCGACAAAAAATACGCAAAAGAGCTTCTCGACTATCTTAAGAATTATAATGCTGACAAACCCGAAAATGAATGGGTCAGCTGGGGACTATTAACCAATTTTACTGAGACATATTTGTATCACTGGTCAGAGCCTATACGTGATCCTAAACCTTTTCACATGTTCAGTTATCAGCAACTACAAGACATATTCCAGAATTTGAAAGATGTGCTATCTCCTGATGGAGTAAGAAACAACCGACTTCTGAACAGATTCTACGAAACCCCAGGGCATAAGCTTGACGAAGAATTCCTTAAAGATCTTAAGAAATGGCGAAAGGTAATTGCCAATGCCTTTTTTTTGGAGAATCCAGACCTAACAATAGAGCAGATTTCGGAAATTTCACATGTATTCTTAAGTAGACTCATCTTTCTTAGGAGACTTGAGGCAATTGGAGTACTCAAACCAAGATGGGTCAGATCGCAATACGAAGCTTGGAAGGAAGGAAAGACAATACCCACAGCCACCCTTTCGGATTATATTCGAATGTTATTCGATGGATTTTGGCGATTCTACGACACTGAATTGTTTGAACATCAGGAATGTGACAAATTCGATTTTGACGCGCAGTTCTTTCAAGAATTATTGAAAGATATTGATGCAGCTCCCCAAAGAGTGAGGGAAGTAGCAGGAATACAAGAACCCCAAGATAAAGGGCTTTACGGTTACAATTTCATGGAGTTATCGCTTGATATACTTGGCACTGTTTATGAAAGATACCTTGCTCATACACTAGGGTTTAAGCAATTGAATAATGGAAAGAAAGCTATTACAATTGAAGAGACACCTGAACTAAGGCAAAAAGAAGGTGCATATTTTACACCCACGCATATTGTCAAATTTATCCTCTCCCATACACTAGAACCTCAGCTTTCTTCAATATGCGCCACTGCGATTCAACTGATAAAACAAGGAAACATGGATGAAGCCAAGAAAAGGATTTTAGAAATTGGAAAAATAAGAGTTCTTGATCCCGCGTGTGGCAGCGGTTCTTTTCTAATAGAAGCCTTTAAAGTCATTACCGCGTACTACTGCCGCTATAATGCAACTCTGTACGAAGCGTGTAAAGGAGCTAAACTCCACGAGCAGAAAGTCGCAGAATACGAAGTAGACAAGATCGGCGAACGAACACTCCTTGAAAACATCTACGGAGTTGATTTGGACACTAAAGCTGTGGAATTAACCAAACTAAATCTGTGGCTACATCACATTGATCTGAATCGCACTCGTTATTACTACTCTGGTGGCGCCACAAAGAGAAAGTTGTTACCTCCTTTAGATCTAAATATTCAATGCGGCAATTCGATGGTTTGCCATGACGAGAGCAACCTTGCAACATGCAGCGCGCAGTTAGATAGGATGAAAGCAATAAGAAATGAACTTCGACGCATTAGAAGTCATATTTCCCTGAGCACGAACGAAAAGGAAGTTCCTAAATTCCAGAGGCGTGACAAAGAACTTTCTGAAGAGCTGAAAAATCTTGTCAATGAGATTGAAAACAAAATTGAAGTCTCTTTATCGCAGTACTTAGCTAATGAACGGGATAAGGAAGACTTTAGCAAACCATTTGATTGGCATGTAAGATTTCCAGAAGTGTTTGATGATGGAGGATTTGACGTCTACGTTGGTAATCCGCCTTATATTAATCTCTACAAATTCGGTGGTCAATTTAGGGATTACCTAGAGAAAAGAGACGATGAAATATTCTCAAATAAGAACGACATACTATACCATTTTTACAGGAGAGGAATTGAGCTTCTCAAGGAAGGCGGTTCGCTTGGATACATTACTTCTCGATACTTTCTAGAGGCTGAAAATGCAGAGAAGCTAAGAGATTGGTTGCCAAAAAATGCAAGGATTAGGATTTTGATTGATTGGGGGAATGTTGAACTTTTCCAAGGAATAAACACTCGTTGCGTTGTTATGGTTCTTGGCAAGTCAACCGACCCAAGACAAAACCTAAACAACATGTTGGGCGTTGCTAAGATAAAGAACTGGAAGAACGAGCACAGACTCTTGACAGACTTGATTGATGAACATATCGGAAGTGAATTCTATCAACCGCCAAATGTTGCAGTCTTTCCTATGTCCCAGTCGGAACTTTCAAATGAACCTTGGAGACTGCTTACTGCCACTGAAAAACAGCTCAGAACATTAATCGAAGAGAACGCGTGGCGACTAGGTGGCGCGGATGGGCTTTGCGAAATGGGAATGGGCATGCAGACAGGACTAGACGAGGCTTTTCGCATCACAAAAACCGAAATAGGGTCAGGAAGTTCCGACAAAATTCCCTCCGAATTCGTGAGAAAACTAGTTAGAAATGGGGATATTCGACGATATGCCATCTACGATAGAGATGAATTTTGGATATACACCGAAGATGTTGATGTTGATAAACTACCTGATGAACATCCTGTGAGAAAACACCTTCTAGAATATTATAGCAAGTTAATTCAACGGTATCCATGTAAAGTGACTGAAGAACAACCGATTCCTAAACGAAAGTGGTATCAATATACTGTACCGAACATCAAGGACCTTTTTGCGCTTGAAGAAAAAATCATTGTCCCCTATAAAGCCCCTAGTAACAGATTTGCGATGGATGCCGAGAGAAGAATAAGCTCCATGGATGTTTACGTTCTCGCTGTCAAAAACCAATATAGGTCTACTGTTAGCGGATGGTATTTACTTGCCATACTAAACTCAAGTCTAATGGACTATACATACATTACGTTTTATGGTAGAAGGAAAAAATCTGAATTTGATTACTATACAGGATTGATTGAGAGAGTTCCGATCAAGAAACCATCCAAAGAGGACCACAATCGCTTATCCGATTTAGCCAAAGAAATGACTAACCTAAATCGAACGAGAATAGCCGCGTTAGAGTCGTTTGAAGAATTGATCGAAGCAGAAGCTCATGAAGAAGTCAAATTCGAATATTATTACGACAATGCAATCGCATATCAAATCTCTGACAAAGCGGTTCATTTCAAAGAATCGCAAAAAGAAAATAAATTAAAGTACGAAGTCTATCGAATTGGGATTGAAGAGACTGACTCTAAATTGCTATTTGAAGCCGACTTCACAAGAGACGAAGAACGAACCAGACAAAAAATATTAGAAATAACAGTTAACAACACCTCAATGCGAAGGTTTCTACTTCTTTCTGTTAAATCATTCATCGAAAGAAATCGCAGCAAGAAAACTCTTGGTAAAACCGAGCCCCTAGAAGTCATCTTAAGAAACATTCGGATACCAAAGTTCAAGACCAACATAGGAGAAAATGTCACCAAAATCTCGAATTTGATGGACGAATTTGATTCTAAACACATCATCGAACAGAGTCTCTCGGAAGTTGAAAGAAAAATATTGCGCAGTGCCCGGAAGTTAGATGAAGGCGTTGTAAGCCTTTACGGACTCAACAAAGAGCAAATGCAATTGATTGCGGAGTTCTACAAAGTGGAATCAGTTAGTGAATACTTTGATAGGCTTGAGGAGTATGTTGGGTTCGAGGATCTTCAACTAGAGGAATAACATTCTTTCCCTCAATTCTTCCTGCAACAGGTCACGAATGGTCATCTCAGTCGGCTTCGGCACACCCATAAACAATCAACCAAAAATAAGACTCAACCCTACAACGTAATATGCTTTACCTAAACTCCAAACAACATCGAACCGCACTACAAACAACATAGAAACTCACCAAAAACCAAACTCAAACACAAAAAGAAACAACAATCAAAACAAAAACAAAACCCAAAACACAAACAACCATATTTAGATCATATAGTGAACCTAGGGGGTCTACTGTGCGAAAATAAAAAGAGGCGGCTGAATCAAGCTAGGCTCATACTGGTGCACCAAAACCCAAAAATCGAGGTTATAGTGGAATGTTGGCGTGTTTCTTGCTTGGTCTCGGCTCTCGTTTGGTTACCAGCATTTCTAATGCTGTGATAAGTTTGGGTCTTGTATGTGCGGGTTCTATTACGTCGTCTATGTAGGCTTTTTGTGCCGTGATGTACGGGTTAGCGAATTTCTGCCTATATTCACTCACGAGTTCTGTGCGCTTCTTCTTTGGGTCTTTGGCGTTAGTTATTTCCTTTCTGAATATTATGTTGATGGCGCCTTGAGGGCCCATAACCGCGATTTCAGCTGTGGGCCAAGCGTAATTTATGTCAGCGCCTAGGTGTTTACTGCCCATGACGTCGTAAGCTCCTCCATATCCCTTACGCAAAATCACCGTGATTTTTGGTACAGTAGCCTCACAATAAGCATAGAGCAGCTTGGAGCCGTGGCGAATGATTCCACCATGCTCTTGATCCAAACCTGGGAGGAAACCCGGCACATCCACAAAAGTAATCACTGGTATGTTGAAGCAGTCGCAGAAGCGGACAAAACGCCCCGCCTTAGTTGAAGAGTTGATGTCTAACGCACCAGCAAAACATTTCGGTTGATTGGCCACTATTCCCACTGGGCGTCCGTTTAACCGTGCAAAACCTACGACGATGTTTGGAGCCCACAAAGGCTGAACCTCTAGGAAGTCGCCGTTGTCGACCACACTCAAAATTACTTCTTTCACATCATAGGGCTTGTCGGGGTCGTCTGGAATAATCTCAGGCAAGTGTTCATCCACGCGGTTGGGATCATCGCCAGTCTCAGCGACAGGAGGGTCTTCCATATTGTTAGAAGGCAGATAACTGAATAGTTTCTTGATTATGTCTATGCCTTCCTCCTCGTTGCCCGCAATAAAATGAGTCACTCCACTGGTTTGACTGTGCACTCTAGCGCCGCCTAAATCTTCAAACGAAACCTCTTGACCCAAAACTGTCTTAATAACCTCTGGGCCAGTAATGAACATGTGACTGGTCTTGTCAACCATAATGATGAAGTCCGTAAGCGCAGGCGAATAGACTGCACCGCCAGCGCAGGGACCCATAATAATGGAGATTTGCGGAATCACACCTGAGGACAGAACGTTGCGGAGGAAAATGTCCCCGTAACCAGCCAGACTCGCAACACCTTCCTGAATTCGCGCGCCCCCCGAATCGTTTATGCCTATGACAGGTGCGCCTGTTTTCGCAGCGAGATCCATTATCTTGCACACTTTCTTAGCGAACATTTCACCCAACGAACCGCCGAACACAGTGAAGTCTTGACTAAAAACATAAACGAGTCTCCCATCGATCGTTCCAAAGCCTGTTACTACACCGTCACCTGGGACTTTCTTTTCAGCCATGCCGAAGTCAGTGCAAATATGCGTCACATACGGGTCAAGTTCCACGAAAGAGTTAGAATCAAGAAGCCTCTCAACTCTCTCCCTCGCGGTCAACTTGCCCTTCTTATGCTGCTCCTCGATTCGTTCTTTTCCACCACCAAGCTTAGCTTGCTCCCGCAGTTCTCGCTGCTTCTGAATCTTCTCCTTAACCGTTGGCTCACGCAATTTACCCATTGAGGCACTCTCCACTCCAGACGCATCAATATTGTTTCTGCTTGATTATATTATGATATAGTAGAATTTTTCGGTGGCGAGAACCCATTTGCTCATTAATCGCAACTAAGCGAGCCACGTTACCAACATACGTCACCAAACTACCATTACGACCAGCGTTGCCAGCTAGAAGAAGAAGACTAAAGGGACTTGCCCCCTTCTTCTTCAGAAATTAATCATCAACAGCAACACCTGAACAAACCGAACCCCGCCCAACCCAACAAGGAAGTTATTATTACTTGAACTACGCGGAAGTTAATAACACATGAACTAAAACTGACCCACCCAAGCCACGTCAAGAACAAAACTCAAAACACAAACAGAATCGAGCCCAACTAAGCCAAATAACTATTCAAAAATAGAGAAAAACCTATAGGTCGAGTGAACTCGAAACCGCTGAAATCAATGTTTCACTGCGCGTCTCTTATTGTTGTCCCTATTGCTTCTCTTTTTTCCTTCACCGCTGGCGACGCCAGACTCATCAAGACTTCTCGTAGCCACAACGAAAACAAGCCACACAAGAAAACCATAAGTGACACCGTTGACCACGGCGCTGAATAAAGATGCATAATAAGCTGAAGACACAACAAACCACATGGAAAACAAATTCCCCGGAAACAGCGGCACAGGCACAGCTAGAGACGCCAGCGTAAACAAGACGAAAAAAGACAGGAAAACCGCACCACCTCGCATTTGCTTTTCTCCTCCTCACACTACACCATACACTGCAAAATCCGTGGACACGTCAAGCAACCGTCAGGAAATGCCTCACCTTTTGACCGTGTCTTCAAATAACCCAAATTGTGCGGGCAATCCACCGCGGTTTCGACTCCACTCGACCTCTTGCTGTCTCCGCGCTTCAGACTCTTCAGGTCATCCCGCGCAGGTATCTCGTAACCTCCACTGTGCAACAGACCATTCATTTCAGCCTTCTCAGATTCGTTCAGTTTTGAGAAGCAGTAGGGACAAGCAAAATAAGTTTCCGAACGCGGCCTGTGGGAAAGATCAGTTAAACGCACTGGCGCAGCAAAGGCGCGACCGCACCTCTCATAACCGCATACATGCATGCTCTCACCCAAAGTTGACCACGACCCCTACATCATCAATATAATAGTGAATATTAATATTTAATAAACGTTTTCGTAGGAACGTTGCACAAAAATACAGTTTGACGATACAGAAAGCTTGACCACTAGGTTTCGATCTAGTATCCGTAAAGCTCTGAATATTTGGTGTTGAGATAATTGATGAAGTGTTCCACTTTGACCTCTTCACCCGTGATTTTCTTCAGAAGGTCTACTGGATCGTACAGGTTTCCGTAACTGTACACATTTTTTATCAACCAATGCTTAATGCTGTGGAAATCACCCTTTGTGAGTAATTCCCTCCAATTTGGCACGTCTTTTTCCATCGTTGAAAGAATTTGTCCACCATATATATTGCCCAGGGCATATGATGGAAAGTATCCGAAGGCTCCACCAGCCCAATGCGTGTCTTGCATTACGCCTTCAGAGTCGTTTTCAACCTTTAAGCCGAGATACTCATTGTATTTTTGGTTCCAAAGTTCTGGAAGCTCAGCTATGGTGACCTTGCCAGCGAGCAGAGCGCGTTCAATTTCGAAACGAATGATTACATGAAGAGAGTAGGTAACCTCGTCGGCTTCTATGCGTATTTTGGAAGGCTTAACCTCATTTACAGCGTAGGCGAAGGCGTCTAAATCCACATCGGAGAAAGTGTTGCCAATGAGAGCTTTCAGCTTTGGGAAATAGTACGTCCAAAATTCGCGAGACCTTCCCACAATGTTTTCTACAAGCCTTGATTGAGACTCGTGGAAGCCATGTGAGCACGCGTCGCCGATAGGTTCGTACATCCATTCGTGGTTCAGATTCTGGTCATATATTGCGTGGCCACATTCGTGTAGCACTGAGAAAAGTGAAGATGTAAAATTATTCTCATAATAGTGTGTTGTGACTCGTACATCGTCAAAATACCCCGTGGTAAAAGGATGCTCTGTCTCGTCAATTCGGCCCCCTGCATTTTTTGATTCCACATCATACTCGAGAAACTTGGCGAGCGACTTGGAGATCTCCTGTTGAGTGCTGATTGGAACCTTTCGATGGAGAATGGATGTGTCGGGTTGTTTCGGCGCCGCTAAGCATTTTTGAATTATCGTGATCAGACCTTTCTTGAGTTCTTCAAAGATGCTAGCGATTACGTCGGCAGTCATTTTGGGTTCAAAAATGTCAATGAAGGCGTCGTAGGGAGTCGAGGTGTTCTTAACCGTCATTAGGATGTCGGCGGCTTGTTTCTTCAGGTCGAAGAGCTTTTTGAGTTCGGGTTTGAACATGGAATAGTCCTTGGCGGCTTTGGCTTTCTTCCACGTGTCGATCGCAATTGCCTCCTGCTTGGCTGTTTCTACGACAAGTTTCTCTGGCAGTTTAGTTTGTTCGTCAAAGTTTTTTCTGGTGAGGTAAACATTTCTTTTTTGGAGCTGGCTCAACATTTCGTAATCTGGATGCTTTTCGATTTTTTCCAAAAGAACTCCAATTTCTGGGTTAGTGCTCAATCGGTGTTCGATCTGGCTGAGTTGGGCAAGTTGTTCACTTCTAAGGTTTATTGCTTTAGGAGGCATTTTGGTTTCCATGTCCCAAGAAATAATGGACACCGATGATTGGAGAATTGCTAGTTCTTTGAATTTCGCCAGAAGTTTTTCATAGCTTGAGTTTAAGGCGTCTGATGCTTGCATTTGGGGGTCACCGTGAAGCCAACAATAACGTTTTTGAGCGATATATGACTTGCGTGGATAATTCAGCAGAGAATTCTCCAGACGAGGGCGGTATGATGTAATTCTAGGTATTTTGCGGTTGCTCGGCGGTGGAGTCGTGTGCGTTATTCTGACTAATGTTGACGTTTTGAATAAGGCAAGTCTTAAATAAATTAAGTTGGCAAATGTAGTACGGAAACTTGTGAAGGAAGACAAGAAAATGACAGATAGAATACAACTTGCAATAATTGTCTTGGTTCTAATTGGTATAATTGTTTCAAGCGGCACAATGTATTACACAGCCACTGTGATGAGTAACGTTTCCGCATCGAGAGACGACTTATCCACGCTCACCGAAAGCGTTGGAAACTTAACATCAGCCACGCATGATTTAGCCACTATTACAAGCAATCTAGCAGTACAACTCGGGGGTATCAATTCGTCGATGGCCAGTTCTTTAGCTGACTTGCTGTCAAGGATAGCGACGATAGAAACAAGTTTAGCCGTGAGAGAAACATTGATTGTCGGCACAACGGACTCTGTGGAGCTCACCCTTGACCCGGCTCAGGCGTACGACTACTTTGGATGGTGTATCATGCAGCAGATAGGCAGTACCCTTGTAAGCGTTAAACCTGGTTCAGCAACAGGTTCAGACTTTGTTCCAGAACTCGCCCTGAGTTGGAATTCTAGCGCAGATTCAAAGACGTGGGACTTCAATTTGAGACAAGGCATTAAGCTTCCTGATGGAACCACTTTAAACGCTACACATGTCAAATACTCCTTCGACCGGACAATAAGCCTTATACCAGCCATTCCTGAAGGTGCACCAGCCACAGGGAACCTTGGGTACGACCTCATTTTTGACCGAATAGAGGTTCTCAGCACATACAAGGTTAGGTTCCACCTGAAATTTGCATTTAGCCCATTACTGGGAGTTCTGTCATGCAGAGCATCTGGCATTGTTGATCCTAAGTATGCTCCTATCCCAACACACGCCGGGCAGAACACCCAGGTCAACTACACAGCAGGCAATGCACGAGCAAGCACACCGTTGGCTTTTGTTGGTCCCTATGTTCTGTCAAAATGGGACCGTGCGGGTGCAAGGGACACTGAAATGAGATTGCAAGCCAATCCTAACTACTGGAATCTCGCCAGCGGCTATCCAAAGCTGAAGTATATAGTGTTCAAGTTTTACCCCAATGCTGCTGCGCTTCGTCTCGCGATTGAAGCCGGCGATGTAGACATGGCGTTTAGGCATATTTCCCCAACGGACGTGTTAGACCTTGAGACGAGCCCAAACCTGAGGGTTTGGTGGGGCAGCGGCGCGCAGATACAGTACCTATGTTTCCAAACAAAGAGTGCACCATTTAACAATGCGATCATTCGAAGGGCAGTTGCGGCTGCATTAAACAGGACGGCTGTTTCCCAAACAGTTTTCCTCGGTTTAGCGAAGCCCTTGTACAGTATAATACCTCCAGGCATGCTGGGACACACTGAAGCTTTTACGACTCTTAATGCAACCGGAAACTACGCACTAACTAAGAGCTTACTTGCTCCCTTAGGCTATGACGCTACCAACAAACTGACGTTTGATTTATGGTATGAATCCTCAGGGCACTATCCCAGTAGCGAGGATCAAGCCCTTCTCTATAAAGAAGCACTTGAAGCAAGCGGCGTTATATCAGTTCATTTGGAGTCTGCAGAGTGGGCAAGTTATAAGGAAAACAGAGACGACGAGATAATGGATGCTTTCCTGTACGGTTGGTATCCAGACTACGTTGACCCAGACGACTATGCATTTCTCTACTGGGCTGGATGGCTGCACACTAACTACTCCAATTCAACTCAGGTTGCATTGTTTAACCAAGCTCGTGCCACAACTGACATAACTCTTAGAACGCAGCTCTACGCTCAAATCGACGCTATGGCCGTGCAGCAATGCTCAGTTGTTCCGCTTTGGGTAAGTGGTGCTTGGGCTGTAACGAAACCCTCGGTTTACGGCATTTACTTAGACATCACGCAAGACATGCGGTACTGGCTAATATCTAAATAGCAAGCTTTTATTTCCCCTTTTTTCTTTTTTTCTTATAAAGCCATAATCATAATACAGTGTAGAGTGGAAGCCATGGGTCTCCGCACATACATCATCACGAGAATACTGCTCACAATACCTACACTTCTTTTGTTGCTTACAACAGTCTTCTTAATAATGCGCGTCCTACCAGGCGACCCAGTGGCATTACACTTTGAGAAGAAGGCAACTCCGGAGCAGATGGATCAGATGCGGCATTTATTAGGCTTGGACAAACCACTGTGGGCGCAATACATAGATTACATTTGGGGCATTGTCGATGTTGGCTACTTCTTAGCGCATGGATACCCCGACTTGGGAAAATCGATGCAAGTTACCTCCGAAGACGTTGGGAGCCAAATATTCTCTGCGTTCCCAGCTACACTTGAATTGGCTATTTACTCTATGATAATAGCCTCTGTTTTAGGAATACTGCTCGGCGTGGTAGCAGCCAAGTCATACAACTCGGTTCTAGACCATCTAATAAGGGGTTTGGGAACAGTAGCCTACGCTGTTCCAGTGTTTTTTCTAGGCATAGTTCTTCAACTAATCTTCGGAGTCTACCTCCATTGGCTTCCAACAGGCTTACGCATTAACCTTTCTGTAGTAGAACCTCCAGCCACAATTACGGGCTTGTATACTATTGACAGTCTTTTGGAAGGAAACATCATCAAATTTTTCGAGTCGTTTAAGGCCCTCGCTTTACCTTCTTTAACGCTTGGAATTGTTCTCTCCGGCATATTTATCAGACTGACTAGGATGAACATGCTTGAGACTCTTCGACTTGACTTTGTTACAGCTGGAAGAGCAAGAGGACTCAATGAAGGCACGGTAACATACGGATACGCCTTGAGAAACGCTTTCCTGCCGATTCTGACAATGATTGGATTACAGTTTGCTGCGCTATTAGGCGGTGCTATCCTTACAGAGACCACATTTTCTTGGCCTGGACTGGGAAGATACATTGTACAACGAATCAATTTTAGAGACTACACTGCCATTCAGGGTGCAATTGTCGTGTTCGGGCTATTTGTTGCATTAGTAAGCCTCGCCGTCGACATTCTGTACGCATACCTTGATCCAAGGATAAGACTTTAGGAGGAAACAAGATGAGTGAAGTCAAAGTCAAACGAGGTATGCTTGCACGCTATGTGCCTATCATAGGTTCATTGACCAAGAGAGGGCCTTCAGGGTGGATGGTCATCCTCGGAATCATAATTGTCTTATCGTTGGTCATTATGACAGCAATTGGTCCATGGGCCACACCATACGATCCAAGCAAATCAAATATCGGCCCAATAAGGGCTCCTCCAAGTTCAGAGTTTCCTATGGGCACAAACCACCTTGGTCAAGATATGTTGAGCAGAACTTTGGTAGGCGGATCAATTATACTTCAAGTTTCGGCTCTATCAGTTCTCGTCTGCTTCCTCATCGGTGTGCCTCTAGGTCTCTTCTCATCTTATGCTGGTGGGCCTGTTGACAGTGCTGTTTCTCTGGTTATAGACGCCATATATGCCTTTCCGGGCTTGGTTATTGCAATCGCTGTGGCAGCGGTGCTAGGCCCCGGAGTAGTTAACATGGCTCTATCAATAGCAGTCGTTTACATCCCATCATACTTCAGAATAGTTCGAAGCCAAGTTTTGAGTATAAAAGAGTTGACTTACACAGAAGCCGCAAGAGCAACTGGCGCAAAATGGTACACAATTGTCTCTCGCTATATTTTCCCCAACGTCATCCCGTCAATAGTGGTGATCGCCACGGTAAATTTTGCGGACGCAGTTCTTACGGCTGCAGGTTTAACCTTTCTTGGTTTAGGGGTCACTTATGATATTCCTGATTGGAGCTGGGATTTAACAAATGGATGGAAATATCTCTCAAGTCGCGCCTGGTGGATCATCTCTTTTCCTGGTCTTATGATAATTCTCCTCGCACTTGGGTTCACACTTATTGGAGAAGGCCTGAGTGAATTGTTAAATCCGAAGCTTCAGCGTTGAGGTGGTAAAACTGCCATTACTAGAGATTGACTCGTTGGTTGTTGACTACCTCGCTAGTAGAGGAAGAGTACGCGCTGTAGACGACGTATCTTTCACTCTCGAGAAGGAGGAAACCTTAGGCTTAGCCGGCGAATCGGGGTCGGGAAAATCCACGCTTGGGCTCTCAATAATGCGCCTTGTGCCTTACCCTGGCGTCATAACAAAGGGGCATATAAGAATCGAGGGGACGGACATTGTCAAGTTGCGAGACAGTGAAATGCGCTTACTCAGGGGTAGAAAAGTTGGTTACATCTTTCAAGACCCGATGATTTCTCTAAACCCTGTCAAGAAAATCGGTGATCATTTTGTCGAGCTAATACGCACTCATGAACCCAAAACAAGTCAAAAGGAGGCGCTTGAGCGCGCCAAGACTGTGGTGAAAAATCTGGGAATCTTACCTGAACGCATGAAAGATTATCCCCATCAGTTCAGTGGCGGAATGAGGCAACGCATCATGATAGGGTTGGCAATAGCCTTAAACCCAAGCATAGTAATAGCCGACGAGCCAACCACCGCGCTAGACGTGATAGTTCAAGAAAAAATACTTGACTTGCTCGAAGATTTACGCAAAATCTACGGAATGACCCTCATTCTCATATCTCACGATCTGAGCATAATTTTGGAAAGATGTGACAAGATAATCGTACTATACGCGGGGCACATGGCGGAATATGCGATCGGCGAGGAGCTGCATAGGGCCCCAAAGCATCCATACACGCAGGGGCTTTTGCAGAGTATCCCAAACATAGAATTGACCGATCAGAAACTTTCAGCCATCCCAGGTTCTCCTCCAAACTTGCTTAACCCGCCTGAAGGCTGTCCGTTTTGGCCTCGCTGCCCGTATGCTATGGAAGTCTGCCGAGTGAAGGAACCTCCGTTGATCTCAGCAGAAACCAACCATCTGGTCAGCTGCTTTCTATATGGCGAAAAAGGTGCAAGAGTTGAGTGAAATCGTCAAGGTTGAAAACTTAAAGAAGTATTTTCCAGTTCAGAAGAGCTTTCTGGAACAGTTGTTGGCCAGAAGAATCAAGTATGTTAAGGCAGTTGACGGTTTGACATTCTCTTTAAAGAGAAGCGAAATCTTCACACTGGCAGGAGAAAGCGGCTGTGGAAAAACAACAACCGGGAGACTAATTGTAAGGCTCCTGAAACCAACTTCGGGCAAAATATTCTTCAACAACTCAGACGTCACTGAGTTAGAGGGCGAAAAACTTCGGCTGCTCAGGAGAAAAATGCAGATAATTTTTCAAGATCCATATGCGTCGCTTAACCCACGCATGAATATCGGAAAAGCAGTGGGGCACCCCCTTGAAATACACGGACTAGCGAAAGGCGACGAGAAAGAAAAAATCGTTTCAGATGTGCTTAACAGTGTTGGGCTAACCCCTCCAGAGCAGTTCATCAAACTATTTCCCCATCAACTAAGTGGCGGCCAACGACAACGAGCCGCCCTAGCTAGGTCAATAATCTTACAGCCAGAACTTATAGTGGCGGATGAACCAGTCTCAATGATTGACGTGTCACTCAGAACAACGATCATCGACCTCATGCTCCACTTCAGGAAAGAGTTAGGGTTAACTTACCTGTTCATCACTCACGACTTGGCGGTGGCCAAATACGTTTCAGACAGGATAGCCATCATGTATCTTGGGAAAATAATAGAATTAGCCAGCAAGGAACGTCTCTTCTCAAATCCCACACATCCATATACACAAGCACTTCTGTCCGCCATTCCAGTCCCGGATCCTGCACGCAAAAGAAAAACAATAGAGCTCAAGGGAGAAGTCCCGTCTGCCATTAACATGCCACAAGGCTGCAGATTCAATCCACGATGCCCTGTCAAGAAAGACGTATGCGTTCTAAAGGAACCTGAACTAGTAGAAATCGAAAAAGACCATTTCGTAGCATGTCATCTCGATTAGAACTGGTTTCGACTACGCCTGGGGGTGGTGCTCCGGCCGGGATTTGAACCCGGGTCTCCGGCTCGAAAGGCCGGAATACTTGGTTCACGCTTATGGACGTGTTTAACCGGGCTATACTACCGGAGCCCAAACCTGCGTAACATTGCAGAATATTTGTCCTCTCGTTTTAAGTTTTCCACAAATAATTTTAAATTATGCTTCTTGACCATCATAGGCGAAGGGCCCGTAGCTCAGTAAGGATAGAGCACCGGACTTTTATGCCCCTAAATCTTGGCTCTGCGAAGAGATCCGGGGGTCACGGGTTCAATTCCCGTCGGGCCCGCCA